>Ga0172380_10000004_pt1 | contig 549488 bp, 543 predicted proteins | sample Leawe162metaG_FD_119747 | JGI IMG/M metagenome (GOLD analysis project Ga0172380, IMG submission 119747) | Leachate microbial communities from a municipal landfill in Southern Ontario, Canada - Leachate well 162 metaG | ecosystem: Engineered > Solid waste > Landfill > Unclassified | place... | reverse complement strand
CGCGCCGGATTGTTCCGGTTCTTGAAAGCGGGAGAAGGCCAGATATCGGCTCATTTGCCCTCTACGGAGGAACCTTGCACCGGCCCGCTGGCCCCGGAAGTGCTGTGTGGGGCAACCGCTTTGCCCTAAAGGCTGGCACCATACTGGGCGAGGGAGGCTCCGTGCTCACGCATCCACGCGCTGCCTGCCTTGAAATCCGTACATAGATTTTCACATAACTTCCAGAAGCGAGGGCTGTGGTTGGGGTGGATAAGGTGCGCCGCTTCGTGGGCGATCACATAATCGATTGCTTCAGGCGGCGCGAAAATGAGACGCCATGACAGGGTCATCTTGCCATCGGTGGAGCAACTTCCCCAGCGTGTTTTCATATCCCTAATCGTGAATTGGGTAATGGGTTTGTTCAGGCGCGCCGCTTTTTCGAGCGCGATGCTGTAAAACTCCTCTGATGCTATGGTCTTGAGGTGCCGCGTCAGGCGCGGAGCGATGTCGCCGGAGCGACTCGCGATATGAATCGAATCGGATTGTATCGTGATGGTGGTAATTTTTCCGCCGCTTTTATCAAGGCAGATGGTGCGCGGCGTACCCATGATCGGGATAATGGCGCCGTGGGCAAAGGGGATGGGGCGGGGAAGTGTGCCGAGTTTTTCCCTGATCCAGTTCTGGTTGGCCGAAGCAAATTCGTAGGCTTTGCCCATGCTCGCGCGGTGCGGGACAATCAGGTTGACCTTACGTGCTTGGGTGTCAAGGCGCAGGGCGAGACGGCGGGCGCGCGATGAGATTTTGACGACAAGGTCAGGGTTGAGGGTAGAAAAATCCAGCATGTCCCAGTGTCCTTGAAGTTGCGTATAAGATCAAGTCTGGACTTTTGGCGGTGGCAACGCCATATTACTAGCCATGTCAGATCTTGTTTTTACCATTACGCCCAGTGCCTATAACCGTATCGAGGATATGCGCTCCCAGCGGGGAGAGGCGGGTCTTTATCTCCGTGTTGCTGTCTCGGGCGGCGGTTGTTCGGGGTTTAAATATGATATGAATTTTGATGCACAAGTCCTTGATGATGATATTGTTTTGGATGATTGTGTGGTGATTGATTCGGTGTCGGCGGGGTTCCTTCAGGGGGCGCAACTTGACTATAGTGTGTCCCTGATGGGCGAGGCGTTTAAAATTGTAAACCCCAATGCGACTTCGGGCTGCGGTTGCGGCGAGTCCTTTTCCGTATAATGACTTATAAGATTGCCTCGTGGAATGTGAACTCGATTAAGGCCCGCCTTGACCATGCGCGGGCGTGGTTGGAATCCGAGTCCCCTGATGTCCTTTTCTTACAAGAGCTTAAAGGGGAGATTTGCCCTGATATTTCACCAGATTATACGCTTAATTTTGTGGGGCAAAAGGCCTATAACGGGGTGGCGATCCTGACTAAGGGTGCTGCGCAGATGGTCCTTGATCATTTGCCAGAAGATGATCTGGACACGCAGGCGCGGTATCTGGAAGTGGACTGGCGGGGGGTGCGGCTTATCAATATTTATCTGCCCAATGGCAACCCCATTGATACTGATAAATTTTCTTATAAAATCAAATGGATGAAACGACTTTTAAATCGAATTTCTGAGCTGCGAGCGGGGGCGGTGCCGTTCCTGATCGGGGGCGATTTTAATGTGATCCCCGACGAGAAGGACTGTTATGATCCGGCGGCATGGGCGGGGGATGCACTTTTCTCGCCTGAGGCGCGGGGATTGTTTCGGGCGATGATCCATCAGGGCTTGGTGGATGCTTACCGTGTGATCGATCATCAAGCGGGTGCCTATACATTCTGGGATTATCAGGCGGGGGCATGGCCGCGTAACAACGGTATCCGCATTGATCATTTTCTCCTTTCTCCGCTTCTCGCTGACCGTTTGGTTACCGTGCGCATTGACAAAACACCGCGCGGATGGGATCAGCCATCAGACCATACGCCGATTATCATTGAAATTTCAGACGAATAGAGGGGTGATTTTCCCTGCAACTCGTGTTAGGATTCTCAAAATTTCGAAGGGGTTCCTCCATGTCATTTCCGCGTTCATTTCTGGCCTTGTCCTGTTCCGCCCTTGTTTTGGCGTCCTGTAGTTTCTGGAGCGAGCATCCCGTGATTATCAATGATATTGTCAAACGTATTGCTGCCCCTGTCTTTATGCTGGAGCGGGATATTCCCGGCGGAAAATTCATAATTCAGGCACAGGAGCGTATTTATCAGCGCGGCGAACCTGTGACTCTTTATATCGAAGGCGATGGGTTCCTTTATACAACTCCCGCTGCGGCTGATGGTGATCCTACGCCAACTGATCCTCTGGCGTTGCGTCTTGCGGCGCAGGACGGAGGGCCGAACGTCATTTGGCTGGCGCGGCCATGCCAATATAATAAGGGCTGGAAGGACGGTAAAGAATGTCCATCGGCTTACTGGACAACCCATCGTTTCGCGCCTGAAGTTATTGATGTCTATAATCAGGCGCTTGATAATATCAAGGCGACCTATGGCACGCCTTCTTTTGATCTGGTCGGTTATGATGGGGGGGCCACGCTTGCGGTGATGCTCGCCAGTCAGCGATCGGATATTACGTCACTGCGCACGGTGGCTGGGAATCTGGAACCACGTTTGGTGGCCTCAATTCTTAAAGCACCCTATAGTGAAGAGGGGCTCAACCCGATTGATTTCGCCGCAGGCGTCGGAGCCATTCCGCAACGCCACTTTATCGGCAAAAATGATTTTGTAACCCCGCCTGCTGTTTATAACAGTTTTGCCCAAGCTGTGGGAAATGGGAGCTGCATGAATGTATCGCTGGTGGATAATGCCTCGCACGATGCGGGCTGGGTGGAGCAATGGGCGGTGCTTAAAGGCTTGCCAATAGATTGCGCGCAGCCTGCTGAGCCTCAGCCAGTGGTCTTTGATCCGACACCGCTCGATGGTGATAAGTACAAGCGGGCTAAATAGATTTTAACATATTGAAAAATAACAAAACCCGAATCGATGTTCGGGTTTTTTATTGGGGTTTTTGTGCCGGAAATGGTGCTGCTGAGAAGGATTGAACTTCCGACCCCGTCCTTACCAAGGACGTGCTCTACCACTGAGCTACAGCAGCGCGATTCCGTGTAGGCCGTTTGTTTACAATATCCTTTTCCGAATGTCACCTAGGAAATTGCAAAAAACCCTAAAAATTAAACAAGCACCTGATTTTAAAGGGTAACTGTTTCGCCGATGGCGGGGAGAAGTAGGGTAATCCCCGTTTCCTTGAATTTGGCAAGGGCCTTGGTCTTGTCGATAACGATGGGCGGGAATGTGTCGTAGTGGAGGCCGACGACTTTGTGGGTGGAGGTAAGTTCGGCGGCCCTGACGGCGTCGTTAATCCCCATGGTGTAGTTATCGCCGATGGGGAGAAAGGCACATCCCAGTTCAAATTCTTCGCTGATGAGTTTCATGTCATAGGTGAGGGCCGTGTCACCGGCATAGTAGTAGGATTTACGCTGTCCCTCGGGCGTGATAACAAATCCCCCGGGGTTGCCGCCATAGCTGCCGTCTGGCAGAGACGAGGAGTGAATGGCGTTCGTATATTTTACTCGACCAAAGGGAAAGCTGTAGGATCCGCCATGGTTCATGGCATGTCCGTTCTTCAGGCCCTGCTTGCCAAACCATGTGATAATTTCGAAATTCGAGATGAGTGTGGCATTTGTCCGGCGGGCAATGTCTGCGGCATCGAGCAGGTGATCCTGATGCCCGTGCGAGATTAGAATGTAGTCGGCCTTGATGGATGAAATATCGATGTGCTGTGCTGCCGGATTGCCGGAGATAAAGGGGTCAAATAGCAGCGTGTGGTTTGGCAGGTTCAGGCTGAAGCAGGAATGTCCATAATATGTGAGTTTCACGGTTACCCTCCATCATTTCTAGCGTTTATAAAGCACGATTATTTGAGCGCTACTCAGTTTCAAAGAATTGATGTAGAAGCCGATTGCTGCTGCCGTGGCTTTGGGGTCAACGGGGATGACATCCTTCAGGGCATAGACAGTAAATTCGTAGCGGTGGTTTTTATGGTCCGCAGGGGGGCACGCGCCATTGTAGCCGGGTTTGCCAAAGTCCGTAGTGATTTGAATGGCGCCAGTGGGGAGTTTTTTGCCATCGGCGCTGCCGGCGCCAGCGGGGAGACCGCGCGCATCTGCTGGAATATTAACAACCATCCAGTGCCACCACCCGCTTCCTGTCGGGGCGTCGGGATCATAGACGGTCACGGCAAAAGATTTGGTGCCGTCTGGAATGTCTTTCCATGAAATTTCCGGCGAGGTGTTACCGCCTGTGCAGCCGAGCCCGTCATATACCTGACTCATATCCATAACGGCACCGTTTTGCAGGGTGGGGCTGCTGAGTTTCAAATTGGCGGCGTGCGCAAGGGGGGAACATAGCATAGCTGATGCGCCGATAATAAGCAGACTGGAAAGGATTGTTGTTTTCTGCATAGCAGCACCTATGGTTGGTTGGGAAAGACAGATGTAGCTTAATACAGTTCTTCGGGATTTAAAAGAGAAGGTATCGGGACTTGACAGGTGCTGATATATATCTAGGTGGTTTGTGTTTCACACAATTTCTAGCGAAAGAGATATATTATGTACACACTTTACTCCTCTTCCGGTTCCTGTTCGCGCTCTATTCATGTTTTGCTCAATGAACTGGATGTCCCTTATGCACTTGAAAATATTTCAATCAGCAAGGGCGAAAACAGAACGCCCGCGTATTTGGCGATCAATTCCCGTGGACAGGTTCCAGTGCTTAAGGATGGAAAAGAAATTATCCGCGAAGGGGCGGCGATTATTTCCTATTTGGCGGACAAACACCCGACTTCGCTTCTTCCGCAAGATGGGCCTGCACGTGTGCCAGCCCTTGAATGGATGATGTTTGCCAATGCAACCCTTCACCCTGCCTATGGTCGTTTTTTCTTTGCTTGTAAGACAGAAGCTGTGAAGGATGATGCGCGTGATGCCCTGAAAGAGGCGGTTGCGGCGCAGATCCAAAATCTTTGGAACGATGTTGAAGCGCAACTGACCCGCAAACGTTATTGCGCGGGGGATGCCATGACAATTGCGGATATTATGCTGACCGTGATGTCGGCATGGGGAAAATCTTTCGGCCTTGCGATCAAGTTTGGCCCGAAATGTCAGGCTTTGTTTGATGAAATCGGTGCGCGTCCAGCCTTCCAGAAAGCGCTCGCTGTAGAGGCTCAGGCTGACCAAAAGGCGGCGGCTTAGGCGTGAAATATTATTTCCCGTTGAGAATCAGGTTATAGGGGGCTAGAATGCCCCCTATGTCGTCTGATTCCTATAATTACTGCGCTCTCCCTCTCGAATCCTTTGCCTGTATTCCCCATCGTTCGCGGGGACGGCTTGTTGCCGAGCCGGAGAGTGTTAACCGCACGCCATTTCAGCGTGACCGTGACCGTATTATCCACTCTTCAGCTTTCCGGCGTTTGCGTGATAAAACACAGGTGTTTGTCTATCACGAGGGCGATCATTACCGGACGCGACTTTCCCACACCATTGAAGTGTCGCAAATTGCGCGGACGCTGGCGCGGGCCTTGAAGGTTAATGAAGATCTGGCGGAGGCTGTGGCGCTGGCGCATGATCTAGGGCATACGCCTTTTGCCCATATGGGTGAGGATTTTCTAAAGGTGTGCATGGCTGATTATGGCGGGTTTTCCCACAATGACCAGTCGTTGCGTATCCTCACGACGCTGGAGCATAAATACCCGCACTGGAAGGGGTTGAACCTTACATGGGAGACACTGGAAGGTGTGGCAAAACATAACGGGCCAGTGCTCAAGACGGGAGAGAAACCCAGTCGAGATAACCTTCATATCGGGCTTTTTGAACTGGCGCAGCGGATGGATCTTGAGCTTGACAGGTATGCCTCCGTCGAAGCACAGGCTGCGGCGATCGCTGATGATATTGCCTATAACAATCATGACGTTGAAGATGGTCTTAGCGCCGGATTTTTCACCATTGAAGATCTTGAGAATTTGACGCTGTTTCATCACCGGATCGGTGATGTGCGTACGGCGTATCCTGACGTTCCGCGCCATATTCTGATTGCTGAGTTGATCCGCGATATGATCGGGGCGATGGTGCAGGATGTTCTCGATCAAGGGCGTGAAAATATAAGGCGCGTTAACCCACAATCGCCCGAGGATGTGGCACTGGCGGGTGAGCAGCTTATCACGTTCAGTCCTGCGATGAATGAGCAGGTTAATGAACTGCGTTCATTTTTGTTTACTAAGATGTACCGTCATTACACGATTGAGCGTATCCGCATGAAAGTATCAAAAATCATTCCCGATCTGTTCGGTGTTTTTATGCAGGAAAGCAGGTTGCTGCCAGACCACTGGCGGGAGCGTCTTGATGGGGAAAGCGACAACCTGACGGCGCGGGCGCGTGTGGTGTGTGATTATGTAGCAGGTATGACAGATCGTTTTGCTGTCCGTGAGCATGAACGCATTTTTAATTTATATTGGGACATGAAGTAGAGGAGATAGTCATGGGACAAAAATCTGAATTTGATGATGATGGGTTTATCGCCAATTTTTTCCGCAGGGATGAGGAGGTTTCGATGCCGCCATCCATGTCGCGTTTGCTCATGGTTGTTGGGGGCTTTGCTGTTCTGGCGGCGGTCGTTGCCATTACATGGGCGACGTGGCCCAAGGGCGGTAGCGGCATGGATGAGGGGAGTGTTCCTGTCATTCAAGCAGATAAAGAACCTTACAAAGTCAAACCGGAAGAGCCGGGCGGAATGGATGTCCCCAATAAAGACAGCACCATTTTTGAAACACTCAAGGCTGCTCAAAGTGGGGAAGGGCAAGTTGAAAATCTGCTTGAAGATAGCGAAACTCCGGTCAGTCGTGATGAGCTTACTGAAGCTGATCCTGATGTGGATGCAACGCCGCAAGCGGATATTCAGATCGCAACTAAAGGCGATTCTGAGACGGTAAAAGAGGAGCCAGTTAAAGAAGCTACACCTGCGCCTGCAACTGTGAAGAAAGATGCCAAGTCGGTGATTGCAACGCTGAAAAATGAAGTGGCTCCGAAAACATCGGCTACTTCCGGCAGCGCTTATGTCCAGCTTGCCGCCGTCAAATCGGATGCGGATGCCAAGGCAAAATGGAAATCTTTGCAATCAAAATACGCGTCTCTTGCGGGTCTTTCCCTGCGGGTGCAGAAAGCGGAAGTCGCTGGAAAAGGTACTTTTTACAGGGTGCAGGGTGGGCCACTGAGTGCGGATGATGCCAAGGCCGTGTGCGTAAAGATCAAAGCTGCCAAGGGCGATTGTCTGGTTGCGAAGTAGGTTGGACGTTCGTGTCATCGTGTTTCTTACCTGATCGCCCCTTGCCGCTGGCGGCTGTTTTCTCGGTCGAAGGCGAGGTGCTGACGCTTGCCGAAAAGTCGCTTTTCTCGGCTGCTCAGCCGTTTGGGTTTATCTTGTTCGGGCGCAATTGCAAAACACCCGAACAGCTCCAAAAACTTACCGCGCAATTACGGAGTGCGGTGGGGTGGCACTGCCCGATTATGATCGATCAAGAGGGCGGGCGGGTTGCCCGTTTGCAGGCACCGCATTGGCCCGTGTTTAATACGGCGCGTTTTTATGGGGAGCATCAGGATGTTATTGCCCATGATATGCGGGCATTGGCTCATATGCTTTTCGAGATGGGGATTGATGCGAATTGTGCGCCGGTATGTGATGTTTTGTTTCCTGAAACGCACAAGGTGATCGGGGATCGCGCCTATAGTGACCAGCCGGATGATGTGGCTGTGGCGGCCCTAAAGGTGGCGCTGGCTTTTCTTGATGAAGGTGTGCAACCGATTATCAAACACTTGCCAGGGCACGGACGTGCGGTGTGTGATAGTCACCTTGATCTTCCGGTTGTGTCCACATCTCGCCGTGAGCTTGCCTGCACTGATTTTGTACCGTTTCGCACGATGGCGCAGTCAGATTTGGGAACAAAATTATGGGGGATGGTGGCTCATATTATTTATACGGATATTGATCCGGCGCGGCCTGCGACCCTCTCTTCGATTGTCATAAATAATATAATTCGGGGCGAAATTGGCTTTGACGGCCTCCTGATGACCGATGACCTCGACATGAAAGCACTAGAAAACTATGGATCAATTGCAGATCGGGCAGAAGAATCCTTGCAAGCGGGCTGCGATCTTGCTTTGTATTGTTGGGCAAAAATAGATGTTATGGAACAACTGGCGGCTCGTTTGCCCCCGCTCTCGCGTAAAGGCTGGGAGAGATGGGAAAAGTCGCTTTGTAAGGTTTAACCCAGTTGTTGCGCGAAAAACAGACTGCTAGCTGCGGATGAAGGCATATGAGCGACGCTCAAATTAGTTTTGTTGAAGATACCCCTCCGGCAAGTCAGGCGATAACAACGCCCGACCAGCTCCTTCTTCATCTTGACTCTTATGAGGGGCCTATTGATGTTTTGCTTCAATTGGCTCGCGATCAGAAAGTTGACCTGACCCAGATTTCCATCTTGAAACTGGCGCGGCAATATCTTGAATTTATCGACCGTGCGCAGGCGCTCTCGCTTGACATTGCTGCTGAATATCTGGTGATGGCGGCGTGGCTGGCCTATCTTAAATCACGTTTGCTTCTGCCCCGTCAGGATGAGCAGGAAGAAGAACCCTCTGCCGAGATGATGGCGGAGGCTTTGGCTTTCCAGCTTCTTCGTCTTGAGGCTATTCAGGCGCTTTCTAAAAAATTGCAAGGGCAGATGCGCCGCAATCTTACTGTCTATGGACGGGGCGCGCGCGAAAAATTCGAGAGCAAACAGCCGGATAAATATACTGTTGATCTCTACCAGCTTTTGACGGCGTATGGCGATATTACCCAGCGGAAAACCAGCAGTCATTATAAGCCACTTACGTTCCCAGTTATGTCGATGGAAGATGCCATGGAGCGGATGACGGCAATGCTGGGGCGTTTGCCGCGCGCTGGTGTAGCCTCGGTCTGGACGACACTTACCAGCTTTATGCCGGAGCGCATTACTGACCCGCTTTATGCGCGGTCATCTATTGCGTCACTTTTTACGTCGGCTTTGGAACTTGCCAAGCAAGGCAAAGTTGAAATCCGGCAGGATGATACGTTCCGCCCGATCTATTTGCGGGCGGTAGATCGTGAACCGCTTGATTCTCAAAGTTCGGAAGGGTAAGAGCGATGTGGGATAAATTGCAGATGAATATGAAGGTTGCCAATATGGACCATGACCAAGATGATGTAGCTCCTCAGAATGATGTGAATGATCTTCCGGATGAAGATGTTTCCCTTGAAGATAATTTTGAAGAGGCCGCTGTTGAGCTTGCCGCAGAAAATCAGCCTGATGATGTTGTGGCACTCGAAGATCCACTTGAGCAAAAACGTTTGATCGAGGCGCTTATTTTTGCCTCGCCCGAACCTGTGTCATTGCGTCTGATGCAGGCACGTCTTCCCGCATCGGCTGATGTGGGTGGCATTTTGCTCGCCCTTCAGGATGATTATAAAGGTCGCGGTGTTGAGTTGGTGCGTTTAGAGGATGCATGGGCGTTTCGTACCGCCGCCGATGTAGGGCCGCATTTGTCTTTAGCGAAAAAAGATGAGAAAAAACTCTCTCGCGCAGCGCTTGAAACTTTGGCTGTGATTGCGTATCACCAGCCCGTCACCCGTGCCGAAGTTGAAAACATCCGTGGTGTGGCAACCAACAAGGGTACACTTGATGTTTTGCTGGAGGCTGGATGGATCAAGCCGGGCCGTCGCCGCGAAACACCGGGGCGTCCTGTCACATGGATCACGACCACCAGCTTCTTGGATGAATTTGGTGTGTCGCAGCTCAATGATCTGCCAGGTCTTCAGGAACTTAAGGCTTCTGGGCTTCTTGATACACGCCCTGCCATTGAAACTATTCCGGGCGCTGCCGATCTGTTTGATGGCCTGAAAGGTGAAACATCCGGTGAGGAGGGGGATTCTCCTGCTCTTGAGCGTTCCATCGATGAAAACGGTGAATTTGATCAGGTCGCTGCTCACCCTGAATCCGAAGAAAAGGAAATCGCATAATGTCTTTGACACACATACTTATTGTCGCGCTCGTCGTCTTTTTGTTTTTTGGGGCCGGAAAGCTTCCCCGCTTGATGGGAGATGTTGCTGAAGGTATTAAAGCCTTCAAAAAAGGCATGAAGGAAGATGGAGCTAAAGAACCGCCCAAAATTACCGATCATAAAGACGAAACACCTCACTAGTCCCTCGCCTTTAAGGGGGCATCATGCTCGATTTCAGTTGGAGTGAATTTCTGGTGGTGCTGGTTGTGGCGGTGGTTGCTATCGGCCCCAAACAGTTGCCTGAACTTCTCTTTGGGCTGGGGCGTATGGTGCGGCGTCTTCAATATATGAAATTTGCCCTCTCCAAACAATTTGATACCTTTATGGAAGAGGCCGACCTTCATGAGCTGCGTAAGTTGAATGATATATCGCCGCGTACGGTTATTCTTGATGAGATCGAGGATGATATGGCTCAGATGAAAGCGACGGTTACCAAAGATGACATAGCTCCCGTCAAAAAGGATGACGAGTCGTGATTGCCAATATTCCCGAAGATGATACCCCTCAGCCTCTCTTTGACCATTTGAACGAGCTACGGCGACGTTTGTTGTGGGCTGTTCTGGCGTTCCTTGGGGCCACGGGAATTTCTTATTTGTACGCGCAGGAAATTTACGGGTTTCTGGTGGAGCCGCTTGCGCAGGCAATGGGCGAGGGGAGTTCGCACCGCCTCATCTATACCAATCTGACCGAGGCGTTTTTTACTTACCTCAAGGTGGCGATGTTCACAGGGGCTTTTATCACATGCCCCTTTGTCCTGATCCAAATCTGGCTTTTTGTTGCGCCGGGGCTTTTTCCCAAAGAGAAGAAAGCCGTGGTTCCGTTTTTGATTTCAGCGCCTCTTTTATTTTTTGCAGGCGGGGCCATTGTTTACAAAATTGTCTTACCCATGGCGTGGGCATTTTTTCTGAGTTTTCAAAGTTCGGGGGATATGACCACGCTTCCGGTTGTTCTGGAGCCGCGCGTTGGGGAATATCTTGATCTTGTGATGGTGCTGATCTTTGCGTTTGGCCTGTGTTTTCAGATGCCGGTAGTGATGGGGCTTTTGGCGCTTGCGGGACTTGTGACACCCGAATTTCTTGCCGGAAAACGCCGTTATGCGATTGTGATGATCTTCGTCGTTGCAGCAATTATTACCCCGCCCGATGTGATTTCACAGATAGCCCTCGCGATTCCGCTGTGTTTGCTGTATGAAATATCAGTATGGGTAGTCAAACGCATTCATCATGACCGGCACACCACTTGATCGCTACCACGCGATGCTTTCGCGTAAACACATTGATCCTGACCCGTTGCAAGAGCGGGCTGCGCAGTCTCTTACGCGCCTTCATCACGATGTGTTGGTATATGAGGAGGAGCGGAAAAGCTGGCGGCAGAAACTCAAATTTCTAGGCGTTGCCAAATTGCCGCCGCGCGGGGTATATCTACACGGGCCAGTGGGACGCGGCAAATCCATGCTGATGGATGTATTTTATGATTCCATTCCTTTGGGTATTAAAAAGCGCCGCGTGCATTTTCACCAGTTTATGATCGAGGTGCATGACTATATCCATTCGCGCCGCCAGAATGACGGAATACTCGAGGATATGGATGCGGCGCTGCCGTCCCTTGCGCTCGTTATTTCCAACCGTTCGCGCGTACTTTGTTTTGATGAATTCCATGTGGTGGATGTAGCGGATGCGATGATCCTTTCGCGCCTGTTTGCGGCGCTTTTTGATCAGGGGATTTCGGTTGTCATGACCAGTAACTGGGCACCAGATGATCTTTATCGTGGGGGCCTTCAGCGTGAGCGGTTTTTGTCCTTTATCAAATTGGTCAAAGAGCGGATGGAAGTGGTTGCAATTGACAGCCCCACCGATTACCGCGCGCGGCAATTGCGCGAGATGTCGGTTTACTTTGCGCCGCTCAATCCTGACAGTTACGCGCGGGCTAATCATCTGTTTGAGGTTTTAACCGAGGGTGTTTCGGCAGAACCAGATCTTGTCAATGTCAAGGGGCGGACGATTCAGGTTCCAGAATCTGCCAAGGGTGTGGCGCGGTTCGGTTTTGCGCAATTATGCGAGAGGCCTTTGGGCGCGGAGGATTACCTTGCGATTGCCAAGAGATATCATACAGTCTTTGTCGAGAATGTTCCCCACCTTGGTTATGATCGGCGTAATGAAGCCAAGAGACTTATGACTTTGGTGGATGTTTTGTATGATCATCACCGGAATTTGGTGATTACCGCCGAGGAAATGCCGCAAAAACTTTATACGGGGCATGACCATGCCTTCGAATTCCAGCGGACGGTATCACGTCTCCTTGAAATGCAAGGGGATGCCTATTTGAATCAGGCGTGATAAATGCTAATCTTGCTGCCATGTCGTTCTGGAAGTCACTTTTTGGGATAAAAGACCCTCAAGATAAGTACGAGAGGGAGAAGGCTGTTGCCGTCTCCGGTGAGTCCAAAGACCGCCTGAAACTGGCTGCTAACCCCAACACCAATAAAGAAATTCTGTTTTATATGGCGCAAAGCGATACGGAAGCATCCGTGCGGCAGGCGGTGGCGCATAACACCTCGCTTCCGGTGCAAGCCAGTATGGTGCTCTCCAAAGACCAAAATGATGATGTACGCCTTGCGCTGGCGCGGCGTCTGGTGACATTGTTGCCGGATCTTTCGAAAGACAGGCAAGGGCAGCTTTATAAATATGCGGTTGAGGCCCTCGGGAATCTTGCTCTTGATAATGTGCTTAAAATCCGTTTAGCGCTGTCTTCTACACTTAAGGATATGACGGATACGCCGCCTTCGGTTGCCAATCAGCTGGCGCGGGATATTGAGCGGGATGTGTCGGAACCAATTTTGCGCTGCTGCGTTGCGCTCTCGGATGAGGATTTGCTGGATATTTTGAAATCACATCCTGCGAGTTGGGCTGTACAGGCAATTGCTTCGCGTCCTGCTATTAATGCGCCTGTGTCACAGGCCGTGATTGCGGCGGATGATGTTCCGGCGGGAGCTATTTTGATTGACAACCCGGGCGCAGATATTTCGCTTGATACGCTCAAGGAGATTGTTGAAAAATCGCGGCATTATCCTGAATGGCAAAAACCAGTTGCCATGCGCAAAAATATTCCACTTGAGATCGTACAGGAACTGGTGGGTTTTGCTGAGCAGACGGTGCGCAATGTTTTGCTGGAGCGCACTGATTTTTCAGCCGAAGATATGGATGAGATCACCCAGACGGTGAAGCGGCGGCTGGCATTTACCGAAGGCCGTGAAAAGTATCCTGATGTGTATGAACATGTGATGGAGTTGCTTAAAACGGGAAAGCTTGACGATTCTGCTTTCGCCGATGCCCTTTCGATGCGGGATAAGGAGTTTGTTGAATGGGGGTTTGCTGTTCTGCTCAAGATTTCTCAAGAGAATGTGCGCAGCATTCTGGCGATGCGGGCGCCCAAGCCTGTAATTGCGATTTGCTGGGCGGCCGGACTTTCGATGCGCACCGCCTTTCGTATTCAGCAAGAGATGGCCAAAGTACCGCCTAAGGAACTGATTTATCCCAAAGGGGGAACGGATTATCCTCTGTCGATGGAGGATATTCGCTGGCAACTCGACTTCCTTGGCTTGTCATCACGCAAATCTTCATGATTTTTTAACCAAAAAGTTGAAAATTAGTGGCGTGCGGCGGGGGGAAATGGATCTTGCTGGCGTTTTCATAGTGTCATTTTTATTTGGAGGTACTCATGGCTACTCTTTCTTTTAAGAAGTTTCTTTGTGTGTCCGCATGTGCGGTCAGTCTTTTTGCTTTTTCTGCACCGTCTTCTGCTGAAGAAGGGGGGACGTCGCCTCAGGCCGCACGGGCCGCTCAGATTGAGCAGCTTAAGGCTCAACGCGCTGCCAAAATGGAGGCCATGAAAGATCAGCGTGCGGCTAAAATTGAAGAAGTTAAATCTTCCCATGCTGCTCAGGTCGAGCAAATGAAAGCTGTTCATGCCCAGAAAGTAGAAGAAGCTAAGGCAGCACATCAGGAACGGGTTGAGGCTGCGAAGACGCAGCATATGGAGAGGGTTGAAGCTGCGAAGACGCAGCATATGGAACGTGTCGAGCAGGCAAAAGAAGTTCATCAGGAACGCAAGGAGGCTCACATCGAAAAAGTTACTCAGGTCAAAGAAATGCATGCGCAAAAAGTTATGGACCGTAAAGCTGCCGTTGCAGGTCAGCAATAATCAATCCAATAGCATTCTTTCTCGGAGACCGGCTCGTGTGAGCCGGTTTTCTTTTGACATATATTTTGATTGGGAAGGTTTTTTATGATTAGGGCTTCGTCCTTTGGGTGGGGTGTGGTACAAGTTTTGTAGTTTTTCAAACTTTGTTCATTTACATCATGGGGTATTATTATGGCACGTCATAAAATTGGATTGGTTGGTGCAGGTCAGATCGGCGGCACGCTTGCGCTTCTTGCTGGACTTAAAGAACTGGGCGATATTGCGATTGTGGATATTGCCGAAGGTGTTCCTCAAGGCAAAGGCCTTGATATTGCCGAAGCGGCGCCTGTTGAGGGGTTTGATGCCACGATTGTGGGCAGCAATGATTACAGTGCGATTGATGGCGCAGATGTTGTTATCGTCACGGCCGGTATTCCGCGTAAACCAGGCATGAGCCGTGATGATCTGATCGGAATCAACAAGGGGATCGTTGAAACGGTTGGGCAGAATATCAAGAAACATGCGCCGAACGCGTTTGTGATTGTGATTACCAACCCGCTCGATGTGATGGTTGAGGTGATGCAACGCGCAACTGGTTTTGCTGATAATAAAGTTGTGGGTATGGCTGGCGTTCTGGATAGTGCACGCTTCCGCTGCTTCTTGGCTGAAGAGTTTGGTGTGTCGGTTGAAGATGTGTCGGCCTTTGTGCTGGGCGGTCATGGTGACACGATGGTGCCTCTCGTGCGTTACTCGACGATTGCCGGTATTCCGCTGCCTGATTGTGTGGCGATGGGGTGGTCAACGCAGGCCAAGATTGATGCGATTGTTGAGCGTACCCGTAATGGGGGTGCTGAGATCGTTAACCTTCTTAAAACCGGATCGGCTTTTTATGCACCGGCGTCGAGTGCGATTGCGATGGCTGAGAGCTATCTCCGCGATAAAAAACGCGTTCTGCCATGTGCGGCCAAACTTTCCGGCCAGTATGGGATTAAAGGCCTTTATATCGGTGTGCCGGTGGTGATTGGTAAAAACGGCGTTGAGAAAATCGTTGAGATTAAACTGAATGCCGAGGAGCAAAAAATGTTTGATCATTCGGTCGGTGCGGTTAAGGGCATGGTTGAGGCCATGGACAAGATTGCGGCTTAGTCTGGTGTATCCATTACTACCAAAAAGCAGGCCGATGGCCTGCTTTTTATTTGTCCGGGAAAATGTACTTTAGAACTTAGCTTGGTTCGGGGGATGAAATCCCCAGAGTTTGCAAAACCTGACCTATGCGCGAGGCAGGCTTGCGTTCCGTAATGGCAGGGGCGGCACTGGCTGTCTGGGTGATGTCCTTGCCATTTTGTGCGAGCGTAGGGCTGGCAGAGAATACATAGGCGTGCTGACGGACGCCGTGCTCGATGGCGGTCTGGTAGTTTTGCAGGACTTCACTGGCATTGGCGCCGTTTTTATAGAATTGAGGGTTCACGTCGGCTACCCAGCCGAGTGCACCTTTTGCGGAGATGGTGTTGCCATTAGCCGCCATTTTTTCGAGTTTATCGAGCGAGCCTTCCCCCACGTTGTAGGCAGCGTAGAGTTTACCGCCGTTTTTAATATCAGTAGCATCAAGCCCCTGACGTTTTGCAATATCTGCCACGTAGTGGGTGGCGGCGTAGGTGGAAATAGCGGTATTCATGCGCAGGGACTGAAGACCTTGGTCACGGGTATCAACGGTTTTGTTGCGTAAGGCATAATGATATTTGGCAACGGCAATGGCTTCGTCTTCATACCCAGCAGCCTTCAGGCTGCGTGCGATCTGGTCGCCATGTCCAAGAATGTTCTCTGCGAAGGTGCCACGGGTAAATTGCCATGGGCCGATACAACCAGTTGAACTCACTTCTTTGAGCGTACTGAACTTTGTTTCCTTGTACCAGATACCCTTCATAATTTCGGGCGAGACACCGATTTCGGCGGCGGCTTTGGGCAGAAGGCTGTTAATGGCGGCTTGACGCTCGCCGACCTGCATTTTGGTTAGGGGGGGTATTTCAATCAGGGCGCTTCCATGCGTGCGGCCTGAATGCCGTGATCCACCATGACGCAGAATGTCGTAGGTGCCATATCCTGTCGAACCGGAGGGGCTAGGGCTGTCTTCATTGTCAGTATCATGACTTGTAAGGCAGCGTGCCTGACGGTCTTCGTCATCAAGTTGCCGGAAGCTGTTCGCATAGTATTTGAGAGCCTGAGTGATAGCTGATTCTTCTTCGCCAGTGCGTAAGAAGGGCTCATCGAAATTGAAAATGTGATGCACCCATGCACGGAACATCGGGTCTTGCTTCTCGTCTTCAATTTCGGCTTTGTTTTCAATCCACATAGGGAGAGCTTGGGCTGTCACTGGAGTTTTTTGGGTAACATTTTTTGCCGGAGGCTGTGCTGCCCCCTTTTTAAAAGCAACGCGCGCCTGCACGGACGCTACGGGCTGTTGTTCCGTCGCTGCGTCGAGCAGTAAGTTTGGGTATGTCTCGATTAACTCTTTACGCTTATCATGCGTCATATATACACCCTTATCTTATATTTATCCCTATAGTACACTAATTGAAGGGCCGAAGTCAATTTTTTTGACCTCGGCCCTCTAAAATTATTTTATTATTTATCAGATGGTTACGGCTCGTAGGTGGCGCTTGGAACCGTAACGTTTGTAATTGTTGGCGCCAATACGTCTTTTGTGACGGTATCTGTTGCTGCGGCACCCGTATTGGATGACGCATCGGTCAAGGTTACGGAGACAGTCAATGTTCCATCGGTCAGGCCGGAGACATCAATACCCGAGATTGTCTGCGGTGACGTGGTAATTGTTCCTGAACCTGTAACCGGTGTACCGCCGCCTGAGCTGGTGATCGTGTAGTTATAGGTGTCGGTTGCTGTTCCTCCTGTGATGGAGAAGGCAGCGGCTGTCACGTTGCCACTGTAAACAGGGTCGGTTGTGAACAGGGTGGTGTATCCGGAAGGCGGCGTGATGTCATTGACGCTGATTGATACCGTCGTATCGGTGAAGGTGACAACTGCATCCTTTCCATTGCCCATAATGCTGGCGCTGTTGGTGGCCAGATCAACGCTGCGAACGGTTGCGGTTGTGGCACCGCTGTCTCCGGCCACAATTGTATAGCTAAAGAGCAAGGTGCTGGTGCCGCTGCCGCTTATGTAAGTTGCAACACGCGGAGTTGCTCCAATATCAACATTGAGCAACGGCGCTCCACCCGAGACAGTGACCGCCTCGGTAAAGTTTACGGCAAATACGATGGCTTGCCCGACAGCACTTCCTGCGGACTGGATCGAAGGCGCTTCAAAAATATAAGGAGCAACTTTGGTGCCGGTTTGAGGATCCGCAACCCAGTCGATTTGCGAGCAGACTTGGTCGGCGTGTGTTTCGTAAGTGGCTGAACCTTGTGCCACTGTTCCTACGATGCCCGCCAGACTTTGCGCCATATCTTCAACACTAAGTGTTGCAGAGCCTGATACGGAGCCTGTCAGGATAATAGCACCATCGCGGACGCGCGCGGTCGAGTTTGTGCCATTCGAGACTACGTCAATATCCGTCCCGAGGAGCTGGATTGTTCCGCCTGGCACCACGATGTCAATAACGGTGCTTCCTGATACGTAATGTATGGAACCTGTTACCAGCGTAATGAGTGTGGGTGTTATCGTTACCTGAGTGTTTTGTGCCATGGTTAGAATGGCACCGTCAGCAAAGATCAGATTGGCAACGGCCCCGACTGTGTTGGCGACAGTGATTGTTGCTGGCATCAGGATCGTTTGTCCCACAAACAGGGATGTTGTTCCCGTTGTTTCTAATGCTGTGTTGGCACCCGTTGTTTCGGTTACGGTGATTTTTGATGCAGCTCGGCGGCGCTGGGCAACACGGATTACGTTTTCACGCTCGACCTTAGCATAAACATAATCGCTAACATTGGCCAGAGATGCGCGTGGTTTGAACTGAAGGGCTTCAGGTTGGCTGAAATCGTAATTGAAGCGGAGTGCAGCCTCAAGGGAGGGGGAGGAGCCCGACTCGTCACGTACACCCATGCGCATGGCCATAGCCGGAACTGGGGAATATTCAATTGCGGCAACGGCGCCAAACAGATCGCTTCCTTCGTGGGCATTATCCCATTCATACCCTGAAAGTGAGGCCGTCCAGCTCGGAAGATCGGGAACCTGACCGCTGAGTTTCAAATCCCATCCGGCGGCGGCGCGCTCTTCAAGATAATCGTCGAGTTTTCGCCATGTTGAGAGAGGAAAATAGCGGTTGGCGGATACGGCCAGTTGGCTGGTGCGGAAGTCACCGCCCAAACTCATGCGGTTGTGGTTGTTTTTAGGCGCATGGTCGAGGAAGAGGTTGGCTCCGTACAGATATTTCTGATCTTCGGAAAGATGGCGAATGGCGAGGCCGGCATTATAGGCACTATGCTGTGTTTTATAGCCCGATGAGTCTTTGTCGTCGTTTGCTTTGTGGTATGAAACTTGTGAAAAGTAATAGTTGGAATTTTCGGCATCATGCCACAGGGGTTGGATGGCTGTAACTGAAGAAAGCGGGTCGCCGCGTGAAACGCCCATCTCAATTTCAATTTTGCTCAGAAATGGAATTCCCGTCTTGTGGGCTTGTTCTTGCGCGGCCATCATCAATGCGGGCATAATTTCCCCATCAATTATTTTGTCTGCTTCTTGCGTGATGTTATAGCCGCCTACTTTTTCGCCGCGCAGTGCGGCGCACAGAGAGTTCATTGTTCCAGCCGAATAGCCGGAGGATTTACCCACTACCCATGCCTTTTCCTGTTCAGGAAGAGGAATTGAGTCTTTAATGTCCTTTGATAGACCATCAACAAGCTTTGTCTGCATAAAGCGTTCAATAAGAGCGCGGCAGCCTGAATCAACGACAGCCGAGGCGGCACCTGCGGCACCGTTACTATTGTATGCATTGCCTGCGGATTCAAGGCCGCTAAAAATAGTCTGGATGCGGTCATTGGTTTCAGTTTTCAAATCTGTGTCAGCACGCGCTGACGCAAGGTTGATAAGCGCGAGGGCTACAACGGTTGCAACACTGAGTATTTTTAGAGGGAGTATTCTAATCATGAAAGGGGCCGTGACAGGACATTAAAAAATATTTTTACAGTTTGATTTGGCAGCTTGACTTGTGAAATTATCAACGATTCGTTACTTTTATCAATATAGATCATTTCTGTATTGTATGAAACACACAAGATTTCGTAATTTTATAAATAAATTACGTTAAATCAAATACTTCCAAGGTATGTAGTGATGCTATTTTTATGCGGTCAAACCTGTGTATCAACAATATTGGGTTGTGGATCTGCTGAGGCGTTTTTGCTTACGCCTACACGTGCAGGTCGAAGGAGGCGATCGTGCAAAACATAGCCTGATTCAATCACCTGAATAATTGTTCCGTTCGGCTTGTCGGGCGCGGGGGCCTCGAAGAGGACTTCATGGAAATGGGGATTGAATATTTCGCCGAGGGGGTCGAGTTTTTTGATGCCGTTTTTGTCAAAACAGCTCAGGAGTGCGCGTTCCATGGCTTCGATGCCATCTACCAGCGGGACAATCCGTTCATCGTCTTTGAGGTCGGAAGGGATGGAAAGAAGGGCGCGGCGGAAGGTATCAGCGACATCGAGAAGATCGCGGGCGAATCCTGATACAGCGTATTTGCTGGCATCTTCGCGCTCACGCTGGGAGCGTTTGCGCAAATTTTCCATATCGGCAGCCATAAGAAGAAGTTTATCGTGGCCAGTGGCCATTTCTTGTTCGAGTTCGGTGATGCGCTGCTCAAGGCTTTTTATAAACTGGTTTTCTTCCGGCGTTGGCAAGGTGGCCTCGAGCGACGAGGGGTCGCTGGCAGGGCGTGCGCGCTGGGCGCGGAAAGCCGCAGGCCCTGTGACCTCGGTAAAACCTGCAGGGGTAGGGGGCGTTTCATCAGAGGGCTGCTCTTCAGGGGGCAGCGGAAAAGTCGGATCGCTTGTCATGGCGGTAGGATAGGCAAAAAGAAATTTTAAATCAATATGGGGATGTGCTGCTATACAATTTTTCCAGAATGGCTGATGTGTAGTCAACAATGGGTACTATTTTGCCATAATTTAGGCGGGTGGGGCCGATAACGCCGGTGGCGCCGATAATGCGCCCATTTTGATCTTTATAGGCTTTTATGATGGTGGACCATGCGGGGCGTTCGAACATGTGGTTTTCACTACCAATAAAAATTTGAACACCCTCGCCCTGCTGAACGGCGCTCATTATGTCAAGAAACGATTGTTTTTGGTCGAGAATATCAAAGAGATCACGTATTTCCTGCAAGCGCTCTTGAGCCTGCGGGTCGTCAAACAGGCGTGATTGGCCGTTGATAAAGATGTGACCGTCTTCAAGGGACGAGAGGGGGTCGATGATTCCCTCTTTCATAAGAATAGAAGCAAGGCGCGAGAGGTTGTCTTGATGGTGCTGAATGTCTTGTCCCAGCATGGTGTTGATTTCACCGAGGGTTTTTCCGGCAATGAGGTCATTGAGAAAATTCGTCGCTTGCTGAAGTTCTGGCTGGCTAACATCTTGATCTAAAACGAACATCCTGTTTTCAACCATGCCATCTTGTGTAATCAGGATCGCCAGAATTTTGCGCGGTTCCATCTTGAGAAATTCTATTTTTCGTATGGGTTTGTTCATCTTTGGCGCTATGACTAACCCGACACAGGATGAAAGACCCGAGAGCATGGCGCTTGCGCCCTCATAGACTTGGGTCAGTGATTGGTTTTCTGGAATAAGGCGCCTATCGATACGCGAACGCTCTTCGCCGATATCATCTATTTTCATCAGATTATCGACATAAAGGCGTAAGCCCAATTCGGTGGGCTGTCGTCCTGCGGAAGTATGCGGCGAGAAGATCAGTTCGGATTCTTCAAGGTCGGCCATCACGTTGCGGATAGTGGCGGGAGAGAGGCTGACGCTGAGTGATTTGGAAATTGTGCGCGACCCTACAGGAAAACCATATTTCAGGTATTCTTCGACAATCAGGCAGAATATGTCGCGGCTACGGTTATCTGTAAAACTCATTCCTCTACTATAGAAAAAATGGAAGGGTTTGACAATTGCTGGGAAGTTCTGTTGAATGCCAGCCCGTAACCCCTTCAAACGAAAGACATTGATATGACTCGCCCATCTGGCCGCGCTCCCTCCCAGCTTCGCAAAGTGGAGATGATTTGCGGCGTTTCAAAACACGCCGAAGGGTCATGTCTGGTCAAGTTCGGGGATACGCATGTGCTGTGTACGGCGACGATTGATGAAACAGTTCCCAGTTGGATGCGAAATTCTGGGCGTGGCTGGGTTACCGCCGAATATGGCATGCTGCCGCGTGCCACAGGCAAACGGACTGACCGCGAAGCCGCCAAAGGGAAGCAAACCGGACGCACACAGGAAATCCAGCGCCTTATTGGGCGGGCGCTTAGAGCGATTGTTGATCTTGAAAAAATGGGCGAGCGCCAGATCAAACTTGATTGTGATGTGTTGCAGGCCGATGGGGGAACACGCACCGCGGCGATTACCGGAAGCTATGTAGCGTTGTGTAAGGCTTTTGAATATCTCATGACGCTGGGTGTTCTTAAGGAGATGCCGGTCAAGGATTCGGTGGCGGCTATTTCAGTCGGAATTTATAGCGGCGTACCCGTACTTGATCTTGATTATGAAGAGGATTCTTCTGCTGATACTGATGCTAATTTTGTTATTACCGGTAAAGGTGGGATTGTCGAGATTCAGGGAACAGCCGAGAAAGAGCCGTTCTCTCAGGAAGAGTTTTTGACCTTGCTCTCCCTCGCGCAGCAGGGCTGCGTTGAACTTAAAGGGGCTCAAGACGAGGTGCTGCGGATATGATACTGACAAAACTTGTTTTGGCCACACATAACAAAGGGAAGGTTGCCGAGCTTTCTCATATGCTTTTACCACTTGGAATCGAAGTGGTTTCATCTGGTGCGCTGGGTCTTTCGGAGCCGATGGAGACCGAAACAACGTTTGAGGGAAACGCCTTGATTAAGGCCCGTTCGGCGTGTCGCGAGTCAGGTCTTCCGGCGCTGGCGGATGACAGCGGGCTATGTGTGCGGGCGCTTCATGGCGATCCCGGGGTTTATTCGGCAGACTGGGCGGGGCCGCAAAAGGATTTTACGTTGGCCATGCAAAAAGTCGAAGAGGCTCTTGCGGGGCATGTTGATCGCTATGCATATTTTATCTCCGTGCTTGCTTTTGTTATGCCCGAAGGTGAAGAGCATCTCTTTGAAGGTCGCTGCGAGGGTGAACTTATCTGGCCGCCGCGTGGAGCAGGTGGTTTTGGGTATGACCCGATGTTTGTACCAGTGGGAGAAACCCGTTCGTTTGGCGAGATGGGCATGGATGAGAAAAAAGAGTATTCGCACCGTGCCGATGCGCTTAAGAAATTTCTGGATTTTCTCTCCTGATGGCGTTTGGCGTTTATATTCACTGGCCGTATTGCAAATCAAAATGCCCTTACTGTGATTTCAATTCACATGTTGCGGAGTCTGTTGAACATGAGGTATGGGCGGATGCGTATGTACGGGAACTCGAACATTGGCATGGATTAACAGCAGGCCAAAAGGCAACCAGCATTTTTTTTGGCGGCGGGACACCATCGCTTATGAAGCCCGAAACGGTAGCTCGTGTGATTGAGGCCGTGGCTGCGCGCTGGGGTCTTAGTGCAGATTGCGAGATCACGCTTGAGGCTAACCCTACCTCCTATGAAACTGAAAAATTTAAAGTTTTTCGTGATGCGGGGATTAATCGCGTATCAATTGGGGTGCAGTCACTGCGTGCCGATCAACTGGCTTTTTTGGGGCGGGAGCATTCCCCCGAACAGGCGGTGACCGCCATTAAAAGCGCGTCGCAACTGTTTGACCGGTTTTCTTTTGACCTGATCTATGCACGCCCCCAACAAAGTCTGGCGGAGTGGCGCTATGAACTCAAGGACGCGCTCGCGCTGGCCGGAGATCACATGTCGCTTTACCAACTCACGATTGAGCAAGGAACGCCGTTTTACACGCGTCACGCACGCGGAGAATTCCAGATACCCGAACAAGACCTTGCTGCCGATTTTTATGATGTGACATGGGATGTCATGGATAAGGAGGGTCTTCCGGCTTATGAGGTGTCAAACCACGCCCGTTCTGGCGCGGAGTCACGGCATAATCTTGTGTATTGGCGCTATGATGATTATGTCGGAGTAGGGCCGGGCGCGCACGGGCGTTATACGCGGGCAGGGAAGAAATATGCAGTGCGTGCTCACCGTGCGCCGGATATCTGGTTAAAACAAGTTAACGAGAAGGGGGATGGGCTTCATCCTGTAGAGGAAATTTCTCCGCGTGCGCAGTGTCAGGAAGCGCTGATGATGGGGGGGCGCCTGCATGAGGGTGTGCCATATGAGCGCCTTAAGAAGTTATGGGGTGATGATCTTGAAGGGTTTATCCCTGCGGCCAAAATTCGCCATTTGATCCAGATGGGTATTTTGGAAGATGATCCTCAGACGCTTCGGACAACCCTCCATGGTTTTAAATGTCTTAACGCTGTTTTGGGATTTCTGCTGGCTGCTTAAAAACTATTGGAAAGTTACGGAATTAAGCGTATAAACAACGCCTGTCCCATTTTTTTAGGTATGTAGATTTTTACCATGATGATAGAGGCCGCGCCGAAACAATTTGCCCTGAAAGATGACGGGGTTATTTTTTTTCAGCCAGACAAAACAAATCCATTACCAGGATCGCCCGTTGCCCAGATTAAAAAGGGTGAATTTTTCCTTCAGCCTGATTTTGATTTGATTGAAGGGGCTGATCTGCACGGAACGGCACCCGAGGCGGCCCGTGACGTGATTGGTACATGGCTCAAGGCGCATATCTATACGGTTCTTGAACCACTCTTTACACTGGTTACGGATGAGACGTTGCCGGAACCTGTTAAAGAAATTGCGCTTAAACTGTTTGAAAAAACAGGTATTGTGCCGCGTGGCGATGTTGAAGATTCTATTGCCAAACTTGATCCTGACATGCGCAAAGTTTTGCGCGATAAAAAAGTGCGCCTCGGGCCTCTTTTGATTTTTCTGCCGGATCTCAATAAGCCTGCGGCTGTCCATTTGCGCGCTCTGTTGTGGTGCCTCCACAATTCTGTGCCGTTGCCTGCACCATTGCCACGCGATGGTGCTATGTCATCGGTTGTTGATGTGACGAATGCTAATGCTGATTATTACCGTGCCATTGGTTACCCGCTTTATGGGCCGCGTGTGATCCGTATTGATATGCTTGATCGTGTGATTAATGCTGTTTATGAAGGTGCCAAAGAAGGCAAGTTCCAAGCTCAGCACAAAATGGCCGAATGGATGGGGTGCCCGATTGCTGACCTTTACGCTATTTTAGAGGCGATGGGTCATCGCCATATTCCCAAAAGTGAAAGTGAAACGGCTGAAGCTCCTGTGTTACAGGAAGAGCAAAAAAATCCTGAAGAAATTTCGCATGCGTTGTCTGCCGAGTTTGCCGAGCCACTTGTTTTGGCTGAGGCCGTTATTCCTGATATTAAGATTGAGGGGCATGCCCAAACATCATTTCTTGATATGATGATGGCACCTGCTGACGTTCCGGCTGAGGCTGTTGTTGCGCAGCCTGTAGAAACTCCTGCTGCGCCTGAGAAAAAACCAGAACAGAAAAAGCCAGAATTGGATTGGTTCTTCCTTCGCCGCGGAAAGATTCATTCTGAAGCGCGTGAACGCAAACCCTTTGTGCGTCGTGCCCGTCCTGAACAGGCAGCAAAGGTTGGCGATAACACTGCTGTTCTCGATGAGAAGGGCGGACGGGTCAAACCTTTCCCTCAGGAGCGTTATGCCCCGAAAAGCCAACCCAAAGAACGCAAATCTTTCCAAGAAGGTGATGAGCGTACAAAGAAGACCGATCGCAACAAGAAGTTCGATGGGGCCAAGAAGAAGGATCACGGCGAGAAGAGGGATCACAATCCACGCGTCTTTACTGCCGAGGCCAGTGCACAGGATAATCCGTTTGCGATCTTGCAGAACCTCAAAGTAAAATCATAGTTATTGCGCGGCGCGTATTTCGGCATCATAGGCGATGATGTCGTCGAGCGTGTCTAGAGTGTGCGGGGTTGCCGATTTTACTGCATGCTCTACGCGGCGAACAATGGTGCCAAATGGGATCTCTTTCTCCAGAAAAGCTTTCACAGCCACTTCGTTTGCGGCGTTAAATGCGATGCAAGCATGTATTCCGGCTCTCAGGCATTCATAGGCAAGAGGAAGGGCAAGAAATTTGTCGTAGTCGGGTTGTTCGAAGGTCAGTGCACCGATTTTTGTCCAATCGAGCGTTTGTCCGGTGGTGCTCATGCGCTGTGGGTGGGCTAGCGCATGGGCAATCGGGGTGCGCATATCGGGGGCGCCAAGCTGGGCGAGTGTCGATCCATCCTCATATTCAACCATGGAGTGGATGATAGATTGAGGGTGGATAAGGACGTCAATTTTATCAGGTGGAAGATTAAAGAGGTGATGGGCCTCGATGATTTCCAGTGCCTTGTTCATCATACTGGCGCTATCGATTGAGATTTTGGCGCCCATGCTCCAGTTGGGGTGTTTGAGAGCCTCGCTTGGCGCGGCGTTGTTCATGCGTTCTTTTTTCCATGTACGGAAGGGGCCTCCCGAGGCCGTTAAAATAATGCGTTTGATCTGTGCGTGGTTATGCTCTTCAAGGACTTGAAAAATGGCATTATGTTCGGAGTCGATGGGGAGTAGGGTTGTGCCGCATTGACGGGCTTTTGCCATGACGATGTGACCAGCGGCAACCAGCGGTTCTTTGTTGGCAATCGCTACGGCTTTTGTGTGCGCGATAGCTTCCATGAGGGGCTTTAATCCTGCAAAGCCAACGATGGCTGCAATGCAGAGATCGACTTCAGTCGCGGCAGTTTCAACTATTCCGGCCTCGCCGGTGCGTATTTCAATAGGAAGGCCACTTAACTCGTTCTTTAAATCGTTGTAGTAGGTTTCATCAGCAATGGCGGCGATATGGGGGGATAATTCACGGCATTGCTGTGCGAGAAGTTTTACGTTTTTTCCGGCGGTCAGAGCTGTAACCTTAAATTTGTCGGGATGAGCTTTGATGAGATCAATTGTGCTTTGTCCGACAGATCCTGTTGACCCGAGAATCGTAATGGTTTTTTGTGTCATGGTGCCAGCAGGATTTTTGCAAAGGCCAAAAAAACAGGGAGAGCTAAAAGAAGCGAGTCGATCCGGTCGAGAATACCGCCATGGCCGGGGATGAGGTTACCTGTATCTTTTACGCCTGCTTTGCGTTTGAGCAAAGAGATAGAAAGATCGCCCGCTTGCCCGATCAGGCCTATCAAGGTACCAAAAAGAGAACAGATGGCCAGAAGTCCTAGTGATACTGACGGCGGAGTGTCCATGACAAACGCCCAGAGTGGTGTGAGAATAAACCATAAGGGAAGTATGAGGGCGGGACCTGCTACAGCGCCCCCAAGGCCTGCCCATGTTTTGTTTGGACTGATAGTCGGGCATAGTTTGGCTCCGCCAATCATTTTACCGAAAATGTAAGCCCCTGTATCGCTCGACCATACTGCGAAAAGAAAGGATAGTGTGAGGAATAGGCCACATTGCGTGTAGGTTCTGAGGATCATCATTTCGGCAAAGGCTGACCCCAGATAAAGCGTTCCGACGAGGACCGCGAGTATTTTTATATGGGCAGAGCTACTGAGCTTGAGAGAAAGGCCAATCCACTCCGCATAGGCGATTGCGATGACAATTGCGATGAACACGGCAAAAAACCACCCGCCCAATGTGAGGGAGGCAATGACGATAGGGATAAGAACGAGGGAGGAGAGGAGTCTGAGTTTCAGGCTGGGGCTGATTGCGGTTTCCATGGCGACCCGACTATGTGTGAACCGAGGTTGTTTGGCCAAAGCGACGATCACGCCGTGCGAATTCATTCAGGGCTGCAATCAGATTGTCTTTGCCAAAATCGGGCCAGAAAACATCGGTAAAAACAAATTCCGTGTAGGCGCAGGGCCAAAGCAAGAAATTGGAAATACGCTGTTCACCGCTGGTGCGGATCATGAGGTCAGGGTCAGGAATTCCTGCCGTCATCAGAAATTGAGGAAACAAGGCCCCGACTTCATCTTCGGTAAGCTTGCGTTTCTCGCGCCATGCGTGATCGGCCAGCAAGTGCGCAGCATGCAACAAGTCCTGTCGCCCCCCGTAACTCAAGGCGATAACGAGATTGAGGCCTGTGTTTTCAACGGTGAGACGTTCGGCATTTTCAATCAATTCGATAATGTCGGCGTCAAAGTCGCGGCGGTTGCCGATGACGCGCAGGCGAATATTATTTTTGTGAAGATCGGCTGTTTCGGAGCGCAGGTAGGTGCGCAGCATCCGCATCAGGTCGGATATTTCCTCCTGTGGGCGTGCCCAATTTTCAGCAGAGAAACCAAAGAGAGTTAGGTATTCGATACCGAGGTCTTGTGCAGCAGGAATAATTTTCTGAATAGCATCTATGCCACGCTTGTGCCCCGCCGTGCGCGGAAGACCCCGCCCCTGCGCCCAACGACCATTGCCGTCCATGATGATTGCCACATGACGCGGTGCGGGTGGATTCATTCTTAGACCTTCATGACATCGGCTTCTTTTTTAGCGAGCATGTCGTCAGCTTTTTTGATGAAGCTGTCGGTGGCTTTCTGTACATCGTCAGAGAGTTTCTTGACATCATCTTCGGCGATTTCATTGGCCTTTTCCATTTTTTTGATCTGGTCCATACCGTCACGGCGGACGTTGCGGATAGCCACACGTGTACCTTCTGCATATTTTCCGGCGACTTTCTGGAGTTCGGCGCGGCGCTCAGTCGATAGCTCAGGTACAGGGACGCGGATCATGGTGCCTTCGGCCTGAGGGTTAAGGCCAAGGCCCGAATCACGGATGGCTTTTTCGACAGCTTTGGTGTTGCCAGCATCCCAGACCTGAACGGAAAGGAGACGCGCTTCGGGGGTGCTCACGGTGGCTACCTGATTGAGTGGCATTTTGGCGCCATAGACCTCAACTACAACTGGTTCAAGCATATTGACCGATGCGCGGCCTGTGCGCAGACCCATAAATTCTTTCTCGAGGGTGTCGATGGCTCCCTGCATACGTGATTTTAGATCGTTGATGTCAAAGCTCATGATTTTTTCCTTTAGTTCTTAATTACTTTTGGTCACTGACAATAGTGTATTCACCACCGCCGGTCATAACTTTGGCAAAGTTGCCTTTTTCACGAATGGAGAACACCATGACTGGAACTTTGTTTTCGCGGGCGAGGGAGATGGCTGTTGCATCCATGACCTTGAGATCTTTAGTCAGGATGTCCATATAGGTGAGGTGGTCATATTTTTTGGCAGTAGGATCTTTGAAGGGGTCGGCGGTGTAGATGCCGTTGACTTTGGTGCCTTTGGCGATCAGGTCGCAGTTCATCTCAGACGCGCGGAGCGAAGCTCCGGTGTCGGAGGTGAAGTAAGGGTTTCCAGTTCCGGCGGCAAAAATCACGACGCGGCCTTTTTCCATGTGACGGATGGCTTTGCGGCGGATGTAGGGTTCACATACCTGATCCATCTGGATGGCGGATTGGACGCGGGTTTTAATGCCGACATTCTCTAAAGCATTTTGAAGAGCAAGAGCGTTGATGACGATCCCGAGCATCCCCATATGATCGGCGGTGGTACGGTCCATGCCGCCGCTTGCTCCCGAAAGGCCACGGAAGATGTTGCCTGCGCCCACAACGATGCAAAGTTCTGCGCCCATATCCACTACGTCTTTAACATCTTGTGCGACGCGGGCGACGGTATCGGGATCAAGGCCGAATTCGCGTGGGCCCATCAAAACTTCACCGGAAATTTTAAGGAGGATGCGTTTATATTTGAGCTCGGGGATGGGTTTTATCGCTGGCATGGCGGTCATCATTTTGATCCTTATGGGGCTTGCTGCCTAGATATATCAGCGCAGGCTAAAAATGCAACAATTTCGGATGTTTATTAACATATTTTCCCAAGAAAGATCGTGCAAGTGGCCTCATTGAGGCATGATGCCAATTAACTTTCTTTCCGCACGGCGGGAGAGAGATGTTAATATTTCGTAGCCGATTGTACCCAGATCGGATGCCAGTTGATCGACAGATTGGTGGGGGCCAAGAACTTCGAGCCAGTCGCCTTGCTGTGGGCGAGGGATGCTAGAGGGAATTTTCCCGATGTCGAGGATAATCAGGTCCATTGATACGCGCCCTACGATTGGGCAGGGGTGGCCGAACCAGTAAAAATGGGCCTTGTTGCTGCCGGATCTTAGGAAGCCATCAGCATAGCCAAGGCCGACTGTTGCCGTTGTTGTATCTTCGGGGAAAGTGTAGGTCTGATTATACCCAGCTGTTTCGCCAGCTTTGACGCTGCGGGTTTGGAGAATTTGAGCTTCTAGCTTTACAACCGGACTCATGGGGTTGGGAAGGCCGGGCGTGGGGTTTGCCCCGTAAAGGGCTATGCCCGGGCGTACTTGTGCGCGGTGCCAGCTGCTATTCCTAAAAACGCCGGATGAGTTGCAGATACTGTGGGGGATGATGTGAAAACGTTCATCCAGTTGGCTGATGCATCTGTCAAATATATCCACTTGGTGTTCGGCGTGTGGGTTATTTGTATCCTCGCTGGCGGTGAAGTGAGTCATGAACATTAAAGGCGCGGCTTTACTTTTGGTGATTAGGGCGGCAATTTCTTTCGGAGGCAGGCCAAGGCGATTCATGCCCGTATCGATATGCCAGATGGCTGGAAGATCGGCAGGGCAGTTCTCAATATCTTCCGGTGAATTGAGAACAGGGGTGATATGATGGTGTTTAAAATCTGCGGCTGCGCCACGGGGAAGGCCCCCCAGAACGGCGATTGGTGCGTTTGTGTATCTGCGTACCTCAAGAGCTTCACCAAATTGCGCGACATAAAAAAACTCGGCTCCATCTGCAACGAGAGCCGGAACGGCCACATCCACGCCAGTGCCGTAGGCGTTGGCTTTGACAACGGCTGCAGTTTGACAGGCTATCCCTACCATGCTCTTTAGTATTTTATAGTTGGCTTGAAGCGCGGCTGTATCAATGGTAATGCGCGATGGGGCGTATGATTTTGATGGCTGGGGCATTTTTATCCATGCCGTGTATCGAGGTCGGCGAATTTGGTCAGGTTCGGGTCAAAGAAGAGTTTGACGATTCCGATTGGGCCGTGACGTTGCTTGGCAATAATGTTTTCGGCCACGTTGGCGCTTTCTTGCAAACGTTGTGCCCAGCTTGCGTAGCGTTCGTTGAATTTGTCGATGCTTTCGCTGTCGCGCTGCGATGGCTGTTCACGGGAGAGATAATATTCCTCGCGGTACACGAACATGACAACGTCGGCGTCTTGTTCAATCGATCCAGATTCACGCAGATCCGAGAGCATCGGGCGTTTGTCTTCGCGTTGCTCAACCGATCGGGAAAGCTGCGAAAGAGCGAGAACGGGAACGGCAAGTTCTTTGGCGAGAGCTTTAAGGCCGCGGGTAATTTCGGATACTTCGTTGACCCGATTTGATTCGGATTGTTTGCTGCCCGAGCCGCGTAAGAGTTGCAGGTAATCGATAACAATGAGGCCGAGTCCGTGTTTACGTTTAAGGCGGCGTGCCCGTGTGCGCACGGCACTGATCGAGAGTGCAGGGGTGTCATCGATATAGAGCGGGATTTGCGTAAGGTTATGTGCGGCTTGCGCAAAATTACGAAATTGGGCTTCGGTCAAATTACCTTTACGTAGCGAGTCACCCGATATACCGGATTGCTCAGCCAGAATACGTGTGGTGAGCTGGTCATGTGACATCTCAAGCGAGAAGAAAGCGGTAATTGCGCCTTCTTTGCCGCCTGATTGGGCGTAGGCTTTGGCGGCATTAAACGCCATGTTGGTGGCAAGGGCTGTTTTCCCCATTGAAGGGCGGCCTGCGAGAATGAGTAAGTCGGAGTTGTGAAGTCCGCCAAGTTTTTCGTCAATGTCTTTGAGACCAGTGGTCACTCCCGTGATGCCGCCTTTGTTGTTGTAGGCGACTTCTGCTAAATCGATAGCTGCTTTGATTGAATCGCGCAGTGTAACGAAATCTCCTTGGGCATTTCCGGATTCGGCCAGTTTAAAGAGACGACCTTCGGCTTTTTCAATGGTTTCGAAGGCATCCTCTTCAACAGTTTGATCAAATGATTCGTTGACTACATCCTGACCGAAGGTGATGAGTTCGCGGCGCAGATATAAATCATAAATGGTTTGGGCGTAATCTTCGATGTTAAAGACTGAGATCACACTAGCGGCGAGGTCGGCAAGATACGTTGCTCCGCCGACTTGTTCGAGGTCTTGGTCTTTTTCAAAAAAAGTTTTGAGGGTGACGGGGGAGGCGGTTTGGCTACGGTCAATCAGGATGCCGATGGCTTTGTAAATACGTTGGTGGGCGGGCGCAAAAAAATGATCGGCTTTCAAAAAATCACTAATCTTTTCATAGGTACGGTTATCGATCAGGAGTGTACCAAGCAAGCCTTGTTCAGCCTCAAGGTTTTGCGGAAGTGAGCGGTAGGTGCTTTCGGCTTTTTCAGCGGAAAGGGACGCGGCATTGGTGGACTGAAAGCCCGATTTTTTGAGTTCGGCGAGTTGTGACATTTTCTCAGGCTAGCAGAGTCGGGAGAGGAGTGCATTACTTCTTTAGGGGACTTCGTGTGAATAGCGGGGATAAAAAACGCCCCCGTTTGCGGCGGGAGCGTTTTGATAAATTATAATTTTCTTAACTAAGCGGCAGCTTCGTCAGAAGCATCTTCAGCGGCAGGGGCTTCGGTAGCCTGAGCTGCTGGAGCGGCTTTAGCCGGTTTTTCGTCGCGTTTGTTGTAATCAACAATAACGGCTTTACCGGTTTTTTCCTGAATTTTTGCTTCTTCTTGTGAACGAGCAATGTTGAGGGTGATCTCAACTTTGACTTCAGGGTGAAGAGCAATTTTCACAGGGAACATGCCGAGCAGTTTGAAGGCATCGTTCATTTGAACCTGATTGCGGCTGATGGTGATGCCAGCTGTTTCGGCGATCGCTTCAGCAATGTCGCGGCTCGCCACGGAACCGTACAGGTTTCCAACTTCAGAAGCCTGACGCAGGATAACCACTTTGAGGTTTTCCAGTTTCTTGGATTCTGTTTCGGCTTCGCTGCGGCGCTGTGCGTTTTGAGCTTCAAGCGCTTGTTTCTGGGCTTCAAAGAAAGCAATATTTTCTTTGGTTGCGCGCAGAGCTTTGCGTTGAGGCAGGAGGAAGTTACGAGCGTAGCCAGGTTTTACCTTAACCACGTCACCCATTTTTCCAACTTTCTCGACACGTTCGAGAAGAATGATTTCTGTTAGCATAATTTATATCCTTTCTAATCCCGCATTACGCTTGGTTGCTGCGGTCGTGACGTTCTGTGCGCTCGGGGCGGTCGCCACTTGGACGATCACCGCGGTCGTGACGCTCAGGACGATCACCGCGTTCGAAACGCTCAGAACGATCTGGGCGTGGTCCACGGCTGGTGTGTTCCATTTCAACGCGAACGTAAGGCATCAGAGCCATGTAGCGTGCGCGTTTGATTGCTTGAGCCAGTTCACGCTGACGTTTGTGCGAAACGGAGGTGATACGGCTTGGCATGATTTTGCCGCGCTCGGAAATGTAACGGGAGAGTGTGCGCACATCTTTCCAGTCAATCGCGGTGTCATTGACGCCGAACGGGCATGACTTGCGGCGACGGAAAGCTGCTTTTTTTGGTGCACCAGATTCAGATGCTGCTGCGGCGGCGGCTTGATATTGGGTCATTATGCTGCTTCCTCTTCAAAACGATCTTCATTTTCATGTTTGGCGATAATCGATGATGGGCCTTTGCTTGGCGCATCAAGTTTCAGCGACATGTAGCGAACAACGTTTTCGTTGTTGCGCATCAGACGTTCCATCTCGAGAACAGCTGGTGCCGGAGCATCGCTTTCAACGAGAATGTAGTGGCCTTTGCGGGCTTTGTTAATCGGGTACGCGAAGTTGCGCAGGCCCCATTGTTCAGTCTTGAGGATTTTTCCGCCCATATCGGTCAGAACTTTGGAGTAATCCTTGGTCATTTGCTCAACCTGAGCCGCACCAAGGTCTTGCCGTATAATAAATACGGTTTCATATAAAGGCATGTTGGTCTCCTTTCGGGTTCTCCGCATCTTGCGGAAGAAGCAGATACCCGCCTAAAGGCATCTGCAAGGTTTCAGAAGGTGCCTTTTAAGCAGGAAAGCGAATCGAAATCAAGAAAAAAAGGCACCGGAAAACCAGTGCCTTTTGAGTTTTTTGCAACCTACATATCTCGGGGAGGAGATATGGAGCGTTTGTCCTGATGAGACGGTAGAAATTATGCCTATTTCTTGTGCGGAGGCATTTTCTTTTCTTCGAAAAGAACGTGGCAGCCTTGTTTGCCTGTTTCCGGGTTGATCGCACGGGGATCATACTTGCGGAATGCCATCTTTTCGGTGATGTTTTTCGGGTTTTTCTTAATATAATAGGTGAAACCGGTTGCGTTGCCCTTGGCATTTTTGCCACTGCTAACCAAACGAACCTTAAGAACTGAGCCTTTTTTAGCCATTTTTAGTACCTTTAATTATCAAATTCAGATGGGCACCTTAAGCATTTTCACCCCAGAGTCAAGAAAAAATAGAAAAACAGCGGGGTGCTTTCACCATGTATATTTACATAATAATTAAGGGGTGATGACAGGAGATTTTCTTCAGGTTACTTTGATGAGCAGATAGAGGAAAATATGTTCGAACAGCGCCGCCAGACATTAAGTGATACGAAAAGGGGAAATGTAAATGGCTAAGATAATTCTGTGGGGAGTATTATAGTGCAAAAACCTTTTTTAAAAATAATGAAAGCTGATTTGAGCTTTACTAAGATTCTTATTCTATTTTCTGTTGTTTTTCTTTCTGCGTGTTCTTCAACGAATATTCAGAATAGCAGCATTTCAACGTCGTCAAGTGAAGTGGAGGCGTTGATGAATCAGGCGCAGCCTGAGCCTCCAGCCTTCTCTAAGGATATTGTTGTAACGGAATGTCGTAAAGCACTGTTACCTGGTGAAGGCAATGAGGAATCATTTTTAGAGACCCCATGCAATTTTTTTATAGAAGGGATGTTGGAGGGTTATGTTCAGACTGTCTTAGATGTTTATCACGCATTGGGATCTGTTGACAAAAAAACGTTTGATGATCAGTTGAATTTTTCAAAATCTGTTTGTCCCTATATTTTGGTCAACGGGGATAAAAGTAACCATGAGAGAAACTACGAACTCGCACAATATCTTTTCCAATACTATAATCCTGATTCTCCACGCGACGCATCATGGTACTACAAGAAAATATCTCCTGTAGCCATGTCTCGTATGGTGAGTGATCCTATGGGATGTAAAAAATATTCTTTGGATACTTTTAACGATCAGCACAGTTTTCATTTTCTCTTGAGTGGGGAAGGGCGTGTCGCTGATTCGGTCGCCAAAAACTGTCAACAAGATATCTTATTGGGGGATGAATTATTTAACGGGTCACCTTGTTCTTTTTTTATTAGAGGATACATCCATTCTATAACCTTAGGAGCTTATAATGTGTATGCAAGTTTTTCTGGGGAACGGCAAATTCATGTGATGGAGCAGATTGGTAAAGATCAATTTATGGGATGTTTAATTTCTTATGAAGAAAAACAGATGTCTCAGAACCTTGAGAACGTAAGAGAGCTTGCGGTGGAGTTTGTTCGATTTCGCCCCATGGAATCTGGAGTGCAAAATGGAGATATTAATAAAAGTTTTTCTTCCTTAATGCGTGACTTAAGCGGCTGTAAATATATTTCGAGATAGTTTGGATAATTCAAGTGAGCTATAAAATTGAACTAACAAGATTTGACATCCCTGTAACGGAATATGCTGATCACGGTGGGATTAGGATAATGAACGTCGAAGTTGATGATCATGGACATGAAACTGAAAGCGAGTATATAACTTATGCCACAGATGGTGTGACCGTAGTGTCTCGTGGTCAGTGGCATATGATTGGCACAACTAAGACTGGTGAGCGGGATGTTGATGGAAAAGATGGCTGTGCTAAGTTCGTCCCTCAAAATCGGGGGAAGTGTTTTGGGAGTAGCTGTAATTGCTATAGTCCTTTTATGGGGACTCTATGAGGAAGGGTATTGGCGCTTTAATTTTATAAGTCGTGATGAATTTCCGGTGCAGGGGATTGATGTGTCACGCCATCAGGGTGAAATCAACTGGAAGAGTGTTCCCAGAGATGAATATAGCTTTGCCTATATCAAGGCGACAGAGGGCGGGGATTTCACGGATGCAAATTTTCAACGTAATTGGGAAGGTGCGCAGCGTGCCGGATTTATTGTCGGGGCCTATCACTATTTTACTCTTTGCCGTGATGGTAAAGAGCAGGCTGAGAATTTTATCAAGACGGTGCCGCGCTTTGCTGGATCATTGCCGCCTGCAGTCGATTTGGAATTTGAGGGCAATTGTGCAAAAAGACCAACAGAGGGTGTTTTTGCATCATCGCTAGCGGATTTTGTTAGCGCCATCGAATCCCACTATGGAGTTAAACCATTTTTCTACACAACATCTGATTTTCATGAGGCCTATATCAATGATAGCGGCATAGAGAATGGAGGCTTGTGGATATCCAATATTGTCTATCGTCCGAGGCACCCTTGGGCTATTTGGCAATACGCCCATAATGCCCGTGTGGACGGCATTGCTGGCCCTGTTGATGTAAATGCTTATCTCGGTAATGAAGCCGGATTTCGAGACGCGTTACTGAAGTAATGTAATCTGGTCGCTATGGCCTTTATTTGTCCCAAGGTTTGCGGGGTGAGGGCGGTGCGGTACGCTGCGGCTTTGCTTTTTTGGGGCCGTAGTTTTTTTTCTTTTTACTGCCATCCGGTTTGTTGCCATCACCGCGCGGTTCATCCTTTTTAAAGGGTGGCTTTTTCCGATCATCTTTGCGATGGGATGATTTGCGCGGGCCTTTGCCTTTGCGGAAATCATCCTTGGGAATAAAGGGGCCACGGGTACTTTTATATCCGGCGACTTCGGCTCCGGCTTCACCGTTCACGAGTTCGAATACCGTGCTGCCGGTGATGGTATCGGCCTCAAGGACGCGGACGACCACGGCAGCGCCCAAGCGGAAGATACGCCCTGTGCGCTTGCCAACAAGGGCGTGTTCAGCTTCATCATGTACGTAGTAGTCGGACGGGAGAGAGCGGATCGGGACGAGTCCGTCAGCGCCGGTTTTCTCGAGTTTGACGAACAGGCCAAAACGGGTGACACCACCAATGCGCCCCACGAATTCTAGGCCTATTTTATCCTTGAGATAGGCGGCGGTGAAACGATCAACACTCGAACGCTCGGCCTCGGCGCTGGTGCGCTCAGTAGTCGAAATATGCTCGGCCATCTCGGTTATTTTGACGGCCTCTACTTCGCTGAGTTCGCCCTCGCCAAGGCCATAGGCCTTGATGAGGCTGCGGTGGACAAGGAGGTCGGCGTAGCGGCGAATGGGCGAGGTAAAATGCGCGTAACGCTGCAAGGCTAATCCGAAATGCCCGATATTGTCGGGATGGTACACGGCTTGAGCTTGTGCGCGAAGGACAATCTCCGAGATCAGAAATCCGGTGGGCATGGATTTGGCTTTGGTCAGCAAGTGATTAAGCTGCGCCGGAGCGGCGATCCCTGTTTTGGGAAGCGAGAGCCCGAAGGCTTCCAGAAAACTCCGCGCGGACATAAGTTTATCGCCCGTTGGGCGGTCATGCACGCGGTACACGCACGGAGCTTGTTTGGCTTCGAGCGCTTCAGCGGCGGCCACATTGGCAAGGATCATAAATTCCTCGATGACTTTATGCGAGTCGAGGCGTTCGCGCACGGCCACGCCGGTCATCTCACCTGCGTCATTCACGACAATTTTACGCTCGGGCAGGTCGAGGTCAAGGGCGCCACGTTTGATGCGCGCGCCATCTAAAATTTTCCACGCGGTATAAAGCGGCTTGATCACATCGTTCATAAGTGGGGCGGTTATCTCATCAGGGCGGCCATCCACGGCTTCCTGAACCTGTTCATAGGTGAGGCGTGCGCGGGATAACATCAGGCCGCGCACAATTTTGTGGCGCAGAAGTTTTCCGCTTTCGTTGATCCACATATGCATGGCAAGTGTGGCGCGCGGTTCATGGGGGCGCAGCGAACATAAATCATTGGAGAGTTTTTCTGGCAGCATCGGGAGGACGCGGTCAGGGAAATAGGTTGAGTTGCCGCGTAGATAGGCCTCTTTATCAAGTGGTGAGTTCGGGCGTACATAAAACGCCACATCGGCGATTGCGACAACGAGGTGATAGCCGCCTATGTTTTGTGGCGAGGTATCTGGTTCGGCAAAGACGGCATCATCAAAATCTCGCGCATCTTTCCCGTCTATGGTGACGAGAGGAATGTCACGCAGATCATCACGTTTTCCAAGTGGAGGCACAACCATGTCCTCGGTTGAGGCGATAACCTCTTCGGGGAAGAAGGGACGCAGACCGCATTCATAGAGTGCAATCAGGCTGATGGCTTTGGGATCGTCGGCGAAACCCACGATTTCCTTGACGCGGACTTTTTTGGCGAGAGCTGTGCGGGCGGGAAGAATTTCTGCCACAACAATCTGGCCGACAATGGCACCGTTCAGTTCGGTCGAAGGGAGTTCAAAATCATGCTTGGCGCGCCTGTCAACCGGAGAGAGCAAGTAGCCGTTTTTGATCTGTTTGACGAAGCCAACCACGCGCGAGGTAACCGCATCAATTTTCTTGAGAATGTCGGCTTCATAGAGATTATGCCCCACTTTACGGACACGCACGAGGGCACGGTCGCCTTCGGTCAGGATATGGTGCCCGCGGCGTTCTGGTGTAATTTCAATGCGAGGGGGCGGGCCTTGAACATCATCCTGCCAGTCGGCAGGGCGCGCGAGCAAATCGCCATCCACATCAATTTCGATGATGTCAACGGTACAGACGGTGGGGAGGGTGTCGGCGATTTTATAGGATTTTCCGTCTTCGCGGATAATCAGTCCATCATCTTCTAAATCACGTAGAATACCTTTGAGGGCGATACGTTGAACCTCGCCTTTAATTTGGAAGGCCGTACAGAGGTCGCGCTTAGTCATTGCGGCCCCGAAATTTTCAAGGACGCGGAGAATCGAATCTTTATCTGGGAGTTTCATAGGGGGAGTGTACCGCAAATAAAGAGAGCGGTCACCCCTGTTTGATGTGGGAGGCCGCCTTCTTTTGGAAGAAAGAGCTGAATTAGCCCATTGTCTTGAAATCGTATCCCTTGCGGAACTGCTCGGCGGTCAGGCCACGACGGGCTGCTTCTTGGGCTGCTGTGTCCGTGGTGGGTGTTCCTGTGGCGGCCTCGCGCTGGCTCGCGGTCAGGTCGATGGGCGTTTCAATGGCGGGAGTTTCGGTAAGCGCTTGTTGTGTGTTCATGATAAGGCCCTCTGTTTATTTGGTTATTATCGGTGATTGATTCTAGAGGGAGGGGGTGTGACAGGACAAGAAAATAAGTATAAGCGCCGCAGCAAAACTAGTTGGAAAGCTGCCCTTCCAGCGCGTCTTCACTAATGCGGGCGCGGTGTTTCATAAATTCGAAATTGCCGTGTCCGGCACGGGCGTGGCCCTCGGGTGTTGTGGCTGCGCGGTAATAAAGCATCAAAAACACTCGGATAGCTGCAGTTAACGAGCTTTCGGGGACTTTGCGCAGACTGATCAGCGAGCAGATTTTGTGGATAGTGGTGTTTTCGCGTGTTGCAATATCTTTAAGAGCGTTCCACATTTCCGGCTCAAGGCGAACGGATGTACGGGTGCCCCGTATGGTAATGTTACGACTGACGAGTGTAGTGCGCGTGGTATGAGAAAGGTGCAGAGTAGTTGTTTTGTCCATTCGGAACATCGTAGGGGAAGGCTCTTCTGTCATATCTGTTTTTAATACGTGGTTACTCACAGGGGCCTCCTCAATAGGTATTATCCTTACAACTAAAAATATATATTAGATTTTTGATTAATACAACTTTTTATTGTTTTTGTTTGTTTTTATAGAGCAGGTCTGTTTGATTGATTTTGGATGCGGCTGTGCTAAGTCTCTTTGTGGAAGTGAGAAAATTATGGCTAAAATTGAAGTTTATACAACGACCTATTGTCCTTATTGCCTGAAGGCGAAGCATTTGCTGGATGCCAAGGATTTGGATTACGCCGAAATTGATGTGACGGGTGATGATGCGGCCCGTGTGGCTCTTGTGGAAAAATCGGGCGGGCGCAAGACCGTGCCTCAAATTTTTATCAATGGGGCATCCATTGGCGGGTATGATGATTTGCGCTTGCTCGAGGAGCAGGGGAAACTCGATGCTTTGCTTGAGGTGTAGGGAATGAAAGTCGCTCTGATTCAGATGACCAGCGGTTCGGATGTTGCTGCAAATTTGGCCTATCTTGAAGGGCAGGTTCGCGCAGCGGTTTCTTCTGGGGCTGTGTTTATTCTGACACCAGAAAATTCCGATTTTATGACTGAGACCGCCGATCAAAAACGCGATCAGGCTTTTGATGAAGCGCATCATCCGGCATTGTCCCTTTTTTCTTCTTTGGCAAAAGAATTAGGCGTGTGGCTTTTGCTTGGCTCAATTGCAATCAAGCGGAGCGATGGGCGATTGAATAACCGCAGCTATTTGTTTGCTCCTTCGGGCGAGATTGCGGCGGCGTATGATAAAATCCATCTTTTTGATGTGGATTTGCCGACGGGTGAAGTGCGGCGTGAAAGTGCCTTAATTGAGGGAGGGGATAAGGTTGTTATTGCTTCCACCGATTTTGGCAAGGTGGGGATGAGCATATGTTATGATGTACGCTTCCCGTATTTGTATCGCCAGATGGCGCAGGCGGGGGCCACAATGCTTCTTTGCCCTGCGGCTTTTACTGTCCCAACGGGACAACTCCATTGGGAAGTGTTATTGCGCGCGCGCGCGATTGAAAATGGTGCCTTTGTGCTCGCTCCGGCGCAGTGCGGTACACATGATGGGGGGCGTAAGACCTATGGTCACTCGCTGGTGATTGATCCGTGGGGCAAAATAATTGCCGAGGGCGGGGATTCATCCGCGATCATTTATGCCGATATTGATCTGGATGAGACAGCGCGTTTTCGCAGCTCTATCCCGTCTCTCTCTCATGACAGAGCACAAAAGCTGTGTGCCGTGTGATGCACCCATCAGGTTGAAAAACACAAATTCATTTCAAAGAGTTTGCCTTCAATCGGATGAAGTGCACGCAGGGCTGCGGCGCTGTGTGGTGATTCCGCCTCGTAATAGGGAAGAGCCAAAAATCCATAGATATTGGCAACAGTGCGCGTTAGCTCGTTGCGCTCGGGCGCTTCAAGCGCATGCGAGTCTATGCCCGATGTAATAGCGGGGATTTGTGCCGATTGCGAAATTTCCTCGGCAGCATGTGAAAATGCATCGACACAGGATTGTGCAACGTTTTGAAGAATTTCATGCTGTGCTAATTGAAGATGTATTTTGGCCTGTTTTAGGCATGATGTAAAAATAGGCTCAAGTGCTGACACCTGTACTGGTGAGAGTGTCCACATATGGATATTTTCGGTTTGCTCTGGTGTCATCATTTTTTCTTAGTGTTAAAGAGGGCAGGCGATATGATCGCCCGCCTTCAGGTTTCGTTGGTCTTGGGAAGTTAGACTTTACAGCCGGGTATGGTGTTGAGTGCCGCACGGAAGTTGTTATAGGCAATAACTTCAGGATCTTGCGGATCGTCAGCTTCTTTAGCCTTTATGGCGCTATACATGAAGTTGGCTTCATTCCGTGCTGTTTTCAGGGCTTTGTATGGGTTTTTTTGTCCCCCTTCCATGACTTCGCCAAAAATATCATAGATACGGCGCAGGCCGGAACGACGGTCAACAGTCGATGCAAATTCGCCTGTTAGTTCAAGGGTGTGACGGATAGTTGCGGCATGATCCGCATGCAAAATGACTTCCATGGTGTCTCCATAAATATAAAGTTATTATGAAGCCGCAGTCACTTTTCATACACTACCGCAGGCTGTAATAGTTATTTTTAAACTAATTCGCTCTTGGGGATTTTTATAGTTAAGTCGTGAGTATAAGTCCAGAAATATTTTCCATGTGACCACGGTTTTATTGTCGTTTTATTTGATTGCGGTAGATAGTTTAGGCAATAAAGCAACGCCCTGACGTAATAATTGTCAGGGCGCAATTTGAATTATTCTTGAATTAGGCGACTTCAGCTGAACGTAGGGCTGGATTAAAACCTTCGAACCAGTGATTGCCATCACGGCGGGTATCTTGTGTTTTTACCCACTTGCGCAGTGATGTGGCGTTGGGCTCAACGCCGTAGGTGGCACAATAGGACTCACCGCTTTTGGTCAGTTCATTTCCTACAGTTAATCTTTGAGCGGAGGCGTCTTGGACACGGCCGACGAAACGGGAACCAATAGAGGTCGCCGTATTAAATTCAGGGGCTGCTTTGGTAACGAGTACAGGGATACGGTCACGGTCGAAATCAGCAAGGTAAATGTCAACGGCTTCAGGTGCTTGGTTGGCATTGGCTGCCGAGAAAAATAAATAGCTGGTGGTGGTTTTACTCATAGTCTCTCCTCTATTTTTATCGTTATGTGGCGCTACTTTACTTGTAAATTATGGCAAATGTCAAGTTTTCTCTCTAAATATCGACTCGGCTACCGAGTTCCATGACGCGGTTGCTGGGGAGGTTGTAGAAGTCCGCGGCGCTTGAGGCGTTACGCGAGAACCATGCGAAGAGATGTTCGCGCCAAATGGCCATGCCGGGGAGTGAGGTCGGGATAATGGTTTCCTTGCCCATGAAGTAAGATACTTCGATGGGGTCTATATCGAGATTGTGTTTGTCCAACTTTGCTAGTTCTGCTGGCACGTCGATTTTATCCATGAAGCCGTAGTTGATCGTGACGCGGTAGAAATTTTGTCCCATATCAACAACTTTGATGCGGCCTTCCTCCGCAACATAAGATTTTTCGGCGATGTGGACATGTACAAAGAGATTGCGTTCATGAAGGACTTTATTGTGCTTGACGTTGAGCAGAAGGGGGACGGGAATCCCTTCAGTGATATTGCACATGAAGACAGCCGTTCCTTCTACACGTGGAAAATTGTCACGGTAATCACGGAAAAACACATCGAGCGGCATGGCGATATTGCGGAGATTGGCGCGAACGAGTTCACGGCCACGTTTCCATGTGACAAGACTGGTGAAGATGATCAAGCCCAGCACCAGCGGGAACCATCCGCCATGAACAATTTTGGTGGTGTTGGAAAGAAAAAACGCCATATCAACTGTTAGGAAACATAGGAAAATTGGTATGGCATAAGTTGGTTTCCATTGCCACATTTTTAGCATGACCAAGAAGAGCAGAAGTGTGTCAATGACCATCGTTCCCGTGACCGCTATTCCATAGGCATGGGCAAGCTTGCTGGATGATTGGAAAGTGATGACAAGAATATAGACAAAGAATAGAAGCATCCAGTTGATAAAGGGAATGTAGATTTGCCCCATTTGGTGGCCTGATGTATGGGTGATGGACATGCGTGGGAGGTAGCCAAGTTGGATCGCTTGCTGGGTAACTGAAAAAGCGCCCGAGATAACAGCTTGTGAGGCAATAATGGTGGCGAGGGTGGCTAAAATGAGGAGGGGCCAGAGCATCCATTCGGGGCCCATCAGGAAGAGCGGGTTCTCAATGCCTTCGGGCTTGTCCATGATAAAGGCACCTTGCCCAAGATAATTGAGCATCAGGCTAGGGAAAACCAGCCATGTCCACGCAAGACGGATGGGGGTCTTGCCAAAGTGCCCCATGTCGGCGTAGAGGGCTTCGGCACCCGTCATAGCCAGAACCACGCTGCCCAAGGTCAGAAAAGCCAGTTTTGGATCGTGAGTTAGAAACGAGACGGCGTGCAGGGGGTTGATCGCTTGGAGCACGACAGGGTGCTCAAAAATATGAACAAGACCGAGCACCGCCAACACCATAAACCAGACACACATAATAGGGCCGAAGAGGATGCCGACACTGGTTGTTCCCATCTTCTGGAAGGCAAAAAGAAAAGCTAAAATAAGTAAGGTTATTGGCAAGATGTAATGCGAGAGGGATGGCGCTACGACCTGTAGGCCTTCAATCGCACTGAGAACCGAAATGGCTGGCGTAATCACGCTATCGCCGTAAAAGAGAGCGGCGGCAAATATGCCCAGAATGGGAATCAACCACATAGCAATTTTGCTTTGTTGGGAAAAACGGCTGGCTAGTGCCATGAGAGCGAGACTGCCGCCCTCGCCTTTGTTGTCAGCGCGCATCATCAAGATGACATATTTTATGGTCACGGTGATGGTCATGGCCCAGAAAATAAGCGACAGAATGGCCAGAATATTTTCGTTATTAGTTGTCAGGTGCGACCCCAAAAAAGATTCTTTAAAGGCATAAAGGGGGCTTGTCCCAATGTCGCCGTACACAACGCCTATGGCACCAATGATGAGTTTTGTCAGGTGCTTATGATCGTGGGATGAAGGGTCATGGGTGGAGATAGTTGTATCTTCAGGCGATGACATTGTTCTTTAACTCTGAGTTTTTGAAATAATGTACGTGTGGTTGGTTTATCGATTTCACTATGGATTCTTTACGAGGCAATCATAGACATTAGTTGCGCTGCAGAAAACCCCTTATTTCGCATTTCCCTAATTGAAATGCTTTTATTACGCTTGGCGAGCCGGATTCCGCGCTCATCTGTTAATAGTTTATGGTGGGCATAAAGGGGGGTGGGGAGACCAAGCAGAGCTTGTAATAGGCGGTGGATGTGTGTCGCGTGAAACAGGTCTTCGCCGCGTGTGACGAGGGTCACACCCTGCAGGGCGTCATCATGTGTAACGCAGAGATGGTAACTTGTGGGTGTTTCTTTGCGGGCCAGAACAACGTCGCCGATGATTTCGGGATAGATAGATTGTTCTCCCTTATAATGATCGTGCCAACTGAGGGGGGCTGTCATCCGGTAGGCGCGGTCACTGTCAAGGCGCAGCGCGTAAGGTCTTCCTGCAGCAATTAAATTTAACCTTTCGGAATTGCTCAATTTTTTGCAGGTTCCGGGGTAGTAATGTTCATTGGGGGATTGAGGCGCGCCCGGGGATTCGTGAATTTCGTCCTGAATTTCTTTTCGCGTGCAAAAGCAAGGATATAGAACGCCCATCGCATCTAATTTTTCAAGACAGATCCGATAGTCATTCATGTGATCGGATTGGCGGCGTACAGGGGATGGCCATGTGAATCCCAGCCACGCGAGGTCTTCGTAGAGAGCGGTTTCAAATTCCGGTTTACAGCGCGTGGGATCTATATCTTCAATTCGGAGAGGACAGATTTCACCAGATTGCCATGCAATATTTGCGGAATAGGCATGGCCCAAATGCAGATGGCCTGTTGGTGACGGGGCAAAGCGCGTGACGGCGGATTTCATCATGTCTCCATGATGAAAAATTACGCGGTTAAAATCAAGCGGTTGTACCAGATGATGTAGCTATGCCTGCTTTTTTCATTTTGTCCTGAATGATGCCAAATGCCAGCCAAATGCACGGGAAAGCAATCATGCCGTAGAGAATGAATTGTCCTACGGGTGAATTTGGCTCGATAATTTCGGTGGCGGTGTGGAATGCAAAATTATCAACGAAGGGGAGAGCTTCTCCTTCTGAAAGTTCGTGAAGGCCGTAAACCATCAAGTGCAGAGCAAAGACAACCAGAAAAACGCCTGTCGTTTGCAGGAAAAGTTTGAGGTTAATCAGGTGGGCATTCTTGATCCAGAGCGCGCCGATCAGGCAGGTTGCACACAGGCCAAGAATTGTTCCCATGATGATTGATGTGGCAGGGACATCCTGCATCAGGCTGCTGAGCATCAGGGCGCTTTCAATGCCTTCGCGCGACACCATCAATACGGTGAAGGCAAAAAGGCCGATGAGGGCGGGTAGTGTTGCTTTTGCTGCATGGTGGTCGAGTTTGTTGGTGATGTTGGCGCGAATGGTTTTGGCAGTGCGCATGACGTGGTAGGTCATGCTGGCGACAAGCCCGCCAGAGAGGAGAGCCAAGGCGCCTTCGGTGAGAGGATCTCCCGCGAAATCATCGGCGGCGAATCCTACGGCAACAGAAATTCCCAACGCGGCAATAACGCCAGCGTAAACGGCGGGGTTTAGGTGGCGTTTCCCTGTTTGGGTGAGATAAGCAATGGTGAGGGCGACAATCAGGAAGGATTCGAGGCCTTCGCGGAACACAATCAGGGCGGATTCAAACATGGGCAACCTGCTACCAGAGCTAAAAATTTGATATTGAGAATTACTCGCAATATAAGGGGGCTTTTTTGCGCTGTAAAGCAAAAAAGAGATCAACATATCTTCTTTTTTAGCGTAGTAGTGGTGAAAGGTCACAGGAGGTTTTTTATGGAACATAAGGGTTTGTATAAAAGTTTCAAAATTGGTTATTTGGGCGATTATGCGGGGCTAAGCTGCGAGTTGGTGACGCCCGTGGTTGGGAAAAGCTCTCGCCCCAAGGATAAATATCGTCGTGAAGACTTTACTGTTATTACGACTTCCGAACAGTTTAATCGTACCAGTTTGGCAGATCGGATTGCGGGTCTTGAAAAGTCGGGGGCAGATCCAGTGACCCACGCTTTTTTACAGGTTGCTCAAGAGGAGCTTGATGCGTTTATTGCCGCCAATGGCGAAACAAATCCGTATGAGACTCTTGATTGGAACGTTTGTCCGGCCTAAATTCTTCCTTGCCATCATAATGGGTTGACCTTCCGGCGTGAAGCTGTCAGCCTCCTCGTGATTTTTTTAAAAGGTTTTTATGAACGTTTATACACACGGCCCTCTTTCGGGTAAGGCTCCTCAGTCACTTGTCATTCTTCTTCACGGCTATGGGTCGAACGGTCAGGATCTGATCGGGCTTGCAGCCGACTGGGAAGAGGAAATGCCCGATACGGTGTTTGTGTCACCTGATGCGCCATTCCCTTGCGAGGTCGGTTTTGGTGGCTATCAGTGGTTTTCGCTGCAAAGCTGGGCACAGATGGCAATGATTGGTGGTGCGGATCGTGCGATGGGCATCTTGGATGGGTTTATTTCTGAACAGATGGCGCGGTTTAAACTTCCTGCTTCCAAAGTGGCTTTGGTTGGATTCTCGCAAGGCACAATGATGAGTCTTTATGTCGGGCCACGTTGTTCGAAAACGCTTGCGGGTATTTTGGGGTATTCCGGGGCACTGCTTGGCGGTGAAGCTCTGGTCGAAAATAACGATATCGCCCGTGCGCCCATTTGTCTGATTCATGGTGAGCTTGATCCGGTGGTTCCGGTTGCGGCGTGGTATCACGCAAAAGAACTTTTGCGGCAAGCGAAATTCGATGTCACTGGATACACAACGCCGGGGCTTGTTCATAGCATCGATACACGTGGCATCCACGTGGGATGCGAATTTTTGAAGAGCGTATTGTATCCATCCTGAATGTTATTGAGTTAAAAGCTGGAGTTGAGTGCTGTTGACACGCAGAGGGTAGTATTTAGCTTTCTGGATATTGCCGTTCAGAGGGTCGCTTCCTCCTCTTCTTAAGCCTATACGCAGTATCGTAACTGTAGGGAGGCTGACGCTTGTGTCTAATGTTCCTAGAACGCCGTCCATAGACATAATTGTATCGTTTGTCTTATAGCTTAATCCTTGGCGTAAGAGTGATCCTGCAGAATATGCTGTACCAAAGCTAGAAAATTGGGGGACACCGCCAAGAAAAACTTCAGATGCTTTTTCGTCACCTGATGCATCTGATATAAACATGTGTATAGAGTTTGCTTGAGTTCCATTATCAAAAGACATGGTTCCTGGATATTTTGCTCCTCCTAAATAGGGTAGAGAAGAAGTCGTAGTCATTGTGCCTTCTGAATTGTTGAACCACCCTCCTGTAGGAATAGTTAGGGTATCTGCCAACCTTGTAACTGCGGCGTTTGTGGTGGCGATGAAGGAGGTTGGAAATGACGCAAGTTCAAGTTGGGGGGCACCTAGTCGAATGGTTATATCAATAGCTTGTCCGTTGGTAACGCTGGTTGCAAAGAAGGGCCTTATGTAGGCGGTTGATGCGTTTGAAATAGTTCCGCTGTATGAAACTCTTTGCCCAGATAAAGACGAAGAAGTTGGGGTTATAAGTAGATTTCCAACTCCTCCTAGATAGGTGGGACTAGAAGAGTAGATTTGATTGCTTATTAAAGTATTGAGTAAATTGGCTGTGCTGCCGGCAACCAGTTTCTTGTAGATGCTCAATGCCCACGTTTGCCCATTACTTGCAGAGATGCTTGATGCTGTTGAGAAGAATATAGCGAGAGTTCCTGTTGCGGAAGGCGTGCCAGAAAACCTAACGTCAATATAAGGTATTCCACTCTCTGTCCCCGTGGCAACCACTGAGGCTGTTACTCCTGCAACATTCTGGAACGACCATGTCGTCGGTAATGTGCCGATGGAAGCTCCAGACATAGAGGAATTTGGAATGGTATTTGTTCGATTTTCCTCAATCAAGACACCTTTCGCAGTATGGGTGACGGGGTCGTAATCAAAACGTGGCGCGCCTGAGGCTGCGGTTTGCAAGGTTCCTGCACTGTCAAAATAAGTGCCCACTGAAGCCCGCGAGAATGTTCCGCCGGAAGCGGCGAGAAATGATGTGAGGTCATTATAGACCGTACCGCTGAGGGAATAGCGTCCGTCGCTGTCAGCGGTGAAGTCCATGTACAGGGACGGGTAATTGATAAACACGCTGCTCATATTGGCAGGGGCGGTGAAGGTCAGATTGGTTTCGGGGTTACCATTGAGGTCGGTAACAGCTCCCCCATTCAGGTCAAGGGTCGTTGAGGCAATGCCGATGCCATCCAAATCGACATCGCCAGCGGTTGCGGCATAGGTAAAGGTGAGGGAGGCTGTTCCGGTGCCAGCGGCGTAAGTTGCGTAGCGTGTGGCGCCACCGACATCAAGCACGATGCGCGGCGCGCCTGTGACATTCACAGCTTCGGACATGGTGACAGTGAAAGGAATGGAGGTTGCGGCGCAGGCATTGCCTGTGCCCAACAAGACGAGTAATCCGAAGAGGAGGTGGGGAATTCCAAGCCGCATAAAAACTATTCTAACAGGAAGTTCGGTGAAGTATATATGGCTGGGGCACTTATATGATGGTTATTTGTTGGAGTATTCCGTTGCTTCCGAGTGGGTTTCGGCGCTGTTCCTGCTGTAGGAAATAATCACGATCAATGCGCACAGGGCGATCCCCATTACAACGGTGATGAGGAGGATTTTGCGGGTGTGTTTTTTCATCGGACGCAGGTTAAAAAGTGTTGATAGCGAACTGTTGCGCTGCGTTTTTTAGTAAGGCTTTGGTAAGATTTAGAAGAAAGTTTCGTGGCGCATGAAATTCGCAATATAATTACATAATTTTATGCATTGCGTCAACGAATTTTTAAACATTTATACGGGCTTTTATACGCTGGCGGTTGTAGCTGTGTTATACTAAAATCAGTGGTAAGAAAGGCCCGAATCATGTTGCGCACGGCATCATTTTTCTCTCGAGATTGTCTCCCTTCGGGTCTGCTTAACCCGCACGAAGGAGGACGCTGTGAACGTCACTGCCTCTGTTGATACGATGACACCGCTTGATCGGTGTCCGGCTTTGGTTCTCAATGCTGATTACCGCCCTTTGAGTTATTATCCCCTTTCGTTATGGTCTTGGCAGGAAGCTGTTAAGGCCATTTTTCGTGAATCAGTGGTGGTGATTTCCGAATATGGTCGGGTGGTGCGTTCCCCTGGCATCGAGCTGCATTTGCCTGCGGTGCTCGCGCTCAAGGAATATGTGCCAACGGCGCGCACACCTGCTTTTACACGGTTTAATGTCTTTTTGCGCGATGGATGGAGCTGCCAGTATTGCGGCACGCGTCATAAGACAGATGAGTTGACGTTCGATCACGTGATACCGCGCTCACGTGGCGGGCGGACAGCCTGGACGAATATCGTCACGGCATGTCAGTGCTGCAATTCGAGAAAGGGAAATCTTCTGCCAGAAGAGTGCAGAATGTATCCGCTTTCGCAGCCACGGGCACCGTCGATCTTCGAGCTTCAGGAACGAGGACGGAAATATCCGCACAACGAACTACATGAAAGTTGGTCGGACTTCCTGTATTGGGATACGGAACTGGAAGATTAAGAGTCCCAATTCAGCCTCATCATTTTTATGCGGATAAAAACGTTGAACAATGGAGGTTGTTATGTTTGGATTTTTAAAATCACTTGATCTTACTAAAACACATTCGGTATCCGATGCCGTCTGGTTCTATGTGACCGGACTGATCCTGATGGTGGGCTTTACCACTGTTCTGGGTTATGTTCTGGGCATGGTGGGCGTGACTGAAAAAGTCGGCAGTTTCTTTGATGGCGGACATACTTATACGCTGCTTGGGACTGGCTTTGTGATGCTCTTGTCGAGCCTTATTCTCACCGGACGGAAGCTGACCAGTGATCTGTTCTCAATTGTACTGGTTATGATTGCTGTGTATGTGTCGTTCACAACCAGCCTTATTTTGGGCCTTGTGCCAGTGGCTTTGCTGACCTTGATGACCAGCAAAAGCTAGTTTTTAACCTAATTCTCTCGGTGAAACTCGAGAAGCCGGACTTTCCGGCTTCTTTTTTCTTGCGTTCCAGCCTCAAACCCTTTTAGAACAAGGGAAAGAGAGGCATCATGATGAAAAATACGTTTAAAGATATGTTCGATTTCTCACGCCGCCGCAGCGGTAAGGAAGCGATTGTTTTCTTTTTGTTTTATGTGGGATGCTTTGCGCTTTTGTCGCTGGCACTCGGGTTTGACATCTAGTCGCTCGCCCGGATTTTTTATTTCAGGCTTTCTTAACTATTTTAAACATACAATTAATGCGGGATGCTATGTTGAGTTTTAAACAGGGTGTCTGTATATCTGGTGATGTTTCGCTTTCCAGAAGGGAAGGCGGTTTTTGGCCTATCGAACTCTAGAAAGGAGTGCTCGTGCCGATTATCTCGACCAATATAGCTGCTTTTTCATCTGGTTTTCACCTCGGGAAAAATTCACGCGAGCTTGACAGGTCGCTTTCAAAACTGGCCAGCGGGTCACGCATTGTGCGTGCGTCGGATGATGCGGCAGGTCTGGCCGTGGCGACGCAGCTTAAAGCGGATGTTACAACTCTCAAACAAGCGGCCAACAACATTGCGCAGGGAATTTCTGTGCTGGGCGTTGCTGATGGAGCCGTTGCGCGGGCGCAGGATATCCTCAACCGCATGAAAGCGCTGGCCACCCAATCTGTTTCCGGAGCTTTGGACAATACATCACGCGGATTTCTGGATACGGAATATCAGCAGTTGATTGCCGAGGTTATTGACATCGGGAACAATACGAAATTTGGATCAACATCCCTCATTGATGGAAATTGTGAAATGGATTTCCAGACAGGAGTGGATGCCACTGATTTGATTTATGTTGATATTGATACCATTGACGTCAGGGGGCTTTCTTCACAAGTGACAAATGTGGCGACGAGCGGAAATGCGGTGATTGCGGCTTCTGCGATTGATAACGATATTGATGAGCTGTCCTCGAATCGGGCCCTCTTGGGCAGTCTTTTGTCTGTATTTGATTTTAATCGCGACATTGTTGATAGCTCCATGGAAAATCTTTCTGCCGCGCAGTCGGTGATAATGGATGTGGATATCGCTGCGGAGCAAACCAACCTTGTCGGAAAGCAGGTTTTGATGGAGGCCTCTATTGCGGCATTAAGCCAAGCCCACCAGAAGAGTTCGTCTTTATTGAGCCTGATGGGTTAGGTTTGTTTTTGGACTGCGGGCGCGAGCACATAGGCGGCGCCAAGGCAGATGATTCCCAAGCCCAGACAATAAACAACATTATAGTTGGCCATGGAGAGGCCCATAAAACTCCACGGTATTTCATCACAGCGTACAACAGCGGTTTCCTGAATGCGTTTGAGAAGTTCTTCGATTGATCCCGACATGTCGGGGGTCGAGCAGCCGGATAAACCTTCCCACCATTTTCGTTCAACGCCCGAGTGATAGAATGCAATGACGCTGTTGATCAGAAATACGATTCCTGCTGCGCCGATGGCGGCACGTTTCAGGGTGAAGGCCGGAAGAATCAGGGCCGCGATGGCAATCAGGGCATTGAGGGCAAAAGGTGCGCGCTGGATCAGGCAGAGCTCGCACGGGCGGAGGTTAAACCCATATTGCGCGGTGAAGCCCCCCGCAAGGGCCAAAAGGGATGCCGCCAGTATGGCTGCAGGAGCAAGAACGGGTAAAAAGGCCTTAATCTGGGCGATTTTCGGAATGATGAGAGGCATGTTGGGCCACCTCCTATAAAAATACTTGATTATGCATCTATAATCTGTATGTTCTGAGGCACTAAGGCAAGTCCTTAATCACTTACGGTGTGCCCCTGTGGTGAAATTGGTAGACGCGCCGCACTCAAAATGCGGTACCGAAAGGTGTGTTGGTTCGAGTCCGACCAGGGGCACCATCTTTTCAAACATTTCCTGAAAATAAGAGGATCGGCGGGCGCGGGGCTTTGCCCTTTGTGGTGGCGTCTGAGTTGATGGTGAGGTCATGGCTGTTTGCTGTTCTCGCCCTATACAATCTATTCGCGAGAACGTAAAATATTTGATTTGAAAAGATAAGGGTTTTGGTTAGCCTGTATGGAAAACTTTTAGATGGAGAGTTTTTGACTGACATGAATGGTGAAGCAAAGAGCAAAATAAAATCACTGCCACATCTCCCCGTATTACGAGATGATTTTTGTCCGCAGGAAATTGCGGATAAAGTGATTGATGAACTTGTGACCAATTATCCAGACAATCTTGAACAACTCAGTTGGTACTTGCCCGGCCCAGGGGCAGCGATGAATGTGGAACTGGACAAGGTAATGTATAAGGTTCGCTCTCAAATTCGAGAGAAATTTAATATGTCCGGAAACCCTATGCTGTATGTGTATCTGGCGTGTGAAATATGGCGACGTATGCGTAAGGCGTATGGGTATTCTGAAGAGATTGAAGTGAAGGGTGTGCCCCTTGCTCCAACCCCACATGGGCCTTTTCCAGAGCTTGTGACAAGAGAAATTTCTGATGAGTTAAAAAAGTCTGGATTCACCCAAGATTTAGTTGATCAAATTTTGAGGAAATATTACGAGGACTATCCTGAATTGTGGTATGCAAATGGCGAAGCCTTTCGTCGTTCCATTGGAGTTTACTTGCAGGTGCCTGAAAAAAACGAATATTTCAAAAAAATAGTACCTAGCGGATCGTTTCGTGAAATAAATTTGAGTGATATATCAAATTTGGAGAGGGATGCAGCTTGGAGAATTATTGAAATGTGTCAAATATCTTAACTACACTCATAATTTTTAAAGACCAAAAATTCATGCCGATTTAGAGAATTGGTAGAAACTTTTCGTAAAGAAGTATGTTGGAATATCCAAGGGGGTATGAGAGGCTTTGCAGCGGAAGTCCGTTTTTATGGTGTGGGGGTAGCAACCACTTCAAGTCTGGCACGGGCATAGGGTGCGAGTTTTGTCTCAAGACGGTGCACAAGGTTGGTCATGTCGCCGTAAACCGATTCAAGAAGTTTGGCATCGTATTTTTCCTGCGCGCTGCTGTGGCCACAGCCGTGAGCATAGGAGGGATCATTCGTTGCGGTGATTGCGGTGGTGGCAGGCGTCGCATCGCTACAGATTTCGGCGAGGGAGTGTTTGTATTCCGTAAAAAAATAGCCACGGACGCGCGTCAAGCATAATTTCAGCGCCGCGTAATCATGCGGCGTAGGTTCGGTATAGGATTCCCCAAATTTGCCGATCAGTTTTTCAAATCGGGCGTGGGTGGTGTCGTCATATCCGGCGCGGGCACATTTGAGGCTGTTGGCGTGCTGATGGGCTGCGGCCATACTCAGAATATCGCCCAGATCCATCATATCTGTTGGAGAGAAGGGGCCAATGGCATGACGGTGGTTTGCAGCCTGCTGGCCGTAAACGGATGTCAAATCGGGAGTGATACGCAACAAAGGGCGTTTGGTTGTACAAAGGTCCTGCATGGGTTCTTTTGTAGCGTATATTTATTGTTATGTCAACTTCAGGCGGATTTGCGCTGGCTTTTTGCCTTAAGGAGCGGCGCCAGATAGCGGCCAGTATAGCTGGCTTTGACCTTGGCAATGTCCTCGGGGGTTCCGGCAGCTATAATCTGGCCACCGCCTGATCCGCCTTCGGGGCCGATATCCAAAATCCAGTCGGCGGTTTTAATGACATCCAGATTATGTTCGATGACAATCACGGTGTTGCCCTGATCGACGAGACGGTGGAGGACTTCGAGCAATTTTCGGACATCTTCAAAATGGAGTCCAGTGGTGGGTTCGTCCAGAATATAGAGCGTTTTTCCGGTGGCCCGTTTGGAGAGTTCTTTGGCAAGTTTGACTCGCTGCGCCTCACCGCCTGAAAGAGTTGTGGCGGGTTGTCCGACCTTGATATAATCAAGTCCGACTTCTTTCATGGTTGCGAGTTTGTCGCGGATCGAGGGGACGGCCTTGAAAAAATCGGTGGCTTCTTCGATCGACATATCGAGCACGTCGCTGATGGATTTATCCTTGTATTTGACATCCAGTGTTTCGCGGTTATAGCGTTTCCCAGTGCATTCCTCGCAGGTGACATAGACGTCGGGCAGGAAGTGCATTTCGATCTTGATGACGCCGTCCCCTTGGCAGGCTTCACAGCGGCCACCTTTGACGTTGAACGAGAAACGGCCTGGGCCGTAGCCACGTGCCTTGGCCTCGGGGAGACCCGCAAACCATTCGCGGATGGGGGTGAAACAGCCCGTATAGGTGGCGGGGTTGGAGCGCGGGGTGCGGCCAATGGGGGATTGGTCGATATCAATGACCTTATCCAGAAATTCGAGGCCTTCGATTTTTTGATGGGGCGAGGCGATTTCCGCCGACTTCATCAGTTTTTTGGACACGGCGCGAAAGAGCGTATCAATGGTGAGAGTCGATTTTCCGCTGCCCGAGACTCCGGTGATGCAGGTGAGGGTGCCAAGGGGGAATTCGGCGGTGACATTGCGGAGGTTATTTCCTGTTGCTCCAACGACGCGTAAGATCTCACGTTTTTTGCCCATGGTTTTGCCCGGGCGGCGCTGCGCAGGAACGGGAATGGATTTGCGGCCCGTCATATAATCGGCGGTAATACTTTTTTTGTTTGCAAAAACCTCTTCGGGGGTACCTTCGGCCACAATTTTTCCCCCATGGATACCCGCGCCCGGCCCCATATCGACGAGGTAATCGGCGCTGCGGATGGCGTCTTCGTCATGCTCAACCACAATCACGGTGTTACCAATGTCCCTCAAGTGGGTGAGTGTTTCGAGAAGGCGGTGGTTATCACGTTGGTGAAGGCCAATTGAGGGTTCATCAAGAACATAGAGAACACCTGTGAGGCCGGAGCCGATTTGGGAAGCCAAGCGAATACGCTGGCTTTCCCCGCCGGAAAGTGTGCCCGAAGCGCGGCTCAAGGATAGATAGTCAAGGCCGACATTGACCAGAAATTGGAGACGCTCGTTGATCTCTTTGAGAACACGTGCAGCGATGTCGTTATGTTGTTTGCTGAGTTTTTTAGGGAGAGCACCAAACCAGTCGCGCGCCTCAAGAATCGACATTTCGGTGGATTCCGAAATATGGTTCCCATCAATTTTAACGGCGAGGGCTTCCGGCTTAAGACGCGCACCACCACAGGATTCGCAGGTGTTACTCGATTGATATTTTGAATATTCCTCGACCATCATCTGGCTGTCAGTTTCGCGGAATTTGCGCTCTAAATTTGGGATAACGCCTTCGAATATTTTGTCGTCACTGTAGGCTCGTTTGCCTTCGCCATAATGGAAAGTGACGGTCTTCTCACCACTGCCGTAAAGTATAACATCTTTAAGTTTTTGCGGGAGATTTTGCCACGGTGTATAAATATCGCATTTATAGGCCGCGCAAACATCCTCTAATGCACTGATGTAATATTTGGCAAAACTTTTTGACCATGGCTCGACCGCGCCCTCGGCAATGGTTTTGCTTTCATCGGGTACGACAAGCGCTGGATCCATGTAAAGTGTGCATCCCAAACCATCACAGGAAGGACATGCCCCGTGCGGGGAGTTAAAAGAAAAAAGACGTGGCTCTATCTCGGGAATGGTAAAGCCCGAGACAGGGCAAGCGAATTTTTCGGAGAAAAGTGTGCGTTCGCTTGTTGTGGCGTTTTCGGCCACGACAAGGCCATCGGCAAGTTTGAGGGCCGTTTCAACAGAGTCGGCAAGGCGGTTGCCAAGATCATCGCGCAGAACGAGGCGGTCAACAACCACATCAATGTCATGTTTGATTTTTTTGTCGAGCGTTGGAGCTTCATCAATCTCATAGAGCGTGCCGTCAATTTTGACGCGCTGGAATCCTTTGGCCTGCAGTTCTTTCAGGTCTTTTTTATATTCGCCTTTGCGTCCGCGCACGATGGGTGCCATGATGTAGAGTTTTGTACCCTCGCCCATGGCGCGAATGCGGTCGGTCATCTGGGTGATAGTCTGGCTTTCAATTGGCAGACCAGTAGCGGGGGAGTAGGGAATACCAATACGCGCCCAAAGAAGACGCATATAATCGTAAATTTCGGTAACGGTTCCTACAGTGGATCGGGGGTTACGGCTGGTGGTTTTTTGTTCGATCGAGATGGCAGGGGAAAGGCCTTCGATGGAGTCCATGTCCGGTTTTTGCATCATCTCGAGAAACTGGCGGGCATAAGCCGAGAGGCTTTCCACATAACGGCGTTGGCCTTCGGCGTAGATGGTATCAAAAGCGAGAGATGATTTTCCTGAGCCTGAAAGGCCTGTGATGACAATGAGTTTATCGCGTGGCAAATCCACGTTAATGTTTTTGAGGTTATGTTCGCGTGCGCCGCGTACGGAAATGCTTGTTAATGCCATGTTTTGTCTCTGCCCGAATATGTGACAGCTATATAGGATACAGGGCTGGAATATCCAGCTTTTTTACATTTCCTTGCATGGTCTCCCGTTTTGAGGGGGAGACCATGTCAAACAGGAAAAGTTAGGCCGATTTTTTGCTTTTTGGTACTGGAGCCTCGTCGTCAGCAACATCGAGCGCTGCTTCGTTGGCTTCGTCACCTTCTGGGCCTGTGAGCAGGGCATCGGCTACGACACCTGATTTTTTGCGAATTTCTGCTTCAAGTTTTGCCGCAAGTTCGGGGTTATCACGCATAAACTGTTTGGCATTTTCGCGGCCTTGGCCAACACGTTGACCATCATAGGCAAACCATGCACCTGATTTTTCAACCAGATTGCCTTTGACGCCAAGGTCAATCAATTCGCCCATTTTGGAAATGCCTTCGCCATACATGATGTCGAATTGAACCTCGCGGAACGGCGGAGCCATTTTGTTTTTGACAACTTTGACACGGGTTTCGTTACCGACCACATTTTCCTTATCTTTGATCGAGCCGATGCGGCGAATATCGAGGCGAACAGAGGCGTAGAATTTCAAGGCATTGCCACCGGTCGTTGTTTCTGGCGAGCCAAACATCACGCCGATTTTCATGCGGATCTGGTTAATGAAGATGACCACAGTGCGTGAGCGGGAGATAGATCCCGTGATTTTGCGCAAGGCCTGCGACATCAGGCGGGCCTGCAGCCCCATATGGCTATCCCCCATCTCTCCCTCAAGTTCGGCGCGGGGCACAAGGGCGGCCACCGAGTCCACCACCAGCACATCTAGCGCGCCGGAACGTACCAAGGTGTCGGCGATTTCGAGCGCTTGTTCGCCTGTATCAGGCTGGGAAATGAGGAGGTTATCCAAGTTGCAGCCCAGTTTCTTGGCGTAGCCCGGGTCAAGCGCGTGTTCGGCATCAACGATGGCGCAGGTACCTCCCGCTTTTTGCGCCTCGGCGATAATCTGGAGGGCGAGCGTGGTTTTACCCGAGGATTCAGGCCCGAAAATCTCTATGATACGCCCGCGTGGCACGCCGCCGATCCCCAGAGCAATATCAAGGCCTAGAGAGCCCGTGGAGATAGCTTCAACTTCCATTTTGTTATTTTCGCCCGAGAGCTTCATAATCGAGCCTTTGCCAAAGGCGCGCTCAATCTGGGCGAGGGCGGCATCTAACGCCTTGGTTTTTTCCGATGATGGTTTGTCCATGGAATCTGTTCCTTTAAGAGGGGTTACTGACATGTTTGCTGTCCTTTCATTTTTGCCCGATTCGGGAAGAGCTGCCTATCTCTCTTTTGTACCATGTTTGTTCTTTTTGTAAAGAACAAAAAAGGAACGATTGTTTTTTAGCTGCTTAGTGATGTGTGTGATGGGATGATAAACAATTATAACTAATTGCTTTTTATAGCTCTTTTGGGGGGCTTAGTTCGTTTTACGTTTTTTGTGATTTTTGTTGGAGTGTTGTAATTATGTATATTTCAGGTGGACATGAAGCAGCCTCATGCATTCACTTCTTTCTAAAGGAAAAGGGTGGGCGGTCGTTCTGCCATGTGTTTGTTGGCTATGCCAGCCTTTTATGACGCTCTAACAAAATCCTGACGGATGTCCTGACGAGGTTTGTTTGCGTTCATGATCATGCCAGCGAGCATCATGAAGACCATAGCTTCGTTCAATTTGTCGCTTGGGCTTTTGCGGCGCTCAAACAGAATTTTGCTGTTTTGTGCTTTCGCATCGTTATGCAGTTTGATTTTACGGGCGCGTTCCGTTGTTCCTGAGTCTTTTCTGAGTTCAATCAAACGGGTTTCGATGGCGCAGCGCGTGCTGTCATGCATGTCCCACGCGACTTCGGTCATCGGGTCATCGGAACCGTTATCAATGACGAGGCGCGCTAAATTCTCTTTGGCTTGAACATATTGTTTATAGAGGTTTGCAAGAACTTCATCGACCACCATATAGGCGTCAATCATCTCCCAGTAGCGGGTTTCCGGAATTTCTTTGATCGCCTCTGGGTGGGCGTATTCCAGCCTGTTCACCATGGCATTCATGAGATATGTGAGACTGTCTGACATAATTTCCCCTGTTCTTGTATCCTGTTTACACAAAAATCGTGAAAATCAGGTTAAAGCGCAGAAAAACGCCATTTTTTATTGTTGGAGACCTATTGCAGTAGGCAGGGAGCAAAGTTTACCGAGGTCGGCGGTGTGGTGGATGTATCGATTAACTGTTGCTGGTTTGAGGCGGCGGCGAGAATATTAAAAGCCCTGAGGTAGCTGCTGCCGGGCGTTTGGATAATGACGTGTTCAAGGGCACTCCAGCTTGAATGTTTTCCGTTTGAGAGGCGGGCGGCAACGTCATTCATAATAGGTTCTGGGTCATAGCTCCGTGCGCGTTCCAGAACAGTATTAATACGGAGAAGAGTTTCAAGGGGGCTGGGGCCGGGGGTCCCCTCGACCGAACGCCGTAGCGCAGCTTTCAGGAGGCTACGTTTGATCTCAAGACGGGAGCGTGCTGCGCAGGAGGAACTATCATCGTTCATGGAAAATTCTTTCGCTGTGACTCATGTGTGGTGTGTCAAAGAAACTGTCCCGCTTAGGTGCGGAGTCCTGGGAAATGGATAATTTGTGCCGAAGGCATTGCAGTGATGCGTTGTTCCATGGTTTTGACGTCCTCACGGACGGCGCGCATCGTGTCAAGAGCACGCTTTACGACGGGGAGGTTGGGGTTGAATCGCCCTGTGTTGGCTTGTTCGGCTTCGCCGAAGGCAACAAGTTGTTCAAGGTCGATTGTCCAGCATTCGCCAATTACAGTTCCGTCTGTTCCGGTTACAAGGGCTTCGGGCGGATAATTGGGCGAGCCGCTGATTTCGGGAAAGGCAATCGTGATAGCCTTACGAAAAGTTCCTGATAGATAGAGGTTTTGAAGGTCCTCGCGTGATGCAAATCCCATTTTCTAGCTCCCTGTTTTATTTTTTAATTTATTTTTTAAAACGATACGGCGGGAATGGGCGGGATGCAAGAAAAATTTTCAGGGAGACTTCGTGCGGGTTAGAGAGGCTCAAAAAGGCCTTCGGCAAAGTTTTTGCGTACGGTTCCGACTTTAAAGGTGGTGGCGTTCATGCACAGATAGACGCCTGAAGAGAGATTTTTAACTTCGGCGCACGCGTAGCCGAGGTTAAAGCCACCATCACTCATGGCAAATTCTTTCAAGGGAACCATGGCTCCTGTTAGCACAACAACTTTATCTCTGGTTTTTCCGCTCAGGAAATCCTGTGTTGTGGTCATGGTGTTGGTGCCGTGGACAATAATAATATGGTCGTGGGGGCAGGCCAGAACACGATCAAGAATTGTTTGACGCAGGGCGTCATCAATATCGCCGCTATCGAGCATGCAAACAGTTTCGCATGTTACGGTGTCATGCGGGTGGATCATGCGGTTTATATAATCCGGCACGCAGGATTGTGTGGCGGGCTCCGCTGTTTCCGATTTCGGATTATAGAGCGAGTCGATGGTTCCGCCGGTCAGAATAAAATGAATGGGCATGTGGGTTTTTCTTTTATATTTTTAATTTTATTTTGTGATGCAATTTACGACTATTATGATTCTATTTCCAGCAAAGAATGGAATTAACCTCCTTCGTAAGGATAGCCATGAATTTTTTCTTTGAAATCGTGAGAGGCATGATTTTATGTGTTCACTAAGAATTTACTTATCTGATGGATTATTAAGAATGTAAGAGGGTGTTTATTTTGTTAAAGAAATCAAGGCTTGAAATTCCGTATTCTATCGACACGCGTCTAAGCTCACGGTTGATTTCTTCTGCATTTGCAGTGAGTTTGGCTATTGGAATATGCCTGATAAAAAACATCTCAATAGTAGATATTCCAGAATTTTTAATCACCATCTCTTTTTCTTTGCTTGTTGGTGCATTGGTTTTGATCAGTCAAAATGGCCAGAAAATTGAAATAACGGCTGAGGGGATATCAATAGAGCCAGATCGATTGATATTTTATAAAGTAGGGGGTTTTTACAAAGTAGATGAGCTGGAAAAAATTAAATTATGTCCCGTTGATAATGTGGAATACCAAAGAGGTTATATCGAAATCATAACCAAAACAGGAAATAATTTTATGCTTGATACACTATTCCCGTCGCAAGTCGCTTATTTTGGTGAAATGATCTCTAAAACTTTTCAGATTCCGTTGGATGCATCAGATTTTATTAAACTTGATTGGCATGAAGGGCTTTCCGAAGATGTTTTATCAAAAAATTGAACCTAAGTTCATTGAGAGGACGGTCTATATATCCTGTGCCAGGTTGTTGATTCAAGCACGTTAAAATCAGGTCTTTTTATAGGATTCCCAGAGGTCGGGGCGGCGTTCTTTTGTCAGGTCTTCCGACTGCTTTTGCCGCCATGCGGCGATGTTGGCGTGATGACCCGAGAGGAGAATGTCGGGGATGTTGTGTGTGGAGCCTTGAAGGTCGGTCCAGCTTGATGGACGGGTATAGTGGGGGTATTCCAGAAGGCCGTTTGAAAAGCTTTCTTCATCCGGTGTGGTGTCATTGCCAAGAGCGCCGGGGAGAAGACGGATGACGCTGTCCATCAGTATATAGGCCGCGAGCTCTCCTCCCGTTAGAACATAATCGCCGATGCTGATTTCTTCAAAACCAAGGCTGTCGAGGGCTCGTTGATCAACGCCTTCATAACGTCCACATAAAAGTGTGAGCGTGGGTTCTTGGGCGAGTTCTTGGGCGAGAGATTGGGTGAGGACACGCCCACGCGGCGAGAGATAAATACGGCGGCCCTTTTCAGGGAGGGCGAGAACGGCACGTTCGAGAATATCGGGTTTCATCACCATGCCTGCGCCGCCGCCAAAAGGCACATCGTCAACGGTTTTATGATTGTCCACGGCAAAGTCGCGGATATTGGATGCAGTAAAACTCCACACACCTTTTTCTAGGGCGCGGTTTGTAACCGAAGCGCCGAGGGGGCCGGGGAAAAGTTCGGGGAAAAGGGTGAGAATTTGAAATTTCATACCCTGTTCTCTCCCTTAATCCATAAATTCCTGTGCGGGGTCGATCATCACAACGCGCTCTTCCATGTCGATGTCGAGCACGAATTGTTCTGTGAGAGGGACATAGAATGTTTTTGCGCCGTTTAAAGGGCGGATTTCGAGAAGATCACTGGCCCCGAAATTTTCAACGGCAATCACGTCGCCGATTTTATGGCCCTCTTGATTGATGGCTTCGCAGCCAACGATATCTTCGAGGTAGAGTTCGCCTTCTTCGAGAGCGGGCAATTTATCGCGGTCGATAAAGAGTTCGGTTTTGGCGAGCAGTTCGGAGGCGTTGCGGTCGTTAACACCGACGACTTCAGCGAGCCAGTCTCCTTTTACAGGATTTTTGAGGGTGATGGTGTAGGGGGTGCCTTTGGCGTCTTGCAAAGGATTGTAATTTTCAAGAGTTTCTGGATCTTCCAGATGAATGCGCAGTTTCACAAGGCCACGGATGCCATGGGCGCCAAGGATGGTGGCGATGCAGAGTTTTTTGTCCATTGGGTTTTACCTGAGTAAGGGGTTCCCCCCTCCCTAAGCGGGAGAGGGGAGGGAAGTTCTTATTCTGCAGCAGGAGCTTCGGCAGCAGCAGATGCAGCAGCTTCAGCTTTGGATGCTTTTTCTTTGGCGCGTTCTTGGGCTTTTGCTTTTGGCACAGCTTTTTGAACGCTGGTACGTTTTTGCGGCATGGCGATAATACCTGCGGTACCGAGGAAGAACGATACACGTTCAGAAGGCTCGGCACCGATTTTCAGCCAGTGCTGGATGCGTTCAGCGTTGAGGATCACGCGTTTGTCGCTGTCTTTGGGTTGACGTGGGTCATAGGTGCCCAGTTTTTCAATGTAGTTCCCGTCGCGTGGTGCGCGGCTGTCGGCAACGACAATCGCGTAGAACGGGGATTTTTTGCGGCCGTGACGGGCCATTCTCAGTTTAAGTGCCATGTTTTTTCTCCTTTAATCATACACGTTAAAACTTATCGCTTGTTTTTCTTGCGATTCTTTTTGGTGCCACCGTGGCCAAAGCCTCCCGCTTGTGGCAGGCCTCCGCCCATTCCCAGCAGGTTGCGCTGTGCCAATCCTGCCATGGAACCACCAAAACTCATGCCGGGCAAGGTTCCGGCCTCTTTTTGCATTTCCATCAGTTTTTCCTGATCGTCCTTGCCCATAAATCCTTTCATCGCGCCGAGCATACCGCCCACGCCCATTTTTTTCATTCGGCGCATCATTGTTTCCATTTGCTCATATTGTTTGATGAGTTGGTTGACTTGCTGGACAGTTGTGCCTGACCCTGCTGCAATGCGTTTGCGGCGCGAGGCGTTCAAAATAGAGGGTTGTTTGCGTTCTTTCAGAGTCATCGAGAGAATGATGGCTTCCTGATGTTTCAAAATACTGTCATCAAGGTTGGCATTATCGATCTGGTCAGCAAAGCGACCCAGCCCGGGCAGCATTTTCATGAGAGAGCCAACGCCGCCCATGCGTTTCATTTGGCGGAACTGGTTCATCATATCGTTGAGATCGAATTTTCCTTCTTGGAAGCGGCGCGCGGTATCTTCGGCTTCTTCCTGATTGATGGTTTCAACGGCGCGTTCAACGAGCGAGACCACGTCACCCATGCCGAGAATGCGGCCTGCGATACGGTCAGGGTGGAAGAGTTCTAGCGCATCCCATTTCTCGCCGATACCGAGGAGTTTAATGGGTTTGCCGGTGACAGCGCGCATCGACATGGCGGCCCCGCCGCGTGTGTCGCCATCCACGCGTGTGAGCATGAGGCCCGTGATACCGATTTTCTCGTCAAAAGCCCGCGCGGTGTTCACGGCGTCTTGACCTGTCATTGCATCAACAACAAGGAGTGTTTCGACAGGTTTGGCAAGATCACGAATCTGGACGACTTCATTCATCAAAGTGTCGTCAATGGCGAGACGCCCAGCGGTATCGAGCATCACCACATCAAAGCCGCCAAGACGGGCTTCTTTCAGCGCGCGTTGTGTGATCTCGAGCGGATTTTCTCCGGCGATAATGGGGAGTGTTGCGATCCCTGTTTGTGTGCCGAGCTGGGCGAGCTGATCTTGCGCGGCGGGGCGGTACGTATCAAGTGAGGCCATCAGAACTTTTTTGCGGTTCTTGTCGGTCAGGAATTTGGAAATTTTAGCGGTGGACGTTGTTTTTCCTGACCCCTGAAGCCCTACCATCAGGTAAGCGACGGGCGGTGATCCGGCAAAAGACAGCTCGGCATTTTCGCTGCCCAGCATCGCGACCATTTCATCGTGAACGATTTTGACGACTTGCTGCGCGGGGGAAACTGATTTGATAACGTCTTGCCCCACAGCCTTGACGCGGATATTTTCAACAAAGTCTTTTACAACGGGCAAGGCAACGTCGGCTTCGAGCAAGGCCACGCGAATTTCGCGCAGGGCCAGATTAACGTCATCTTCGGTCAAGGCGCCTTTGCCGCGCAGATTGTCGAATACTTTTCCCAGTTTGTCTGTCAAAGACTGAAACATTCAAAAAACCTCATAACAATTTTGCCGCAGTGAGCGAAATGTCGCCAGCTGCGGGGTACCCTCGGGCACTCTCTTAGTTGAGATGTGCGGATAAATCGGGGCCTTTATGCCGTATTGCAAGGAAAAGTGCAAGAGAATATGCTGGGGGACGAGGAAAAAACGACATGGAACCTATCGATTTTATTAAAATGCACGGCTTGGGCAATGATTTTGTTATCATTGATGGTCGCAACCAAGTTGTTGAAAATCCATCGGAATTGGCAAAATATGTCAATCAGCGCCAATTCGGGGTGGGCTGTGACCAGATGATTCTCATCCTGCCGCCACAAGCGGGGGGTGATGTTGTTATGCGCATTTTTAATGCGGACGGATCTGAGCCTGAATCGTGTGGCAATGCATCACGCTGCGTTGCGGATTTATTGTTCAAGGAGATCGGCAAAGACCAAGTCACCTTAGAGACACTCGGAGGCCCGCGTCATTGCTGGCGGGCTGAGGACGGCATGGTCAAGGTTGATATGGGGGAGCCTAAACTACGGTGGCACGAGATTCCGCTAGCGCGGGATGTGGGGACATTGCGGATGCCGGTGCCTGCGGATGATGGGACGTTTCCCGAGCGGTTACCAGTTGGTGTGAATATGGGGAATCCGCATTGCGTCTTTTTTGTTGACCGGATTGGTAGTGTCGATCTCGCGTTTATCGGTTCGCAGACAGAAACCTATGAGCTGTTTCCTGAGCGTACCAATGTCCAGATTGCGCAGGTTCTTGACCGCAATACAGTGCAGATGCGGGTGTGGGAGCGCGGTGTCGGGATCACGATGGCGAGCGGTTCGAGCGCGTGCGCCACAGCAGTGGCCGCCATCCGGCGCGGTTATACGGACCGCGAGGTTCTGATCAAAATGGACGGGGGCGAGCTTCAGATCGAATGGAGAGAATCCGATAACCACGTCTATATGACAGGGCCCGTTGCCTATGTATTTAAAGGGATGTTGCTCTAAAACCGTTTTTATTGCAGCGTCGATGGGCCATCGATCACGAATGATCGTGGTGGCATGGTTGGCTCTTTTTTTGTGATCGCATTTTTTGTGATCGCATCTTCTGACATTAGGAAAATTTCTTCTTCCAGACCAGAGAGCGTTCTTGTTTTAAGAGCAAGGTAGCGGTCTCCAACTTCAGCGCGGGCCATATCGTCATCGGCGAGCCAGTCTTGATTGGCTTCCATATCAATCGGTTCTCCGGCAGCAATGGCGCGGAAAGCTTCATCGGCATAGCAAACAGCCGCCAGGATTCCTTCGTCGTTACTGGCGCTGACAAGGCAGTCGTTTTCTTCGCCGTCAAAGCGCATGCGGCAGACCATTTCCTGTGGGATAAAAATATCGTCATTCCCTTCGTCGGCATGCGTATTATAGCCTGTCATGATAAAGTGGGGGGCGACTTGCGTCAGATCTGTTTCTTTGCCATCTTGTTTGTTGCGTCCAATAATCATCAAACTGCGATGATCTCCACCCTGTGATTTCGGATAAATGTAGTCAATAAACATGATGAAGCTGCCTTCAGGTTCAGCGCCAAAACGCAGGGTAATGTTCTGTGTTGGTGCTTTTTCGGCAAGGTGGTCTGCAAATGGTGAACCTGCCATTTTGAGGAGATTATGGGCGACCTGAATGGAGCCTGCCGAAATATCAACCTGTTCGGCGTGAGAGAAAAAATCAGGATTCCCGATCTGAAATATATTCAGCAAAGTGCCGCGCAAAATACCGGGGATGGCTTCTTTATCGCGGGGTTGATTTGTATTGCTCATGGGTTCATTTCTGCGGCAGGTAATGTTGTTGGCGGAAAGGTGAATTGTTCGGTCAGTTCTTCAAGTTCAGCCTGAAACAGCGCAGGATTTCTTGAATGTGAAAGAAAATCGAATTTTTGAAAACGTACTTCGGGGGACATCCCCATAAATTCGCGGGCAACTTCTTGCGCGGGATAGTCGATACCCGCAAAGGCGAAACGATGCGGGAAGTCGGCAAAGGCCAGATGTGTGGTGACATCTTCCGGACTGTTACAATCGGCAAGGGTGAAGTCAATATTCTCACGTTCGTCAAGCGATGATTGGCTACCGATTATAAGCGGGTGGACGGCTGTGCCTTCCTCGTGGGGAAGAATTTGTCCGAGAAAAACAAAACGAGGAAGCAACATTTGTTTTTGTGTGGTGGGGCAGGGTTGGCTTTCGATGACGCTGATAAAGAGAAAATCACGTGATCCCCTATCGTCGTTTCCTGGTGCCGTATAGAGACCGTAGGCTGATGTGGCGCCAAAGTTGTTGGTATAGGCTCCAACTTCTTCAAAAGCTGTGGTTTCACCTAAAAAATGCACTTGTTCGGGAAGGTTGAGTGCTTTGAGAATGTTACCGAAATGACGGATTGAATCATGGGCCTGCGCAGGATTGGCTGTAATATCGTAACTGCCCTTTTGAAACAGTTGGAAATAGTGCTGGAGCCCCACGTAAGAAATAGCAATTGGCGAGAGTGGTGGGGATTTTTTCCCCCAAAGTGAACTCAGTATAGACATATTTTTTACCCCGAAAGATTTTGATTTATCATAATTGCCTTGAAAAGTGCAAGTATTTCTGCAATATGCCCGTATGTCACAGAAAACACCGCAGGTTCAGACGTTTGGTTGCCGCCTCAATGTGTATGAGAGCGAGGTTATCCGCGAACACGCACGGAGTGCGGGGCTTGATGATATTATTGTGTTTAATACCTGTGCGGTGACGGCGGAGTCCGAGCGTCAGGCCCGTCAGGCAATTCGTAAAGCGCGGCGCGAGAATCCGGATGCCAAAATTGTGGTGTCGGGTTGTTCGGCGCAGATTAAGCCTGAAACTTATGCCGATATGCCGGAAGTCGATCATGTGATCGGCAATGACCTTAAAATGAAGGCCCAGACATGGCAGGATATTAGCGGGCAGAAAATTTCCGAAAAGGTTATTGTCAATGACATTATGTCAGTGCGTGAAACAGCTGGTCATTTAATCGAAGGATTCGAGGGACATTCCCGCGCCTTTATTCAGGTGCAGAACGGGTGCGATCACCGCTGTACGTTTTGTATTATTCCCTATGGACGTGGGAATTCGCGTTCAGTACCGGTTGCTGATATTATTACGCAGGTCAAAGCGTTAGTACAGGCCGGTTATAACGAAGTTGTCCTGTCAGGTGTGGATGTGACCTCGTACGGTAAAGACCTTGAAGGGCAGCCGACACTCGGGTTTATGATGAGCCGTATTTTTAGGGAAGTGCCGGAACTCCCGCGCCTTCGGCTTTCGTCACTTGATCCGGTGGAAATTGATGATGATTTATGGGCGCTCATTGCGTGTGAGCCGCGTTTGATGCCGCATCTTCACTTGAGTGTGCAGGCGGGGGACGATATGACACTCAAGCGTATGAAACGCCGCCATCTGCGGCAGGACATTATCAATGTATGCAAGAAGGCGCGGCGGCTACGACCCAATATTGTATTTGGTGCAGACATCATTGCCGGATTCCCAACCGAAACGGATGAAATGTTCGCGGCGACACTTCGACTTGTTGAAGAGTGCGATTTGACATTTTTACATGTATTCCCCTATTCACCGCGTCCGGGAACACCTGCCGCAAAAATGCCGCAGGTGCCGCTTGATGTACGGAAAAAGAGGGCGGCGCAGCTTCGGGATCTGGGTAATTTGCAGATGGCGCGGTTTCTATATCGCTTTGTCGGGGGGGTGAGTGATGTCGTTGTTGAACAACATAATATTGGCCGTACCCCCCATTTTGCCGAGGTTGTACTGGATCAGACATTGCCAGTCGGGTCTATGACCAAAGTCAAAATATCCGGTGTTTCCGGGGATAAATTATGTGGAAAAATCGCTGAAAATAAGCCTTCCGCTGCTGCCTGATTGTGCTAGAGTGGGGCAGCAATTAGAGAGGTTTTCCATGTTTTTCTGGCGTAAGAAGAAAAATCAGAGCGAGCAGGAGCGTGAGGCGCAGGAAGATAAAATCATTCATCATCCTGCGGAACCTGATCTTGAGCCTGTCGTTGAAAGTGACCCTGAAATTTCCTCCGAATTTGTCAAGCATGAGCTTGACGCTACGGAGCTTGAGGTAATTGATGAACTGGTTGATGTTCCGGGGCTTGGTCATCCGGTGCGCGCAACGGCGGCGCCTCAGGATATGGGTGGTGGGTGGTTGTCACGCCTTAGTGCAGGGCTTTCAAAATCATCCTCGAAACTGAGTACAGGCCTTGGTGATTTGTTCACCAAGCGCAAGGCCGATTCCGAAACGCTGCAGGAACTTGAAGATATTTTGATTGAGGCCGATTTGGGCCCCCATACGGCGGCAAAACTGGTTGATCGTCTTCTCGCGCGTAAGTTTGATAAAGAAAATGAATTCGCCGAAGTGCAGCAGGCGCTTGCCGATGAAATTGCGGCGATCCTTACGCCTGTGACACAAGTCTTGTCACTTGATAAACCTGCTGATGGGCCGCGTACCATTCTGATCTGCGGTGTGAATGGGGTGGGCAAAACTACAACTATCGGGAAGTTCGCCTACCATATCCATTACAAGGAACATAAAAAAATTATGATGGCAGCAGGGGATACGTTCCGCGCCGCGGCCATTGAGCAGCTTCAGGTCTGGGCTGACCGTACCAAGTGCCCCTTGATCAAAAGCGAGATTGGAGCTGACTCGGCGGCCCTCGCGTATCAGGCGTATGAGAAGGCCGTGGCTGACGGAATAGATATTCTGATGATTGATACGGCTGGGCGTCTGCACAACAAGGCCAATCTGATGGCCGAACTTGAAAAAATGGTGCGAGTGCTCAAAAAGAAATCAGAATTTATCCCGCACGATGTCATTCTGGTTCTGGATGCCACAACGGGGCAAAACGCCGTGGCGCAGGTCGAAACATTCAAGCAACTGATTAATGTGACGGGCCTTGTGGTGACCAAGCTTGATGGCTCGGCCAAGGGCGGCGTAGTGGTGGCTTTGGCCGACAAATTTGGCCTGCCGATTTACGCTGTCGGTGTGGGTGAGGATATTGAAGATTTGCAGCCTTTCCATCCGCAGGAATTTGCGCGGACATTGGTGGGGCTTAAGGTTTAGTCGGGCATAGACGGGGCGGGAATTTTCGTTTATCCTTGCGGATAAAGGAATTTTTCTATGTCGTTTCTCATGTCGTTTAATAAATCCCGTAAGTTCACCAATGCCGATGAAGCCTTCGAGCAGATCAAGACGATTTACAATGAATCGCGTGACAAGCTCCTTGTCGCTTTTGATGCCTTCTCCAAGACCAGCGATTTTTCGCGTGACCGTGTGTCGGCCTGTTATCCTTATCTCAAATTGAGTGTGCAAAATACACGCCGTACCGATAGCCGCCTTTCTTACGGGTTTGTTCCGCGCCCAGGGACGTATTACACGACACTCACCCGCCCTGATATTTTTGATTATTACTATAAGGAACAGATTGGTCTTCTGATTAAAAATCATGGTGTGTCGGTGGAAGTCGGGGTGAGTGATACGCCGATACCTATTCATTTTGTGCTTGGCGAGGATTACCACGTTGAGGGTGACCTGACGGCCAAGCATATGGAGGCTCTCCCTGATATTTTTGATTTACCGGATCTCTCGATTATGGATGATGAGATTGCCAACGGGACCCATTTCCCTGCTGATAAGGAGCCGCATCCGTTGGCTTTATTTACGGCGCCACGGGTGGATATATCGGTTTTGCGCCTACGCCATTATACGGGGACGAACGCTGCTCATTTTCAAAACTACGTAATTTTTACAAATTATCAGTTCTACATTGACGAGTTTATCAAGATTGCGCACCGTTTGATGGAGCATACGGATCATCCCGAACAGAAGGCGGCAAGCAGCCAGTACAGCGCTTTTGTGGAGCCGGGTAACAAGGTTGTCAAAAATAAAAATATGTCAGGACTTGGCTCTGATGAAGTTGGGGAGATGCTGCGCCGTATGCCGCAGATGCCTGCCTACCATTTGAAGCGGCCTGATGGGTCGGGGATTACCATGGTCAATATCGGGGTGGGGCCGTCGAACGCTAAAACCATTTCTGACCATATTGCGGTGCTGCGTCCCCACGCGTGGCTTATGCTCGGGCATTGCGCGGGTCTTCGTAACTCACAAAATCTTGGCGATTATTGCCTTGCTCATGCTTACCTACGCGAAGATAACGTGCTTTACCGCGATATTCACCCGTCTATTCCGATTCCGGCGCTTTCGGAAATTCAACAGGCACTGGAAAAAGCCGTGAGTGAGGTTACGGGTCTTAAAGGTTATGACCTCAAAAAAGTTATGCGGACGGGAACTGTGGCGTCGGTTGATGACCGGAACTGGGAGCTGCGTCCCAATATTCGCAAGAATGCGAAACTCAGTCAGAGCCGTGCGATTGCCCTTGATATGGAGTCAGGTGTTGTCGCGGCGAATGGTTTCCGCTTCCGTGTGCCTTATGGGACATTGCTTTGTGTGTCGGACAAGCCCTTGCACGGAATGCTCAAACTCCCAGGGATGGCCGAAAATTTTTACCGCCAGCGCGTGGAGCAGCATTTGCAGATTGGACTCCTGACCATGGCGATGTTGCGTGATATCGGGCCTGATAAGCTCCACAGCCGGAAACTGCGGAGCTTTAACGAGGTTGCTTTCCAGTAGTTAGCGGAAAAATGCGAACTCTTTCGGGCCGCTCACGTCTTGCAGCGTGACTTTGACGATGGGTGTATCGTGGTTTGGCTTTGTGGCTGTTGGGGTCAAACGCGTTCCGTCTTTCTGGATGCCCGAAACGATCACTTCGGCTCCTTGCGCAAAAGCCTGTTGGAGAGTTGCTTCCAAATCATCGTTTGGATTTTCTGTTCCCGACGTTTTGAAGGCAAGACATAATTTTTGCGGTTTTTTACCTTCGAGGGGAACTAGCTCAGCCGTAACCTCAGAGACGTAAAGATTAGAGTTGAGATCCCACTTTGGTGCGCCGATAGTTGCTTTTTGAACGCGCGCAGCCAGCCCATGTTGGACATAATGTATCATTTATTTCACCCTTTGTACTATTCTTGACGTTCAAAGAGTGTAAGGGATGCTTTTAAAATTCTCAAGCAAATATTATGATAATAAAATTGCTTCTTAGCCTTGGCGTTTTTTGGGTGCTTTACGTGAGGACGAGGTCCCGAGGCCAATATCTTTGGCCAGCTTGCTGCGCTGTTTAGCGTAGTTGGGGGCGACCATCGGGTAATCGGCGGAGAGGCCCCAGCGTTCGCGGTATTGCTCGGGGGTCATTTTATAGGCGGTTTTCAAATGCCGCTTGAGCATTTTGAGTTTTTTGCCGTCTTCAAGGCAGATAATGTAATCAGGCATCACCGATTTGCGGATGGGTACGGCGGGTTGTGGCCGTTCGGAGGCAACCTGAATAACGGGTTTATGGTCGGAACCTAATGTGCTGAGTGTCCTATACACACGCTCAATCAGCGCGGGGATTTCTGCGGCGGGGATTGTGTTTCCTGCCAGATGCGCGGCAACGATTTCCGTTGTCAGGCTTAATAAATCGGTGTGTTTGACGGCTTCGACCATGCAGGCAGAGTATAAAAGAATAAAAATTCTTTCAAGTGAAATAAAAGAAGAGACTTTTTTGCTGAAATTGGCTAAAAACCGCGTATTAGCCACTATGAACGGAGCCAACTATGACACAAATTACCCCCAACTCGGAGAGTTATGAGCGCGAGATTGTTATCGCTGAAACTGGGTTTCGTGAATATGACGTGCGCTGGATTTATCCTGAGCAGATCAATCTGCGGGGTGTTCAGGCTTTGGGGCGTGCGATTGGCACTTTACTCCATGAAAATAATATTACGCCGCCCGCGATTGTTGTAGGGCATGATTACCGTTCTTATTCGATGACCATCAAGCAGGCTCTTATTGTCGGACTGATGTCGGCAGGATGTCAGGTCAAAGACATTGGACTTGCACTCTCGCCGGTTGCGTATTTCGGTCAGTTTGAACTGGATTGTCCGGCAGTGGCGATGGTGACGGCCAGCCATAACGAGAATGGCTGGACAGGCGTCAAGATGGGGATGAACCGCCCGATGACCTTTGGCCCCGCCGAAATTAATCGTCTCAAAGACATTATTGCGACGAAGGCTTATTATGAAGCCGCAGGGTCATACACCTATATTGAGGATATGAAGGCGCGTTATCTGGCTGACATTACCAAAGACGGCAAAATTGCGCGCAAGCTCAAAGTGGTGGCGGCGTGCGGTAACGGGACAGCCGGGGCCTATGCGCCTGAGGCCCTGCGCGCGATCGGATGTGAAGTGATCGAGATGGATTGTAATCTCGATTATACTTTCCCGCGCTATAACCCTAATCCTGAAGATCTCGAGATGCTTCATGCCTTAAGCGCCAAGGTCAAGGAAACCGGCGCCGACCTCGGCTTTGGGTTTGATGGGGATGGCGATCGTTGCGGTGTTGTTGATAATATGGGCGATGAGATTTTTGCCGATAAAATGGGCGTGATTTTGGCGCGTGACCTTGCGGCGATCCATAAAAACGCTGTGTTTGTGGTCGATGTCAAATCAACGGGAATTTATTCGGTTGATCCGGTGCTCAAATCTTTGGGTGCCAAAACGGATTACTGGAAGACAGGGCATTCCTATATGAAGCGCCGTGTGAACGAGATAGGAGCGTTAGTTGGTTTCGAGAAAAGCGGGCATTACTTCTTTAACAAGCCGATTGGTCGTGGCTATGATGATGGTGTGATGACAGCGGTGGCGATTGCACGCCTCATGGACCGCAATCCGGCCAAGACACTCTCTGATCTTAAAAATGATTTGCCAAAGACATGGAGTTCACCCACCATGTCACCATTTTGTCCTGATGAGAAAAAATATCCGCTGGTCGATAAGATCATCGCTATTTTTGAAGAACATAAAGCCAAGGGGGCGTTGCTGGGCGGTCAGAAAATCACCGACATCGTGACGGTCAACGGCGTGCGTTTTACCTTTGAAGATGGCAGTTGGGGCTTGATCCGCGCGTCATCGAATAAACCGTCGCTCGTGGTGGTGGTGGAAAGCCCCGTGTCTGAGAGCCGCATGTTTGATGTCTTTGATATTATCAACGCGGCACTGGCGACCTTTCCCGAAGTGGGTGAGTACGATCAGCAGATCAAACGCGCGGCTTAGCACTTTCATTGTTGACTTGTGGCGTCGTTGCTGCGTCGCTTATGTACGTTTTTCCGTACACTACGCTCCTTGCGCCTAGTCACAAAGCAACACTGTTTGTGCTTGAGGTTACTTCCCGTACTGGTTTTCTAGATAAGCAAAGATAGCACGGAGGCCGGTGTCGGTGCCACCTTTGGGGCGGCCAGGTTTTCCGGATGCTTCCCATGCGTAATGGTCAAGATGAACCCATGGCGTGTCTGGCGTGACAAAATGCTCGAGGAAAAGAGCGGCGGTAATTGAGCCCGCAGGGTTGTTTCCGCTGTTGGAGAGGTCGGCGTTGGGTGAGGTGACATCGTTTTTATAACCTTGCCAAAGCGGCATGTGCCAAAGCGGATCATCAATCGCAATTCCTATTTTCTGGAGGTCTTGGGCAATTTTATCGTTATTGGAATAAAGCGCAGGAATTTCAAAGCCCAGCGCCGTGCGCGCTGCGCCCGTGAGTGTTGTAAAGTCGATCAGGAGATCGGGGTTTTCTTCACAGGCAAGGGTCAGGCAATCGGCCACAACAAGGCGGCCTTCGGCATCGGTGTTGCCGATTTCAACAGTCAGACCTTTGCGCGAATTGAGAATATCGCTGGGGCGATAGGCGCGGCCCGAAACCGAGTTTTCGACTGCTGGAATAAGCACGCGCAGGCGCACGGGAAGTTCGAGCTCCATGACCATCAGAGCCACGCCCAAGGCCATAGCCGCGCCACCCATATCTTTTTTCATGAGGAGCATCGCGGCAGAGGGTTTCAGATCATATCCGCCTGTATCAAAACAGACGCCTTTGCCCACCAAGGTGATTTTAGGGTGCTTGGCATTTCCCCATGTAAAGTCGATGAGGCGAGGGCGCCGTTCGCTGCCATCGCCTACGCCATAGATGAGAGGGAAGTTTTCGGTGAGAAGGTCTTGGTCTTCGATGATGCGCGATTTGGCACTGAAATTTTTGGCAACTGTCAAGGCTGCGTTTGCCAAGGCTTCTGGGCCGAGAGCATTGGGCGGGAGGTTGATAAGATTGCGCACCAGATAAATGGCGTGGGCGTAGGCATTGATGCGCGTGGCATCCGCTTTTTCCGGTGCGATAAGTTTAGGAAAGTCCTTACGCGCGGATTTGAAGGCACTAAAACGGTAACATGCGAGCAGCCAACCAGTGCAGATCGACTCTAATTCATCTTTATCCAGATGGGTGGGTGTGATTTCAAACAGTCCGTCAGTGACTTTATCAACGAGCGCGCACACGGTGTAGAGTCCCACTTTATCGGAAGCTCCGATATAGACGGCATTGATCTTGCCGTTCTTATCATAGGTGAAAGCTGTGCTTCCGGTGGCACCTGTCCAGCCTTGCGCGGCGAGGGTATTGCGGAGTGTCTCTGCGCGGCCCGCAATCCATTTGGCGTAGTGGCTTGCCTTAATGAAATGTAGGGGAATAGCTTTTTCATCCGTTTCCGCGACGAGAACGGATGGAAGTTCCAGTATATCAAAAGATTGGTGCTGGGGATGTTTTGCGCTTTGTTTTTTGGCCATGGTGCGGTTCGACAGGTGAGGGTTATTTTTTAAAAGATAGCACGCCAGAAGGATTTTTATACGGCTTTCTTTTTTGGCTTATGTTTAATCACTTTTTTATTTTTTCCATATAGCATTGATTGAATTAACGGTCAGAGGAGAATAATCATGGCGGATTTTTTGGATAAAATTTTAAAGCGTGCGGAAACTGCTGGTGAACGTGCTGTGACACGTCAAGCTGACCACGCCATCAAGACAGGGATTGATCGTGCGGCTGACGCTGTATTGGGTGAGGGAGACGCCAAGAAACCAGTGCGTGGTCGTGAAGCTGCGAAGCCAGCAGCGCCTGCACAAGAAGAATCGGGGGCAGGTTCTTTGTTACGTGGGGCAGCCGAGTTCATTCCCGGGGGAAAACTTGTCACGGATTTGGTTGATGGAAAAGGTGTGACCGCCTCGGGTGTTGTGCAGACCGTTGTTCCGGGGCCTTTGGGGACAGTCGCAGGACGCGCAGCGGATAAGGTTGCGGATAAAGTGGATACGGGCGCTGTTGTGGAGGGTGCCAAGGCCGGAGCTGCAAGTGTTGGTGCTGCAGTTTCGGATGGAATTTCTGCGGCGGGTTCTGCCATTCAAACAGGGGTAGGACGCCTCGCCGAGACATTTACACCGGCAACAACGGCGACAGCGCCCGCTGTCGCTGCGGCGACACCGACAGCCGCGCCTACGGCGGCGGCCTCGGTCTCAGCGCTGGATGATCTGGCCAGCGGCAAGGATCAAGGGCGGTTCGACCAGAGCACGTATCAAAGGGCGCAGGCATTCCTTGCCCAGAATACGCCCAAACCATAAGAGGTGCGTATTCAGGTTTGAAGCTGCCGGGCGGGTTGTCCGGCAGTTTGATTTTGGGAGTTCTAAAACCACTTCAATGGTAGAGGTTAATCAAAAATTTACTATTTCCATATAGCATTACAGAAATAAATAGGGTTGAGGTGTGTGAATGGCAAAAGATTTTCTGGGTGGACTTATCGATAAAGCGACGAAACGTGTTGAGCGCGAAGTTGAGCGTCAGGTTGACCGTGGCGTTAAAAAAGGCGTTGATGGTGCAGTGGATGCCGCTACGGAGGCTGCTACCAAAGCAGTTTCTCCTGCTTCTGCTCCCGAGGGAGGGGCCTCGGCTCCTGCAGCTGAGGAGGAGAACAAAAGAAGCCGTCGTCGTGATCGCCGTGATCGTGTTTCCGAAGCAGATACAGCAATTGAGACCAATGTGGCACTTGCCCAGTCGTTTTCTGCGCCAGCATCAGGAGTTGTTCAGGTGGCTGCCGCCGAACCTGCGGTGAGGGTAGCGTCGCCTGTTGTAGCGCTCAAGAATACGTTAGAAGCATAAAAAAAATTGTAATAGAGAGGGTGTAAAATATGTCAGATTTTGAAGATAGAGTTACGCGCGGTGCATCAAGGCAGGTAGGACGTTCTTTGGGGCGTGGTGCGGGCGACCTTATTGAAGGGGGATTCAATAAGTTAGGTGATGCTCTCGGGTTGGAATCCGATAAAGAGAGGCGTGATCGTATGCGCCATGAACAACGTATGGAACGTATGGAGCAGATGCAGGCCATGCGCGAGGCCCGTTATGGTGCGCGTTATGGTGGTTATGCGCGCGAGGCACCGCAGACGCACCGAGATGTCGGTGTTCGTATGGTACGTCAGGAACGTGGTCCTGAGTCAGGCTCTGCGGCTCAGCCTCTTCCTGTAGCTACACCAGCGGCTACACCTGCTGCTGTTCCGGTAACTCCGGCTGCGTCCGGCAATCCACTTCAGAATGCCCTTGAAGTCAAGGCTTCTGGAGCTGAGTCCAATTTAACGAAGGGTCTTTCACCCGAACAGCAAAAGTTATTCGATCAATATAAGGCGGCTGATAAGGCATTGGCTGAGTCACGTTATGGGGCGGATGGTAAAGTGAAAACTTCTATGACGCCTGAAGAGCTCCAAAAAATGCAAGGCGCTACGCAGCAGCGTGAGGCCATTGATAAGATGATGCGGGAGAATATGACGCCCGAACAGCAAAAGCTCCTCGATAAATATCAAACAGCCCGCCAGAATGCAGATAACTGGGGCGAGTATAAAGGACCAGCAGCAACACCTGTAGCAACTCCGGCTCCAGCTACTGCTCCTGCTGTACCTGCGGCTCCTGTAGCGGATAACCGCGTAGTTGACCTCGCGGCCCAGCAGAAACAGGCCTATTTGAGGGTGCTTGGCTATGATACCGGCAAACTCGATGGCGACCAAGGACCTAAGACCAATGGAGCACTTGATAAATTTGCCAAAGACAAAGGGATTGATCCGCGTGATACGAATGCCGTTAACCGCGCTCTTCAGGACGCGGCACAAGACCCTAAAGTCAAGAGCGCCTTTGTTGGACGTGTGCAGGAACAAATTGCATTAGGTAAGGCAAGTCCCGATGATATTAAGGCGCTGCAATGGCAGATTGTTGGCGGGAAAGACCCCGAAGGTACGATGCCAAAGTCGTTTAACGAGAAGACAAAAATGATGGATGGTGTGGCTGGCAGCGAGACCAAAGAAAGTTTGAAATCGACATTTGCGCGTACGGCGGAGGCTGATCCTGAAACGACGGCTCGTGTTGCTGCACTTCAGGCTGATAAGGCTACGCCGCAAACTGTGGCGTTGCAAACTGCAACGCCTGCTGTTGATGCAACTAAGCCTGCGGCGGCCAACCGCGATAATTTTGCGCTGCAGGCGTAAACATTTCTCTCTGTTATCTCCACTCCCCGCGCAGGCGGGGAGTTTTTTATGGCCTTACGCGGCTTGTTTCAGGAGGCGGGCCTTGGCTTTTTCTGGCCCGATGAGGGGGAGCAAATCACCCAATTCAGGCCCATGATCCATCCCCGTGAGGGCTTGGCGCAGCGGCATGAACAGTTCTTTCCCTTTGCGGCCTGTCGCGGCTTTGATGGCGTCCGTCCATTCTTTCCAAGTGGCTGGAGTCCAAGGGGATGGCGGCATTAGGGTGAGAGCTTGACCTGCAAATTCCGTGTCGTTGATAATTGGCGTTACAGGGCCGTTGGCTACAGTCCACCAGTCGCGGATGTCGCCAATTACTTCGAGATTGGAGCGGACAATGTTCCAGAATTCTTCGGTGACTTCCTCTAAACCTATTTGGGCCAAGCGTACTCTGGCGCGATCATAATCCAAACCGTGAAGGATTTTGGAATTGAGGCGCAGGAATTCATCAGGGTCCATTTTCGGGGTGCCGCGCCCGAATTTGGCGAGATCAAAACTTTCGATGAGCGGTGTGTAGCTGTCAAAAGCTTCGATCGGATCAGAACTTCCGAGGCGGGCGAGAAGAGATGGAATAGCCATCGGTTCAATGCCGATATCATCGCGCAGTTCCAGAATGCCGAGTGCCCCCTCACGCTTGGAAAGCTTTCCGCCTTCAGTGTTCGACACGAGCGGCAGGTGGGCAAAGGTGGGCAGGGATGCGCCCATGGCGGCAAACATCTGGGTTTGCGCGGCGGTGTTGGATACATGGTCTTCACCACGCACGATATGGGTAATGCCAAAATCCGCGTCATCAATCACCGAGCAGAGATTAAAGAGCGGCGTGCCATCTTCACGGATGAGCACAGGGTCGGACATGTCCTTGCCTTCGAAATGCACGGTGCCGCGGATCAAATCGTTCCAGTCGATCGGGGCATCCTTCATCAGGAAACGCCAATGCGGCTTGCGGCCTTCAGCCTCAAACTTGGTTTTTTGTTCGGCGGATAATTTTAAAGCCGCGCGATCATAGATGGGGGGCTGCCCTTGGGAGAGTTGGGATTTGCGTTTGAGAGCCAGCTCTTCAGGTGTTTCGTAACAGGCATAAAGATGCCCGTCTTTTTTCATCTGTTCGATCACTTCGTTATAACGGGCGAGGCGTTTGCTCTGGTGCGCGATTTCATCCCATTTCATGCCCAGCCATGTGAGCGTTTCATAAATGGCGGCTTCGTATTCGGGTTTTGAACGCTCGGTATCTGTGTCGTCAATGCGAAGCAAAAAATAGCCGTTGTTGCTTTGGGCAAAAAGCCAAGCAATCAATGCGGTGCGGACATTGCCGATATGGAGCATGCCGGTTGGGGAGGGGGCAAAACGCGTGCGAACTTTTTTATCTGTCATCTTATCTTTTCTGGTTTTTCGAGGGAAAACTGCATGAAAACTAAACCTTTTAGCGGGGTTTTTCAAGTCGAAGTCGGGCTGTGCGTGATATTTCATAAAAATATTGCGGGCAACCTGCGCGAGTGATGGTGATTCACTGGAACCTTAATTGAAAATCAGCGCCAAGAGCCCCCGCATGGGGGCTTTTGGGAGGTGTGATGGGCGTGGGGATTAGATTGTGACTTCGGTCACTTGCCATACAAAGTCATCGGCCCCGAGTTGGGCAGTGCTCACGTTGTTAAGGACAAGCGTTGCGCCCGTGTCATGGTCGGTGATGACGGCATTTGCTCCTGCTTGGCTCACATGATCGGTGAACCAGCTGTCGAAATTGCCTGCGGCTTTGACGTCTTCGCCGCCGACAAAGTAGAAAATCACCTTGTCGAGGTCGGTTTGGAAGTCAAGAACCGAGCCATGCGCGCTGCCGATCTGCCAATCTTCCGATACGACAAAATTGTCGGCTCCCGCGCCGCCTGTACCGCGATCATTGCCAGCGCCGAACAGCAAATAGTCATCGCCCTCATCGCCGTACATATAGTCGAAGCCATTCCCACCAAAGATATAGTCAAGGCCATCGCCGCCGCGCACGGTGTCGTCACCATCACCACCATGTAGTTTATCATTGCCGGCATCGCCTGAAACAGTATCATTTCCGCCTTGGGCGTGGATGATGTCATTTCCTTCGTTGCCACGTATGACATCATTGCCGTCGATCGCATTATTGATGCCGGAGTCGCCGTTAATCAGGTCATCACCTAATCCGCCATAGAGAGTGTCGTTCCCGAAATTCCCCCATATCGTGTCATTTCCGTCATCACCATAGATGGTATCGTTGCCGTCACCTGTCAGGCTTTCGGCGTCGCCGCCATCGAGCTGGTCATCACCCTCGCCGCCGTATATTTTATCGGCGCCAAGTCCGCCCCAGACATAGTCGGCTCCTGCATCGCCATAGAGGGTATCGTTGCCGTCTCGGCCCATAATATCGTCATCTCCATTCCCGCCATAGGCTTTGTCATTGCCGTCATTCTGGAAGTTGCCGCCGTTGCCGCCGTCAATGGTGTCATCGCCATCGTCGCCATACAAAATATCGTCACCAAAACCGCCAACAACCCAGTCATTTCCAAGGTCGCCGTGAATGGTATCTCCGACATCGTCGGTCAGGCCTAGGGCATCACCCCCATCAAGCATGTCGTCGCCATCACCGCCGAATATTTTGTCAGCGCCAAGGCCGCCCCAGACGCTGTCAGTTCCAGCATCACCCTTTAGTGTATCGTTGCCGTCTCGGCCCATCACAATATCATCACCTGTGCCGCCATAGAGTTTGTCATCACCATCATTTTGGAAGTTGCCGCCGTTGCCGCCGTCAATGGTGTCATCGCCATCGTCGCCATAGAGTGTGTCATTGCCATATCCTCCTGCCATGATATCATTGCCGAGGCCGCCATGCATTTCATCACCAACATCATCGGTGAGACCCAAGGCGTCACCCCCATCGAGCGTGTCGTCATCTGCCCCGCCGAATATTTTATCAGCGCCAAGCCCGCCCCAGACACGGTCGCGTCCGGCATCACCATTGAGAGTGTCATTGCCATCACGTCCCATCACGATGTCGTCACCGTTGCCGCCATAGAGTTTGTCATCACCATCATTCTGGAAGTTACCGCCGTTGCCGCCGTCAAGCGTGTCGTCGCCATCATCGCCATAGAGAGTGTCATTACCATAGCCGCCTGCAACCCAGTCATTTCCAAGATCGCCATGCATTTCATCGCCAGAGTCATCCACGAGTTGCAGCGCGTCGCCGCCATCAAGGGTATCGTCACCATCGCCGCCGAATATTTTATCAGCGCCAAGCCCGCCCCAGACGCGGTCGGTTCCGGCGTCACCTTTGAGGTAATCGCGGCCATCGCGGCCCATCACAATGTCGTCACCGTCACCGCCGTAGAGTTTATCGTCGCCGTCATTCTGGAAGTTACCGCCGTTGCCGCCATCAAGCCAGTCATTGCCGTTGTCACCCAGAAGGAAGTCGTTGCCGCCTTGACCGTTCAGAGTGTCATTGCCGTCATTGCCGCGGATTGTGTCATTGCCGTCGGCAATGTTGTTTGTTCCTGTATCACCTGCCACGTAATCATCGCCTGTGCCGCCATACAGGTTGTCATCGCCAAATCCGCCCCATATGGCGTCATTTCCGGCCTCGCCATCGATGTAATCATTGCCGTCATTGCCGATGGTGCCGTTGTCGCCGCCATCGAGAAAATCATCATCATTGCCGCCGTAAATCCTGTCGGCGCCAAGCCCGCCCCAGATATGGTCGGAGCCAGCATCGCCATAGAGTGTATCTTCGCCGTCACGGCCCATGACGTTGTCACTCCCATTGCCGCCATAGAGTTTGTCGTTGCCGTCATTCTGGAAGTTGTAGCCGTTGCCGCCATCAAGCGAGTCATCGTCATCATCACCATAGAGCACGTCATTGCCGTTGCCGCCAGTTAACGTATCATTACCGCGTCCGCCGTGAATTTCATCGCCGCTGTCATCTGTGAGCAGGAGGGCATCGCCGCCATCAAGGAAATCGGTGCCGTCGCCACCGTACATTTTATCGGCTCCGCGCCCACCCCAGATGCGGTCATCTCCGGCATCGCCATAAAGCGTGTCATTGCCATCACGCCCCATCACAATATCATCGCCGTTACCGCCATAGAGTTTATCGTTGCCATCATTTTCAAAATTATAACCGCTGCCACCATCGAGTGTGTCCGCTCCATCGCCGCCGCGAATAAGGTCTGCGCCCAAGGCGCCGCGGATCGTGTCATTAAAGGTGCTGCCATGGACGATGTCATTGCCGTTTTGTGCAAAGACATAATTATCGGCGGTGTTGCCCAAGAACGTAATGCCACCTGTGTGGGGAAGTGTGTCGTCGCTCACAAGACTTGTGGGGAACATATCAACTTCGGTTTGTACACCCACTTGGTCATTAAATATGAAGTTGCCGTAAGCGGCACCAACCAACGGGTTGGTCAAATCATTGGCAAGTGTCAGATAAGACACGCCGACGAGGCGGATCGTGGTGTTCGCCACACCATCGAAGGTGATGATCGTGTCACTGCCGGACATGCGGATGAGCATGTTCTCCGACGTTAGGCCTACACCTAAAAAATTCAAGATATCGACAAGGCTGGCAGCGGCAACTGAGTCAACGTCCGCAGCTCCGTTAAAGTTCGTGATCGACGTTGTGCCAGATCCGGCAACGATTGTGTATGTTGTCATGGTAGTCTCCTCTATAAAAACACCGATTTATTTTTTGAAATTTTTTGAATGGCATGCAGCTGTTTGAAATGTGCATGTGCCTATATTCCAATTGTCTCCATTTCATCTGCGGAATGCAAATGAATTAATTTAGATAAATTGTGGTCTAAAATTAAACGTAAAGTCATAACTATGATTTTATTTATAGCCGTTCACAATCGGATAACGGCGTTCGCGGGCAAAAGCGCGGCGTGAAATTTTCGGGCCAGGCGCGGATTGCCAGCGTTTGAACTCGGAAAGTTTGACGAGTTTCATCACGCGCGCCACTGTTGCGGCATCGTGGCCTTGGCCCTCAATTTGCTCGGGTGTGAAATCATCCTCGATGAGGCAGGCAAGAATTTGATCGAGCTCTTCATAAGGGGGGAGTGAGTCTTGATCTTTTTGTCCGGGCTTGAGTTCGGCGGTTGGCGCTTTGGTCATGATGCGGGCGTTGATGATCTCGCCTGATGCTCCATCCTCGTGGCCGATATAAGGTTTGTTGAGGTTGCGCCACGCGGCGAGGCTATAGACTTGTGTTTTATAGATGTCTTTGAGCACGTTATAGCCGCCGCACATATCGCCATAAAGAGTGGCGTAACCAGTGGCCATTTCTGATTTATTGCCAGTAGTGAGCACCATAGCGCCGCTTTGATTGGAGAGAGTCATGAGCGTAACACCGCGCAGGCGCGATTGTAGATTTTCGTGGGCGAGGCCCGATGTTTCAGGATGCTGCGCCATGTAGGTGTCAATCAAATCCATGATCGGGAAAACCTCATACGAGATGCCGATTTTTTGCGCGCAGTCGGCGGCATCCTCGAGGCTTTCTTCAGAGGTATAATGTGAGGGCATCATCACGGCGTGAATATTTTCAGGGCCGATGGCGTCGGCGGCAATTACGGCTGATAATGCGCTGTCGATACCGCCGGACATGCCAAGCAAAATTTTATTTTGTCCCGTTTTACGCATGTAATCACGCAAGGAGAGAACAAGTGCTTCATAAATATCGTGGGTCTCGGAATTAGGTTCAGGCTCGAACGGTTTGGCCAAGCGGAAATCAAGATGTTTGATGTCCTCGCGGAATTCAAAGCATTCGGCAATGAGGTCACCATTCTCGTTCACGGCAAAGCTGTCGCCATCATAGATGAGGTCATCATGTCCTCCAACCTGATTCACATAGATGAGCGGGATGTCTGCGCTTTGGGCGCGTGCGCAAGCGTGTTGCAGACGTAAACCCTGTTTATGAATCTCAAAAGGTGAACCGTTCATGACAATAAAAATTTCGGCGCCGCGCGAGGCGAGATGATCGGGGACAGTGGGAAACCAGACATCTTCGCAGAGCATGATGCCGAGTTTGACACCTTTATAGTTGATCGGATCTGGAAGGTTTCCTGCCGTGAAATAGCGTTTTTCATCAAAGACGCCGTAATTGGGCAGTTCATATTTTCGCGTTGAGGCTATGATTTTTCCCTCGGCAATCAGGAAGGCGGCATTAAACAGGCCTGATTTTCCTTGCAAAGGGGCTCCCACCAGAATGGCCGATTTACGGGTTTTGCTAAACAGAGCTAACTGCTCAAGCGCTTTGGCGCTGGCATCAATCAACCCGTTGTTAAAGAGAAGATCATAGGGCATGTAGCCCGTGATTGATAGCTCGGGAAAGATGATAAGGGATGTTGTTCCGTCATGTTCCCGCCAGATGCTGTCGATCAGGTCTAGGTTGCCTTCGATGTTGCCTACCGTCGGATTGATTTGGGCCAGCGTGTAGGAGAGCTTGTGCGTGGTTGCCATGCGGGGCCTTTATTCTGCTGCCAGATTTGCGGCGGTCAGACCTTTGCGTTCTTTTTGAAGTGTACGCAGTTCGTCCGAAATCAAGAATGACAGCTCAAGGGATTGCGAGACATTGAGGCGCGGATCGCAATGCGTGTGGTACCGCGCCGACAAATCCTCGTCTGTCACATCGACGATTCCGCCTGTGCATTCTGTTACATCTTGTCCAGTCATCTCGACATGGACGCCGCCGGGGATGGTGCCTTCGGCCTTATGAACTGCAAAGAAGTCACGCACTTCGCTCATGATGTCGTCAAAGCGGCGTGTTTTATAGCCGCTTGATGATTTGAGCGTGTTGCCATGCATCGGGTCGCAGACCCATGTCACCACGCGGCCTTCATCGCGGACGGCGCGCACGAGTTTGGGTAGATTATCGAACACTTTACCGGCGCCCATACGCGAAATGAGGGTCAGGCGGCCTGGTTCGTTATCGGGGTTGAGGGTGTCGATCAAACGGATAAGCGAGTCTGTTGTTAGTGAGGGCGGGCATTTCATGCCGATGGGGTTTTTAATGCCGCGGGCAAATTCGACTTGTGCATGATCTTCCTGATTGGTGCGCGCGCCAATCCAGACGAAATGACCCGAGCAGTCATACCAGTTGCCGCTCGTGGAATCTACGCGGGTTAGGGCTTCTTCATAAGGCAGCAAAAGCGCTTCGTGACAGGTGTAAAACTCGGTCTGTTTAAGAATATGCGGCACAGACTGGCTGGTCAGGCCGCAGGCGGTCATAAAGTCGAGTGATTGCTCGATCCGGTCCGAGAGACGTTTATACATATCCGCTTGCGGGCTGTCTTTTACGAAGTCGAGGTTCCACTGATGAATCTGGTGGAGGTCGGCGTAACCGCCTGTGGCAAACGCGCGCAGGAGGTTGAGGGTAGCTGCCGACTGGTTATAGGCGCGCACCATCCGCATTGGATCAGGGGTGCGGGATTCGGATGTGAAATCAATCCCGTTGATTATATCGCCGCGGTAGGAGGGCAGCGTCACATCACCGCGTGTTTCAGTATCTTCCGAGCGGGGCTTGGCGAATTGTCCGGCCATGCGCCCCATTTTAATGACGGGCATCGAGCCAGCAAATGTCAGAACGACGGACATCTGAAGGAGGGCGCGGAAGGTATCGCGGATTTTATTTGCGCCAAATTCGGCAAAACTTTCAGCGCAATCGCCGCCTTGGAGGACGAAGGCTTCGCCTTTGGCCGCGAGAGCGAGGTGGGCTTTGAGGGCGCGGGCTTCTCCGGCAAAGACCAGCGGCGGCATCCGGCGCAGTTCGGCCTCGGCGGCATCCAATGCTGCGCTTTGCTCACCGTAAGAGGGGAGTTGCTTGGCTGGTTTGTTTCTCCAGCTTTGCGGTGTCCATGTTGATTTAAACGTCGTCATAATCCGTCAGTACCCTTTAATTAAACCGAGTACATCATTTAGGGGATTTATGGCGCTTTAGCAAGGATTTATGCCGGAAATTGATGTACCCTCACGGGCATGGCAACCTCTGCGGTGTACTCCAGAGGCGCTTGTTCGCTGTTTTTACGGTTTTTGGCTAGGTCAATCACGTTTTTGTAAAAGGCCGGACAGATGACGCTTTTAAGTGTGGCAAAGTCTTGTGCGGTTCCGGTTGAGCCTAGTTCATAGTTTTGTGGCCTTGGAATATCAGCCTGATCATTTTGAGTTTCTTTGCGGAAAAAACCACGATCGCGAATATATTCATTTTCCAGCGTGCTTTGTCCGTATTCAGGGTGATTGATCAGGCAGGTGATTGCACGGCTATTTAACGTCCATATGGCGGGGCCATCTGGGCCGTTCAGAATAATCTCGCCACCATCAGCTTCTATGGCATTTTCCAATTCATTTTGATCAAGATAGGAATAGCGTGCATGAGGGATTTTAACAGATCCATCACTCCATCCCCTGACAAGCGGGTGGGTTGTTGATGTGACGTGATGGTCAAATACCCCGTAAAATTTGGTGTCGTATATTTGTTTTTCTACACCTGAGCGGATTTTTGCGGCTGCCATGGCTGTCCAGCACACGAGCAAACCATGACCTGTCTGGCCTGAGTTTGTTGTGGTTTCGATGGCTTCAAGCAATTCTTGCGTCTCGTTCCAGAAGAGTGGGTATTCCTCTTCAAGTTCCTGATAAGTCAGTTTGCCGCGGTTGATACCGGTGACAATCACCAGATCAAACTCTTCCTTGCCGATCACATCATGCCAGTCCACATAATCGTCCGAGAGCAAATGGAGGGGGTGGGCGGGATCGCGAAAATATTTTGGCTGCTCCAAGTCTTTGTCGGCTTTGGCGCAGGCCATCCGGCATAAGGTAACCTCGGCATTAGGATCGGCATTGCGGATGAGGCTCAGAAAATGATCTTCGGTGCCTTTAGCATTGTCCATGATATTGACAAGAGCAATACGGGTAGGGCGCGGAAATGCGGCGGTAGTAAAAGGGAGTGACGACGATAGTCGTCCGGACGTGGACTCGTGGCTCATTTTCAGACCTCATATAAAATACATTATACAAATGTGTTTTAGGGTGGGGACTATGGAAATGAGCCATAGCGCTTTAGCAATTTATTATAAAGCGGTGCAAGCTGCCCCTCAAATCCCGCTTCTGACAAACACTATGAAGGCGCTGCAATAAAAAGGTCAAGAAAAATTTTGCTTGAAGGGCAAAAGTTTTTTCTATGGTGATTTAAAATGGTGATCCGTCACCTGTTGGCACATCTTGGTAGGGGGGGCCACGGACGGAATGACGATGACGGGTTCTTTTAAAAAAAACCGGAGCTACTTTACCTTCATCGTGAAGGGGCCTTGTTTCATGGGTATTTTTTTACCCTCGTCAAGCAACCCTTTGTCTTCATTAAAGATGCAGCTTTTATCGCTGGGGTTTACACTGATAGGCGAGCGCGACAAGAGACTATCACTTGCGGCAGAGTAGGTTTCTGCGGCTACGCCGAACGCCTTGTTTAAAAATGCGTTATCTTTTGATACGGGGGCGGCCATTTTCACGACGCCTTCTTGGTCAACAACAGCAGCATAGGATGCTTTTTGATCAAATAGGCAGGTAAGGCCTTTTTCTAAATCTGACATTTACTCCACTCCTTGCTCTTTCTAAAAGAAGTGTAGCTGCTGGCCGTTAATTTTATGTCAATTTATGGGCCTGCCATTGTTTATTTTTCAGTTTTTTACGTAATCTTAAAATGTTTTCCATAGACTACAGATGTAACAATGAGGGACATGCAATGGCTAAGGATAAACACAAGGCAGGTAAATCAGGACAGGTGAGCGATGCTCCATATGAGCCGGATGGTGAAAGTGCACCGCCTTTAACTGCCGCCCAGCAAAAAGCCAATGCTGTCGCCTATGCTAAGCAACAGCAAGAGCCGGTTTGTACCGTCAATCTTAAAGGCCAGTTTGTTGACGCATCGCTTGATCTGCGTAATGGTACAGCTGTTGCGACGGCACCGACTTTGTCCCGTACATGGGGGGCAGCTTTAACAGCGAAAGATCCGTTGGAGCCAGGGTGGAAAGCTCAGGGCGATTCGGTTTTGCCTGATAAACTGGGCCTCAAAGGCGGCGAAGGGATGTATGATCTTTTTGCACGGCGTATAAAAGAAGACGGGTTTACGGTTAAGACCGGAGATAACGGTCAAACTACGTGTGATGTAGATACCAAAGATGGTAAATCCTTTAAGGATGTTCCCGCGCGTGTTGTTACGACGCCATCAGGCATGACGCCTCCATAATTTATGAAAATTGTAATTTTCTATTGATTTTATAGAAAGTTTTCCGTTATAAACCCTTCTCGCGGAGGGTTTAACATGGGTCAGAATATAAAATCCAGAGTTGTTGTTGGTTGTGCGGGGGCAGCTGTGGCACTTGCCAGTGTTTTTGCTTTTGTTCATGGTGGAGCTGTTCCTGCTGAGTCAGATTCCTCCCCTCAGCCGGAAACAGTGTCTCTGGATGTCGCGTCATGTCAAATTTTACAAGATTCTTCAGGGGCTTATAAGGCGCTTGTTCGTTTAACACCCGAAGACGGGGAGCGTCGTGGCCGTCTAATGTACCGCTTTCAGGATTCTGGATCATTATTTTCTGCTCAAAATCAAGGAGTTGCCGAAATTCCTCGCGGTATTGGTTTGGGCGCCCATTTCGAACCTGTGGGCGAATTTGTTATCCATGCGGATGAAAAGGCCTGTGATGTTCATCTCGATGGAAAAAAAGCCCCCAAGCGGTTTTTGGCTCCGTCATAGCTGTCCCAAACTCAGTTCGTTTTGTGTTTTTGAATAAAAAGTGTGCCTGAAAAGAGTTTTGTTCGAATTTTAGATATTCATAAGCGGTTATTAAGGTCTTTTTGTTAGGCTCCAACTGTGCGCTGCAATAACGCGTATTGAGGAGGTTTTAATGTCAGATATTCATACACATTTTGAAATTCGTCACGGGGGTATGGGGGCTATTTTGCTTGATGACCCTACGTTCGTTCGTGCGGAAGCCGTTATGATTACCCGTCATAACCGTGAGGCTTTTGCTCTATTACACCAAAAACTTCATTCTTTGGGTGAGATTCCGCAAGACATTATGACTGCATTTTGCGAAAATCGTGATGTCATGCTGCGTGCTACGCGCATTGATGGATCGGTTCTCGAGATGAGATCGCACTTGGTTCTCGCTTCGTAGTTTTAATTCCATAGGCATGAAAATACAAAAGGGCTTTCGTAGGAAAGCCCTTTGGTGCAAAGATATTTAGAGAACAAATTACGCAGCGTTCTGAATATTGACAGCGGCGGTTTTGCCACGGCTGGTCTCAATGTCATAGGAAACGCGTTGTCCTTCGTTCAGTGTTTTAAATCCTGAACGTTCAACAGCAGAAATGTGAACAAACACATCTTTCCCGCCATCATCAGGAACGATAAAACCGAATCCTTTTTGTCCATTAAACCATTTTACTGTACCGGTAGCCATAGTATGCATCCTTAGGGTGTTGTGAGTTAAATTAGTCTCAGGATGTCTAGGCGCATAGTCTATTCAGGTACACGTCTGCAAAATAGTCACCGCAGAAACTCTCCGCCACATTACGATGCTTTTTCGCGCTTGTATAGCGGCAAAACAAAAAAAATGGCCTGATTCGTAAAAAAAACCACGGAACTTTCGTTTCGTGGTTTTTAGAGTTTCAATAACGTGCTCTAGGCGACGGCTTCTACGGCTTCCGACGCGGCTGTTGATGTTTGGGCTGCAGCGCGAGAGCGGCGACCTTTGATCATATTTTCAATGCGGGCTGCTGCCTCGATTTCGGTAATACGCTCAAGGGCGGCCACTTCACGGGCAAGTCGCTCCAAAGCTGATTGGTATATCTGGCGCTCGGAGTAAGATTGTTCCGTGTCGTCGTTGCTACGCTTGAGGTCGCGCAGAACTTCGGCGATGGAGACGGGGTCACCCGAGTTGATTTTTGTTTCGTATTCCTGCGCACGGCGCGACCACATAGTGCGGCGGATTTGCGCGCGGCCCTGCAGGGTTTTGATGGCGTCTTGCATCTGGTTTTGGCTCGAGAGGCGGCGCAGACCCGAGGCGTGAGCCTTGAATACAGGCACTTTCAGGCGCATACGGTCTTTTTCAAACGAAATGGCATAGAGTTTAATTTCCATGCCACCGATGATTTGTACCTCAACGGCCTCAATTTCGCCCACACCATGGGCCGGATAAACGACGAAATCGCCTTTTTTGAATTCGACTTTCTCATCGGATTTAGCCACAGGTGCCATTTGACGGACAGGCTGTGTCGGGGCCAGAGGCTTGTTGATGACTTGAATGGGGCGGTAAACGGGACGGGCCGCCGATGATTCTGGTGTGGATACTTTTTGTGGAGCCAAATTTTGGGTGGGGACTGTGCGTCCGGTCGTAATGATCGGGGTGCGCAGCGCAGCATTCTGATTTTCTGCCATTTTCACGACGATGGCCGAAACGACGGGTTTGGCTGCTGCCTTGACTTGTTTTTCAGCTTTAGGTGCGGCGAGGGATGCTTTTTTAGCTGGGGCTGCCGGCTGTTGTTTTGCCTTGGCTGCTACTGGCGTAACTTTTTGTGGGGCGGCTTTGACCGCGGCGGTTTTTGTTTTTAGCGCAGTCACAGCTTTGGCAGCTGGTTTTACGGCGGCTTTCACTGATTTTTTCGGAGTGGCTTTTGCTGTGGGTTTAGCAACAGGCTTTGCTGCTTTGGCTGGGGATTTGGACACAGTTTTGCTGATCGAAGAGGTTGTTTTCTTGGTTTTAAGCGCGGGTTTAGAGGCTGTTTTTGAAGCAGTTTTGGTTTTTACAGACGAAGTTTTTTTATTTTTTTCGTTTATTTTCATTATGTTGTGCCTCATTCTTTGTAGGTTGCTTTAAACTGTTCATTTGGCGACTGTTGTCCTGAAACGACATAGGCTGTCATTTCTTCCCCGTTTTAAGGGGGCGGTGACGGTGATAATGGCAAAAAAACCATTGACGCCGAATTCAGGACGTTCTAAACGGGATTAGTGACCCGAACTGTGTCCAGTCGATGTATGAGCATGTTGTGCAACATAGCACATTTTTGGCCTTTTTCAAATCTTTCTTAGTAAATTTTTAAGAAACAGGAGTTTTTGTGACTGATCGTATCGAAAGCGGTGATTTTGTCATTCTGGAAGAGACTCCGGACGGGTATATTAGCCAGTACTATAATGTGACTGTTGGGCAGATATATCAGGTCAGGGGACTGATGGGATCGTGCCTTGTTATTGATGAAGATGATGGGGGTAGTACGGCCAGTATCTGGCAGGGGCGGTTTCAAAGGACTGAAAGTTCAGGAGTGTCTGCTCAGCCTGCTGTCGCTTAACTAATCGCCTTCGCCGGGTTTGGGCGAGAACCAGTCACGGAATTTGTTTTTAACAGATTTGAATTTTTCGGCTTCGGGAAGGGCATCTTTTTTACGCGTGATATTGGGCCACTGGCCTGACGAATATTCGCGGTTCATTTCCAGAAATTCTTTGCCTGCGGGGTGCGTGTCGGGAACAATCGCCTCAATCGGGCATTCGGGTTCGCAGACACCACAATCGATACATTCATCGGGGTGAATGACAAGCGTATTCTCGCCCTCATAGAAACAATCAACGGGGCACACTTCGACGCAGTCGGTGTATTTGCATTTGATGCAGATGTCGGTCACAACGAAAGTCATAGTGCGAGTGTTCTAGGCCAGATTTATTCCAAAATCAAGAGGCCTGATTGTGTATCATATGATGCGTATTGCCCTTGCCGGATGGGGCTGAGGTGCCGTCCGTGACCGATGGGTGCTCCTATTATAACTGGACATGACAGGTGCTTAATATGCGTGCTTATTACGGCTTCAAATCCGCCGCCACTAAAAGGACGTCCTGTGTCGCGCAGGTCTGTAAATTCGCCAAAGACAATTCCAGCGAGGCTGGAAAAATTCAAACATTGATCCAGTTGCCACAAGGCACGGTCAAGGTGCGATAATTCTTCACCAATGTCTTCCAGTATAAGAATATGTCCCTTGAGATTTGGCAAATAGGGCGTGCCGCAGAGGGAAGTTAGAACAGAAAGCGTCGCGGCAAAGACGGGTGCTCGTACGCTGCCATCGTGTAAAATTTTACAGTGGGTAAGTTCGAGGCTATGGCGCGACTGACCGGATAACACATCCAGTGTGGTTTTTTGGCTCTCGGGTGACAGGCGGGACAACGTTTGCACGGTTGGCCCAAAATAACATGGTTTTCCCGCTTTATACAGGGCGCATAAAAATGCGGTGGTATCACTAAAACCTATCAGAGGTTTTGCGTTGGTGGTGTCAAGGTGGGGCAAGACATGCATAGCGCGGTTGCCACCGCACGCGGCCATCACCATATCGATGCTCGGATCGGCCCAGAGGTCGTAGAGCGCTGTGGTTTTTTCTTCCGGCGATCCGGCGTACTGGTTTCCGGTTTCTGCGCCGGAAAAGGTTTGAGGGTGAATGACCAATGAAAAGCCGTGGGTATAGAGAAATTCAAGGCCTGCTTCGAAACGTTCCAGTACAATGGAGCTGGAGGGGGACATAATGCCGAGGGTTGGAAGTGCTGTGGCCATGTTTTATCCTACGGCAGGTTCTTAAACGCCTCAAGGGCTTTGTTACGTGCGTGAGCGTGGCTTACAATAGGAGCGAGTTTGTGAGAGTCGGGGGCCCACTTGGCGATATATTCTCCTGTGGGGTCAAATTTTTCACCTTGAGTCGTTGGGTTGAAAATGCGGAAATAGGGCGCGGCATCTGCGCCGCAGCCGGCAATCCATTGCCAACTGGCTGCATTGCTTGCGAGATCAGCGTCCACCAACGTATCCCAGAACCAATCCTCACCAATCCGCCAGTGGTAGCGCAGGTCTTTAACCAGAAACGATCCCACAATCATGCGTACGCGGTTGTGCATCGAACCTGTTGCCCAGAGTTCACGCATCCCTGCATCTACAATGGGGTATCCAGTCATTCCTTTTTGCCAGCGGTCGAGAGTTTCGCTATCGGGTGATTCCCATGCGAAGGCTTCAAAACGTTTTTGGAGTGGGGATTCGGGAAGGGCGGGGTTATGGTAGAGAAGGCTGTAGGAGAATTCACGCCACGCAATTTCCGAGAGGAAATGATCAAGGCTTTGTTCGCATTTTTGCGCAAGGCCATATTCTTGTGCGGTATGCCAAAGCTGATGTGGGGATATTTCACCAAAATGAAGATGGGGGGATAGCCGAGAAGTTGCGCCCCGTGCTGGAAAATCACGATCCTCTTTGTAGTTGGCAAGGTTATTTTCACAAAAGTGATGGAGTTTTTTGTGTGCGGCCGCTTCGCCAATTTCCCAGTGGGCCAGCATGTCCGTGTGCCATTTCGGGAGGGGTGCGCGGGGCAGGAGGTTAAGTTTTTCGAGGGGCAGGCTTGGGGTGGTTACAAGAGGTGGTGTATGGGGGGTTCTGATAGGGGCGCGGGGCGACTCGGCACCAAGGCATCCCTTGCGAAAGAAGGGTGTGAAAACTTTATAGGGAGTGCCATCACTTTTTTTAATTTGCCATGGTTCCCACAAGAGCGAGGCGCAAAAACTTCGGCAGATTATACCTTGTTCGGCAAGGTTCGATTTGATGGTGCTGTCACGTTGCGTACGCCACGGTTCATAGCATCTATTCCAGAGGATTTCATCGGCCCCTGTTTCCTTGCAGAGTTTGAGAAGTTCTTCTTCGGCGGGACCGCTGCGCAAAACAAGGTTATGGCCAAGTGATGCAGCAAGGGAGGAAAGAGAATGGTGGAGCCATGCGCGCGAGGCATGGCCCATTTTCCACTGGCCGGCATTTATGTCATCAAGAATATAGACGGGAAGAATAGGTGTTCCCATCAGGCAAGCCTCGAGAAATGCCGGATTATCCGACAGGCGTAAATCCTGTCTGAACCATACGATGACCGGCGCGGGCATGTGCGAAAATTATCCGTCTTTGTTGATGCGTTTGATGATTGCTTCGAGTTCTTCTTCGGCTTTCAAATTATCAATTTGACAGGTTCCGGCGGCGTCGTGGCCGCCACCGCCATATTCAAGACATAGATGGCCTACATTGGTGCGGCTGGAGCGGTTGAGAATGGATTTGCCAATAGCAAAAACAGTGTTTTGTTTGTTCTTGCCCCACAGGACGTGGATCGAGATGTTGCATTGCTGGAAGAGGGCGTAGATCATGAAGCGGTTGCCGGCATAGATCACTTCTTCATCGCGCAGATCAAGTATGACCAGATTTTTGTACACGCGAGCGCATTTTTCAATTTGCTTGCGGAATTTTGGTTCATTTTCGCGGAACAGATCCACGCGTTCTTTTACATCGGGAAGGTTGAGGATTTGATTAATGTCGCTGTGTGTGCGGCAGTAGTCAATAAGCTGCATCATCAGCTGGTAGTTGGAGATGTTAAAATCACGGAAGCGACCAAGGCCAGTGCGGGCGTCCATCAGGAATGAGAGAAGTTCCCACCCTTGGGGGGCGAGAATATCTTCACGGGTGAAGGCCGCCGAGTCGGCTTTATCAACTGCTTTCATCATGTCGTCCGACACATTCGGGAAGCGGGCCTTGCCTCCAAAATAGTCATAGACAACGCGTGCGGCAGAAGGGGCTTTGGCATCGATAATGTGATTATCTTTTTGACCAGAGCTGCGTTCCACTTCACTGGCGTGGTGGTCAAAGGCCATAAAGATACCATCCACGTAGGGAAGGTTGGTTGAAATATCATCCTGCCCGACTTCGATTAGTCCGTCCTGCATGTCTTTCGGATGAGCGAAGGTGATGTCGTCAATCATGCCCAGTTCTTTGAGCAAAACACCGCAGACCAAACCATCCATGTCGCTTCGCGTAATCAATCGGTAACGTTTGCTAGGATCCGGCATTAATTTGGTTGCGGTTTGGGGCATCTGATTCTCCGTGGGGAAATAGTCAAAACTCTCTTCAAGGATAGATTTTAAAAGATAATGGAATATTAATGTTTTGTGAAGGGATTGTATTTTTTTAGGCAGGGGTATAAAAGCTTTTAAAAAACGGAAATACCATATTGTTCCGTCTTTCCTATAACCAAGAGCATAACATGACGCATCATAAGCATTCCAAGCCTTCCGAGCCTTTCTACAAACAATTTATTCCCAAAATCGTGACTGTTTTCAAAGAAGGGTACACATGGGATTTTTTCCGGAATGATGCTTTGGCGGGACTTACAGTTGCGATTGTGGCCATTCCGTTGGCGATGGCGCTTGGGATTGCTTCGGGAACAACGCCGGATAAGGGGCTGATTACAGCGGTTATTGCAGGCTTTCTGATTTCGGCGCTGGGCGGCAGCCGCGTGCAGATCGGTGGGCCAACTGGTGCGTTTGTGGTTGTGGTTTACAATGTCATTGCCCAGCACGGATATGATGGACTGGTGGTTGCGACTTTGCTCGCCGGATTTATGCTGGTGTTGGCTGGCGTTCTTAAAGTCGGGTCATGGATCAAATTTATTCCGCATCCCGTGATTACCGGTTTTACGGCTGGTATTGCCGTTATTATTTTTTCAAGCCAGATCAAGGATTTGTTTGGTCTCCAGATCGACAAGGTGCCGGGCGATTTCATTGAGAAATGGGAAGCCTTTTGGGGGGTGAGGGATACCTTTAATCCTGTGACCATCTTGCTTTCGGCAGGCTCGCTCTTTTTGATTGTTGCGCTGCGCAAATATGCGCCCTCTGTTCCGGCTTTTCTGGCTGCTGTGGTTTTGGCCTCGCTTGTCACTCTCGGGCTGCACCTTGATGTGACAACTATAGGTTCGGCTTTTGGCGGCATTCCGCAGGCTTTGCCCGTTCCAGAGTGGCCGGAGGGACTCACATTGACAAAGGTCAAAGAAGTTTTCCCCAGTGCCCTGACTATTGCTTTTCTTGCTGGGGTTGAGTCGCTTCTTTCTGCTGTCGTGGCAGACGGGATGATTAACCGCCGTCACCGCTCCAACTGTGAGTTGGTCGGGCAGGGTGTTGCCAATGTCGCTTCAGCCTTTTTCGGCGGGATGCCTGCAACGGGCGCTATCGCGCGGACGGTTACTAACATCCGTTCCGGCGCGAAATCACCTGTATCGGGGATGCTGCACGCGGTGTTTATTTTGCTGGCCATGATGCTTTTTGCGCCGCTGGCCTCCTATATCCCGCTCGCTGCATTAGCGGCGGTGCTGGTTATTGTCGCGTGGAACATGTCCGAGCAGGATAAAATCCGCCACTTGATGCACGCGCCGCTCAGTGAGCGGTTGGTGCTGTTTGCAACTTTTATTTTAACGGTTGCAGTTGATTTAACGGTGGCCATTGAGGTGGGGGTTGTTGCGTCGGCCCTTTTCTTTATGCGAGATATGGCCGAGCATAATGAATTTATCAAGCAGGAAGAGTCCGGCGAGGGTGAAGGGCAGGAAGCGTTGCCTGAAGGCGTAGTCTCGTACCGTTTATGGGGGCCGCTGTTCTTCGGTAATGCGACGGCCTTGATTGATGTTTTTGAAAATCTCAATCCTGTACCGCGCGTGTTTATTTTGCGCATGCGATTTGTTCCCTTGATTGATAGTAGTGGGCAGTCGGCACTCCAGACTTTCTTGAGCCGTTGTGAAAAGAAAGGTATTTGCGTTATTATCAGTCACTTGAAACATCAACCTCATAAAATTCTCAAGCGTATGGGCGTTCTTGAAAATCATGGATTGCTTGTGGCTGCCAATTTTACTGAGGCTCTTGTCCTCGCGCAAAAACAGAAATAGGGATACAAAAAAGCCGGATGAAAATCCGGCTTTTTAATTTCATCATATTGGTGTGCGGCGATTAGCCTGTGACAACAGCGTCATCTTCCTTGGCGGCTTTGTCGGCCTTTTTCTTTTTCTTATCCGAATGCACATAAACAGGTTTTTCACTGTTCTTGACGGTTCCCTCGTTAATGACGACTTCTTCGACATCAGTGAGGTCAGGCAGTTCATACATGGTATCAAGCAGCATGTTTTCAAGAATGGAACGTAATCCACGTGCTCCTGTTTTGCGGTCAATCGCTTTCAGGGCGACTTCTTTGAGAGCATCCGGCGTGAAAGTCAGTTTGGCATTTTCCATTTCGAACAGGCGGCCATATTGCTTGACCAGCGCATTCTTCGGTTCAGTTAGAATCGAGACAAGGGCGTCCACGTCAAGGTCGTCCAAGGTAGCTACAACGGGCAGACGTCCAATGAATTCGGGGATCAGACCGAATTTGAGCAAGTCCTCTGTTTCGAGCATGCGCATGGCTTCGCCGGGCTTTTTGTCATCGGGCGCGGCAACGTCTGCACCAAAACCGATCGAGGTTGAACCACGGGCGCGCTGGGAGATAATTTTTTCAATTCCGGCAAATGCACCGCCACAGATAAAGAGGATATTGGTGGTGTCCACTTGCAGAAATTCCTGCTGCGGATGCTTGCGGCCACCTTGGGGTGGAACGCTCGCGATCGTGCCTTCCATTAGTTTCAGGAGAGCTTGCTGCACACCTTCGCCGGAGACATCGCGGGTTATGGACGGGTTATCCGACTTGCGGCTGATCTTGTCGATTTCGTCGATATAAACGATCCCGCGTTGGGCGCGCTCCACGTTGTAATCGCAGTTCTGAAGAAGTTTTAGGACAATGTTTTCAACGTCTTCACCTACATAGCCGGCTTCGGTCAGGGTTGTGGCGTCGGCCATGGTAAATGGAACATCCAGAATACGCGCCAAGGTCTGGGCGAGGAGGGTTTTCCCCGAGCCAGTTGGGCCTACCAGCAGGATGTTGGATTTGTTAATTTCGATCTCAGAGCCTTTGCCGCCGATCTGCAGACGCTTATAGTGGTTGTGCACCGCAACAGAAAGAACGCGCTTGGCGCGATCCTGACCAATCACATAGTCATCAAGGACATTACGAATCTCACTTGGGGTGGGGACGCCTTCGGTTGTTTTGACCAACTGGCTCTTGTCTTCTTCGCGGATAATATCCATGCACAATTCCACGCATTCATTGCAAATGAACACGTTCGGGCCTGCAATAAGTTTGCGCACCTCGTGCTGGCTCTTTCCGCAGAAAGAACAGTAAAGGGTATTTTTGGAATCGGTTCCGGACGTTTTTGACATACTCTCGTGATCCTCACGGATAAATTAGAATTGTAGTGACAGTGTGCCAAGGGAAAGGCATCTGCGCAAGCCCTACTTTTAACTATTCTATTCACTTTTTTGTGGGGAACAGATGTAGGATAAGAAAGACTTTACGAAGAGTAACAAAGATATTATAGCGGTTTTGTCAAGGTGGGGTCTTGAAGGGGCGAAAACCCTACAAAAATCAATATGTTCAGGTGGGGCATGACAACAATAGACGATATTATCGAATCATTTTCCCTTCTGGATGACTGGGAATCACGTTATGAGCTTCTTATCGAACTGGGGAAAAAGCTCCCTCCGATGCCTGAGGCATTCAAAACCGATGATTATCTGGTAAAGGGCTGTGTTTCGCAGGTTTGGATTGTTCCTCAAATTGACGCGGGGGTGTTTACTTTTCAGGCTGATAGTGACGCCCATATTGTCAAAGGCCTTGTGGCTCTCCTCTACATGATTTTTAATAAAAGGCCTGCCAATCAACTGCGGCAGGTTGATATTGAGGGCATCTTTACCCGTCTTGATCTCGCCCAGAACCTTTCCCCGAACCGGCGGAACGGGTTTTATGCCATGACCGAAAAAATACGCTCTTGCGGGATTTAGGGTATTTTAATAGACGTCAGTTTGAGGCATGCTAACCTTCCGTTTAGATTTGACGTCTAAACTGAAGAGAGTTTTCTGCTTCTTCTGCAACTGAGGGGTCTATGGCTAACACCAAATTCTGTCAGGGAATTTCCGATATATCCGACAGTTATACGGGGTTTATCATCGATACATGGGGGGTCCTCCATGACGGTGAGAAGCTCTATGATCCGGTTGTCGAGTGCCTCAAGGAATTACGCGCCCGCAACAAATTTGTGCTGCTCATGTCTAATTCGGTGATGCGGGCCAGTGAAATGGCGGGCCAGCTTAAGTTCATGGGACTTACCGAAAATCTTTATAGCGAAATCCTGACCGCAGGGGAATTCTTGTGTCAGGGCCTGAAAACGCAAAGCGACCCTGTGTTCGAGAAGATCGGGGCGGTATGTTACCTGATTGGTGGCGAGCGTACACGCCAGTTCCTCAAAGATACGAATGTTCAGGTGACCGATGACATTGATGCTGCCTCGTTCCTGCTCATTTCGGCGTGGGACAAGCTGGAAGCCGAACCATCGGCCTATGAAGAAACGTTACGTGCGGCGGTCAAACGCCGCATTAAAATTGTGTGTATCAACCCCGATAGCCGCGCTCTCCTCGGGCTTAATTACAGTTCGGAGACGCCGTCCATCTCAAAACGGGTGCAGGAACTTGGTGGGGTGGTGCAAATGATCGGTAAGCCATATAAACCGCTTTTTCATCATAGTATAAAAATGTTGCACAAGAACGATATTTATCCCGGGCAGACGGTGATGATTGGTGACTCGATGGCGCACGACATTATCGGGGCGACCCTCGTCAATATGGATACGTGCCTTGTCAGGAACGGGATGCACGCCCCCGTTTTCAAGACGGCGGCGACACCGGCTGATGTCAATAAAATTCTCAGTATGCTGGTTGTGCAGTATAATAATATCCGCCCCACTTATTTGGTGGATCGATTGCGCTGGGGTAAAGCTCTGCCTGACCGCAAACACCGCAAACGCGCAAAATAAATTTCCTGTTATTGGGTGAGGAGTTGCATCTGTGCGCTGGATGCATTGAGCGGGTAATATTTCATTTTCTGGATATGGCCGTTGAGTTGTTCGCCTGTGTTGTAGTAGCCAACTTCGAGAGAGGTCGGTGTTCCGAGTGTCATGGTCGTTGTGCTGCTAAAGACGGCCCCGTTTATGACGAAGGCTGCATTGCCTGTGTTTATAGACATAGATGTTTTTGTCAATTGGTTGGCGGGTACGCCTAGCCAATAGCCCATTCCTCCTAAACTGAAGCCGTTTGCGGCCAATATATTTCCACCAGCGGTATTCTGGCGCAGCTGAAGACGCGGATCAAGCGTCCAGACAGTTTGACTTCCGGTTGAGCCAAAGGTGGTAAATTCCGCATCCATAGTGCCGTGGGTGTTGTTGTACCACAAGGCTGAAGGTACCGTCAGCTTATCGCCCAAACGTGTGATGGTAGCCGCTGCTGTGGGGATATAGGAGGTTGGGAATGCGGCTTGTTCGAGTTGTGCTCCCCACACATAAACGCCACTGCTGCCATCCCCTGTATAGTTTGATAATCCACCATTGATTAGTGTGAAATATATAGTCTCGCTTGTTCCTGATGCGGGAAAGGATATCTGGAGGCGATACCACCCGTTATTAATTAATTGTATTGAGGGTGTATTGCTGCCTCCGGCTGCTGCTGACCCGCTTCCTGTCAGAATAAAAACGCTCGAGCCAGCTGTCGAATTAAAACGTACTTGTGTGCGTTCGGCCGCCTTTGCGTAAATAGTAGCGATATAGGTTGCCCCTGACGTGGTGCTTACGACTTGGTAGAATTCTTTGTTGCCTGTCGAAGCATTTTCAACCAGTTTTTCGGCGGTAACTGTTCCATCAGGTGCTGTGGTTGTGTTAGCGGAGATGGTGGAATTCGAGGTGCCCCATGGAGCAACGTCAATTTCAGCGGATCGTCTAAACAGGTTAGTCCTGCTTTCTTCGATCAAAATACCTTTGGCGGTGAGTGTTGCTGGGTCATAATCGAAGCGGGGTGTCCCCGAGGCGGCGGTCTGCAAGGTTCCTGCGCTGTTGTAATAGGAGGCTGTGCTGGCGCGCGCGAATGTTCCGCCACTGGTTGTGAGGAAAGACGAGAGGTCATTATACACCGTTCCATTCACAGTAAATCGGCCGTCCGCATCGTAAATAAAATCCATGGAGAGGGACGGGTAGTTGATAAAGACGCTGGCCATATTGGCGGGGGGCGTGAAAGTCAGATTTGTGAGGGCATTGCCGTTGAGGTCGGTGATGGCCCCCCCATTCAAATCCACCGAGGTCGAGGCTATATTTATTCCATCAAGATCAAGGTCGCCGGCAGTTGCTGCGTAGGTAAAGGTGAGGGACGCTGTTCCTGTTCCGGCGTTGTAGGTGGCGTAGCGGGTGGTGCCATCTACATCCAGAACAATCCGCGGACTCCCTGTGACATTCACGGCTTCGGACATGGTGACGGTAAAGGGAATGGAGGTTGCGGCCCAAGATACATTTACGTGTATCAGCAGCGATAAAAGCAGTGCGAAGAAAATAGCACTGCGGTTTTTGTAGTTGGGTGGCACGTGTGTTTTAGAGATCATATAAATCTTGATACTTTGCTCTTGCGAATTTTACGGATTATATATTTACGGATTGTATAAAAGTGAAATGATTCGCGCACGGGTATATTTAACGGTTTTGCTCTTATATACAGCAATCCCTTGAGAAATTTGTGATAATATAGCAAACTGTTGTTCGCATCGTTCGCGCTCTTTTTGTGGAGAAAAATCAGATTATGTCCGAAATTGACAGCCGTAAGATCAGGCTGATTATCCAGTTGCGCCAAGCTGGTATTATGAATACCGAGGTGCTAAGTGCTATTGAACTCACGCCGCGCGAGCTGTTTGTGCCGCACTCTTTTGGCAGTCATGCCTATGACGATCAAGCGCTTCCGATTGGTCTTGGTCAAACCATCAGCCAGCCTTACATTGTGGCCTATATGACGGAGGTGCTGCAGCTGGATAAATCACACAGCGTTCTGGAGATCGGGACAGGGTCGGGCTATCAGGCGGCTGTCCTTGCGCGGCTTTGCCGCCGTGTTTACACTATCGAGCGGCATAAACCCCTTTTGGAACTTGCCGAACAGCGTTTTGCAGAGCTTAAACTCCGCAATATAACAACGCTCGCCGGTGATGGCATGAAAGGCTGGCCGGGTGAAAATAGTTTTGACCGGATTATTGTCACGGCTTCGGCGGAAGGAGATCCGCCCGTGGCGCTGCTTGCGCAGCTTAAAGTCGGAGGAGTCATGGTTATTCCTGTGGGAGGACAGGGGCAAGCGCAGGTGCTTAAACGCTATAAGAAAGAGTCCGAAGACGTCTTTGCCGTGCAAAATCTTTTGCCCGTTCGCTTTGTACCCCTCCTTCCGGATGTGCCGCGCAGCAACAGTTATTCACATGATGATTTGGAGGCTTTGAGCGCGTGACACGCTGGTTTACCCTTCTTGGCCTTACTCTATCTCTCGGGGCCTGTACGCAGTCACCTGAGGGGGTTCGCGTAGCTCATTATGATGATCGTGAAATTCAGGGCAGTCTCGGGCGCCACACCGTCTATGCCCATGAGACGGTGTGGGGTATTGCGCAAAATTATCAGGTCAGTATGCGGGATGTTATTGAGGCCAACCAATTAAGTGCTCCCTTTACCCTTCCTGTGGGAGTGCGGCTGGTGATTCCGGCACCGCGCGAATATACCGTAAAGCGGGGAGATACGCTCTTGCGTGTATCGCGTATGTTTGACACCACGACGACAGAGCTGGCGCGGCTTAATAAATTAGATGTTTCCTACAAAGTTGTGGCAGGACAGGCACTCAAAATCCCCGGGCATGGAATGGGAGTGAATATTCCCGAAGCGGCCCAGAGCGAGAAAATCCAAACGGCATCTGTGGTTACACCAGTGTACAGCGAAACTCTTTCGCCTTCCGTTATTTCAACGTCCATGCCGTCCGCTGAGAGGAAGGCAACCACGCCTTCCATGATGAAAAACAAAGTTGCGGCTGTTTCCGGTTATGAAAGTCCAAAAGGTTCAGGCGAACTTGTTTTTATGCGTCCCGTGTCGGGAAATATCATCTCCGGATATGGCCCAGCGAAGGATGGTCGTCATAATGACGGTATCAATATCAAGGCTCCGAAAGGGGCAGGAGTCCGAGCCGCGGAGCGGGGGCAGGTTGTTTATGTGGGCAGTCAAATCGAGGGCTATGGCCAACTGGTGCTGATCAAACATGCCAAGGGGTATATCACGGCATATGCTCATTTGGAGAGGGTGTTGGTAAAAAAAGGTGATGTGGTCAGCAGGGGGCAGACAATTGGTACTGTAGGATCTTCCGGACATGTAGGCTCTCCGCAATTGCATTTTGAAGTCCGGAAAGGTCGCGATGTACTCGATCCACAGCGTATTCTGGGGAATCGGGTGTAGAGGTCACGACTAGAATTCGCGCTGTTTCATCAGTTCTTCTTGCGAATCTTTTATGCCTTCGCGCTGTTCAATGATTTTACGAGCTATGTATTTGAAGTGAGAAAAATAGTCTTTTTCATCTAGAAAATAGGATGTTCTTAACTCGGTATTTGTGACGCGGGCGTTAGCGCTGTCAGTGATGCTTAAGAGCTTGCCTGGGGCTCCTGGGTAGTTTAGGTACAGGAAATAGGAGCCATATTTGTCAAATTTTACCATACGGTCTTCATCGACTTTGGATGTTTCGGGTTTTAGTTTTTCAATATAGGCGAGATAGGTCTCAAGATTTTTAGGGTCGCTGATGATCCAACTCGGATTGCCGAGAGACTGGCTCGCGTTGACGACGACAACGATTCCTGGTGTGTCAATATCGATTTCTTTGTTTTTAGAACCGATGCCAAAACTCGAGCTGGAAGTTACTTGCCCCTGTAAAAAGCGATAAAATTTTGGTGATGTTGAGTACATTGTATCAATAGCTGTTTTGGATTTTTTAAGGATACCATTTTTTGTTATGAAAAAATCATCCCCGCTGATCTTATCAATGGACTCACGATGAATATGAAAAAATCCACCGCCTCCGGGTTCTCGTGGATCAGAAAATGGCTCTATGCGCGTAGCCCCAATAGCAGCGTTATTGAAAATTGCATATTCGTTGGGGTTGGTTATTTGCCATGAAAGGTACTCAAGATACTCCCCCGAATCTTTTGGTGTTTCCATATAATATGTTATCTCGACGGGCTGCCATGTTTGTGCGTAGCAATTTTTAGTTATGAAAACAATCAGAAGAGCCCCGCACATAGCAAGGAAGAGTCCTGTGCGCAGGAATCTGAAGGGCGATATGAAAAAATGTGAATGGAGTGACATCGCCCTATTGCCTTTCATGCCTCTGGACATATAGTTTGCACCAATCTTCATTATATATGTTTTTAGGCAGAAGGATAATTAAATGTTTATTTCGCAAGCGTGGGCAGAGGAAAGTGTTTCTGTTGTGCCCGAAGCCGCTCAAAGTTTGGCACAAAGTTCTGATCCGATTATCATGAATGTGGGGATGATCCTTTTTCTGGCGGTCATGTTTTACTTTTTGCTGATCCGCCCGCAGCAAAAGCGCTTTAAAGAACATGCTAGTATGATCAATAAACTGGATCGTGGCAGCAAAGTGGTCACGCAAGGTGGTCTTGTCGGGACAATCGACAAGGTTATTTCTGACCATGAAGTGCAGGTTGATTTTGGCGGGGGTGTTAAAATCAACATGATGCGTTCCTACATTATCGGGCGGTATGAAGATTCTTTGCCGCAAAATACGCAACCTGCCAATGATACAAAATCCAAGAAAGATAAGTCAAATCCATGATCCATATTCCGCTGTGGAAGCGCGCCCTCGTTTTTGTCGTGGTCGCTCTTTCTTTCGCCTATTGTGCTCCAAACCTTCTGAAGAGTGAAGACCTCGCGCGGTTGCAACAATCCATGCCATCGTGGATGCCAACCCGCGCCATCAGTTTGGGGCTTGACCTGCAGGGCGGGTCGCATCTGTTGATGCAGGCCGATATGGCGAGCGTGATCAAGCAACAAGGTGAGGATACTGTTTCGGCGCTTCGTTCCGAGCTGCGGAAAAACAACATTGATTCCGTATCATTGGTTCCTCAGGCCAATGGGTTTAAAATAGAGCTTAAAAATGCGGATCAGCGTGCGGATGCGCTTAAAATGATTCGCTCGATTGATGATCTCGTCACCGTCGCGGGTGTCGGCGTTATGATTGAGGGTGTCTATGAAGACAAAGCGCTTAAAACTATTACCAAGCGCACGATGGATCGTTTGATTGAGATTGTCAGCCGCCGTGTTAATGAATCAGGAACAAAGGAGCCTGTTATCCAGAAGCAGGGTGAGGATCGTATTCTTGTCCAATTGCCGGGTGTTAATGATCCTAAATACATTATCAACCTGATGGGAAAGACAGCCAAACTGACGTTCCACTTGGTCAGCGAAAATCCGGATGGACTGGGCGTTAAAAAGCTTCCCATGAAGGAAGATCCGGCGCAGATGATTCCGTTGCAGCGGACGGCACTTCTCGATGGTGATAATCTGGTGGATGCGCAGCCTAGTTTTGAAAACGGAGCTCCGGTTGTTTCGTTCAAACTGGACGCAGACGGATCGCGCCGCTTTTGCAAAGTGACGTCCGACAATATCGGGAAACCTTTTGCGGTTGTTCTGGATAAAGAAATTATTACTGCGCCGCGCATCAATAGCTCGATTTGCGCAGGCAGTGCGATTATTTCCGGCAGTTTTACCGTTCAGGAATCATCGGATCTTGCCGTGATGCTGCGCGCAGGGGCTCTTCCTACTTCTTTGTCGGTGGTTGAGGAACGTTCGGTGGGGCCATCGCTCGGACAAGATTCGGTGGACGCTGGTAAAACGGCCTCACTTGTTGCTTTTGTCCTGATTATTGCCTTTATTGTGCTTTCTTACGGACTGTTTGGCGTGTTCGCGAGTGTCGCGCTTTTTATCAATATGGTGATGATTATGGCTTTACTCGGTATGATGCAGGCCACGCTCACACTCCCAGGCATTGCTGGGATCATTCTCACCATGGGGATGGCGGTTGATGCAAACGTGCTGATTTTCGAGCGTATCCGTGAAGAGGTGCGCAATGGCCGCTCAATCATTGCCGCGATGGATGCAGGTTATGAGAAAGCAATGGCGTCAATTATTGACTCTAACCTGACCAGTTTGATCGCGGGGGTTATTTTGTTCGCGATTGGCACGGGGCCTATCAAAGGCTTCGCTGTGACAATGTCAATTGGTATTGTGACCTCACTTTTCTCGGCGATTATGCTCACGCGCTTGATGCTGATTGTTTGGCTTCAGGTTAAAAAGCCAAAAACACTCCCTGTATAGGATATATATAATGCGGTTATTCAAATTTGCAGATGATCTGAACTTTGACTTTGTCGGACAGCGTTATGTGGCGTTCTTTGTCACGGCGGTGATGATTTTTGGGTCAATCGGACTACTTACCTTCAAGGGACTTAACTACGGGATCGATTTTTCCGGCGGGATTATGATGGAGGTTGAGACGCCAGTGACCCCCGACCTTCAGAAAATGCGCGCGGAGCTTAACGGACTTGGTCTTGGCGATATTTCGATTCAGGAATTTGGAACACCGACCAACCTGATGATCCGTGTGCCGGAGCAGCAGGGTGGAGAGTTTGCGCAAAAAGAAGCGATCGGGAAAATCAGAACCACGCTTGATGCCAGTTATGGCGAACAAAAGGTTGAATATCGCCGCAGTGAATATGTAGGACCGCAAGTCGGGGATGAGCTTAAAAAGTCTGGAATTGTGGCCTTTTTACTGACTATTGTCGGGATCATGGCCTATATCTGGTACCGCTTTGAATGGCAGTACGGCGTTGCCGCAATTTTCTCGCTGGTACATGATACGACGGCAGTGATTGGCCTTTTCTCACTTCTATGGATGCATTTTGATTTGGGAACACTCGCGGCGGTACTTTTGGTTGCCGGCTATTCGACCAATGATACGGTGATTGTGTTTGACCGTGTGCGGGAAAACCGCCGTAAGTACAAAAAAATGCCGATGAAAGAAATTATCAACATGTCGGTGAACCAGACATTGTCGCGGACGATCAATACATCCTTGACGACGTTGCTCTCCCTCATTGCTCTCTGGCTTTTCGGTGGCGAGGTGATCCGCGATTTTGCCAATGCCATGATTTTTGGAATTGTGGTTGGAACTTATTCATCGATTTATGTGGCGTCTTCCTCTCTTCTTTATTTGCCGTTTCCTCACGATGAAAAACGCGAAGAAAAAGAAGATGGCTCAAATGGCAAAAGTAATGTCGGGGCGGCTGCCTGATGGATATTACGCCCATTCCCCGCTTGGGCCAGAGTCATATCCAGTCCTATAGCGCGGGAATGTTTCGTGTGAACGGCGAAATTTATAAAACGCCTTTAATTGTTCTTCCTGAATCTGTTGATGTCTGGACAGTGGTACCGGATGATTTATTTGCGCTGTCGTCTTTTGAATATTTGGCAGGCAAGATTGATGTTCTTTTGATTGGGACGGGCGCGCGCATGGTGCTGTGCTTGCCTGCGCAGCGGGGCGCTTTTAAAATGCTCGGGATGAGTGTGGATACGATGGATACGCCTGCGGCATGCCGGACGTTCAATGTTTTAAACAGCGAAGGGCGACGTGTGTGCGCCGCCCTTGTTCCTGTCTAAATATAGATATGTTACGCCGCGATTTTGAGTGGGCCTTTATCAAGCATTTGGGCGGCAAATTCCCAGTTGGCTAGATTATCAATCCACGCTTCCAAAAATTTGGGGCGGGCATTGCGGTAGTCGATGTAATAGGCATGTTCCCACACATCGCAGGTCAGGATTGGTGTCTTGCCCTCGGTCAACGGTGTTTCGGCATTGGCGGTGCTGGTGACCTCCAGTTTACCTGTCGCATTATCAATCACAAGCCATGCCCAGCCGGAACCAAATTGGGTCGTACCCTTTTCAATCAGCGCGGCGCGAAGAGCATCAAAGCCACCAATGTCGGATGCGATTTTTTTCTCAAGGCTACCGGGCATTTTTTTACCGCCCGCATTAGGGGCCATGGAGAGCCAGAAAATATTATGGTTATAAATTTGGCCAATCTGGTTAAAGAGCTTCTGGTTGCCTGCTTTTTTGGCGATTATGGCAGCTTTTTCGAGTTCCATTCCTACGAATTCAGTTCCGGCGGCGAGTTCATTGGCCTTGTTCACGTAAGCCAGATGGTGTTTGCCATGGTGAAAATCAAAAGTTTCGGCAGACATATAGGGCACAAGGGCGTCCTTGGCATAGGGCAGTTCTGGTAAAACAAAAGTCATGATTTTTCTCCTCAAATATTACTATGGAAGTACTATATATTTTCCCAGATCAAAGGCAAGTCATGCTATGGATTTTGGGCCATGCCCGAATGAGCGGAATGAGAGATAATTTTTTATGCAGCATCTGAGTGATATTGATAAGGATCGTTATTTATTGTCTTTTTTTGCCGATGCCCCCGTGCGTCCGGCTCTTCATGTTCTGGATAGGTTTAATTATGAAATTGCCCGTTTGCGGGAAGCAACGGCACAGCCGCATGTGGGTATGATCCGGCTGCAATGGTGGCGCGAGCGTGTGGCCGAAATTTATGAGGGTAAAATTTCTACGGAACATGATGTTATACCCGACCTTGCCCGCGTGGTGAGCGCGTTTGGGATCGGACGCAGTGATGTGATGGCACTCATTGATGCACGGGAGCAGGATTTTCTTCTTGAGGCGCCTTTGACCGAAGAACAGTTTCTTGAGTATGCCCGCGCGACACATGCACCGTTGCTGCACATGAAAAGCAAGATTGCCGGAGCAAAAGAAAAAGCTGCGGCGATTGATACATTTGCAGCATCCTATGCGGTGATTGGATTGGTGCGCGCGGCGCCCTTTCACAAAGAGCAGGGGCGTGCTTTGTTGCCAGAACTGTTTCCTACATCTGTTGCGCCGCATAATGCCGCCATGATTGAATCGGTTAAAGCTGTGTGCCGCAAGATGGATGAAGATGTGGAAGGCCTCACGATCACATCGCGCTATTTAAAGGCCCATGCAGTGTTTGTCAGGCTCTATTTGAAACATATTGCGGCATGCGGGTATGACCCGTTTCACCTTACGCCGCTGCCGTTTTTAGAGCTGCGGCTGTGGTGGGCGGCAGAGTTTTAATCCATTCCGCAAGGTCGGCTAAGGCGCGCTGTGCGAGCGCTTTTTTCTTTTCACGGCCACGCTCTTTGGTTTGAATGTCAGGGAATAAACCAAAATTGACATTCATGGGCTGGAAAGTGTCGGCGTGCGCATTTCCTGTGATGTGCGCGATGATAGCGCCAAGAGCGGTGGTGGCGGGGGGCATATCCATGGTGATGCCGAGTGCGTCACAAGCGGCAAGACGCCCTGCAATCAAACCGACAGCAGCGCTTTCCACATACCCTTCGCATCCTGTTATTTGGCCGGCAAAGCGCAGGCGTGGTTGGGTCTTGAGGCGCAGTAGGCCATCGAGCAATTTGGGCGAGTTGAGAAACGTGTTGCGGTGGAGGCCGCCAAGGCGGGCGAACTCTGCCGTTTCCAGACCCGGGATCATGCGGAAGACTTCTGTCTGCGCGGCGTATTTCATTTTGGTTTGGAAGCCCACAATATTATAGAGCGTGCCGAGCGTGTTGTCTTGACGGAGCTGCACAATGCCGTGCGCTTTGATACCGGTGTGCGGATTGGTTAGGCCCACGGGTTTCATGGGGCCAAAGCGCAAGGTTTCGATCCCGCGGGAAGCCATAACCTCGATGGGCATACAGCCTTCAAAGTAGGGAGTATTCTTTTCCCATTCTTTGAATTCTGTTTTCTCAGCTGCTAAGAGAGCCTCAATAAAGGCCGTATATTGATCTTTATCCATCGGGCAATTGATATAGTCTTTTCCATTGCCATTGGGGCCTTCCTTATCGTAGCGGGACTGGTGCCACGCAATATCCATGTTGATGGATTCGCGGTACACAATCGGGGCGATGGCATCAAAGAAGGCGAGAGAGTCCTCGCTCGTGAGTTCACGCACGGCGCTGGCGAGTGAGCTGGAAGTTAGGGGGCCTGTTGCAATGATGACGTTGCTCCAGTCAGCGGGAGGAAGGCCCGCAATTTCGCCGCGCTCTATGGTGATAAGCGGATGTTCTTCGATGGCTTTGGTGACATTTTGTGAAAAGGCGTCACGATCAACGGCGAGCGCCCCGCCCGCAGGGACAGCCGCTTTGGCACCTTCGCGCATCTGGAGGGAACCGAGGAGGCGCATTTCTTCATGTAAGAGACCAACGGCGTTATAATCTTTATCATCGGAGCGAAAGGAATTGGAGCATACGAGTTCGGCAAGGCCATCTGTCTTGTGCGCTTCGGTCTGTACATGGGGGCGCATTTCATGAAGGATGACGGGAACGCCCATGTTCGCGGCCTGCCATGCAGCTTCTGTCCCAGCCATGCCGCCGCCGATAATGTGAATGGATTTTTCTGCGCTGCTGCTCATAATTTTGTTCGTCCTATATTTTTGCGTATGGCGGATGTTGTAGCAGATTGTCATGGTTCATGCCAGTTTTTAGGCTTTGGACATGTGCTGTTATCATATGTTTGATGGTATCAAGGAGAGCTATACGGCTGGGTTCATGAGGCGAGAAATCGAGTTTCTGTGCCTCCAGCATTTGCCACAGACTGGTCATTTTGAAGAAGGTTAGTGGAATTTCGATATGGGGGCCGAACCCTAGAATAAGCCCCTTACCGTAGGGTTTTATGATTGCCGCGGCGGGGTTTTCAGGAACGCAGGCGTGCCGTAGGAAGACGTGTGCAAGTTTATCATCGGGGTAAAGTGCAGGGCCATTAAATTCCAGCGCATGATAATGGAAAGGGATGTTTAATTCTGCGTTGTAAAGGCCAGCAAGCTGGATATCATTAAGTTTCGAATTTGTCGGCAGGGCTGCCCGTGTGATGTGCGCGAAGGCAGGCCCTCGCGAAGTGCCACTCACAAAACCAAACCCTGGCATATCCTTATGGGTGCCATCCGATTTTAAATAAAACATATAGTCAAAGAGGCTATAGGTGGCTGCGCAGATGGTCAGTAAGCACAGGCCGTTATGCTTGAGCGCATAACGCAGGGATTGTTTTCTGGCAGGTGTTATCAGGGTAGGGTAGGGGCTGTCTTCACCATTAATCCCTGGCATGATGAGAAGATCGTAGTTGGTTAATTTTTGGATATTCAGTACGGATGACGACACTTCTTCGATGGGGCTGCCGGGAAAAAGCTGTTGCAAGGTATGTTTCATGCCGTAGTACGCAAGGCGAGGTTCAGCGAGGATTGCGATGCGTGGTGTGCAATGGGGTAACATGGGTTCTATAGTTAGATTAGTTATATTTATTGTTAAATTAAATTCTTTCCAGAGAGCGCAGAATATCATGACAAAATGGTCATGTCATCTTTTCAAACAAAAGAAGCCACCGTCAGGTGGCTTCTTTTGGAAAACAGCCTCTAGAGCGACAAGGTTTTAATATAGGCCTTGAGGGCCTGAGTTGTTTTGAGGTCAGGGTGAGTCAAGGTTTCCTTGTCAACCCATGTCACGACGCGTCCGAAACCTTCTGGGTCGAAGTAACGTTTCGAGTTTTTATCAAGTTCAATTTGCTGTGGCACAATCATGGTGAAGGTTCTTCTTGCCGGTTCATCATAGGCAAAGCAGTTCAATTCGCCGTCATAGCAGCCGTGGAACAATACGGTGCGAAGAGCTGGGGATTCAACTGTTTGGGCATCAACGATGATGTGCGAACCTTGCGTATTTTCAAAAGCTCTTTTGAGCAAAGGGACGCGTTCTTTAAGTCCCTTTTTGTAGGTGAGTGAATCGGCAACGACATTTGAGTCTACTGCCAAAGCTGCATCGGTGGGTTTTACAACTACGATTTGGTTGTTAACGGTTGCACCGAATTCACCATTGAGTTTGCGGGCAAAAGCCGAAAGCGGATGGCGGCTTACGAAACCTGACGGGATAGTCCACAGGCCACTTTCAGGGACATTGCCGTTACGTTGTAGCAATGGAAAAAATTCGTCATCACCGATTTTGACGGAGAGAGCTGCGGCAACAACAACAAGGCGGAGATTTTTAGGAAGATTCTTTTCAAGGTCTTCGGCGTGGACCGATTTATGAGGTTCTTGAATTTCGCTGCGGGTCAGGTGAGTAAGGTGATACTGATCTTGCAGGATATGTTGGATGTCAGCGTCTTTTACGGCGGTAGGTGTTTGGCGTCTGAATTCGAGATTGTGATCGGTGTCGGTGTGGAGGTAGGCTATGTGGTAGTGTGAGGCCAAGGTATTTGACGCATCGGGGTTTTCTTTCAGGTGCTCATTTGTTCCCAAGACCAAATGAGCCGTGGTGGGTATGTTTACTGGCATAATGTATCCTCGTGTTTACGTATTGTTTCGTAAATTTTTTTAGTAAATAGGCCTAACTTTGCTGTATCGCAAGAGAAATTTTGAAAAATCACCGATCTTTCACTAACACCTTGATGATATTATATAAAATCACCTTCTGGACGGCACGCCTCATATCTGCTACCCCTCTTGCCCATGGCTGGACGCGCATTACTCAGTGTGAAGGAGGCTCTCGTCAGTTATGGCGGGGCGCCTCTCTTTAAAGATTTAACCTTTCATATTCTGGAAGGGGATAAAACTTGTCTTGTTGGCAAAAACGGGACGGGGAAGTCCACGTTGATGAATATTATCAGAGGGCTTAAGGAAATTGACGCGGGGGAGCGATGGTGCCTCAATGGAACGACCATTGGCTATCTGCGGCAGGATGTAACCCCCAAACCTGGGCAGAGTGTACGCGAGTTTATTCTAGAGGAACTCTCTCCCGAGCTTCAGGACGAGGCCATGGCTTACCGCATGGAGATGGTGGTTGAGCCGCTTGATATTAAACTTACCGACCGTATGGATGAGCTTTCAGGTGGGCAGATGCGCCGCGCGGCTCTTGCTCGTGCTTTGGTGGAAGCGCCGGATATTCTTTTACTCGATGAGCCAACCAACCATCTGGATCTTGATGTGATTTTATGGCTGGAGGGGTACCTTAAAGGCTATCGTGGTGCGGTGATGTGCATTAGTCACGACCGCAAATTTTTGGCGAATTTCACCGACAAAGTTTTCTGGCTGGATCGCGGTAATCTTCGCGTGTGTCCGAGAGGGTATAGTTATTTTGATGAATGGTCGGGCAACCTTCTGGATCAGGAAGAGCGCGAGCTCAAAAACCGCGAGAAGATGCTCGAGGTTGAGGTGGAATGGGCCTCGCGCGGCGTGAAGGCGCGCCGTAAACGCAATGTCCGGCGTCTCGCTTTGATGAAGGAAGAGCGCGATAGTTTGCGCGCCGATAAATCGGCGTTTCTGCGCATGATGGCCAAGGTTGATATGGAAGCCACCGATGTACAGGGGACATCCAAAATTGTTGCTGAATTTATCAAGGTGAACAAAAACTTTGAAGACAAACTTATTCTCGATAAATTTTCACTGCGGATTACGCGCGGTGACCGGATCGGTATTTTGGGGCGCAACGGATCGGGTAAATCGACATTTCTCAAACTACTCATTGGCGAGCTGGAGCCGGACGCGGGGAAAGTGAAACGCAACAAGGAGATTGAATTTTCCTATTTTGATCAGAACCGCCAGAATTTGAATCCTGAATCGTCTCTATGGATGACGCTTGTGCCTTCAGGCGGGGATTATATTACGGTGATGGGGAAACCACGCCATGTGTGCGGCTATCTCAGCGATTTTCTTTTTGATCCGGCATGTGCGCGCAATCCTGTCTCCACGCTGTCGGGCGGGCAGAAGAACCGTTTGCTCCTCGCCAAGGTTTTAGCCGATCCGAAATCATTCTTGATTTTGGATGAGCCGACCAATGACCTTGATATGGATACGCTGGATGTGCTTGAGGAAATATTGGTGGGGTATAAGGGTACTTTGCTTATCGTCAGCCATGACCGTGACTTTCTCGATCAAACCGTCTCCAAAATTCTGGCCTTTGAAGGTGACGGCGTCATTGAAGGATATATTGGCGGATATTCGGATTACCTTGATGCGCGCAAGGAGCGGCAAAAGCAAGGCCGTACCAGCGATGACTCGGTTGATGTTGCTCTCCAGTATAAATCGGATAAAACTGTTCCTGCGACCAAGGCTGCACCGAAACTTTCGTTCAAACTCCAGTATGAGCTGGAGCAGTTGCCCGTAAAAATTGCCGCACTTGAAAAAGAGATTGAAGAACTGGCGTGTCTTTTGGAAGACCCTGATCTTTATGCGCGTGATGCCACGCTCTTTCATAAATATTCCGAGCGCATGGCGCAAGCAGAACATGAGAAAGATGTGTGCGAGACGCGCTGGCTGGAGCTTGATGCGTTAAGCACCTAGTTCGTGGGCGCAGTATGCCGCCATACTGAAGCAGGCTTGAAGCAAGTAGCCGCCGGTGGGGGCTTCCCAGTCCAGCATTTCGCCGATTGCATACACATGGGGCTTTTTCTTTAGCATATAGGAGGGAGCGATTTCATCCAGTGCAATTCCTCCTGCGCTCGATATGGCACGCTCGAGGGAGAATGGGGCGGTCAATGTCAGGGAATAGTTTTTGATCCGGTGTGCGAGGTCGTGCGCCGCAATTTCCTGAATTTTGCGGTCTTCCATCAGAAGGCCGATAGAGACGGAAGGAAGCCCAGTCGTCTTGCGTAGAAAATTGCTGAAACTGTCACGTCCGCGCGGGCGATTTAAAACCTCTTCCAGACGTTTTGGCTCTAAATCAGGTTTGAGATCAAGTGTTACGAAGGCTTGCCCGTGGTGGTCGATGTCATCGCGGAGTTTTGATGAAAATGCGTAGATCAATCCGCCCTCAATCCCGTGCTGCGTAACCATGGCGTCCCCCTGTTGGCGGTGGCCTTGGTGTGTCAGGGTAATGGACTTGAGTGGGGTGCCTGCATATTTGTTTGCAAAAATATCCGACCATGCACAGAAGAAGCCGCAATTGGTGGGACGAAAAGGAACTACAGTGATGCCTTCTTTTTCAAGAAGTGGTTTCCATGATGCTGTTGATCCGAGCTTGGGCCATGAGGCGCCGCCCAAGGCCAGAATAGTTTTTTCCGCTTTTATGAATTGGGAGCCGTTCGGGCTTTCGAAATGAAGGTCGCCTTGCGCGTTCCAGCCGTTCCAGCGGTGGTTCATGTGGAAGGTAACATTTTGGGCATTCAGGCGGTTGAGCCATGCGCGGAGCAGGGGGGATGCTTTGAAACTTTTGGGGAAAACGCGGCCACTTGATCCGATAAAGGTTTCTTCTCCGAGTTCTGTGCACCATGCTCGTAGGGTGGCGGGAGGAAAATGTTCAAGGGCAGGTCGTAAGAATGAGGAGGAATCTCCATAACGTGTTATCAAAAGTTCAAACTCTTCAGAGTGCGTAATATTTAGTCCTCCGCGTCCTGCCATCAGAAATTTTCGGGCAACAGAAGGTTTATGGTCGTAAATATGCACTTTTTTCCCTGCGCGGGAGAGGATGTCTGCGGCCATAAGGCCCGCTGGGCCTGTTCCGATAATAATAATGGCGGGGGGCATATGATAATAAATCCTTTATAAATTCTTTCTAACTTATTGTTATGAAATAAAAAAGCCTAAAATTTGTTGCGGGCATCCCGATTATCAGGATTATTTTTGCGATAATTTATGCTACAATCAAAGAAAGGTATTTGAAATATACCTGCTGGGGAAGCTGGAATGTCCAAGAAAACTCTCTTCGCGCTCAAGATTTTTGCTGCGCTTATTTTTATCATTGCTTCTTTTTTTCTGATGGGACCTGACTTGCGGTTTGGCCCTGATTTCAGATTGGATGGCAAGGTTATTGATCCCAAGAGTGCGAAGTTCGATCCACAACAGTTCCTTTTCGAGGACTATAATTCTTATAAAGATTTATGGGTGGTTTTGCGCCGGATGTTTCCTCAAGGAACTGAGCGAAAATATGTTGAGTCAATTTTGCTCAAGCAGAAGAATTTTGTTTCGGCCAAGGAAAAATTCATTGATCCGGCCAAGCGTACCAAGGATACGCCAAATGAGGTTACTTATACCTTCAGTGATTATGCCTATCAGAATGCTGGATCGTTTTGTCATGGCAAGAATGAAGATAAGCGGGAGAAGATCATTGTGAATTATGATTCACAAGATAAGGTTCAGTTTTTCTATCAATGGAATTCTTGCATGTTATTCTTTTCGGAAGTTGATGAAGAGGGGGCCACAAAAAATATTGAACCTCAGCAAGAACTCACGCCATTCCAAAAACTCCTTAACGAAAAACCGACCAAGTAGATCGGTGTTTCGCTCTTTGTTCGTGTTTGGGTGTTGTCCTATTGGGCAAGACTACCTTCGGGGTCGTAATTTGAATCAGTTGTCCTCGTCAGGGAGGCAGAGGCGGGCATTCCAGATGCAGGCTCCATGTTTTCCATAGGATTTGCGGGTGATTGTTCGCTTGTAAGGGCGGACTGTTCGATGTTGCCTTCAGGGTCGTAGGCCATGTCGGCGGCGTAGGCCGGAGCAGTGGCCAATATGAGGGCAAAGGCTGAAAGTAACATGCGCATGAGAATCTCCTCTCGAGTTTCATTGGTTGAGTGTAGGCAGTCATTTAATTTTCTTTGACGATATTTCAAGGGGCGGGTTGGTGTTAGAATGGTTCTGAAAATATATCTACTTTAGTTTTACCTAATATTACATGTCAAAGACGTAGAAATCAAAAATTGGAGTATGACAGCGGTGCTTGAGAGTGAAGGGCTTACGACGGAGCAGGCACTACAGAGACTGCAGGAAGAAGGATATAACGAACTTCCCTCAGAAGGGAGGCGTTCCCCTTTGGTTATTGTGCTGGGCGTTACCACCGAGCCTATGTTTGCGTTGCTGCTGATTGCTGTCATTGTGTATCTTATTATTGGCGATCTGCAAGATGCGCTGGTCCTTTCCGCTTTTGCGCTTTTGTCTGTTCTTATTACGATTATTCAGGAGTGGCGCAGCGAGAAAGTGCTGGAAACACTGCGCGATATGACGAGCCCACGGGCCCTTGTGCTGCGGGATGGGCAGGTGCGAAAAATTGCGGGCAAAGAAGTCGCGCGCGGGGACGTTATTCTTCTTTCTGAGGGGGACCGCATTCCGGCTGATGCGCGTCTTATCACGCATGATGTGATTCTGACAGATGAGTCGCTGCTTACAGGTGAGTCTGTGCAAGTGACCAAGAACGCCGGTGGCGAAGACGTGGTTTATGCAGGTACGCTGGTAGTGAGGGGCAGCGCGAGGGCTATTGTTGTGGCCACGGGGGCACGGAGTGAAATCGGAAAGATCGGGCAGGCGCTCTGTTCGGTTGAGATGGAGCAGCCGCGCCTGCGGCAACAAACCAAGAAAATTGTCAAAATATTCGCTTTGATTGGCGGGGGTGTAAGCGGTCTGGTCGTACTGCTTTACGGGCTTGTGCGCCATGACTGGCTTGAGGGAGTGTTGAGTGGGCTGGTCCTTGGTATGGCGCTTTTGCCTGAGGAATTTCCACTTGTGCTGACGGTCTTTATGGTGATGGGGGCGTGGCGCATATCGAAGGTTGGCGTTCTCACGCGCAAGGCTTCCGCGATTGAAACGCTCGGGGCGGCAACTGTCTTGTGCACGGATAAAACCGGAACGCTTACACACAATAAGATGTCGATTTCTTATCTGAAACTGGATCACCATGAGTGGGACGGGAGCGGGGAGGTGGAAATTCCTGCAACGCTTCTTCATCTTCTCAAGTCAGGGGTGATGGCGAGCAAAAAGGAATCGTATGATGCCATGGATATGGCTTTTTTTGAGCATCCTTCACTCAAGGATAAAAAATTTAGCGAGGAGAAAGAGCATTTCCATTTTGGTCTGCATCCCCAGCTCCTGATGATGGCAAAGGTTTATCGGCAAATGGATAAAACGTACAAGATTTTTGCCAAAGGGGCGCCCGAAGTTATTGTACAGGCCTGTAAGCTGAATGAGGCAGAGGAACGCAAGATACTTGAGGATACCCATATGCTTGCCGTGAAAGGCTTGAGGGTTCTGGCAGTTGCCGAAGCGGATATGGAAGATTCTGTTTTGCCTGAACGGGCGGATCAGTTTGATTACCGTTTTTTAGGGCTTGTCGGATTTGCTGATCCTTTGCGTGAAAATGTTCCTGCTGCGGTGGCTGAATGCAAGGCAGCCGGAATTAGAGTTGTTATGATTACGGGAGATTTTCCGGCTACGGCGCGGGCAATCGCGGAGCAGGCAGGTTTTGGTCACGGGCGTATTCTGACAGGGGATGACATCGGGATGATGGATGATGTCGTGCTGCGTGAGGAGGTCAAGGATGCCAGTATTTTTGCGCGCATCACGCCGGATCAGAAATTACGCATTGTTCAGGCACTCAAGGCAAACGGGGAGATTGTTGCCATGACAGGGGATGGTGTTAATGATGCCCCGTCACTAAAGGCCGCACATATCGGCATTGCCATGGGGGGGCGTGGCACGGATGTGGCGCGCGAGGCGTCATCGATTGTTTTACTTGATGATAATTTTGCATCGCTTGTGCATACGATTTCACTCGGGCGGCGCATATACGACAATTTGCGCAAGGCGATGGTTTATATTGTTGCTGTTCACGTGCCGATTGCGGGGCTTGCGCTTTTGCCGCTGATGTTGGGTAAGGGACTCATTCTGACTCCACTCATTATTGCACTGATGGAGATGGTTGTTGATCCTGCCTGCTCGATTGTTCTAGAAGCCGAGCGGGCCGAGCGCAATGTCATGAAACGTCCGCCGCGTGACCCGCATTCGCCGATTTTGACGTCATCGGCGCTGCTTTGGGGGGCTGTGCAGGGGATAATTTCTTTTATCGTTCTAGCGGTGATGTGGGGCGTAGCCCATTACAAAGAGCTGCCTGAAGATGATGTGCGTTCGCTGCTGTTTGTGTCGTTGGTCTTTGTTAATCTTTCTCTCATCTTGATTAATAGGTCGTTCAGCGCCTCTTTTTTCAAGATATTTAGCCACAAGAACCCAATCCTTGGCTGGGGTTCGCTCGGGATGCTTTGCCTGTTCGGGAGCATTCTCTTTACGCCCCAGCTTAAGGATGTGTTTGCCCTTGGGGCTATTCATTTTCACGACATGATGTTGGCTTTGTTTAGCGGTGTGGTGCTGACGGTGATTTTGGAATGGATCAAACCTGTGTTTAGAAGCAAAGCATTTAGTTGAGCTCGCTGAGCTGTGGCGTTGGAAATAAACAATTTGGAGACATTTTATTTCAAGAAAAGGTTCTTGTTGCGCGGTGCAATATGCTGCGTTAAGGCAAGGAAGGGCGCGGTAGACGCGCTTTTGTGGGGAGCCATGTAAAATATCTTTCTTTGTCCTGTTTATTGGCTTATAGAGAAGATATGCGGCATGTGGCTCTTTGTTTAAAATTCGGGTTTGTGGCCTTTGTAACTCTGATGATGATGTTGCAATCGCTTGTTGCAGCCGGATTTATGCCCGGGGTCGGGGCTGATGGAGAACATGCGCTTGTGGTGTGTTCCGGTATGGGCGAAAAAGTTGTTTATGTCGATCTGGGCATGGATGATCCGCAGCCGCATCATACATCGTCCCCTTGCGGTTTTGCCATGATGACGCATGGTTTTTTTGATGTGCCTTCGCCCGTTTATACGCCGATTATTGCGGTGTATAATATCACGCAGGAAACTCAGCTTTTTTATATTCTTCATTCAACCAATCGTGTGTTGTGGCATTCTCGCGGGCCTCCTGTTTTCTTGTCTTAAAAAATATTTTTCAAATTTTTTGACAGGAAGTTTCTATGTGCAAGTTTCATAAAGATGTGGCCGTCGCTGTGGCCACGCGTGAAGATGGGTCGATTGATCCGCTTCGGTATAGTATTACGCTTTGTGCGCTCTCTAAATTCTGGATTGACCGTTATATGCCGGATATGGGGCATCAGGATGGCTATTCAAATTACGAAATGGCCTCCAAGGCGGCGCGTCAGGCGTTCGAGAATTCGGGTCTTGAGAAAAATTATGATCGGGCCAATGCAGGCCAGCAAGACCGCGTAGTCTATATACGTGAATGTGTTGATGCGGTTATCGCGGAGAGAGGACTCACGTCCTCCGATTTGTATTTGTCTAAAACTCCAGATCGCTCGCCGCGCTTTCTCGATCAGGTGATGCTCGGGATGTATGACGGCGACCCTGCGCAGGAGTTGTCTGTTAAACCTGTGTCTGAAAACCCCAAGCATGAACCTTTGCGGCGTACGGTAGCGGAACTTTACCGGAATTCTTCTTTTGAAAGGGTGATTGAAGATTCCCTCAAATCAAATATTTCTCGTCTTTTTCTTGAAGCTCCAGCCAAGATCAATCCCGCACTGATGCCTGCTTATGACCGACTCCCGACTGGTTTGCGGACGGCGTTTGGTTCGTGTTCCCTTCATGGTGGAGGCGGGGCAGCGGCCCATGTTGTTGTATGCGGGGGACTTAATTCCGCAATTGGTGGCTTCTCTGGCGTTTTTATGAATGCGGCTATGTATGCTGTGGGGCCTGCTGTTGCTTTGGCAACCACCTATGCGGTGGAACGCTATCGACTCAATGATTTTAACCCGTATAAATATATTTTGCCGGTAGCGATCTCGCTCGGTGCGGCTTTTGCGGCTAATCAGGTGTTGCCGCACGAGCATCATGCCGATCCGCGCATGGCGTGGTTCTATATGCTAGAGCCTGTCCAACGGCATGATGTTTTGGAGAAAAACCGCCAGCGGTATGAAAAATTATCGCCTGAACTGCGCCAGCAGGTGGATGTTGCCGCGCAGAAACAGGACATGACCATCCCGATGTTTATGACATCGCTGGATGTGTGTGGCGGCGATTTAACTCCGCGTATCTGGACTTTTGAACGGCAGCAAAGAGCCTTGACTGAGGGGCGGGGGTTGAAATAGGGTAAATGTTATATTATAACACAATCTCTAACAGGAGAATTGTTGTAATGATTTTGGATAAAACGAGCCAGTTTCGTTTAGCCGTGACCGCTGGTTTTGAGCGGTTGGTGGCGGATTCAGGTGTTGATAAAACGGCCATTGGTACGCTTATCGACAGGGTTTTAGAATTCAAAGCGACCGAGCGGAAGGATGACCCAACCCGGCGTCTTGGACTCCATGGGCCTTATGAGGAGTTGGTGCTTATGCACACGGGGAAATTACCATCCGGCTATTATGAGGAAGGTGATGAGCAGCCGTGGGGTCTACGGGAGGGCGAGAGCCGCTCGAATATTTTATGGCAGGTTTTATCGGGCATGATGGATCAGCGACCCGAGTTTGCTGCCGCCTATATGGGGCTTGCCTTGGACAAAGGTGTAAGCGGTGATGATTATGAGCGCGAACTTGGGAAGCTTCATGGTAGCTGGTCCGATTTTAACCGCAAGTCGAGGCTGTTTAATCATCATCAGCATTCGGCGATGCGGCGTCACTACCACACGGTGGCTTGCCCTGCGTGCAGTGCGCTCACTGCTATGGTTTGTCAGGATGAAGCTATGATGGAGTTATTTCAAAAGCTGGTACCGCTTAAGCCCAGTGATAGGCAAGAATATCTCGCTGGTATGGGGTTTGGAGCGCTGCTCACGATCACCCTTCCGGAAGTACAAGAACTAAGCACCGTTAAACCATAGAGGAGAAAACATGAAAATTGCGTTCGTTGGCAAAGGGGGATCAGGGAAAAGTACTCTGAGTTCACTTTTTATCCGTTACTTGAGCCAAAGACAGAACACCAATGTTCTTGCGCTTGACGCGGACTTGAACATGAATTTGTCAGGGCTTTTGGGATGCGCGTTTCCGCGGGAAAAATATCTCTCCGACCTTAATAATGCGGCAGCTTTCCGCAAATATCTGAAGGGCGAGAATGTTCTTATTCGTGATGAAAATGCCTTTCTGCCGACGACACCGGCAGGTCAGGGGTCGAATTTGATCGCGCGCGTAGATGATCCGGCGCTTGATCCTTATGCGGTGCGTGTGGGGTCTGATCCTCTCCTCAATCTGGTGACGGTCGGAACCTACGTTGCCGAAGAGATCGGGCAGGCATGTTACCACACCAATCTGTTTGTGGCTGAGAACTTGCTGATGCATACCGATCTTCCTCACGATCACTGGGTGGTGGCGGATATGGTGGCGGGGACTGATGCTTTTTCCTATTCGCTTCACTTGCAGTTTGACGCCATTATTCTGATTGCCGAGCCGACGCCTGAATCTGCTGAAGTGTGCCGCCTGTATTTCGGTCTTGCCAAAGAAGCGGGGATAGAAAAACTTGTGTCTGTTGTTGCCAACAAGATTGAGGATGATGATGATCTTAACTTTATCCGGAAAGTGGTAGGACGCGAGCCTTTGGGCTTTGTTCCGGCGATGGCATCTTTGCGCAAGTTCCGTCAGCGTGGCGGCGCGGTGAGCGCCGATATGTTGACACCTGAGCTGTGCGCCTTGTTTGATCGGGTAAAAGAAGTTGCCGAGCATCCCGAGCCTGATGCAGAAAAACGTTTTGCGATGCTTAAATCCTTGCATGAAAAACTTTGTGCGCAATATTGGGTCATCAGCGGATATGGCGAGGATGTTTCTCAGCAATATGGCGATCCTTTGCCGTTGAGAAAGGCCGGATAAATTTGATGGGGGCTTTTCAGAAACAGGTGGAGGATAATTCAGCAAATGCGTCGGCGATGCGGTTGTTGCCGCGGGTGGCTGGGAATATCACAGCTGTGCTTGCGGACCGCGCCATGATTCACGATCTTGTGGGTGGTTTCGGGTCGCCGCTCAATCTGGTGTTTCCTGATAATCTCACGGAGAATCTGGAAAGTTTTAAACAGGCTTACCGCAAACATATGTTGCGCGGAAAGATTTATTTCACCAGTAAACCCTGTAAATCCAAGGCATTGGTGCGTAAGGCCAGCACGTTTGATGTTGGCGTGGATGTGTCGTCAGCTCAATCTCTGGATCATGTTGTGGCGGGTGGTTTTTCTCCCGACCGGATCGAGGCAACAGGGCCTAAGAATGATGATTATATTTTAAAGTGCTTGCAGCTCGATGTTGTGCTCAATGCCGATAGCATGTCAGAGTTGTTACGAATCGAGGCATTTCATGAGCGTCTTGGTTTGACGCGTAAGGCGCGGGTGATGGTGCGACTTACCGGATTTTCATCGCCGCGGCTGCATTTTACGCCGCAGGATGGCACCTTCGGTATGCATGTTAAGGATATTCCGGTGATTATTGAGTGGTTGGTTGAGCGTCAGCAGAGATTTGATTTCAAGGGGTTTTCATTTCATGTCAATGATGTCAACCAGCAGCAAAAACTGGTGGCGATAGAAAACGCACTGGAACTCACTTTTCTGGCTATTCGAAATGGGCTTAAGCCCAAGGGGATTGATATTGGCGGCGGTTTTGCCATTCAATATGCGCGCGATCCTGCTGCCTATGCCGCTTATGTCGAGCACCTCAAAAAGTCGGTCATCGGAAAAGTTCCGCAGCAAATCTGGAATGGTGGTGGGCTGGGCTTTAAGGATCATAACGGGGTTGTTGTGGGGGCTCCCTTGTTTATGGATCATGCACCATCCTATACCAAGGGGGCTGAACTTGATTATGTGCTCAGTCAACGGACAGCGGCTTTTGGCAATGCGACCTATGCTGACATGATTCGTGATTCGTTGCTGGAACTTTATATCGAGCCTGGGCGGGCTTTGCTTGATCAATGTGGGGTGACACTTGCCCGCGTGGCTTTTGTCAAAAAAAGCGCATGGGGTGAAAATCTTGTAGGGCTTGAGATGAACCGCTCGAATATTCACTCGCTCAATATCAAAAACTTGTGCGAGCCGATTGTGATTCCGCGGGATCCAGTGCGGAACAAGCGAAATGAAAAAGGCTTCTATCTGGTTGGCAATCTGTGCCTTGCTTATGATATTTTGCAGTATAATAAGGTTTATCCTGACGTGATGCCGGAGGAGGGCGATGTAATCGCCTTTACCAACACGGCGCCCTATATGATGGATTTCACCGAGTCGGAAACATTGATGCATCCGGTCGCAGAAAAAGTGGCTGTCTGGAATGATGGGACGCGTACACGATGGGCAAGAGACAGCCAGTATCAACCAATTGAACTTGATGGAGAGTGATCATGATTGTCGAACAGATGACCGATTTAATCGGAAATACGCCGCTTCTCAAATTGCCTGTACATGTGACGGGTCTTCGGAATATTGATCTTTATGTGAAGCTTGAAATGCTTAATCCGTTTGGGTCGATTAAGGATCGCACGGCGTGGGGCATGATTAAAGATGACCTCGAGATGATCAAATCCAAAAAGATGAGCATTTTTGAAAATTCGAGCGGGAATACAGCGAAATCGCTACAGGCCATCGCCGGTATTCATGGCATTCCATTCCGTCAGGTGAGCGCTTTTTCCAAGGTTGAGGAGCAAAAACACGTGATGCAGATTATGGGGGCTGAAATTGAAGAAATTGCGGGGGCGAATGATTGTTTTGATCCGTCCGACAATAATGATCCGCAATATTTGATTGAGCGCACAGCGCGTGCGCGGCCTGGTGAAGTCTATTTTCCCAGCCAATTCACCAACCCCAAGAATCCTGAATATCACCGTCAAACAACGGGTCAAGAAATTGTTGATGACCTGGGCAAGGTTGATTTCTTTTTTAACGGTCTTGGCACAACTGGTTCAAGTCTCGGGATTACGCTCCGTTTGAGAGAAGAAAATCCTGATCTGGAGACAGTTGCGGTTGTTCCTGAAACCAACCATTTTTTCCCGGGAGTCAGAAGTCTTTCCCAAATGTGGGAAAGCGGCATTTTTAAAAGGGAGCAGTACAAGTCGTTTCTGAGCGTTACTGAGCAGGAGGCTATTGATGGAATGCTGGAGCTTAACCGTCGCTGCGGGGTTTTGTGCGGGGTAACAGCAGGCGCTAGCTATATGGGAGCGCTTAATTATCTGCGAAAGATCGATGGCGCACTAAACGTGAGGAAGACGGCTGTTTTTATTGCCTGCGACCGGATGGAGTGGAATATTTCCTATTTGAGGGAGAGGCGACCGGAAATTTTCGCGGAGCCTGAAAAAGAGCATTCGCTTTCATGTTTTACGGAAGAAAGTTCGGTGCCAACAGATACCCATGACATTACGCCGGAAAATTTTGATGATTTTATCGCTGCGGACAAGAAAACAGTAGTTGTTGATATTCGCACGGCGCAATCGTTCCAGCTTGTGTGCATTCCCATGTCGATGAATATGCCGCTTGATCTGTTCCGGAAATGGATTGACGGACAAAATCCTTTCGAAGAAAGAGCAAGGGTGGTTCTGGTTTGTGCCGTCGGTGAAAAGTCGCGTTATTATGCTGCCTATTTGAGGAGCATTGGCTGTGAGGCTTATAGCTTGAAGGGCGGCATTATGGCGTGGCGCGATATACAGGATGGACGGTGTTTGGCCGCTTAATTTCGGCTGCATTGCTGATGTTTTAAAAATTTCTTAAAACTATAGAGAAGTTAACTGGCGCGATGAGGAGATCTTTGTTGATTTGTCGCACTTGAGATTTCATATGTCCAAGTGTTTGCCGATCATTGTCAGCGATGTAATTTTGAAGATAGTACGTTCCGGTATAATGCCGCCTATCCAAGTCGATTAAGATTTCATTGATGTCATTTTCATCCAGCAGTGACGTATGAACTGTGGTTCGTACTTCATAAGGCAGGTTCTTTTGTGCGCAGAGGAGTTCAAGAGTCTCTTCAAAAGGGCTAAAATTTCTGATGCCCGTCACAGTTTTGAATTTTCCTTGTGGTGACTTATAATCTAAGGCGACATAGTCGAGAAGATGACGCTCAATAAGTTCCGAAACTACTCTCGGGTGCGTCCCGTTTGTGTCGAGTTTTATAGCGTAACCTAGGTCACGCAGCGACCTGATAAATGGAATTAAATCAGGATATGATGTGGCTTCTCCCCCTGACAGCACAACACCGTCGAGCAGGCCGCGTCTTTTCAAAAGAAATTCCTGTATATCCTCGACGGTACCGCGGCCTTTTGATTTGACAATCTGCGGGTTGTGGCAGTAAGGGCAGCGCATATTACAGCCTGCAAACCAGATGATGCAGGCTGTTTTTTGCGGAAAGTCGAGCATTGTAAAAGGCGTTACGGCAAAAACAGGCCGCGGGAGTTTGTTGTTCTCCCGCGTTTGGTGCTCATGGTTACATGCCTTTGAAGAGATCGACGGATTCGGCGCAGTCTTCGCGGAAATGGATACGTTCATGATGCTCACCTTTCTTTCCCGTATTAAAACTTTCAACCGGACGGAAATAGCCCATAACCCGTGTCCAGACATTGGTTTTTTCACCACAGTGTGGGCATTCAGGTTGTTCGCCGTCAAGGTACCCGTGTGTTTCGCATGTCGAAAAAACAGGCGTCACCGTGATGTAGGGAAGCTGATAATTTTCAATCACTTTTTTGACAAAGCGTTTGCAGGCGTCAGCCGAGGAGATTTTTTCATTCATATATAGATGGAGAACTGTCCCGCCCGTATATTTGCACTGCATTTTATTTTGAAGTTCCAGAGCCTCAAACGGATCGTCGGTATGATCGACAGGGATTTGAGAGGAGTTGGTGTAGTAGATGTTTTCCCCTATCCCTGCCTGAATAATTTCGGGGAAATGTTTTTTATCCTCCTTGGCAAAGCGGTAAGTTGTACCTTCTGCCGGTGTGGCTTCAAGATTGTAAAGATTCCCAGTTTCCTCCTGATAAGAGCGGATTTTCTCACGCATAAAATCAAGCATCTCCAAACACATAGTTGCTCCCGTTTCATCGGTAATATTATGCTGGTCGTGGGTAAAGTTGCGCACCATTTCATTCATGCCATTGACCCCAATGGTGCTGAAGTGGTTGCGCAGGAAAGGCAAATAGCGCGCTGTATAGGGGTAGAGGCCGCGATTATACATTTTCTGCACAAAAACGCGCTTCTTTTCGAGAGTTGATTTTGAAATATCCATGAGGCGTGTAAGCTCTGCATAGAGACCTTCCTTATTACCTGCAAAACGATAACCGAGACGCGCCATGTTGAGTGTTACAACACCTATGGAACCAGTCATTTCAGCAGAGCCGAACAGACCGTTGCCGCGTTTGAGAAGTTCGCGCAGGTCAAGCTGAAGGCGGCAGCACATGGAGCGTACCGCGCCGGGTGAATAAGCTTCGGGATTGCGAACACGCTCTCCTTTTTCATTGTTCATCCATTGGCTGCCTACAAAATTCTGGAAGTAAGAGGAACCTACTTTGGCCGTGTTTTCAAAGATTGCAGTTGCTACCTTTGAATCCCAGTCAAAATCTTCGGTGATATTGACTGTGGGAATAGGGAAGGTGAAAGGTTGGCCGCTCGAGTCGCCCTCGGTCATGACTTCGTAATAGGCAATTGTAATCATTTCCATTTCTGGCTGAAAATGTTTAAAGGTCATATCTTCAAGGGTTCTGATTCCCATGTCGCGACCTTGGGCTTTACTCATCAGTGCCGGATTGTTGATATTTTTGAACAAGTGCAGATCGTTATAGGTTGGAAACTGATTGGCGAGGTCTTCAGGAACGACAATATCAAGCGTAATGTTGGTGAAAGGTGACTGTCCCCAGCGGGCAGGAACATTGAGGTTATAGACAAATTGGCGAATGGCTTTTTTGACATCCTTAAAATTCAGATTGTCGTAGAACACATAGGGCGCAAGGTAAGTGTCAAAGGAACTGAAGGCTTGTGCGCCTGCCCATTCGGATTGCAGGATGCCTAAGAAATTGCTCATTTGTCCCAAGGCTTCACGAAAATGCCGCGGTGGGCGTGATGATACGCGGCCATTGACCCCATTAAATCCTTCATTGAGTAGCGCGCGCAGCGACCACCCAGCACAATAACCCGTAAGGCAGTCCAAGTCATGAATGTGCAAGTCGGCTTTGCGGTGAGATTGCCCTTCTTCGGGACTATAGACCTCGTCCAGCCAGAAATTGGCGATGACTTTTCCAGCCACATTATTAATCATTCCGGCGTTGGAGTATCCGGTATTGGCATTGGCCTTGATGCGCCAGTCGGAGCCGGAGATATATTCGCTAACGGCCGTTGAGCAATCAATCTCTGTTCCACCAAAGAGGGGAACGACTTGGTCGGAATGGGGATCGGCAAGACGGGTCGTCGGATTTGTGGTAACAGAGCGGCGTGCAGCGTGGGTCATGGTGATAACTCCCTTGGGATGGTTTGGCAGATTTACGGGTGTTTGGGCCGAGAGGCCTTTTGGCAACCAACACAATATATTGTGTCGATATTTGCTAAATATAACTATATGATGTGGTCATTGATTTGATTTGTGTCAAAGATACAAATCTTTTTTATTTTCCCTAAGTTGTGTTTCTGGGATTGTTTCGCCACGCATATGGGAGCGGCACCGTATGTATCCTTATAGTAAAACAATTAGCGGATTTATTTTTAGAAATAAATGGCGGAGAGGGTGGGATTCGAACCCACGGAGGCCTTGCGACCTCGCTAGTTTTCAAGACTAGCATGATCTAGCTATCCTATTGTTTTAATTTAATAAATTGTTTCACATATCAAAAATGTGTAAGACTTTGTGAAAGTGTGTAAGACCTGTGTAGCTCACATCTTTGAAAAAACTGGTGAGGTCTGCATCCAAATTCACGAGTTCAAGTATAGGGATGAAATAAGATTTTGAAAGAGGGAATTTGATCCCCAAAAACTAATTAAAAATATGCACGGGTTCCGCGTATCTGAAGATGTAATTTTTACCTGCAATGGTGGTTTCCGAGTAGTCCATGCCAAGATTACGTGCGATGGCATCAAGATCAAGGTAATAGAGGATGTTTTCGGGAATATCACCGAACAAACCTTCTTCGATAAATTGCTCTGCAAGGTCACGCATACTATCCATCTCATATATATCAATGTCGTATCCGGTATTGATCGGCAAGGTGGGGTGTCGGATTTGTGGCAACAGAGCGGTGTGCAGCGTGGGTCATAGTTATAACTCCCTTAGGATGGTTTGGCAGATTTACGGGTGTTTGGGCTGGGATGTCTATGAGATAATCGCGTAAAGTTTATTTCCCCCAATCTTTTTTTAAAAAATGGGTATGCCACGCATAGCCAGCGTTTTTGTGGTAAAAACCATTGGAAAAGGGGGCGTTTATTCCCAATTCTTGAAGTTTCTGGCAGGCAGATTCCGGTTCTGTTTTTTTATGGAGAACGTCAGAAAACAGACGGCAGGTTTCGATGATGTCAAAATTGTGTGGCGAGATTCGGAAATGGGTAATGCCGTTTTTCTCGAGCGCGGGAAGTTCGTGCATTAAATTGAGATAGGTGTGCGACAATGTTTGGATGCCATTTACGGATAGAATGGTTTTTCCATCTAGTGTTTTAAGATCCATTCCATCTGGATCTTCTTCACATACAAACTGGCAATTGTCTTTTATCCGGCCATAGGCGCGGGCATGATAGCAACGCGCTGAAAGTGCCAAGGACATACGCCCGAATACCTGATATTCCAGCTTAACACCCACTTTCTTTGCTGCCTTCCCGAGAACGGCGAGCGCATCTTGCGGTATTTCAGGGTTAAGGCAGAAGTGGGTTGCTCCTCGCTTAGCAAGTATAAAGAGAGTATCTTCGTTATAAACATTCATGAGTTGACCGATTCGGTGTGGACGTCCTGATAAATGGTACAGAGCCGATGTATCATTGGCTTCAACTTCAATCATATCCATTTTACAGGCACTTTCTGTCATTTTTCGGTCATGTTTTATCATGACCTCTGACAGAGTAGATAAAACAACGGTTTTTCCAGCCGATTGCAGTCGTTCGATAATTTCAGGATAGTGTTTTTCAAAGAATGGGGCGCGTTTTGAGCAAATGACTTCACCGATATAGATCGTGGAAACATCACATTCGTCGGCAATGCGGTAGTAAAAGTCACGTTTTGTTTCGGCGGGCCAGTGGAACAGGATGGGTCCGATTGTAAGTTGTGGTTGCGCTTTCATTGTGGCTCACTTATCTCCATGTTTTTGTTTTAAAAGCGCCTTGTGTTTCCTTGTGACCTTCGGTCAGAGAGAGGAGGTCGGCCAAGCGCGGATCGTTTCCCGCCATAATGTCATCGACAGCCTGTCTATAGGCAGAGACAATGGCTTTGACATAGGCTCGGCTCCGCTGGCGTCCTTCGATTTTAAGGGCCGTAACGCCTGCTTTCATCAGATCGGGAAGAAGAGATGATAGATTGAGGCTAATAGGTTCTTCAAACGCGTAATAAGCGCCTTTATGGGCCGCGCTGGTATAGCGCCCCTTGCAAATAGTGGGATACCCCGGGTTTTCATGGCACGAAAAACAATCAATAGTAAATTCTCCTAACTTTGCCGCCATATTCCCATGGGTATCTTCTTCATACCTGACTTCATGGGCTGGCGAGCAGACACCATCCATATTGGTGGAAACTCCCGTCGCGTAGTTGCTCAAGGAGCAGCGGCCTTCAGCCATCATGCCGATATTACCAAAGATAAACGCTTCAATTTCACAGGGGATTTCATCGTGAATGTCCCTTATTTCCTCGACTGTCAAAATGCGTGGCAAGACAACTCGCGATACATTGAATTCTCGACAATAATATTTGATAGCCTCAGGAGAAGAAGCTCCCGCCTGAACAGACAGATGCAGGCGTGTGCGGGGATGATTTTGTGCGACATACGCCGCAACGCCTATATCCGCAACAATAAAGGCGTCAACGCCAAGATGCTCTCCTGTATTTACAGCATATTTCCACAGATCAACTTTTCCAGCAGGAGGAAAAGTATTGATGGCCAAAAGCACTTTAGTACCTTTGTCATGCGCATATGAAATCGCGTCTTTGAGTTCGCCTGGCGTAAAATTAAGGCCGGGGAAATTGCGGGCATTGGTGGCATTCTGGAATCCGCAATAGACGGCATCTGCTCCTGCATCAACAGCGGTTTTGAGAGAGGCTGGTGTGCCTGCTGGACAGACGAGTTCCGGCTTCGTTATTTTTTGTTTCATGCTACGATATTACCTTGTTGCTCGTGTGACGTAAGGCGCGCATTCCAATCTTTCCGATGGGGCCTAGAAGACCAGCAATTTCATCGGCTAAAGAGTGTTCCATGTTATCAAGGGCGTTGCGAAGCGAAACGATGGCTTCAGTATCACCGCGAATAACGAGGTCGCGGGTAAAAAAAAGAGAATCGCCATCCAGTTGCCCATCAACCAGACGCAATAAATTAAGAAATGTTCCAGAGATCAGAGCGTCATATGTGAGGCCTGATTTACTGCGCCTAGCGTGCAGGGATGGATGCGCGGGGTTTGGTTTCAAAACCAGTACAAAAGGGAGATTTGTGGGTTCGATAATCAGGGTTTTGTTTATGCAGCTTCCAAGGCGATTAAAAACGCTTGAATTATTCCGAATGACATGTGTGATAACTTTATCAAGAAAGGGTTGGTATAAAAAAAGGGGGACGGGGGCCAGTAATATTTTGGGAAGATTGTGCAGACGCAGAGGTTCCCCTTGCTGGGGGGGATTGTATCGTGAAGGGTTGTGTGTCATGGACAGGAAGTTAATGCGCATGGAGGCGCAAGGATTTGATACGTATCAAAAAATATAAATTTTTCTGAAGCCCTTGATTGGAATCAAGGTCGTATTTTGGCACACTGCCTAGTTTTTAGGCACAAACAAATGGGTTTCAATGTGATTACATATGAGCAAGCTAAAGATATTCTAATCCGTGTAGGGGCTTCGGTCCCAACCCAGACCATTCAGAAAAATATCATGGATGCTCAAGGGCATGTTGTGGCGCAGGATATTGTGGCACCAATGGATGTTCCATCGTTTAACAACGCCGCTATGGATGGGTTTGCCGTACGTTTTCAGGATGTTTTGGGAGCGAGTTCTGGCAAACCCGTTGTTTTGCAAAAGAAAGTTGTTCTAGCGGCAGGAGATTTCTCATCTGTACCACTAAAACAGGGCGAATGTTTTCACATTATGACCGGCGCCCCTGTTCCAGAGGGAGCGAATGCGATTGTTCCTGTTGAGAACGTTCTTGATCAGGAGGGGGGTGTGGCATTCGGCACTGAAGCGGTGGAAGGTGCACATATCAGGAGACGAGGGGAAGATTTTCTAAAAGGAGCAAAAATTATAGAGACAGGGAAATCATTTGTCCTCTCTCATATTATGCCCTTGGCAGCTCTTGGTATTTCGCATGTAAATGTCTTTAGAAAACCCCGTGTTGCGTTTATTGCGACGGGCAGGGAGCTGGTTGATGATCTTTCGCAGCCGTTGCAGACCGGACAAATATACAATTGCAACAGACCTTATGCTGTTGCTTTTCTTAAACAACTCGGGTGTGATGTGACTGCATCCTACACAATATCCGATAATGAAGGGTCCTTTAAGAAATTGCTGGAGGATATTTTGGTGCAGGACGTTGATTTGATTGTCTCAAGCGGGGCTGTTTCTGCCGGAAAATTTGATTTCGTACGAAGCGTTCTTGAGGAGATGGGGGCTGAAATTCTTTATCACAAAGTGAGAATAAAACCGGGAAAACCCAACCTGTTTGCACAGTTTTCTGATGGTAAGGCATATTTTGGATTGCCGGGCAATCCTGTCGCAACGGCGGTGGGACTTCGGTTTTTTGTATATCCGTTTATAAGGGCGATGCTTGGCCTTACGGAGGAGAGGGGAATTCCTGTAAAAATAGCCTCTTCCTGCAATAGAAAGCCGTCGTTGAAACTTTTCCAGAAAGCCCTGCTATCATGTTCCTTGGATGGAAATTTAGAGGTCAGTATATTTGAAGGTCAGGAGTCCTTTATGCTTCACCCTTTTCTGGAGATGAATGCTTGGGCCGTCATTCCAGAGGGGGATGATTCCATAAATCCTACGGAGAAAATTGATGTGTTCCCATTCTGTGTGGGGAAGAATGTTCTCTAAGTTTTTGGGCGGCTGACTGGGCAGTGAGGGCAGTCATCCTTATTATGCCTGCGACAGAGGGCTTCGGTATCTGTGTCACAAAAATGGCACAAGGAAAAGGCGTCCTTCATGCGGATGATATCGTCATCTGTTTCAACTCCCAAAGCTTTCATTTTTTGTAGGCAGCGTGAAAAAGTTTCAGGGGTCATGCCTAAATAATTTGCAATTATTGACTTTTTAAACGGGATAGAAAATTCGAAATCATCGCTGCCATGTTCAAGATGTTTGAGAAGGAAATAATAACCTATTCTTTGAAGTGGTGATTTGATCTGCATGGCGTCAATTTGTTGCATGGCGTTTTTATAGTAATGTGTAACGGTATGCAGGATGTTATTGGCAAATTGGGCATTTTGCATGGTGAGGGATTTAATCAGTTTCTCAGGAATAAGAAGAACTTTTGATTCTGATATTGTTTGCACTGTGATAGGGGAAGCGTCACCCATGAAGAGAACGGCTTCCATACAGGTTTCCCCTGCTTGAAGTAATCTGATGACAGCTTCTTTTCCTTCATCGTCTGCCCGAAGTGTTTTTACTGTACCTGAAATAATGAAAATCAGATGTTCAGGCTTATCCCCTTGCTGTACAAGTATGTGGCCGTTTTCAAATGTTTTTACAAACGAGTTTTGCAAAATATGCTGGAGGGTATCTTCCCCAAGACCAGAAAAAAGTCGGGGGGCTGTCTGACTGTGCAGAAAAGGCTTTGGCCATATGTCGTGTTTTGTTGGAGGCATATGAAACTTATCTTTATTAAAAAAAGTGATCTCGTTGATTCAGATCAAGTCCAAATCTTCCCTACTATGTCAGAAATGCCGACATAATGAAACTATTGCCGCGATAGTATGTTATGTGGCGATGAGGATGATAGTTATGTCTATAAAGTCTGACCAAATTCGCGCGCTTTCCTTTAGCACCGCAGCCTTTACAGTTTGTTTTGCTGTTTGGACAATTTTCTCAATTATTGGTGTGCAGATCAAGCAGCAGCTTGGTTTAACAGATACAGAGTTCGGGCTGCTGGTGGGGACTCCCATCCTTACAGGGTCGCTTATTCGCCTTATTCTTGGGATTTGGGCGGATCAATATGGGGGCCGGATTGTTTATGCCGCGGTGATGATTTCTGCGGCCATTGCGACATGGTTTTTAACATATGCTGAAACATATGTTCAGTTTCTTGTCGCAGCTTTAGGAGTTGGGATTGCTGGTGGTTCTTTTGCTGTCGGGGTTGCTTACGTTTCAAAATGGTATGCCAAGGAGAAACAAGGGACGGCTCTGGGGATTTTTGGAGCAGGGAATGTTGGGGCGGCGATCACAAAATTTTGTGCGCCTTTTGTGATGGTTGCTTATGGGTGGGAGGTTGTTGCTCAAATATGGGCGGTTGTTATTTTTGTGATGGGGATTGTCTATTTTTTATCTACCAAAGATGATCCGGATTTTGCAAAACGACGCCGTGAAGGAACAAAACCTCAAGGGCTTCTTGCTCAACTTGAACCCCTTAAAAACATTCAGGTTTGGCGCTTTGCTCTGTACTATTTTTTTGTATTCGGTGCATTTGTTGCCCTTGCGCTGTGGTTGCCGCGCTATTTGGTTGGCGCATATGGTATGGATATAAAAACTGCCGGTATGATTGCTGCCGCTTATTCTATCCCTGCAAGTCTGTTCCGCATTGTAGGAGGCTGGCTGTCCGATAAATGGGGTGCTCGCCGTGTGATGTATATTACCTTCACTGTGTCTGTTATTTGTTGTTTTATTCTTTCTTATCCGACAACACATTACATTGTATCAGGAATCAGGGGCCCTATTGAATTCAGCATTGATATGGGGATTGTGCCTTTTACCATACTCATCTTTATTCTCGGGTTCTTTATGTCGTTGGGAAAAGCCGCAGTTTATAAGCATATTCCTGTCTATTACCCCGAACATGTCGGTGCGGTTGGCGGTATGGTGGGGATGATTGGCGGACTTGGCGGCTTTATCCTTCCCATCTGTTTTGGGTACCTTAATGAGCTGATTGGCGTATGGACAAGCTGCTTTATGTTGCTGTTTATCCTTGTTTCCATCGCACTTATCTGGATGCATGCGGCGATCCTCATTATGGAACGCAAGCTCGACAAATCAAAATTTCTACCAGAAATGCAAACCGCGCAGAATTAGGAGTTGGTTATGGCTAAAGATATTCCTGTATGGGATCCTGAAAATAATGAGCAGTGGGAATCGGGTGCGCGAGCAACGGCATTTCGCAATCTGTGGGTATCTATTCCTTCACTTCTTTGTGGTTTTGCGGTGTGGATGTTGTGGAGCATTATTACTGTCCAGATGCTAAATCTCGGGTTTCCCTTCACGCAAGCCGAGCTGTTTACAATCAGTGCTATCGCGGGGCTATCGGGGGCAACGCTGCGTATCCCCAGTTCGTTTTTCATCCGCTTGGCGGGCGGACGGAATACTATTTTCTTTACAACCGCACTTTTGATTATTCCATCATTCGGGATTGGAGTGGCTCTTCAAGATATTGAAACACCACTCTGGATATTTCAAATGTTAGCCCTTTTGTCAGGTTTTGGTGGTGGAAATTTTGCTTCTTCAATGTCCAATATCAGTTTTTTCTTTCCTAAACGTATTCAAGGACTCTCTCTGGGACTTAATGCCGGTCTGGGAAATTTTGGCGTCACAACGATGCAGATACTTGTCCCTCTTGTCATGACGGCAGGAATTTTCGGGGGAGAAGCGATGATCTTGAAAAGTGACTCGGGTACATTGATTGGCAAGATTGCCGCCGGAACAGAGACGTATATTCACAATGCGGGTTTTATATGGGTTGTTATTCTTATTCCGCTGGTTGCTGCAGCATGGTTTCTGATGAATAATATTCGCGCGGAGCATGTTTCACCTACGGTCGAGAATCCTCTCACTTCGATGATGAAAATATCTTTAATGCTGGGGATTGGCCTTGCTACGACCGTTTTAGGTTTGTGGTTTATTTTGCCAGCTGAATCGGGTGGTAATGGCTGGGGCGTGAGCAAGTGGGTCGTCCTTCCATGTATTATTACCCTGACCGTGCTTGCGCTGCGCCTTATACCCGGGCAAATTCAGAGTAGTTTGAAACGTCAGTACAAGATTTTCAGTCATCCTCACACATGGATCATGACCGTGATCTACACGATGACGTTTGGTTCGTTTATTGGCTATGCAGCAGCTTTTCCGCTTGCCATCAAAGTTATATTTGGTTTTCAGCATGTGGTGGTAGATGGGCAAATGTCCCATACGCTGGCCAATCCCAATGCGCCAAACGCTCTTATGTATGCATGGATTGGGCCGTTCATCGGTGCACTTATTCGTCCTGTTGGGGGCTGGGTGGCGGATAAGCTTGGTGGGGCTTTTGTAACACAAATTTGTTCAGTTGTGATGGTCGCGGCAGCCATTGGTGCAGCTTATTACATGAAGGCTGCCTATGCATCGGCCACACCCGAGGAGTATTTTACGCCCTGCTTTCTGCTGTTCTTAACATTATTTTTTGCTAGTGGCATAGGTAATGGTTCGACCTTCCGAACGGTTGCCAAAGTGTTTGATCGTGAGCAGGCTGGGCCTGTTCTTGGGTGGACGTCGGCAGTTGCAGCCTATGGAGCCTTTATTATTCCACAGGTTTTTGGTGAACAGATACAAGCCACAACGCCGGAGATTGCCTTGTATGTCTTCGCCGGATTTTACACCATTTGTATGGGGTTGAATTGGTGGGCATATTTGCGCCCGAACGCAGAACATAAAAATCCATAAAATTTATATTGGAGAAGAAGAATGAGCTATTTTCTTGACCGCTTGAATTACTTTGTACAAAAACATGAAACTTTCTCGGAAGGGCATGGAATCACAACTGATGAAAACCGTGCATGGGAAAAGGCTTACCGTGATCGCTGGGCACATGACCGCGTTGTGAGATCAACTCATGGTGTGAACTGCACTGGGTCATGTTCATGGAAAATCTATGTCAAGGGCGGTCTTATCACGTGGGAGACGCAGCAAACTGATTATCCTCGTACCCGTCCTGACTTGCCCAATCATGAACCGCGCGGTTGCGCGCGCGGAGCCAGCTATAGCTGGTATATATATTCGGCTAACCGCCTGAAATATCCCCTTATTCGCAAGAAGCTTCTTACTTTGTGGAGAGAGGCAAAACAGACGACGGATTCTCCTGTTACGGCGTGGGAAGTTATCCAGAAAGACCCCGAACTTAGAAAAGAATATCAGAAACTTCGTGGTCAAGGTGGTTTTGTAAGGGCGGATTGGGATGAAGTGAACGAAATTATTGCTGCGGCCAATATCTATACAATCAAGCGCCATGGCCCTGACCGTATTATTGGCTTCTCACCGATTCCTGCCATGTCAATGATCTCATACGCTGCAGGCTCGCGTTACCTGTCGTTGATGGGGGGGGTGTGCATGAGCTTTTATGATTGGTATTGCGATTTGCCGCCATCATCACCTCAAACATGGGGTGAACAGACGGATGTTCCCGAGAGTGCGGACTGGTATAACTCTGGTTTTATCATTATGTGGGGATCAAATGTTCCTCAGACCCGTACGCCTGATGCTCATTTTATGACCGAGGCACGGTATAAGGGAACACAGGTTGTAACCATCACGCCAGATTATAGTGAAGCCTCTAAATTTGGTGATATATGGCTGAATCCTCGTCAGGGGACGGACTCTGCCCTCGGAATGGCTATGGGGCATGTGATTCTGCGTGAATATCATCTGGACAATACCTCGGATTATTTTGACGAATATTGCCGGACTTACTCCGACATGCCGCTTCTGGTTAAACTTGAAAGTCGCGATGGAAAATACGTGGCGGGGCGTTTTGTTCGGGCCTCTGATTTTGATGGCGCGCTCGATGAGACTAATAACCCTGAATGGAAGACTGTCTGCATTGATGAGAATAGTGGGCAGATAACTGTTCCAACAGGCTCTATCGGATTCCGTTGGGGAGAAGAGGGCAAATGGAATATCGTTTCGCACGATTCACGATCGGGTCAAAAAATCCGCCAGCAAAAAACCCTGCTTGGAATGCAAGATGATATTGTTGAAGTTGGGTTCCCGTATTTCGGTGGAATTGAACACGAACATGATTATTTCCAACCAAACCAGCAAGAAGAGGTGCTGTATCGTAATATTCCCGTGAAGTACGTTGTGCTTGATGGTGTCAAAACAGCAGTAACAACTGTGTTTGATCTTCTTTGTGCCAATTATGGTTTGGCACGCGAAGGATTGGGCGGCAATCATGTTGCGACCAGTTATGATGATAATATCCCTTATACACCAAAATGGCAGGAGCAGATCACAGGGGTTCCCGCCGAGAAAGTTATTCAAGTTGCGCGCGCTTTTGCTGAAAATGCCCATATCACCAAGGGCAAGTCGATGGTCATCATCGGGGCGGCGATGAATCATTGGTACCACATGGATATGAACTACCGCGCAGCTATTAATATGCTGATTTTTTGTGGATGTATTGGTCAGTCCGGTGGAGGATGGGCTCACTATGTGGGACAGGAAAAGCTGCGTCCGCAGACGGGATGGGTTCCCTTGGCATTTGCGACGGACTGGATTCGTCCATCGCGGCAACAAAACTCGACATCGTTTTTTTATGCCCATACAGATCAATGGCGTTATGAGACGCTTGGCGTTTCTCAAATTCTCTCCCCTTTGGCTGACCAGCGTAAATGGCAGGGATCATTGATTGATTGTAATGTCCGCGCAGAGCGGATGGGTTGGCTGCCGTCGGCTCCGCAATTGCAAGAAAATCCTCTGGCACTGGTGCGGGAGGCAGAGGGGCAAGGGCGTGATCCTGTGGCTTATGTTACAGAAAAACTTGCATCAGGCGAACTTCGGATGTCGTGTGAAGATCCTGACCACTCAGATAATTGGCCGCGCAATATGTTTGTGTGGCGCTCTAACCTACTGGGGTCTTCGGGAAAGGGCCATGAGTACTTTCTCAAGCACCTTCTGGGGACGCAGCATGGGGTTCAAGGGAAAGATCTGGGGCCGGAAGGTAAGGGTATGTCATCAGATGTCGTCTGGCATGATAATGCGCCCGAGGGCAAGCTTGATCTGCTGGTAACTCTTGATTTCCGCATGTCAACAACCTGTGTCTATTCCGATATTGTTTTGCCAACAGCCAGTTGGTACGAGAAGAATGACCTGAATACATCGGATATGCACCCGTTTATTCATCCCCTTTCACGGGCGATTGATCCGGTCTGGCAAAGCCGGTCGGATTGGGAAATTTATAAAGGATTGGCTAAAAAAGTATCCGAATTGTCAAAAGGGCATTTGGGCGTTGAAAGGGATCTGGTTCTAACTCCTATTTTGCATGATACGCCGGGTGAGCTGGCTCAACCTGATGTCAAGGAGTGGCGCAAAGGGGAATGTCCTGCTATTCCGGGCAAGACCATGCCGTCCATGAAAGTGGTCGAACGTGATTATACGCGCCTTTTTGAACAATTTACGTCTCTCGGGCCATTACTGGAAAAACTTGGAAATGGTGGAAAAGGGATTTCATGGAACACCGAACATGAAGTTGACTTCCTTAAAAAACTCAATGGTGAGGTGAATGGCCGCGCTAAAATTGTTACGGATATTGATGCGTGTGAAATCGTTCTCTCGCTCGCGCCTGAAACAAATGGTGAAGTGGCCGTCAAGGCATGGGCTGCCCTGGGTAAAGCTACCGGTCTTGACCATAGACATCTGGCTTTACCAAAAGAGGAAGAAAAAATACGTTTCCGTGATATTCAAGCGCAACCACGCAAGATTATCAGTTCCCCTACGTGGAGCGGTATTGAATCTGAGCATGTTTGTTATAATGCCGGATACACGAACGTGCATGAGTATATTCCGTGGCGCACGCTGACGGGACGGCAGCAGCTTTATCAGGATCACCCTTGGATGATTGATTTTGGTGAGGGGTTTGTCTCTTACCGTCCACCTATTAACACGCGTACGGTACAGGATATGCTTGACCATCATGGAAAAGACGCTCCAACAGTGCTGCTCAACTTTATTACACCCCACCAGAAATGGGGTATCCATTCAACCTATACCGACAACCTTCATATGCTGACCCTATCACGTGGGGGGCCAATCGTCTGGATGAGTGAGGTTGATGCCAAGAAGGTGGGAATCAAGGACAATGACTGGGTTGATGTGTTTAATACCAATGGAGCCATTATCGCACGCGCCGTTGTGTCCCAGCGTGTTAATGAAGGGATGATGCTCATGTATCACGCGCAGGAAAAACTGGTGCATACGCCGGGAAGCAGCATCACCAATGCTCGGGGTGGTATCCACAATTCAGTAACTCGGGCGACGGTGAAGCCCACTCATATGATTGGCGGCTATGCCCAGCAATCTTACGGATTTAATTACTACGGAACGGTTGGGTCCAACCGCGACGAGTTTGTAATTGTGCGTAAGGCAAAAAATATCGACTGGATGGATGGAACATCCTCTAACGTGGAGGCCGCAGAATGAAAGTAAGAGCGCAAATCGGTATGGTGTTAAACCTCGACAAATGTATCGGGTGCCATACATGTTCTGTCACGTGCAAAAATGTATGGACATCCCGTGAAGGGGTTGAATATGCATGGTTCAATAATGTTGAAACCAAACCCGGAATCGGCTATCCCAAGGACTGGGAAAACCAGTCCAAATGGAAGGGCGGATGGATTCGTAAGGGCAATGGCAAAATTGAACCGAAGCAGGGGGGGCGTTGGCGTATACTGTCCAATATTTTCGGAAATCCGTCTATGCCGGAGATTGATGATTATTATGAGCCTTTTACCTTTGATTATGATCATTTGCAGAATGCTCCTGAATCAAAAACAATGCCTACGGCGCGCCCACGTTCATTGATATCCGGCGAGCGCATGGACAAAATCAAATGGGGGCCAAATTGGGAAGAAATTCTTGGAACCGAGTTTGAACATCGCCGCAAGGATTATAACTTCCGCAATATCGAAGAAGAAATGTATGGGCAGTTCGAAAATACATTTATGATGTATTTGCCGCGTTTGTGTGAGCATTGCCTTAACCCGACATGTGTGGCTTCTTGCCCGTCGGGGTCGATTTACAAGCGTGAAGAAGACGGAATTGTTCTGATTGATCAGGATAAATGCCGCGGATGGCGGATGTGCATTTCTGGATGCCCGTACAAAAAGATTTATTATAATTGGCAGTCTGGTAAGGCTGAAAAATGCACGTTCTGTTATCCGCGTATCGAGAATGGCGAGCCAACGGTATGTTCAGAGACCTGCGTCGGACGTATCCGATATCTTGGGGTAATGCTCTATGATGCCGACCGTATTGAAGAAGCGGCGAGTGTTGAAAACGAGAAGGATCTTTATGAGGCGCAGCTCGACATTTTTCTAAACCCTCATGATCCGGCTGTGATTGAACAGGCAAGGCGCGATGGTATCCCCGAGAATTGGATTACAGGGGCACAGCAATCTCCTATCTATAAAATGGCCATGGAATGGAAAGTGGCTTTCCCGCTACATCCTGAATACAGGACGTTGCCGATGGTGTGGTATATTCCTCCTCTTTCACCCGTTCAGTCGGCAATGGAGAATGGGCAGATTCCGACTGTTGAAGGCAGCATTATGCCAGATATTGATAAAATGCGTATTCCGGTAAGGTATCTCGCCAATCTTCTGACTGGAGGGAATGAGGCGCCGATTGAATTTGGCCTGAAGAGAATGTTGGCGATGCGTCATTTTATGCGCAGCAAACTTGTCGTTGGGCAAAAAGACGTCCGGTATCTTGCCGAGGTTTCTCTCTCAGAGGCTATGGTTGAAGATATGTACAAGATTATGGCTCTGGCAAATTATGAAGACCGTTATGTGATCCCAACTGGACACCGCGAAGAAACACTTGATGCCTATGGCGAGAGTGGGGGCTGTGGTTTCAGCTTTGGTAATGGTTGCTCGACCCATAGCAACAGCACGACAGACTTGTTTGATGCCAAAAAAACATGGCGTGGGCACAGTGCGTCTGGAAAAGATAACCGTGTTAATACGCTGTTTACACGTAATGATGTTTTGCCTGAACCGCATCACAATCATGACCGCGATCATAAGCATCACGATAAACCTTCCGGTGGTTGTGGCAGTGGGAAATGTGGATGCTAGGAGAAAATGATGAAAACACTTAAAGTTCTTGGATTTTTGTTGACGTATCCCACGAGCGAACATCAGTCTTCTTTGGTTGATTGCCGTGCCATCTTGCAGGAAGAGAACAGGCTCTCTTCTTCCTCTCTTGCAGGGGTGTGCCAATTAATCCAATGGATGGAAGAACTGAATATTCTTGATTTGCAAGAAGCTTATGTCGATTTGTTTGACCGAACACCGTCGCTTTCTCTCCATTTGTTTGAACATATTCATGGAGATTCCCGTGAAAGAGGACAGGCTTTGGTTAGTCTGAATGAGTTGTACACCAATGCAGAATTGATGATTTCGACGGAAGAAATGCCCGATTTTCTTCCTTTGTTTCTGGAGTTTTTGTCAGTGTTGCCACCGCAGGAGAGTCAAGCACATCTTTCGGATGCGGTAAATGTTATTGCTTTAGTTGGTGATAGGCTTATCAACCGCGACTCCCCCTATGCTCATGTGTTTGTGGCCTTACAGGAAATATCGCAGCGTAAAGCTGATAAAAAGGCTGTTACAGAATCTCTTCAAAAGAACGCAGGAAAGGAATTATCGGCAAAAGAGCTGGATGAACAGTGGGCCGAGCAATTCGCTTTCGAAAACACATCACAAACAACGGGAATTTCTGAAGGGTGCCCAATGGCGCAGGATATGGTACGTCGTATGAATTCTTCGGAATTACCCTTAACCCAAAAACAGGAGAGTTAAGATGGATTATTTTCTTTTTCAGATATTTCCTTACATTGCAATCTCATTCTTTGTTTTGGGGAGCATTCTGAGGTTTGATCGTGATCCCTATACATGGCGCAGTAAGTCAAGCCAGTTGCTTCGCCGCAAGCAACTGATCTGGGGGAGTATTCTCTTCCACTTGGGGGTACTGACTATTCTTGCGGGACACTTTGTTGGGCTTCTCACTCCGATTGCGGTTTTTGATGCCTTGGGAATTCCACACGGAGCCAAGCAAATTTTAGCCATGACGGCAGGGGGGATTGCCGGCGGTTTCTGTTTGGCAGGCTTATGTTTGCTTATTCACCGTAGGATTTTTGACCCACGGGTGCGGGCGACGACATCGTTTGCCGATATGGCTATTTTGCTGTTACTGCTTTCGCAGTTGTTACTGGGCTTATCCACAATCTTTGTTTCGATGAAACATCTGGATGGTCATGAGATGATAAAATTTATGGAATGGGCGCAGCATATTGTAACATTCCGCGGGGGAGCGCACGAATATATAGCTGATGTTGCTTTTGTATTTAAGGCGCATATTACGCTTGGGCTGTTTATCCTTTTGGTTTTCCCATTTACACGACTGGTTCATGCTTTAAGTGTTCCTATCGAGTTTTTGGGGCGCCCGTATCAAATTGTTCGCAAGCGGGCAGTGTAGGTTGCCATGAGCATTATGCCGGGAATTACAGTGAATGGTGTTCATATAACGGATGATCAGATCAATGCTGAAGTTCAGTATCATCCAGCAGAGAGCCTTTCGGAAGCAAAGTACTGTGCTATGCAGGCTTTGGTGATTAAGGAGTTGCTCTTGCAAAGGGCAATTGATCTAGGGATTTATAAACTTGACGACCCTCACCGCGATGCCGACGCTGTTATACAAGACGTCTTGCAGCGTGAGATCTCGGTTCCAAGTCCTGATGATGAAACATGTCGGAGATACTACGATCAGAATAGAGCCAGATTCTTTACCTCGCCTTTGCTCGAAGTTTCGCATATCCTATTTCTTGCGCCGCCCGATGATGAACGCTCTTATGCGGCGGCTGAGGCTTTGGCAAAACGGGTTATTCAGGAGTTGTGCAATAACCCTGAGCAGTTTGCAGATATGGCCAAAAAATATTCGAAATGTTCGTCTGCGGCAGAGGGGGGGCACCTTGGTCAGATTACCAAGGGCCAGACTATGCCTGCTTTTGAACAGGCGTTGATGCGCATGAAAGAAGGTCAAATATCAGAATCTCCGGTTGCCAGTGAAGTTGGGTACCACATCATTAAGGTTCATCGTCGCCTTGAAGGGGAACAGTTACCCTATGACGCGGTTAAAAGTTGGGTTGCAGAGTTTATTGAGAAACAGAGTTGGAACAGGGCGTTTAGCCAATATATACAGTTGGTTGCAGGAGAGGCGAAAATTAGTGGATTTCGACTAAGGCAAGCTGATACACCACTGGTGCAATAGTTATAATAGAAAGTCCAATTTGATGATGAAGTTTTTTGATTCTCCTTTTTGGGGAAGGGGGTTCCGTCCGTTTTTTCTTCTCGGGGCCTTATATAGCGCGTGTATGATTGTGATATGGGGCGGATTTTATGCGGATTATATATCTCCGCCATCTGTCATTTCTGACCCTATTTTCTGGCATGCCCATGAGATGATTTATGGTTTTTCCATGGCTATTGTCGCGGGGTTCCTTTTAACGGCAGTTGCTAACTGGACGGGAGGCGCGCCAGCACGTCAAGGGCATTTGGCGGCGTTGTGCTGTATCTGGGGTGTGGGCCGTTTTGTCATGAATGTAGATTTGGGTCTTCCCGTGTGGATGGTTGCTGTTCTTGATGGCTCCTTTCTACCTGCATTGGCTGTAACCTTGGCTATACCCCTGTTACACAGCCGAAATAAAAGGAATTTTATTTTTTTAGGGTTGCTGACAATTTTATGTGTCTGTGATCTGATGTTCTTTTTTCTAGAAGATATGAGGCCACTTTACGTGGCGTTGTTTGTTATTCTGACGATGGTTTCACTAATTGGGGGACGTATTATCCCTGCCTTTACGGTTTCTGCCCTACGTTATTACGGGCACAGTGTCAGGTCATATGATCAGACATTTTTGGATATTGCCGCGCTCATTTCTTTGTTACTGGTTATGGTGGCGCTGGCCTTCTGGGGAAGCGATCATTATGGATTGGGGGTATGTGCCGCCGTATCATCATTGATACACGCAGCGAGACTTCGTGGCTACCATACTGCCAAGACTTTTGTTGATCCTATGCTGTGGATTTTACATGCAGGATATATATGGTTGATTATAGGTCTGGGGTTGGTCAGTCTGTCAGCTTTTGGTGTTGTGGTCTTCTCTACGGCGCTTCATGCCCTGACGGTTGGGACAATAGGGTCGATGACCATCGGTATGATGTGCCGTGTTGCGCTTGGACATACTGGCCGGAACATACGCGCAGATTCTACGATGACATTCATGTTCGGAGCTATGCAGTTTGCGGCCATTATCAGGGTATTTGGCCCCTTGTTCTTTCCGGATTCTTCTCATCACGCCATCATCGGGTCTGCTACACTATGGAGCGGCATATTTTTTCTCTATGTGCTGAAATTTATGCCTATCCTGAAGTCGGTGCGGCCAGACGGGCAGGCGGCATAACCCCGTATAATCCACCTAGCAAAGCTTCTCTGATTTCTGAAGGTCGCAGTATTCTGTCAACTTGTCAATTGACGTGATTGTGACCTGACGACCATTGGTTATAATCCCGTGTTCCCTAAGTGTGCTTAGAGATCTGGAGAATGTTTCCGGTTTAATATTAAGACGGGTCGAAATAATTGACTTGTCATAGGGAAGGGTGACGACCATCTGCCCATTTTTATCATGACTTTCCTGACAAAAACGCAGTAAGAAATATCCGATACGTTGGGATGCAGAGCGGGTTGTCAGTTGTTCCATATGATGAACCAAAAAATTCTGTCTGGCGGCGATTGTTCCCAGCATAGTTAAGGCGAAGTTGCTGTCTTCTTTGATTTTATTGACAAAGAATGATCGTGGAATACCCAAAACTTCGGACTCTTCGATGGCTTGCGCATTGACGGGGTAAATTTGGTTTTCACTAAAAACGGCGGCTTCAGCGAAGGATTCTCCCGGTCCAAAGATATGAATCACAGCTTCTTCACCCGAGCGAGACACCCGAAATAATTTTATCCATCCATCCATAATAATATAGAGTGAATGGGCGTGTTCCCCCATAGAAAAAAGTTCATGACCTTTTTCAAGTTTTTTGACATGGCATTCTTTTATCAAACTTTGGAGTGCGTTTGGATCAATATTTCTAAAAAGAGGGTTTTTTCTCAGTGTCGTTGTAATATTCACTTTTTCGTCCTTATGATGGCTAAGGGGTAGGCTTTGAACGTAATAAAAAAAAACCGCCTTGAGCTTGATCCCAATCAAGACCATTCATTTAATCTTACGTCATAGTCATCTCCACATTCTGTTGAGGATGTTACACCTCCGAGCTCATATGACCTAAGTCGCTTGCGATATGGCGTGTGAGTCGGGGTTGCGTGTGGAAACGCCGCAGCCTCCCGCATTTGGAAAGGAGCCATGAGGATGACAACAGCGCCGCTGACAGACGGTTTTGGCCGTATGTTTTCATATCTGCGTCTATCGGTAACGGATGTCTGCAATTTCCGTTGCAGCTATTGTCTGCCTAATGGTTATAAGAAAGATTCCCCTGTTCCATTTCTGTCACGCGAAGAAATTTTACGTTTGGTGCGCGCATTTGCAGGACTGGGTGTGTGGAAGATCAGGTTAACAGGAGGTGAGCCGACGGTACGTGATGATTTTATTGACCTTGCACAGGGTGTTGCTGAAGTGGCGGGGGTGCGCAAACTGGCTTTTACGACCAATGGTTATAAACTGGCGCAAAGAGCCGAATCTTACTTCGGGGCTGGGCTGAGGGCTATCAATATCAGTGTTGATTCCCTAAATTCGCAGCAATTTGAAAAAATTACGGGGCATAACCGTTTGGATGAAATCCTCGAGGGGATGGAGGCTTGTCGCGCAGCTGGGTTTGAGTCCATTAAGCTCAACACAGTACTTCTGAAGGGGCTTAATGATGGGGAGCTGGATGACTTTATCTCTTTCGTTGCGGACAAGGATATTGCACTGAGGTTTATCGAACTGATGCGTACACGTGATAATGGTGATTATTTTTCTCACCATCATTTATCAGGAACTTATGTAACCGAAAAATTGTTGCATCGCGGTTGGCAACAAAAGGCACGGGACGATGGGGATGGACCTGCGTTTGAATTCACACATCCAGAGAGTCGTGGCCGCATTGGCCTGATTGCCCCCTATTCAAAGGATTTTTGTAAAACGTGCAACCGTCTGCGGGTTTCTGCGCGCGGTGATTTGCATTTATGCCTTTTCGGCGAGGGGGGATTCTCACTGAGGAGTCTTCTGCAAGACGATGGCCAGATCGAAGTATTGCAGGGAAAAATTATCAGTCTCATGGGTGGAAAAAAGGGAACTCACTATCTACACTATGGGGATAGTGGCATTCGTGATCATTTGGCATCAATTGGAGGTTAGTATGAAGAGTCAAAATATTATTTCATTTCCGCAGGCTATTACGCCTAATTTTCGTATGATTGATGTTGGACGAAAACGCCCGACGCGCCGTTATGCCGTGGCGTGTGGCACCATTCATATGGGGCAGGAGTCCTTCAATAGGGTCAAAGAAGGAACTCTCCCCAAAGGTAATGTTCTGGCGCTCGCTGAGGCCGCCGGAATTATGGGGGCTAAAAATACACCCAACCTTATTCCGATGTGTCACACTATTCCTCTTGACCAAGTGGAGATTCATTGTGTCCTTGATGAAGAGCGCCACTGCATCGTCGTGTATGCGCAGTCTATTGCTATTGCCAAAACAGGTGTGGAGATGGAAGCTCTGAGCGGGGCGTCTGCGGCGCTGCTTACGATCTGGGATCTGGTAAAAGGAGTTGATCCAGCCCTACGAATTGGTGAGGTAAAGCTGTTGGTTAAAACAGGAGGCAAGAGCGGTGTTTGGGTTAATCCTGAAGGGATTCCAGATTGGCTGCGGGATCAACTGCCGCGACCGGATTTCCTTACTGGTTTTACGGCATCGCTAGTTGTGATGAGTGACCGTGCTTCACAAGGAGTATATGCCGATGAAACAGGAGCAGTCATCAATCATTATCTGGAGGCAGCGGGAGCATCGCTTCGGGGCTATCAGGTCATACCGGATGATGCGGAGATCATTGAACAAACAACCCTCTCGCTGTGCCGCAATGAGCAGCCAGATTTACTGCTGATGTCTGGAGGGACGGGGCCGGGCCCGCGTGATGTAACGCCTGAGGTTCTGGCTAGAATATTTGATAAGCATCTGGAAGGTTTTGGCGATATGCTGCGTCACGAGAGTTTGCATCTTGCAGATACAGCGTGGCTTTCGCGCATGACCGCGGGCATGATTGGAAAAACATTTGTGATTGCTCTGCCCGGAAGTCCTAAAGCTGTCCGTGAATGCTGGGATATTTTCTCACCATTCTTGGCTGATACGCTCATAAAAATCAGAAAGCAAGGTTATGAGGTTGCTCATGGATAATATTACTGTTGGTATCCGCTTCTTTGGCGCGTTTCGTACCTTTGGCAAGGATGTTGTTTTGTCTCTTCCTCTAAGGAGCAATATTTTGGCCGTAAAACAGGCTCTTATCGCCAAGATTGGGAAGGATCAGGAACTTTTGGTAAATGATTCTGTTCTGGCAAATTCTGTGCATATTTTGCCGGAAGCTTATGTTCTTGAAGAAAATTGCTGTCTCTCGATATTGCCACCTGTCTGTGGAGGATAAAATGTGTAAGGATATTTGTGCCGAAATTATGGACACACAACTTGATGTTCATAAAGCCATTGACTTCGTGTCAGATGACGCGCATGGAGCTGTGGCCACTTTTCTGGGGGTCGTGCGTAACCATCATCAAGGCAAATCTGTCCAAGGCATTTCCTATGATGTCCATGACTCTTTGGCCAGAGAAGTTCTTGAGAGTATTTGTGGCGAGGGGGTAGGGTTTTGGCCGGGGACAAAATATTATGCCGCCCACTATAAAGGTGAGCTTGGCATTGGCGGAGTGAGTGTCCTGATTGCCGTGAGTTCTGCGCATCGCGCGGATAGTTTTGATGCTTTGCGTTATGTGATCGAGGAAATTAAACTGCGCCTTCCTGTCTGGAAGCAAGAGCATTATAGTGATGGCAAGAGCGCATGGTTGCCGGGGAATTCATTAAGGGAAGATGTGAGTTCTGTGTGCTGCGGCAAGTGTGGATGATATGATCTATTCAAGGATTGCAGGTGTTGTTCTGGCTGGTGGACGCTCGTCACGTATGGGAATGAACAAGGCCATGCTTTCCTTTCGCGGCAGCCCTCTTGTCGATCATATGCGGCAGATATTGCAGGGCGCAGGAATAGAAGATATTTTTATTGGCGGGGATGTGGAGGGGTATGACCATATTCCCGATGCCACTCGTTATGCTGGCCCTGCTCAGGCTATTTGGAACATAATGGAGGCTCTTCCCGCGTATGATTACTTTTTGGTGGTGCCAGTTGATATGCCGCTGCTGAACAGCGCGCTTATTACCCCTTTGTTGAAATCCCCTTGTGGTGCTTATTGGCAGAATTATCCGCTTCCGGCATTTTTGCGCAGAGGCGTTGCTATTTGGCACTGCAATTCAGTCAGAGATATTCATCAAACTCTTGGATCAAAGAAAATGCCTCTTCTTCAAGATGATCTTCTGATGATGAGAAATATCAACACCCCCTCAGATTGGGAGGCGATGGTTAGTCATGAATATTAAAATAAGTGAACGCACGGTTGTCTTTAAGATTTCTGGAGAGGAATTATGCCATTTGCTTGATGGAAATACTCTTGAAGACAGGGTTGGAATCGGTAAATACCAAACAGCGTTGGTTATTGAATGCAGCAACGATACGTCGTCTCTTGCTCTTTCACTTATTCTCGATGATAAGGCTGAAGCGTGCTACTACCTAAGAGTGTCGCTACCATATCTACAAGATCTTTATGATAAGGGAAAAAATAGGGAGGGGGTTTCTGCGTTACAGGATGGGCTGGAGATTTTTCTGCAGGTAGATGTTCGTAAAGATGCCCGCGCAGTGAGCAGAAATTAGAATGGGATTGTCTCTTGGTTTTCTTTTTACGGCGGCCTTGTATGCGAGCATAGGCTTTGGTGGGGGATCAACTTACACCTCATTGTTGGTATTGTTTGATGTTGATTACAGATTTATTCCACTCATTTCTTTAACCTGCAATATTCTGGTTGTTAGCAGCGCTGTTTATAATTTTTATCAATCAGGTCACATTCATTTTCAGAAAGTTGTTCCGTGGATTGTGACGTCTGTTCCTGCTGCTATTTTGGGAGGAATGGTTCCTATCAAAGAAACTCTTTTTATGGGGGTTTTGGGTTGCGCATTGTTGCTGTCATCTCTTAGATTGCTATGGCCACAAAGGAGCGAGAGCAATTTAATTGGAGAGAGGCCGCATATAAAATCATTACCTGTTGCTATTCCATTGTGTTTGGGTGGGGTGCTGGGGGGTGCTGCGGGAGTCACGGGAATAGGCGGGGGTATTTTTCTTGCCCCTGTCTTGTATTATATGAAATGGAAAGACCCCAAGAGGATAGCGGGGGCTAGCAGTTTGTTCATTCTGGTTAATTCGCTGGCGGGGCTATTGGGGCAATTGATCAAAAGCGGAAGTTCAAATAATTTTATGCTGTGTCTTGAAACATTCTGGTTTTTGTTGCCGCTTGTTCTTGCAGGCGGTTGGGTTGGCTCAAATCTGGGATCAGCAAAGCTTGACAAAGATGTTATAAAAAGGCTGACGGCATTGCTTATTTTTTATGTGGCGGTAAGACTCCTTTACCAGTCAGCGGGAACCTTTTTATCCGCGTAGAGCATTGAATGCCAACCATTGTTCATAGCCACCCTTAAGGCTACGAATGTCCCAATAGCCCCTTTCCATGAGAAGGCGCGCCGCCGTTATGCTGCGTCCACCGATCTGACAATACACGATGATGCGTTTTTTATCAGATACCGGGGGGATTTTATCCATAAGGAGCTGTGATAAGGGGAAATGCGTGGCGCCGGGAATATGACCATCATCCCATTCTTCTTCCTCGCGGACATCTATAAGAACAATGTCATCTCCAGTTGCTATTTGTGCGGCTGAAATTTCAGGGATAATTCCACATACAGGGGATGTGTAATGGAGATGCATTCTTTTCTCTTCATCGCCGCAGGCAGGACAGTCGGGATTTTTAGCCAAGTTTAGCGAGGTAACATCCATGGTCGTCATATCTATGGTCCAGAGTTTTCCGACAAGGGGCGTAAAGTTTTTGTGGTCAACTGCAATCTGGATAGCCTGCAGGGCTTGCGTTATACCGATGATGCCTGCAACGGCCCCGATGATACCGGATTGTGCGCAGTTTTGTATTCTGGCTTGAGGGGGGGTAGGAACGAGGCATCTGTAACAGGGGCTGGGTTTTTGGCCTTTCCTAAAATCAAAAACACTGGCCATACCATCAAACCCCTGAATGGCTCCAAATATCATAACTTTCCCATATTTGATGGCTGCATCATTTATTAGAAATTTAGTCTCGAAATTATCACTTCCATCGATAATAATATCGTAGGATGGGATGATGTCATCGACGTTCAGGCTGGTAAGGCTCTCCTCAAATATTTTTATCGCGGTGCTGCTGTTATGTGCAGCGAGGTTTTTTTGGGCGCAAGCCGCTTTAGGCTTGCCAATATCACTTTCTGTGAAGATAACTTGCCGCTGGAGATTACTTTCATCCACTATATCGGGGTCGATAATTCCAATATGACCAATCCCTGCTGCGGCAAGGTAGAGGAGGACAGGTGATCCTAATCCTCCGGCACCCACACACAGAACACGCGCTTGCGACAGTTTTTGTTGCCCTTCGGCTCCGATTTCGGGGAGGTTTATTTGACGTGAAAATCTGGCGTTCATATTGCTCTATGCTATCGGATTGCAGCGTAACTTTTAAAGTTTATTGCATCAAATTAAGATCTGTGGAGCAGAGACACATTGATCTAAATCAAGCTGTCTTTTCGTTCGCCATTCTCCAGATATTCAATAGTTAGCGCGGATTTGGTAGTTTTTGAAGGCAATGTGTAACTTTATAGCTTTTTTACGCGAATAGGGTACAATGATCGTTGTGAAAAAATTTCTGAGCGCTTTAATGATGCTGATAATGCTCACGCCGGGGTTGGCGTGTGCGTCCAGTGTCTGCTATATGCCAGAACCTCTGCAACCTGTGCAAAGTGCTCAGCCGCCCTGTCATCAGATGAATCATGATTCAGGGCAGGAGGAGGCCAATCAGGGCGGGTCGGACAGGAAACATCATGTGATGTTCCTGAAGGATTGCGCAGGGATTGATCTCCAAAGCGTGAGCCATGGGCCGGATATAAGCGGGCCGGATGTCTCTTCGGGCAAGGCGCTGCATCTGGACGGAGTTGCCCTTCTTCCGGTTTCTGATTTTTCGCCTCTAGCCGTTAACGCGATCCGCGGGCCACCGCCGCAATGGCAGCTTTTTTCTCCCTTTCATCCCTCTATCATCCTGACCACACAGCGTCTGCGCATATAGTCACGCTCTTTTCTTGACGGGTTTAACGCCTTTATAGAAGGGAGCTTTTTCATGCGCGTTTTATGTATCGTTTTTTTGCTATTTTCCTTTGCTCCTACGGCCATTGCCGCAGGAGATTATATTTGTCCCATGCACCCCCATATTCATGGTGAAAAGGAGGATACCTGCCCGATTTGCGGGATGAATTTGGTCCCCGCGCAGGAGACAAAAACAGGGCCTGATCCAGAGCCAGCAAAGAATGCCGAACAAAAAATTCTGTACTGGTACGACCCGATGGTACTAGGCCAGAAATTCGATAAACCTGGCAAGTCGCCTTACATGGATATGGACCTTGTGCCTTTCTATGAGGAAAATCAGAACCCCTCTTCTGATGGGGCACTACAGATTGAGTCCTCTTACCAGCAGGCTCTGGGCGTTAGAACCGCCCCTGTCAAACGCCATGAGTTCGGGCGATCCGTTGCGGCGTTTGGTACTGTAATGCCCAGCACGCGGCGTGAACATGAAATTGCCGTGCGGTCGGCGGGCTGGATCATTGACCTCAAAGCCAGTGCGGTCGGCGATACGGTGAAGAAAGGCGATCTGCTCTTTACCTATTATAGTCCTGATCTGATGGCGGCCCAGTCTGACTTTCTGGTAGGGGCTGGCCGTGTGGGCAATGCCGAAGAGCGGCTGCGCCTGTACGGGATGGACGACCAATCGATTGCCTTGCTTAAAGAGACAGGACATGCCCTGCGCGACACCCCTTTTTATGCCCCCGCGGATGGTACGGTGTCGATGCTGGATGGTCGTAAGGGTTCTTACTTGGAAGAGGGTGATGTGGCGTTAACGCTTCAGGATTACGCCGAAGTATGGATTGAGGCCAGCCTGCCCGTACGCGACTTACAATTTCTTGCTGCGGGAACGCCGGCCGTGGTGGCTCTTCCTGAAACAGGCGATAAATTTCAGGCGGCGGTTGATGTCATCTATCCGATCACCGATCCGCAAAGCCGCACTGGCACGGCGCGCCTTGTTCTTAAAAACCCAGATGGGACATTTAAGGCAGGGGCGTTGGTTGATGTGACCTTCGAGTCCTCCAAATCCTTGCGGCTTGCCGTGCCGGAGGAAGCTGTTCTCTATGGCGCCGATGGTGCTTATGTCATTGAGGAGATGGGCAAAGGCTATTTCCGTCCGGTTCGGGTGCGAACGGGCCTGACGGCGCACGGTTTCAGTGAAATTACCGCAGGGCTTGACGAAGGCCGGAATGTCGTGACCTCAGGCCAGTTCATGATTGACGCCGAAAGCAACTTACGCGGTGGCATGAACCAGATGACGGGGGAGAAGGCGCATGAATAATATGCATGATCCAGCCCAGTCGTTTGTTGCGCGGGTTATTAAATGGTCAGCAGCCAACAGTTTTTTTGTGCTGCTTGGCGCCGCGGTTCTTCTGGCGGCGGGGATTATCGCACTTAAACAAACCCCGCTTGATGCCGTCCCCGATTTATCGGATACGCAGGTCATAGTCCGCACCGAATGGCCCGGGCAGGCACCGCAGCTTATTGAGGATCAGGTGACATTTCCTCTCTCCACGAAGATGCTCAGTTTGCCAAGGGCGCAGGTTGTGCGCGGTTTTTCCATGTTTGGCGACAGCTTTATCTATATCGTGTTTGAAGACGGTGTGGATATGTACTGGGCCCGTAGCCGTGTGCTGGAGGCGCTCGCCCAGGTTTCAGGGCAACTTCCCGAAGGCGTGCGGCCTGAACTGGGGCCGGATGCGACGGGGGTCGGCTGGGTGTTTCAGTATGCGCTGATTGACCGCAGCGGCAAGCATGATCTGCAGAAACTCCGCAGCCTGCAGGACTGGTTTATCCGTTTTGATCTCGCCACGGTGGATGGGGTCGCGGAAGTGGCCAGTGTCGGCGGATTTGTCAAGGAATATCAGGTTTTAATCGACCCGCATCAACTTCATGCCTACGGCATTGCGCTGCCTGATGTGATTAATGCTGTGCGCGGCGCAAATGGCGAGAGCGGGGGGCGCACGCTGGAGATGGCCGAAACCCAGTATCTGATCCGCTCGTTCGGCTATGTGACCTCCCCTGATGATTTGAAGAAAGTCGTTCTTAAAGTGAGTGATAACGGCACACCGGTAACGCTTGCCGATGTAGCGCGCGTTGTGGAAGGGCCCGCAATCCGCAGTGGTATCGCCGAGCTTAATGGTGAAGGTGAAGCGGTTGGCGGGATTATCGTCATGCGCCCAGGGGCCAATGCCCATACGGTCATTCAAAAGGTCAAGGAGCGGATAGAATCGCTCAAGCGCGGATTGCCGGAGGGTGTCGAGATGGTGACGGTCTATGACCGCAGCCAGTTGATTGAAGGGTCTGTGCGCTATCTTTCCCACAAATTGCTGGAAGAAAGCCTTGTGGTCGCTCTGGTGACCTTTCTTTTTCTGCTTCATGCGCGCAGTTCCTTGGTGGCGATTATTACCCTGCCGCTTGGCATTTTGAGCGCCTTTATCATCATGGCGGCGCAGGGCATTACGGCCAATATCATGTCGCTCGGCGGTATCGCAATCGCCATTGGCGCGATGGTGGATGCCTCCCTCGTGATGGTGGAAAACGCGCACCGGAAACTCTCGAATCTGCCGCACGGTAGCTCGCAGGAAGAGCGCCGCGCCGCTTTGTTGCGCGCGGCCATGGAAGTCGGGCCGGGGCTGTTCTTTTCCCTACTTATTATCACGGTTTCCTTCTTGCCGGTTTTTGCTCTGACGGGGCAGGCGCACCGCCTGTTTGCACCGCTCGCCTATACGAAAACCTACGCGATGGCGGCGGCCTCTTTCCTGTCGGTGACGCTGGTGCCGGTGTTGATGCTCTATCTGGTGCGCGGTAAAATCCGGCGCGAGGACGAAAACAGTATAAACCGCTTTTTTATCGCGGCTTATAAACCAGTGCTGAATGCTGCTTTGAAGTTTCGTAAAGCAACCCTTGCACTGGCTTTGCTGGCACTTGTCAGTACGCTTCTTCCACTCAGTAAAACCGGCGCGGAATTTATGCCGCCGCTTTATGAGGGGAGCCTCTTGTACATGCCGATGACCTTACCAGGAGTTTCCCCTGCCAAAGTACGGGAAATTTTGCAGGTCACCAACCGCCAGATTATGAGCATACCGGAAGTAAAACTTGTCTTTGGCAAGGCGGGGCGTTCCGGTTCCGCCACCGATCCTGCGCCGCTCAACATGCTCGAAACATGGGTGGAGCTTAAGCCGCAGGAAGAATGGCGAGAGGGTATGACGGTTGAAAAATTGATGGCGGAACTGGATAAGGTGGCGCGTTTACCAGGTCTGCGTAATGTCTGGGGGTACCCGATCAAGATCCGTACCGATATGCTGACCACCGGAATTCGAACTCCCGTCGGGATCAAGATCGCGGGGCCTGATCTTAAAGAAATTGACAGGCTTGCCCGCCAGATCGAAGAGGCTGTCCACACGGTACCAGGCACGCGCAGCGCCGTTGCCGACCGCGTGCAGGGCGGTAAATATGTCGAAATTATTCCCGACCGTACCGCTATTTCCCGTTATGGCATTGCGCTTGGGGATGTGCAGATGGTGACCCAGGCGGTTCTGGGCGGCAGGATGCTTGCTGAAACGGTAGAAGGGCGCGAGCGTTATGCTCTTATGCTGCGTTATGACCGGCTGCAACGGGAACATATCAGCGATCTTGATAATGTATTGGTTCCTGCCCCTTCGGGGGCGTATATTCCGCTTGCGGATTTGGCTACAATCCAAATTACGGACGGGCCGGCAATGATAACGTCGGAGGATGCGCGGCTCAATGGCTGGGTGTTTGTGGATATGGAGGGCCGCGATCTCGGCTCCTATATTGATGATATGCAGGCAAAGCTCAAGACGCTGGAACTGCCCACAGGTTACAGTCTTAAACTCTCCGGCCAGTTTGAGCAGATGCAAAAGGCAAATGAACGGCTGCGCCTTGCTATTCCCGGGGCTCTCCTTATCATTCTGACGCTTCTTTACCTGCATTTTGGGCGGTGGGACAGGACGTTTCTTATCATGCTGGCAGTGCCCTTTGGTGTGATTGGCGGGTTCTGGAGTGTGTGGCTGGCTGGATATAATATGTCGGTAGCGGTGGCGGTCGGGTTTATCGCCCTTGCTGGAATCGCGGTGGAGACAGCGATTGTCATGCTGATTTATATCGACCAGCAGATGCGCGCGTATCCGCCTGAAACTTATCCAGCTCTGCTGGACAATATCCGGCATGGAGCAGTGCAGCGCGTGCGGCCTAAATTGATGACTGTTGCTGTTATTATTCTCGGTCTCGTCCCGATCTTTCTGACCGATGGGCCCGGGGCGGATGTGATGCGTCGCATTGCCCTGCCGATGGTGGGCGGCATGGTCACGACAACTCTTCTCACGCTGATTCTCATTCCCGTGATGTATGCCCTGTATATGCAGCGGAAACTTAAACTTACCCCCAATGAACATGAAAGGAAAAAACCATGACAAAATTTCTTCTTACCACGGCCCTGATATTGATGGCAGCACCTGTATGGGCTGCGGATTACACAATCAAGGAAGTTAGCGATCTGGAGGGGGATAAACCCTACTACTTCGATCCATCCGAACTGGTTATCCAGCCAGGGGACACGGTGACGTTCGTCAATGCGCAGGATGATACGCATGATGTGATGTTTGTCACGGTCCCCAAAACGGTGGAGGGGATGATTATGAGCTCCACATTTGAAAAAGAGGGCGAGAAATGGTCCTATACTTTTACTGAACCAGGAACTTACAATTTTCATTGCCATCCGCATGAGGCTGCGGGCATGAAAGGCACGATCACTGTCGGAAAGGCTTCGGCGCCGGAGCAATTAAAAATTGTTAGCCACCATGTCATAATACCATGATTCGAGGTAAAAAGTTCGAGTTTAGTTGCCTGAAGGCGCAGGTAAGGAAAAGGGATTATTCATGAGGTTATTTAGGAGGTTAAGACAATCAGCCTCAACTCAGACAAGCCTGTTTTCTTTGTCCTGAGAAAAAGATTATCAATAAGTGAGGGATATTCTCGACACCCTTTTTTATCTACCACCTTGATTCAAATCAAAGACTCTAATTAAAAATGGACCAAACTTCGTCAGCTAGGTCACACGCCTAAGCTATTACCCAATCAATTTACAGATGTTCCGAGGGTTTCACATGAATCTTAACGATATAAGAATTCAAACAAAAGTTATGGTAATAATCTGTGTTCCGATTGTCGCGCTATTGTGTGCGATGGGCTATCTTCTTTTTCAGGAAGATAGGGTTCGTCAAGAAAACAGTTCCTTGTATGAGCTTACCAGAACAGCCCCAGAGATCGGAAATTTTCTGCAGGAACTCCAGAAAGAAAGAGCCTTAAGTGTCCAGTTTATCAATGTAAAACCCGACATGGAATCGGCGGTTCAAGGACGCATGATTAAGCAACGCGCATCAACTGATTTGGTAAAACCTACCTATCAAAAAGAAATGGCGGCTATCCTCGGAGGGGATTTTGACCAAAGCGTTAAGGCTGCCATTAAAGATACGGACAGCAAGCTATCCGAACTGGAGGCCTTTCGCGGACAAATTGATAAAAAGGTTGTTACCGGAGATCAAGTTGCCAAGTTTTATACGGAGACGAATGCCAAGGTAATCGCAATTATTTCTCGGATGGCATCACTCAGTACAGATTCAAAAATTTCTATGCAGTTAATTGCCTATTACAACCTTGTCCTTATCAAGGAAAAGAGCGGGATTGAGCGGGCGGTTGGTGCAAACGGTTTGGGTCGGGGAAGTTTCTCTCCTGCGCTTCATGCTCGTTTTATTGGGCTTTCGGCCCAGCAGGATGTCCATTTGGCAATTTTTAGGGAAAGGACATCGCCCGAGATTTCAAACTTTTTTAATGCTACGGTTACCGGAGGTGCTGTTGATGAGGTAATCCGTATTCGTAAAGCGATTGTCGAGGCCGGCAATGGTCTTCCTGTTGAGGCTTCGATTACGCCGCAACATTGGATTGATGTTACAACGCAACGGATTGATATGATTCACGAGGCCGAGGGAGTTGCAACTAAATCTCTGATCCAGCTGGTTGAGAGCACAAAAGATGCGGCGACTTCCCGTTTTATCTTTGAGATAGTTCTTTCTGTTATTGTTCTCTCTTTTACGATGTTATTGAGTTATTTTCTGGTGCGTTCGGTTACCCTCCCATTGGCCGAAGCCAATAGGGGGCTTCAGGAGTTGGCAAACGACCATCTCGAGTACAAAATTACCGGAGATGCGCGCAAGGACGAAATCGGCGATATTGCGCGTGCTATGCTGGTTTTCAAACAAAATGCACTAGAACGCCGCCGTATTGCGGCTTTGCAGGAGGAGGAAAATAAGATCAAGCTTATCCGCGCGACACGTGTTGAGGAGCTGGTTAACGCTTTTGACAGCAAGGCGCGGGATCTTATTGGTAGCCTGTCAGGCGCCGCTGTCAAGATGGAGGAAACATCCCAGTCGATGCTGAGCATAGCTAATCAGACCAGTACACAATCATCTGCTGTCACCTCGGCATCAATACAGGCTGGTGCCAATATACAAAACGTGGCCTCTGCAGCAGAGGAATTGTCTGCCTCTATCCGTGAAATTGCCCAGCAAATGAACAAATCCAGCGACTATGCGCGTAGGGCTATTGATTCTGTTGAGAAGGCACAAGAAACTATCTTGCGCCTGTCAGAGGCTGGAGAAAAAATCAGTCAGGTCATTGGCCTCATTACCGACATTGCGGAGCAGACGAATTTACTGGCTCTCAACGCAACCATCGAGGCTGCTCGCGCTGGTGATGCAGGTAAAGGTAAAGGCTTTGCTGTGGTTGCATCCGAGGTCAAGTCCCTTGCCAGCCAGACACAAAAGGCTACTGATGATATTGCAGAGATGATTAGAAATGTGCAGGAACAAACCCAGCGGGCTGTCGCCGTTATTTCAAGCGTTGGAAAGGAAATTTCCGAATTGAACGAAACAACTTCCGCTGTTGCAGCAGCAGTTGAGGAACAGACTTCAGCGACTCAGGAAATTTCACGCAACGTACAGGAAGCTGCCAACGGTACGGACGAGGTTAATTCTGGCATTATGCATGTCAGTGATGGGGCTTGCAAATCCGGTGAAGCTGCCAATGAGGTTCTCTCTGTATCGAAAGACCTGTCTTTGCAGTCAGACCAGATGAAAACATCAATCGAAAAGTTTCTCTCAGACATTCGTTCCATATAGAAAAAGTGAGTAGGCCGCCCAATAAATGGTGGCCCCCTGCCGGAATCGAACTGGCCCTCCCTTGTGGACTGCAGATTTCGAGTGTCTTGGCCTATCATAACATACTAATACAAAGCACTAACAGCAGTCACTAATGGTGATTATTCCTATTGCATGAATTTTAGACTAAAATAATTGCATATTTTGCAGTCTTTCTCTATAATCAAGAGTGGGAGGCTGTAAATGACGGCTGTATTGGAGCTTAAAAGCAATCTGACGCGGGGGAATGTCTATCGCCGCTCTGACCTTGTTCAATGGTCAAATGCGGTGGATCGCCATGTGCAACTGCTTGTAAAGAACGGGGAGCTGAAAAAGCTCTCAGGCGGGGTTTACCATTATCCGAAGCAAACAGCTTTTGGCTCCGCTCCTCCGACAGATGAAGATTTGGTGCGGGCCTTCTTGAGAGATGATCGTTTTTTTATAGCGTCTCTTAACGCCTATAATGGGTTGGGGGTCGGGGCGACACAGCTTTATAACGAACAGCTTGTTTATAATTCAAAACGTGATGGGCGGTATGAACTTGGCGGGCGCACATTTTATTTTATAAAGCGCCCTTACTTCCCGAGCGAGGTTACAGAAGAATTCCTGCTGGTTGATTTGCTCAATAATCTGCATCTCTTGGCAGAGGATGCAAACGCCCTGCTTGAGAAAGTGGCGGGAAAAGCCAAAGCTATGAATCCACAAGCCTTGCAAAAGGCCGCACAGGACTTCGGCGGCCTTCGCGCCAAGAAGTTCTTTGCCAAACTCTTTTAAGGTTATAGAGTAAGGCATGGCCTCACGCGATTTTCTGCATAACCATCCTGATTTTTCTGACCTGCTCCGTATTGTGGCGGGGGAGATGTCCATTGACACTGTCCTTGTGGAAAAGGACTATTGGATTATGCACTGCCTTTATGGGTTGCAACAGCTCGGGCTGTCATTTGAATTAAAGGGCGGCACGTCTTTGTCAAAAGGCTACGGGATCATTCACCGATTTTCTGAGGACATAGATATTCGGATTGAGCCTCCGAAGGATATGAATGTCAAAACAGGACGCAATCACGACAAACCGGATCATTGCGCGGGCCGCAAGAATTTCTATGATTGGCTGGCCTCAACAATAAAGATAAACGGCATTTATGATGTTCAGCGCGATGCAGCGTTTGATGATAGTAAATACCGGAGCGGCGGCATTCGTCTTTTTTATCAAAAGACGGGAGGTAGCTTGGCAGGTATCAAAGACGGTATCTTGCTCGAGGTTGGTTTTGATGATGTCACGCCGAATAATCTGAGGACTATAAGCTCATGGGCTTATGATTTTGCGGCTCCCAAAGTTGACATTATAGATAACCGCGCGGTGGATGTGGCTTGTTATCATGCGGGTTATACTCTGGTTGAAAAGCTGCAAACCATCTCAACCAAATATCGTCAGCAGCAAGAAACAGGCAGTTTTCCGGTCAATTTTATGCGCCATTACTATGATGTATATTGCTTGCTTCAAAGTGAGGACGTGCAGAAATTTATCGGGACACCTGACTATCTGGCCCATAAGGAAAGACGCTTCCGGAGCGGAGATAATCCGATGATTGCCGAAAACGAGGCGTTCTTGCTCGGCAATCCGGATGTCCGCGCACAGTATGCCGAGGCTTTCAAAGCCACCCGCGCCCTTTATTATAAATCCCAACCGGAGTTTGATGATATGCTGGCACAGATTTCAAACTACGTTCAGCTTTTATAAAAGCAAAGATGCGCGTTTTTACGCGCATCTGAAGATGTAGTTTTTACCTGCGATGGTGGTTTCGGAATAATCCATGCCGAGGTCACGGGCCATGGCGTCAAGATCGAGGTAATAACGAATGTTCTCGGGAATTTCACCGAAAAAGCCTTCCTCGATAAATTGCTCTGCCAACTCATGAAGGCTATCAAGCTCATAGATGTCGATGTCGTATCCATCGGGATCATCCGAGCTATAATCGAAGCTGTAGCCGCACTCACCTGTAGCAAGAATAACCCTAATTTTCTGGTCGTCGGAGAAATAGTCACAGGCATTGAAGTAATCATCTATTGTGCTTTGCTGAATTTGAAGGGCTCCAAACAATTCACAGTCAAGATCGTCACCACCTATAAACTGGATTTCAAACTCTTCTACTGGATACCCGTACTGGTTCAGAAGGCCAGAGGATTTATCGGTAAATTCATCCAAACTGCGGAAATAAAAGCCATGGGCTGAGATGTCATAGGGTTGTGCGTAGAGCAAAGGCTCTTGGGTCTGGATTTGAAGCTGAAATTCATGGGATGGGATGGTTTCTTTTTGCATGATGTTCTTCCTTTCTCGGTTTGTTATCGAACGCCGAAGAAAGAGGGCAGGGGAATAAGCCGCTTTTGCATGGTCAACACGGGAAGCCTTCAGGCTGAACGGAGCGGGCCGCACCATTGCAGAAGCGGCGCACCTGCCCATAAAGGCGGTCTATAACGGTAACAGCGCGGGGAAAGGATTAGGACAGCAAAGGGCAAAGCATATCATGATACTTATAGAGGAGAGATAGAAGTCCAGACACACGTATTGCGGTCGAGCATCAACCGCGACTATTGGGGTGTGGTTGCAGTTTATAGAGGTGAGAGAAATTGAAGGCTGGTATATCGTGCGCGACTTGGAAGTCTGCGATCAGGTGATTTTTTGCATGAGTGAGGTTGAAGGTCGGAGCATGGCATTAAGGTTGTGCTTACGCAATAAATTTATTCGCGAGAATTGAAAATAATTCACTTTAGAGGGAAGGGGTGTTCGGTTAGTCTTACCCGTGCTGATTAAGGCGCTCGGGGGAGAGTATGCAAAAGTTTTTCGAATTCGTAAAGAACGGCCCTTTCAGGGAGCTTTTCTCGTTTTATGTGCCGCAGCCCTTATTTTCATCGTTGGTTTTCTCGTATGGAACAATCTTTACCATGCGCTCAAGGTCAAGGACATCAATGATCCTCGTTTTGATCCGATGGCCTATCGGTTTGAGGATTATGCTGTCGAGGCCGAAAGTCAAAAAGTATTGACGTATATATTTCCTGTAGGAACGCCCCGTGAAAAGGTCGAGGGGTTACTAGTCAAGAAGTTGGGAGCGGAAGCTAGAAAGATACCAGATAACGTAGGTGTTATATTTAAAAACGGGGAATATTCAGTCTACTATAGCGTACCCTATAATCCGTTTTTTTATCAGGGGCCAAATCTTTCAATGCTGGCAGGATTCTTATTTTATGTTGGTGGTAGAAGCATAACAATTGACTACGATAAGGACAATAAACTGATTAAACTAAGCTCAATGATTCCATAGGAGGAAAATATGTCTGGGGAAAAACTGTATGTTGCGAGTGAAACAATTTCGGAAGGGCCACTTACGGGGCAGTTGCATAGTTTTATTATCTATGATCCCAATGTAGATGGGGATGATGATCCTTTTACATTTGGTTCCAATGGAGAAAGTGAGTCTCTAATTTTAAGGGCAGGAACTGAGGGTACACTTGGGGGGACATGGTTCAATGTAATCGTCGAGGCTGGAGTTAAGTTTAGCGAATCTAAGGATGATAAGTATTATAAGGATCTCACCCTCTCCGAACAAAACCTGACAGAGATTGCTCTGCGTCCCGATCAAGATGCGGCGCTGCGCTGCGCGAATGACAATGTCAAAAACTGGGAGCGTTGTTCCGCGCGCTGGTGGGGGCAGCGTGTGGCGTAATGATTTTTTGGGAAGAGTTTGAAGAGAAAAAGTAACATCATGCTTGTACGGCAGCAAACAATTTATGCACGATATATGTGGATTTATTTTTGTGATCTTAGGTTGGTAGTTGAGGGTTGTATGGTTAAAGTCTCTTTGTTTACAGGAGTAAGGAAGATGAGGAAAGTTGTTCTTTTACTATCAGTATCTCTAATGTTATCGTCGTTTCTTGTCGTTTTTGTTTCGTGTGCGCAAGCAGAAGAAAGTAAGGCTGAGCGGGATCGTTATATAAGCGAATTTCTGAATATGGCTATAAATTCTCAGGTGCATTTTCCTTCTGTGCTTACCTTGTATAATTCTGAGAGCAGCTTAAACGAAAAAAAAATAAAACAGGCATATCCATGGTTGGCTCCCTTTATTTTCAGGGGAAATAATGCTCCAAAATCCGCTGTTATCAATAAGTGGAATAAACCAATTCGCGTATCTATGGGGTATCCAAATGATTTAGAAAGTCCTAACACAACAAAGTTAGGTCAAGACGACGAAGCCCTGTGGCCAATATTTTCTTCTGCTTTGGAAATTAATGACCCAGCCAAGGAAAAAATTGTAGTGGACGAGATTGAAAGAGTTGCCCCTGAACTGTCTCGTTTAATTAATTTGCCAGTTAAATATGTTCCCCATGAACAGGAAAAAGAAGTAGAACCATCAAATGTTCGGATCATTTTTTCGGATAAGATATTCATGAAAAACAAATATAAGCCGGATGTGTTTATTCCGGGAATTCATACATATGGTGGAGTGAGGGATTCTTTTGATGCGTTTGTGAACCGGAGTTTATTTGGGGTGGTCTTTTTTTCTCCTGACTCCTCTCAACAAGTGTATGGGTATGTTTTTCCCGATACAGAGAATAGTATACAAATGTCCTTTTGTTATATATGGAACGGCCATAGTGAAGAGATTCTTCGATCTTTGACAAAAGAGTGTCTTCTTTCCTCTATGGGGCTAACGAATAGGGAAAAAATAACTGCCTTTTCTGAGGCAGGGGAGTTTTCCGAAAACGATAAGAACTTTATAAGTTTCCTTTACTTGCCTGAAGTAAAAAGTGGGTACGATTATATTCAAGCCTACAAAGTGGTACAAAAAGAAATTCATTAGGATGAGGTGCATCTATGTCTAGTTTTGAAGTTACTATTGGTGATGTGGTATTTGAGGTTGTGTACAATCAAACAATTTCACAGCAAGATGTTGATCTTTATAAAAATGCGCTCATTAATCTAAGCTACTTTCCTGAATTTCAAAGTGCATTTACAAACACAGCTCATTTGATTCCTGACAGTAAAATTCAAATAGCTCTACGTAACAACATATACGATGAAGATAGACCAGCATATACAGCCCCCATATATCCAAGGGATGGAGAATATTCCGTAGAAGGAAATTTAAGAGTTACATCAATTGGTATTGATATTGATGTTGAAGCTGTAAGTAAAACTTTTTATAGTAATGAGCAGGGAGGGAGCTCACGCGCAAGTGGTATAGCTGTTCTTGTTAATGAGCTTGGGAATGCAGCTTCGTATATAAATCCTACATATAATCCTGATCATAGTGCTAGCGGTAACCCTGTTTTTGGGCATGATCCATATGTTGGACAGTCTAGAATAGACACTGAAGTTTATAGCAATAAAATGGAAAATTTGTTGCATTCATATATGGACGAACCATTACGAAATGTAGCCCCCAACACTGGATATTATGACTCAAATGCACAAAGTTCATATGTTGTTTACAATACAAAAGGTTGGGTTGAGGCATGGGCAGATTCTATGGGGGTAGAAGATGCCAGCGCACAGGCATTTAATCTTGAGGGTGTATCAAACTTGCAAGAGTTTTTTGCAGCCAAACCAATTGATAATTGGATGAATATGCTGGGTGTTGACGCCCCTGTTTCAGGTAGTCAAGAGGTTGTTGATTTGACTCCAGTAGTTGAAAGAAATTTATCCGCTATTCAGAGTCGTTCGATTGGAGATGGGCTGCTCTCGGAGGTAGTGCAGATCGCGGCTTCGTCTTTTATCAACTCTATTCTCGACTTTTTCGGTCTTGCCAAAACTTTGGGTTCGCCTTTGGTGCTTGACCTCGACGGAGACGGGATTGAGTTGACGAATTTGAACAGCACGGCTGCCGTTTATTGGGACATTGATGCGGACGGGTTTCGGAACGCGTCGGGCTGGGTAACGGGCGGGGACGGGCTTTTGGCCATTGATAAAAACGCGGACGGCGTGATTAATGACAACAGCGAGCTGTTTGGTAACAGCGCGAATTTTGCCAACGGGTTTGACGCGCTCGCGGCGTATGACAGCAACCATGATAATGTTATCACCAGCGGTGATGTGCAGTTTGTAAACCTTAAAGTTTGGGTGGACACAAATGGCAACGGCTATTCTGAGGGCGGCGAGCTGCACACGCTTGACAGTCTTGGCATTACCTCGATCACCACGACCTACACCGATACCAGCACTAATAATAACGGCAATATAATCGAAGAAACATCCACCTTTGTGCAAAACGGTACCACCAAATCTATCGTCGATGCGTGGTTTGCCTATGACACGGTCAACACGGTGTATAACGGCGATTATACGCTCGATGTGCGGACACTCTTTATGCCGACGCTGCGCGGGTATGGCACCCTTGCTGACCTGCATATCGCGATGAGCCTTGATAACACAAGCGCGGGCAATCTGCTTGATAAAGTGGCTGCGCTGCAAAGCAAAACATTCGAACAGGTATTTGATGGCACGGATACGCTCAAGAGCGCGGTGCGTGACATCCTGTTCCGCTGGGCAGGGGTTGATAATGTGGCTATTAACAACCGTGGAGATAATGTGGATGGTCGGGAACTGGCTTTTTTAGAGAAGCTTATGGGGCAGGATTTTGTGCAGCGGGGGACATCTTCTGACCCATATGGGCCTAATGCTGGAGGCGCTCTGGATGAAGCATTTCATATTGCCTTTAATAATTTATATGCGCGACTTGTGGTGCAGACCGAGGGAGGTAAACTTTTCACAGGAAACTGGAGCTATGATCCGGTGAGTGACAGCTTCACGGGCGTGGCGGGATTGGATACCGCGAGATTGAATGAGCTGAAAGAAGAGGCCTTGGCCTTAGGAACGACGACTGATCGTGAAAAGTTTTGGGGAAATGTCGTGCGGATGGTAGAGTTTACATTCGGTACTGCAAATCTTTCTGCGCAGGCACTTGTTGATCTTGATAGTGCAATTACGGCCTCTGACCCTGTGCTTGGGCTTTATACTACGGTTCTTCCGTCTCTAGAATACAGCATCCCCGAGGGAATAAGCGAAAGTGGAACCTCATCTAGTGATACTTTGATTGGGACATTCGGGAATGACTTTCTTGATGGCAAGGATGGCGCTGATATTCTGCAAGGAATGGAGGGTGATGATGAATTGCTTGGTGGTAATGGTGATGATGAGATTGCAGGTCAAGAAGGCTCTGACTTCCTGAAGGGGGGAAATGGGAATGATGTTTACATCTATAACCGCGGGGATGGAGACGACACAATAGATGAGTCAGGGACAGGAACCAGTAACGCTAATGATGTTATTGTTTTCGGGGAAGGGATTAATCTTTCAGATATTAGTGTTGTCAGGGTTGGCCCTGATGATCTTATGATTACAATAAGTGGAGAAAATTCTGGACAGATTGTGATTGAGGGAGAATTTTCTGGAACAGGCGGTTCTGTAGAGTATGTCCAGCTTTATGACCAGTCCGTGTACACGCTTCTTGATGGGCCATATACCGCTTATGGTTCGTCGAAAGATGATGCTATTGATGGGCTTGCAACCGCTGATACGATTTATCTTCAGGATGGAAATGACATTTCCCGTACAGGAAATGGGGCGGATTACGTTCTGGGCGGGAACGGCAATGATTCCATATATGGGGGCAATGACAATGATGAGCTCTGGGGAGAGAGTGGCTCCGACATTCTTTTTGGCGGCAGTGGAAATGATATTCTGTATGGCGGTTTAGGTAATGACACCATAAGAGGTGAGGCTGGAGAGGATATTTTTTACTACGTAAGGGGCGATGGAGACGATAAACTCTACGAGACGGGAACAGGAACAGGCAATACGAATGACGTGATTTATTTCGAGGCAGGAATTGCCTTGAATGATCTCAGCTTTATGCGGATAAAAGGATCGACGTTCGGTAGCGCAGATTTGCAAATTACCATAGCGGGAGAGAATGCTGGTTCTATCATCATTAAAGACCAGTTCAAAACTTCTGCGGGGGTTATTGAGAGGCTGGTTTTCAGTGATAATTCCTATTACACGCTGACAGACAAAAACTACATCAGCACAGGGACATCGCAAGATGACAGGCTTGATGGAACGTCCTATGGTGGTTTGACAACCGATACAATTTACCTTCTTGACGGTAATGACACCTCCTATGCCGGAGCTGGGAATGACATTGTTTACGGGGGTAACGGCAATGATAACATCTATGGCGATGATGGAGATGATCTCCTTTATGGCGGCGCAGGTGATGACCGGATCGAAGGCCGTAATGGCATTGATACAGTGAGTTACGCCGATGCATCTGCAGCGGTAACGGTATCGCTGGCATTGACGACGGCCCAGAATACAATTGGTGCGGGGATCGATACGCTGGCAACCCTTGAGAACCTTACCGGATCGAATTTTGGTGATACGCTCACAGGAAGTTCGAGTGCCAACACGATTGATGGCGGCGCGGGAGATGACACTATCCAAGGCGGGCTTGCCAACGATATATTAATAGGTGGTGCAGGCCGCGACACACTTTCTTACAGCGCAGCGACGGCGGCGGTAACGGTATCCCTTGCCTTGACCGCGGCGCAGAACACAGTTGCGGCTGGAACAGATACTGTTTCCGGTTTTGAAAATCTGCTGGGATCGAACTACAATGACATGTTGAGTGGTGATGCGGGCGATAACACGCTTGAAGGGGCTGCTGGAGACGATGTCCTTGATGGAGGTCTTGGCCTTGATACTGCCAGCTACGCCGGATCACTCTATGGCGTGACGGTTAATCTTGGTATCACGGGTGCGCAGAATACATATGGCGCAGGTACCGATACTCTGGCGGGTATCGAACACCTCATCGGCTCGGATGCGGATGATTACCTCTATGGCAATGCGCAGGATAACCTCTTGGTGGGTAATGGCGAGAATGACGAGCTGGGCGGCGGTCTTGGTAATGACAGGCTTGAAGGAGGCGCGGGCAGCGATACCTACGTCTATAACGCAGGGGATGGCATTGACACCATCCTTGATGTTGGTTCGGACTATGACATGATCTTTGTAACCAATATGAGCATCAATGAGGTTGCGGCGCTGACCACTGACGGGGATGGAACGCTCACCATCACCTTTGAAGAGGGCGTGAGCGCTATTCGTATTCTCAATCAAAATAGCGCAGGCTACGGCGTAGAGGGGATTGCGTTTGAAGACGGCTACCTTGTTGATCTTAAAAACTATAATACATGGGTTTTGGGCAGCGCTGGAGATAATTTCTTTTATGGGTCATCTGCGGACAGTACCGTCATCGGCAAGGCGGGCAATGATGTCGTTTATGGCGATATGGGCCTTGATAACATCCATGGGGGCCTTGGTAATGATACGCTCAATGGCGGCGGAGATGCCGACTATCTCTTCGGGGAAGAAGGCAACGACATCCTGATGGGCGATACGGGCGATGATCTCCTTGATGGAGGGGATGGTGCCGACCAGCTCTTTGGCGATGAAGGGCGTGATACGCTCTATGGCGCGGCGGGCGCGGATATTCTCTACGGCTGGGATGGCAATGATAGTCTCTCGGGCGGCGCTGATGATGATACGCTTTATGGCGAGACGGGAGAGGATTATCTCTTTGGCGATGACGGGGCTGACCAGCTCTTTGGCGGCTTTGCCCATGACATGCTGTATGGCGGAATTGGCAATGATGCTCTCCACGGCGAATATGACAACGACACGCTCTATGGCGAGGCAGAAAACGATACGCTCTACGGGGATTCCGGTAATGACACGCTTTACGGGGGCGAGGGCAATGATGTTCTTTTGGGAGGCTATGGCTGGGATACTCTTTATGGCGGAGGCGGCCTTGACGCCTTTGTCTTTAAGGAAACAGATGCCATCGACCATGTGAAAGACTTTAACACCTCGCAAGGCGATTATCTTGAGCTTGCATCCCTTCTGGTGGGCTATGATCCGGTCACGAGCGCGATTGCCGATTTTGTGACCGCACGTCAGGTGGGCGGGGATACCATTATCAGCGTTGACCGTGATGGGGCGGGAGGCCAGTACACAAGCCTTGATGTGATCGCGCTTGACGCCGTGACGGGGGTCACTATCCAGACCCTGCTGGATAACGAGCAGCTCAAGATTGCCGCCTAACACGTGCCAGATTCACAAGATCCCTCATGGAGTATCAAGGAGCATCCCCGGGCCGCAGAGCATCTTGGCAGGGCCGCGCAGGGTATTCTGGAGAGCTTGAGGGCAGGAAGTGGCGAAGACAGGCTGGCATTCCTATGTGATACCCGCGCCGTGCATTGTGAGCTCTTTACGCCCCTAACTCCCGAAGGCCATGCGGCTTATGCCGGAACCTACCGCGGTGAGGCAGGAAGTATTTTGGAGCACCGCAAAGCCGCAATCCACTATAAGAACATCGAAGGCCTCAAGGAGCGTTATCCGGCCCTCAATCCGGCGGAGGTTATCCCCTATATGGCAACACTCGAGGATTTTATACGGGAGACGTTTTTAGCTGCAGAGGGTTTTGATACGGATACTTATTTCACGCGGATGGTGCGGATATTCGGGATGTTCAGTAAAATACACCCTTATCTTGACGGAAACGGTCATATCAGCCGGATGATGATGGTACTGCTCGCGGAGCATAAAGGCGTAGAGGTTAGCCCCGCATGGACAATCCACCCGCGCCCCTACGGGATCGAGATGGCGATTGCTTTTGAGCACTACAAAACCTGCCCTGTGATCCTCAAACAGGTTTTGAAGCTCTGGTTTAAAGTTTAGTCGATAGTGAGAGAGCGGGTGGGGGAAGAGGCAGCCCTTAATTCAAGTCGGGCTTTCGCTCCATATGTTGTTCAACGTCCTGTTCTTCCGGTTTTGAGGCAGCATGATTAAACGATGATGACATAGGCCTGCGGGGCTTGGGTTGCCCCTCAGGTTTTGCTTGTTTCGGTGGTGGTGGAGCAGATTCTTGCTTCCACATCTTCTTGAATTTATCCAGAACGCTTTCGCTTTGCGGTGAAGTCGTGGTCTTTGTTTCCGGTTGAGGCTTGGGATTAAGCTCGGCCTCGGTATAAGGCGGAGCGCGGTATTCAGGCGGAATGTCCTGCCGCTTTTCCGCGGCCTCGGCTTTGGTTTTTCGGATAACATCTTCTTCTTTAACGGGAGGTGGTTCCGGTTTGCGGAATTGCCCCTTTAAACCCTCTTCTTTTTCAGTCGTCTTTGGTTGAGCCTGTTTCTGAGCTGCCTCCTGCGCCTTTTGCGCTTTTAATTCTGTCTGGATTTTATCCAGCATTTCTTTGGTTTGAGCGTTGGCATCAATCTTATAATCCTTGAGGTTTGTATGTGATTGTGTCGTCGTGGTCTTAGCCTCTGTTGGCTTAGCTGTGTCCTGTTTTATGTCCGCCTGCGCTGTGGTGGTTGGCGCAGACTTAATGGGCATTTCTGGTTTTATCGCGGTTGGTTGCTTTTCATTTTGAGCTTTACCAAAGACTTCTTGGAGCTTTTCAGTCTTCGGAGATGGTTTGTATTCCTCTGGTATTTTTCCTTCGGCCTCTTGAACCTGCCCACCCGCCTTGCTCGGTGGCCTTGCCTGTTCCGGCGCTTTTGCCGCCCGCGTTGTGATGGTGGTGCTTGCATCCGGTTTTTGCGGGACAGTGACAGATAAGTTTTGTGACGCGCGGATTTTTACCACTTCCGTCTCAATCATGGTCACAAAAGAGCGGTATTTGTTATATTCTATCCCTCTTGATTGCAGGGTCTCTAACTTGTCTTTCATCTCTTTGATCTGGGAATGGATGCTCTCGCGATAAGTTCTGCCGTAACGGGCAAGCTGGCGTTCATGCTGCTGCGCTTTCTCGGATTCCGAAAGTGCCCGTTGGGTCTGGCCTTCTGTCCGTAGGCTCAAAAACTCTTTGGCTTTTATCATGATGTCGCCAATCAGCTTCTGGAGTTTCTGGGGCAATGTTGTCTTGTCTAGAAGTGTTTCCAAGCGCTCTACACGGTGGTCAAGAAAATCAATCTCTCGTTCAATAGACTCGATTTGTTCCTTTAATGGTTTGTCGGGAAACTCGGCTCTTTGTTCATTCAGTGCTTTGATCTCGGCATTAAACTCCGAACGGCTCTTTTCGCGCTCTGGCGTTTCTTTCTTGGATTCTACCCTGTCTTCAGAAGTTGCTTTTTCTGCTGGAGCATCTTCCTTCGGGGACATATCTGGTGAGAGGCTGCCTGTGTCGCCTGAACCGGATTTTTTGGTTGTATCGGTGTCGCCGTCTTCACCGTCGTCCTCATCGTCCTCATCCTTTTCATTGCCTCGGTTGGATTTACCGAGGGCTTCGGCATAGGTTGACGCCTTGCCCTCATGAATTTGAGGGATACGCTCGATGCCCTGCGCCTCGAGTGTTCGCCTGTCTATGCTCACGTCTGATTGCCCTGCGCGGTGGAGAGCATCATTCGCCAAAGTCTCCCAGACTTCCCGAATGATCTCGATTTGCTGGGGGCCCGTTACCTTGTCGTCAAGGATGCGGGTTTTGGCTCCCAAACCCTCTGGGGTCAGCTCCCGCGTGGTAAAGAGAAGATGTGCATGGTGGTTTCTGGGGTCGTGCCCGTCTCCCTCACAAGGGCTATGGATGGCGACATCCACCGCAACGCGGTATTTCTCCACCAGATAAGCCGCCATGTCCCGTGTGAGGCTCTCCCGCTCATGGACGCTCAGTTCATAAGGGAGAGCTATAATGACTTCCCTCGCCACACGGGAATTCTTGCGTGTTTCTGCCTCCTCAGAAGCGTTCCAAAGGACAAACCTGTCTTGGAATTTCTCGGGGGCACAGAGGGGCATCAGGATAAAGGCATTCACCACGCCATGGCGCCTCGAGTAGCGGTGAATAGTGCCTGTACGCTCGTCCAGCAGCTTTTGCCCCGAACGGTAAGCCGCTGCCGCCACAGCAGAATGATTTTCTGCCCGCGAGAACACACGCAAAGAACAATGATAAATCGCCAACGATCACACACCCTGTTTTGTGATCTGGAACCCGATTTATGGCACTGATTCGGCCATTTTTAGGCCCGATCAGCGCTCTTTATGAGCCTTAAAAAGCACTGCAAACGGAGTTTGCGTAAGTGCGCTGTTAAGCTCTTCTTTTCAGTTTATCACAGGAGATACGGCTGTTGCCAACTTCAGGTGCCGCACTCTCTACATAGCAGAGTTGGATAAAAGGAAAAGGGAGAATATAAGGGTTGCTTTGTTTACTCTTTGTAAAGAATATCTTCCAGATTTTTGAGGGCTTGGGCGTGTTTGGTTTTGTCCATTTTGCTGAGATTTAGCATTTTCCAGCGCACAGCAGGCAGTAATTCAATGCCCTGTAAACCCAACAGTGCCCAATTCGGTTTCAGTGATTTGAAGGACAGCAGAAATAGCCTTTCATCATCCGTTAGGGTTTTGTTCAATCCTGAAATCAGCCTTTCCCTCACAGCTTCCAGCTCTTCGAGCAGCACATTCACCTGTGCCATACGGACAAACTCGCTTTCATAGGTTGCCCGTAAATCTTTGCGGGTCGGGCGCAAGAGTTCGCCCATCGTCCGGTTATGGCTTATCAGATAGACGAGGAATGTCTTTCTCAAATCATCTGTCAGCCCTTCGTTTTCCAAGAGAAATTTTACGTCGAACAGGTCGCGCGGGTGCTGGCGATCAAGCGCTGCGCACAGCTTTCCGGCATAGAGATCGGGTATGGCGAGCATTTGTATCTCGACATACCCGAATTGTGATTCCACCCTCTCAGAAATTTCGCGTATTTCTTCGGGGAAAACGGAGCCGCGCAAAACGGGCGACAATTCAATCTTGATCTGGATGTCTCCCCGTTTGACAACGAGGCGCAGAGCATCGGCGCGGCTTTCAAATGATTTCTGAATCTGTGTTCCGGCAATGGCCGCAAGGATAGTATCTGCGATACGGCTGAGCGCCGCTGTGATGTTGGCAAGCGCCGTATCACGGTCGTCCATCGGCAGATAGACGAGATCAATATCCACGGACAGGCGGGGGAAATCCCGCACAAACAAGTTGATAGCTGTTCCGCCTTTCAGCGCAAAGCACTTCTCGTTTGCCACGAAGGGCAAAACGTCGATCAGAAGCTGGACTTGTCTATAGTATTCGCTGTTCCTGTCCACATTTCCTCAGGCACGGTTATTTTATATTTAGTATCGAGTTTTCCGCCTTTGACCAAGCATCTGTTTCCCGAACCCAATCCTAACTCGTCCAAAGCGTTGGGGGCAGGAAGTTTTTTGAACCACGCATATTGATGGCGCTCGGCAAACCAGTAAAACAGGCGGCGCACCTTCACGGTTTGAACTTCTTTTAGCAAATTCTCAAGACGGCGTGGCGATAGCGTCGTCAATCCCTGCATGAGCTGGTCGGCGTGTTCGAAGGAGACGGTATCAGGAACATCCATCAATATTTCAAGATAGGCCCGTTCCGGTGAGGAACGGGTAAACGGCCATGTGTTCCCTTGTCCGGTCAGCGTGTCGCTATAGAGTTTTTTTAGGCTCGTATCGTAGGAGTCATTCACAAGGCCGGATGTACCGAGATCAAGCCTGTCAACTGTTGCCAGCGCGGTATGGCGGATAAACTCGATATTGGGCAGAACGCGGTTCATCCATTTAGGCAGGGTATCTTTGCCATAGAGATGTACAACCTTTTTGCTGGATAGGGCAACGTAATGCCCAAGCCCGCGCAGTTCCAGTGCAGTCAGTCCTCCGACGGTTAGATTCGAGTTCAGGACGCTTTGCAGGAAGCAGACAAGCCCTTCCCACGTTGGCGTTGTGCCGGGGCGCATATAAACGCCCTGCGCTAAAGCCACAAGTTGACCGCTCTTGACGAGGTTATCGACCGCGTGGCGGTCAAAATCCACGTTCTGCCGTAAAAGCCATGCCCGCGTGACGGGCAGGGATTCTGGTACAAGCGCCAATAGTTCTTGTCGTCTTTCAGTATTTCGAGTCATAGTTTACGGTCCATATTTTATGCGGCGATTATCGCCGCAAACATATTGCAGTGTAAACTATATCACGTTTGCCAAGTTTGTTGAAACATTAAAATGCGGCGATTATCGCCGCATTATTTAATAATTATAAATTATGCCCACAATGATTAGGTCGACTAACAAAGAAACAGGTCGTTGCAGAGATTGGGGGTTGATTTTTTCCGATAAAACCACAAGGTAGTAATTGATCACTATCTTATCTGGGCAGGCAAAATGGAAATGAACTCTAAACTTTCAGCTGAAAAACGCAAAAATATAACGATTGAAACGGTTATTGAGCTTGCGGGGCAACAAAATCCCAGTGAAATCACGACGGCCGCCATTGCAAAGCATATGGGCGTAACGCAAGGAGCCTTGTTTCGGCATTACGCCACGAAAGATGATCTATGGCAGGCTGTTATGGAGTGGGTTTCTATCCGTTTGCTTGATCGTTTGGAGGAGGCTGCGAGGGGGGCGTCTTCGCCGATAGAGTCTATGAAGGCAATGTTTCTCAGCCACATAGAATTCGTTGCCGATCATCCTGGTGTGCCGCGCATGATGTTTGGCGAGCTTCAACACTCAGAGTCAACTCCTGCAAAACGTATGGCCCAGACACTTATTAAAAACTATAGGGAACGTCTTTGTGCTGTGATTGAAGAAGGGAAGAAATGCGGTGAAATACCACCTTCTCTTGATGCAGAGGCCGCCGCTGTTCTTTTTATTGGCATGGTACAAGGACTTGTCATGCAATCTCTTATATCCGGTGATATGGGTTCTATGCGTGTTGCGGGCCCTTCATTGTTTGCAATCTATCAGCGTGGAGTCGCAGTAAAAGCATGAAAAAACTTTCTCCCATCACACGCAGGAAAATTGGAATAATCCTTGCCTTGCTTCCGCTGGTTTTGACGTTTGTATATGTGGGTGTTAGGTCAGGCCCTCTTGCTCCGGTTTCTGTGACAACGGTAAAAGTTGACATCAAAGAGATTTCTCCTTCCTTGTTTGGAATAGGAACCGTTGAGGCTCGGTATTCCCACAAAATAGGGCCAACAACGGCGGGGCGCATCAAAAATCTGAATGTTGATGTTGGAGAGGCTGTTCAGGCTGGGCAATTGCTTGGCGAAATGGATTCCGTTGATCTCGAAAGCCGCTCATCGTCTCAGTCCTCAAACATTAGGCGAGCCGAGGCACTTCTAAAGCAGTCCGAGGCAACATATGGCTACGCTCGTGATGAGGCCAAAAGAGCAGAAAAACTATTCCCTGCCGGAGCCGTGAGTAAATCTCTCCTTGATGCAAAGCGTCAAGAACTGCGAGTGGCCGAAACTGCTTGGATGGCCGCCAAGGAAGATCTCACTCGAACAAAATCAGATTATGATGCGATTGCAAACCAGCTTGATAACGCACAATTGATAGCTCCGATCGATGGTATTGTTGTTCTAAGAAATGCAGAAATTGGAACAACAGTTGTTGCGGGGCAGACGATCTATGAAATCATTGATCCTAAATCAATCTGGATCAACGCCAGATTTGACCAGATCAGTTCTTCGGGGCTAGAAAAGGGGCTCTCCGCACAGATTGTTCTTCGCTCAAGGAATGGGGAGTCTCTCATCGGCCATATTCTCTATGTCGAACCAAAAGCGGATTCCGTGACTGAAGAAACTTTGGCAAAGGTCATCTTTGACACGATCCCCAATCCCCTCCCTCCATTAGGAGAGCTTGCCGAAGTGACCGTAGAGTTACCCCCTCTTCCTCCTTCCCCAACAATTCCGAATGCCTCTATCCAGAATGTAAATGGAAAAACAGGTGTCTGGGAAATAAAAGACGTGAATCTTTCTTTTGTTCCTGTAACTTTGGGAAGCGCAGATTTGGATGGACAGGTTCAGGTTAAGAACGGCCTGAAGGGAGGAGAGAACATTATTCTCTACAGCGAGAAACTCCTCTCCCATCTAAGCCGCATCCGTATAGTTGATAAAATCCATAAGGCCGAACCATGATTAGCCTTGCTGGCCGTGACATTCTTCATGCTTGGGGAAAATTCGTCTTTACCGGCATCGGGCTTGGCCTTCTGATCGGTGTTACGCTTGTTATGGCCGGAGTTTATCGCGGCATGGTCGATGATGGAAAGGCTCTGCTTGATAACAGTCGATCGGACTTGTGGGTTGTACAGAAAGACACACTTGGCCCTTATGCGGAGTCATCAAGCATCAATGACGATATTTATCGCTCTATTTTTCTAATGCCCGGAGTTAACAAAGCCACAAATGTTACCTATCTGACCATGCAAGTTAAAAAGGAAACCCAAGATGTAAGAGCGATGGTTGTTGGAATAATGGCAAATTCCGAACCAACCTCGTCTGGCTGGCCCCCTTACCTCATCGCGGGGAGACATATAACACGATCTCATTACGAGGCCGTTGCCGATGTCAAAACAGGGTTTCATTTAGGAGACAAAATTGTCATTCGCCGCAACAAATATGAGGTGGTGGGGCTGACGCGACGCATGGTCTCTTCTAGCGGAGATCCCATGATCTTTATCCCGCTCAAAGATGCGCAGGAGGCGCAATTTCTGAAAGACAATGATGCCATTTTGCAAAATCGCCGCCGGACTTCAGAGAATCCTATATTCAATCAACCAGCGATCCCAAATCTTCTTGAGTCAACCATCACCGCCCAAAGCACAAACAGTTTTGTGAATGCCATTTTGGTCAAAGTCTCTCCCCTATATTCTCCAGAAGACGTGGCAAACAATATTGCGCGCTGGAAAAGACTGACCGTTTATACGAGAGATCAAATGGAAACAATATTGGTCGGAAAACTGATTGCCACCTCCGCAAAACAAATCGCCATGTTTCTTGTAATTCTGGCCGTGGTAAGTGCAGCCATTGTAGCGTTCATTATTTATACCCTCACGATGGATAAAATACGCGAGATCGCGGTGCTTAAGCTGATTGGAACAAGAAACAGTACAATCGCATCTATGATCTTGCAGCAGTCTTTGGCTCTGGGTTTTATCGGGTTTATCGTAGGGAAGATCACGGCAACATTCGCAGCACCTGCTTTCCCTAAATATGTACTCCTCATCCCTCAGGACTCTATCGTGGGATTTTTTATTGTGATGCTGATTTGTACATTGGCGAGCATCGTCGCTATTCGGATCGCGATCAAAGTTGATCCGGCAGAAGCTATCGGGGGATAAAGTGGCAGGAAAAGGCATTCGCATTGAAGGGCTAAAGAAACGATATGGCGATGGCGATACGGCAGTTTATGCCTTGAAAGGCGTAGATATGAAGGTTGATGCCGGAGAGGTTGTCGGATTAATAGGCCCGTCCGGCTCTGGAAAAACAACACTCCTGAAATGTCTGGGCGCGGTTATTGATCCAACAGAAGGGCGTATGACCTTGGGCGATGAAGTTATTTTTGATAACGGCTGGAAGGTTGATGATTTGCGGGCCTTGCGCCGTGATAAAATCGGATTTGTGTTTCAAGCCCCCTATCTTATTCCTTTTCTTGATGTAACCGACAATGTTGCTCTTTTGCCAATGTTGGCAGGTGTTCCAAATGAGGAAGCGCGGAAGAGGGCCAAGGATTTACTCACCGCTTTGGATGTCCAGCACAGGGCAATCGCGATGCCCTCCCATCTTTCAGGGGGTGAACAACAACGTGTGGCAATAGCCCGCGGATTGGTAAACCGCCCTCCTATTATTCTAGCGGACGAACCGACTGCCCCGCTTGACTCTGAACGCGCTATGGCTGTTATCAGTATTCTGAACAATATGGCGCAAGAATATGAAACGGCGATTATTGTGGTCACGCACGACGAGAAAATTATTCCAACCTTTAAGCGCATCTACCACATCCGAGATGGGATTACCCATGAAGAGAGAGGGGAAGGAAGAAATATTGAATAACATAAGAGGGGCAGATGACCGCCTTAAAATATTTAATTGAAAGTGAAATAGAATGCGTTCGCCTAGGGGTGCGTTTTTTCGGCAAGCGAAAATGCACTGAAAAGTCGGTTCCGACTTTTTAAAAGATGAATTTTCATTCTGTGCGGCATGAAAATATTTTGCTTCTTTGGAGAAAATAAAATGGCGGGCAGGGTGGGATTCGAACCCACGGTGGGCGTGAACCCACGAAGGTTTTCAAGACCTTTGCAATCAACCGCTCTGCCACCTGCCCGCATTTGAATGGGTAGCGTGCTTTATAGTCAGAAACCGCTTTCTTTTCAAGAGGCTGAATTAATCTTTTGGTTTTTTTGGCTTCTTTTTGGTTTTTCTAATATTAATGGCCGAGGCGTCCAAGGTATTTTTAATGTGCGAAGCGTAGAATTGCTCAATCATTTCCACGCTTGTGCGGCAGTTTTTGGCGATTTGGTAGATGTCTGCTCCCTCCATCAGGCGAAGGCAGATATAGGTATGGCGAAGGCTATAGGCTGTTCGTACATTCCCATCGCGATCATATTTTAGATTGCACTCAGCCAAAACCTGATTAATCAGGTCATTTCTGGTTTTACCAAATATTTTGTTGGTGGGTTTTGCCTCTGGATGGCGCTTTTGCATTCTTTGGAATGGCAGGATAGCGCCAGACATGCTTTTGCAATATCCTACACCGCGCTTGCCACGAACTTCTATTTCTAGAATATGTTCATCGGTGTCTTCATCTTCTACAATTGTAATATCCCTGTATTCAAGTCGTCCGGCTTCGTCGGGTCTCAGGCCAGTATTGGCCATGAAGAGAATATAGTCATGCAAATCTTCCCATACAGCGCGATGACGCTTTAAGGGGGGATTTTTTGCCCGCTCGCGTGATGCTTCGTAAAATATTTTATATTCTTGAGGGGAAAACCATGCGCGATGTTTTACCTTCCCTGATGTTTTGTAGGGTGGGGATATATCCGGTACGGCGTCAATCCAGCCGTAACGATGGGCTGTTTTCAGAACCAAGCGCAATGTTACCGTTTCATGGTGCAGGGTGCTGCGTGAGGGGAGTTTTCCTTTATGACCGTTTGTGCTTCTCGCAATTCGGTACTCCTGAACAAGCCCTGCATTGATTTCTTTTACAGGTTTATTGCCAAAGAAGGGTATAAGGTGAACTCGTGCTCTCATCTCGTGTTGCGCCGTCCATTCCTTATTTCTATCTCCTTGGGTAATAACGCCGTATTCCGCAATAAATTTTTCTGCGGCCTGCGCAAAGGTCGGGCCTGTCACAGTTTTCTTTTTAGGTGTGATCGGAGAATGCAAACTCGGGGCAGGAGCATCCGTCATCTGATAGGGGGATGCTTTGCTCAAAAGAAATTGCGTGTGCCCGTTCTCCTGTATTCGTTTAGAATCCACATAAACGGCCATATACCACTCGCGTGCATATTCTATCGCCAGTGCGAGAGTTTTGTGTTTCGTCGATTTGCGATGGTTGCGTCCATTCATGTAGGTGGAGCATTGCCAACATTTGCTGTTGTCACGTTTGTAAACGTGAACCTTACCATCCATCAAGCTATGTGTTTCACATTCCATTACACATTTCCTCTCAAATCAAAAAAGTGTGTAAGATATGTGTAAGTATAAACCGGAAAGGTTAATGCTTTTAATATATTGATTTTATTGATAAATTTTTGTAAAAAATAGACCGAAAGGGTTTTCAAGACTAGAGCCTTAAACCACTCGACCACCTCTCCGGCGTCATGTGCGTTAGCCTGCCTCTTATATCAAATAAATTATGTGTTTCAAGAGCCTAGATTTTTTCTTTGGTCAATTTCTTGGCTTTTTGAGGCTCTTGATGTGGATTGCCGCGGTGATCAGCTGGGCATTTTGCCGGAATTGACAGATTTTCTTCCGTAGGCCTATATATGAACATGTCCGAGCATCACACCAAACCCCAATTAATGGCTTTTGCTGCCCAGAAAGCCAAGGAATCGCATCAGCGCTGGAGCGAGACCCGCGAGCAGGTCTTTTCGGCGCTTCTGGATGTGGAGCAGCCTATTTCGGCCTATGATCTTGCGGCGAAAGTGGCCGGCATGTTCAGCCGTCAGGTTAATGCCATGAGCGTTTATCGTGCGCTGGATGCGCTATGCGCTATGGGATTGGCGGTGCGGGTTGAGAGTCTTAACGCCTATCTGCCGTGCAAACATATGGAGGAAGACGCCCACCAGCATGTTGTTCTGGTGTGCGATGCGTGCGGGAATGCCGATGAAATAGAGGATTCGGGGGTTTCAAATAAATTGGAGCGTGATGCCAAATCGCATGGATTCAAAACGTCGCGCCAGATTTTGGAACTGCATGGGACGTGTGGTAAATGCACGGATGAGTGAGCCTTTCTGATGAGGCTTGACAGTAATGTTACAATGTAACAGATTTAGTTCTACTGGAGGAGCATTCATGCTTGCTGTTACACATCTTAAAGCCGGATATGCTGGCCGCACCGTTATTTCCATTCCGCAGTTGACGATCACGCAGGGGCAGAAGACGCTCTTGCTCGGGTTCAGTGGTTCAGGCAAGACAACGTGTCTTCTGGCGTTTGCAGGTCTTGCTGAAACTCAGACAGGCGAGGTTCATCTCAAAGGGCAAAATTTATATGCTCTTTGTCCGAGTGAGCGCGATTTATTTCGCGGGAGGCATATCGGTTTCATGTTTCAGGCGCTTCATCTCGTGCGCTGTTTGAGTGTCAAAGAAAATATCCTTTTGCCAGCCTTTGCTGCGCGGCTGGATGTTGATCAGGACTATGTTGTTTCTTTGCTTGATAGGTTAGGAATAGCAGACTTAATGGATAAGCCAGTTACGGATATATCACAGGGGCAGGCGCAGCGTGTGGCCTTTGCGCGCGCGCTAGTGACCAGCCCCTCCCTTGTTCTGGCGGATGAACCGACATCAAGTCTTGATGATGCAAGCGCGCAGAAGGTGATTGATTTGTTCACGGCGCTTACGGCAGAGACTCATGCCACGCTTATCGTCGCCAGCCATGACCAGCGTATTGCCAAGGCTTTTGATGTGGTACTTGATGTGGAGGGGTTCCATGAATAGTTTTCTTTTTATCTGGCGTAATGCCTCCTATAAGCCGCTTGCGGCACTGTTCCAGATTGTTTTGCTGGCGATTGGTGTGGCGCTGATCTTAACGCTCTCGCATGTCGGGGCGCAGATAGATGCGCGGATGCAAAAGGAACTCAAAGGGATTGATCTGGTGGTAAGCGGAAAGGGATCACCTCTCCAGATTATTCTGAGCGCCGTGTTTCATATTGATTTTCCAACGGGAAATATTCCCGCGTCCGAGGCGGAGGCTCTGGCAAAAAACCCGTTGGTGAAGGCGGCTATTCCGCTTGCTCTGGGAGATAATTACAACGGTTTTCGTATTACTGGAACACGCGCGAGTTATGTTGCCCGTTATGGCGCTGTTTTGGCGCAAGGACAAATGTTTGCTGCGCCGATGGAGGTTGTGCTGGGCAGTGATGTGGCGCGTGCCTTTGCGGTAAAGATTGGAGACAAAATTGTCGGGGCGCATGGTCTTGTGAATAGCGACGATCTGCATACAGATTCCCCCTATGCTGTTGTGGGAATTTTACAGCCAACGGGAAGTGTGCTTGACCGCCTCGTCCTGACGCCGATCGAGAGTGTGTGGCATGTGCATGAGCATCCTGATGAAGATGATCCGGAAGAGGTCTCCTATAAAAAAGAGCATCCTGAGAATGAAATTACGGCGCTTTTGATTTCGTACCGGACCCCCCTCGCTGCGGCGCAGCTCCCGCGCCTTGTGGATAAAAGCAGTTCCATGATGGCGGCAAGCCCTGCCTTTGAAGTGGCACGCCTCAATAAAATATTTGGCGTGGGACGTGATGTCATCGGCTATTTTGGCTATGGGATGTTGGTGCTGGCGGGGGCGGGGTTCTTTATCACTATCCTCCAAGCGACTGAGCAGCGCCGTTATGATATTGTTTTGTTGCGGGTGATGGGATGTTCACGCGGACGTGTGATCGGCCTTTTGGTAGGGGAGGCTGCTTTGCTTGGTGCAATAGGCGCTGTGGCGGGGTTTATTCTTTCGCAAGGGGCAGATCAGGTTATTCACCAGATGATACTTAACCAAAAGCATATCGCGCTTGACCCCGCAGGGATGTCACCGCTAGATTGGGGTGTGATTTTTGGTGCGATTGTTTTGAGCGTGCTCGCGGGGCTTCTTCCGGCGTTGCGCGCAGGAAAACTCGATATTGCGCAGACTCTCGCACGTGGATAGGAGATGTTTCATTGATGGCGCTGTGGCGTACCACATTTTTGGTGATGGTTGTTCTCGGGGTATGCGGGTTTACCCTTGAGGAGGGAACCGTCACCGATTCTGTGACGACTGTTATCACCGACCCGCCTGCGGGGCAGCCTGCTGAGGAGCGGGCAGCGCAGGATAAACTGCCTCAGTCGCATGATGGCAGTTGGGATATTTTGGGACAGACCAAAATCAATTTTGACGAAAAGTCGGGACTGTTTCAAGCGGATGTTCCACAATCTCTTAAGGACATGTCAGGCAAGACGATGAAGATTTCGGGGTTTATTCTGCCACTTGAGGCGAGCGATACGTTTACACATTTTTTACTCTCTAAACGGACCCCCACCTGTCCTTTTTGTCCACCGGGTGCTCCTAATGAAATCATTGAGGTCATCGCGGACGTACCAACCGAATGGGATGAGGGGCTTGTGACCTATGAGGGCGAGTTTGAAGTTACAAATAACGCGGAACTTGGTGTATTTTTCAAATTAAAGGATGCACAAAGGAAATAAATCCCTTTATAGATAAGGGATGGTTGCATCAATTATCGTTTCTGATCTTTGTAAGTCCTTCCGTGTCCGCCAGAAGAAAAGCGGACTTTCATCGTTTTTGTTGCCGTCTTTTGTGTCCGTCAATGCGGTTGATTGTATTTCCTTTACCGCTCAGCGCGGGGAGCGGGTGGCGTTTGTCGGGCCTAATGGGGCGGGAAAATCCACTACGATCAAAATCCTTTCCGGCATTTTATTTCCCGACAGTGGCGAGGTGACAATTGAGGGTCTCACGCCTTGGAAAGACCGCCAGCAGCTTGCGTATAAAATTGGCACGGTGTTTGGGCAGCGTTCCCAGATGTGGTATCATTTGCCCGCGCGGGATTCATTCGAGCTTCTTTCTTATGCGTATGAAATCAAACGGAACGATTATCTCGCGCGGCTTAACGAGCTGGTAACCTCGTTCAATGCCGATGATCTGATTGACAAGCCGGTGCGTCAAATGTCGCTTGGCGAGCGGATGCGCTGCGAGATTATTGCGAGTCTGCTTCATCGCCCCTCTATTCTTTTTCTTGATGAGCCTACGGTGGGGCTTGATGTGGTGTCGAAATCCGTAATCCGTGATTTGGTCAAGAAATCATCAGATCAGGATGGGACAACCGTTCTTTTGACATCCCATGATACGGGAGATATGGAGCGGGTGTGTAACCGCGTGATTGTGATTGACCATGGTAAGCTGGTCACGGATAGGCCGGTGGCAGATTTGCGGCTTGGTTTTATCAAAGAGAAATTTGTCACTTTGGCGCTACGTGATGAAACGCTCCAGATTGATTTGGCGGGTGTGCGTGTGAGGGAACAAAAACCGCATCATCTCCAGATTGCCATTGATACCGAAAAATCGTCGGTTGAGCAGGTCTTGCAGCAGGCTATGAGCCGGACAGGTCTTCTGGATATTACGGTGGAAGACCCGCCGATGGAGGATATTATCAAGGCCATTTATAGCGGGGCGGGTTATAACAGAACGGGGCGAGCATGATAAAATATGTGCATTTTGCCCGTATCGCCTTTTTCGACCATATCCGTAATCGGGTGCGCCTAGTGACACGGTTTATGGTTTTTACCGTTCTTGCGTGGGTGATGATTGCCATGTGGAAGATGATTTATCTTTCCGGTCATGGTGCAGCGGGGGTCACGCTCACGGATATGAGTTGGTATAACGGCATCGTGCAGATGATGTTTTTTCTTTCGCCGCGTTTGTTTGTGGTGATTGATGAGGATGTACGTTCGGGTAATATCGGGTATTTTCTTGGGCGGCCCATGCCGTATCTCTGGATGCGTTTTGCCGAAGGAATGGGGGCGCTTGGCGTTCATATTCTGATTTTTTATGGTCTTGGTATTCCGTTTCTCTATTTTTATATCGGGGAATGGCCGAGTTTGGGCGCCGTTGTTTTGTGTCCTGCGCTTTTTGCTCTTGCGGTAGGGTCTGTCCTCCATTTGCTGATGCAAATCTGCTGTGGCCTGAGCACTTTCTGGACGGACGATGCTATTTTTATTTATCATGCGTACCAGAAATTTATCTTGCTTCTGGGGGGCGTGTATATCCCTGTGTCACTATATCCAGAGGCATTTTTTCCTGACCTGTTACAGCTTTTGCCATTTGCGGCATTGGCTGGTCTTCCCAGTCAATTGGTGCTTGATCCATCGTCGTCGTCAATAGCCTTTGTTCTTCTTCTTCAATGTGTATGGGGAGGCCTTATTGTCTTTGGACTGCTGCGCCTTTACGCTGTGTGCCTTAAAAAAGTTGAACTTAACGGGGGATAAAGATGTGGTCTAACCTGCGTTATATGGGTATTTTACTTGGGATGACCGTGAAGTCAGCGGCGTCGCAGCGCGGGGCGATGGTGCTGCGCGGAGTATTCTCGCTTTTGTCGAACCTCATTTACTTTCCGGTCTGGTATGTGATTTTTGGTTATACGCCGAGCATTGCCGGATGGCAGATTCATCATGCCTTGATGGCGTATGGGATATCGATCACTTGCTGGGGGATTGTCGCGCTTTTGGCCTATGGGCTGCGCACCATTCCGCAACAAATTGACCATGGCGAGCTTGATAGTTACCTTACGTTGCCGCGCCCTGTGCTCCTTACGGCGGCTTTGAGTACCTCGCGCAATTCGGGGCTGGGCGAGGTGGTCTTCGGGGTGGGGCTCCTTACGCATGTGGGGTTTCATTATCACGTCGATATGAGTTTTGTTCCACTCTTTATCGTGATGGGGAGCATCGTCTTTGCCAGCGGCATTTTGCTTTTTGCAACAATCGGGTTCTGGGTGCGTCAGTTTTATGCGTCAGCTGAGGAAATTTACTTCAATTTTAATTTGATGGCGTCGCGTCCTGCTCCGATTTTTTCGGGGGTCTTCCAAATTATTGCTTTGACCGTTATTCCGGTGAGTTTAATGACTCATGTGCCGATCCAGTTTGTTGAAAACCATAATGTTTTATTGTTGCTGGGCGCTGTGGTGGGGACGGCGGCTTATGCGGTGCTGGCGATTGCCTTCTTTCATTTTGGTTTGCGGTATTATGAGTCTGGCAACCGGTTCGGGGTACGGGGATAATGTTTTTTTATCTTTCCAAAATTTTCTGGATGATTTTCTCGCCGCTGACCTTTGTAACGCTCCTGATCGTGTTCGGCGCGTTACTGCGCCGCTGGAAGGCGGGGCGCGTGATGCTGGGTGCAGGGATCATTCTGATTGGCAGTATCGGATTTTTGCCGCTAGGCAAAAATATGCTGGTTTATCTTGAGGGGATTTATCCGTGGCCAGATATTTCGCCGGAGCGCGTGGATGGGATTATTGTCCTTGGCGGATCTTTCGATCTTGATTCGTCATATGCACATGGGTCGCCGCAACTGGGGAGCGATGGGGCGCGTATTTTGGAATTTGTTGCTTTATCCCATCGTTATCCACAGGCGCGGCTTGTTTTTACGGGGGGGAGTGGGGCAATTGAAGCTGGTGGGCGCAGTGAAGCGGAGGTTGCGCGGCAGGCCTTTGAAAGTCTAGGGCTTGATATGAAGAGAGTGGAGTTCGAGGGTGAGTCGCGTAACACATATGAAAATATGATTTTAAGCCGCTCCAAAGTTCATCCACAGGCGGGGGAAAACTGGCTGCTCGTAACTTCTGCTTACCATATGCCACGTTCGGTGGCTATTTTCAGGACAGGCGGCTGGGAAGTTATTCCTTGTCCGGCGGGGTATCTGACAGATGGACATTATTCCTATCTCCCCACCGCTAAAGTTCTTGAGGGTTTTTTTCTCTTTCACGTTGCTGTGCGGGAAATGATCGGTATCATAGCTTATGTATTTACCGGAAAAATTGAGAGTGATGTTTTTGCGCACGATAGCCCTGTTAGTCGCCGCGATGGTTCTAGCCTTGGCGCTGCCTCTTAAAGACGCCTATGCCGAGGAGTTTTCGGTATGGCGCGCGCATTTTAAACATAAGGCCGTTGCCAGCGGCGTTGAGGCTTCTTTTTTTGATAAGGCTTTTGTGGGTGTAGTGCCTGATCCACGTGTGATTGAACTTGATGGGAAACAGCCTGAACGCAAAAATATTGGGTTCCATAATTATCTTATCAAAGTGATGAGTCAGAAACGCATTGATGACGGGCGTGCCAAACGGGTTGCCAATGCTGCTGTTCTTGGCAAGGTCGAATCGGCTTACGCTGTTCCGGCTGAGGTTGTTGTCGCGCTGTGGGGAATGGAGACATCTTACGGGGCGAATACGGGCGGGTTTGATTTGATCCGTTCTCTCGCAACCTTGGCGTGGGAAGGACGGCGCGCGGCATTTTTTGAGGCCGAGCTGACGCAGTCTCTCCTGATTTTGCAAGCGGGACATAGTCGCCGCGATGCGTTTAAGGGCTCATGGGCAGGAGCGATGGGGCAGAATCAATTTATGCCCTCAAGCTGGGCGCGGTTTGCTGTCGATTTTAATGGTGATGGGCACCGTGATATTTGGGAGACAGAGAGTGATGTGTTTGCCTCATCTGCCAATTACTTGCATAAAAACGGGTGGGAACCTTCCCTTAAATGGGGTTGGCGAGTGGTGCACGCTCCAGTTTCTTATAATAAAAAAACAATGACTTATCGTGAATGGCTCAACTTGGATGTTAAATTTGAAGGGATTGCGCCGCGCATTGATCCCCTCACGCCCCTGACCTTGATTGTTCCCGATGGTGGGGATGACCGCATGTATCTGGTAACCCATAATTTTGAGGTCATCAAGACGTGGAATCGGTCGAACTACTTTGCCTTGAGTGTGGGGATTTTATCGGATTTGATTGCCAAAGGTCGTGTTTCTCCGCTATCACAATCTCAAACTTTATATGTTAACCCCTAGATGGATTTTCTGAACATGCGTTTTCAAACACTTGTGTCACTTGCTTTTTGTTCCCTGATGCTGGCGGGGTGCTCGGAAATCGAACTGGGATCGCATCTGTTCAAGACATGGGGAGAAGACGAAAGTCGGATTGAAACAGCAGCGGGCACATCGAGGACGTCTGCCGGAACCTTTAAGGTCGGCAAACCTTATACGGTGATGGGGCGTACCTATTACCCTCAGGAAACCTACGATTACGTTGAAACAGGCATTGCGTCGTGGTATGGCCCGGGCTTTCACGGTGGAAAAACCGCAAGCGGCGAGCAATATAACCAGAATGAACTGACGGCGGCGCACCGCACCTTGCAGATGCCTTCCCTTGTGCGGGTGACAAATCTCAGCAATGGGCGCGCGGTGGTGGTGCGTGTGAATGATCGCGGGCCGTTTGCCAAAGGCCGGATTATTGATGTATCGGGTAAAGCGGCTAATCTGTTGGGGATGGTTGGAACGGGTACAGCGCGTGTAAAAATCGAACTTCTCTCGGCGGAAAGCAAAGCCTTGGCCTCTGCCGCGCGGAATGGTCAATCGACCAAGGGCGTGGAATTGGCCTTCAACGAAACAGGACGACTGCCATCTTCTTATGGTTATCAGGCACCAACTGGCCCTGTGATGTCAGATGTACCTTTGACCGAGAGGGATATTACGCAAGTGGCGCAAGCAGGGTCGGTGCAGGGGCATGTGGCGCAGGGACGGTTTTATCCTAACCCAGTCGTTGAGCAGCGCCCTGTTGTCAGAACATCTTTATATGTTCAGGCAGGGGCGTTCGGCGTTGAAGGGAATGCACAGCGTTTGTCGCAGAAGCTCTCCCTCATCTCCCCCGCGCATATCGAGCCGGTCAGCTATGCGGGAAAGACATTGTATAAAGTTCGTGTAGGCCCCCTTGACAGTGTCGGTGCAGCCGATACTGTCCTCAAGAAAGTTTTGGCGACCGGTCAGTCCGACGCCATTATCGTTGTCCAGTAACCTTTTTGCCACTTCAGGATTGTCTTATGAATCGTTTTTACGCTCGTTTTGTTGTCGCTGCTTTGCTGTTGTTTCCTTGCGGAGCCTATGCTCAGGCTATTCCTGAAACGGCCGCTAAAAATGCGATTGTAATCGATTATGATACAGGCACAGTTCTGTTTGAAAAAAACGCGGATGAACGCGTGCCGACGGCGTCGATGTCGAAGGTTTTGACTACTATTGTGGTGTATGACGCGATCAAGGCTGGTACCCTCAAGATGGATACGATGCTCCCTGTGAGTGAAAAAGCATGGCGGGAGAGTGATCCGGATGTTGGTGGATCCACCATGTTTCTGGATATTAACAGCAGTGTGAAGGTCGAAGATTTGCTGCGCGGCGTGGTGATCCAATCGGGTAATGATGCGTGTATCGTGCTGGCTGAAGGCATTGCAGGATCAGAGGCCAATTTTGCGGAGCTTCTTAATGAAAAAGCCGCCGAAATTGGAATGACAAACAGTCATTTTGCCAACGCGACGGGGCTTGATGATCCGAACCATTATTCAACTTCGCGTGATCTGGCCTTGATGGGGGCTTATCTTATTCACCATTACCCCGAAGATTACAAACTCTACGCACAAAAGGAATTTGTTTATAACAATATTCGTCAGGGAAACCGCAATCCGCTCTTGTACAAGGATATTGGTGCTGATGGTGTTAAAACGGGGCATACATCGGTTGCTGGGTTCGGCTTGATCGGTTCGGCGGCAACGGGTGATCGCCGCGTGGTCGTTGTGATTAATGGCACGAAGTCCATGCAGGAGCGTTCGGATGAAGCGGTCAAACTTATGCAGTGGGGACAGACATCATTCAAGAATATGACACTTCTCAAAAAAGGACAGGTGATCGACAAAGTGCCAGTTGTGCTTGGTGCCGCCCGCGATGTGAATATCGTGGCGGCTGATAGTATGATCTCGACGGTTCCGGCTTTTACCAAGACTCCGGCGCAAATTACGGCGTCATATAAGGTGCCGCTGGTTGCCCCCGTCAGGGCGGGTGATAAAGTCGGATCGCTTTTGGTGACGCTTACCAATGGTCAGACTAGTGAAATTCCGTTGCTCTCTGAAAGCGATGTGGCTGAGGCGTCATTCTTTGCGCGTATTTCTGAAAAGCTGATGATTATGTTGGTGGGAGTGCCGAAATATTAATGGCAAAACAGGGGCTGTTTATTACCTTTGAAGGCGGCGAGGGCGCGGGCAAAACAACCCAGTGCCGCCGTATCAAATCAGCCCTTGAAGAGCGTGGTTTCGAGGTGGTGCTCACGCGTGAGCCAGGCGGGGTGCCCGAGGCCGAAAAAATCCGCGACTTGCTGGTGCAGCGGGAGGGGGGCAACTGGACGCCGATGGCGGAGTGTCTTTTGTTTTTTGCCGCGCGCCAGATGCATACGGAAAAACTGATTAAACCCGCGCTTGATGAGGGCAAGGTGGTTATTTGTGACCGCTACACGGACTCAACGGTGGCCTATCAAGGCTACGGGCACGGGTTTGACCGCACCACAATTTACCAGATTGAAAAATTGACTTTGGGAGATTTTCGTCCTGACCTCACATTGCTGCTTGATCTCCCTGTTGAGGAAGGCCTCACGCGGTCACTCAAGCAAAAAGACGCCGCAGGCGGGAGAGAAAACACCGAAGACCGTTTTGAGAAACTTAAAACCGAGTTTCACGAAAGACTTCGGCGGGGGTTTTTGACCATTGCCAAGGAAAACTCTGGGCGCTGCGTGGTTGTGGACGCCGTGCAGGATGTCGATCATGTTTTCTCTCAGGTGAGGGGCGCAGTCTTTGCACGGCTGGAGGCTGTCCATGCTCTTTGATGATATGAGTGAGAATGATGAGGAACTCTTCTCGATGCCGCCTGTGGTGGAAGCTCAAGAGAGTATGCCTGCCGAAAATTTGAGTGCGCGGCAGACCCCGTTTTTGTGGGGGCATGGGGCTATTGAGCAAAATTTAATTACGATGCTGCAAAACAAACGCTTTCCGCATGGCTTGATTTTTTCGGGTGGAGAAGGTGTTGGCAAAAGCGTCATGGCGTACCGTCTCGCACGGTATCTTTTTGCCAAAGGTAATCGGGATGATGACGGGGGAGGGCTCTTTGGCGCTTTACCGCAAGAACCTGATACATCCCTTTATATCGAGCAGCAACAGCCTGTGTTCTCGCGGGTGGCGAGCGGGGGGCATCCGGATTTGCTGACCATTGGCCGCGCGGTTGATGAAAAAACAGGCGCTTTCAAGCAAAGCGTGGCGGTTGACGATATCCGCAAGATCGCGCCCTTTATGCGCATGACGGCGTCGAGCGCGGGCGGGTGGCGCGTGGTGATTGTGGATGATGCCGACACGATGACGCGTTCCTCACAAAATGGTCTGCTTAAAATTCTTGAAGAGCCTCCGGCCAAATCGCTGCTTGTGTTGATTACGCACCGCGCGGGGGCTTTGCTGCCCACTGTTTATTCGCGCTGTGTGCATATTCCGTTTGCGCCACTTGATGACGGTGTTCTTGAAAAGGCGCTTGATGGCCGCGTAGCGGGGGACGATAAGGCGATTGTCCTGCGTATGGCGGAGGGGAGCATTGGGCGGGCTTTTCGCTATGCTGAGCCAGCGGCGCTTGAGGTCATCCGCGAAACGATGGCGATCCTTGGAGGGTATCCCCAATTTGACTGGATTTCGATCCAGAACTTTGTCGAACTGTTTGGCACAAAGGGCAACGAAGAGACGCAAGGTATTTTTGAAGATACGATGCTGTGGGCGCTTTCTTCCGTTTTGCGGCGGACAGGGGGCGGGCTGGGAGCGCTCCAGCTGATGGAGCCTGAGCAGAGCCTTGGAGTGTATGACGCCTTGCGCGAGCATTTCCGCCTGTGTCGCACGGGGAATATTGATAAACGCTTCCTGATTATGGGCGCTTTTATGGCGTTTGAATAATTTTTCGGAATTGGCTATAACTTTCTGAACCAGAAAGACAAACGGCCTGACGATGACAAAGAATTATTACATTACAACCCCTATTTACTACGTGAACGATAAACCACATTTGGGCCACACCTACACAACGGTGGCCTGTGATGTGCTCGCGCGGTTCAAACGGCTTGACGGGTATAATGTGCGTTTTATGACGGGGACGGATGAACATGGTTTGAAGGTCAAACAATCGGCCGAGAAAGCGGGAATTGATCCGCAGACTTTTACCGATCAGGTGTCACAAAATTTCCGCGACCTGTGCGGCGCGATGAATTACTCGAATGACGATTTTATCCGCACGACTGAGCAGCGCCACATAGAGGCGTGTCAGCATTTGTGGAATGTGCTCGTCGAGAAGGGCGAGATTTATCTTGATAAATATGCCGGATGGTACGCGGTGCGTGATGAGGCTTACTACGCCGAAGACGAATTGCGCGATGGCCCGAATGGCAAAAAGATTGCGCCCTCAGGGGCAGAAGTCGAATGGATGGAGGAAGAAAGCTATTTCTTCCGGCTGTCGAAATGGCAGGACAAACTGCTTGATTTTTATGCTGCGCATCCTGATTTCTGTATGCCCGAAACCCGCTTTAATGAAGTCAAAAGTTTCGTGCGCAGCGGTCTTAAAGATCTGTCGGTGTCGCGCACGACGTTCGATTGGGGGGTGCCGGTGCCGGGCAACAGTAAGCACGTCATGTATGTGTGGATTGATGCACTGACCAACTATTTGACGGTGGCTGGCTATCCAAATGATATTTCGGAGTTTTGGCCTGCTGATCTTCATATGGTGGGAAAAGATATTCTGCGCTTTCATGCCGTGTACTGGCCCGCATTCTTGATGGCCGCAGGTATCGCGCCGCCCAAGCGTGTGTTTGCGCATGGCTGGTGGACGATTGAGGGCGAGAAAATGTCCAAGTCGGTGGGCAATGTGATTTCGCCTTATGATCTGATTGAGAGATATGGTGTGGATGCGTCACGTTTTTTCATGCTGCGTGAAGTGCCATTTGGTAATGATGGTGATTTTTCGCATAGCAATGCGCTTAACCGTATCAATGGTGATTTGGCCAATGGCTTAGGGAACCTTGCGCAGCGGACACTCTCGTTTATCTATAAAAACTGTGAGGGAAAAATCCCACAAGCGGCCGAGCTTTCGGTTGCGGATAAAGAGCTTCTTGAAAGAGCGCAAAAGACGATGCTGGCGACAGTGCGCGCGGAGCTGGATGTACAAAAATTCCACAAAGCGCTTGAGGCAATCTGGGATGTGGTGAATGCTGCCAACGTCTATATTGATCTCGAGGCACCGTGGGCGCTTAAAAAGACTGACCCTGTGCGGATGGGGACGGTGCTTTATGTTTTGACCGAGACAATCCGGTGTTTGGCCTTGGCTATTCAACCGGTGATGCCAGTGTCGGCGGGCAAGATGCTCGATCAATTGGCCATTCCACTTGATGCGCGGAATTTTGAATTTTTAAGCGCGACTCATGCGATCAAGGGCGGGACAGTGATTGACCAGCCTCAAGGTGTTTTCCCGCGTCTTACGGATGAAAAGGCGGCGTAAACCTTATGTGGATTGATAGTCATTGCCATTTAGATCACAGCAAGTTCACACCGGAGAACGGGGTGGCGGGCGTGGTGCGCGAGGCCGAGTTGGCCGGAGTTGGCGGGATGGTGTCCATTAACTGCCAGATTGTCGAAGAATTTGCGAATTTATTGGCGTTGGTTCAGCCGCTTAAAAATGTGTGGTGCACGGTGGGCACGCATCCGCATGAGGCTTCGCGTGATGATGAAAAGGCGGTGACGCTTGAACGTTTGATTGCGCTCGCGTCATCGGACCCTAAAGTTATCGGGATAGGGGAATGCGGGCTTGATTATTTTTATAAACTGGCCACTGTGGACGATCAACATATCTGTTTCAGAAAGCATATTCAGGCGTGCCTTGCGCTTGACCTGCCTATGATTGTTCATGCGCGTGACGCCGATGACGATATCATCCGCATTATTCGCGAGGAAACAAACGGGCAGGGCATGCGCGGCATCATGCATTGTTTTTCCAGCACTCCCAAGATGGGTTTTGAAGCGCTTGATCTTGGCTTTCATATTTCATTTTCGGGTATTTTGACATTCAAAAAATCGGAAGAGCTGCGCGGTTTTGCGCGGGATGTTCCGCTTGAGCGTTTGCTGGTTGAAACGGATTCGCCTTTCCTTGCGCCTGAGCCTCACCGCGGCAAGATGAATAGCCCTGCTTTTGTTCCGCTGACGGGGCAGGTGCTGGCTGATCTTAAAGGTGTAAGTGCCGATGAGATGGCGCGTGTGACGACAGATAATTTTTTCCGGCTCTTTACCAAAGCGCGGTTGATTTAGAAGCGCGTCTGGTTATTATCACGGCGATAGATGTTTTTGCGCGGGGTTTTCGGATCGCTGTTTTTGTCGTCTTCGCGGCGTCTTTTGCGTTCCTGAAACAGTTCGTAGCTCTTGAGAATTCTGTAGAGGGTGCTGCTGGATAAAAGAATGAAAACAGGGGGGAGTGTTCCGGCCCACATCGCGTTACACCACTGTCCAAATTCATAGTAATAGTAAGCGGCATAAAGGCCGATACTGACGACCAGCGCCACCAGAATTTTCAGGGTATCGTGTTCGCTCATTTTTTCTCCTGTCCAAGCTTACTCTCTATCCCTTTAACAGGGGTTTAAAAAATTATGAAAAAATAAAATTACGATTGGGGGCTGGTTATTTTTTCAGCTTTATCATACTTCTAAGGCATGAAGAATGTAACGTTAACAGTTCTGGGATGTGGCGATTCCGCCGGAGTTCCACGTATCGGTAATGATTGGGGCAAGTGTGATCCACTTGAGCCGCGCAACCGCCGCACGCGGCCGAGCATCATGGTGCATTCGGCTACAACACGCGTCGTTGTGGACACGGGGCCTGATTTTAATTCTCAGCTCACCCGCGAGAAAATTTTAACCTGTGATGCGGTGCTTTACACCCATGCGCATAGCGACCATGTAGCGGGAATGGATGATTTGCGCATTATCCAGAGTCGGATTGGAAAGCGTTTGCCTATTTATGGCGATGCGCCGACTTTGGCTGAACTTGAGCAGCGCTTTGGGTATATCTTCCGGCAGCAATCGAGTTTCTATCCTGCGGTGGTGGATCCCCATTTGCTTGATGCTTCGCATTGGGGCAAAGTTTTGCCGATAGGTGATCTTGATGTTATTCCGTTCTGGCAAGATCACGGGCAAGGTGTATCATCGCTCGGTTACCGCTTTGGCAAGGTCGGGTATTCCACCGATATGATTGACCTTGACGCAACGGCTCTCGAAGCCCTCAAGGGAGTTGAGGTGTGGGTTGCTGATTGCGCGGATTATGCGCATGGACATGGGACACTCCATTCGACACTTGAGAATGTGCAGCGTCTTAATGCGATTATCAAAGCGCCGCAGGTGTATCTCACGCATTTGAAAATATTTTATGATTATAAGGCTATGGCGGCGGCGCTGCCAGATGGTTATACGCCTGCTTATGATGGCCTCCAAATTCCATGTTAGTGAGCGATTTCGATTTCGATCTGCCTGAGGAGCTTATTGCCTTGCGGCCAGTGTCGCCGCGCCATAGTGCGCGTCAATTGGTGGTGCAAGGCGATACGCTGACCGATAAAACGGTGTGGGATATGCCGGATTATCTGACCCCCAATGACCTGATTGTGATGAATGATACCAAGGTTATTCCCTCGTATCTTTTCGCGCGGCGCGGGGAGATGATGACTGAAATTAATCTTCATAAACGTATTTCGCCTGTCTCATGGATGGCGTTTGCCAAGAAAACAAAACGTCTTCATGTGGGGGATGTGCTGGTGTTTGGCGAGGGGAAACTCACAGGCGTGATTGATGTTATCCAAGAGGGCGGCGAAATCCAGATTAGCTTTGATGTGGCGGCGGGCACCCTTGAGGGCATTCTTGCCGAGATAGGAATGATGCCGTTGCCGCCTTATATCGCCTCCAAACGCGCTGTGGATGAGCAGGACAAAGCAGATTACCAGACGATGTTTGCGCGCGCGGAAGGCGCGGTTGCGGCGCCAACGGCATCCCTTCATTTTACGCCGGAACTGATGGCAAAGATTGCAGGTAAAGGGGTACAAACAGCGACGGTCACGCTGCATGTTGGAGCGGGAACGTTCTTGCCCGTCAAGGCTGAAGATACACGCGATCATAAAATGCATGCCGAGTGGGGAAGTGTTTCGGCGGAGGTGGCAGAGTTGATTAATGCCACCCATGCGCGTGGGGGGCGGGTGATGGCGGTGGGAACAACGGTGTTGCGGATTCTCGAGAGTGCTTGCGGAGAGGATGGACAGATGCACGGCTTTTGCGGGGATACGTCCATTTTTATCACACCCGGGTATCGATTTAAGGGGGTGGATATACTCATGACCAATTTTCACCTGCCCAAATCGACGTTGTTTATGCTGGTGTCGGCTTTTGCGGGGATGGCGGAGATTCGGGCGGCTTATGAGCATGCGATTCGCTCTGGTTACAGATTTTATTCCTATGGCGACTCGGGATTGTTGTTTCGTAAAATAAATCAATAGGATTTTTCCCATATATTAGAAAGAGATATGGGTATAAGTCTCACGCTTTGGTTGACCTTCTTTCATGAAACTTGCTAAACCGGAATCGTAGCCATGGAAGGTGACGAGGAATTATGTCGATTGAGAATATTTACAGCTATATCGAATATTTGAATTTTGCGGTGGATCAGCTGGAAGATGCTGTCAATGTGCGGGTTGAAGAAAATAACCAGCTTCGCCAAAGTCTTGCCGAGATGCAAGTCATGACCCATACGTTGGGTGAGTCTCTTGACCGCGCTGATGCGCGGGCGCAACTTGCCGAAGGGCAACTCCAGAATAGGCAGGATATTGTGATTGCCCAGACGAAACAGATTTCGTCCTTGCAGGCGCAGCTTCAGGATTTGACTAAACGTTTGGCGGACGTTCCCGCGCCTGCTCTGGCAGCGTCTCAGGTGAAAGCCAAGGCGGCTGAGCCTCAGGATGATTTGTTTGGAAACTGGACAGCCGGAACACCGCAGCCCAAAGCCAAAGTCGCCAATGACCAGAACGCATTGTTGCTCGCTAAAAAACTGGATTCAACGATTGATAAAGTGCAGCGCCTGATCGCTGCTCAAGGCAAATAGGAGAAACAAGACATGGCTGAAGTACATCTGATGATTGATGGACGTATGTACGACGTCGCCTGTGATGATGGGCAGGAAAAGCGCGTGCAGCAACTGGGTTCGTACGTTGATCAACGCATGAAAGAAGTATCTGGCGCGGGCAGTGTCAATAAAGCCCAGAATATGGTTCTGGCTTCGCTTCTTTTGGCGGATGAAGTCTTTGACCTTAACGAGCGCATGGAGCGTTCGGTTAAGGCACATGAGGAACTTTCGAAAGAAGAGACCCATATCTCGTACCAAGGGCTTAATCCGCAGGATGAGCAGGGCGTCACCACGGCGCTTGGCAAGATGGCATCAAAGATCGAATATTTGACAGCTCGTGCCCGCGGCGCGGCGTAGGGACCACAAAATTTTTGGAATTAAAAAGGCCGGAAAATCCGGCCTTTTTTGTGTTTCGCGATTAGGGCGCGGGAGCATCGTCCTTTTTGACTTCAACATATTTTCCATCAGGTGTTCTGTAGGAAATGCCGACGATGTCATATTCGGTTGCGCGTTGGCAAAGAGGCGGGATGGGCCATATTTTCAGCGGGAAGAAATGCTGATTGTAGGCCAAGGAGACTTGAACCGGATTGCCTGTTTCTTTGCTGATCTGGCGAACATCTTTAATTGCTTGGGCAATACGTTCATCCTGAACCGAGAAAGCGAAGGAGTTGTTGCCAACTCCGGCACCTTTGGGGCCTGATACAGCGCCGCCGACCGAGAAGTTCGCCATCGCCAGTTCACCTTCGTGGGTGTAGCAAACAAACGGGCCACCTTTTTCGGAGAATTTGGTGACGATGCCATCACGCTCGCCATCCGAATGGACAAGGCTGTTGGCGATGTAACCGACACCACCTGCCGTTGCGAGTGTGAATCCTGCAACGAGGGCACTGCGTGCTTTCCAGCTGCGTTCGCCCCATAACTTACGACCAATAAAACTCATATAAAACTCCTCAATTAATAATGATGATAAAAGAATGGCTCGGGAATTTCCCGAGCCATCCACATTCAAGTTCTACCAGTCACCCATCTTTGGGGGTTCCCAAGCTTTGGGAGTTTTGGTTGATTGACGGATGGATGCCGCAGCTCCATCGGTTGATTTGCGTAGTTCGACAATCGCTGCACCACCTTCTTTAGTTTGGCGGAAAGCCGTGTTGGCAATCGTTACCGCATTTACAGCCATGGTTGGAATATCAGAACTCAACCAGCCTGGAACGGCAATTTTCGTTCTGTAGTACATGGAGAATTCGCCCGCATTGTTGCTTGCTGCGCGGAAGAGGTCTTTGGGAGGATCAACTGCAATCAGCTTGAGCAGCGGTTTGCCATTTTTATCAGCCGCACTTTTGAGTTTTTTGACCATTTCGGACTCGGGGCCGTCCATGACAAAGAAACCATCGAGTGTACCGTCAACAACTTTGTCAATCGCAGTTTGGCCGCCAGCTACTTCTGCAGAAATTGCATTGCGAAACCCAGTGTTGGATTGACGAATAGCTTCCAGCGTAACTTGACCACCTGAGAGTTTATCGCCGCCTGAAATGCGCACGGCTTTGTCACCGCGTTTTTCAACCATTTCAGAGAGAGAGTCATATTTGCGGTCAGCGCGAACAGCGAGAAAGGCATAGTAGGGGTAGAGGGGTTTACCAACAAATTCAATACGACCTGCACACTCAGGCATACCTGCAACGGTTTTGAAAGCATCAGCCTGACCTACTGCACCTTGAATAACACCTTTGCATACGCCAATAGCTGATTGGCTGCTGCCTTGTGATTCAACAGGCTCAAGACGAACATGGGTTGGAAGTTTTTGTGCAAGCGCCGGAACAACAGAGGCACAGTTAGCTTTATCGAGTTTACCGCAGCCTACTTTTACGGTGACTTCTTTAGGGCCTGTTTCGCCCATCATTTCATCAAGTGATGCGGCGGATGTTGGTTGAAATGCCATTACCAATGGCAGGACAGCGGCGCCAATGGCAGCTGGAGTGAACATTTTAGACATTCTAGTTTCCTCTTCTTTAAGGTATCTCGGCTCGCAATGAACCTTGGCGAGTGAGTAACATGCTGGTCATTTTATGGCAAGAAAATATATTGCATAATAATCTTCTAAACTATTAAAAAGCAAACCAATAAGTTGGCTAAATCTTAATTTACAGATTTAGGTATAAAAAAATATGGGGACCGTCTATAATGAAAATGGGTGCTGCGGGGTGCGTGATACGCCATAATCCCACTGACCGATACAAATCTTGCGAGGGAGCTGTCCCTGCTGAGGCCGTGGTCTCGGACATATGGCGCCCACCTGTCTAACAGGGTCATCGCGGATTTTTCGCTTACACGGCCTATGTGGTACCCACCTTTTTTCTTTGCGCCCTTTGGAAACACCATGCTTGATGAGAAAGAACGTATCCGCCGTGAAGCCAAGCGAGCGCGGGACATCCTGACGATTGATCCTGATTGGGCTGATGACGCGGCGCGTGTTTTTCTGGACTTTGTTCCTGTGGCGCCTGATCAGATTGTCTCGGCCTATTACCCTATCGGTAAAGAACTTGATCCCTTCCGTATTGTCGAAGGATTGTGGGCGGAGGGCGTTCGGGTATGTTTGCCTGTTGTTGCAGGGGATGCCCAGCCTCTGCATTTTGTGGAGTGGACAGCGCGCACTGTTTTCACGAAAGGGGAGATGGGTATTCAAGAGCCTGCGGATGGCATGGAGCTTGAGCCTGATATTGTGCTGGTACCGCTTCTGGCGTTTGACCAGCGGGGTGGGCGTATTGGTTACGGCAAGGGGCATTATGATGCAACGCTCCATGATCTGCGGGGGAAAAAGAATATTCTGGCCATTGGTCTTGCTTTTGCCGAGCAGGCCGTTTTGCTGCCATTGCCGCTGGAAGATCATGATGAAAAGCTCGATATGGTTGTGACGCAGCAAAGAGTCTTTGATTTCAGGCGCTGAGTGGGGTAGAAGCCATCTATGAAAATAATTTTTATCGGTGATGTTGTTGCGCGGTCGGGGCGAGATGCCTTGGCAAAATATCTGCCTCAAATCAAAAATACATATAAACCTGATGTCGTTATTGTGAATGGCGAGAATGCTGCGCACGGGATTGGGATTAATGAAAAAATTGTGACCGAATTTTATGAACTGGGCGCCGATGTGATTACTACAGGCAATCATGTGTGGGATCAGCGCGAAGTTATCCCTTATATCCAGCGTGATCCGAAACTCCTGCGCCCCATCAATTTTCCGGCAGGAACTCCAGGGAATGGATCGTGTATCCATACGCTGCGCGATGGTCGGAAAATTCTGGTGGTCAATGCGATGGCACGGTTGTTTATGGATCCGCTGGATGACCCATTTGCCGCGATGAATGATCTGGTTACCAAACATCCTTTGGGTAAAGCGGTGCAGGCGATCTTTCTTGATTTTCACGGAGAAGCGTCGTCTGAGAAAATGGCGATGGCACACTATCTTGACGGGCGTGTTTCCGCAGTGGTTGGAACGCACACGCATATTCCAACAGCAGATGCGCAGATTTTTACCAAAGGAACAGCGTATCAGACGGATGCTGGTATGACAGGCGATTATAACAGTGTGATCGGCATGAAAGTCGATGTTCCTGTTCTTCGGTTTACGCGGAAATTCAGCATTGATAAACTTTCACCCGCTGAGGGTGAGGGGACAGTGTGCGGGACGATTATTACAACAGATGACAAGACAGGCCTAGCGGTTTCTATTTCTGCTTTACGCCTTGGTCCCCGACTTCAAAACTCTGCGTGATGAGTTATGAAGTCCACTACTTTTTTTCGGGGTATTTTTCAAAATAACGGTGGCAGGCGTCAACTAGTGCCTTGTAGAGCTCATCGCCGCGCTTTCCGCCATTTCCCTTGATTTGGGCCAAAAGGATGGCTTTGATTGTTGTGTGGAAAGCCATTACAATCTCGAGAGCATCAGGATTGGCATCATCAATAACTTCAAGAAACTGAATCAGCTTATCTGAAATATGCGTCACAAGGTCATAGTGAAACATGCCGCCATTGGCTTTGAGCTGCATGACGGGAAAGAGCATATGCGCAATGATTGTTTCTTGATCGAGGGTTTCGGGTGGCGTACGCGCTTGCTTGACGCCGTTCTCAAGGTTCTCGAGATATGCTTCCCCAAGAGGCCTGAAGTCGGCGGGGTTGGTTTCAATGTGGGCTTGAGCTTTATCAAGAACAGTGTCGGGGAGCCCACCAAGTCCGACCTTTGTTTTAAGCAAGTTGGGGGGCGTGAAAAATTCCGCGTTGCGTTTTGGTTTTTGATGAAAGTGATAGTCGGTATCTTTGGCCATGGCTTACTCAGGAAAAATCAATATCGTTGGGGTCAATGACAATTTTATCGCCTTTCTCAAGTCCGGCTTGTTTGCGGAGTCTTGATAGCTCGGTTGAGGCTTCGGACATGCGGGTACGCTGGCGCTTCATTTGGTCTTTGTCGGTAACTCGTTTGAGAGGGCCAACAAAACTTTCGTCGGCTTTACGTCGTCGATCAGGGCCGAAAAAGTCTTCTGATCTCACAAATTGGCGGGGCCGTTCGATAATTTGGGCGATACGTTTATAGAGATCGCGGGCGGTGAATGGCTTAACCAAAAACTCGGTGGCCCCTGCATCACGAGCTTGCATCACGCGTTTGCGTTCGCTAAAACCAGTCATGAGCACAACAGGCACATAACGATTGGGACTGGCAGGATCATTGCGGATGCGGCGTGTCAGGGAGATGCCATCCATGGGACTCATCATCCAGTCGGTAATGACGATGTCAGGATTTTCCTTGCAGAAAAGGCGAAAGGCGTCTTCGCCATTCTTGGCAGGAAGAACATCGCCCACGCCAAACGTCAAGAGAAGTGATTTGCAAATCTCAAGCATGGGAATATTGTCTTCAACGATGAGGATTCGAACTTTATCAAATGAATAAGACATAGCAACACTACACACTCTGCAACAAAGACACCAGAAGATAACATAACTTTCCCAAAATTGATATAGTGGTTTTGTGCTGCAATTAAAGGTCGTGTGTTTTGCCGTGGACAGACTTGTGCAAATGGGGGATATTGCTCTCCTCATATAATGTTGCTATCACAGCTCAAAATCACAGTGTTTTAGTCTATGGAAAATTGGAGACTTTGTTATGGCTGGTCATTCACAGTTTAAAAATATTATGCATAAAAAAGGTCGCGCCGATGCTGCGCGTGCCAAGGCTTTTACTAAGCTGGGTCGGGAGATTCAGGTGGCCGCCAAATTGGGTGGTGGGAATCCCGATTTTAACCCGCGTTTGCGTTCGGCGATTGTGGCGGCGCGCGCGGAAAACATGCCAAATGACCGGATCAAGCGTTCGATTGAGGCGGGTTTGGGTGCGGGTGATACGGCGGATTATGTTGAAATTCGCTATGAAGGGTATGCACATGGGGGGGTTGCGGTGATTGTCGAGGCTTTGACCGACAATAAAAACCGCACAGCCTCGGAGGTGCGGGCGGCCTTTACCAAGTTTGGAGGAAATCTTGGGGAGACAGGCTCTGTTGGCTTTATGTTTGACCATGTGGGCCAGATTATTTATCCGCTGGAGACGGCGAGCGCCGATGCGATGTTTGAGGCGGCGCTTGAAGCTGGAGCCGACAATGTTGAGTCCACGGACGAGGGCCATGAAATTATTACCACGACCGCGAGCTTTATTTCCGTGCGGGAAGCGCTTGAAAAGTCTTTTGGCGAAGCTGAAAAAGCGGCGTTCACATGGAAGCCCAATGTCATGACGCCTGTTGATGCCGATACGGTGCGCTCGATCATGAAGATGGTTGATGCTTTGGAAGAAAGTGATGATGTGCAGAATGTTATCACCAACTTTGAAGTCAGTGACGAGGTCATGCAGAGTTTGGCCGAGGCCGGATAGGTCATGCGTGTTCTGGGCATTGATCCGGGTCTTGAAAATACAGGGTGGGGGATTATCGATGCTGAAGGGTCGCGTTTGTCCTTCGTGGCAGCGGGAGTCATACGTTCGCATGCATCCGAGCCTATGGCTATCCGGTTAAGCCGCATTGACCGCGAACTTTCCGTGATTGTGGAGACTTACAAACCGCAAACAGCAGCGATTGAAGAAACCTTCGTCAACAAGAATGCGGCGTCTTCTTTGAAACTCGGGCAGGCGCGGGGGGTGGCGATTGTGGCTCCGGCGCGTTGTGGCCTTGAGGTCGCGGAATATGCGGCCAATAAGGTCAAAAAGTCGGTTGTAGGGGTGGGCCACGCCGATAAGAACCAGATTGCCATGATGATTAAAATTCTTCTCCCCCAAAGCGGCAATTTGGCTGCAGATGCCGCAGATGCGCTGGCTGTAGCAATTTGTCATGCGCACTATTGCCAAACCCGTCAAATTGTTGTCAACTAACAATAAAACTATTGTTAACTAACAATGGGCTAGAATAGGGATTAGGGGAATTCTGGGGGAAAAATGTCACGCGAAATCAAATTCGTACCAAAAGGTCATTCTCTCGTCAAAGAAGGGGATGAAGGCGATAATGCGTATCTCATTCAGGCGGGAAAATTTGTTGTTTTCCGCACAACGCGTGATTTGAAGCGTGTCGAGCTGTCGGTGCTGGAGCCGGGCGATATTTTCGGCGAAATGGCGCTGTTTAATCAAAAAATGCGCACGGCTTCGGTGGAAGCACAAGAAGATTCATATGTCATTGAATTTTCCCAGTCCCTTTTTCACAAAAAATTACAACGCTCGGATGTTACTGTTCAGGCGGTCTTTAAAATGATGGTTAGGCGTTTGTTGGTGAGCAATGACCTGCAAAGCGATCTAAGGCTTCAAAAATATATTGATGAGGCCTTGCGTGACATTATGACCGAGATCGAACATGAACTCACCGACAAGGACTATGAGAAGTTCAAAGGCGAGGTGGACGACATGATCAAGGGCCTCAAAGAGCGCGTGACGTTCTACAAAGAGCACCAGTACCGCCTATAGAAACAAGGTTTTTATTCCATCAATCATAAACTGGACAGCCATGGCGGCCATTAGGATGCCAACGAGGCGGGCGAGCAGGTTGCTGCCCGTGGGGCCAAAGAAGCGCACAAGCTTTTCGGCGCCGAGCATGGATACAAGGGCAATTATTTCCACTGCAAAAATAGCGACGATAATAAGGACTTTATCGTTCCATGCCTGCGCGGTGGTCATGTGGAGGAGTACGGCGGTCATACTGCCGGGGCCTGCGAGCAGGGGGATAGCGAGGGGGAAGATCGCAATATCGGTTTTATCGCTGTAAACGGTTTTTTCCGATTCAATCTGGTCTTGGTCGTGAAATCCCATAATCATGCGAAATCCTGTGACGAAGAGCAAAAGTCCCCCTGCGATACGGAAGGCCGGAATGGAGATGCCGAGATAGGCAAGAAGCGGGCCGCCGCCAAGACCAAACAGAGAAAGGATGATGCACGAGACGAGCGCTGCTTTTATGGCAATTGTTCTGATTTGCTCCGGCGAATGGTGACGGACAAGGGCCGGAAAAACAGTTGAGGTTCCGATGGGGTCGATAATGACAAAGAGCGTGATAAAGGCCGCGAGAAATATATCCATAAACTCAGCATAACCGATGAATTCTCCTTGTCTAGTGGGATTGAATCTTTGATGATGGAGCCCAGAGGACGAGGACACCATGTTTGCTAAACTCACCGGAAAAATTGATACATTACTGCCTGAAGGTCTTATCCTCGATGTGGGCGGCGTGGGTTATCTGGTGTTTGCCAGCGGGCGGACGCTCGGGATGATCGGGCAGGTGGGGGATGGGGCGTCATTGCTCATCGAAACGCACGTGCGGGAAGATCATATTCATCTTTATGGATTCTCTTCAGTCGCCGAGCGTGAATGGTTTAAGTTGTTGACGTCGGTGCAGGGAGTGGGGGCCAAATCGGGCCTTGCCATTTTGTCGGTGTGTACGCCCGAACAGTTACCGTTGGTGATTGCTTCCGGTGATGCGGCGCTGCTGCGCCGCGCGGATGGGGTCGGGCCGAAACTTGCCACGCGGATATGCACCGAGCTTAAAGATAAGGTGCAGGGTATGAATTTGGGTGCGGCAGTTTTGTCATCCTCTGCGGTTGAACCAGAGATCAAGGCGTCTTCAAAAAAATCGCCGAAGGTTGCATCGGTCGCTGCTGTGGATGGTTTTCCCAATCTTGATCAGGATGTTCTCTCGGCACTCGTCAATCTTGGTTATGGACGGGCGGAAGCGTTCAGCGCGGTGGTACAGGCGCGGCGCAAGGCGAATGATAATAATGAAGTGTTGGGGCTTGAAAGTTTAATTCGTTTAGCTCTCAAAGAGTTAACCCAATAATATGAGGCTCAACATGAAACTGTGTTTGATTGTTTTTTGTAGTCTCGTTTTTATCGCACCCGCCTATGCTACCGAATTCGGTATTTTGCCTTTCCCCAAGGATGTTGATTTCAGCAAGCCCGAAGAGTTTGTTAAAAATTATGGGGCGGCTCTCGGCGAGGTTGCGGGTGTCATCAAAAATCCCCTCAATGTATCGTTGATAGGCTGGGAAAAGCTGGAGCCTGATGAGGGTGAATACCGCGTCAAAGACGAGTTTGGAGGCATGGCATATTCGGTCAGTGCGCTGGGTTATACGCCTTATATGGGCATGACGACGATTGACACGGTGAAACGCGTTCTTCCCGATGATTTGGAAGATGAAGACTGGACGAGTAACGACTTGTTTGATCGTTATAAATTGCTGCTTGATGAAGCGGCTATTGTCATGCCGCGCGATCTCAAATTTTTTATCATTGGCAATGAGGTCGATGTTTATTTTGAGAAACATCCCGATGAGGTCGCGGCTTACCTGACGTTTATCCAGAAGGTGAAGCCCGAGGTTAAAAAGAGATTTCCTCAGGCACGGGTGTCGGTGTCGGTCACGTTTGACGGTCTTATCCAGAAACGGGATGAATTTGTCACGCCGTTTGTTTCGGCCAGTGATATGGCGGTTTTTACGTTTTATCCGATGGTTGGGGTCAAGGATTATCCGGTGGGGCTGATGCCGACCTTGCTCGATAAACTGATCCAGAATGCACAAGGCAAAGACGTGTTTTTGCAGGAAGTCGGTTTTCCCTCCAGCCCCGATGCGCATTCCTCGCCCGAGCGGCAGGCTGAAGTTTTTAAGACAATTATTCCGGCGATTGCGGCGCGGCCACAGATCAAATATGCCTCGATCTTTATCATGCATGATTTTGGCAAGCCGATGTGTGATGCCTTTACCGATTATTATAGTTACGATACACGCGAGTTTCGCGGGTTTCTGTGTTCATTAGGGCTTAAATATGATGACGGGACGCCTAAACCTGCATGGAATGCGGCGGTTCAGGCGATTCAGGCGGCGCAACAGGGACGGGTTTCCGCGGGGATAAAGTAAGCTGCCTCTTGCATCGGGTTTGTTCTTATCGCAAACTGAAATTGTCGCGCGAATCGGAAAATCTATGTCTCAAGCACTTAAAGATAATGAATTATCTTCCGTCCCCTTTGAAGATGAAAAAGGGGACGAGGGCGCTTTGCGTCCTCAGACACTCGAAGAATTTATCGGGCAGAGGGAGTTACGCTCCAATCTTCAGGTTTTTGTCGAGGCGGCGCGGGCGCGTAAAGAAGCGCTTGATCATGTACTGTTTTTCGGGCCACCTGGCCTTGGCAAGACCACGCTTGCCCAGATTGTCGCGCGTGAGCTCGGTGTGGGGTTTCGGGCAACTTCGGGGCCGGTGATTGTCCGTGCGGGGGATCTGGCGGCGCTGCTCACCAATTTGCAGCCCTTTGACGTGCTCTTTATTGATGAAATTCACCGCTTGTCACCGGCGGTTGAGGAAATACTTTATCCGGCGATGGAAGACCGGAAGCTTGATTTAATGATTGGCGAGGGGCCAGCGGCGCGTTCGGTGCAGATCGATTTGCCGCCCTTTACCTTGGTGGGGGCGACCACGCGCAGCGGATTGCTCACCAATCCTTTGCGGGATCGCTTTGGCATTCCTTTGCGTCTTGAGTTTTATGCGCAAGATGAACTGGTGCAGATTGTAACGCGGACGGCGCGGTTACTCGGGATTGCCATTACCGAGGACGGGGCTTATGAAATTGCGCGGCGGTGCCGTGGAACGCCGCGTCTTGCAGGGCGCCTCACGCGCCGTGTGCGGGATTTCGCTGATGTGCTGGGCGGGGGCGTTATTGACGCTGTGGCGGCAGATAGCGCTCTTAATCGCCTTGATGTAGATCACACGGGGCTGGACGGGATGGATCGCCGATACCTGCGCACCATTGCCGAGAAATATGGCGGCGGGCCAGTGGGGATTGAAACCATGGCGGCGATTTTGGCTGAGCAGCGGGATGTGATCGAAGATGTGGTCGAGCCATATTTGCTGCAACAAGGTCTGATCAACCGCACCCCGCGCGGACGGATGCTCTCGCCTGCCGGATACCGTTATCTGGGCTTGCCTGCGCCGCAGAATCTGACAAACGGAGACGGGCTTTTTGACGCATGAGTGCTCATATTCTGCCAGTGCGTGTCTATTATGAAGATACCGATGCGGGCGGTATCGTTTATCACGCCAGCTATATACGGTATTGCGAGCGTGGACGAACCGAGTATTTGCGCGCTATTGGCTTTGAAAACACAACTTTAAGAGAAAAAACGGGCATAATTTTTGTTGTGAAACGGCTTGAAGCCGAGTACGTTGCCCCAGCAAAGCTGGATGATCTTCTCTCTGCCCATACGCGGGTTATTTCCCTGAAAAACACGAGTTTTATCATGGAGCAAAAAATTCTGCGCGCGGAGCGGGTGATCTTCAGTATGAATGTTGTTATTGTGTGTGTGGATGATCTTGGGAAGCCTGTTCGCATGCCTGAAATGTTACGTGATGTCTTTTTAAAAGAGGTTGATGAATAATGCCTGATCGTCCTGATACCGCAACTACCCCTGTTGACTCGGATGCCATTGCCAATGTGGCGGCGGGCGCGATGCCGGAAGCTCCGCATGACCTTTCCATTTTAGGGTTGTTCATGCATGCGGACTTTGTGGTGAAGTTCGTCATGTTTATTTTAATCTTTATGTCGGTGTGGTGTTGGACGATTATTATCTCCAAGCATTTCATGCTGAAAAAACTCAATAGCCGCGCGAGCCGCTTTGAAGATGCGTTCTGGTCGGGGGAGAGCCTTGATAAATTGTTCCAGCGTGTCAGGAAGAGTGCGCCGGATCCTCTGCTCGTGACGTTTACGGCCGGAATGGAAGAATGGCAATCAGGTGTCTCAAGCGGTATTCCCCGTTCCGAGAGTCTTCAAGCCTCGCTCAAACAACGTGTAGAACGCGCCATGAATCTGGCCATTGTCCGCGAGATGCAAATGCTCGAGCGCGGCATGACATTTCTGGCCACGACCGGATCGTCAGCGACGTTTATCGGTTTGTTTGGGACCGTGTGGGGGATTATGAATTCCTTTACGGCGATTGCGTCGATGAATAACACCTCGCTTGCGGTTGTGGCGCCGGGGATTGCCGAAGCTTTGTTTGCAACGGCGATGGGTCTGGTTGCGGCTATTCCGGCGATGGTGTCGTTTAACGTGTTTTCAACGTCTATCGCCCGTTACGGTGATCGTCTCCATAATTTCAGTGTTGAATTTTCGGCGATTATGGCACGGCATCTTGATGCGCAGGAAGCCGGCTCGGAAAAACCTGCCAGCACATCAGGTTCCATTCCTCCTAAACGCATGGGAGCGTAATTCCATGGGCATGAATATGGGCAGCAGTGGACGCAGCAGCAGCTATGGCGGGTATCGCCGAGCATACCGCCCGATGTCGGAAATTAACGTGACGCCGTTTATTGACGTGATGCTGGTGCTTCTCATTGTTTTTATGGTTACTGCTCCACTTCTTTCGGCAGGCGTCAAAGTTGACTTGCCCAAGACCGAAGCAGGCCCTGTGTCCGAGAAAGACGAAAAGCCGCTTGAAGTGTCCCTTAACAAATCAGGCATGATTTATATCGGGGACACAAAAATAGGACGCGCCGCCCTCATTGAAAAACTTACCGCGATTGCGGGAACCAATAAGGATCGCCGTGTCTTTGTAAGGGCTGACCAAGGGCTTCCGTACGGGCAAGTGATGGATATTATCGGGGCGATCAATAAAGCAGGTTATACCAAGGTTGCTTTGATTACTGCGCCAGCGTCATCCAGAAAATAGCGGGGGCAGGGTGGTTGTTGATCCCAAAAAACACCCGTCACAAGCGTCAACGAAGGCTCCCAAGATGCCTTTGGTGCTTTCGCTTGCTATTCATTTGATTGTATTTTTGCTGGTTATTTTTGGGTTGCCGCACCTCAAGTCCGAACCTGAAATTGTCGAGACGGTTCCGGTGGAGTTGATTACCAATGTGTCCCAGCTTACGACGACCAATAAACAGCCGGTGGAGAGCAAAACCAAAAAGCCGGATGAGACTCCGCAAAAAACCAAAGATATAAAGACGGAGCCTAAACCCAAGCCGCCCAAAGCATCCGAGCCGGAGGTGGCGCCGCCCGATCCGCAGGAGCTTAAAGAGCCGCCCAAGCCGGATGAGGTGACGGAGAAAATACCTGACAAAAATCCTCCGAAAAAGGAGCCGCCCAAGAAAGATCCTCCGAAGAAAACCGACCCTAAAAAGGATACGAAAAAGGACAAGAGGCCTGATAGTCAGGAAGACTTTAACAAATTGTTGGAGGATCTTGACCCGACCGAGCAGCAACCGGATACGGAGAATAAGGGTAAAAAAATGACCGAGCCGGAACCGGCTCCTAAAGTCAGCCGTTTTTCCAGTGCCTTGAGTATTTCGGAAATGGATGCCTTGCGGCAACAGCTGGCACAGTGCTGGAGTGTGATGGCGGGGGCGCGTAATGCCGAAGATTTGGCGATTGATATTAAAGTTGTCGTAAATCCTGACCGGACGGTGCAACGGGCGGAACTTGCCGATACATATCGCTATAATTCTGATAGTTTTTACCGCGCAGCAGCTGATTCGGCGCTTCGGGCGCTGAATAATCCGCTGTGCACCCCTTTAAATTTGCCGCCAGACAAGTATGATCTGTGGCACGAAATGACCATCACGTTTGATCCAAAGGAAATGTTCTGATGCCTAATTTTATCCGCTCCCTGATCGTAATTTTAGTGACTGGCTTTATCCCTTTCACCGCGCATGCTGAACTTAAAATCAGTGTTAATGCCGCGAAGATGGATCCGATCCCGATTGCGGTGACGGATTTTGTATCCAAGGACGGGTCGGGCAGCGAATTTGCCGCGGGTATCCCGCAAGTGGTTGCATCTGACCTTGAGAGCACTGGACTTTTCCACTTGATCGACAAGCGCGCCTTTATTCAGGATGCCCCGTCGCTTCAGGCGCAAATTCGTTTTGCCGAGTGGAAGGCGATTAACGCTGAGGCCCTCGTGAGCGGCACTGTTACCAAGATGCCTGATGGCCGGACTCGCGTTGAGTTTCGCTTGTTTGATGTGTTTGCCCAGCAGCAGATGACGGGCATGGCCTATATGACGACGCCGCAGAACTGGCGCCGCATCGCGCATATTATTGCCGATGATATTTATAAGCGTTTGACGGGTGAGGGCGGGTATTTTGACTCGCGTATCGTGTATGTGGCGGAGTCAGGCCCTGCGGTCAAACGCGTGAAGCGCCTTGCGATTATGGATCAGGACGGGGCCAATCACCGTTATTTGACCGATGGCAGCGCACTGGTGCTCACGCCGCGTTTCTCGCCAAGTACTCAGACGATCACCTATCTGTCCTATGCGAATAACAAGCCGCGCGTTTATATCTATGACCTTGAAACGGGGCGTCAGGAAGTTGTCGGGGATTTCCCGGGCATGACCTTCGCGCCGCGTTTTTCGCCGGATGGTAACAAAGTGGTGATGTCACTTTCGCAAAACGGGAACAGCGATATTTACGCGATGGATTTGCGTTCACGCCGTCCGCAAAAACTCACCGATACGGCGGGGATTGATACAGCGCCGAGTTATGCGCCGGATGCCCGCCAGATTGCATTTGAGTCGGATCGTGGCGGCACTCAGCAACTTTATGTCATGAATGCCGATGGTTCGGGCCAGCACCGCATCTCCTTCGGGGAAGGCCGTTATGCTTCGCCCGTCTGGTCGCCGCGCGGGGACTTGATTGCCTTTATTAAAATGCTCAAAGGCCAATTTTACCTTGGGGTGATTAGTCCTGATGGTAAAAACGAGCGCCTGATTACGAGCGCCTACCACGTTGAAGGGCCTACATGGTCGCCTAATGGTCGTGTGTTGTCGTTCTTTAAAGAGGGAAGCGGGCCAAGTGGTCGTTCGGCAAAACTTTATGCCATTGATTTGACAGGGTATTTTGAACGTTCTCTGAAAATCCCGGGCGATGGCTCTGACCCCGCGTGGTCGCCGCTTAATCCTTAATATTGGTATTTTTTTGTTTTTTAGAAACTCCCCTTCGCAGGGGAGTTTCTTTTTGAGGGTGGGGATATGCCATGCGTTATACGAAATAAAGTATTGCGATAAACGCATGGCTGTGTTAGCTATCGCAGCATATCATCACAGGAGGATTTTGATGAATGCAGCAGATATAGCTTGGGTTTTGATCTCGACCGCTTTGGTTCTTTTAATGACGCCGGGTGTGGCGTTTTTCTATGGCGGCATGGTACCGCTGCGCAGTGTGATTGCCACCAAGATGCAAAGTTTTGCGAGCCTTGGTTTTGTATCTTTGCTCTGGGCGGTGTGTGGTTATTCGCTCGTTTTTTCGGAAGGAAATGCGCTGATCGGGGGTCTGCACTATCTGCTGCTTGAGGGTGTGGGCATGGAGCCAAGCGCCACTTATGCAACCACCATTCCCCATGTTCTCTTTATGCTCTTCCAAGCGACTTTTGCGATTGTGACGCCTGCGCTGATCACGGGGGCAATTGCCGAGCGTGTGCCGTTTAAAACATGGCTCGTGGTTATGTGCATGTGGTCACTGCTGGTGTATGTGCCGGTGGCGCACTGGGTGTGGGGGCCGGGCGGTTGGATTGCGGCAATGGGCGGTCTTGATTTTGCTGGCGGGATGGTTGTGCATATGACGTCTGGTTTTGCGGCGCTGACGGCGGCGGTATTTCTGGGTAACCGCACGAGCTTTAAACCTGATGAAACCAACAATTTCTCATCACTGATGGTGCTTCTGGGGGCAACTCTTTTGTGGTTTGGTTGGATCGGGTTTAATGCGGGGTCAGCCTTGGCTGCAAATGGTCTTGCGGCGCAAGCGGCAGCGACCACGATTCTGGCAGCCAGCAGCGCGATGAGCGTGTGGATGATCTGTGATTGGATTATCCATGGCCGTCCAACGGCGATGGGCGCGGCTGTCGGGGCGGTTGTGGGCCTTGTAGCCATTACACCTGCAGCTGGTTATGTGACGTTGCAAGCGGCTATCCTGATCGGGATGGTTACGGCGGTTGTGTGTCATTACGTCACGCGTTTCGTCAAAACAAAACTCAAAACCGATGATACGGTGGATGTGTTTGCCTGTCACGGTATCGGCGGTTTGATGGGGTCGCTTCTTACGGCGGTTTTCTCGACCACAGCCATCAATCCGGCGGGCGCTGACGGACTTCTTTATGGCGGTACAAAACTGTTTGTGGCTAACCTTGTGGGGTCGTGCGCTGTTATCGCATTCACGATGGTCATGACCTATTTTGTGTTCAAATGTGTCAGTTACATCATGCCGATCCGTGTCAGCGAGGACGTTGAAAAATCGGGTATGGATGCCAACCAGCACGGGGAACGCGCCTTTACATTGCGTTAGACGCATCAGCCATTTCGTTGCTCAAGGCCCCTTAACAGGGGTCTTTTGCTTTGTTACACTCGGGTCAGCGGATGGAACCCATGACTGATTCAAAAACATCACTCTTTTTTTGTGGCATTGGCGGGAGCGGAATGCTCCCCTTGGCTGTTATTGCTCAAGGGCTCGGGATGGATGTCACGGGGTCTGATCGTTCCCATGATGCAGGGCGCAGCCCGCTGAAATTTTCTGTGCTGGAGAGACAGGGCATACATCTGGTGCCACAAGACGGCCTTGGATTAACGGACGACTATGCGGCGCTCATAGTCTCGGCGGCAATTGAAGACACGATCCCTGAAGTGGTGAGGGCACGCGAACTTGGCATTCCTATTAAAAAGCGCGCGGCGCTTTTGGCCGAACTTTTCAATGCGGCAAAATACCGTATTGGCGTAGCGGGGACGAGCGGCAAATCGACGACAACGGCGATGATCGGATGGTGTTTGCATTATCTCGGGTTAGATCCGACGATGATGAACGGGGCGCCCTTGAGTAACCTTGTTACGCACGATAACCCCTACGCAAGCGCTTTGGTGGGTGATGCAGGTTTGTTTGTCAGTGAATGTGACGAGAGCGATGGGTCAGTTGTTCTCTATACGTCAGATATTGCAGTGCTGACTAATATCTCTCTCGATCATATGGAGCTGGAAAAACTCCATGATGTCTTTCGCAGCTATCTTGAAAATGCGCAGCAACAAGTGGTTAATCTGGATAGCCCGCTGCTCGTGGATTTGCTGGGGGCGATGGATAGTGTGCCCGTGACTTTCGGCCTCACAAATCCCGATGCGCGATTTACGGCGCAGCATATTGACCTTACAAGCGCAGGGATTGATTGCATTATTCTTGACCGCTTGATCGGTGCATATGTGCCGCTGCATCTCCAATTAATGGGACGTCATAATATCGAGAATGCGCTGGCGTGTCTTGCGGTGCTCACCCTTATGAATATTCCGCTTGAGAAAGCTGCCGAAGCTCTGGGGAGTTTTACAGGGGTAAAGCGGCGGCTGGAAATTGTCGGCACGGCCAAGGGCGTTACAGTGATTGATGATTTCGGGCATAACCCCGAGAAAATTGCGGCAACACTGCGCACCCTTCATGATTTTTCGGGGCGGTTGCTCGTGATGTTTCAAATTCACGGCTATGGGCCGCTGCGCCTGATGAAGGATGAACTTCTGGCCATGTTCGTGCGTGAGATGAAACCCGGAGACCAGCTTTTCCTGCCGGATGTTCTTTATCAAGGCGGGACAACAGATAAAAGCTATGGGGCGGCGGAGTTTTGCCGTGACCTGCAAAAAGCTGGTGTTACTTGTCTTTGGCAGCCAACCCGTGATGCGATTGGTCAATCGCTTCTGGATGCGGCGAGGGACGGTGATCGGATCGTTATCATGGGAGCGCGCGATGATACATTGAGCGATTTCGCGCAAGGCCTTTTGCAAAAGCTTAAATAAGCTCTTACTTGAGTGTGACTGTTGGCAGTAATTTGCCGGAACTGAGCAGACACTCTGTTTCGCGGTCAAGATTAACGGCAACAATAAATCCCTCTTGTTCATAGGCGGTGAGCTTTTGGAATTCTCCCACCATGCTGTTCGCGGCAAAAGGGACGTGGGGCCAGTTGCTTGCATTGATGCCGGGGGGATAAACTGGAATTGTTGAAATTGGTTTTATTTGCGGGTCAGGGAAATTTTTGCGCAAGGTGCCGAGAACGCGCATGGTGGCGGAGGCCGAATTAATCGTAGTGATACTAGTGGCTTCATCCAATCCTAATGGACGCGACAAGGCTACATTTTCGCCGGTGTTGAGACTGTTACGTTCGCAAACGGCTACCGCTTTGGCGAAGTCGGGAAGCAGACGGAAGATATAATCGGCTTCGCGCTCGCCCTCACGAGGCAGATGATCGTTGGCAACACCGTTTTGTTTCATAAAACCAATCAATGCTTGTGCATCGGGCGTTTTTAAAACTTCGGCGCCGCCACTGATGATAATTTTGGGGTAGCGGCCCTGAGCCAAACCCTCGGCAGCTTTAGGAACGAGGAGCAAGGAGTACACACCTTGTCCAAAGACTAATCCCACATCACTTTTAATCGGCGGCAGGTCGCGCAGAAGCGTGGTGTTGATTTTTTCAATCAGATCGGGTGTCAGGAGGCTCATGGTGTGTATCCTTTGTAATTAGGCGGATACCACTACAAGCATTTGTTAAATATGTCAAATATTAAGCAAGTTCTTGTCCTCGGGTTTTGGCGGCGAGGACTGCTCGTGTCATCAGGGAGGTGAGGCCATCATCCGCCATCAAAATCTTGAGGGCGGCCTCGGTCGTGCCGCCAGGGCTGGTCACATTCTGGCGCAGGGTGGCGGCGGAAAAAGAGCTTTGGTCTTCGGCAAGGGCCGCTGCGCCAATCACGGTCTGGCGGGCAAGGTTTTCGGCAAGGGCGGCGGGAAGCCCTGCCGCTTTTCCGGCGTCGCCCATAGCTTCGATCAGGTGGAACACATAAGCAGGGCCGGAGCCGGAGAGGGCGGTGGCAGCATCCATCAGATATTCATCGTCAATCCATGCGGTGTTGCTCACGCTGGCCAGCAGATCAAGCGCGCTCTGGCGGTGATGCGCCGTGCAGGCTTTGTTGCCGCACAGAACGCTGATCCCCTTATTCACGAGGGCGGGAGTGTTGGGCATGGCGCGGATGATAGGCTGGTTTTCTCCTACCTTATTTTCAAAAAAAGCAATCGTTTTTCCGGCAGCGATCGAGAGAAGAAGGGTTGTTGGCGCGATGATGGATTTAAGACTGGCAAGTGTTTCTGTCATCACCTGCGGTTTGACGGCAAGGACCATCACATCATAAGTGGAGGTGATTTCAGCGGCGCTTTTATAATCGGCATCATCCACATGCGGATCAAGGGTCGAGATTGTGTAGGCGCTATTTTTGCTCCACCCTTTCAGGAGAGCGCCGCCCATTTTGCCGCAGCCGACCAGCAGGATTTTTGTCACTTACGATTGTCCCACGGTTGGCATCAATGCAAAGGCCAGTTGTTCCTGATCGTGGGTTTTTTCGCCCGAGAGCATGAGCAAAGCAGGGTAGTGGAAGTCACATTCTTCCACTGCAATGCGGATGATGTCGCCCATTTGTTCAGCGCCGGCATCGAAATCGAGCCCGCGGAAAATCTGGGTGAAGCGGTAGCAGGGGATCATGCTTTCGGGGGAGAGATGGAAATGTCCGACCCACATGCTGTAATTGATTTCATTGAGTGTTTCGCAGGCCTGTTTGTACTGAAAATCGGCGACACGAAAATCATATTCGCAGCAGAACTGCATGACTTCGTGAAAGCTGTTCCACATGAACATCATGCGGTAGGTACCGTGCTTGCCTGCCATTTCGAGAAAGAGCTCGTCGCGGTTGGTGCGGGCGTAGTGCCAACGGCGCTGGTTCAAAACTTCTTCAACCCCGTCAAGAGGGCTGTAACCACTATCATAAAGTGAATCGAGTTGTTGTGTCATCAATAAGTCCCCCGGAAATAAATTGAATTTTACTTTTTGCGCGCAGCGGTTTTTTTCGCAGCCGCTTTTTTGGCTGGAGCTTTGGCCGGTTTTTTAGCTGCTGCCGTTTTGGTTTTTGCAGCGGGCTTTGCCTTTTTACCCAGCAGGGATTCGAGGTCGGCCACGCGGCGTTTAAGTTCTTCCTGTTCGAGACGCAGTTTGGTCACAACGCCTTGCAAGCGCTCGACATCGTCATTGGCAGGGGCTCCGCCGAACATGCTGGAGTGGACATCAACGCCCATCTGATCACGCAGTCCGGTTTGAAGTTGTTTGCCCAGAGCACTTAGAATTGAGGCGGCACCTCCGGCTACACGGGTTAAATCGTCAAAAATACGGGCGTTATCAATGGACATGGATGTCGGCTTTCACTTTAATAAATGTCGGAATGTTGGGATATATCTCTCTAACACTATTTTGAGAGAGGTTGCAACAGCCCCCGAAAAAACGTAGGAAGGTTTCAGGGGATAAGTTTTTCTTGTTTCTTAAGGGTTTGATATTATGGCTATAACTTTTCCGAAGATAAATCCGATTGCGCTGGACTTGGGCTTTGTACAGATTCACTGGTATGCGCTGGCCTATGTCGTGGGGTTTTTGCTCGCGTGGCGCGGGGCGGTGTATCTATCCCGTTTACATGATGTAAACAAGCGGCCCACCGCGGAAGATATTGATGATTTTATCAGCTGGGCTATTTTGGGCGTTTTGCTGGGCGGACGCGTTGGCTATGTGCTGTTTTACAATCTTCCTGTTTATCTCGAACATCCTGAAAATATTATCAAAGTCTGGCAAGGCGGCATGGCTTTTCATGGTGGGGTGTTGGGCGTGATGCTCGCGCTCTTTTTATTTTCGCATTTCAAGAAAGTTCCGCTTCTGCGGCTTGCAGATATTTCAACGGCGGTCATTCCAATTGGACTTTTTCTCGGGCGGATTGCCAATTTTGTGAATGGTGAGTTATACGGGCGTATAACGGATGAGCCGTGGGGGATTGTTTTTCCGCGTGGCGGCCCTGAGCCGCGCCATCCGAGCCAGCTTTATGAGGCGTGGCTGGAAGGGGCGGTGCTTCTTGCCATCACGTTGGGGCTTTCGCATATCAAGGGAGTTCGGGATCGGCCCGGCATTGTTTCGGGGGCGTTCTTGTTCTTCTATGGACTGTTTCGTATTATTGCCGAATGTTTCCGTGAACCGGATGTGCAGCTTGGTTTTCTTTTTGAAGCCGTCACGATGGGGCAAATTCTCTCGGTGCCGATGATGATGGTTGGTGCTGGTTTGATGGGCTATGCGGTGTGGCGCAAAAGAAGGGTGCTATGAACCGCTTGCCTCTCGCATCCCTCATTGCCAAGATGATCCGCATGGATGGGCCGATGTCTGTTGAGACGTACTGGAACTTGTGTCTTTCCCACCCCCAGCATGGTTATTATATCAAGCAAGACCCGTTCGGGCCTGCGGGGGATTTTACAACTGCGCCTGAAATTTCACAGCTTTTTGGCGAGATGGTGGGGATGTGGGTGACGCTGCAATTGGCGCGCCTTGGCAAACCTTCCAAGGTCTATCTGGTGGAATGCGGCCCCGGGCGCGGGACACTTATGGCGGACATCATGCGTTTTTTGCGCTTTGATCCGGCGGCTTTGGCGTCCCTTTCCATTCATCTGGTGGAAACATCGCCTGCGCTGCGCGCCAAGCAGCGGGATATGCTCGCGGCTTATAACGTGACATGGCACGATGACTTATCGGGTCTGCCTACGGATGCTCCTGTCCTCATTATTGGCAATGAATTCCTTGATGCCCTCCCGATCCGCCAATATATCCGTACGAGCGGGGCGTGGCATGAACGGCTGGTAGGGCTTGACGAACAGGAGAATTTTGCGTGGGGGCTTTCTCCGGTTCCGGCGCTTGAGGCGCGGGGGTTTGAGGGGGAGGAGGGCGGTGTACTTGAAATATCACCCGTTCGAAAGCAGGTGTTCCTTGATCTGTGCGCGCGGGTTTGCGTGCAGAGTGGCGCAGTCCTCCTTGTTGATTACGGGCACGATAAAGCTCACGCTATGGGGGATACGTTTCAGGCGGTGTACCGTCACCAGTATGTCAGTGTACTGGAGCTTTCAGGAGAAGCGGATTTGACTTCACATGTGAATTTCGGACAACTCCAAACGTGGGCGGGCGAGCAAGGGCTTGATGTAAAGTGCGGTAGTCAGCGCGATTTTTTGGCCAGTATGGGGATTGATATTCGCGCCGAACATTTGCTGATGCGGGCCAGTCCCGAGCAACAGGATGTCTTGCGCGCGGGCTTTGCGCGCCTTATGGATGAAGAACAAATGGGAATATTATTCCGTGTATTTGAGGGGACTGACCATGACCATCGTTCATAGATTTTTTACCCGTCATGGCGGGGTGAGTAGCGGGCTTTATGCGTCGCTTAATTGCTCGCCGCAGTCGCAGGATGATCCGGCCTGCGTTGCCGAGAACCGCGCGCGCGCGCTGGCTGCGATGGAAGGTGCAGGGTTGTCGACGCTCAAACAAATTCATTCGCCCAATTGTCGGATTGTTGCAGGAGATTGCACGCGTGGCACAGAAGAGGGTGACGCCTTGGTGACGGCAACATCCGGTCAGGTGCTCGGGGTTTTGACAGCCGATTGCGCGCCTGTACTTTTTCGCGGGAAAACATCCGGCGGGCAGCCGGTGATCGGGGCAGCACATGCCGGATGGGGAGGGGCGCTCAAAGGTGTTCTTGAGACAACGCTTGGCGCGATGGAAGAACTTGGTGCCTTGCGCGGATCGATTGAGGCTCTGGTCGGGCCGTGTATTGCGCCCCAAAGTTACGAAGTTGATGCGGAGTTTTGTCGGCCTTTTCTGGAAGAAGATAAAGGCGCGGCTGCGTATTTTACAGCGCGGGGAGCAAAGTTTCATTTTGATCTTCCTGCTTATGTCATGTTCCGCCTTATGCGTGCGGGCCTGACGCAGATGTCATGGACGGGGCATGATACCTATGCGGAAGAGGCGGATTATTTCAGCTTTCGCCGCGCCACCCATCGGGGCGAGAATGATTATGGGCGGCAGGTTTCAGCGATTATGATAAGAAAGGATTGATTTTTTTATCAAAAACCCTATAGTGCGGGTCATTCAAGACACTCACATATATAGAAATTAAAAGGTTCGTCTTATGAAATTGATTGCCGGGAACTCCAATCTACCGCTGGCCCAAGCGATTTCCAAATATCTGGATGTTCCCCTCGCGAACGCCAGTATCAAGCGTTTTTCCGATGGTGAAATTTTTGTTGATATTGATGAAAACATCCGCGGTGAGGATGTTTTCTTTCTTCAGTCAACTTCTACGCCGACCAACGATCATTTGATGGAGCTGCTGATCGCGCTTGATGCGCTGCGCCGGAGTTCCGCCCGCCGCATTACAGCGGTGATCCCTTATTTCGGTTATGCGCGTCAAGACCGCCGCACCGGATCGCGGACACCCATTACTGCAAAACTTGTCGCCAACCTGATTACAGTGGGCGGTGCGCACCGTGCTTTGATGCTTGATCTTCATGCAGGTCAGATTCAAGGGTTCTTTGATATTCCGACGGATAACCTGATTGCGTCTCCTGTCTTTGTGCCGGACATGCAGAAACGTTTTGCTGGGCGCGACGTTATGATCATTTCGCCTGACATCGGCGGTGTGGTGCGTGCGCGTGCGATTGCTAAACGCCTTGGGGTTGATCTCGCAATTATCGATAAACGCCGCGAGCAAGCGGGCGTTTCGGAGGTTATGAACGTCATCGGTGATGTGAAGGGCAAGACCTGTATTCTGGTTGATGACATTGTTGATTCTGCGGGCACGCTGTGCAATGCCGCTGTGGCCCTTATGGAGCACGGCGCTAATGAGGTTTATTCCTACGTGGTACACGGGGTTCTCTCGGGGCAAGCGGTAAGCCGTGTCGAGGCATCTCCGATTAAAAAGCTGATCTCGACTGATAGTATTGTGGCCAGCGAGGAGTCTGCAAAATCTGATCGTTTTGAGCAGCTGACCATCGCTCCGTTGTTTGGTGAGGCGATTTTGCGGATTTCTGAAGACCGTTCGATTTCGGCGCTGTTCAAGTAAAGTATATCAGGCTGGTGCGTAGCTCTGGGCGGGTTGCGCCTTGGGTTGCTGTAGGGCGACTTTTTGTTCGATGTCTGGCGTAGGCAGCGCAGTCTGTTGGCTCAATTGCTGCTGGGCGAGGGCGGGGTCGGCTTGAAGCGCAAAATATTCACTCGCGCTCAGGCTGCCAATGCGCATTTGCCCACGGTCACTGCTGCGCAGGTCGATTTGCGGCACGCCGCCTCCGGTATCGGGGCGTGTTTCACTCAGATAATCATATGATCCTCTGGCGGCGGCCGGAGCTGTTGCAGGCGTAGAAGCTGGCGGCGTAGTCGGCGGTGCAGCAGGCGGTGTTGCGCTAGGCGATGCTGCAGGAGCTTCAGGAGGTGAGACTTCGATGTTTTCAGGACTGGATTCAGGCTCTTCATTGGTGTTTTCTAGTTCACTTTTCAGCTTTTCTTCGCGGTATTCCTTGATTTTCCCTTCCATGGCTTCTTTGAGGTATGGGTTATCTTGTTTGACCCAAAAGGCACCTTCCTTGACGAGAGAGTCATTTGCCATTTTTTGTAGGAATTGAGGCTGCGCCGCTATCTCTTCGACAGGGACACCTAGTTTTTTTGCGATCAAGGCGTCACGCTCATCTTTTTGGAGGAAGCGATCCGTTTGCAGCGTGAGGCCGCCTTTCTGGATTGCTTGTTCAACAGTGTCATGGTAGCGGTCAGGGTCTTTGGCATAAAGATCACCGACCTTTTCTTCGCTAAGGTGCAGCGATTTGCCAACCACCTCATCCATCGTGCCGCCCGCATAAATGTCGGCATCTTTTCTTAATTCGGTTTCTTTTGCCGCCGCACGTTCTTCAGGTGTTGGCTCCGGTGGGGGAGGAGATGCAGGTTTAGGTGGTTCTTCGGGCGGCGCGGGGGCTGCGTCTGCGGCAGGGGTTGTGTCTTCCACAAACATGCGCCGCGTGGCGTCAACATATTGGCCAATATACGTGTCAATGTGAGGATTGTCGGGGCCGTAGTCCTTGAGTGCGCCCTCCGTTTTGAGTTTCTTGTAGGTTTCGCTAATTTCGCTGACACGATCCCCTTTGAGCTTACCAAATTCTTCGTCACTCAACCCCATTTCGGCGGCTATTCTTTTTTGAATACCAGCTTCGTCCATATCGCGCAGGGCGGGGAGGTTGCCATTGATGTAGGCGTCTTCCACAGTGTCTGCGAATTTCTGTGGGTCGGCTTTGCGCAACTTTTCCGCTTCATCAGGGGTAATGCCCATGGTTTGGGCAACGCCTAGACACATTTCGTTGCGAAAAGCTCTGGCGGCTTCCAGATGTTCGGGTTTGGCACCTTCAAAATTGGGGTCATCAAGAAAGATGCTGGTGGCGTGTTCATCATCGCCGTTGGCGGCGGCAAAAACGCGGATGTCTTTCCATGCTTGGGCAATATCGTCACGCCCTTGTTTACGTAAGCTTTCGAGGGCGGCGCGGTCTGAAAGGGCTTCGTTGCCAAGGATTTTAACTTCAGCCAAAGGGTCGCTGCCACGTTGAACGGGAGTTTGGTTGCAATGTTCCCCTTCATGTTCGCCAACAAGCTGTTCCCATTCGTCACGGCTCCCGGGCAGGGGAATGAGATGCGCAGGGTTAAATTTTTTACTCAAACCAAAGGTGTCATAAATTTTGTCGGGATCAACCTGATCGCCCTTAGGTTCGTTAATCAGGCACAAGGGACTACCGCCCTGCAGTTGGTGGGAGAAGGGCCCCTTGTTGAGGGAGGCTGCGGTAATCTCCACAAGTTCATCCTGTGTGAATCTTTTTGAAATGCCCGGGTATTGTTCATCGAGCTGCGTGGCAATTTGTTCGCTGATGGCGTCCTTATCGCCCTTGCTGACGTCCCGCTCCAGACGCCATGTGTCGATTTTGTCAGGGTCGATATAGATGAGGGGCTTTCCTGAACGCATTTCGACCCCGACTTTGTAGTCGTCTTGTAGGAGTCTAACGAGTTTGTCGATGACGCTCATGTCGGCCTTTCGCGTTATTTCGGGCTATTTCATGTGCTGGGACGGAAAATCAAAATTAATGCAGAGCGGCGGTTTGTCCGGATTCTTTGGGTCAGGCACGCTGCGGCAACCTTTTTTGGAGTCGATGATCGTCGTCGTCTCCATCTTTTCAAGGGTATTGGCCAGATCTTCTTTGGGGGGGGCAGTCATGCACGCTGTTGTGGATATAGCCGCCAGGCAACTGACAAACAATGATTTCAACGACATAAACCCCTCCATTGCCTCATTTTGAGGCGACGCTTTCCGAGAATTGTTTCATAAATATGTTAAAACTATTTTAAGTGTATCTTCTGCAAAAAGCAATTTTAGAGTGCGGGGCAGAATATACTTGCCAAAAATCGCGGTTATCTGCTACACCACCGCATCTGTCGGCACCCCTGGAGGCCGGCGGAACTTCATTTGTTAACTTTTTAAAGGAAATAGTGCCATGTCAAACAATAATTATGCATTGACGGCGAATGAACGTGATCGTGCCGGTAAGGGGGTCGCTCGTGCACTTCGTCGTGAGAATAAAGTTCCAGCCGTGTTGTACGGTGAAGGACAATCGCCTGCCCTGATTTCTCTCGCTGAGAAAGAGGTCACCATCCAGTTCCAAAAAGGCGGTATGAAAACCCGTCTGTGCGAACTGACGATTGATGGTAAAAAATCTCTGGCTCTCGCCCGTGACGTGCAACTGCACCCTGTGACGGATCGCGTCGAGCATATCGATTTCATGCGTGTGGGCGCCAAGACAAAAATTAACGTGAAAGTGCCTGTTCACTTTGCAAATCAGGATGTCAGCCCCGGCATGAAGCTGAAAGGTATCCTGAACACGGTTTATCACCATCTTGAACTGCGCTGCCTCGCGACCGATATTCCTGCCCATTTGGAGCTGGATATGGCGGCGGCTGAAATTGGTGACGCCTTGAAATTGTCGGCGATCAAGCTGCCGAAAGGCGCTGAAGTTGTCGGTCTTGGTAAAGAAGACGTGACGATTGCTACGATTGCGGCCCCGATTGTTGAGGTTGTTGTTGCGCCTGTTGCGGCGGCGCCTGCTGCTGCGGCTGCAAAACCTGCGGCTAAAGCCAAGAAATAGTCTAAGCCATTTACGCATTTACCCCCTCCCGCCGGAGGGGGTTTTGCTTTAGAGTCTATTTGAAAGCGAGTTTTGAAACAGACTCTTGGAATAGTTGTTACGATGTGGTTGTTTGTCGGACTTGGAAATCCCGGGAAGGAATATGCCCGTCACCGTCATAATGTTGGATTTATGGCGGTTGATGCTATTGCCGATTTGTATGGGTTTCCTCCTTTCAAAAGCAAATATCGCGGCGAATATGCCGAAGGATCGATTGCAGGTGAGCGGGTCTTTATTTTGAAGCCCCAGACTTTCATGAATGAAAGCGGGCGGAGCGTCGGCGAGCTTGCCAAGTTCTTTAAAATTCCGACCAGCCGGATTGTGGCGTTTCACGATGAACTGGACGCGCTGCCCGGCAAGGTCAAGGTTAAAGTGGGCGGCGGGGCTGGCGGACATAATGGCCTTCGTTCTCTTGATGACTGGCTTGATGATGTGAATTACAAACGCGTGCGCCTCGGGATCGGGCATCCAGGCGACAAAGACCGTGTAACCGGCTATGTTCTTGGCAATTTCTCGGGCGAGGATGAGAAATGGCTCGAGGGAGTCTTAAAAGCCGTTGCCAAAGAGGTGCCACTCCTTCTACAAGGTGATGACGCCGGATTTTTAAACAAGGTGGCTTTGCTGACAAAGCCGCCCAAACCCAAAAAAGAGGAACCAAAAGATGGGATTTAACTGCGGGATTGTGGGATTGCCCAATGTCGGGAAATCGACCACGTTTAATGCGCTCACCGCAACGGCGGCGGCGCAGGCTGCGAATTTCCCCTTTTGCACGATTGAACCCAACGTGGGCCGCGTGGCTGTACCTGACGCACGCCTTGATGATCTCGCCCGCATTGGCGGATCGCAAAGTATTGTACCTACCCAACTTGAGTTTGTCGATATTGCGGGTCTTGTGAAGGGCGCGTCCAAAGGCGAAGGATTGGGTAACAAGTTTCTCTCGAACATCCGTCAGGTGGATGCCATCATCCATGTGCTGCGCTGCTTTGAGGATGAGAACATTACCCACGTTGAAAATTCGGTTGATCCGATAAGGGACGCCGAGATTATCGAGACGGAATTGATGATCGCCGATATGGAGAGCCTTGAGCGCCAGATGGAGAATATGGCCAAGAAAGCCAAATCGGGTGATAAGGAACTTAAAGCCCAGCTCGAGTTTTTTGCGCAGATCCGCGATGCCCTCAATGCCGGAAAACCTGCGCGTACTGTAGCTGTTCCTGACGACATGAAAAAAGCCGTCAAGGAATTGTTCCTGATGACCACCAAGCCCATGCTCTATGTGTGCAACGTGCTCGAAGGTGATGCTGCCACAGGCAACGCATGGACGGAGAAAGTTGCGGCGATGGCCAAAGCGCAACATACGCAGAGCGTCATTATCTGCGCTGAAATTGAATCGCAAATTGCGCAGCTCGGGTCGGAGGAGGAAAAGAAAGAATTCCTCGAGAGTCTCGGTCTTGAAGAGCCGGGCCTTAACAAGATCATTCGCGCGGGCTATGCGATCCTTGGCCTTCAAACTTACTTTACTGTCGGGCCTAAAGAGGCACGCGCATGGACGATCCCCACTGGCGCTAAAGCGCCACAAGCGGCGGGTGTGATCCATACCGATTTTGAGCGCGGCTTTATCAAGGCGGAAGTAATCGCATTCTCTGACTTTACCTCGTGTGGCGGCGAAAGCGCGGCCAAGGAACAAGGCAAAGCCCGTCAGGAAGGCAAAGAATATGTTGTGGCAGACGGGGATGTGATCCTCTTCAAGTTTAACGTCTAAAGCGGCTGGCCTTTTGGGCTGCACGCCACACCCTGCGGTGCCAGCGTTCCTTATATGCCCGAAAGAGGGAAGCCGGTTTGGAATGGCATGACGTTGACTTTGTTTAGGATGGGTAAAGAAACAGTGATCCTTTGTGATCAGCTATCGATTTTGTGGTGCAGGCATATACCCACGGGCAAATACTGCGGGACTACCTAACGGCGTTATTTCTGATGATAGCTTAAAAGTTAGGTCGGGCCTAAATTCCCGTGATTTGTCGAAAACAAACAAGATAACTTCATTTGGGATACCGCAGGGCTGTTCCTCATAAAAATCTCTATCATCATCTGTATCTATATCCCAACCCTTTGAGTAGTCTTCTACATAAATGATGACTTCTCCAGACTGTTCGTTGCGATCATACTCAACTTTGTAGTCGCCATGGCCGTAATGAAGTGAAAGCAGGTGGTCAACGACAAATTTTAAGCTATCCCCTTCGGGCATGACGGTGGTGTCTTCAACTGAAACATACACTTCTTCGTCACCGTAAATATTGGGAACAATTTCTTTAGCTTTTTGAACTGCCAATCCATTAAACTCGGTTTCTACGTTCTCGCCGTCAACAATTCTGAGACACGGATAGCTGACATTTTGCTGATTAAGCTGATCGTAGGGAAGCACCCAAAGGTTTGTTCTGCCGAAATGTTCCCTTAGTTGAAATTGAACCATTTGTGCAAAATCTTCATGTTCTTTGGGAACAAGTCTGAATTTATTATCTGCGTCGACGTCTTTCGCAATAACTACCGATTTTGATCTCATCTTTTTCTCCTCCAGACAGGGTTCTGACGTTAGTAGAGTTATGTGTAATGCGCAATAAAATTTGAAGTTATTTTGTGCCAAGTCTTTCGGATTCATATTCCCCGCTGATTTTCGCGTTTTTGCATCGTGTATCTTTGGGAGTGAAGCCAAAGCGTTTGCCCCGCACAGCACTTCCGGGGCCAGCGGGCCGGTGCGAGGTTCCTCCGTAGAGGGCAAATCCGCCGGATATCTGGTCTTCCCCCACTTTCAACAACCGGAACACTCCGGCGCAGGGAAAGGGATATGCCGTAAACCATGTTCTTGCCTCTAGACAAAAACAGGCGCGGGCGCCCGCAGGCGCTGATCTTGCGCGGCACTTTTCCAGCCGCAGGATACGTATCGAGGATGACCTTATCAGACACAGAACAGAATGTAAAGGAAATAATTCCTAATTTGGCAAGAAAAACGCGATGGATTCCCCTAGAATTGGCGCTGCCCATTCGGGGAAGGTCGCGCGAGGAGCAAACGGAGGCGTGAAGGGTCTAACCTAATAGCCGGAGATGCTGGAGTACCGGACTGTGGAGGTTATTATCGCCGCCGAGCACGTAGATATTGCTTTGTTTGCGGTGCGGGTCGCGCGGCGCGATAAGGCCAGCTTCGGTCACAAAAATATCTGTCAGGGCGATGTGGTGATCTTGAGTAAGCGCCTGCGTCAGGGCCTCGCCGATCCATGGCTTGGCCGTCGGTGTTTTGATAACGAAATCGGCGTAAGAGGGGAAGTCATCGCCATAAATTTTATCCAGCGCCACATGATGTTCGTGAAAAGGGCCGTGCGGGGTCACGGCCACAAAGGCATCGGCGACCCTCCCGATCATCAGGTGCTCAAGGCGTTCATTGTCGGGTAAAATTTCTTTGAGATTAAAAGTCTCGCCCAAAAAGCTGACGAGGTGGAGTTTGGCGGGCATGTAAGGCTCTCTTTCGAAAGAGAATATAATATGAAAAATATTAAAAGTCAAAATCTATCGGTAATTTTGGGGAGAGGCATCACATTATTCTTGACTAGATTTGTGCGAATGCTCTATGTTCCGCTAGCTTTGCTCCAAGCTGCTGAGGAGATTCCTCGCAAGAACAAATAATTAAGGAATGAAATTATGAGCCGCCAGTGTCAGATTACCGGTAAAAAAGTGATGTACGGGAACAACGTGTCCCACTCGCAACGCAAAACCCGCCGTGAGTTTTTGCCTAACATTCAAGATACCAGTGTCTTCAGTGAAGCACTCGGAACCATGGTGCGCGTGCGCGTGACCACGGCTGGTCTTCGTACCCTTGACCATAAAGGCGGACTTGATCAATTCCTGATGGATACCCCTGTATCCAAACTTGATCCTGACCTTCATGATGTCAAGGCCAAGGTTGAAAAAGCTATCGCAGCCAAGAAATCTGCCTAAGCTTTCGACCGTGGAATTCACCACCACGATAGATTACCCGAATTTCGGATTTGAGATCCTGCACCGCGATGCAGGATCTTTTGCGCGTTTAGGCAAACTCTCAACGCCGCATGGCGCAATCGAGACTCCCAATTTTATTTTTGTGGGCACCAAGGCTTCGGTCAAAAACCTGCACCCGTACCAGATCCGCGAAGCGGGCGGGCAGATGATTTTGTCGAACACGTATCACCTCTATATCCAGCCTGGCGCGGAGTTGGTGCAGAAGATGGGCGGCCTGCATAAATTCATGGGGTGGGATGGGCCGATGCTCACCGATTCGGGCGGCTTCCAGATTTTCTCGCTCGGCACCGGCGCAGGCGCAGACGAGATTAAAGGCAAAGGCAAGCCGGGCAATAAATCGCTCATCAAAATCGATGAGGAAGAAGGCGCGATTTTCAAATCCTATAAAGACGGGAGTCTATGCCGTCTGAACCCTGAAATTTCGATGGATATTCAGAGAAAGCTCGGCGCTGATCTCATTGTGCAGATGGATGAATGTACCCCTCACTCTGCTGAGCGCGCGTACACTGAAAAATCCATGCATATGAGCCACCGCTGGGGGGATCGCTCCCTCACCGCGTTCGAGCGGATGCATGATGGCACGCAAGGTTTGTATGGTGTGGTGCAGGGCGGGATTTACCGCGACCTGCGCGAAGAGAGCGCCGACTATACACAAAGCCGCCCGTATTTCGGAACCGCCATTGGTGGATGCCTTGGCGGCACTAAAGTGCATTTCTATGAAATTTTGTCGTGGCTCCCGACGCGTATTCACCCCGAGCGCCCTGTGCATCTTCTCGGCATCGGCAAGATCGAGGATATTTTCGAAGGGGTTAAGCAAGGCATGGATACGTTCGATTGCGTGACTCCCACCCGCGAAGCCCGTCATGGCCGCGCCCTGATGCGTGGCGTCAAGGGCGGGTTTATCAATTTGCTTAATGCCAAGTTCAAGGATGACCCGACGCCGCTTGATGAGTCGCTCGGCCTCACGTCATCGGCGATTTATTCCAAGGCCTATATCCAGCATTTGCTCAAATCGGGCGAAATGCTCGCTTTCCAGATTGTCTCGCTCCACAATGTTGCTGTGATTTCCCGTTTGATGCAGGAAATCCGCGCGGTTTTGCGCAGTGGCGGGTCACTTGATGCCTTGCGTAAAGAATGGCTGCCCGAATAGGGCTTGAGGCACCCCCCGTCCTTGGATTATAAGTATATATGACTCAAAAAATCAAAAGTGATACTTATTCCATTCTCGAGGGCGATTATTCCGCATGGTTCGGTCAGGTCGTCATGGCGCTTTTTTACGGCGAAGCCTCCGTTCGCGACGGGATAAAATTTCCCCCCAGCCTTGAGCTGCTTTTTGAATCGCAAGGGATTGAAGGTGGATGCCCCGAGCAGCTTGTGGACAGTCAAGCCTATCTCAATAGCCTTACTCAAAAAATTCTCGAAAAGCACGAGACGCCGGATGCGGAAGTGTTTGCGTCTTTCCTGCAGGCTTATGAAGGTTTCAGCGGACTTTTGCAGCGCCTTGAAAAAGATGCGCTCTTGCAGGATTTCGGGATGGACCGCACTACAGGAATGCGCAGCAGTACGGTGATGATTACCGACCTTGCGCGTGAACTTGAACGCCGCGCACGCCGCGGACAGCCTTTCTCGGTGGCGATGGTGCGGATTGATAACCCCGAGCTGCGCGCTCAGGAGAGCGTTGTCAAACTCGCTGCTGCTTGTATTCAGAAAACCATGCGCAGTTTCGATGATTCCTATGTGACATCACCGGGCGAGTTTCTGATTAGTTTGAAACATTCCGACACGAACGGCGCGATGAAATTCGCTACGCGTCTTGAAGAAGAGCGCAAACTCAATACCGAGATTGATTTTACGATGTCGTGCTGTGTGGCCGAACCCTTGCCGGGTGATGACGTGCATGTTCTGGTCAAAAATATCCGTGAGGATCTTGACCGTATTTCTTCTCTGGGAAGCGGCACAGCAGGCGAATATGAAGATTTGAGTCCCTTAAGCCGTTATCTGCAATCTGTCGGTGTTGTAAAGAAGATTACCTAGCATGAAATCACATCCCCAATTTGCCAATTTGTTTATTGTCGATCATCCGGTGGTTCAGGATAACCTGAGCAAAATGCGCAAGGTGGAAACACCTTTCTCCGATTTTCGCGCCTATCTCCAGAAAATATCCATGTTGATGGCCTATTCGGTCACGGAAACGATGCCGGTGGCCACCCAATCCATCACAACGCCGCTGACCACGATGGATGCGCCAGTGCTGGGTGAAAAACATCCGGTGATCGTGCCGATTCTGCGGGCGGGCCTCGGTATGGTCGATGGGCTTCTTAATCTTTTTCCCGATGCGATTGTTGGGCATGTGGGACTCTACCGCGACGAGGCTACGCATTTGCCGCATGAATACCTTGTGCGCCTCCCCAAACCTGCACCGCAAGACCGCCGTGTGATCGTGGTTGACCCGATGCTCGCCACGGGGAATTCCGCCGTGCACGCAATTGATGTTTTGATCAAATATGGTTTTAATCCCGCCCGCATTTCGCTCATGACTCTGGTGTCGGCGCCGGAAGGGGTGAAGACGTTCCACGGCAAATATCCGCAGGTGCCGATTTTTACGGCGGCGCTCGACTCGCACCTCAATGCCCATGCCTATATCGTGCCGGGGCTTGGTGATGCGGGTGACCGGATATTCGGGACGCTTTAGCGGCTGGTCTTTTGGACTGCGTCTTGCCCTCAAAGATGGATGCGTCAAAATATTAAGTAAAATAAAGTTTAAGGCCTTTATTAACTATTCGCCGTTAAGGTAAGTTTGGATATTTATCCGTACTTAACTAACGTTTGCGAGATTATGACTCTTTCTGTCGATCACAAGGCCCTCTTTGATGCCATGCCGGTGCCGCGTTTCCTGATTACCATCGATCGGGCGGGGGAGTTTCGCGTGAGTGAGATTAACCGCCGCGGCCTTGAATATTTCAACCGTATTTCTGATCAGATTCTGGGGCGGGCCGTCAGCGAATTCATGGACAGTGAAAATGCACGCCATTTCGAGCAGGCGTTTGAAGTGTGCATGAAACAGAAAGTTCCTGTTACCATTCAGGCTCTTCCGAGTTTTCCGGGCGGAATTCGTGTGTATGGATTCTGGATAAATCCGCTCCTTGATGTGACGGGTAATGTGTTGCTGTTCGATGTGATGGCGCAGCCGGATTCGGCCGACGACTCTGTTTTGCAGCGGGAACGTGATGATGCTATTTCACTTCTCACCTCGATTTTTGATGCTTCGAATGTGGGGATTCTCGTGACCGATCACAACCGCCGTGTGGTGCGGGTCAATGACAGTTTCGTGCGCAGTTACGGCTGGCCGCGCGAGCAAATTGTAGGTGAGGACTTTGTTTGTCTCCTCAGTCCCGACGAGCAGGAGATTGCGCTGGAGAATTACGAACGTTATCTGCATAACGGGATGCGCTCATCGGGCGAGATGAAAATCGTCAAGAAAGACGGCAGCATTGCTAACACGCTTTATACAACGGCGACATTGGAGCTTTCGCAGCGGCGCAAATTTCAGGTTACAACCATCATGGACATTACCATCCGTAAGCAGATGGAAATTTCCCTGCGTGTGGCCAAGGATCAGGCAGACGCCGCCAACCATGCCAAGTCCGCATTTCTGGCCAATATGAGCCATGAGCTGCGCACACCACTTAATGCCATTATCGGATTTTCCGAGATCATGACGCAAGGGACGTTCGGCTCTCTCAATATCCCCAAATATCAGGAATATACCGAAGACATTCATTCCAGCGCGCGCCACTTGCTCGAGATCATCAACGAGGTTCTCGATATGTCGAAGATTGAGGCCGGACGGGTGGAACTGGAAGAAGGGCTGATTGATGTTGAGGAAAGTATTGAGTCCGTGCTGCGGATGATGGCCTCTCGCGCGTTCAGTGGTAATATCCAGATGCGTTCGCGCGTCGAGCCGAACTTGCCGCATATTACCGGCGACCAACGCTTGATCCGTCAGGTTCTGATTAATCTGGTAAGTAATTCTGTAAAATTTTGCAAGGCGGGAGGCGAGATTGTTGTCTCCGGTTATCTGCGCAAAGACGGCTGGCTGGAAGTCGATGTGATTGATACGGGGATTGGTATCCCCAAAGAAAAAATTGCGCAAGCGCTTGAACCGTTCGGGCAGATTCACGATACGGCCCATGCCGCCAATGAAATTCAGGGAACGGGCCTCGGGCTGCCACTTGCCAAGGCCATGGTGGAGCTTCATGGCGGGTATCTGGAACTTGAGTCGGATATTGGCAAAGGGACGACAGTGCGGATTTGTTTCCCCGCGCGCCGTGTTATGCGTCTCCCCGAGATTGCCACCACACATTAAGCTCTTGCCATAGTCTTTGACAGCGGTTACACTTTCGCCATGAAAACGCTCGAAGCACGTTGCCTTGATGCTGGCCTCAAAATGACAGGTCAACGGCGAACAATTCTTAAAATTCTTGAACAGGCGGAAGACCATCCGTCGGTTGATGCAGTGTTTGAGCGCGCCAAGGCGCTTGATTCCTCGATCAGTATCGCTACCGTTTATCGCACCTTGAGTCTCCTTGAGGAGATGGACATTATCGTCAAGCGCGAATTTAACGAAAGTTTTGCGCGTTACGATACCAACACCGACCACCACCATCACATGATCGATCTTGAAACCGGCGAAGTGATCGAATTCAAGAATGAGGAACTCGAGCTTCTTAAAATCAAGATTGCCCGTGAACTCGGGTATGAACTCCTCGATCACCGCCTCGACCTTTATGGCCGGAAGATCAAAGCATCGTAGTTACCATGATTGAAGAACCACGTCTTCCCACGGCTGTTTGGGTCGATGCCCATTTGCGGCGTCTCAATGAAGAGGGGCGCGGCTATTACCTCGTTCATAAGGGCGCTTATGCCGCCGGAGTTGTCCTTGTCAAGATCGCCTTTCTCAATGGAACATGCAAAATACTTACCCAAATCCGCGGGATAGACGGGAATCTGGCCTGGATGAACGCTCTTTCGGCAGAAGTTGTTGCGGAAAGTGACGCGGATGCGTATATTCGCCGCGCTGTGGAGCGTGATCCCGATCTATGGGCGATCGAGATCGAAGACCGCGAGGGCCGTAACCCATTTGAAGGAAGTATCATACTCTAATGTCATCCCCTGTCGATCAGCGCCGCACTTTTGCGATTATCGCGCACCCTGATGCCGGTAAAACCACACTCACCGAAAAGCTCTTGCTGTTCGGGGGCGCCATTCAGCTGGCCGGTATGGTCAAGGCACGGGGCGAACGCCGCCGCGCGCGTTCCGACTGGATGAAGGTTGAGCAAGAGCGCGGGATTTCGGTTGCATCGTCCGTGATGACCTTCGATTACAATGATATTACTTATAACCTCCTCGATACGCCCGGACACGAGGATTTCTCGGAAGATACGTACCGCACACTCACGGCGGTTGATAGCGCGATCATGGTGCTGGACGCCGCCAAGGGGATTGAAGCCCAGACGCTTAAACTTTTTGCCGTGTGCCGCCTGCGCAATATCCCCATCATTACGTTTGTCAACAAGATGGACCGCGAAAGTCTTGACCCGTTCTCTCTCATGGATGAGGTCGAGGATAAACTCCAGATGGAAGTGACCCCCGCCAGCTGGCCGATTGGCATGGGCCGCGATTTCAAGGGTTGCTATGATTTGCTCAAAGATGAACTGGTTTTATTTGATCGCAGCAAGGGAGAGAAACTCTCCAGCACGCTGACCTGCAGCGGGCTTGATGATAAACTGATTGATGAAAAATTGCCCGCCGATCAGGCAGAAAAACTGCGCGAAGATGTTGCGATGATCCGCGGGGTTTGTCCTCCCTTTGATATTGAATCGTATCTTGCGGGCCATATGACGCCGGTATTTTTTGGATCGGCGGTCAATAACTTCGGGGTGCGTGAACTTTTGCAAGGGATTGGCCAATTTGCGCCAACACCGCGCGCGCAAAAGGCTACCGAGCGGCTGGTTGATCCGCATGAAAACAAAGTCACGGGCTTTGTGTTTAAAATTCAGGCCAACATGGACCCCAAACACCGTGACCGGATTGCGTTTACAAGGCTATGTTCGGGGACGTTCAAACGCGGGATGAAACTCTATCATGCACGTTCGGACAAGCAGATGATTATCCATTCGCCCCTCATGTTCTTTGCCCAAGAGCGCGAGATGGTCGATGAGGCAGTCGCAGGGGATATTATCGGGATTCCTAACCACGGAAATTTGCGCATCGGGGATGTTTTGACAGAGGGCGAGAAACTTACCTTCACCGGTATTCCCTCGTTTGCGCCGGAATATCTCCAGAAAATTTCACCTGAAGATCCCCTTAAGGCCAAACATCTCGGTAATGCCTTGCAGCAGCTTGCCGAGGAAGGTGTTGCGCGGGTGTTTCGTGCGAACCTTGATAATAGCTGGATTGTCGGCGTGGTTGGGATGCTGCAATTTGATGTGCTGGCTGATCGTATTCGCACCGAATATAATTTGCCTGTCAAGCTCGAGCCGACCAGCCTTTACACAGCGCGGTGGGTGTCGAGTGATGATTCCCAAAAACTCAAAAATTTTGTCGATAATAACCGCTCGGCTTTGGCACTCGATCATGACGGCGATCCGGTCTTTATGGCGCGCAACGCGTGGCACCTTAATGACACGATGGACAAAAACAAGGATATAAAATTCACTGCGACGAAATAAAAAAAGCCCGGACATTCCGGGCTTTTCTGGGTTCATTTCCTGTTATTGAACGGCAGGAGCCCCTACGCTGAAGCAGGCGGTGTTTTTGTCCACGAGGCCTTGACGTTTCATATCGAGGCACACGAGAGAGGGCAGGGCGTTTGATCCGCCTGGGACACCTTTTTTCATGATGACGTCCACAATTTCAGCTGTTACGCCCGCTTGTGATTTGGCGGCGGCGGTTTGTTTTTCTGCGGCTCTACCCAGTTCATCGGCAATGGTGCCTTGTTCACGGGCAAAGATTTTTTGCTTGAGCAATTTTTCGGTTTCGTCATCAAACTTCACACCACCAAAAATGACAGGCTTGATTTTGATCGGACTGACATCACCTTCTTTAAGCCCCAAGCGTTCATCAACAGCTTTTTGAATCGCCTTAGTCAATTCCTTGCCGATTTCAACGCCTTTGTCCTGAATTTCAAGCGCGTCATATTTGCGGATGATATCCACCAGAGGCTGCGCGGAGAGAATTTGGATGTCGTCGCGGATCAACGGCGCATTTTCTTCCCATGTCTCTTTGTCGGCACGGAATTCGGTAATCAGCAGTTTTGCGTTTTCTGTCGGAACGATTTCATACGGGATACTGAAGGACACCGACTCAATAAACTTGTCATCTTTGGAGCGCAGAAAAATCTGGCGTGCCTGTGCGGTTTGCGCTTGCTGGTTTTCGCCGGTCGCTGCGCCTTTTCCGCTTGAGAAGGTAAAAGTATCGGCAAAGGTTTTGTAGCGGATGATGTCGGTTGTCGGCCAACAGAACGGCATACAGTAAAGGGTGGGTTTGGTGACGACTTCGGTAATGGCGCCGGCTTTCATAATTGGGGCAACTTCGTTTTCGGTAATACGTCCGCAGCCCACCAAGGCGGTACTGAAGGCCAAACCTACACAAAGACGCTTTAAATTCGCATTGCTCATATCATTCTCCTTTTGCAATGTATATTCTTATATATAAAAATATATAAAATTGCAAATTTGTATAAAAATATAAACTGAATCAGTGGGTGATTTTAAGAGGAAGGCTTCTATTTCATTAACTCTTTCAGAAAAATCATGGCGCGCAGGGGATTGGCGTAACTGTCTGTCCATGGGGCTTCCTTGCTTTCACTGAGGTCAATCTTCTTCCAGCCTTGCGCCACAAGATCTTGCTGGTAAAGCGAATTGTGGGTGAGCACAACCGCAACGGCCGGATAGTAGGGTTGGTTTATTTCGGGAATGTTGCCGCCTTCTGATACTTTAAAATAGGCGGGAATATTGAGGGCCTTGGCAATCAAGCCGATCTCTTTTGTTAGTTTCATAAAACGGTTGGAGATGTGCATCAGGACAACGCCATCCGGTTTTGACTTTTGTAAATACAGGGCAACGGCTTCTTTCGTAATCAGGTGCATAGGCACTCCATCGCCACTGAACGCATCGGCAAAAACAATGTCATAGCGATGGTCGGGTGAATCCTGAAGTCTGAGTCGTGCATCACCCTCAATGATCGTCAGTTTTGGGGGGCATTTCTGTGTAAATGTGAACAGATTTGGGTCAGTGGCGACTTTGATAATATCGGGGTCAATTTCGATAAAGGTCAATTTGTCTTCAGGCTCAAGATTGCAGGCCATGGCGCCCGCCCCCATGCCGAGAGCCATGACATTGACGGGTTTGGTACGATTTTTGACCAAGGTAAATAGCTGACCGAGAACGGTTTCCTTGTAGTAGTAGGATTGGGGAGTGGTTTGAAAATCTGGGTTTCCTGATTGGCTGCCGTGGATGGTCGTGCCATGATACAGGTGCCGCTGGTTTTCTCCATCGGCGGTTATTCTGTCCCGCACGTAAATCGTGCCGTAGTAGTTGCGCGAGATGTAAATTTGGTCTTCATTTTTTTTGTCCCGCGGTAGGGCCGGATTAACGGCAAGGGCAATCAGGCCGATTAGCGCCAGATATTTAAAACGGGAACGGTACATCCAGCACATTGTTGCGGCGGCAAGGGTAATCGTATATTCCAGCGGACGGGCAAACAGAAGCGGGGCTGCCAGTGAGTTGAACGCTCCGCCCAGAGCGCCCCCCAGTGACATGATGAGGAAATACAGAGTTAAATGTTTGGGTGAGGGTTTGATGCTTTCCAACATCTGGTGGCACATGATGGCGGTGGCAAAGAAGAGAAGGGTGTGAAAGAGCAGAACAGGAACTGCAGCTTTGCCAATAAACATATTGACGCCTAGCCCTACCAGAAGGGCTAGGGTGATGAAAACAGTTTTGGTCAGCGGAAGGGTTATAATTTGCCGCCGCGCAAAGGCGATCACAAACGACAAAATGTAAAGTGTGAGCGGCATAATCCAAAAGAGAGGAGCCGAAGCAATGTCAGTTGTGATGAAACTGGTCAGACCCAGCATCAGCGAGGAGGGAACAAATGCCAGTGACAACCACAAAAGGATGGTTTTTATATTCGGCGGGGAGGAAGGTTCTTCAGCAGCTTGTTGTGTTTGTTTTTGATTGCCGGCGTGGGTAATGCTCGCGCAGAGCATCACCAGCGCAAAGAGGCAACCAAAACCGATTTTCCATGTCAGAGTTTGTTCGGGCAGAGGCAGAAGAAATTCCACCAATGTCGGGTAGAGCAGTAGTGCTGCGATGGAGCCGATATTGCTGGCGGCGTAAAGAAAGTAGGGGTTGGGGGCCTCCCTGTGGTTTGATAGCGAAAACCACCGCTGGAGGAGCGGCGCACTGGCCGAGAGAACAAAAAAAGGTAGCCCGATCATAATGCACATGGTTCTCATTTGCCACAGCAAGGGTGAAGTATCCGGCGCAGGGGGATCAAAGGTGATGCCCATGGGCAATGTCAGGAAGGCTCCCGCCAAAAACAGGCCGTGGACAACGATTTGCACCCGCATGTCCTTGATAAGGCTGATGATATGGGCGTAAAAATATCCTCCGAGGAGGAGTGTCTGGAAAAACAGCATCGCCGTATTCCACACGGATGATGCGCCTCCTAGTACTGGCAGGAGCGCTTTGCTGGCCATGGGCTGGACTAAAAACAGGAGCGTTGCGCTCAAAAAAACAGCGCAGATATAGATAAATTTTTGATATTTTGTCATGGGAAACCAATGGGCAGGATTTGATCGCGTAAATTATATAAAAATTACAATCTTTTCCTTGAAAATTCAAACCAGAAGTGCCATTTAATCCGTACTGTCTGTGTACGTTTTTAGGTGAATCATGATCAAAATTTCGAAAATTACCGACTATGCTATCGTTGTTCTTGCTTCTTTGGCGGTGGCCAGGGGCGAGGTGCTGACCGCGACCAGTATTTCCAGGTCAACCCAGTTGCCCGAACCAACCGTGTCGAAAGTGCTCAAACTTCTCTCCAAGGGAAGTGTCATTTCCTCCGTGCGCGGCGCCGCTGGCGGTTATCGGATGGAGCGCAGTGCGACCAGTATTTCCATGCGCGAGATTATCACCGCGCTTGATGGCCCGATTGCGGTTACGACCTGCGCCGATCCCAGCGGGGGCGATGATTGTCAAATTCAGGGTGTATGTCCGATGAAACGCGGCTGGCAAAAACTCAATTTTGCCGTGGCGAGCGCTTTTGATACGGTAAGTCTTGCCGATATGATCGATGTGAATTGCTGCCGCAAAGCGGGGTAATCAAATGGCTGCAGATCTATTACTTACAGCGCAAGTTGAGGCGCTCAATAAGTACGAGGCCGGTTTTATCACTGACATCGAATCTGATCGTGCGCCCAAAGGTTTGAATGAAGATATTATCCGCTTTATCTCTGCCAAAAAAGAAGAGCCGGAGTGGTTGCTTGCGTGGCGGCTGCGTGCCTATGCGCATTGGCAGAAAATGCCTGAACCCACATGGGCCAAGATACACCACCCGCCGATTGATTATCAGGATGCGTATTATTACGCCGCGCCAAAGCAAAAGCTCAACTCGATTGACGAGGCTGACCCCAAACTCCTTGAGACATTTGAAAAGCTCGGTGTGCCGATGCGTGAACGCGCGCGCCTTGCCGGCGTTGCGGTGGATGTCGTGTTTGACTCGGTGTCGGTGGCCACCAGCTTTAAAGAAGAGCTTGCCAAGGTTGGAATTATTTTCTGTTCCATCTCCGAGGCGGTTAAAAATCATCCTGCGCTCGTGCAAAAATATATGGGATCGGTGGTGCCGTTCCATGACAATAAACATGCGTGTCTCAATTCCGCCGTATTTACCGACGGCTCGTTTGTCTATATCCCCGAAGGCGTGCGCTGCCCGATGGAGCTGTCCACCTATTTCCGCATTAACGAGATGAACACGGGGCAGTTTGAACGTACCCTTATCATTGCCGAAAAAGGATCGTATGTATCCTACCTCGAGGGCTGCACCGCGCCGATGCGGGATGAAAACCAGATGCATGCGGCGGTGGTGGAACTGATTGCGCATGATGACGCCGAAATTAAATACTCGACGGTGCAGAACTGGTTTCCGGGGGATGAAGAGGGCAAGGGCGGGATTTACAATTTTGTGACCAAGCGCGGCCTGTGCGCGGGTGCCCATTCGAAAATTTCGTGGACGCAAGTGGAAACAGGCTCCGCCATTACGTGGAAATATCCCTCCTGTGTGTTGAAGGGGAATTATTCTTCGGGCGAGTTTTATTCGGTGGCGATTACCAATAATTTCCAGCAAGCCGATACCGGCACCAAGATGATTCATATGGGCAAGGGCACGACATCGCGCATTATTGCCAAGACCATTTCGGCAGGAAAATCTGACTCCACTTACCGCGGCCTTGTGAAAATACTCGCAGGGGCCGAAGGCGCACGCAATTATACCCAGTGTGACTCTTTGCTGATCGGTGATACGTGCGGGGCGCATACGGTGCCGTATATTGAAAGCAAAAATAAAACGGCTAAACTTGAGCATGAAGCCACGACCAGTAAAATATCCGAAGACCAGCTTTTTTACTGCCAGCAGCGCGGATTGTCGGAAGAAGAATCCGTGGCCTTGATCGTGAACGGCTTTTGTCGTGAGGTCATGCAAAACCTCCCCATGGAATTTGCGGTGGAAGCCCAGAAACTCGTGGCGATCAGCCTTGAGGGGAGTGTGGGGTGATGCAATCTATAAACCGCATACTCAGGCAGATAACCCCTTTTGTTCCGACTGATGTGAATGGGTGGCATAGGGCTTTTTCGCTTTTTACAATTGTGATGATGGTTGTTTCCTTTGTTTACTTTCTAAACATGCCAGATTTTCCACAAAGGACGACCGAGAGTTGTTACAAATATGATGCCATGGTTGTGGCGATCAAATGCAATGGTGATTTTGCAACTGTTTTCTGGAATTTGTTTCATCCAATTTTCTCTTTTTATTATGTGCTATTTCTTTCTTATTTGACCCCGCTTGCACTCTTTGTGTATTTTTCGGGGCTGCGCGGGATAGTTATTGTTGTAAGTTTTCTAGTCCAAGGAATATTGAGGAAAAAACGTAATGACTGACGTTGTTATTGCGCTGGTTCAGAAGGATTTGATGTTTGCGTTTATGCAGCAGGCCAATGGTGTGTGGAGATTTCCGGCGGGCAAGGTGGAGGTGGGTGAGGATTTTCGCGCCGCTGTCCACCGGAAACTCGATGATCTGTCCGGTTTGAAAGTGGATACGCCGATCCGCCTAGGGATGCGGGAGAATGAGCACGGGACGCTCCATTATTATCTGTGTGACTGGCAAGAGGGTGAGCTCGAGGCCCGTAACCCGCACAAATTCCGTCAGGCGGTGTGGATGCCGCCGGAGCGAATTTTTGTCAAGGTTGGAAGGGAGCATATCTTTAAACCTGCGGCCGATTATTTAATGCGGATGAGGTGATGGTCAAAAATTTCTTCGTGTATATGATGGCCAGCGGAAAAAACGGGACATTATATATCGGGGTGATATCGGATTTAAGGAAGAGGGTGTGGGAGCATAAAAATAACGTGGTAGATGGCTTTACCGAAAAATACGCAGTGCATGATCTGGTGTGGTATGAGGCGCAGGAGAGTGCAGGGGGTGCGATCAGGCGGGAGAAGAGAATGAAGAAATACACGCGTGCGGCAAAGATAAAGTTGATCGAACGGGAAAACATAAACTGGAATGATTTATATGAACAGATTTGCCAATAACGACATCGCGTCATTGCCTGAATTGCCAGCGGCAATTCTAAGGCAATCCAGCGGTATGGGCATTGTGGATTCCCCTAGAATTGGCTGCGCCAATTCGGGGAATGACGGGGATGATGTATGGAAAGATTTATACGGTGATATTTGTGGGTAACGTCATACCGGCGCAGGCCGGTATCCATTCTGGTGATGTTGATATGGACTCCGGCCTTCGCCGGAGTGACGGTGGTTTTGTCTGTCATGCCGTTGCAGAACGGCATCCATATGAAACGAATTCCGGGAATGATGGGGATGATGTGAAGGGGAGTGTAAGGTAATGCCTAAAATGAAACTAACTATGGGCGATGTTATCAGGAATTTTTTTATCTTGGGGCTTATGCTTGTTGCACCCGTAATTTCTATGTTTAAGGCAATATCTTTTCTAGGAAATGATAATGATGGTAGTGGTGAGTTTGTAATGTTTCTTGCTTTGACTTTTGCGACGGCGGTTCCCGTTTTGTATTTGTTTGTGAGAGAAATTAGGATTTTCAAGAAACTGCGCGATGAAAATAGAAAAAAAATTATACAGTGAAAGAATATGGCATGAACAAAATTACCGATTTGATGTTGAATAAAGTGAATGTTGTCAACGTGCTGGTGATTGCTGCATTGCTTCTTTTCCTAACACATATGGGGATAGGAGTTGTTCAATTGGTCAGTGTCTCTCGTGATCCTTTTGGCGTGAATATCGGTAATATTATGATGACGTTATTTATGCAGGTTATCGGCGCTCTTTATCCTGCTGTTATTATTCTAGGAGTTGCTAAAATTATTCATATGATGGACAAAAAAAATGCTCAACATTAAAAACCTTAGTGCCACGATTGACGGCAAAGAAATTTTGAAGGGTCTTGATTTGGAAGTCAGGGCCGGTCAGGTTCACGCCGTTATGGGGCCGAACGGGGCGGGGAAATCCACGCTTTCCTACGTCCTTGCCGGACGTGACGGGTATGAGGTCACAGGCGGGAGCTCCACGCTTGATGGCGTGGATATTCTTGCGATGGACGCCGCCGAGCGCGCCGCTGCCGGATTGTTTTTGGCGTTCCAATATCCGGTTGAAATTCCGGGTGTGCAGATGACTACATTTCTCAAAACCGCGCTTAACTCTATCCGCAAGGCGCGCGGACTTTCCGAGATCGAGGCGCTTGATTTTCTGAAGATGCTTAAGGGAAAACAAAAAGAGCTCGGCATTGCCGATGAGATGCTCAAACGCGCGGTCAATGTCGGCTTTTCAGGTGGCGAAAAAAAGCGCAACGAAGTGTTGCAGATGGCGATGCTCGAACCAAAAATGTGCATTCTGGATGAAACGGATTCCGGCCTCGATATTGATGCGCTCAAGATTGTTGCCGATGGTGTGAACCGTTTGCGCGCGCCAGATCGCGCGTTTCTGGTGATTACCCATTATCAGCGGTTGCTCGATTATATCGTGCCCGATGTCGTGCATGTGCTGGCGGGCGGAAGAATTGTCAAAAGCGGCGGGGCAGAACTTGCCAAGCAACTCGAGGAAACAGGCTATGCCGATCTTGTTGCCTGACCTTGCTCCCGAGAGCTGGAAATATTCCAACATCAACGCCGCGCTGAAAAAAATCGAGGCCGCGCCCGTGGCGCCCGTATGGGAGATGACAGGCGCGTTCGAATTTCTGTGCGCCGATGCGCCGGAAGGTACCCTTCATATTGTCATTCCGCGCGGCATAAAAGTTACGGCGCCGCTTGAACTTGTCTTGCGCGGCGGCGACAAGGCCGAGATTGCGCCGCGTGTGGTTATTGATATCGGCGATAATGCCGAGGCGGTTTTATGGGAGCGTCAAAGCGGCGAAGGCGCGTACTGGAAAAATATCCATTTCACCGTGAATGTCGGCGCGAATGCGAAATTTACCCATTATCGTCTGGGTCTTGATGACCCGTTTTCGGTGGTGCGGAGCCTTGCGCAGGTGACGCTCGCGCGGGATGCGCGGTATCATTTTTTCAATCTGGTGCGCGAGTGCGGCTTTGTGCGTAATGAAGTTGTGGTTCATCTGGAGGGCTTCGGCGGAGAAGCGGAACTTGCGGGCCTGAGTTTACTACGACGCCAGCAACATGGCGACACCACGGTGTGTATCAACCATGAAGCTCCGCATTGCCGTTCGTCGCAGTTTTTTAAAACTGTTCTTGACGATCAGGCGCGCGGGGTGTTTCAGGGAAAAATCCACGTGTTCAAAGACGCGCAGAAAACAGACGGGTATCAGCTCTCCAATAATTTGCTGCTGTCCTCGCGCGCGGAAATGGATGTGAAGCCCGAACTTGAAATTTACGCCGACGATGTGAAATGTTCGCACGGCACAACCACGGGAGAGCTGGACGAGACTCCGCTTTTTTACCTGATGTCGCGCGGCATTCCGAAGGAGGAGGCGCGGCGGTTGCTGCTTGAAGCGTTTCTGGGTGATGTGCTCACGAAAATCGAGCATGAGGATATTGCGCAGGAGTTCCGCGCACAGGTGGCGTCATGGTTGATTTAGTCCAAAATCCGTGGCGGGGTGATTTTCCGGCCCTCAAGCAGACCATGCACGGCAAACGCCTTGCGTTTTTGGATAGCGGCGCGAGTGCGCAAAAACCGCAAGTGGTGGTGGATGCGGTGATGGCTGCCTATACTGACGGCTATGCCAATATCCACCGCGGCCTTTATGATTTCTCGCAGCGCAAAACGGCGGAGTTTGAAGCTGTGCGCACAAAGGTTGCGGAATTTATCGGCGCAGAGGATGCCCAAAATATTGTTTTTACCCGCAATACCACCGAGGCGATCAATCTGGTCGCCCAAAGCTGGGGTCGCGCTTTTCTTAAGGCGGGTGATGAGGTGATCCTCACCCAGATGGAGCATCACGCCAATATCGTGCCGTGGCATTTACTGGCGGAGAATATCGGGATTGTTGTTAAATATGTACCGATTACGCCGGAAGGCAGCCTTGATTATGAGGCGTTTGAGAAACTTTTTTCACCGCGCACGCGTTTAGTTGCGCTTACCCATGTCTCGAATGTGCTGGGGACAGTTAATGATTTGCCTCGTATTCGTACGCTGATTGATGCGCAGAAAAATGCGCACGGACAGGATATTGTTTTTCTTGTTGATGGCTCGCAAGGCGCGGTGCACAAGGTGGTTCATCTGCCTGATTTTGCGCCTGATTTTTATGTATTCACAGGCCATAAGCTTTATGGCCCTACAGGCGTTGGTGTCCTATATGGCAGGGCAGAACGGTTGAACATGATGCCGCCATGGCAGGGTGGGGGCGATATGATCGAGAAGGTTACATTCGCAGGGTCAAGTTATGCCCAGCCGCCTGCGCGGTTTGAAGCCGGAACGCCTGCGATTGCCGAAGTGATTGGTCTGGGCGCCGCGATTGATTATGTGCGCACAGCGGGGATGGATGCCATCGCCGCATGGGAAAAAGAACTTAGTCGCTATATGCACGATAAATTGCAGGCTATTGAAGGCTTGCGCGTCTTCGGAACATGCTCTGACAAAGCAGGAATTGCCAGTTTTGACCTTGAGGGATGTCCGCCCAGCGATGTGGCGATGATCCTTGACCAGAGCGGCGTTGCGGTGCGAACGGGACATCATTGCTGCCAGCCGCTTATGCAAATTCTAGGTGTTTCTGGTACAATAAGAGCGTCGCTCGGGCTTTATAGTGATAAGCAAGATATTGACCAATTATGCGAAGGCCTTCATAAAGCCATTCGAATGTTGAGGTAATGACATGCAGCACGTTGCTGATGAACAAATGGTACGTAATGCTTTCGGCGATGATTATGATGAACTCGCCGAGCCGCCGCGTTTGACCGGAACGCGGGATCACCCTCTCTGGGGCGCAATTGTAAAGGCGCTCAAAGAAGTTTTTGACCCCGAAATCCCCGTTAATATTTACGAGCTGGGTTTGATTTATAGCATCGAAATTCTAGATGAAGTGGATGGCACCAGTGATATTTCGGTCAAAATGACGCTCACCTCGCCCGGGTGCCCCGTCGCGCAGGAAATGCCCGGGATGGTGCAGAGCGCGATATTCCCGCTCTCGGGTGTTGGTCAGGTTGATGTTGAAATTATCTGGGAGCCGACATGGGATCCGTCCTGTATGGCAGAGACGGCCAAGCTGCAACTGAACATGTTTACGTGAGGTGACTTATGAAACTCAGTACCGAAATTACGATTACCGATGCCGCTCGTGCGCATTTACTTAAAGCCTCGTTCGGGGCGGCGGGGCTGCGTCTTGAGATTAAAGGCGGCAAAGGCTGCGGCGGGAATGAATATGATCTGCATCCGGTGGCGGCCGATCAGGTGAATCCGCAGGATGATTATGTGGAACTCGGAGGGGAGGCCAAACTTTTTGTTGCATCCCATGATCTGATGAAGCTGTTCGGGATGACGATTGATTTTGTTGAAGACAAGATCGGCAGCAAGAGGCTTGATATTCGTAACCCGAACGAGACAGGACGCTGTGGCTGCGGCAAATCCGTGACGTTCTAAAAGAAAAGCCCCCGATTTGGGGGCTTTTGAATTTTTCGGTACAGCGTGGTTTAGAAACCTTCGACCGTTTCGGGCTTGCCGCCGGAAACTTTGGTCAGGTACACGGTATCGGAGGCCTGATGGTCTTCTGGTGTAAATTTGAGAGCAAGACCACCGATGTTTTCATCAAGCGCATTGAAGGCGCCGACAAGCCCATCGCGGGTCAGGTCTTTACCGGCTTTTTCGGCGGCTTTGGCAAACAGGGCAGCCTGAACATACCCTTCAAGCGAGGTATAGTCGATAGCCGCATCTTGTCCTGCTGCCTTCATATCGGCTTGGTAGTCCTTGACGATTTGCAGGTCGGAAGAGAAGGGGTTCGGCATCACTTGCGAGACGAAACTGCCTTCGCCATCCGCACCAGATTCCTTGATGAGGGCGGAGGTGCCGACGAAGGAAATATTGACAAAGACGGGTTTGAGGTCAGCCGCGTGTGCTGCCTTCATAAAGGCCGCGCAGGCTTTGTAAGAGCCAACCATAACGATGGCATCCGGCGCTGCGGCTTTGAGTTTATCAAGCGCCGCTGTTACGTCGGTGGTGCCGCGTTCGTAGCTGCCGGTTTCGGCAACGGTCAAGGTGCGTTTTTCAAGCGCGGCTTTGAGGCCTGCTTCACCCGCTTGGCCATAGCTGTCATTCTGCATGAACAGGGCGATTTTTTTGAAGCCCTTTTTGTCGGCGAGCTGGGCCACGATGGCTTCCATTTCGTCATTGTAGCTGGCCCGCAGGTTAAAGACGGTTGGCAGCACTGGTGAGCGCAGGAAACCTGCTCCGGTAAAGGGCGCAATCAGCGGAGCCTTTTCACGCGCGGCAATCGGGACAATCGCCTTGGCGGTCGGGGTGCCAACATAACCGATCAGCGCGAAGACTTTGTCTTCGGTAAGCAATTTGGTGGTGTTGGCAATCGCATCAGCCGGTTCGTATTTATCGTCAAGAATGTTGAGGGTGACTTTGCGTCCGTTAATACCGCCAGCGGCGTTGATTTTGTCAAAATAGACTTTAAGTCCGGCGGTAACGCCTTTGCCCAAAGCTTCGGAGGGGCCGGTTTGGGCGTTTGATACACCAAGGATAATCTCGGTGTCGGTTACACCGGTTTCTGCGTAGGCGGCTGGCACCGCATCAAGTGAGGAAATGAGCGCAATAGCTGCGGTCAATCCCAGAAGAAAATTGATCTTTTTCATATGGTTGCCTTTTTGAGTTTGCAGTTGATTTTAACGCAGTGATGGGCATACTCTAATGCAAATGCGTATGATTTGAAATGGAGAAACCATGAATTTTCGCCTTCGTGACAAATTTCTGATCGGCTTTATTGTTCTGACAATTCTTATGTTGCTCAATTCAGGCGGCGGTTTCTATACGACAAATAAATCGCTCAAATCTATTGATGATATTCAAAATTTTTCGTTATACGAACGCTATGCCAATCAGGTGACGGCAACCTTCCGTGATGTTCCCCATAACATACAATTATATGTCGAAACGCAGGATCACACCTATCTGGAGACGGCCAGCAAAGAACTTGCAGATGTTCTGGCAAGCGGGGATATGGCGTTAGGGAAGATTGATGGAAACCTTGCCACATTGAATAATGACATTCTGGAAAAAGCTAAAAGTCTGTCGGTCAATATTGATGAGTTAGAGAAAATTTTCGAGAACCGTAAAAAGGAAATTGATACAGTGCTTATTCCTAAGGCTGAATCTATTACCGGTAAGCTTGCGCAAATCAGCGAGCAGGCAATGCTATCTGGTAATCCTGATGCGGCGATGGGGGCATCGAGTATGCGGGGCCATTTCCTGAGTGCCCGTATTCATGCCACCAAAGTTCAAATCAAAGGTGATAAGGCCTCTTTATCCAATTTCGTTTCCGATATGGCTCACTTCAAGGAAGCGGGGGAGGGGACGGTTGCTTATGCTAGCGACAAGGGCATGAAGGATGACCTTACGGCGCTTCTCAAAGATCAAAGCTATGTTAATTCTGTAACTTCTGTGCAGAAACTTTCAGAACAAATTCTGGCTATTCAAAAAACGGTAAATGAAGAGGTCGAAAGCATCAATAGTCTTGTCGATCAGTTCTCGGCGGTGCTCGAGTCTAAAAAACTTGCAATCGTCAACGAGAACGCTACGGCGATTGAAAGTTTCAAGATCATATCGCTTTTGCTGCTGATTGTTGGTGGTGGCGGCACACTTATTTTGAGTCTTTATCTGATTAACCAACTGAAGATTATTGTTGGCGACCTTCTTGCCGGATTTTTGAAAACCGAAGAGGCGATCTCGCGTGTCAATTCCTCAACGCACGAGATGATGGACGGGCTTGACCGGATGGTCACCTCCATTCTGGAGGTGGGTATCCGCGGGCAGGAAATCGGTGAGCGGGCCACAAAAATGTCCGAGAATATCGAGACGGTTTCGACGGCGGTGATGGAGCTTGACCAATCGATTCAGCAAATTCAGCGCACGTCAGAAGTTTCACGCGACAAGGTCGTGGATACCGTGCAGAAAACAGGCGATATGGAGCGCATTATCTGTGATCTGACTGAGGCATCTGGCCAGATTGAAGATGTGGTCGGGGTGATTAACTCGCTGGCCGAGCAAACGAGTTTGTTGGCCCTTAATGCGACAATCGAGGCTGCGCGAGCCGGGGAGGCCGGAAAGGGCTTCTCGGTTGTGGCTGATGAGGTTAAAAAGCTGGCCATTCAAACCGCCGAGTCAACGGGAAATATCCGCGGTCAGGTGGACAGGATCTCCGGTGTTTCGCGCCAAGCCCTTGCGTTCATGAATGATCTGGCTGGTAATGTGCGTGATATTCAAACGAATGTTTCGGAAGTGAATGGTTCGGTTCTCGAACAGCAAAAGGGCACGTCAGAGATTAGCCACATCATGCATGATGCTTCTGGCCTTACGGTAGTTGTTTCAGATAATATTCAGACCATTAGTCATGAAATAGCTACCTCTAGTGCCCAGAGCCAGCAGGTGATTGAGCAGGCCCGCGGACTTTCGCACGATATTCAAGTGCTGCGTGAGCAGGCAAAGGTCTTTACTGAGCGGCTGACCAAGATTTAGAATCACGAGCCTATTCGCGGGAATAGGGAAGGAAAAGAGGAGGTTTTCTCTAACGGTTCATGCCGCCCGCAGTCGTTGCGGCGCTTTCTTGCGTATTTTTATTGAATTTGCCGACATTGCCGAGCATTTGTTGGATGAAGGTCAGTTCATTGCCTGAGGCTGGTGTTGTGCGCTGGACGATCGGGAATTCCTCACGACCATCCTTGCGTTCGTTCACAGAATCCACTTTGCCGTCCGCGCCAAAGCGCACCACGACAATCCTCTCTTTTTCGACTTTTGCATCCAGAATGCCTTTTTGAGCGGTCTTCTGGCCCATATAGTACCATGTGTTATCGTCAAAGGTGGCAATTGTGGTGGGAGACCCTATTTTGCGAACAACATCCTCTTTTCCGTCCAATCCGGGCAAAATCTCCTTCATTTGATAATCTTCCAGCATATTACCATGTGTTTCCACAACGGGTGTGCAGGCGGAGAGAAGGACGAGGGCGGTCAGGGCAAGGGGGATATGCTTCATCATATCCTTAAACTAGAAGGGATTTTCCAAAAACTCAAGCGGGGGAATAGTATTTCTTCACAAAATTGAAGTGTTTTGCTAGAAATGGGACGAAATCAGAAATTGCGAGGCCATCATGTTTTATTGGTTAACCCGTAAGGGGCGTTCCATGTACCGGAACGGATGCGATTTGTACGGCAGTTTGTTGTCTTATGCGCGTCATCCTGCGTTTTATCAAAACGGCCATGTACCCGACACGTTTGACGGGCGCTTTGAAGTCCTTTCCCTCCATACGGGGTTGCTGGTCGGGCGGTTGTGTCAACCACAGATGGGCGCAGAAGGGACGATGCTGGCGCAGGCTGTCTTTGATGCGATGTTCAAAAATCTGGACTGGGGCATGCGCGAAATGGGGGTCGGTGACCTTGGCGTACCCAAGCGGATCAAAAAAATGATGAAAGCATTCAAAGGGAGGGCTTTTGCCTATGATGAAGCCTCCAAGGTGTTTTTTGCCAGCGGGCAGGACGGGTCGATGATTGATGCTGTTGCGCGCAATATTTATGGCGAGGTGCCTGATCTTCACGGATATGAAAAAACCGCGGCCATTCATGCCATGACACATCATGCATTGGCATTTGCCTCTTATGTGCGTGCATTAGAGATTGGTGATTTTAAAGCCGGAAAACTTGAGTTTCCGGCAATCATGATGAAGATTCTTCACGAGAAACAACAAGGGTTTGGATATGACAATGATGAACAAGAACGCCGCAGCGCCTGATTCCGAGTGGGAAATTTCCATCCATATTGATGATGTACCCTCTGGTGGCAAAAACATGGTGCTGCGCGCGAATGAACAGGAGTGCCGTGCCATCGCGCAGCGAATCGCGTGCATGGCGGTGGATAATCTCGAGGCGCGTTTGCGGCTTGACCTGATTAATGGCGGGCATGTGCTGCATGTCAAAGGCCATTTGCAGGCCGATGTGATGCAGGCCTGCGTTGTGTCAGGTGCGCCGGTTGAGAGCCGTGTCGATGAAGAGTTCGAGGCGTGGTTTGCCGATTACTCCAAGGCTTTGCCTTTTAAAAAAGCCCAGCATGAGGCGCGGGTGCGGCTTGAGGGGGATGATGTCCCGATGCTGGATGAGAAGGATGATCCAGAACCTTTGACTGATGGCCGCGTGGATCTTGGCGATCTGGTTATTCAATATCTTTCACTTGCGCTTAACCCCTACCCGCGCAAGGAAGGGGCTGCTGCCGAGGGGGGAATCGACGTCAAAGCCGAGGATGAAACACCCGTCAAGCAACTGCGTCCTAACCCTTTTGCCGCGCTTAAGAACTGGCGGCCCAAGGATTAGATTGCCAGAAGTTGTTTATTTGACTTCTGCCGGATAGCCGGGCCATTGTCCTTCATCAGTGCGGCGTAGGTTTAGTTCATCGGCCATCTGCTCGACATCGTATGATGAAATGCCAACGGGGCATTTCATCTGTGAGAGAGCCAATTCAAATGACAGAGTTAGTTCAATACCAGAGCGTGATAGCAGAAGAGGCTTCGTCGCTTTTGGTGTATGTTGGCACAAAACCCAAACTTGGTTGCTTTCATCGTCGATGGTCAGTGTGTCCACTCTGTACAGGCGTGCATCCTCTTTATCCGTCCATATGACCGGATCGGCATCCGAAAGGCCTGCCAGTCTCATGTGGGTAAGGGCGTTGTCGACTTGCTCATAAGTGTCACCACCTCTGGAGGCTGCGTTGAAAATTGTATTAGTCGATCCAAGGACAATACGGCGGCGGGCCTCTTCTAGATAGGATGGTGCTGGTTTTTCTTCGCTGTCGTAAGCTTTTTTTGCGGTGGCGATAAAGGCCGTGTCGAGCAGGGCTCCTTTTTCGTTGAGATTTTCTGTGTTCGTGGCGAAATAGGTTTCAAGGTAGGGGGCGTAGGCATCTAGCAGCGCTGTTTTTGGCTCGTCTTTAGGCAGAAAGAAAAAAAGATGAAAAAACGGTGAGAGGGCCACAGGTCCGTTCTGCTGGGCCATCATCGGGCCAATCCTGTCTTTTTTGTCCATCAGAAAGTCGATACGCTTGCCTTCGGGCATGATGCTCAGTACGCCGGCGTAGATTGTCGAAAAAGCCGATTGCGTGGTGGCTGCTTGTTTGGACGGGTTCTGCTCGATTCGGTCGAGGGTATCGAGCGCTATCTGGCCGTAGGAATCCCATAGGGCGAGTCGCAACGAGTTGTCACGATTTAGTGTGTTTGTTTTCATCTTGGCGTAAAAGAGTTTGAATGATTCTATTTCTTCAGCCATCCGGAATATGAATTTTAGAGTTTTTTCAGGTTTATCCTGCGCAAGGAGCGTTAACGCTCTTTGCACCTTTTCTTCTTTGGCGGTAAAATGTTCGAGGGCATGAGTGCCGGAGAGGTGGGCTGCATCCACCAGAAGGAGGTTCAGATCACCCTCGGGGTTGGAGGGCGGGGTTACGGCGTCTTGTATATGTCGCCAGATTTTACCTATTGCGCGGCCATCAAAGAATGCCATAATTTCCTCCATCTTAAGATTGTGACTTTAGGTAAAACTGTCTTGTTTATATGTCAATAAATAAATGAGGGTTATCTTTTTCCTTGCAATTGGGTCTAAAGTTCGTTAGAAAACGCTCCTTAACACAATACGGGATACAAGATTATGGCAGTTCCTAAGAAGAAAACATCGAAATCCGTGCGTAATATGCGCGCTGCGCACCATGCGCTTGAGACCTTCAACTGGGTGGAAGACAAATCCACGGGCGAGCCAGTGCGCCGTCACCATGTTGACCTTAAGACCGGCATGTACCGCGGTCGTCAAGTTATTGACCAAAAAGAGTAGATCTCTTGCAAAGACCCTCAGCCGAGGGTCTTTTGACTTTACCTCACCTTAAAAATTTCTGTTCAACAGGGAATATCTATGTCCAGCCCGCTGGTTATAGCACTAGATGCAATGGGTGGCGATCTTGGCCCGCGTGCCGTTATCCCCGGGGCAGCACTTGCGCTTAAATCGAATCCTGATTTGTGCTTTCTGATTTTTGGTGACGAAGCCCAAATTCGCCCCGTCCTTCAGGATTATCCGGCGCTGGAAAAAGCCTCGGTTCTTCATCATACCGACAAGTTTATCTCCGCCCATGAAAAGCCTGCGCAAGCTCTGCGCGGCGGACGGCAATCGAGCATGCGCCTTGCCATTGATTCGGTTGCGGATAAACGCGCGGCCTGTGTTGTGTCGGGCGGGAATACGGGCGCACTCATGGCGACAGCTAAAATGGTGCTTAAATGCTTGCCGGGGGTTGATCGCCCCGCGATTGCCAGTTTACTGCCTACGATGACCCATGAAATTGTTATGCTCGATCTTGGTGCCAATCTGGAATGCGACGCCCAGCAGCTCGTGCAATTCGCCATTTTGGGTTCGGTCTATGCCCGTGTGGTGCGTGGACATGAACAGCCGAGCGTCGGACTTCTTAATATTGGTTCTGAAGACGTGAAGGGGCACGACGAGCTGCGCGAGGCCGCCCGTATTTTGCAGCAGATTAGCTTTCCCGGGAAATATGCCGGCTTTATCGAAGGCAATGATATTCCGATGGGTAAGGTCGATGTCGTCGTGACGGATGGCTTTACTGGTAATGTCGCGCTCAAGACTGCCGAAGGTGTGAGTAAACTGATCTCGACGATGCTTAAATCTGCACTCAAAGAGACGCTTATTTCCAAACTTGGTGCGTTTCTCGCCATGGGCTCGCTTAAAAAACTCAAAAGCCAGATGGACCCACGTCTTTATAATGGCGGGATGTTCCTCGGGCTTGACGGGGTGTGCGTGAAAAGTCATGGCGGGATGGATGCTGTAGGTTTTGCCAATGCCATCGAACACGCAGCTGAAATTGCCGCAAAAAACTTCAACCAACGTGTGGCCGAAGAGATTGCCGTTGTTCTCGCGCAGGAGCGCGTTATTCCCGATGCTCCGGCTGAAGTGGAAGAGGGCGCTGTTGCTTCACTCGAGGAGCGCTCGGCGTGACACTCACTTCTTATATTCTTGCAACAGGCTCTTATCTGCCTGAAAAAATTGTGACCAACGCCGATCTCGAGAAAATTGTCGATACATCCGATGAATGGATCGTGCAGCGCACGGGGATTAAGCAGCGCCATATTGCTGCCGATGACCAACCAACCTCGGCGATGGCGATTATGGCGGCGCGCCGCGCTTTGGAGACGTCGGGCCTTTCTCCTTCCGATATTGACGGCGTGATTGTTGCCACTACAACGCCTGACCAGTCTTTTCCTTCGGTCGCTGTGCGGGTACAAGCGGCACTTGATCTTCAGCCTGGAACGGCTTTTGATATTCAGGCGGTGTGCTCGGGATTTATTTATGCGCTTTCGGTTGCGGATTCGATGATCCGCAGCGGTGCGCTTCAGCGCGTGATTGTGATTGGTGCCGAAAAAATGTCGGCGCTGCTTGATTGGAATGATCGCACAACCTGTGTGCTTTTTGGTGACGGGGCAGGCGCGGTTATTCTGGAAGCCCGCGAAAATTCGGCAAGCCACATTCTTTCCACACATCTGTATGCCGATGGGCGATTGAAAGATTTGCTCTATACCGATGGCGGAGTATCCACGACGGGCGCAGCGGGCCATATCGTCATGCATGGACGCGAAGTTTTTAAAAATGCCGTGAATTTGATGGCAGATATTGTGCATGAAACGTTGGCGCATAACCGGATTACATCCGAGCAGATTGACTGGCTGGTGCCGCATCAAGCGAATTTGCGTATCATCACTGGCACCGCCGAAAAACTGCATATGCCGATGGAGCGTGTGGTGGTGACAGTGGAAGATCATGGTAATACGTCGGCAGCATCCATTCCGCTGGCTCTTGATGTCGCCGTAAGAGATGGGCGTATCCAGCGTGGACAGACTTTGTTGCTTGAAGCTTTGGGTGGTGGGCTCACGTGGGGCGCGGCGTTGATCCGCTATTAATTTCCAGAATATTGTAGTACGCGGCCCCGCACATTCACAAAAAGCTCTATATCCTTGAGGATTATCGTTTTTTTGTGGATGGTTTTTGTTCCAAGCAGTTGACGGGCTTGAGATTCCTTTGTAGGTTTGGTTCAATCAATTGGAAATTTGTATATTTTAGGGGTCTGGAATTGGCTAGTCGTACAATTACGCGGTCTGACTTGGCGGAAGCCATTTATGAGCAGCTTGGTCTCTCACGCAATGAGTCAGCCACTTTGGTTGAACAGGTTCTTGAGGAAATTACGGGCGCGCTGGTGCGCGGGCAATCGGTCAAGATTTCTTCATTTGGCAGTTTTAGCCTCCGGCAGAAGGGTGAGCGCATTGGCCGTAACCCTAAAACAGGGGTCGAAGTGCCGATTACGCCGCGCAAGGTTTTGGTATTCAAAGCGTCACACGTGCTCAAAGACGGCATGAACGGCGTTGTGGGTGCGGTACATAAAGGGGATGAGTTCGGTGATGAGTGAGATAGCAACCAAAACAGAATCAGCAAAATCTGAATCGGCGTTTCGCACGATCAGCGAGGTTGCCGACGATTTGAACGTGCCGCAGCATGTGCTGCGTTTTTGGGAAACCAAGTTTACGCAGGTCAAGCCTTTGAAACGTGGCGGTGGTCGCCGCTATTACCGCCCTGAAGATGTGGCGCTGCTTAAAAAAATTCACAACCTTCTTTATGTTGAAGGTTACACTATCAAGGGTGTGCAGAAACTTCTCAAAGGGGTTTCCAAGTCACAGGTTTTGGCCGAACAAAAACAGTTGGCTGTTGCCGATGTGGCTGTCGCTGCGCCCGCTCTTTCGGCAACGCGCGCGTTTGGTGCAAGCCTTCCGCAGATGAAAGTGCCGGATCAGGAGCAGCGTGAGGTCGCCCATGCGCTCGCAGATCACGGCTCGGCGCTTGAGGAAGTTCTCTCGGAACTTCTTGAGATGCGCGAGCAGTTGCGCTCCTTGATGCAGGACGATCAGGAATCAACCAAGGCAGCTTAATATCATGTCATTCATGGATAAAATCGAAGGGAAATACGGCGCTGTATTTCCTGTCTTGATGCTTGCCGTTTCCATTGTCGGGGTGTTGGTCGTGGGGGCGCAAGATCGCGGCCCAGCACAAAAAATAGCGGCTGGTATCACCGAGCGGTTGCATCTTCCTTATAAGCTTGATGACTTCTCCACCTTGGTCGCAGTTGATGCGGTAGGCGCGCGGACACTTGTCTATACTGTCGCTCTTTCGGATATGATGGGGGAGGCAGATTTCGTAGCCTTTATGGGGCGTTATGGCGCGGAGCTGAAAAAGAACATTTGCGCCAATTCGGATACGCGCCGGATGCTGGAGAATGATTTTGCCATCACCACGCGTTATCTGGGGCCGTTACCCAGTGATGCGCCATATGAGATTTCTCTGACCTCCCTCAAGGATTGCCGCGCGGCGGCAGGGCATCCTCAGTAATCCCTCCCAGTAAGGCGGCAGAATTTTCCTGTCCAGCGACGGATTGCGCCTTCTCCTTGCGTTATCTCTTTAGTATTATGGATTTGGGGTCAATTTTGGATCGTATCGGTTCTCAGCGGCAGATGCTTCGGGATAGCAAGGATGTTCACGATGAAATGTCGTTGATGGTGCGTGTTGCTGCGGGTGATGCGCGCGCCTTTGAGGTTATTCTGGATGGGCATATGCTTGCCATTTATCACTTTGCCTATAGCATCGTGCGCGATGCGTGTGCGGCTGAAGATGTGACGCAGGAAACCTGTGTAAAGCTTTGGCGAAATGCAAATAATTGGGTGCCAGATGGCCGCTTGCGCAGTTGGCTTTTTCGCATTGCGCATAATCTGTGCATTGATGAAATTCGTAGGCGCCGTCCCCATGCCGATATTGAGATGTTTGCTGAGTCACTGGCGGGGGATGGCAGGGATGCTGGTGACGCGCTCCATGAGAGTGATGTATCGCGCGTGGTCAAAGCAGCATTGTTTGAATTGCCGGTACGCCAGCGCACTGCCTTGATGCTGGTTCATTATTCGGATTTTTCTAACAATGAGGCGGCAGCGACGATGGAGATCAGTGTGGATGCATTGGAGTCGCTGCTGGCGCGCGGGCGGCGGGGCCTCAAGGATATTTTGGGCAAGCATAAAGATAAACTTTGGGAAGGGTAAGATCATGATGCAGGATAGTTTTGATGACGATGATGTTACGCGGCTGTTGAAGAAGACGCAGTGGCCGGAGGCCGAGAAAGCTTTGCGGTACCGGATCGAGCTGGCGGTTTGTGGAGAGACCGCTGCGCTTGCTGCGGCCCCACAAGGGTTCACTGTGGCGCTGTCATGGGGGGTGCGTGAAAACTACCTCTCCTTTGCCGGATTGGTGCTGGCTTTGGTGATCGGGTTTGTTTCGGGGGTGTCTGGAACAAACGGGAAGGCCGTCACTTCTGGGCAGAGTGATTTTTACGGGGTGTCAGGCGTGTCGCTCACGGCGCTTTATTTCGGAAAAAATTAGGGGAAGAGTGGAGCTTAAAATGGAAAAGGGGTTTTCTATGAACAAAACATACGGCGTTATTCTGGTCGTCTCACTTATGCTCAATGCTTTTTTGATCGGCAAGTCATTGCCGGATCATATGGGGCCGCCGATGCGCGGGGGGCCACAGGAGATGGAGCATCCGGAGGGGCCACCCGAGGCCTTCTTTTTTGGGGAGGTTGCGCGTAAATCACGCACTCTTTCCAATGATGGACAAGCCAAAATCAAGGCTATTCTGGCTCAGTATCAAACGCAGGATGGCGCGTCTTTTGCCCAGACAGAGAAACTTTTTGACGAAGCTCATGCCGCGTTGCTGGCCGATCCGTTCGAGCCAGAAAAACTTGCCGCCATTCATCAGCGGATCGGCGAAGCAGATGTTGCGGCCAAAAAACAGATTGGTGACATGATGCTTGCTATTGCCGCGGCGTTGTCGAAAGAAGATCGGTTGGCTTTCTTTAAAGACATGGGGCCAGGGCATAAGCCGGACGGGCGGCCTGAGCCGCCGAGCAAAGATAGGTGATAAAAATTTACATCACTATTCAAAAAGAGCGACGGAGACCCCGCCGCTCTTTCGTTATGAGGTGGTAAGCGCTTATTTATCAGCGTATTTTCATATCTTCTGGGAGTTTTACATGGTCACAGGTATCAGCAGTTCTTCAAGCCTTATGACGGCCCTTATGGCGAAGCTGGAGCAGTCCCAGCAGGCCAGCGCGGCGGCGTCACTTTTTTCTAAAACAGATGCGGATAGCAGCGGGGCCGTTTCACTCACCGAATTGACTGCTAAGGGGCTTTCTGAAGAGAAGGCCGCAGCCCTGATGTCGGCTGCCGACACAGACGGGGATAGTTCGCTTTCAGAGGATGAGTTTCTCGCTTATGTTGCGCAGATGAGTTCGGGGGGCGTGTCGGGAGGGAATAACGCCCAGCTTGCGCAGGCGCGCAGCGGGGCGGATATGCTCACGGCTGGGGATACGGATGGTGATGGAGTCTTAAGTTATGACGAGTTTGCTGCCATGAAGCCGGAGGATGCGCCAGCCGACAGCACCGACAAAATTTTTGCCGAAATCGATGTGGATGCGGATGGTTCTTTGTCTGCGGATGAGCTGGACACATTCTCCAGCCAGATGGCACAAGCCGGAGGCAAGGGGCCGATGATGGGGCCGCCACCACCCCCGCCATCCGATGCCGAAGATGAAGATGATACGAGTGTCAGCAGTGTCTTATCGCAACTTATTGATAGTTTAAGCGAAACATCATCAACCGATTCAACTGATGAAAGTGACACGGCATCTGCCACGACAACCGATCAAAGCGATGAAGAAAAGCTCTTTAATTATTTTGATCAAGATGATGATGGTGTTGTGAACGATGACGAACTAAACACAGGTCTTGCGGCACTTCAAAGCGCTATGCAGAGCTATCTGGTTTCATTGCAGGAAAGCCGTATGGCAGCTTAGGCGCCCCCACATCGCCATTTGCCGGTTTTGGTTTCCCTGTCTATGTCAGGAGAGTCGCTTGTCCCCACACGAGCGGCTCTTTCCTTTTGTGTTGTGCGTCTTTATGATGACTCACGGCAAACTATTCACCAGAGGATTGCGGTTTTGAACGATATTTTATTGATAGGAGGCGGGCTTTTCCTGCTTTTGCTGGGAGGTGAGGGCATTTTGCGTGGGAGTGTGGCGGTGGCTACGCGTCTGGGCGTTTCAAAGTTTCTGGTGGCGGCGGTCATTATCGGTTTTGGCACATCCATGCCCGAGATGGCCGTATCGGTTGAGGCCGCCCTTCAGAATGCGCCCGAGGTTGCCCTGGGTAATGTCGTGGGGAGTAATATTGCCAATGTTCTTTTGATTGTAGGGCTATCCGCCGTTATTTCTCCCATTGCCCTTGATGGGGATATGGTCAGGCGGGATATGGCGTTTATGCTGGTGGCCACCCTTGTGCTATGCGCCCTTGCGTATGCTGGAGCGTTTCACGGTGTCTCCGGCGCGGTGATGTTGGTGGGGCTGCTGGTTTATATCTGGTGGTCATACAGGCTGGAGAGGAGCAAGCAGTCACAACTTCCTTCGCCTGATGCAGACGGGCTTCCTGATGCTCCTATCGAGGCCCCCATGAGGACGGGGAAGGCTGTTATTTTGAGTGTGGCTTCTTTGGTTATGCTCGTTGGCGGGGCTGTGATGCTGGTTGATGGGGCGATTGCGCTGGCCCGTCACTTTGCCATTTCCGAGACGGTGATTGGTCTTACAATTATTGCTGTGGGCACGTCTCTCCCTGAAATTGCAACGTCAGTTGTTTCTTCCCTGCGCCATCAGGGAGATGTGGTGATTGGCAATATTCTGGGGAGTAATATTTTTAATATTCTGGCCATTCTGGCGGTAACAGCCATGATCAAGGATATTCCGGTGTCCGAACAGATTGTGGCCTTTGATATGTGGGTGATGCTGGGCGCTGCCTTTGTGCTGGCGCTGTTTCTATTGCTGGGGGTACGAATCGGGCGGCGGGCCGGATTCGTGATGCTCGCGTCCTACAGTGCCTATATCTTTTTTCTTTATGCTCTGGGGAGTTAGGATTCATGCGGGTATTTGAGCCACATGGTCCCAAGCAATATTGAATAATGTCCGATACCCTTCGGCGAAGTCTGTGTGCCTCATGATGGTAATGTGAACCTCATCCTGTTGGAAATCTAGGAATGCCAGCTTGTCATGATAGGCGTAGAAGGACTTGTCATTGAAGAGACGTTTAGGAAACCACTTGTACTGAGCGTAGGCTCTTGCTGGAAAATTGAAGTCTTTTTCCCTTACAATGATACGAACATCCATCACGCCTTTATCTTTAATCATTCGGTTGACGTGCTGGGCCCATTTTTCTTCTCCAGCCCATTTTATCCAGTTTCCATGCGTAACATTTGAAAGATAGATTTCGCACGGTTTCTTCTCGGTTCCATAAAGCATGGCGGTTTGATAGACATCGTCAAGGAAGGCTTGAAATCCTTCGGTTCCGCTTAAAATTGTTAGATTTCTTACTTCGCGCACACCGTCCTCAATAAATTCAATCCCGTTTAACTCCATAACCTGCGCAATCTTGCTTAGGGTTCTCTGTGTAGGAGTGCTTGTTTCATGTTCAAAGTTGCTGATTGTCTGCACATGAATGCCACATTTTTGAGCCAGGTCTGGTTGACTCCAGGCAAGTAAGGCGCGAGCTGCGCGGCATTGTTTTGATGTAATCATTTTACTCTTAAACCTTATAAAATACGATTTTAGATATATATTATATAATATTATCTAATTGAAATAAAACAAATTTATTTATAGTGTGATAATATAAAATGTTATCTTATAATTCTAAAAAATTATTATATTTTCTATGCGGGTTTGCAAAATTCATGTTGGAAGGAATGGAGTGGGATATGGCGTTGACGTCGAAAATAATGATATGCGATCCTGGGTTTAACGAAGAGGATATCAGAGCATCAATCGAAGATGCGGCGCAGGGCCACGTGAAGTGGATATATGATTGTATCCTTGCGCGATGGGATGAACATAAGGGGCTGCGCCTTGGTCAGGAAGAGCGGAGACGTTTGCGTGCAGCGGCCTTACGTCATTACAGATCCTATGTGAAAACTGTAGTGGCCCGCATGGAGGGGGTTTCGGAAGAATAACCCGCTGCAACGGCTAAGCAGGTCTGCCGCGTTTTTTTGCAGGAGGCTTTTTTGCAGTTTCTGCTTTTTTGGCCGATGCTGCGGGCTTTCGCGGTGGAACCTGAAGGCCCTTATTGGGTTCGATCTTTGGTATAAGCGACCTTTCCCACATCTCCTCAAATTGCTTCCGGCATAGCTGGGACAGGAAAGAATTTTCGACAACAAAGACGTTAACATCATTTTCTTCAAAGCCGATATAGGCAACTTTGTTGCCATAGACGTAGAACGGCACCGAGTAGAATTGGTCGTCCGGTGTCCATCGGTATTCGGCTGTAAAGTTTTTCCCTGGCATATAGTCGTCGCCTTCGACAATCAGGATACGGTATGTCACCGCGGTGCGGTTGATTGTGGCGTAGTGGCGATATGTGGATTCATCGCTCAGCCATTTTAGAAAGTCACGTTCGTCAACATTGCAGACCAGAAATTCATCCGTCCCCAATGAGAGAGCTGTGGAGTCGATGTCTTGATAAAATTTTTGAAAGCCCTCCTGGCCTCTGTATGTGTACATTTGGCCAGTTCGTTTTTTTACACCTTCTCCGTCAAGAAATTCTATCCCCGCGACATCAAAGGCATCAAATATGCGCTGGAGTGTAGTTGAGGAGGGTGTTTGTTTCCCGAGTTCGATATTGGCAATCGTCGGGGTTGTAAGTCCTGACCGAACGGATAGCTCGGTCTGGCTCCAGTTTAGTAGGGCGCGCGCGGCGCGGATTTGGTCTGCTGTAATCATGAATCAATTATACAAAATTAAGTGGGCGCTGGAAATGCCTTATATGGAAGGGCTGACGCCACTTTTATAATAAAAAATAATGTACATAATATTAAATTGACAATAAAATGTTTTAGACGATATAAATAATAATAAACACAATATTAATATTATTATTTGGAGGTCGAGATGGTTGCGGAGTGCCAAACCAATGATTATGTGCTTGAGGGGCAAAATATTCTGATACGGGAAATACGAATGGGGGATATGGATGGGTTTCATAAGATGGTCACTAAGTCCGGTTTTTATTACTATTGTTTTGACGGGTCACGTGAAGCTGTTGAGTCTTTTGTCGGGGAGGCTGTTGCGGCGCAAAAAGTCGAGAAAGGTGCGCTTCGCAAAAGTTTTATGATGGCGGTTGTTGATAAGGGAGACCAGAATCTTGTCGGGCATGTGACGCTTGATATTCTGGACAAAGCGCCTGACTATTTCGATTTGGCTTATTTTACCGATCCGGATTGTCAGGGCAGGGGTGTGGCGACCGAGGCATCCGGTTTGCTCTTGCGGCATGTTTTTAATCAGAATAATCTTGATAAGGTTGTTGCAACAGTGCATCCGAATAACTTTCCGTCGCAAAAAGTGTTACGCAAACTTGGATTTGTTGAAACGGGTGATGTAACCTCTGTTGCGAGTACAAACGGGGATAATATTCGCCTTTGTTATGAGTTGACGCGTAAGAATTTTTCTATTGCAGAAAGGGGTATGCCATGGGGTCCGCAGTTATTGGTGGCCTAGAAGTTGAGGTGATGGATTTGACGCAAATTTCTTTGTGTCCCCAAGCGCCGTTTCCGGAGATTGTACATATTTTGAAATCGGATGGTTTCGTTATCGACGAAAGCTTCTCAAGCGACTTTCGGCTGCGCAAAGAGGTGTATGAGCGGCTCAAAATAGCGCAGGCGGCCCTTCCTGAAGGCTTGAGGCTTTGCGTGTTTGAGGCGTATCGTCCACTGGCGCGCCAGATTGCAATGTGGAATAAGGTGCGGGAAGAGATGCGCGGGAAATATCCCGACGTTGAGGGTGATGCCTTTGTCAGGTTGTGCGAAAACTTCATTGCAAATCCTTATGACGGGATAGGCAGCGGGCATCAGGCCTGTTGCGCTGTTGATGTGAGTGTATGCACGGCATCGGGTGATCTTCTGGATATGGGGACTGGCATGCATCAATTTAATGAATGGACAAAAACGCATGTGGCAGGGCTTGGTGCGGAGGGAAGGAAAAACCGTGATGTTCTTGAGCGGGCAATGTGCTCCGCGGGGTTTGCCAATTATCCGGCCGAATGGTGGCATTTTAGCTATGGGGATCATCAGTGGGCTTGGCTGACCGGCCATGATACGGCATTATTCGGGCCGATTGATATATAAAAATAGGATGGATGATAGAAGAGGGGGCAGTGCCCCCTCTCTTTTGTTCTACCGAATATAATTGGCGCAAGGTTCATTTTTTTTGTCAGCTGCGCCAGTGACAGTTATAAAAGGTTCTTGCTCTGCCTCTGATATAATTGTAATGCGAGCCTCTTCTGGTGAATAGGTGACGGTTTGAATCCCTCCGATGTAACCATCCGGCCCTTCTGGAAACGGGAATATAGCCTTGTAAGTGCGGCTGTCGGTATTCATGCCTTTGTTAAACCAATAAGGGACTATCGAGCAATTCCCTGAGCCGCAGGCGATGTCTTCGTTAACGCCTGTAATGGGAAGAAATACACGGACATAAAGATCGTGCCCACTTTCTTTCGGGGCGGGGGCAGCAACCATAAGCCCTTCATGGGAATAGTCGGCTCCTTCAGCCATCGCCTTCATAGCATCAAAATCGGGCTTCATGGATATAAGTGTCGTTGATGATTTTAGGCCAACAACATAATCCCGCACATTTGTTGAAAAGGCGATTGAGTTTATTTCGTGAAGTTCAATCCCTAGAACTTCGCTGACCTTCTTATAAAGGGCGGGGTCTGTTTCTTCGCGAAGTAGACTGGGGAACAGGTCGATCTCGATTTTATTGTCGCGATTGCGGGTTTTGAGCGTCTTTTCCTCGCCGTTGAAGAGGGTGGGGTTCAAATGAAATTTAAAAGTCGTGTTGTCAGGGTATTTTTTTATATTCAAAAGGAATTGTGTCGCCGCAACTGTGGCGTGTCCACAAATATGGCATTCTCTGCCGCCCAAATCATAGTAACGGAGATCAAAGTCCGTCATATCGGAATTTCGCGGGACAAGAAACGATGTGATGGGTTGTGCAGCTTCAACCGCGATGCGGGACATTTCTTGGTCGGGAAGCTGTGTGCCGGTAACCAGAATACCGGCAGGGTTGCCAAGAGTCTGTAATCCGCATTTGGTAAAGGCTTTTACGATGCCTATTTGGTACGTCATGATAATTTCCTTTCGGGAGGATTAAGGTTTAAGTGTGATGTCTTCCGGATAGCGGATAAGTGTTCCGCTGCCCTCGGGGGTTAACATTTCCTTGAGTATGGAGTCGGGGGAGCGGCCATTTATGATGGCAACGCCACCGCGCTGCATAGCCTCGGCCGCCTTGGCGGCCATGCTCAGTTTCGGAATCATGCCACCCGCCACAGTCCCATCGGAAATTAGTTTATAGGCCTCGTCCGCCGTGAGTTCGGGTATGAGTTTTCCGTTCTTGTCCAGAACCCCGTCGATGTCCGAGCACAGCATGAGGCGGGATGCGCCACATTCTTTTGCAATGTGGGCGGCAACGTCATCGGCATTGACGTTCAGGCGATGCTCGTTGCCACGGGCGTTCGCGTTAAAGCAGATGGGGTAAATGATCGGGACGGTGACGTTGGGATCTATATCAATGATTTTGCGGAGCGCGGCACAGTTAACGGAGGTGACGTGGCCCGTAAAACTTTGTGGTGACCCTGATGGGGTGGCCTCGATTAGTTTCAGGTCGTACCCTGATAGGCCGATAGCGCAGTGATCAACTGCGGCGGCGGTATTGAAGAGTCTGACGATACGGCCATTGAGCGCGCGCAGCGCCTTATCTGTTGCTTCAAGTGTTTGCTCGTCTGTAATCCGGAGACCCGTGCGTTCGTCGCGAAGAATAGGAATCCCTGCTGCGGTAAGATCTTTGTCGATTTGCAGGCCGCCGCCATGGACAACAATTACGTGTGCGCGAATTGCGGTGCGCAGAAAATCAATCTGGCGGGCGATGCGTATGACGGTGTCGTCATTTGCAAGTGCGCCACCGAACTTGATGACAATCGTACTGTTCTTGAATTTTTCCTTATAGGTGATAAGGGGCGATAGGGGTTCCATGCTTATTCTCCATTTATAAAAAATAAAGCATGTCATATTATTTAAAGTAATATCAATAAAATAAAGCAAATATTAAAATAAATAAAATTAAAGGCAAATTATCCCATTGATTTGCAATGATTTTGATCATTTATAATATAAATTATGTTGTGTGCATTAAAAAATACATTGCATATATAATAAAAATTATGGTTATTATGGGGCGGTAATTTTACTAGATCATATATTTTATAGCGATGAGGAGTTTGCTGTGGTGAATGAAACGGAAATGATGGGATTGGTCGGCGAGTTCGTAGATGCGTTGGCGCAACGATTGCAGTTACGCCGACGGGAGCCAATAATTTTGCGGCGCTATCAGGATGAAAAAAATTACTGCGCAGTCTTTGATGAAACAGCAAGTCCGTCATCATTTTATGATGCGACTGTTCTTCATGCTTCTTTGACGGATGGAAAAATATATCTCAGGGGTGAAAATAATGCAGCTCCTGTAGAGGGGGCTTTTCTCTCCTATGATTTTAGTCAGGCTGGTGATGTGAGGGGAATGTTTGGTCAATTGGCAATAGGCTTTTCAAATATGACAGGGGTTTCTGTTGAGGGGGCGTCCCTTGTCAAGGATATGCCCTCATTGGCAATTTGAAAGGCTTATTATGTCAGCATTTTGTGACATGCTGGCAATCCTCATAATTCTTTGTTGTGTTTATCAAAATAATAGCAGGAAAAAACCTTCAGAACTTCTTCAACATAGGCTTTTATGCTTTCTTCGGAAAACTTGGATTTGGCGGAGAGGAGTCTCATATCCTTGTATTCGCCCTCCAAAAGCCCTTTCAGGTGCATGGCGGCTACCCAAGGATCGCATTCCCGCATTTTCTTTTCTTTGATTAGTTGCCCGAAAAATTCTGATACTTTGAGCCAGCTTTTTTTGATGCCTTGTTCGTACACCTCTTTCCCGAGGTTTGTCTTATGGGCTTCCGCCGTTACGCAGCGTGCTATATCGGCCATAGTAGGGGACGTAATAAATTTAAGAAAATCTACACCGAATTTATAGAGTTTTTCTTTGAAAGGAAGTTCACCCTCAAGATAATCGAACGATTTTCCGCTCATTCTCTGTGCGGACTGAAGGATGACCTCAAGAAACAAATCCTCTTTCGAGGGGAAATAACCGTAAAGCGTGGCCTTTGATCCGCCAACAAGTCGTGCAATTTCCGAGATGGACGCGGCACTATATCCGTTTTTCAGGAAAATAGGGGTGGCAACATCAATGATAGCCTGGCGTTTTTCATCTGATTTTTTTCTCATTTTTTCCTCTTGGTGCTTATTTTGCCTGAAATTTTATGATTGACAAAGGAATTTTAAGTTTTTATAAATGTACTGTACGGTACAGTTATATTATAGTCAAGAACAAACAAAAGAGCAAAAAATGAGATGTCATGTGCAACGCAGTAAATTACTTGGATTGGGTGCTGTAACTACTGTTTCTTTGTTATTGTCGGGATGTGCCATACCAGATCTGGGGATACTCAAAAGCCCGAATGAGGAATTGATTGCGGCTGTGACACAAGGAGGGGAGTATGCTTACCCCGACGTGAAATGGTGGGAAAAATACGAAGATAAGAATCTCAATCGCCTGATTGAGACGGGACTTAAGAACTCGCCGACTATTGATGAAGCTTTCGCGCGCCTTGCCAAGGCCAATGCCCAAAGTGAATTAGCCGGAGCACCTTTGTCCCCGAGTGTTGATGCCAATGGCAGCGTCACAAGAACGCGGCAAAGTTACAACAACGGTGTTCCGTCTGCTTTTGTTCCGCAAGGGTTCAATAATGCCGGAAAGGTGACTTTGGATTTTCAGTATGAACTGGATTTCTGGGGCAAGAACAGAGATGGGCTTAATGCCGCTTTATCTGAAGCCAGAGCTTCTCAATATGAGGCGCAGCAAACAAGACTTATTGTCAGTACATCTATAGCTGGTGCGTATGCTGATCTGGCGCGGCTGTATTCTGATCTCGATGATGCACGGCAATCGGCCGATGTCCGCATGGAGACAGCGGATTTGTTCCAGAAAAGATACGAGCAAGGTCTTGAGAATGAGAGCGGTGCCCTACAGGCCAAAGCAAACTATGAAGCAGCAGAGGCTGAGATGGCCTTTCTCGAAGAACAAATTGACCTTACAAAAAATGGTATTTTGTTCCTCGTAGGCGAAAATCCTGACGGAGCTGCGCATTTGGATCGGCCCCATGTTGCCAAACTTAAGACGCTGCAAATTCCACAAAATATTCCTGCGAACCTCATGGGCCACCGTCCTGATATTCTAGCCGCCCGTGACAGGCTTGAAGCGGCCGCTAGCCGGATTAATGTTGCGCGGGCCGGATATTATCCAAATATCAATCTGGTGGCTTTTGTAGGACAGCAGACGCTCGGTTTATCGAATTTTTTTGTACATGATTCCTTTATCGGTGGGGTGGGGCCGGCAATCAGTCTCCCGATTTTCGAGAAAGGTAAGCTTGACGGCAATTATAAAGGGGCGTGGGCCGACTACGACATAGCTCTTGCTCAATATAACGCTTCAATTCTGAATGCCATCAAAGAGTTTGCCGATTCGCGGACAAGTTCCAATGCACTCGGTAAACGTATTGAACGTACACAGACGGCGCTAAGCGCCTCCAAGAAAGCTTATGATGTTGCCAAAAAACGCTATGAGGGTGGGCTTGGGACATATATCGAAGTCCTGCGGGCAGAAGACGCCGTAATTTCCAACAGGCGCAGTTTAACAGATATCCGCATGAGAACCTTGACGCTCGATATAGCGGCAGTCAAGGCGCTTGGCGGCGGATTCTTGTTTGAAGATAGAAAAAATTAATTTTTTAGGAGAAAAAAGATGACCACACAACATACTGAACATAGCCCAAGCCCAGCAAGCCCAAAAGGGAAAACACGCAAACTTCTTTTTAGCATATTCTTTGTTGTAATAGCGTGTAGTGCCTTAAGTGCAGGCGCATATTACTTTCTCGTTCTGTCAAAGCACGTAACAACCGATAATGCCTATGTCGGAGCGGAGATTGCACAGATTACGCCTTCCACGGGCGGAACCATCAAAGAAATTCATTATAATGATACACAGTCCGTCAAGGCAGGTGATGTCCTCGTTGTCATTGATGATACGGATGCCAAGTTGGCTTTGGCCAAGGCGCAAGCGGATATGGCCAAGGCTGATGCAGGGTTGAAACGGGCAAAACTTGATTATGTCCGCAGGCAGTTATTGGGTTCATCGGGGGCTGTCTCTGACGAGGAGGTGACTACCACAGAAAACGATATGCTGGCGGCGCAGGCGATTTTCGATGCGGCTAAAGTGGTTGCCGATCAGGCGCAGGTTGACCTTGGTCGTACGATTATCAAAGCTCCGATTGACGGGGTTGTCTCAAAACGTACTGTCCAGCTTGGGCAAAGAGTTCAAGCGGGTTCGAGCCTCATGTTTATCGTGCCGATGGACAAGATGCATGTGGATGCGAATTTTAAGGAAGTGCAGCTTAAAAAAGTCAAAATAGGACAAGAGGTAGAGCTGAGCGCAGACCTCTATGGTAGTGACGTTATATTCCACGGCAAGGTATCTGGTATATCAGGTGGCACGGGATCTGCCTTTGCGGTTATCCCTGCCCAAAATGCCACCGGAAACTGGATCAAAGTGGTTCAGCGTCTTCCTGTCCGGATAGACCTTTTGCCTGAAGAACTCGCAGAGCATGCATTGCAGGTTGGATTGTCCATGGATGTTGACATTCATGTAGCTGAATAAAACACACAACAAATAAATGCGGATATAGATCATGAGCAACGCCCAAAATACGATAGAAGCCTATCAAGAACCCCTGAAAGGAATTTGGTTGGTTCTGGGAGGGCTGGTTCTGGCCTTGGCCAATTTTATTGTGGTGCTGGATACAACAATTGCGAATGTATCCATCTCTCACATCGCGGGAGGATTGGCCGTATCTTCCCACGAAGGAACCTATGTGATTACCTCTTATGCCGTAGCAGAGGCTATTACGGTTCCTTTAACGGGCTGGTTGGTATCGCGTTTTGGATCTGTAAAAGTTTTCAGCATCAGTATGGTTTTGTTTGGTTTTTTCTCGGTGATGTGCGGTCTTGCCCACTCACTTGATTTTCTGATTCTAGCTCGTGTTTTTCAAGGGCTCTCCGGTGGCCCCCTTATGCCGCTTTCACAAGCTCTGATTATCCAGATATTTCCAAAAGAAAGAAGAGGGATGGCCCTCGCCTTATGGAGCATGACCACATTGATTGCACCTGTTCTGGGGCCAATCTGTGGGGGGTATATCTGCGACAATTGGGGATGGGAATTTATTTTTTACATCAATATCCCGATTGCGCTGTTTTGCTCGATCTTTTCCTACGGATTGCTGAAACGTTTTAGCAATAAAGTCACAAAGTCTAAAATCGATTTTGTGGGCATGGGGCTTTTGGTGGTCTGGGTTGCTGCGCTTCAAATCATGCTAGATGAAGGGAAGAATCAGGACTGGTTTGAATCAACCGAAATACGCGTTCTTGCGATCGTTTCGATTATCGGATTTATATCGTTCCTGATTTGGGAACTGACGCATGAAAATCCGATTGTTAACTTGCGTGTCTTCCGGCATCGGGGGTTCTCGGCAAGCGTTACGACCGTTAGTTTTGCTTTCGGTGCATTCTTCGGGACGGTGGTATTAACGCCCTTATGGCTTCAATCCTATATGGGATATACAGCAACATGGTCAGGGTTTGTAACGGCTGCAACGGGTGTATTGGCCGTTGTTATGGCTCCTGTTGCGGCTACGCTCTCCCAGAAAATTGATCCGCGCAAACTCGTGTTCATTGGCGTTTTATGGCTCGGAATTATGACGTATGTGCGTACGCTTGCCTCGACCGATATGACGGCGTGGGACATTGCATGGCCTATGTTGCTACAAGGCATAGGATTGCCTTTGTTCTTTGTACCGTTGACCAGCCTTGCACTTGCCAGCGTGGATGATGAGGAAACGGCTTCGGCTGCTGGGATTATGAATTTCTTGAGGACGTTTTCCGGTGCTATTGCGACATCAGTTGTCACAACGCTATGGGATAATAACACCACTGTATTTCGTTATGATCTCGTGGAAAAGGCTCAAAATCCATCGTATGTAGCAAACCTCATAGGGGATATGGGCGCTACAGGGGAAAAGGTAGCAACCTATACCCTTGATTTTCTTATTCAGACGCAAGCGGTCATGCTGTCAACCAATCACGTCATGTTGATGGTCGCTTTCACGTTTGCTTTTGCGGCAACGTCAATATGGCTTGCGCCCAAACCGACAAAGCAAGTTGATACATCGGCAGTGCATTAATTTTGAGTCTCGGGTCGTTCTGATGTGCAATGAACAGTGGTGGCCCCGGCCGGAATCGAACCGGCACGCCCTTGCGGACTGCAGATTTTAAGTCTGCTGCGTCTACCTGTTTCGCCACGGGGCCATCGTCACAGTGCTCGTTGCGGTACAAGTGCGTGCACCACCTGACAAGAACTTATCCTGCTGTTATTAGGCGGAGTGGTGAGATCTTTCAAGGGAATTGTGTGTGAGTTTGCCAATTATATTATCAAGCGGGGCGAGAAGGGCGGTCAGTGTAGTGCGTCCTTCGGGGGTCAGGTAGATTTCCTTGCGGCGGCGTTCCTCTTCGGCAACCTTGATCGAGATGAATCCGTAAGGATTACCCTTTTGTCGGTAGCTCGAGAGCGCGCCAACAATGCGCGAGATCGTGGAGAGGGCCAGTCCCGTTCTGTCCGAAAGGTAGGTTAGGGAACAGCCTTCGGCCTTTGAAATTTCAACAAGGCATATGGCGTACTGAATCGGAAACTCAGGATCGATTTTTTGCAATCCATGCAGGACGTCCAGAAAGATGCTCAGGGAATCGGTGTTGGTTGTCTTCATCTTGCAATGCTTGCTCGGGGGTCAGGATTATCCGCATAAACGGAAAATCTATAATAGACTCCTTTTTGTAACGGCTAAACCTGTACAATGGGTATATATCCAAAAGTATGGATATTTCAATCGCAATTGCACCGAACGGCCTGGCTTTCAAATAAATATGCAAGATGTCCCCCAACTCTTTATCTATTTTATGGTAACAAAAATAAAATCGAAGTTAAAGATTGCACGCCCTTGTATGAGGCCTACGCCGTTTCTAATTTCTCCAGCAATGTCCCTTCGATAAACGCCATGCGCTGTCCGTCCCTGAATCCCTTGATGACAAGAGGGGGTGATGAAAAAGTGATGTGGGATGTTTCGGTGCGGAAGGTGCAGTCTTTGATTTGTGCGCTGCATTCAAAGTCGAGGGTGAACACCGACCATCCGGCAAAAACACAGTTGTAAAATTCAGCCTGTGCAATATCGGTGGCACCAAATTGTGTGTTGATAAACTGGCAATTGATAAAGATGCTGTAGCACAGACAGGCATCGATCAGAGAAGCTGTTGAAAAAATACAATTGGTGAAATGGCCTTCGCTGATATTGGCGCTGGTCAGATCTAGACCGGTAAAATCCTGCTCTCTGTGCTGTGCCCCATCCCAATTTGCATTACGAAAATTTTTAGGATCCGCGGGTGCGGCGGTGCGTGCATTTGGGGTGGATGAGGAGGGAAGGCCATGGGGGGCCGAGGTTTGGTTGCCACTGATATAGTTTTTTAAAGTGTTTCGTCTTTTCATTTACGTTTCTCCCACGCAACATGTTGCCGAACTCCTGCGGGTTCGGGTTCAATTTATATTATGTCTGCTAGCCCCCAGAAGATTTGGCCTTAAGACACTTGATAATAATCAATATATGCTTATGTTAATTAACAATCAAATGTCAATGTTTTTTTTGGGTGGGATGTGTTTAATTCTCCCATGGGTTTTGAATCGGACATAGAGCAGGGCATTTTTGTTATCCGCAGCGAGATCGAGCGGCTGCGCGATGTACCGGGTGTTTATCGCATGATCGGGGCTGATGAGACTGTTCTTTATGTCGGGAAAGCCAAGTCCCTCAAAAAGCGTGTTCCAAACTATACGCAAGTAGGGCGCTTGCCCGTGCGGTTGCAGCGCATGGTGGCGCTCACCCGCCGGATGGAGTTTGTCCATACGCGTTCCGAAGCTGAGGCTTTGCTACTTGAAGCTAATTTGATCAAGACGTTAGACCCTGTTTATAATGTGCTTCTTAAGGATGACAAATCCTATCCCTATGTCGTGCTTACGCGCGATCATCCGTATCCGCGGGTGGTGAAGTTTCGCGGTAAGCCTGATAAAGAGGGGGATTATTTCGGGCCATTTGCCAGCGGGCAAGCCGTGCAGGAAGTGATGAGTATTTTGCAGCGTGTCTTCCAGATTCGCAATTGCACCGACAGTTATTTCGCGGCGCGGACGCGCCCTTGTTTGCAGTATCATATCAAGCGCTGCACGGCGCCTTGTGTTCACAAAGTGTCACTTGAGGATTACAAGATACAGATTTGTTATGCCAAGGATTTTTTGAATGGTAAGACACGTGATGTCCAGCAGGATCTTGAACAAAAGATGATCGCGGCATCGCAATCGCTCCAGTACGAATTGGCAGCTTCTTATCGCGATAAAATCAAATATTTGACGGCGGCGCAGTCGCGCCAGCGTATCAATGGCTTTGCACTCGGGGATGCCGATGTCGTGGCCCTCGTGACACGTGAGCAGGTGGCAGGCTTTCAGGTTTTCTTTTTTCGCGGTGGGCAGAGCTATGGCAATCGCGCTTTTTTTCCATCCGTGGGTGACGATGTTGATTTGCCGGAGATGATGGAGACATTCCTCGCCCAGTTTTATCAAGGTAAAGAGGCTCCATCAGAAATTATGGTTAATATAAAGCCTGCCGAGGCGACCCTTTTGGAAGAGGCTCTTTCCACTCAAGCCGGACGCAAGATTGCCCTGCGTGTTCCTCAGCGCGGTGTCAAAGAGGATATTATGGCATTTGCAGTGCAAAATGCGCGCGAGGCTCTTGAGAAACATCTGCTCAAACGGCAAAAAGATGAAGATGCTTTGGAAAAAGTCGGGACGCTTTTCGGGCTTGATGGTGCGCCACAGCGGATCGAGGTCTATGATAACTCCCATCTTGGCGGCACCAATATGGTGGGCGCGATGATTGTGGCTGGAGAAGAAGGGTTTCAGAAAAAAGCTTACCGCAAATTCAACATCAAGCAGGCAAGAGCATCAGATGATTACGGCATGATGCGCGAAGTGATGATGCGGCGGTTTAAGAACTTTTCGTCGGATGTTTTTGATTCTGAAGACAAAACATTCCCTGACTTATTGCTGATCGACGGGGGGCTTGGCCAGCTTCATGCTGTGCATGAAGTGCTAGACGAGGTGGGTGTATCCGACCATCTGGTGGTGGTAGGGATTGCCAAGGGCGAAGACCGTAATGCCGGGCGCGAGAAATTTTTTATCCGCGGACGGGAGATGTTCCAACTGCCGGTGCATGATCCGGTGCTGCATTACCTCCAGCGCCTACGCGATGAAGCGCACCGATTCGCCATTGGGTCGCAGCGCATCCGGCGGACGGGAGATTTACAGGCCAGCCGCCTCGATAACGTCGCCGGTATCGGCCCCAAACGTAAAAAAGCACTTCTCCATCATTTCGGATCCGCCAAGGCGGTGGCCGATGCGTCAGTGCAGGATCTTGGAAAAGTTGAGGGAATCTCAAGGGAGATGGCACAAAAAATTTATGCATTTTTTCATGGGACAGGTTCATAAAACATCTTGCGGAAGCATAAAAACGCGTGCTAGCCTCGCCCTAATCAATGGACAATTCAGATATAGGCGCAGGCGGGCATTTTGCCTTATATCCCGCGCGTTTTATCTGGACAGTAAACTGGAAAGGTAGTCAGTCAATGTTCCATCGGCCAACAACACCCAACTCTCAACCCTCACCTCAACAAGGGGACGCACCAACTATGACACAAACTCCACAAACTCCTGAATCTGCGGATAACGCAGCTGACCGTTCGGCTGATATTCCGGCCAGCCCGTTCCACAGACCTGGACAGCCTGCTGCTGCAGCTCCAGCCACTTCTGCGGCTCCGGCACGTCCTGCGGCTCCGGCTTATGGCGCGTATCCTGCTGCCTATGGTATCGGTGCCCCGACTCCCGCTGCTGCCGCTGCGGAGGCTAAAAATCGTCGCCTAGTGATCGGCATGGGCATTACCATGTCCGGTGAAATCGAGTCATGCGATGTGCTCGTTGTTGAAGGTACCGTTGAAGCGGCTCTCAAAGGCGCAAGCGTTCTTGAAATCGCCGAAAGCGGTATGTTCTATGGCACCGTTGAAATCGACGAAGCCACCATCGCCGGAAAATTCGAAGGCGACCTGACTGTAAATGGTCGTTTGACCGTGCGTGCTTCGGGTTCCATCACTGGCGCCATCACTTACAAAGAACTTGCTGTTGAAGCGGGTGCGACCATTGACGGTAAAATCACCCCTACAGGAGGCAAAGGAGCCTCCTCTGAAAAAAAGTTGCCTAAGGGGAAGTCTGACTTCCCCGCCCGTGACGGAAAGACCGCTTCGTCTTCCGACACACAGGCTGATTTGCCGATCCTTGCCCGCGCAGCCAACTAGTCTGCTGGATTGATAGGAATAAAAAAACCGGATCGTCTGATCCGGTTTTTTGTTGGATTTTTTGAAGGCTTAAACAGGCTTGCCGAAACGGTTGTCGGTTTCGTCGCCAGCTTTGGCAAGCCAGTAAATCAGGGGAATAATCCCGATAATGGTCAGGGAGATGAGCTGCCACCAGCCACTTTTGTTAACATCATGCAGACGGCGGGTTGCAACGGCAATGCTCGGGCACAACAAGGCGAGGCCTGTGATCGAATTAAGGATTGGAGTCGGGCCTGCTGGAGCCATAGCAATATTAGCCATATCCGTTTGTGCTTGCATCATTTGACCAGAGACGTCGGCGGCAGTTTGCGCCATGGCAGGAGGAAACAAAACGCCATCAAGAATGGGGGCTATGACATACATAATAATGGCTTGAAACAGAAAAAACCACCAGAACTCAGAACGTTTGGCGCGGCCTTCAAAAACAGCATATTTGCTAAAACATGTTTTGACTGATTCAACGATATTCATAAGTAACCCCACAATTTTTTGGCGTGAAAAAAACGGGGAGAAATCCCCAATGGAGGAGGATCCTACCACAAGTTCGGGAGTCTGTCATCAGGGAGCGATTTACAAAATAATCGTGCGTGCGTCATGGAGGAAAATCCGGCGTTCGGCATAGCTCTGGATTGCCGAGGCGAGCACGCGCGATTCAATATCTTGCCCGATAATCTGGAGCTTGTCCGGTGTCTGGGCGTGCGTGATTCGGGTGACGTCCTGATCAATGATTGGGCCTTCATCGAGATCGGAGGTGACAAAGTGGGCTGTGGCTCCGATAATTTTCACCCCGCGATTATAGGCTTGATGGTAAGGCTTTGCGCCCTTGAAGCCTGGCAAAAAAGAGTGGTGAATGTTAATCAGGCGTCCTGCATATTTGCCGCTCATGTCTTTGGAGAGAACTTGCATGTAGCGCGCGAGCACGATCAATTCGCTGCCGGTTTCTTCAATAATTGCGGCAATTTTTTGTTCCTGATCATCGCGTGTGTGCGCGTCAACCGGCAGGTAAATGTAGCGCAATTGTTCACGCTCGACTGCGTGGCGATTGTCCTCGTGGTTGGAAATTACGGCTGTAATTTCAACGGGAAGAAGGTCGTTTCTCACGCGGTAAAGAAGATCATTGAGGCAGTGGTCGGATTTGGACACAAGCAGGAGCGTTTTGACTCTTCGGTCGGCAGGAGTAAGGCTCCATTCCATCTGCAGTGTTTGCGCAATCTGTGCAAATGTCGTTCTAAATGACTCCGGCAACGCGCCCGAACATTCGATGCGGAAGAAAAAATGGCCCGAGAGTTTGTCGTTAAATTGTGCGGCGTCCTCAATATTGAGTCCGTGATCAAACAGGCAGGTTGAAATTTTCGAGACGATTCCTGCGGCATCAGGACAGGCCCCACGCAAGATGTAAGTGGATGAGGTCATGATTTGAGTACCGCTTGAATAATGTTGTCGGCCATGAGGCCTGCTTCGCGGAGTTGATTTTCCGGCGTATTGTGGTGTTGATAGCTGTCGGGCAGATGGAGCGAGCGGACTTTGATGCCTTTATCAAGGAGGCCGCGATTGGCCAGAGTTTGGAGAACGGCCGCGCCGAAACCGCCTTGCGATCCTTCTTCAATTGTGATGAGCGTTTTATGGTGACGCGCGAGCTGTGTCAGCAAATCGGTATCCAGGGGACGCGCAAAACGCGCATCGGCTACAGTTACACTGACGCCTTTTTCTTCAAGTTTATCAGCGGCTTTAAGTGTTTCCTGAAGGCGTGTTCCGAGCGACAAAAGAGTGACATCTGTTCCTTCACGCAAGGTACGGCCCTTGCCGATTTTAAGGGCTTTGCCAGTAGCAGGCATCGCGTTTCCCACACCTTCGCCGCGTGGGAAACGCAGCGCCAGTGGGCCGTCATTATAACGGGCGGCGGTTGTGACCATGTGCATCAGTTCGGCTTCGTCACTCGGGGCCATAATAACCATGTTCGGCAAACATCCGAGATAGGCGAGGTCAAAGGCTCCGGCATGGGTTGCGCCATCGGCGCCAACAAGCCCTGCGCGGTCAAGGACGAAGCGTACCGGCAAATTCTGGATGCAGACATCATGGATAATCTGGTCATAGGCGCGCTGCAGGAAGGTCGAATATATCGCGACAAAAGGTTTTAGTCCTTCGCAAGCGAGTCCTGCGGCAAAGGTTACGGCGTGCTGCTCGGCGATGCCCACATCAAAGCAGCGCTCGGGAAATTCCTGCGCAAAAAGGTCAAGCCCTGTGCCTGCTGGCATGGCGGCAGTTATGGCGACAATTGACGCGTCACGGCGCGCTTCGGCAATCAGGCTTTGCGCAAAGATTTTGGTGTAAGTAGGTGCAAGAGCTGCACTTTTTTTCTGTGAGCCGGTGATAACGTCAAACTTTGCAACGCCGTGCATTTTGTCGGGCGCTGTTTCAGCCGGAGTGTAGCCTTTGCCTTTTTGTGTGATGACATGAAGGAGAATGGGAGCTCCCCGTTCACTGTCACGCATATTCTTGAGAATGGGTACAAGAGCGTCAAGATTATGCCCGTCGATGGGGCCGACATAATAAAAGCCCATCTCTTCGAAAATCGTGCCGCCGCCTATAGCGGAGCGGGCGAGTTCTTCGGCGCGTTTGGCGGCTTCACGCAGGGGAGGGGGAAGTTTTTCACCAAGAGATTTGGCAAATTCGCGGGCGTCCATATAAGGTTTGGAGGAGACAAGGCGCGTTAAATATTTACTCATTGCGCCGACAGGTGGGGCGATTGACATCTCGTTGTCGTTGAGGATCACAATCAAACGGCTTTGCAACGCGCCTGCATTATTGAGTGCTTCGTAAGCCATGCCTGCGGAAATAGCCCCATCACCAATGACGGCAATCACATTGTTGTGACCTCCTTGCAGGTCGCGCGCCACGGCCATGCCGAGTCCGGCTGAAATCGAGGTGGAGCTGTGCCCTGCGCCGAACGGGTCGTAGTCGCTCTCTGCACGTTTGGTAAAACCCGAAAGCCCATGTTCCTGACGGATGGTTGCAATGCGATCACGTCTTCCTGTGAGCATTTTATGTGGGTAGGCTTGATGCCCCACATCCCAGATCAGGCGGTCTTCGGGTGTGTTGAAGACAGCATGAAGCGCAACGGTGAGTTCGACCACACCAAGGCTGGCCCCCAAATGTCCGCCTGTTTGCGCAACGGCCGCAATCAAATCCGCGCGCAACTCGTCCGCTACGGTTTTGAGCTGCGACACGGTTAGGGCGCGTAAATCGGCGGGATCGTCGATTTTTGAATTGCGCAGGTCAGAATGAGGGTGGGAAAACCTAGTCATGGGGACGATTTTTATATCTGTTTGACGGAAATGTCACGCGTCGGACGTGTCGATCCTGACATTTTTATATTTTTCATAAAATTTATAGATCTGGATTGACCCAGCCCAACTCGATGTAGAGCATAGCGGTGGCTAAAAGCAAAACAACAAAAATGGCCAGCCATAAAAATCCGTAACCCACGACATTCCAGTTTGAAAAGCGAGAGGCATCATTAAGGGATGTTTGCTTTTGTTGATAAAACGTCATGGCCACTGCTGCGTAGGCGGCTGCGTAAACAGCGGGTGGAATTGCGCTTGGCAGAAAAGGAGCAATAAGGATAAAGGTTAGCGTTAGTAGAGTGCCGTACCGAACCATTTTTTGTGCTTGTTCGGGCTCACCCATCGCATCAAAGTTCTTTTTCAGGCAATATAATGCGGCGAGCGGGCCAAAGAAAAACGCGGCAGCGCTTACCTGATTTTTGCTATAAGACTTTGCTTGCGGAAACCTCATGTGAACACATGTAACCCATTAGGCGCGGCGTCTGAGAACGTAATAAGCCAGCTCTTCGAGCATTTTGGCGCGGCCCTGGAAGATGTGAAGGTGACGAATCGCTTGTTCGACCAGCATTTCGGCGCGTTGACGGGCTTGATCTTTTCCAAGCGTGGATACGAAGGTCGCTTTTCCGGCCTTCTCGTCCTGATTAGCGGGTTTTCCGGTTTCGCTCGGGTCGGCCTCCACGTCCAAAATGTCATCGGTGACCTGGAAGGCGAGCCCAAGGTCGTAAGCGTAAGAAGTGAGTGCACGGCGGTATTGATCGCCAGCTTTGCCCAAAATGGCCCCTGATTCGCAGGAGAAGGCCATCAGTTTTCCGGTTTTCATGCGTTGCATCCGACTGATGGTACCGAGGTCGAAGGCCGTGGTTTCGCCAATTAAATCGAGCATCTGACCACCAACCATCCCGTGAGGGCCAGAGGCATCTGCAAGCGCTGCAACCAGCGCGCAGCGGACATAGGGGTCTTCATGGGTTTCGGGCGCAGCCAAAATGGAAAAGGCCATCGATTGAAGGCCGTCGCCCGCGAGAATGGCGGTGGCTTCGTCATAGGCGCGGTGCACGGTGAGTTTGCCGCGGCGCATATCGGAATTGTCCATCGCGGGCAAATCATCATGGATCAGCGAGTACCCGTGCATTAATTCAATCGCCGAGGCAACGCGTTTGGCACGTGCGGGATCCACGTTGAACAGTTTTGCGGACTGCATCACCATAAAAGGGCGCAGGCGTTTGCCGCCTGAGAGCGAGCCATACCGCATGGCATCATAAAGCTGGGCCTCGGCGAGATCGGTTTCCGGCAGGAGACGGCCAATGGCCTTATCCACCATCTGGACGGTGTCTTCCAAGGCTTCCTTGAGTTCGGGGCTGGTCTCGCGTAATGACGGGGCCATCAGGTATTCTCCTTAAAACGTAATTCTATTGTCTGTCTTCAAATTTTTCCGTTGTGATGGTGCCGTTCGCACCCACCACTATTTTTTCGATTTTGGTTTGGGCATCGCGCAGTTTTGATTCGCAATGGGCCTTGAGTGCCATACCGCGCTCATAAGCTGAAATGGATTGTTCGAGGGTGACTTTGCCCGTCTCAAGGTCGCGGACGATCGACTCAAGTTCGGTCATGGCGGCTTCAAAGCTCAATGACTCAAGAGATGCAGGTGCAGGTGTCATATAAAAATTTAACCAAACGAGTAAGCGAACGAATTCAGGGCGCTTGTAGGGCGCGTGTGAGTGTAGGTCAGGGGGAATGGTTTCTCAACAGGATTCTTTGTCTTGTCCCCAACCCGCCCATGAAAAGTTATTTGAGGAGCGTGATATGTCCCATTTTCCGCCCCGGGCGCACATCATGTTTACCGTAAAGATGGATGCAGGCCCCCGCTTTATCCACATATTTGTCCACAAGCGCGATGTCGTCTCCGATGAGGTTAAGCATCACTGCGTCCGAATGGCGTTTGGTGGAGCCTACCGGTAGGCCGCACACGGCGCGGACATGATTTTCAAATTGCGACACGGCGCAGGCGTCAATGGTCCAGTGGCCCGAGTTGTGGGTGCGCGGTGCAATTTCATTGGCGAGGAGTTTGCCGTCTTTGGTCACGAATAATTCAAGGGTCAGTACGCCCACGAGCCCCACATTATCCGCGACTTTTTTAGCGAGTTTCTGAGCCTTGGCCAAGAGCGGTGCGGACAGGGGGGCGGGAATGGTTGTTTTGGACAAAATGTGATTTTTGTGTTCGTTAAGGCACGCATCGTAACATACTGTTTTACCAAAAATATCACGTGCGACGATCACCGAGATTTCGCACGCAAAAGCGACGCATGACTCGACAATGACTTCATCGGATTTAAGGCTGGCAAACGCGGCGCATATGTCGGTCTTTTTGTCGATCTTGATCTGGCCTTTGCCGTCATAGCCCAAGCGAGCTGTCTTTAAAATACAATCAGTTGCACCCCATTGATCAAGTGTTTCTTCGACTTGTTCGGCGCAGCACGCGCGCGCCCATGTGGCGGTCGGGATACCGATAGTGTTCAAAAATTGTTTTTCGTGCCAGCGGTGCTGGGCAATCTCCAGCAGGTAATCATCGGGATAGACGGGTTTGATTTTTTTGAGATAACGGACGGTTTCGACCGGAATATTTTCAAACTCGTAAGAGATAACATCGACGGATTTGGCAAACGCCTTCAGCGCCACTTTGTCGTCATAGCCCGCCGTAAATGTTTTTGCGGCAACGTGGGAAGCGGGAGAGTCAGTTTCGGGGCAGAAAATATGGGTTTTGATGCCGAGGCGCGCGGCGGCGAGTGCTGACATGCGGCCGAGTTGTCCGCCACCAAGAATACCGAAGGTTTTTGTTTTCATATTATATTACAATTCCGAATTTTTTGAGGAGCCACACGGCGGCAATATACAGCAGCACCGTTAAACAACAAGACGCGATCAGCGCCCCATAAAAGGGAATTCCATGACGCAGTAGCGCTGGAAGTACTAGAAACATCGGCAGGGAAGGAAGGACAAGCCAGAAGGTTGATTCGGCGTGCATCGCAATTCGTTCCGCGTCCTTTGTCTCCTGCCAGAGCCAGATCATACCTAGAATGGAGATAATCGGAAGTGAAGCAATTAAAGCGCCTAACGCTGGGTTGCGCTTGGCTGTCTCGGAAATGGCGGATACGATTACTCCTGATAAAAGGGCTTTTATGATGCTGTAGAGCATGGCGTACCTACACGGTAGGGGTCAGCGCGATGCCGTTTGTCTGTGCTTCGCGGTATCCATCAAGTTTTGCTGCTAATTCTTTGTTTTCCAACGCTAAAATGGCAGCGGCAAAAAGTGCCGCATTAATGGCGCCAGCTTTGCCGATGGCGAACGTTCCAACCGGAATGCCGCCGGGCATTTGGACAATCGAGAGTAAACTGTCCATACCTTTAAGGGCGTGGCTTTCAACCGGAACGCCCAAAACAGGGAGCGGAGTCATGCTGGCGGTCATGCCGGGTAGGTGAGCTGCGCCGCCTGCGCCAGCGATAATAACTTTGAGGCCGCGCTCTTTGGCTGTTTTGGCATAATCCACGAGGCGATCGGGTGTGCGGTGTGCCGAAACAATTTTTGTTTCGTGGGGAATGTCCAGTTTATGCAAAATTTCGTGGGTGTGCTGCATGGTTTCCCAGTCTGATTGGGAGCCCATAATAATACCGATAAGAGGGGAAGGATCGTTGCTGCTCATTGTGGGATTATATGTACGGTATTTTGGGGGGCGAATCAATATGTAGTCATTACGTAGTTATGTGATGGATTAAAGTTTTTGGCCGTGTTTTTTGATAATGCGGTCAATTTCGGCAAGGGCGTGTGCGCCGAACGCCTTTTGCTTCTCGATGCTTTCAGGATCTGTTTCCTCTAATCCACCAATCACAATAATATTCTCATCATTCAGTAGGTTAGCGGGTTCTGTGTAATTAAAACTCCCGATGATGGTCACTTGTCCGTCAATGACGATCAATTTGTGGTGCAGTTTGCGCAGCCCCGTGCCGGATTTACCCGCCAGATAGAAATCAATCCCGTTTTCGGCGAGGTCATGTGAGGCGGCCCAGCTTTGGTTGCCTTGGCCTGCGTCGGCAATGCCGCGAATGGGCATGCCGCCCTTGCTAAGTGCGATCATCGCGTCGTCAATGCCGGACGAGCGGGCAAAGGTAAAGATTGCAAAATCAATACGTTCGCGCGCTTTGAGCATTTGTTTCATAATCTCCATTTCAGGCATATGATCGGGTGCAAACACCACTTTCATGCCGATTTTAGAGACGCGGAAGCTGGCTGGTTTAGGCTCGTGACGCAGACGTTTGTCGCCAAAGGTGCCGTCCCAGATTTCGGCAAATTCCTGAGCATATTCGCTGGCGGCCGATTTCCCTTTTATAATGACAATGTGATTCAGGTTGGTGTGGGTGTCGGTATCTGTAAAATTGGCGGAGCCAGTGAGAAGGGCGGCGCGCGTTCCATCCCTGTCGCGGACAATAAATTTTTGGTGAAAGATTTTTGGGTTGTAGTCGGTGCGTACCTCGATGCCTGCGCGCCAAAGGGCTGAAATCAGGTAGCGGTTTGAGTCATTTTTCTCTTCAAGTGTCAGATTAAAAGGATCGCTTACCGCTTTTTCGGCTCTTAAATAATCACCTTCCAGCACCATGCGGATAGTGACACCGCGCTGGCGCGCACGGACAATTGCGCGGGCAATCGGTTCGCATTCGAGTTCTTGTACAGCAATGTCGAGCGTTTCTTTTGTGCCGTCAATGAAGGTGACAATTGTCTCTTCCAGATTGTCGGCTGCGCCCAGCGTATGGGGGCCTATATAGAATTCCACGTTTCCAAGGCTCAAAGGCATGGGCTATTTCCTTTACAGGGTTGAATAACGCAGCTTACGCAAGAATATCGGGAATCAGCATACTTTCAATACGTTGGATCGTGTCTTTGACACGCAACTTTTCTTTTTTGAGTTTGGCAATTGTCAGAAAATCAACGGCTTGACTGCGGGTCAGCAGATCAATTTGCTCGTCGAGGGCTTTGTGTTCCGCTTTCAGCTCGTCCAGCTGTTCACGGAGGGAGTCTTCATCAACCATAGGATTTCTTATTCTCGAGATTAGTTTGAATATTCTTAACAGAATTCTTTGCTGTTGAGTAGATGGTAAATGCAGGGTCTCTCCCGTATCGTTTTTTTACAGCAAGCCATGTTTCTGGAGAAACTCAAAGCCCCTGACATATTCAAGTTTACGGGCAGGGGTATTGATCGGGTCTGGTAGGGCTTTGGCCTCAAGATCAGCTTCGGAGGCTTTGAAACACTCGTAAAGGATAAGGACTCCTGTCTTGCGCAGAGGCAGTGGAAGAGGGGCTTTGCTAGCCTCGTGACGGATTTCGTCCAGTTTTCTGGTTTTATCATAAGATCGCAAACATCTCTCGCTATCCCCGAGAAAGTCCGAGTAGCTCTTGATTGCGGGGCCTTGCACATTACTTAGGGCATCGCCCGTCAGGAGAGAGGGGAGTGTGTCATGGAGGTCGTCCATCGGGGATGTTATTGCGCGGAATGCGCGAGCGTAGCTGGCTACTTTACCATCAAAATCGTCGCTCAAATTGTCAACCGCCCCCAGATCGGCAGTTCCTTCGCGCAGGACAATCGGCTTGTTCAGGGCAGCAGCTGATCCCTCTTTTTTTACATCTTTGTGGTGATTTATCTCGTGAAAGAGCGTAAAGGCAAATTCGATGTCCGGTTTGGAGGCTCGGTCACCCTTGGAGGAATAAAGGGGCGGGGCATCCATTCCATCCATCACAATGACGGCCTTGCTCGGAAAAAAACCAGCCAAATCGTTGGGGTGAAAGTAGGTGTTGTTCGGAAATGCGCCGCTGCCGATTTTGTGAACGGCATAGAGCAAGGGGTGGGAGATTTTGTAGAAAGTTAGCAAAGGACTGCCGGACTTGATGACTCTGATGTCCTGATGTTCCCTTAGGAAAGATGTTGCTTTAGGGCTGTAGGGATGGCCTCTTTCAGCGAGAACAAATTCTTCCGGCGTGTCGGCTAAATGTTGGAGGGCCTGTTCGCAGGCTTGATGGGTCACTACCGCGCCGATAGCTAGTCCGCCCACAGCTTTAAAGATAAATTTCAATGATTTTGTAAATTTGTTTGGTGTCATGTTGTTCCTGTGCGGGCGATCATATCAAATAAATATTAATTATGTCAATTAAAATTCTTTAACACGCAGATGTCTAAAACTTTAGGGTTTTTCGTGTGTTTTTTAAACGGAGGCATTTACGTTTGTCTTGCGACTCATTAATGTGGCGTTACATTATTGTTTTTTAAAAATTATCTCTTGAGGCGAATAGTATTAAACATGGTTAAGAAAAGAATTGGTATTTTGACGAGTGGTGGTGATTGCGCTGGGCTTAACGCAGCTATTCGGGCGGCTGTCCACCGCGCTGACCTTTTGGGATGGGAAATTTACGGAATTCTTGACGGGACGGCGGGTCTGCTGTGTGATCCCCTCCAATATAAAGTACTAACCCCATCGATGTTTGACAATAATGTGATGCGCATGGGCGGCACGATCCTTGGCACAACCAACAAGGGCAACCCCTTTGCCTACCCGATGCCGGATGGGACGATCAAAGACCGCACCCAAGAAATTATTGACGGGTTTAAAACACTCGGGATTGAAGCCGTTATTTGTATCGGCGGTGATGGCAGTTTTGCAATTCTGCGCAAGCTTGCGATGCAAGGCGGCATCCGTATGGTGGGAATCCCCAAGACAATTGATAACGATATTGGCGAAACCGAAACAGCAATCGGGTTTGATACGGCGGTTTCTGTGGCGACTGAAGCTCTTGACCGCCTTCAGCCAACGGCAGCTTCGCATGACCGTACCATGGTGCTGGAAGTCATGGGCCGCGATGCGGGGCATATTGCGTTGACCGCTGGTATTGCTGGCGGTGCCGATGTGATTTTAATTCCTGAAATCCCTTACAATATTAACAGTGTTGCCAAAAAGATCGCTGCCGTGAAAGCCGGTGGGCGTAACTTTGCGCTGGTGGTTGTATCTGAAGCGGTTAAAACGCTCGAAGGCGATGCTTCGCAAATGAAATTCAGTGATGGACAGATGCGTTATGGCGGGATCGGTCACTATGTTGGCGACCAGATTTTCCGTGCTACTGGATCAGAAACCCGCGTGACGGTGCTGGGCCATGTGCAGCGTGGGTCTTCACCTACCTATAACGACCGTTTGCTGGCGTCGGCCTTTGGTGTGCGCGCGGTTGATCTGATTTCTGAAGGCAAGTTTGACCGCATGGTTGCTTGGAAAAACCGTCAGGTGGTTGATGTTCCGATTGAAGCCGCGATTGCCGCCTATCAGGCAGTGGATGTTAATTCCTCGCTCGTTCACACGGCGCGCGCGCTGGGCATTTCATTGGGGGATGATTAATGCTTTATGTTCAGCAGTCTCTCGCGCCGGATGAAGAGTTGCTTTATGTGGGCAAGTTCCACTGGTTCTATGACGTTCAGGCGGTCATGAATTTGGTGTGGGGTGTTGTCTTTGCAATATCGCTTCTCGTGGCGTTTGCGACTCTGTCATACGAGCTTCCTGAAAATATGTCCGAATATCTGATCGTTGGTGAAATCGAAGAGGGAGATGGCTGGTTGGTCATTGTTCGCAAACTCCATCCGGCGATCAAACTTTTTTCGTTGCTCATTTTCCTGATGGGGATTGTAAAATTTGCCCAGATGATTGTGATTAAAGTGACAACTGAAATTGTGGTGACTAATAACCGCATTATTTACAAACGTGGTTTGGTTGCGCGCAATATCGGCGAAATGAGCATTGACCGTATTGAAAGTATCTCCGTGACCCAATCGATATGGGGACGGATTTTTGATTTCGGGCAGCTTTTTATTCATGGGATGGGTGTTGGAGAACTGCGTCTTCCTAACCTCGCGGAGCCTTTGAAATTCCGACGAGCACTCGAGAAGGCACGTAGTGGGTAATATCATTTAAGAGGAGAATGTGTATGAATCAAACGCGTGATACGGACTTTCCAGCAAATTTTCATGATGGCGAGAAGGTCATTGTGCGCGGTGTTGTTTCGCCCGCTATTTTCTGGAAGGCGCTGGGTATTTTGCTGTTTGCGCTTTTGCTTGCGGTGATTGCGTTGCCACTTGGAATTTTTATGGCGTTTATTGCCTTGCTTACATTTATCTATGCGGCGCTTCTCAAGCATTTCATGCTGCTGGTTGTCACGAACGAACGCATTTTTTTCCGCAGCGGCCTTGTTAAAATTGATACGGTGCAGGTGCGTCTTGACCGCGTTGAAAGTGTCGAGATTCAGCGGACTCTCGTTGGACATGCGCTTAAATACGGAACGGTAGTCCTGACGGGGACAGGGACACGTTTTGCTTATATCCCGTATCTGGGCAATGCCGTGCAGGTGCGTAATATTATTGACGAGATGCTCTATCGCCGCGAGAAAGCCGCGGGCAAAGCTGCCGAAAAAGTGGATGAAAAAAGAGACGCGCCGTCGCCTGCCTAGTTTTTATTTTTTAAATCAGTGAGGATTTCATGCAGTGGGATAAGTCGAAACTTGTCAGCCGTTATGTGACTGAGGGTGTCAAAAGTGCGCCGCATCGCTCCTATTATTACGCCATGGGCATGACGGAAGAACAAATCCATCAGCCGTTTGTCGGCGTGGCAACGTGCTGGAATGAAGCGGCACCGTGCAATATTGCCTTGAGCCGTCAGGCGCAGGCCGTGAAAAAAGGTGTCACGGAGGCACACGCCACACCGCGTGAATTTACGACCATCACCGTGACTGACGGAATTGCCATGGGGCATGAGGGAATGCGCTCCTCGCTCCCTTCGCGTGACGCGATTGCCGATACGGTTGAGCTGACCATGCGCGGGCATTGCTATGACGCGCTTGTGGGGCTTGCGGGCTGCGATAAATCTCTGCCGGGCATGATGATGGCGATGATCCGCCTGAATGTTCCGTCGGTCTTTATGTATGGCGGGTCGATTTTGCCGGGTAAATTCCGCGGCAAAGATGTGACCGTCATTGATGTGTTCGAAGGTGTTGGAAAACACGCAAGTGGTGAATTTTCTGACTCTGATCTTAAAGAAATGGAATGCTGTGCCTGTCCTTCGGCGGGCGCGTGCGGTGGGCAGTTTACCGCCAATACGATGGCGTGTGTATCGGAGGCTATTGGTCTTGCCCTTCCCAATTCTGCCGGAGCGCCAGCGCCATACGAGAGCCGCGATCATTACGCTGAGGCATCGGGCAAGGCGGTTGTGGAACTCATTAAAATGAACTTGCGTCCACGTGAGATTGTTACGCGTAAATCGCTTGAGAATGCCGCTATGATTGTGGCGGCAACGGGAGGATCAACCAATGCTGCACTTCATTTACCCGCGATGGCGCATGAGGCCGGAATTGAATTTGATCTCTTTGATGTGTGCGAGGTGATGCGCCGTACGCCGTATCTTGCGAGCCTCAAGCCGGGTGGAAAATATGTTGCCAAAGACCTCTATGATGTGGGCGGTGTATCGGTCGTACTCAAAGAACTTTTGAAGGGCGGTTACCTCCATGGTGATTGTATAACTGTGACGGGTAAAACCATCGCTGAAAATTTGGAGGGCATCAACCTGCCTGCGGATCAAGATGTGGTGATGCTGATCACCAACCCGTTGTCCAAAACAGGCGGCGTTGTCGGCCTAAAGGGGAATCTTGCGCCGGATGGGGCTGTGGTCAAGATTGCTGGTATGGAGAATCTTGTATTCGAAGGTCCTGCGCGTTGTTTCGATTCAGAAGAGGCGTGTTACAAGGCTGTACAAGAGCGCGCGTACAAAGAAGGTGATGTCTTGGTCATCCGTTATGAAGGACCCAAAGGAGGCCCAGGTATGCGTGAAATGCTTTCGACCACGGGTGCGCTTTACGGGCAGGGGATGGGCGGCAAAGTAGCGCTCATTACCGATGGGCGTTTTTCTGGCGGGACACGCGGGTTCTGTATTGGGCATATCGGACCGGAAGCCGCCATTGGCGGGCCGATTGCGCTCCTTAAAGATGGCGATACCATCCGTATTGATGCCGAAAAAGGAACACTGGACGTGCTTGTGAGTGATGATGAACTTGCCGCGCGTTATGCCGCATGGGTGCCACGTGAGAATATGTACCAATCAGGGGCTTTGTGGAAATTTGCACAATTGGTGGGGCCGGCCCGTACGGGCGCGGTTACGCATCCGGGTGGTAAAGGTGAGACACATATTTATGCGAATCTTTAGTCGGCTTTCTTTTGTAATTTTGTTGTTGAGTTTTTTTGCGGGCGATAGTTGCGCACAGGAGAAAGTATCCGCGCCTGCACCGTTGATTGCGGCCCAGATATGGGGGCATGTATTGGCTGACCGTGAGGGACTTTCGCGTTTTTATCACGAGCGTGGCGGCAAAACTTTCTGGGTTGACGATGGTGAACTGACCTCCGGTGCGGAGGACATGATTGCGGAGATTTCGCGGTCATGGACGCACGGATTAAATCCTGAAAATTATCATCTGAGCGCCCTTAAAAATTTTGAGAAGATGGATTTGTCGGGTGATAAAGCCATGGCGGCTGACATTGTGCTGTCGGACGGCGCAGCGCGGCTCGCGCGCGACCTCAGCGGAATGAGGCTCTCTCCACGTATTTTGGAGCAAGATACGCGGTCATGGTCGCGCGGAGTTGATGCCTATACGTATCTGAAAATTTTGGAGAAAGAGGGCGGAAATCCTGCGGCTCTTACCGAGTCATTTGCGCCGCATACGTTAGAATATAAAGCCTTGCGCGCGTCTCTGGAAGAACTGGCTAAAGATCTTGCCGCGCAGCCGGAAGAGGCGGAAAAAGTCATCAGATACACAGGATTGATTAAACATGGTGTGCGGCACGCAGCCATTCCCTCTATCCGCAAAAAACTGGGTGTTGATGCTCTTGCGGCGGACAAAGCCGATTTATATGATGACGACCTCAAGGCTGCCGTGATGGCCTTTCAAACAAAGAATGGTCTTACGCCTGATGGGTTGATCGGTAAACGTAGCTTTGCAGCGATCAATCAAACTCGCACGCAAAAGCTTGTTAAACTTATTGCCAACCTCGAGCGCCGCCGATGGGTGATGCGCCCGCTGCCCGCCCGTTATTTGGCGGTCAACATTCCGCAGATGCAGCTTACGGCTGTTGATAATAATGAAATGGCTTTCACGATGCCGGTGATTGTCGGGCGTCTTGAGCGTCCCACCATGAGTTTTGTCGATGTGGTGGAGGGCGTGCGTTTCAATCCGTCGTGGTATGTGCCGGATACAATCAAGGCAAAGGATTATTTGCCGGAGCTTCAGAAAGATCCTCTGGCGCTTGAGAAAAAGGGAATCAAATTCCGTGTGAAAGACGAAAGCGGCATGCATGAAGCGCTGCCGCAAGATATTGATTGGAGTAAGGTGACCGAAGCCGATCTTAAATCTATCCAGATGAAGCAAGATCCGGGTGAGGAAAATGTACTGGGGCAGATACGTGTGTTGATGCCCAACCAATATGATATTTATCTGCACGACACCAGTTCGCCCAAACTCTTTTTAAAAGATGATCGCGCCCTGAGCTCCGGTTGTGTGCGTTTGTCCGAGCCACGTAAGATTGCCGATTTTATTTTGTCGCATAATGCAGGGTGGTCGGCGGAGCGCCTTGAAAAATATCTCGCTGACAAAAAAACCCGTGAATTGCCTGTGACAAAACCGCTTTCCGTTTATCTGTTTTATTATACGGCGTGGCTGGATGATGCGGGGGATGTAATTATCGGTGATGATCTTTATGGTGCTGATCGCGCACTGGTTGCGGCCTTGGACAAGGCGGGAAAGATACCTTTTGACAATATTTTGTATTAAAATCGAAGCGTTTGTTTTCAATAATTTGATATTTTTATTGCAAAAATCCATCATGTTTTTTACACTGAAAGAGTCGGGGGTATTATTCCTATATTCCCTTTCATGACTTTCCAAAGCAATTTTGTTCTGCTAAACACAAGCCTAGTTTTAATTGTATTTTTGGTTTAAAGAATCAGCGTTTTTCATTCACACCATAGGTCTATGATGTTTTCATTCGATTCTGGTTTTAATGTGTCCCTGTCGCGTCGCGATATGCTCAAGGGAGGTCTTACACTTTCCACCGCCGCACTTATTTCGGCGACGTCAATTACTCCTGCGATTGCCATGCCCTCGGGAGGCAATTATTCTGTCTCGTTCCGCAACGAACATACTGGCGAGAGTTTTTCCGGCGTGTATCGCGTGGGCAATAAATATCTTCCCCAAGCGTTCGAGCGGATCAACTATGTGCTGCGTGACTTCCGCGCCAACGAAGTTTTCCCGATTGACCCTCGCGCCATTGATATTGTCTCGATTGTCCACCAGAATTTGAAAACCGGATCGCCATATTCGCTTTTATCTGGTTACCGTTCACCCAAGACAAACAGTATGCTGCGCTCCCATGGTGAAGGGGTTGCCAAACGTTCCCTCCATATGGCAGGTCAAGCGATTGATGTGCGCCTACCTGATACCAATCCGAAATATATCCGTGATATTGCGGTCAAGATTGCTGCAGGCGGTGTTGGCTATTATCCGAAAAGCGGATTTGTCCACATGGACTCCGGCACGTTCCGTACGTGGTAGCATTTATTCTTCGCTCTTTGGGCTGCAAATAATCTTTTTCTGCGCTTCCGGTGCTCACGTACGTTAAAGTACGCTGCGCTCCGGTTCTCGATAAAAATTATTTTCGCCTCAAAGCCCTTTGAATAATTTTTGTCTGGTACCCCCATCTCAACCCTCTCTCCTTAAGGGGGAGGATTAAGGTAGGCGAGATGTGGGGGGCTCTATTTCCAAAGATTCGGATTGTGGTGCAGGATTCTCACGCGCCACGGGAATTCCTTGGCGGCGTGATCCGGCTCGAAATAATGAAGTTCGCAATTGCTGACATGGCTATGCGGGCGACCATAGAGCCTGCCGATGGCATGGAAGAGTCCGCCATGTGCGACAATGAGCGGCGGCGCTTCGTGCGTCTCACTGATAATCGCATTGATGGCATCCCGCACGCGCAGGGCAAATTCGTGGTAGGTTTCGCCTCCGGGGGGTTCTTTTTTCTGGTCGATCATTGTTTTGATGATGGACCAGTCCACATTCTCCCATTCGCCAAAAATATGTTCCTTGAGATTGTCCTTTTCAACCATATCAAGGCCGAGAGCTTCATTGACAAGGGCTGCCGTATCGCGGGCGCGTGACATGGAGGAGTGGTAAATCCGCGTGGGCTTTGGCTCAAGAATATGGCTGAGGCTTGCCAGTGTCCGCGCTTGGTGGATGCCGTTCTCGGTCAGGGGAGTATCCAGTCCGCCGCCTGCTGCCACTTGGCGTACATTGGCTTCGGTCTCGCCGTGACGGAGTAAATAAAAGGGGGCAAGAACGAGCGGCATAGGTTTGAGGCTTTCCTGAAAAAATTGGGCGTGGCATAACTATTCCATGGAACATTGGAACGATCAAGGACTCATTCTGTCGGCACGGCCTCATGGCGAGGGCGGGGCGGTGGTGTCTGTTTTGACGTGCGATCATGGGCGGCATAACGGGTATGTGTATGGCGCCAAATCATCAAAGATGCGCGGGAGCCTTGAGGCCGGAACATGGGTCGAGGTCAGTTGGGATTCGCGGGTTGCCGATCAGCTTGGCCATTTCACGATCGAACAAGCCCGCAATCATTCGGCGCTGTTTCTCGATGATCCGTATCGTCTTGCGGCGCTGCTTGCGGCCTGCGCCTTGTGTGATGCAGCGTTGCCTGAGCGGGAAGGTCACGCGGGTCTTTATCACGGCCTCGGAGCCCTTATTGATACGCTCCAAACACCCGTCTGGGCGGCGGCTTATGTTCTATGGGAAATTGCGTTTCTCAAGGAACTGGGCTTCGGGATGGATTTGACGCGCTGCGCCGGCGGCGGCGACGTTCAGACTCTTGCCTATGTCAGTCCGAAATCGGGCTGCGCGGTCTCGCTCAAGGAAGGGTATCCGTACCGCGACAAACTCCTGATTCTTCCTGAATTCCTTAAACCTGCGCCTTATGGCACTGCGGAGGGGCGTGGGGAAGGCGAAGATATCGTGCGGGGGCTGAAAATGACCGGATATTTCCTTGAAAACTGGGTTTTTGCACATCATTCGCGCGGTGTTCCCGATGCGCGCTTGCGTTTTGCGACGATTTTTGCGAAGAAATATGGCCTAGCGGCACCTGAAGACGCTGATCAAGCACGAGTAGAGAGAACATTTTATGGCGCGTAAGTCACCACCCACATCCACTGTTTCCGACAAGATTATCGATGCGCCGATGACTGGTTTGCTCTCGGAGCGGTATTTGTCCTATGCACTCTCGACGATTGTCTCGCGCTCGCTTCCTGATGTGCGGGACGGGATGAAGCCGGTGCATCGCCGCGTTCTTTTCGCGATGGCGCAATTAAAACTCAACCCGAACCTGCCGCCCAAAAAATCGGCGCGCGTGGTGGGTGATGTAATTGGTAAATTCCACCCCCATGGTGACCAGTCCGTATATGATACACTGGTGCGCCTTGCACAGGATTTCTCGGTGCGTTATCCGTTGGTTGATGGTCAGGGGAACTTTGGTAACATTGACGGTGATAATGCGGCGGCCATGCGGTACACGGAATCGCGCCTGACCGACACCGCGATGCTTTTGCTTGAAGGTATTGATGAAGACGCAGTTGATTTCCGCGCGACTTATGATGGTGATACGCTTGAGCCTGTGGTGATGCCGTCGAACTTCCCCAATCTGCTGGCCAATGGCGCGTCGGGTATTGCCGTGGGGATGGCGACCAATATCCCTCCACATAATGTGGCAGAGTTGTGCGACGCCATGGAATTGATGCTTGAAAAAGATGCTTCGGTTGAGGAGATTTGTGCGCTTGTGAAGGGGCCGGATTTCCCGACGGGCGGAATTCTTGTTGAATCGCGTGAGGCGGTGGTTGAGGCTTACCGCACCGGACGCGGCTCGTTCCGTACCCGCGCCCGCTGGGTCAAAGAAGATTTGAAGCAAGGTACTTGGCAGATCATTGTCACCGAGATTCCGTATCAGGTGCAAAAGGCGAAACTCATTGAGCAGATCGCCAATATGATCAATGATAAAAAACTCCCGATGCTTGATGATATTCGGGATGAGAGCGCCGAAGATATTCGCCTTGTGCTGATTCCCAAAAATCGCAATGTTGAGCCGGAACTGATGATGGAGGCGCTGTTCCGCGCGTCTGATCTTGAAAACCGGTTTGCGCTCAACATGAACGTGTTGGAAGATGGCCTTGTGCCGCGTGTGATGGGCATCAAGGAAGTCCTTCAGTGCTGGCTTAACCACCGTCAGGATGTGCTGGTCCGCCGCTCGAACCACCGCCTTGCGGAAGTTATTCACCGTTTGGAAGTTCTTGCCGGTTATTTGATTGTGTACCTCAATATTGATGAGGTCATTAAAATCATCCGCGAGAGTGACGAGCCGAAACCGGCCCTGATGAAAAAATTTGGTCTCACCGATGTGCAGGCTGAAGCTATTCTCAATATGCGCCTGCGTTCGCTGCGCAAACTTGAAGAGTTTGAAATCCGCAAAGAGCATGATTCTCTTAACAAAGAAAAAGATGCTCTGGAAAAATTGCTGGCGAGTGAGAGCAAGCAGTGGGGCGAGATCAAAAAACAAGTAGGGATGCTCAAGAAAATATACGGGCCGACGACCACGCTTGGTGCACGCCGCACCAGCATCAGCAAACCACCTGCGCCGATCAGTATTGATCTTAATCAGGTGATGGTCGAGAAAGAGCCGATTACGATTGTGCTCTCGGCCAAAGGTTGGGTGCGCGCGATCAAGGGGCATGGGCTGGTGCAGGCTGATTTCAAATATAAAGAGGGCGACCGCGAACAGTTTGTGCTGGAAGCCCAGACGACCGACAAGATTGTGGCTTTTGCCAGCAACGGACGTTTTTATACCATTCCGGGCGATAAAATGCCGCCGGGCCGCGGCTTTGGTGAGCCGATCCGGTTGCTTGTCGAAATCCCGAATGATGCCGATATCGTGACGCTCATGGTGTGGGAGCCTGATCTTAAATTGCTGGTGGCATCGCGTGAGGGCAAAGGCTTTGTTGTCTCGTCCAACGAGGTGCTGGCGCAGACGCGTAATGGCAAACAAATTTTGTCGGTTGATGATAATGGTGATGCCGTGTTCTGCGACATTATCGGGGATACCGATAATCATGTCGCGGTGATTGGTACCAACCGTAAGATGCTCGTTTTCCCGCTTGACCAAATTCCCGAGATGGCAAAGGGCAAAGGTGTGTTTCTCCAGAAATACAAAGACGCTGAATTTTGTGATGCCAAAACCTTTAACCTCAAAGAAGGCCTCACCTTCTTGTCCGGTACGCGCGATATGACAGTCCCCAACGTCAAGGAATGGATAGGGGAGCGGGCACAAGCCGGTAAACTTCCGCCCAATGGCTTCCCGCGGAGCAACAGATTTAGTTGATCGACTTATCGTGTTCTATATTTGAAAACGAAGTAATAGGGAAGCTTATTACTTCGTTATTTTTTTATGCGGATTCAGATGGTTAAATACTATTTAATCTATAGTTTACGGGGTAAATTTGACTTCATTTGTTCTTGTTGGTATATATACAAATATATAATGAATTATTTGTTATATAGAACAGAGGAGTTTTTTTATTATGCCTTCGGGTGGTTTATTGGCCCTTCTTGATGATGTGGCTGCTTTTACGTCGCGTGTTTCGGCAGCGTCGGTTGATGATATTTCCAATATGGCCAGCATGGCTGGCACGAGTATGAAGGGCGCTGCCCCTGTTGTTCTTGATGATATTCCCGTTACAGTTCAAGTTATGCAGGAGGAGGAAGTTCGCGCACACCGTGAACTCCATGTGCTGGGCCGCGTGTTTAAGAATGCGGTTAAGGCGCGTCTTGCCATTACACCACTCACATCGCTCGTATCCTATTTTGCTCCGGCAGCGATGCCGTTGGTTTTGGGGGCAGGCGGCGCTTACTTGGCCTATGAAGGGGCCGAGAAAGTTCTTCATGGCGTTCAGGGGATGATATCACCGCACCATGATGAGGGCGATGAGGCTGAGGCGGCTGTTCCTCAAACGCATGAGCAGGTCGAGGATGATTTGGTCAAGGGTGCCGGTAAAACGGATGTGATTATGGGCACGGAAATTTCCTTTATGGGGATGGATGCAATTGAAAAGGTATTCCCAGAATTTGGCGCGGCTGGAAAATTCGGTGCGTTGCTGGCGTCTAACCTTGGTGTGGCGAGTGCGACCTATGGCCTTGTGGCAGGTCTTGTCAGTTTTGACAATATCGGTCTTCACCTGAAAAAGACTGCTGAAGGTGATGGGTTTATGGCGCGCGCTAAACGCTCTGTAGGGCAAGGCTTGATTGATTTTGCGCCGAAGGCTGCCAAGACACTTTCGACCGTAGGGACGGGGGCTATGCTATGGATCGGCGGTGAGCTGATTACGCCGGGCGTTGCGGCTGTCTCAAAAATGGCAGAGTGGCACGGGCTTCACCATGCGGCGGAAGGACTCATTCATAATATTCATCATCTGGCGCACGCCGCGCAGGCTGCGTTGCCCCAGTCAATGTCCTTTCTCTCCGGTGTGGTTGGATGGGGCGCGGAAGCTCTGCCGTTTGCGGGGGTAGGACTTGCTGCCGGAGCAGGTATTATTGGCGCGAGCAAGCTGGTGTCGGCGGCGCAGGGTGCGATCAAAAAACTTTGGTCGCCTGAGAAAACCGCAGGCGAGATGACGCGTGCGGATGCACTTGCCCGTGAAACGGAGGAGCCTGCTTTTGCGCTGGAAGCAACGGCGAAACCATCTGCTGGAGTATCAGCTCAACCTGTGCACGATTCGCCGGATACATCACAAACATCGTTTGCTGTGGCGGCGGATGGAACAGTTGTGCCTTATACGTTGCCTTATGTTCCGCAAACAGGCGTTCCCGAACAACAGCTACGTTTGTAGTCTGTTACAATTTGGTCTTAATGGGACTTGGTCCATAAACCTTAGGGGAATTCGACGTTGCCTTGGGTTTTACGGTAGCCTGGGTCAACTGGCACCGAACCTGTGCCGCCTGATGCTGCCGATTTTTTGCTGGTCATGGGTTTGAGCAGCGATTCGCGGAGCAAAATCATACTGATGCGGCGGTTTTGCGGGTCGGTGGGTTTATCCTTGAGCAGGGGTTCTGTCTCGGCTTTGCCGACGACGTTGGCAATGCGTTTGAGTTCGATTTTACTATCGAGGAGCGCGCGGCGGGTGGCGTTGGCGCGGTCGGAGGAGAGTTCCCAGTTGGTATAATTTGCGTTTTTGCCGTAAGGAACCGAGTCGGTGTGACCGCGCACGGAAATCTGGTTGGGGAGTTTTTTGATGATCTCGGCAACCGTTCCGATGAGTTTGGTTGTTTTTTCAAATGGAACGGCGCTTCCTGTCGGAAACATGGACTGGCCATCGCTATCAACAATCTGGATGCGTAGGCCTTCCGGTGTCATATCGACCAGCAGGTTTTTGGAGAGGTCTTTGAGGTCGGAATTTTCCAAGGCTTCCTGAATCTGTTCCTTGATTTCTTCAAATTCTTTATCCTCACGTTTTTGTAGTTCTTCCTGCAATTGTTGCTTGCTTAGCTCTTCGGGCGAGAATTGGGCTTGCTGCGTTTGGTCGGGTGGCACATCATTATGCACGATGGGCTGGGTATCGGTAGCGCGTGCGCCAACGGGGGATACGGTGAGGCCGCCCATGACGCCGCCAGCACCACTGGTGGTGCTGGAAACTTCCATCGGGGTGGGGTCAAAATATTCCGAGATGCCGCGGCGCTGTTCTTCGGTGGTGGCGTTAAGTAACCACATCAGCAGAAAGAAGGCCATCATGGCCGTCACAAAGTCGGCGTAGGCCACTTTCCACGCGCCGCCATGGTGTCCGCCGCCGCCCTTGATGATTTTCTTGATGATAATCGGGGCTTTTTTATCTTTATCGGGTTCTGCCACCTGACACTCCTTTGTTCACAACGCCGCTTAACTTGGGGCGGGGAGGGTGTTGAGATGTTCCTCGAGTTCCTGAAAGGATGGCTGAACATCATGGGGCAAAAATTTACGCGCAAATTCAACGGCGACCTGAGGCGCTGCGCCTTGTAGGAAGGCCAGAACGCCGATTTTGATACATTTGTAATACATGACTTCGGTCGCGGCACGTACGCCCATGGCGCCTGCAATTGGGCCAATTAGACCGTAAGCCAGAAATACCCCGAGGAAGGTTCCGACCAGCGCTCCACCGATCATAGCACCCAAGATGGCCGGAGGTTCATTGATTGACGCCATGGTTTTGATAACGCCCAGAACGGCGGCCACAATACCGAGGGCCGGAACGCCATCGGCCATGGTTTGCATGGCGTGGCCTGGATGTCCGTGATGTTGTTCGATTGTGTCGATTTCCTGATCCATCAGCGATTCAATGGTTATTGGGTTGTCATTACCCAGTGAGATAATCCGCAGGTAATCGCACAGGAAGGTGATGGCATGATGGTTATGGAGGAAACTTGGAAAATTGGCAAAGAGGGTACTTTGCTCGGGGTTTTCGATGTGGGCTTCAAGGGCTAGCCAGCCCTTGGTGCGCACCAGTTTGAAAATCGAGAACATCATGCCCAAAAGCTGCATATAATCGTCTTTGGTATAGGCGCTCGGTTTGGCAAGGCATCGGAAATAGCCGAGTGTTTCTTTGATGACATGGGGCGGGTTCGCCACCAGAAAGGCGGCGACGGCGCAGCCGAAAATAATCGTGAATTCACCGGGGAGCGCCCCGAGAATAACCATCAGGACGCTGGTAAAATGGTGAAAGTCAAAGTGCATGGCAATCAAGAGACCGCCAAAGGTAAACACCAGAACAAGGAGAAGGCCGAGAAACTTCATGAATATCCGTAAGTTGTACGATTTAGGGGCGGGGGGAACTCATCTCCCCGAATCCTAACAGAAAAAATCCGTCTTGTGCAGTGTTACAGATCGGATTTAAAAGAATTTTAATTTGCTATGGAAAAACACCTATTTTTTTGCCAACCATGAAGCCGCATCTAGTGCCGCGTAGGTGATGATGCCATCGGCTCCGGCCCGTTTAAAGGCGAGGAGCATTTCCATCATCGCGGCTTCTTCATCGAGCCAGCCGTTACGGGCCGCAGCTTTAATCATGCAGTATTCACCTGACACGTTATAGGCAAAGGTCGGCAGGCCAAAGGTGGTTTTGACGCGGTAGAGAATATCAAGGTACGGGAGGCCCGGTTTGACCATGACCATATCCGCGCCTTCGTCAATGTCGAGGGCGACTTCGCGCAGGGCTTCATCACCATTGGCGGCGTCCATCTGGTAGGTTTTGCGGTTTTTTGGGCCTGCGCCCGCGCCAAGCGAACATCCTGCGGCATCACGGAAGGGGCCATAGAAACCCGAGGCGTATTTGGCGGCATACGCCAGAATAGCGGTACGGCTGTTGCCTGTCTCGTCAAGCGCTGCGCGGATTGCAGCTACTTGGCCATCCATCATGCCCGAGGGAGCAATCACATCGGCGCCCGCTTCGGCGGCGGTGATGGCTTGTAACGCAATGTTAGCAATGGTGCGGTCATTATCGACATCATTGTGGACGTGATCGAGCGGGCCGCAATGGCCATGGTCGGTATATTCGCAGAAACAGGCATCGGCCATAATGACAAGCTCGGGGCAGGTATCTTTGGCGCGTTTGACCATGCGGTCCATGAGGCCACCCTTGCGGAAGGAGTCGGTGCCTTCGTGGTCTTTATGGTTCGAGACACCAAAGAGCATCACGGCAGGAATTTTGGCAGCTTCTACTTTTTTAAGGAGCGTTTCTAAACTTTTTTCGCTTTGACGAAAAACGCCGGGCATGGAAGAGACTTCCTGCGGCTCGCTCAAAGCTTCATCGACAAAAATAGGGTAGATAAAATCGTCGGTGGTCAATGTATTTTCCCGAACAAGGCGGCGCATCGCGTCAGACCCTCGCAGACGGCGCATGCGGGTGGGCAGGTGAGAGGCATCAGTTGGGGTTGCTGTTTCCGGCTGAAGTGATTTTAAATTATGTGAATGGGTCATGATGCCTCCTGTGTAAGGGGTTTTTATGCCTGTTTTTGGGTATTGTAAAGTCCTTGATAATACATAAAACTTTATCAAGGTTTATGAGAACATTTACTTTTGTTTGTGTATGATACAGACTGATCTTCGGTTTTATGGGCCGCCTCATTATATCGCGTCTTTGCGTTCTTTTAAAATTTATCAGGAGTACCACTATGTCATCACAATATTTCGAAACGATCCAGTTGATTGAGCGTCTGCACCGCTATTTTCTGGACGTGGTGAAAACGGAGCTTGATCGCAAAGGGCTTCTAGACATCAACAACGTGCAGGCCATGATTTTGCACAATATCGGATCGGACGAGATGACGGTTGGGGAACTTACCCTGCGTGGTTATTACCTTGGTTCCAACGTCTCGTACAACGTTAAAAAAATGACGGAAAATGAATATATTCTGCAAGAGCGCTCGGTTCATGATAAACGCTCGATTCGCGTGAAACTGACACCTAAAGGGCTTGATTTGTGCAAAACGCTGGATGAGATGTTTGTCCGTCATGAAGAAAAACTACGCTCGATTGGTATTGAAGACCCTGATCTTGTCGATCTGAACCACACCATGAAGCAGCTTGAACGCTTCTGGGCTAGCCAGACCTCCTTTACCGGACTTGCCAGCTTGGATGAAGATTTTTAGACTCGTTTGGTCTTTCGGTCTGCAAAGTTCGGCTTCCTGCGCTTCCCTTTCTTACCTACCCTTGAGTGCGTTCTGATACGGTTCTCAAAAACCGGATTTTTGCCACGAAATCCGTCAACCTCTTTCATCAATGGGTGTTTGTCTCTGTTTTTGGTGCAAAAACCCTAAAAAAACATTGATTTTGGGCGGGGTTTGCCTCTATACCCTAGCCATGCTTTGGACCAATCCACTTTCAAAAAAATTGCCGGATTATGGGGTTATTTCCAATCTGGAGGAAAAGTTAGTCGTTGCCCGTAAATTGGCTGGTGAAGTCAAAGATGGGCAGGTGATCGGTGTGGGGTCGGGTTCGACATCCTTCCTTGCCTTGCAAGAGATTGCCCGCACGGTGAATGACAAAGGCTATCGTTGCCGCTTTATTCCCTCTTCGCGTGAAATTCACATGACATGTTTGGCGCTCGGTTTGACCGTGGCCTCGCTTCTTGATGCTCGGCCCGATTGGTATTTTGACGGGGCTGATGAAGTGGATCACAGCCGCAATCTCATCAAGGGACGTGGTGGCGCGATGACGCGCGAGAAAATGGTGATGGTTGCTTCGCCCAAGACATTTATTCTGGTTGATAAAAGCAAATTTGTTGAGAGACTGGGCGCAAAATTTCCGGTGCCGGTTGAAGTGAATCAGGAAAGCGCGAATTATGTTGAAGAGAAATTGCTTCAGCTTGGCGCGGCGGAGACGATGGTGCGTCCTGCCAAAGGGAAAGACGGCGCGATTGTGACCGAGTCCGGCCATTTTATTCTTGATGCGAGATTTGAAAATATAGGTGCAGGCCTTGAAAAAGAAATTAAATCGATCACGGGTGTGATCGAAAGTGGTTTGTTCTGGGGCTATAACCCCGAGATTGTCAGCAGTTAACCGTAGCCCCGAAGGAGAAAAAATCATGTCCAATATTGCAGCCCAAAAGAAGGATACCCCGATGACAGAAACAGATTTTTTCCATACCTCACTGGCACAGGCCGACCCCGAAGTGTTTGCCGTTATTGGTAAGGAACTGGCACGTCAACAAGACCAGATCGAATTGATTGCTTCTGAAAATATTGTGTCTAAAGCCGTGCTTCAGGCACAAGGCTCCGTTCTTACCAACAAATATGCCGAAGGTTATCCGGGTAAACGTTATTACCAAGGCTGTGAATTTGTCGATATGACCGAACAGCTCGCTATTGACCGCGCGAAACAGATTTTTAATTGCGGGTTTGCCAACGTCCAGCCTAATTCTGGATCACAAGCTAACCAAGGTGTGTATTTTGCACTCCTGCAGCCGGGTGATACGATTTTGGGGATGTCACTGGCTTCTGGTGGGCACCTCACTCATGGCGCAGCGCCTAATCAGTCGGGCAAATGGTTCAAGGCTATTCAGTATGGCGTGACCAAAGATACCGCGCTGATTGATTATGATGAAGTTGAGGCTTTGGCGCTCGAGCATAAACCCAAAATGATTGTGTGCGGGGCTTCGGCGTATCCGCGTGTGATTGACTTTGCACGTTTCCGTGCGATTGCTGATAAGGTCGGCGCCATTTTGTTTGCAGATGTGGCTCATTATGCAGGTCTGATTGCGGGCGGGTCATATCCATCTCCATTCCCTCATGCGCATGTGGCCACCACGACCACGCACAAAACTCTGCGCGGCCCACGCGGCGGGATGATTCTCACCAATGACGAGGCCATTGCCAAAAAAATCAACTCGGCGATATTCCCCGGCATTCAGGGCGGCCCGCTTGAGCATGTGATCGCGGCCAAAGCTGTGGCGTTTGGTGAAGTGCTTCACCCATCTTTTAAGAAATATGCCCATGACGTTGTGGCTAATGCGCGTATTCTGGCTGATACGCTGGTCAAAGGTGGCCTTGCGATTGTATCGGGTGGGACAGACAGCCACATTATTCTGGTTGATCTGCGCCCCAAAAATCTGACGGGAAAAGTTGTTGATCTGGCGCTTGAGCATGCGGGCATTACCTGTAACAAAAACGCTGTGCCCTATGATCCTGCTCCGCCGATGGTCACATCGGGCATTCGCCTCGGGACTCCTGCGGGAACCACCCGCGGTTTTGGCGCAGATGAATGGAAACAGATCGGCGAACTGATTCTCGAAGTGGTGGATGGTCTTGTCGCCAATGGCTCCGAGAATAACGGCGCCGTTGAGACTGCTGTTCGCGGAAAAGTCAAAGCCTTGTGCGGCAAGTTCCCGATCTATCCTGAGGGCGTTGCCGTTTAGGTGGTGTCATGAGCGGTGATCTTGAACTGAGCGGAGACTTTGAAGAGGCTGTCGCGACAAAACTTGAGGATGCCTTGGCAGTCGGCCCAGAGTTTGTTGTCTTGAGGCGGCGTCACTGGGCTGTCCCCGGCGAGAGTATTTTCTATGACCGTAAAGAAGCCGAAATTGCGCGTTTGAACCTTGACGGGCGTGACAAGCTTGGGATGATTCAGGCTCTGCAAGATGTTATCTGTGATGATCTCTTTACCCAGCAGCAACGCATCAAGGATAAAGGGCGTGACCCGTATCTTATGTCCTATTCTGTGTCTGTGCCAGGCCTTGAGGATTATCTTTCTGCTGGTGTTTCGTTTACCGAGCGCGGCAGCAACGGAAAAATTGTCCGTATGCGTGCCAAGATGCTGATCGAAAAGGCTTTGCTTGAGGATGATGGATTTGTCGATGGCGAGATTGAACTTGATGATGATGCCCCAATGAATGGTCTCTTTAACTATCTCTGGCATGTCTGGGGGTATGAGGAATCTGAACAACAAGAGCCTGACCCTATTCAAGTCAGAGCCTTTACGTAGAGGAGCATGCTAATATGCATTGCCCATTTTGTGGATTTGAAGAAACGCAAGTGAAGGATTCCCGCCCGAGTGAGGACGGGACATCCATCCGCCGCCGCCGAGCGTGTCCTGAATGCGGTGCGCGTTTCACCACGTTTGAGCGGGTCATGCTGCGTGAATTGATGGTTATTAAGACGGGAGATAAACGTCAGCCGTTTGACCGCGAGAAGGTGACGCGCTCGATGAAAATTGCTTTGCGCAAACGGCCTGTTGAATCCGAGCATATTGAACGCGCTGTCAATGGCATTGTGCGCCAACTTGAAGTGTCGGGTGAAGCTGAGGTGACGACGCGCCAAATTGGCGAATTGGTGATGCAGGCCCTCATGGAACTTGATGTTATCGGGTATATCCGGTACGCGTCGGTGTATAAGGATTTTTCAACGCCCAATGATTTTAAAAATTTCGTCAAGGAACTCAGCGAACTTCCTTTGCGCAAATCTAAAGGCGCGAGCGAATAATCAAATCTCTATTTTTAGCATTTTATCCACGGCGGCAACGGCAGCTTGCGCGTAGCCCATAAGGCGTGCGGGAATTTGGCTTGGTAGGATTTCAGGGCCGAGAATACCCACGCCGACAGGTTTGTTTGTGGCCACTTGTTGATCAATGACCGATTGAATAACCGTGTGGCCCATCACCATGCCGTGTTTGGTCTCACCCCGTTCGATAATGCCGAGCAGTACAGCGCCGTCAATATCGGGGCGGTGGAGGGCGCGATGCAAGGCGAGGGGGATTTCCATGCTACCCGGAACGGAGACAACCCGTTCGACATGGAGCTCCAGCTCCTTGGCTTTGGCGAGAGCGGCCTCGAGCATGACGGGCATTTCTTTGGTGTGGAATGTTCCTTGAATAATAATGATTTTTTTCATTTAAGCAGCCTTTCCAAGAATACGCGCCACATAACGCGCGAGCATATCGATTTCTACATTGATTTTATCGCCGACTTGACGTGAGCCAAGTGTCGTTACATCCCAGGTATGGGGGATGATGTTGACGCCAAACACATCGTCAGCCACTTCGTTTACGGTGAGCGAGATGCCATCAAGCGCCACCGAACCTTTGGGCGCGATAAAATGTTTGAGATCTTGCGGCACGCGGATTTTGAGGCGGTGCGAGTCACCCTCGCGCGTGATGCTGACCAGTTCGGCAAGGCCATCGATATGGCCCGAGACAAGGTGACCGCCCAGTTCGTCGCCGAATTTGAGCGAGGATTCAAGATTGATCAAGGTGCCAACATTCCAGCTGCGCAGCGTGGTTTTAGAGAGGCTTTCTTCGGATACATCAACGGTAAACGATGCGGCAGTTTTGGCGACAACTGTCAGGCAGCAGCCTGAACACGCGATTGAGGCTCCCATCGGGACATTCGTCATGTCCCACGGTGTTTCAATGACAAAGCGGGCGTCGCCGCGCGTGAAATCCGCTTCGGTAATTTTGCCTTTGGCGGTGATAATTCCGGTAAACATTTATGCTGTCTCCTTATGTGTGCGATAAGTGATAAGGTCGGCAATCGTGCCGATTTTGAGGTTATGTTGCTGGGCGTAGGAGATAAGGTCGGGGAGGCGCGCCATGGTGCCGTCATCTTTCATAATTTCACAAATGACCCCTGCGGGCGTGAGGCCTGCAAGACGCGCGATATCCACGGCGGCCTCGGTGTGGCCTGCGCGTGCTAATACACCTTGGCCACGGGCTCGCAAAGGAAACACATGTCCCGGACTTGCGAGATCATTTGGTTTTGCATCGGGGTTTATGGCGGTGAGAATGGTGTGAGCACGGTCTGCGGCAGAAATGCCGGTGGTGACGCCTTCGCGCGCCTCGATGGACACGGTGAAGGCCGTTCCCATACGTGCATTTTGTTTGCCCATGAGGGGAAGTTCCAAACGGTCAATCAGGGCTTCGTCCATCGCAAGGCAGATAAGTCCACAGCCTTCGCGCGCCATGAAGGCAATATGCTCGGGGCGAATATGGCTGGCGGGGATTATCAGGTCGCCTTCATTCTCGCGGTTTTCATCATCAACCAGAATGAACATGCGCCCCGCACGCGCTTCGGCAATCAAGTCCTCGGTGGAACTGAGAGAATGTTGGAGTGTTGTTTGTTCTTTTACTGCAAGCATGGCCATTCCAAAAAATAAAAGGGCGCATGCGTAGCCGTAACGCCTGCGGATGGGTGCAGGGGAGAGGGATACGCGTTTTCTTTCATCCGGACTATACCGTCGGCTCTGGAATTTCACCAAATCATGCCTTTTTGACGAGGCTCGCGGGCTATACCGCCGGTGGGGACTTTCACCCCGCCCTGAAAACGTTGACCTAATATAGGGGTTTTTGGGCAGAAATCAAATGTTAATGTGCCAGAGAGATTCTTAAATGAGAGGCTAAATATTCGTTTCTAAGGCTTTCCTGCGCCATAGACACAGGATAATCAGGCCTGTGTTCACAAGAGTGATTGCTACCGGATAAAGGGTTGTTGTGAGTGTCAGGTTGGTGAGGGCGGCGAGTGATAAAATCGTCTTCACATTGGCAATGCCGTAGGTGGTTAGGTTTTCTCCGTAGGGTTTGTTCCATGATTTGCGGAGCGTTGGAAACATGGCCACTGTATCAATCAGGGAAATTAAAACTACAGATCCCAGTGGGTCATCGGTCAACAGCCATGGGAGTATGGCGGTTAGTGACGCACCGAACGCAATTTTATCCGAGAGGGTAAAAATTTTCTCGCCATATTTCAGAGACAAGACAGCAATCGAGATACACGATAGGGCAGTGATGCCCATTGACCAAGCACCTGGGCCGCCGTGGTCGTGGATTTGGGCAAGAAAGGCAATGGTGGTGAGAATGCCAAAAATAATCCACGTAAAAAGATGCGGCGTTGTTTCTCCCTTGAGGATAGATTTTATATAGATGAGGGAGCCAACTAAACTGATAAGGAAGGCAATACCGCCGATGATTTCCTGATAGGTCAACTCCACCATCTAATGCGCCTTAAAGAGTGTGTCATTGACTGCGTCGGGGTCGTCTGTAAAAAAGGCGTCCACACCCCAACTGCGTAGTTTTCTGGCCAAATTGGGGTCGTTGATCGTGTAGGCGAGAACGGATTTCTCTGCGTCCATAATTTCTTCGATAAATTCGCGGGTGGTGGTGCTCCCGTCGATATTGATAGTGGTAACATCCAGATAATCGGCAAGTTCCTTCCAGTTCTCAATCGGTTGGGGTTCCAGCAGCAGGCCGCGGTACCAGTCATTTGCCATTTCGAGCGATGTTTCGAGCGAAACATGCGAGAAGCTTGTAATCAGTAAGCGGTCGCGCTCGTCCCAGATTTGTGAGAGGACGTCTAGCATGGCTTCGGCAGTTTCGACTTCGCGGCCCGGGCAGGGCTTGATCTCAAGATTAACGCCAAGACCGCGTTTTAGAATGACCTCGATGGCTTCCTCGAGTGTCGGGATTTTGACGCCGTTGATGCCTTCGGAGAACCAGTTTCCGGCCTCCAAATCTTTGATGTCGTCATATTTCATGAGGGCCACGGGGCCGGAGCCGTTGGTGGTGCGGTCAAGATTGTCATCGTGAAAAATGATAGGCACGCAGTCTTTGGTGAGTTTCACGTCAAGCTCTACCCATGTGCAGCCCATATCGGCGGCGGTGTGGATACTCTCAAGCGTGTTCTCGGGCGCGTAGGCGGCTGCGCCGCGGTTACCTATCACTGAGGGAATCTTTAGCATGGTGGTGACTTTCATAAAAATATTTCGCCGAGCATCTTATGCATAGCGGCAGGGTAGTCAGTAATGATTCCCGCCAGCATATCCAACAAATTTTCGCGTTGCAAATGTTTGAGTGTGTGGATAAAGCGGGTGTTTTCCTGTGGCGGGGGTTCGGTGAAGTACCACCATACATAGATTTTCGATTTAGGATATTGTCCACGAAGGGCAAAAAGAGTGTCTACCCCTACATCATATTCATTCAAACAGAAAAAATCGGGGTTAAGGTCTTTAATTTCTGCTGTTTGGGCGTGTTGAAGCGAGAAGGGTATATAAAGAGCTGGGTCGTGGTCAAACCATGGGTACATTGGACATTGTTTTGTATTTCCGGGTTCGTATAAAACACCTATTTTTACATCTGGATAGCGGGTGCGTATTCTGGACAGTTCAAGGTGATTGAAAGATGAGAAAAAAATATGATCATTATTCAGTATAATGTTCTCTTGCTTAAATCTTTCGATAATGATGTGGCCAGAGTGGGAAGCTTTGAGCTCAATGTTGAAAAACTTTTCGGGGTTTGTTTTTACAAGAAGAGTTAGGTCATCAAGAGCGGGGATGCGTTGCCCGTTGGTTAAATGGAGGCCACTGATTTCGGATAAGTTTAGCTCATCAATTCTTTTTGCACCGATGTGCTGACGGGACGTTTGATCCAGATGTTTGGCGAGCTCGTACAGAGTCTTTTCCCCTGTATAAAACGTGTCATGAATAACAACAATTTGCTCATCTTTTGAGAGTTCGATATCTGTCTCAAAACCGTCTGATACTTTTAGTGCGTACTGCAGGGCCTCTGTCGTATTTTCATACGACCACTCTTTCCGGTTGCCACGGTGGCCAATGACGGAGGGGAGTTTAAGGGGCATTCTCGTTCTTCTTTTCTTTATGAATAAATGTCACCAAGACAAAACTGATAATCATCAGCAAATACCATGAACCGATTTTCTCGGGCGACACGATGTGCCATGCTGCTTTCTGGCTGGGATAGACCCAGATAGCGCCGAATGTGCCGACATTTTCGGCAATCCAGATAAAAAGCGCCACAAGGCCCCAGCCGATCAGCAGCGGCATCCAGTAATGTGTCTTGTTGGGGGTAAAATAAACACGGGTTCTGGCGAAAAGCAAGAGAGTGATAGCAAAGAGGGCATAGCGCATATCGGGCAGGTAATGATGCGCGAAAAAATTAATGTAAATGGCAAGGCACAGCAGCGCTGCCGCGAGTTTGGGTGGGTAGTTGGTAAAACGGAAATCAAAAATGCGCCATACGCGGGCGATGTAACTCCCCACGGCGGAGTACATGAATCCGGAAAAGAGAGGCACGCCGCCAATACGGATCAGATTGTCTTCCGGATATTCCCATGAGCCCGCGTAGGTTTTGAAAATCTCCATCGCCGTGCCGATAAGGTGGAAGACGAGGATGACCCGCGCTTCTTCCCACGTCTCGAGTTTGAGGGCGAGGAACGCGCTTTGAATGACGAGGGCATAAATAAATAGGGCGTCATAGCGGGCGAGAGGGGCCTCATCAGGCCAGAAAAGTTTGCTCGCTAAAATGCCCACGAGTAAGGCTCCGCCAAAGAGCGAGGCATAAACCTGTTTTAATCCAAAATGCAGGAAATCAATCAGCGCATTATGGAGGCGCGATTTATCAGGGCTGTGGGTGAGAATCTCGAGGATTGTTGCTTTCATTATTGTTCCAATGAAAAAGGAGAGCCAAGTGGCTCTCCTTTTGGAATTTTAAAGATTAACCCGCGGCTTGTTCGTCGTCGCGTTGTTCTTTTGGCTTAGCGACGATAGGCTCGCCGGTTTCTTGATCAACACGTTTCATCGACAATTTGATTTTGCCGCGTTCGTCAAATCCGGTGACCATAACTTTCACTTCCTGACCTTCTGATACGACGTCTGCTGTTTTAGCAACGCGGTAATCGGCAAGTTCGGAGATGTGCACGAGGCCGTCACGTCCACCCATGAAGTTGACGAAAGCGCCAAAGTCCATGATTTTTACGACTTTTCCTTTGTAGATTTTATTCACTTCAGGCTCGTCAGTAATACCGCGGATGATCTCGATTGCGGCGTCAATGGCATTTCCGTCAACGGCGGCGATTTTGATCGTGCCGTCATCATCAATGTCGATTTTGGTGCCAGTTTTTTCAATGATCTCGCGGATCACTTTACCACCAGTTCCAATAACGTCACGGATTTTGTCGGTCGGGATATTGATGACCGCCATTTGTGGGGCGTATTGGCTAATTTCGCCGCGTGACTGGGTCAGGGCTTCAGACATTTTGCCGAGGATGTGCAGGCGGCCTTGCTGGGCTTGGCCGAGAGCAATCTTCATGATCTCTTCGGTGATCGAGGTGATCTTGATGTCCATTTGCAGCGCGGTAATACCATCGGTGGTACCGGCCACTTTAAAGTCCATATCGCCCAAGTGATCTTCATCACCCAAGATGTCCGAGAGAACGGCAAAGTCTTTGCCTTCTTTAATCAGGCCCATGGCAATACCGGCCACTGGCTTGGTGAGAGGAACGCCTGCATCCATCAAGGAGAGGGAGGTGCCGCACACGGTGGCCATCGAGGATGAACCGTTGGACTCGGTGATTTCCGATACAACGCGCAGGGTGTACGGGAAGTCTTCGGTTGCAGGGATCATCGGGTGAATGGCGCGCCATGCGAGTTTACCGTGACCGACTTCGCGGCGTCCGGGAGCTCCCATACGACCACATTCGCCCACCGAGTAAGGAGGGAAGTTGTAGTGCAGCATGAAGGCTTCTTTGTATTCGCCGACAATCGCGTCGATCAGTTGTTCGTCCTGGCCTGTTCCGAGAGTGGTTACGACGAGAGCTTGTGTTTCACCGCGAGTAAAGAGGGCGGAACCATGAACGCGCGGAAGAACACCGACTTCACATTTGATCGGGCGGATGTCCACGGTGGTACGTCCATCAATACGGCTTCCCGTTTTGATAATGTCCCCGCGCACAACAGCCGATTCCAGTTTGAAGCAGGCATTGGCGACAGCTTCCTTGCTGATGCCTGCGTCTGCGTTGGTGAATTCGGCAATTGCTGCGTCTTTCACCGCGCCGACTTTGGCGTAGCGGTCTTGTTTGATTTTCACTGCATAGGCTTCACGGAATGCGGATTCATGTTTTGCTTTGAGAGCTTTTTCCATGGCGGTAATTTCCGAAGGAACTTCAGGAACATCCCAAGGCTCTTTGGCTGCTTGTTCGGCCAGTTCGATGATGCCTTGAATGACAGGCTGGAAGGCTTTCCATCCGGCCATTACGGCGCCAAGCATAACGTCTTCAGGAAGTTCTTTTGCTTCTGATTCAACCATCAAGACGCCTTCGGTGGTTCCGGCAACGACGAGGTCGAGGCTTGAACCTTCCATTTCGGAGACAGTCGGGTTGATGATGTAGGCACCATCTTTATAACCAACGCGTGCGCCAGCAATCGGGCCCATGAACGGGATGCCCGAGATGCACAAGGCAGCCGAGGCACCGATCATCGCAACGATATCAGGGCAGTTTTCGCCATCATGCGCGACAGTTGTGCAGATGATCTGGACTTCGTTTAAAAACTCTTCGGGGAAGAGTGGGCGGATTGGGCGGTCAATCAGGCGCGAGATCAGCACTTCACCGTCAGAAGGTTTGGTTTCGCGTTTGAAGAATCCGCCGGGGATACGGCCAGCGGCATAGAATTTTTCGAAATAGTGGACAGAGAGGGGGAAGAAATCCTGACCTTCTTTGATCGAACGTGCGGCAACAACCGTACACAAGACAGTGGTTTCACCCATCGATGCCAGAATAGCGCCATCGGCTTGACGAGCGATTTTTCCAGTTTCGAGGACGATTTTTTTGCCGGCAAAATTGATTTCTTTGCGGAATATTTTAAACATGTAGTTTACCTTTCGAGTATGTGTATAACGACAGCAAAACCCCTATGGTTTTCCTGCCGAAAAAAAGCGGGGAATTTTCGATGATGTCGGTGGACACTGAAAGACAGAAAACGCTGTCTTTAACCGTCAACCGATATGTCCGAAACTCATCACTTTTTCTTAGCGTTTTGTGGCATGGCTGGCTCCAAATGTCAACAAATCATGTGGTATCAAGGTGTTGTAATTTGTGGACTTTTCCTATAGTGATGAAGCGTATTTGTTAACTTTTTAGAGGTGTTTTTGATGAAATCCTATCTTGTTCTGATGCGTCATGGTCAAAGTCAATGGAATTTGGAAAACCGTTTCACGGGATTTCATAATATTGAACTGAGCGAGCAGGGCATTGCCGAAGCCAAGCTTTCGGGGCAAAACCTTGCCAAAGCAGGGATCACCTTCGATCAGGTTTACACTTCTACCTTGCAGCGTGCCTACACTACCGCCGAGATTGCTTTGGCTGAGGCTGGACAAGAGGCTCTGATCGCCAGCATGGTTAAACATGATGATTTGCGCGAGCGTGATTACGGCGATTTGACGGGCCTTAACAAGGATGAAACCAAGAAAAAATACGGCGAAGATCAGGTTTATATCTGGCGCCGTTCTTATGATGTCCAGCCTCCTGGCGGCGAGAGCCTTCAGGATGTGGTCGAGAACCGCGTGCGTCCTTATTATGAATCGGTGATCAAGCCGCAGATGGCGGCAGGCAAAAATATCTTGGTTGCGGCGCATGGCAATTCCCTGAGAGCCCTTTTGATTATTTTGGGTGAGAATACGCCTGAGAATATCAATTCCACTGAAATTCCAACCGGATCACCGCTCGTGCTCGAGTATGAAAACGGCGTGCGCACTGCCAAATATTACTTGGCTGACAAACTGGCGGCGTAAAGATTTTAGGGGAGGAATATAACATGAAAAATAATTGGATTCGTGCCGTTGGTGATGCTGTGACTTATGTGTGGGACTGGCCTGTGGTCGAGGGAAACAATTTTTCCGACACACAGCGGACGTCCATAAGGGGGCTTCAGGAATATTTTTCTACAGTGTGCGGGATAGGTAGCGCCGCTTTTGCCTGCGCAGCCGGAGGTTCGGTACCCGATGTGGTCGCTTCGTCGGCGGCAGGGGTTGTCGGTGGTCATTATCTTGGGGGAATGACATATATGCTTGGCAGAAAACCGAAGTAATTCATGACACATTGTCATCATCATGACCATGAGGCGCATCATGACGGGGTAGAGCAGCGTTTGAGCTGGTCGATGTGGCTCAATATCGCTCTGACCTTGGCACAGATTGTGGGCGGTGTTTTGTCGGGTTCGCTCGCTTTGATTGCCGAGGCGGTGCATAATTTCTCGGATGCCCTGACACTGCTTATGGCGGTGGTAGCGCGTAAAATAGGGCGGCGCAAGCCTGATCTCAAGCGCACTTACGGGTATAAGAAGGTTGAAACACTTGCGGCCTATACCAATTTTATCTCGCTTATTCTGATTTCGATCTGGCTGGCGTTTGAAGCGGTGGGGAGACTCATTTCGCCCGAGCAAGTCGGCGGGTGGACGGTGATTATTATTGCCGTTATTGCCTTCGTTGTAAATACAACAACAGTCCTTTTGCTCCGGCGGGATCAGGAGAATTCTCAAAATGTGCGCGCTGCGTTCCTGCATAATCTTGCCGATACGCTTTCATCTCTCGGGGTGGTTGTTGCAGGTGTTTTGATCGTTTTGTTGGACTGGCAGTGGGTAGATCCGGTGATTACGCTGCTGATCTCTGCCTATATTGTGTGGCATGCTTTTCATGATCTGCCGGATGTGGTGAATATTTTGATTGATGGCGCGCCGCGTTCGGTAGCTCTTCATGATGTTGTCAAAGCCATTCGCGCTGTTCATGGCGTTGATGATGTGCATCATGTCCATGTACGTTATCTGAGCGAGCATAGCTACGCTATGGAAGCGCATATTGTCTTGCGTGATGGGGCATCTGAAGCAGAGGTCAAACACTTGATTGAGGCGCAAATGGCGCAGTTCCACATTGCCCACACCACCCTTGAATGTGAACGGGAAGCATGCGGGCATGCCGAATGCACTTAAAAAACCGGATACTAAGGCATCCGGTTTTTTACTCATATTTTGTCTTTTTATTGAGCTTTTATGACAGAGGTGGCGGGGAGAGTTTTTGCAATATCAGCTTCTTTTCCGGAGCAGCGAGGATGGCCAAAGCCACTAGCGCTAATGCCTTTTTCAATGTCATAAATAATAGCATCGTTTTTTGTAGGAGCAACACCTGCAGGAACAAAATCAAGTTTCAGTGTGTTTCGAACGCGCCATGCGATATTGTGGTCAGCGCATGAGGAATCCCCGCTGACACCAAGTCCGCCAACAATATTTCCTTTATCATCATAAAGAGCAAGGCCGCCGCCAAATACATTAACGCCGCCAATCATTTCGCCCACAAGAGGGTCTTTGCTTGACCCGAATTTTTCAGGGGATCCAGCATACGCGGCTTTCACGTTGACAGGGTTGCTTTCCTGAAGTCCGAATAGGCTTCCACCGGGTTGAACAGCGGAATAGAGGTTTGCTGTTGAGAGAGCTAATCCTTTTAGGCTAAACGCATTGGCTGTATTGGCTTTTTGTGCAGAAATTACACGACTGCCAGGCCATTGGGCATCATTGGTTTCACCTGTGTAGGCTACGGAACAGACAACACCTGAACGGTCAACGATGGTTACCCACATATCAAGATTGAAGCCGCCATTATCCTGGGAACGAGAGGTTTTAAGTGCTCTTGCTACCGCATCATGTTGTGGCAGGATGTCACATGGTGATGCATGGGCAGCAAGTGGAGTGGTCAAGAGTCCAAGAATAAGTGTGGCGGTGCAGGAAATTTTTTTCATGTGGTCTCCTTTAGAGATAAAGAGTAGTGGTGATGGAATGTTGTAGTTTGCACTCTTATTTGCAAGGGATAAATAGAAACTCCTCACAAAAAAACGAGGCTTTCGCCTCGCTTTTTATTTTTAGGGGTCTTCCGTTTATTTACGGATGCCGAGTTTGGCGATGATGGCCAAGTAACGAGCATTGTTCGTTTTGATAAGGTAATCAAGCAATTTGCGGCGGCGGGCAACCATGGTCATCAGGCCACGGCGGCTCGAGAAATCCTTTTTGTTACCTTCCATATGTTTGGAGAGGTTGTTGATACGTTCGGTCAGAATGGCAACTTGCACTTCTGGTGATCCGGTATCGTTGGCATTGGTTTTGTTGTCTGCAATAACTTCCGTTTTGCGGTCAGCGGTAATCGACATCGTGTTTTCCTTCTCATAAGGTTACAGGTTAAAGACACGCACCGGCTGGGCCTCAATTCCGAGCACATCAAGAAGAGCCAGAGCTTTTCCGTGGTGCAGGGCGATGACAAGTCCAGCATCGCTTGCTTTGATGTCGTGTCCGGCTTTCACCAAACGCTCAACATCGGGACGGGCAATAAAGGTTAGTTTTTGTCCGTTTTTAAGCCGCGTTGCTTCCGTGTCATTTACGGCCAGTACCGGGATATCGTCCAGTACGGTCTGAACCGGAAGCACAATGCTTTCAAGGCGGTCTTTATCGGGGTTTTCAAGAAAAAAGTCCAGCGAAATCGCACCATCCAACGAAAAAGGCCCGACGCTTTCGCGGATTAGGCGGCTGACATAGCCCTTGGTGCCCAGCCTTTCGGCCATGTCGCGGGCCAGCGAGCGGACATAGGTACCCTTGCCGCAGATGCAGCGGAAGGTGGCGGTATCGTCAGAAAATTCAACCAGATCAAGTTCATAAATGTCAACGGGGCGGGCTTTTAGTTCCACTTTTTCGCCCGCGCGGGCGAGGGCATAGGCTCGTTCGCCATCGACTTTGATGGCGGAGAAAGCTGGGGGGATTTGCTGAATGGTGCCACGAAAATCGGGCAAAATGGCGTTGATTTCCTCAGGAGTCGGGCGGTTTGGCGAGGTTGCAATCACGTCACCTTCGCGGTCATCGGTAGAGCGCGCCTCGCCCCATGTGACGGTGAAGAGGTAGCTTTTATCATCATCCATCATGTACTGGACGAGTTTGGTGGCTTCGCCCAAAGCAATAGGGAGAATTCCTGCCGCTAAGGGATCAAGCGTTCCGGCATGGCCGATTTTGGGATAGCCAAGCGCCCGTTTGATCTTGACCACAGCGTCATTCGAGGTGACGCCTTCGGGTTTGTGGAGGTTAATCCAGCCTGAAACCGGATTTTTGATTTTGGGTGCCATGATCTGTTATTGGTCGTCAGCCGCTTTGGGCAGATTATGCAGGATTGCGTCGATTTTTGCCGCATTGTCGAAGCTGTCATCTTCGGTGAAATGAACTTTGGGGGTGAATTTCATACGGATTTGGCGGCCGATTTCTTTCTGGAAGACATCGGCGTTTTCATTAAGGGCTGCCAAAAATTCTTTCATCTCGCCGCCACCCAAACGAATGGCGTAGGCGGTGGCGTGTTTCATGTCGGGCGAGACTCGCACTTCGGATACAGTAACTTCACTGCAATGGGAAAGCAAAAATTCATTGTGAAAATGGCCGCGTTGGAGTGTTTGGACAATCACATGGCGCAGTTGTTCACCTACGCGCAATTGACGCTGGGTCGGGCCTTGAGTAAGAGGAGAGTGTGTAGGTTTCATCGTGGGAAGGCCCTCCAAGCCAGTTCAGCCGCGTTCGGTGTCCCTTCCTCAATGGTAAAGGTTGCCCCGAAGTTGGCACGCTGCAGATCTTTGGCCCAGTCCTCAAGACGTTCTTGCAATGATGCAGGTTGCCACGAGCTGTGGCCCTTGCCGCCATGGGCCTGCCAGAGAATACGCAAATGAGTAGGTGCGGTCTGTGTCATGTTCATGTCGTGTTTCTACGCAATCAAGGTTTGGTTATGCAAGCGTACGGGTTTCGGATTTAACTTCGAAACACTCGATAATATCGCCTTCGCGGATGTCTTCGTAATTTTCAAAGGCCATACCGCATTCCATTCCCTCTTTGACTTCTTTGACTTCGTCTTTGAAGCGTTTGAGAGTTTTAAGCGTGCCTTCGTGGATGACAACATCGTCGCGCAGCAAGCGAACACTTGCACCACGTTTGACCATGCCAGTGGTGACCATGCAGCCACCGATTTTGCCGACTTTGGTGATATTAAAGACCTGACGGATTTCGGCTTGGCCCAGATATTCCTCACGCAGGATGGGTGAGAGCATACCACCGAGCATTGCTTTCACATCATCAATAATGTTGTAGATGATGTTATAGTAGCGCAGTTCAACCTTGTCGCGTTTGGCCATTTCACGGGCCTGTGCATTGGCACGAACGTTAAAGCCAACCAGATAGGCACCTGACGCGCGGGCGAGGGTAACATCCGATTCGGTAATGGCACCTACACCGGTGTGGAGAACACGTACCGCGACTTCGGCGCTGTCTTCTGCGATTTTGGCCAGTGACCCAGCAATTGCCTCGACAGAACCATGTACGTCGGCCTTGATGATGACGGGTAGTTCTTTTTTGTTGTCGCGGGCTTGAGCGAGCAATTGTTCGAAGGATGTTCCTGTAACAATAGCAGCTTCTTTTTCCTTTTTCTTGCGCAGACGGTAATCGACAATCTCGCGAGCCTTGGCCTCGTTTCCGACAACCGTGAAATGGTCACCGGCATCCGGTGTTCCGGTCAAACCTAAAACTTCGACAGGTTGTCCGGGGATGGCTTCTTTTATTTGTTTGCCGCGGTCATCAAGTAGAGCGCGAACGCGTCCCCATTCGCTACCTACTACAAAAATATCGCCGATGCGGAGTGTCCCTTTTTGGATGAGGACAGTTGCAACGGATCCGCGCCCCTGTTCGAGTTTAGACTCAACCACAGCACCTGAGGCGTCACGATTCGGGTTGGAGCGCAAATTCATGATTTCAGCTTGGAGAAGAATGATCTCTTCCAGTTTATCCAGACCCATTTTTTTCTTAGCAGAAATTTCAACGCACAGCGTCTCTCCACCCATCTCTTCGACTTGCACGTCGTGTTGCAGCAGGTCTTGTTTGACTTGCATCGGGTTGGCGTCGGGAAGATCGATTTTGTTGATGGCAACAATCATTGGCGCTTTGGCGGCTTTGGCGTGAGCAATGGCCTCAATGGTTTGAGGCATGATCGAGTCGTTGGCGGCAACTACCAGTACTACGATGTCGGTGACGTTGGCCCCGCGGGCGCGCATTTCGGTAAAGGCAGCGTGACCCGGGGTATCAAGGAAGGTGATTTTCTGACCCGAAGCTAGTGTTACCTGATAAGCACCGATATGCTGGGTAATGCCGCCTGCTTCACCCGAGACAACGTCAGTGGAGCGCAGAGCGTCGAGCAGGGAGGTCTTTCCGTGGTCAACGTGGCCCATGATGGTCACAACCGGCGGACGCGACAACAGGTCGGTGTCGGTGTCTTCGGCGCCTTCGATCCCAATTTCGACATCGGATTCGGTTACGCGTTTGATCTTGTGACCGAATTCCAGAATGACGAGTTCGGCGGTGTCGGCGTCAATCGCCTGATTGATGGTGGCCATCACACCCATTTTCATGAGCGATTTGATGACATCGCCGCCGCGTTCGGACATACGGTTGGCGAGTTCTTGCACGGTGATGGTTTCGGGAACGATAACGTCACGAATTTGTTTGATATGTTCCACTTTTCCTGAGGTCAGAGCGCGCGCTTTCTGGCGGGCACGTTTGACTGCAGCAAGAGAACGTCCGTTTTCGGCGCGTTCATATTGGGCGTTTAGCACCTGAGTTACGGTCATACGGCCAGAGCGTCCGCCGTAAGATTCAGAGCCACTGTCATTATCGTCATCACGTGATGATTTTCCTCCTGCCGAACGTTTGATGCGGTCACGGTAGGTGGTGGTACCATCATCAGGGCGCGGGTGTGGTGCCGCTCCGGAGGTTGTTGCGGGAGCTTGTGATTCGGCGCGAAGTTTTTCCTGAGTTTTGCGTTGTTTATCAAGTTCCTCGGCTTTAAGGCGGTCTTCTTCCTTGATGCGTTCAAGCTCTTCAACTTCACGGCGACGTAGTTCATCAGCATCAATTTTGCCGGGGCGTTTGCCGGTGACTTCGGCTTCTTGACGCATTTTTTCTTCTTCAGCTTCCAAAGCGCGGCGCTTGGCTTCTTCAGAGCGGCGGTGATCTTCTTCCTCTTTGGCTTTTTGGAGGGCGCGCAGACGGGCTTCGCGCTCTTCATTGCTCAAGAGTTCATCATCATTCTGGTGATTGATGTTTTCATCAGTTCCAGTGCCGCCTGCGCCGATGCCGCGTTTTTTGCGTACCTCAATGGCGACGCCGCGGCTTTGCCCGCGCGCGAGCGTTTGGGTAATCTGTTGCTGCCCAGGTGATCCCTTAAGACTGAGGGTGCCTTTTTTCCCGCCGAGCGAGAGTGTTTTCTTTTCTTCTGTCATTCGTTATCCGTTATCCGACTTTACTGCTTTCAATTTTGTAATAAGTTCCACTAAATTTTGTGCGAGGCCACCTTTTTTCATGGAGAGGTGCACGACATTTTCCTCGCCGAGGGCGGTTGATAGATCTTCAATCGTCCAGTTGTCCAGAACCGGAATTTCCTGATGTCTGGCCAAACGTTCTAGTTTTTCACGTCCGTTTTCGCGGGCGTTGCGGGCGACAATGTAAAGACCAACTTCATGGGCGCGCAGGGCTTCTTCGACCTTGGTAAACCCGCGCTGTAAATCTCCCGCACGTTTTGCCATGTTTAGGGTTTGAATAGCAAGACGTTCGAGGCCAGTTTCGACCATTTCGAGCAGATTTTCGGGGATTATCACGTTTTCACGCGTTTTGGAGGCAAAAGAATTGCGCCAAATGGCCTTTTTGATGACATGACGGTCAGCTTTGACCCATAGGAAAACACCCGGGAGTTTATGGGTGAGGTCAGGGAGAATCCGTTTGTCAGGGGAAATGACGAAGCGAATCATCTGATTGGTAGGCAAAATTTCATCGGTCACGGCGCAACACGCCGACTTGATCAGTGACATGGGCTTGCGCTCCGGTATGAGAGGATGGGAAAGAGACAGTGTGTCATCCAAATGATTCACGGGCAGTGAAGGCGGAGGTACACGAATGGGAGCCGACACCGGAGGTGAAGACTCCGGCGCTTGAGGCAGGGAAAAGGAAAAACGGGCAGCAGCGGACGGGCGGGACAAATAAAGCCCCAGCGTCGCAGGAGATATATTTCCTACGACGGGGTGGTAAAAGTAGTTGGGCTCTTTTCCTGCCATATTTCCGCTGCTTTCCTCATTTTAAATCAAGTGTTGTCATTGCTGGGATCTTGGGCTGATGCATCATCCCCGAACCAGTGGGCGCGTGCCTTCATAATCAGGGCATTGGCTTCACTTTCAGAGAGTGATTTTTCACCCAGAATCTCAACCAGTTCATCACCGGCTAGATCTGCGAGATCATCAAGCGTTTTTATTCCGGCTTTACCAAGGGCCAAAATCTGGTCGATGGTGAGGCCTTCAAACGAGACGAGATCATCGGCAAGGCCCAGTTCTTTTTGCTGGGTTTGCAGTTCTTCCGCTTTGGCGGTCAGCCATGTTTGCGCACGGGATTTAAGTTCCTCGGCAATTTCTTCGTTAAAGCCTTCGATTGAGGCCATTTCCTCGAGCGTGGTGTCGGCAATCTCTTCGACCTTGTTGAAGCCTTCGGCAATCAGCAGGCGTGCAATCACGTCGTCAATGTCGAGCGCTTCAATGAAGAGGCTCGAGCGTGTGGTAAATTCTTCCTGCCGGCGTTTGGCTTCTTCTTCTTCGGTCAGAATATCGATGTACCAGCCTGTCAGAATGGATGCGAGGCGCACGTTTTGTCCACGGCGGCCAATGGCGAGCGAAAGCTGGTCATCTGGCACCACAACATCAAGGCGGCGTTTTTCTTCATCCATCACAACTTTGGAAACTTCAGCAGGAGCCAAGGCGTTGACGATAAAGGTCGCAACGTCGGGTGACCATGGGATAATATCGATTTTTTCGCCGCCTAGCTCGCCGACAACGGCTTGAACGCGGCTACCGCGCATACCCACGCAGGCACCTACAGGGTCGATGCTGTTATCGCGCGAATAGACAGCGATTTTTGCACGGCTTCCTGGGTCACGGGCAACGGCTTTGATTTCGATCACGCCGTCATAGATTTCAGGGACTTCTTGCATAAACAGTTTGGCCATGAAATCGCCACGGGTACGCGAGAGGAAAATTTGCGGGCCACGTACTTCACGGCGTACGTCATAGATGTAAGCGCGCACACGGTCGCCGTTTTTGAGGTGCTCGCGCGGCAGGGTTTCATCACGGCGCAGAACGGCTTCGGTGCGTCCGAGATCAATGGTGGCATTGCCGTATTCAACGCGTTTAATCACGCCGTTGACGATTTCGCCCATGCGGTCTTTGAATTCGTTATATTGTTGTTCGCGTTCGGCTTCGCGAATATTTTGCATGATAACTTGTTTGGCGGTCTGCGCGGCAACACGGCCATAATCAAAGGCGGGCAGGGTATCAATCAGAATATCGCCAACATTGGCATCTGGTTTTTCGCGGCGGGCTTGAGCAAGGGTGATTTGCGCGGCTTCGTTCTCGATGAGATCTGTTTCGGTTACCGTGCGGTAGCGTTTAAGTTCAGTTTCACCGGTGCGGCGGTCGATATGGCAGCGTATATCATGTTCATGACCATATTTCGAACGTCCGGCTTTCTGGATAGCCTGTTCGATGGCCTGAATGATAATTTCCTTGTCCATGTTTTTTTCACGGGCAACGGTATCGGCTACCTGAAGGATTTCAACACGATTCATTTTTTTCCTCGCTCCTTTTTTTGAGGGCTGCTTTGATTAATTCGTCAGTTAGAACTAGTTTGGCGCGGGCCACGTTGGTAAAGTCGATAGCGACTTCTGCCTGATCGGCGGCCAGCGTAATTGTTTGGCCGTCAAACGCAGTGATTTTGCCGCGATAATTTTTTTGTCCGGCGTCCGAGGGCGTTTCGGTTTCCAGTGTTATTTCGTAACCGATATGTTTCTCGAAATCTTTGACACGAGTCAAAGGGCGATCGATACCGGGTGAACTGACTTCAAGCTGGTAGGCACCTGAAATTGGGTCTTCCACGTCGAGCACAGCAGATATAGCGCGGCTTACTTTGGAACATGATTCGAGATCAATCGTTCCGGTTTGCGCGTTCTCGGCCATAATTTGCAGCGTTTGCAGTTTTTTGCTGCCGATAATGCGCAATGCAACAAGGTCAAACCCCATGCTGGTGAGCACAGGTTCTACAAATCCAGAAATGCGCTTTTCTTGAAGCGTCGCCATTCTATATCAATCCTATAGCGAGATAACAAAAAAGGCGGGCTTCATTTTTCTGAGCCCACCCTGTCATCATCGCAGAGTATGTTTATTTAGTCGGTTTATACAGCCTAACAGAAAGGAAAGCAAGTTTTTTCGTTTACGAAGTGGTGGTAAATGGGTATTAAGGCACTCCTCAAACTTCGCTATACATACTTAAGTATATCTAAGGTTTATTTAGAAAATTCGTATTAATACCTAAGATTAGTTGAGAAATTTCTAAATTCAGGGCAAACATATCCATAACTTTGCAACACTGAGTAATACGAAATATCAATCAAAACATGATCATAGAAAAAGAAACACTGCGTACGCGCAATCCCCGTAGAAGTTCCGTTGATGGTGACGCACCAAACCCTGTCGATGTTTTCGTCGGCCAGCGGTTGAGAGCGCGTCGCAATCTAATCGGTATTACCCAAGAGAATCTTGCTGAAGCAGCCGGTATCACGTTCCAGCAAGTTCAAAAATATGAAAAGGGACGAAACCGTCTGAGTGCCAGTCGGTTGTTCCAGTTCGCACGAGTCCTTGATGTTCCAGTGGCTTTCTTTTTTGAAGGGTTTGCTGCTCCGGATTCACATATAGGACTTCAGGGCGGATTTTCCGATAATGACCAAGCGCCGTATTGTTCCTCCGAGGAAGAATCGGACGACATTATGGTTCGCAAGGAAACGGTTGACCTGATCAAGTCCTATTATGCTATCCCGGATGAAAAATTGCGCCGCGATTTTCTGAAAATGATCAAGCAAATGTCGAAAAATTTTAGAGCTACTGACGAGTAGTTCCAGAATTTCCTCTTTTGTTTTTGACATCAAGCAGGTAGCCTAGAGCCCATAGAAAAGGTTTTAGGCTATTATGTTATCATCTTCTTCCCTTCGTGATTTTGTATTTACCAGTGAATCGGTTGCTGAAGGTCACCCCGACAAGGTGTGTGACCGCATCTCCGATTCGATTGTCGATTTATTTCTCTCCCGTGACACTGAGGCGCGCGTTGCTGCTGAGTCCTGCGCGACAACCGATTTTGTCGGCATTATCGGGGAAGTGCGCAGCGCGGTGCCTGTTGAGAAAGATGAGATCATTGCCACGGCCCGTCAGGCTGTACGTGATATTGGCTACGAACAAGAGGGTTTTAACTGGCAGACTCTGGACGTTGATTGCCGTCTTCATGCCCAGTCGAGCGATATTGCGATGGGGGTCGATTCGGTTGGTAACAAGGATGAAGGGGCTGGCGATCAGGGAATTATGTTCGGCTATGCCTGCCGTGAAACGCCTGTGCTGATGCCTGCACCGATTTTTTATGCCCATGCGATTCTCAAAGCATTGGCTGATGACCGTCATGCCGGAAAACTTCCGATGCTGGGGCCGGATGCCAAATCGCAAGTCTCGCTTCGTTATGTGGATGGTGTTCCGGTCGGGGCGACATCGGTTGTTGTCTCCACCCAGCATGCCGAAAATCTTTTGCAGGAGGATGTGCGCGCGATTGTGAAGCCTTATATCGCGCGGATTTTACCCGAAGGCTGGATGTGCCCTGACGAAGAGCTTTATATCAACCCCACAGGCCGCTTTGTGATTGGCGGGCCGGTGGGTGATTCGGGCCTCACGGGCCGCAAAATTATTGTCGATACCTATGGTGGCGCAGCGCCTCATGGCGGGGGAGCTTTCTCGGGGAAAGATCCGACTAAGGTTGATCGCTCTGCGGCTTATGCAGCGCGTTATGCCGCCAAAAATATTGTCGCAGCGGGTCTTGCCGATAAGTGCCTCATTCAGCTTTCCTATGCGATTGGGGTTTCCAAACCTATTTCCATTTACGTGAATACGATGGGAACGGGGCAGGTGGATGAAGTCAAAATCGTGGAGGCTCTCACGGAATGCTTGAATTTATCGCCAAGGGGCATTAGAACCCATCTCCAACTCAACCGTCCCATTTATACAAGGACATCCTCTTATGGGCATTTTGGCCGCGAACCGGATGCTGATGGCGGGTTTTCATGGGAAAAACTGGATTTGGCCGATGCCCTCAGAAATCTCTGCGCCTGACGATCACCTTTACCGCCGCCGCCGTGTCCATGGGCGCCGTTTGGGGCGTCCCCTTCATCAGGTGCGGGTTGATGCGCTTGACCTTATTTTGCCCCAGTGCATTGTCGGGTCAGAATTCTTGAGCGAAAAAGGTGATGTGCCGCCTGATTCTCTTTTCGGGATGCCGGTTAAAAAACTTCATGTGGAAATCGGGTTTGGGAATGGTGAACATCTCCATTACATCATGCGCGAAAATCCGGACGATTTCTTTATCGGGGCCGAGCCGTTTGTGAATGGCATGTCGGCGTTTCTCAAAGATATACCTGATCCTGTGCCTGCCAATATCCGCGTGCATATGGATGATGCCTTGATGGTGCTCAATTCGCTTACTGATGAGTCGGTGGATGTGCTTTATATTCTCAATCCTGATCCGTGGCCCAAATCGCGCCATCATAAACGCCGTATTGTAAGCGAGGAGAACCTCAAGGTTTATGCCCGTGTCCTCAAAGACGGGGGATTGATGGTGCAGACTACTGATGTGGACGAGCTTGCTGAGTGGATGCTCACCAAAACTGTCAATTGTCCGGATTTTGAATGGCTGGCTGAAAAGCCCGAGGACTGGAAAAAGGCCCCCAATGGCTGGATGGCCACACGCTACGAGAATAAAGGCAAGGACGCCGGACGCAGCCAGACTTATTTGCTGTATGCGCGCAAGTCCCGCTGATTTTTACCTCTTTTTAACGTAACGCGGGTACTCTGATAACATTAGCAGAGAGGTTTTTATGCCCGTACTTAAAGGTTTTCAGGATGGCGCAGCGGTGATAGGGTTCCCGAATGCCAAGCGTTATGAGGTTTTGGCAGGTGGCGAAGGGTATATAGCCCATCCCAATCCCCATGAAAAACTTTTTGATCAGGCAGGGCTTCAGGCCATGGCCGAGACGGCTCAAAAGCCGGAAGCACGCGATTTTTATGCGGGTGCTTTGGCAAGTCTTAACAAACTCATGGAATTTCAGGCCAACGGGGCGTCGCTCGCTCAAGTGGCCGCGCCCATGGCAGAGGTCAGTAACAAGAGCATTTTCCGCATAAAAGGCAACGATTTCAGTGCCTAGGTGATTTTTTGAGAGAGAAACTATGTTTTTGCCGCGCTGTGCATAGTCAGCGCGGTTTTGTTTTTGTATGATGATAGGATAATCGTTCAGATCAGGAGGAAGCTATGCGCGTCGGTGTCCCTAAGGAAATCAAGAAACAAGAACATCGTGTGGGGTTGGTTCCGTCCTCTGTACGCGAGATGGTCGCGCACGACCATCAGGTGATGGTTGAATCCGGCGCGGGTGCTGGAATTGGATTTTCCGATGAAAATTACAAGGCCGCGGGCGCCGCTATTGCAAAATCCACCAAAGAAGTTTTTGATTTTGCCGATATGATCGTGAAGGTCAAGGAGCCTCAAGCTGTTGAGTGTGCGATGCTGCGGCCTGACCAGATTCTCTTTACCTATCTGCACCTTGCGGCTGATCCTGAGCAAGCGCAAGGTCTTATTAATTCCAAATGCATTGCGATTGCCTATGAAACCGTGACTGGCGCGAATGGTCGCGGATTGCCGCTTCTCGCGCCGATGAGCGAGGTGGCGGGGCGTCTTTCGGTACAGGTCGGGGCGCATTACCTGATGAAACATATGGGCGGTGAAGGCTTGCTGCTGGGCGGTGCCCCGGGGACTCCGGCGGCCCGCGTTCTGGTTTTAGGCGGCGGCGTAGCCGGATTTAATGCTGCGCGTGTGGCAGTTGGGATGGGTGCACGGGTCACCATTCTTGATAAATCGTCCGAGCGTCTGCGTGAGCTCGATGAACATTTTTCAGGTGCAGCCGAGGTTCTCTATTCCATGACCAGCGTGGTTGAAACACTTCTTCCCAAGACCGATCTTGTAATCGGGGCGGTTCTGGTGCCTGGGGCATCGGCACCGCGTCTTGTGACGCGGGAGATGCTCAAAACCATGAAACATGGCGCGGTGATGGTGGATATTGCTATTGACCAAGGCGGTTGTTTTGAAACCTCGCACGCGACAACGCATGGTGATCCGGTGTTTGTGGTGGATGGCGTGACCCATTACTGCGTGGCGAATATGCCGGGTGCTGTGCCAAAAACGTCGGCTATGGCGCTTAATAATGCGGTGCTGCCTTATGCCCTCAAACTGGCCGATATGGGCTGGGAAAAAGCACTGGCGAGTGATGCCGGATTCGCCGCAGGGCTTAATGTGTGCCGCGGCAAGATCATGCATGAGGGCGTTGCTAGTTCGCTTCATCTTCCGGCTGCGGCGGAATAGGGCGTTGTTATCAGGCGGGGGTCAGAGCTGATTGTGGTTCTGATTCTGGCGCGGTAGCTGCCTCTTCCAGCTCCAGAATATGGAGGCCGATTCTGTCATCGGTTATCTGATCCTTCAGTTTTAGGTAGAACGCTTTCGTTGGGGGTTCTTCCAGATCAAGTAGGCCATCCTTCGAGGCTTGCAGCATGAGTTTTTGGGCGTTCATAAATCCCAAGGCCACGGAACGCAGGCGTTCTTCATAGGTGCTGGTGCGCGCGTCCGCGTGGCGAAAGAGATCATCAATTTTTTTAACGTTCCGATCAAAAGCAGGGAGATTTTCCGCTGCGATGCGGGGCCTGATGTTTAAGGTTAGCATGTCTTTGACCGGATAGGTCAGCAACTGCGAGCGCATAAAGATTGGTAGAGGATCTTTGCAGCGCTCCACACGCTCTATAGCTTCGGTGAGCTTTGATGTTATGTGGCCTTCAAGCAGATAGGCATGGCGTTCGCGCAGCTGCGCGAGATGACGCGTTTTTGCTTTGGTTTTTTCTGCCTCGTCTCTTGCTGGATCGTCAGAGGCATATTCGGCTTTATGACCGTAATAGCGCCCCCCCTTGAAATAATCACCTTCTTGTGAAGCCCCATAAGCTGCGCTATTCCGGCTGTTGGTATTAAAGGCCATCAAGAGGCCGGTTGCCCGAAAATTATCCTGAAATTTTTCATGTCCTGTTTTAACGGCAGCATTTTCGGGTGATTTCTTTTTCCAGTCCTGAAAATCCGAGTTCAAGGTGTAGAGGGAGACATCTTCAAGCGCATGGGTGAATTCATGATTGAGAGCGGTCATAAAATCATCAAAATTGCTCCAGTCTTTGTCGGGGCTGACTTTGATGATCCCCATCGGGTGCGCGTAACAGGCCTCTTTATCCGTGGTGCTCCACGGGGTGTGGGCGGCATAGCTGTCAAGTTCTTTGTCACCATGCAAATCGGGAGGTGGATGGACACCATAGGATTCAGCGAGTGTTTCAAGATAGACGCGCCCGACATGAAGTTTTTGTTTCCAGCTCAGATCAGCAAAATCGCGGCGGACACCGACCAAATCTAGTGCAAATTGGGGATCTTCGAAAAGACTTTCCTGAAGGCGCGCGCAGCCGTTGCGGTGAATTTGCAGCAGACGTTCCGGCAAAGGAGCGTTGCGATTGATATGTTCGAGTCCTTCGGTGCTTATATCATGCTGGGCAGCAAATTTGAGTACGCCCAGCAGTTCGTCATCTTCCAGCGTTTCCGGTTCAGTGTGATCCAGTGTTGGAATCTTTTTCATGACATAGAGCGCTGTCAGTTCACGGGTCAGATGGGAAAGTTCATTATCCATCGGGTAATATTCGTTATCGAGAAATTTTTCCTGTGTGCGCCCTGCCGCAAGGATGAAATCATCCATGTCTTTGACTCGTGCCAGCAAGTAATCACGCAAGGCTTCCTGACCTTCCATCATATGAACGGCTGTCACATATTCCACAATCCGCCAGTCCCACATGGTGTCAAAAATATGGTCGAATGTTTCAGGAGATTCGCGTCCGATATGTTCCATGACAGCAAGAAGTTCTTGCGCCCGTGTTTGCGAGAAGGTTTGCCGCGTTGTTGTAAGAATTTGTCCTTTTTGTTCCCCATGCCATTCCAGATATTTATAGGTGATTTCGCCATCGGTGAGTTTGGGTGTTCGCTCGGGAGGAAAGATGGCGGTCAGGTCGTCAGGTCGAGGCGGGGCAAGCGGGCCAATTTTCGACCAGTAATTCTCATGGGAGGCGCCGTTTCTGCGTAAGGCAATCAAGCCCAGCAACAATTCGGAGCGCAGGACATCCTGTGCACCGGCAGCTGAAAAGTTTCGTTGGACGTTTTCACTCATAACGCATTATTGGGCAAAAAGCCTGACCTCATCTTGCGCCCATTTTACGTATATTTTCTTAAGTTTTGGTTAGCTGTTCTAGGCCAGTTTCTCACCAAACGCTGTGCGCCACGCGCGGCGGAAGGGCAACAAAACCAAGGTTATTAATCCCCCATGGAGGATAAAATAGAGCAGTAAATTGGGCTGCGTTTCGGCAGCGCCAGCATTAATAAAGGGAAAGAAATAACGTGGTCCGGACTGATTGTTAAAGATGTCGGCAATGGCGGGCGCGAATCCATAAAAGATCGCCATATAGACGATCATGCCGAGAAGTGGACGGCGGATCGAACGTTTCCACGAAATCACGTGGAATACGAGAATGTCTCTGATCATCAGCACAAGAAGGCTGCCAAAAAATACAAGAGCTCCTTTAATGAATTCCAATGAATTCAGATGTGCCGTGCTTTCGGGGTTATATCCGCTGTACGAATAGGATTCTGGGTGGATGAGCATGAAGTGGATGAGTAGAATATTGGCAAGCGCAGCCACGACAAAGATGGCAAAAGATATGATCCAAAGTGGTAGAAGGCGAAAGGCCTCTTTGAAATTCTTGCGGGCGCATTGGTCGGCAAACTGGCGGTAGCGGATAATATCGCCTGCTTCATTGGAGCAAGTTACAAGAAGAGTGCTAACACTTAATACAATTGGCCAGATCAGGAAGTTGCGGAGTTCAGGAGTGACAATTGTAAAACCATTGAGGAAGAGTGACATGGTGATGAGGAATGTCATCCAGACCCAAGGTGAGTCTTTGTACTGGAGGGATTTGCGCAGGGCGCGGTAAGCACCGATCACCGACCAGAGAGCAAAAAATCCGAGGCAGAAGGTGGTGGCATCCAGTGGCTTGAGTTTAATACTGTACCAGTCCACAGGTTGCGGGGGAGTCATGTAGAATTTTCCGGCTTCGATGACGATGGCATCCTCCGGCATATAGGGTTTTTGTCCCTCCTGATGATAAATCTCGAGAATTTGGTACTCGCGGCTGTAATTTTCGGTGATGATCGCTCCAATTGTTAAGCCCATCATCATGACCGTGAGAGCGCTGCCGATGGACGTGTGACGGGATTCTTTGTTTTGTGCATAGAGGCCAACGAGCAAGGTAAAGGTATGCGAGAGGATGACCCAGAACATCAAGGCGAGGATCAGGCTGCCGATTGTCTGGTATTCAGGGCGGATGATACCGCTGCCGGGGATCATATATGTTCCGGCGATGATGATCAGGGGCACAGTGCCGAGTAGCGTGATCACCCAGACAACGGACGTTGCGCCAAAAAGTTTTCCGATGAGAATTTTTGCAGGTGATAGCGATGACATGCGGACGAAGTCCCATGTTTTTTGTTTCATTTCGCCAAAGAGGCTGTTTGCGGCGAGATAGGTTCCCCAAATGATAGTGAAAATAAAACCAAATCCGCTCATCCAGCCATGGAGCGATTCGCCTTTGTAATAGTCGAGAGGCAGATGCTTCCAGTCTTGCGGCGTGATCGAGCTCCAGCCGATCCATGCGGTGAGGGCAAGGATCAGGGCGGGGATAATGAAGCGCGTCAGATTGAATTCGAGTTTCAGGTTCTTGCGAAATTCGGGATTGTTGGCAAACATGGTGTGTGATCCTTACGCGGTTTTATGGGCGAGTTCGAGATAGAGTGACTGGAGGGATGTTTCCTCTACGGTGAAGCTGCAGACGGGAATATCAAGAGCCATGATTTGTTTGAGGAGGGCGTGGTGATCTTCTTTTTCCGGCCCGACTTCAAATTGAAGTGATGTTTTATCCGGCGCAATGACGGGTGGTGCCGCGCTCAGGATATCCAGTAGAGTTCTTTCGTGAGAAGGAGAGAGTGTCGTTGTCAGCTGGACACGAATGGTTTGATGTCGTGATTGCTGGTGCGCTGTGAGTGTCACATGATCTTGAATCTTTCCGTCGCGCAGGACGAGCATCGCCGTACAATATTCCTCTAATTCTGCAAGAATATGGGAGGAGACAAGAATCGTCATGCCCTGTGCTTGCAGATTTTTGAGGACATGCGAGAGTTCGGCGCGAGCTTCGGGGTCGAGGCCCGAGGCAGGTTCATCGAGCATCAGGATGTCTGGCATATGGATGGTGGCGAGGGCAATCCCGACGCGTTGGCGCCAGCCGCGCGAAAGGGTGCCGCATTTTTGGGTGAGGACATCGTTCAAATGGAGTGTGTTGGCGATGAGAGTGATTCTCTCGTTCAGGGCGGTGCCTGTCAGATTGTGGCATCCGCCCATAAATTCGAGGACGTCACTGACCTTAAGATCATCATATAGGCCAAAATCATCTGGAAGGTAGCCAATTTTGGTATGGGCAAGGCGAGGGTGTTCATGCACATCAATGCCGCAGATGGATATTTGTCCTGAATATGGGACATCAAGCCCCGCCAGATTGCGCATCAGTGTTGATTTTCCGGCACCGTTCGGCCCAACAAGTGCCGTAATGCTGCCTTGTTCCAAGGAAAAACTCACATCTTTCAGCGCGCATTTTGAAGGATAGTAATAGGTTAAGTCCTGTACCGAAATGGGGGAGAGGCCGAGTGTGCTCATGGGAGGAACTTTCAAAAAGGTTCAAAAAGCGGTTTTTTTTAATTATCATGTTGACAAGTTGGGCTCAAGTTTATAAGACAAAGCCCTCAAGAACGCGGACGTAGTTCAGTCGGTTAGAATGCCTGCCTGTCACGCAGGAGGTCGCGGGTTCAAGTCCCGTCGTTCGCGCCATTGAGGTTTATAGGCTCTAACCCTTGAAAATTGTGACATATAGGGTATCAGAGTATATATCTTTTCGGTCATCCTGAAGAATCAAGCTTCATCAAAAGTCACCAATAAGTCACCACAAGAATCGTTGTTCCGTGCTATGCAGTGCTTTGCGTAATTTAACGTACTATTTTGAATTGCCGCTTGGTGAATATTTATTATTTTTGATAATGTTTTGATATGGACGCATTCAACCCAACTATTCCAACAATTGATGAACAATCCTATTTAGGGGGATGTACCTTAAATGAGGCTCTTTTCAGATATGGCAGTCCTGAAGCCCTTCAAAATTATAAATTGGCGATAAAGCCCACTAAAGCCCCTATGGATAGTGCAGAGGACAATAAAACCCTTATAGGGTTTCTTGCTGTCACAACCCAAACCATTCAGCATTTCAAAAATCAGCAAGAAATAACAAAAAACGCTATAGAGGCGCTCTATAGAGAAATTAAGCTTTTCATTAAAAATGGGCGGTTAATTCCCTATAGTTACCAATTACCCCGTAAATTGTCGGATCTCCCTATAAGAATCCCTATAGATATATTTCTTGCAGGGATAATAAATTGGGATAATTCGGAATTAATTTATAAAAACTTCGAATTTACAGGCATCCGCCTTATTGAGCCTTTAAGGACAATAGCTAAAATTTCTATAGAACCAGAGCCAATTATAAAACAAATTTCCTTTAAGGAAGTTCCTAAAGAAATACCTAAAGAAATACCCCTTAAAGAAACAATAAAAACTATAGCTTCACCGTCATTTGCAGATCTTGATCCTGAATTGCATATTGATGAAAAAAGAGCAGCCATTTATTTGGGAATATCCCCGCGTACGTTGCAAGGTTACAGGGTCAAAGGTGGCGGCCCTGAATTTCTAAAAATCAGCCATAAAGTCGTGCGCTATAAAGTAGCAGATTTAATAAAGTGGGCGGAGAGCCGCAAAAAGAGAAATACGTCAGAAAAATAGAAATAAAATTTTTTAAGAAGGATGATGTGCGGGCGATCTTGTTTAAATGGGCAAATTTTGAAGGTGTGGCTGCGAATAACAACACGAAAATGCTGGAGCGTTTTCCGGCGCGTTCATGGGATGACCGCGCTGCCGCGTGATTGTTTTGTGGAGGTAATGTGAGGCTCGAAAGGTAACATTGCAGTTGATGTGTGGCAAACAATTTATTGGTGCTTTATGCATTTTTATTTTTGTGCGCGTAGGTTGACAGTGTGGATTGCATATGTTGTGATTTCTTTGAGCTTGGTAGAGAAAGATAATATAGTGTTTTACTGTTCAAATATATGTCGTAAATTCAAAGAAAAAAGCAGCAAAAGATTTCTCGCTGTAATTTTTGTGGCTATATCTACTTTCCTTTTCTTAAGTGGCTGCGACGAAGAAAATAAAGAAACAAAGCAGCTTAAGGAGGTTTATTCTATCAAACTGGGGGGGGGAGGCATTCATTATCCCAGCTGATTATCTTGTTAATAGTTTGAATCGCATTGATTCCGATGATGTAAAAAAGATCGAGACTCCAGGGGGGAACCGTGAGGGGTTATATGATCCTCATGGTTATGTTATTTTGATGGGCCATATTCCTGATGTGGGTCCACTTGAAAATGGCAGAAAGTTTTTAAAGCCGCCACCAAGAACACCTAATACTGTTCAGTTTAATATGGAGTTTAATGCGGGGGGAGTGTTCTATGGTATAGAAAATCTTATTAAGTCTGCTTCTGAAAAAAAAACCGTAATAATACCTGACTTTGAAAAATCTAAGGATGGCTTGATAAGTATTGGATACAACGAGAGTCCGTATGAGGATCTATTCGTTTACGTGGCGTCTAGGAAACCAGTTAGCTATATTAGATGTGGACGAAAGCCAGAAACAGAGAATCCTGCTTGTCGAGTTTATGGGGCATATGACCATTTTGTTGGTCTTGGAATAGAGTTCAGTTCGGAAAATCTTGATTGGTATGCCAATCAAGGGGGGATTGATATGATTAATGAGCGAATTCGGTCATGGCAAGTACGGGAAAAAGATAATTAAGAGAACATTTCAACCAACTTTTATTTGAGATAGGAAGATTATTTTGACCTCTATTAGTCAAGTGCATGTTGATCAAGCGAAATCATTGCTTGCTCTAGGAGATGTTAGAGGTGCCTACGCTGCATTAGCTGCTGGAGGTGATACTTACGCGCAAGCTGCCTGTGAGCTGACATCAGGTACGCCAAGTTTGTTAGGACGAGTGGTTGAAAAGTACTGGGACAGAGTGTATGGATCGGAGGCACGTCAAGAAAAACGGGATGATGTTGCGAGAACACATCTTACTAACTACATAAACCAAATTGAGGTTTCTCCAGATCCTTTAAACTCAGGAAATTTCATTCTCCCAAATACCACTTTTATTGAAGATAGCTATGCTAGTGCCCTTGAATCTAATGGACTTAGTAAAGATGGTGCGGTTGATCTTGCTATAAATCAAATGACGCAGCCTCTTACGATATCCTCTTCAGATCTTGTCGTGGATATCTCTAGTGCGTCGCATGCGAATTTAAATGACGTTACTTGTAATATCGTGCAGTTTTCCGCCGGAAAGAAGTGCACAGATAGAAAGAATTTTCTTGTGAATAAATTGGTTCCTCTCTCCAAACCTTGCGTAAGAAAGACTTTTGAAGAGAATGAACTTATTGAGATGATATCGAAATCTTTTGGAGGATGAATTGGCCACCTATTACTCGGAGATACTATGCTCAAATGCGCAAATGCGCAAAGTTCATATGTTGTTTACAATACAAAGGGCTGGGTTGAGGCATGGGCAGATTCTATGGGTGTAGGTTGACAGGTTGGATTGCGTATATTGTTATTACTTGAATAATTCTGTAGGGATGAAATGAAAAAATTTGTAATACCTCTTATTGCTGTGATGTTAGTGGGATTTCTTGGAAAAGCCGCGTGGGACATGCAGCAACAATATAGCGGCGTGTGTCTGGATTTAGGACGTCCCCTGACTGATGAAGAGAAAATAAGGGCAGTTATAAAAGAGATGAATAGAAGTTCGACGCGCTCTGTGGAATTTGTCACTCATAAGAGGGTTCCTTTTGCAAGTGTAGACGATTTTCTGAAAGCAAATCCCAATTGTTGTTCAGTGGAGACAAGAGATAATATCAGTGGGTGGCCTCCTCAAGGTGATTGGGCACATAAAACAAATTGGTGGCTAAGTAAAGCCACAGGAGTCAATGCAGGATATGTGACGGTAAACTACGTGTTACATTATATCGATGAAAAAGGTGTTGTAAAACAGACACCGGATAAGATGATATGGAGAATTCAAAACTGTGGTGTTGTGACAAATCATTAATCAAACATCGTTGGATATTTTTACACTTTAAAAAGGAGATATGTTGTGGCGACCCTTACTTTGGAAGATATTGTGAATATGTACAAATATGGTCAGACAACGGCTAACCCAGGTGCACCGGTTAGGGCGGAGGGGGTGACGTCCACTATAGATGTTGATATGTCGGAGTATATGGCTGATGATGCATGGTTCGCAGTTCCTGCCCAATTCTATATTGTGCAGGATTTTTTTAATGCTCCGAGTGGTGCGTTTCAATATGGGAGATCTTACAGTTTCACGGAGGTCAAAGAAATATTAGAAATTCTCAATCCGAATAAACACTATACAGACAAATGGGATACACAGCAGTATGAATGGGACAATGGCCCAGCCGGTACGGATAGCTTGTTCAACAGAGCGATGATTTATAATTCTGTGCAGTTCAAGTTAGAAGCGAATTTTGTGATGGATGCAGTCGGAGAAAAATCGTTGGGGAGCTGGAGAGTTATTCCTGATCCGGGTTTTCACGAGAACTTCAACTATGATAGCACTGATGGGCTGGCTATAATTCTTAATCCTGCTCTTGAATATGTCTATGATCCTGATGGCATTGGGCGAACAGTTAATATAAACTTTATTAATCCAATTAATTTCAGCTCCACACCTTATACCGAATCTATGTTTGATCAGGATGCTGATCAAAATATCCCATCATGGAGCGTGGCTAACTTTGATAAGGAGTTAATATTCTCTACAGCATCAGAAACTGTTACAATAAAATCTGGAGAAATTGTAGTTCCCTTCTTATCTAACATTGAAGAGAATGGTAATGGAGGCGTGCATCCAACTTTCTTAGAGTCAATCATCTCCCTCTTTGCTGAAGCCAAAACCCTGACCTCTCCGTTAGTCCTTGACCTCGACAACGACGGGATTGAGCTGACGTCATTAACGGGGACGGGGGCGGTGTATTGGGACCTTGATGCAGACGGGATGCGTGAGGCCTCGGGGTGGGTCACGGGGGGTGATGGGCTCCTCGCCATTGACCTGAACGCAGATGGGATCATTAACGATAATAGCGAGCTCTTTGGCAACACCGAGAATGTAAGTAACGGGTTCGGGAAGCTTGGCAGCTATGACAGCAATGGCGACGGACAAATTACAGCGGCAGATGCCGCTTTTTCTTTGCTTAAAGTCTGGGTGGACGAGAACGGCAACGGTTATTCTGAAGAAGCGGAGCTTCATACACTCACCGAGCTCGCCATCACATCGATCAGCCTTGCCTATACCGATACCACCATCACCAACAACGGCAACACGATCAAGGAACTCGGGACTTTTGTTCAAAATGGCACCACTAAATCAATTGTCGATGCGTGGTTTGCGTACGATGACGTAAACACGGTTTATAATGGCGATTATACGCTCGATGTCCGGACGCTCTTTATGCCGACGCTGCGCGGCTACGGCAATCTGCCTGACCTTCATATTGCGATGTCACTTGATAACACAGGCACTGGCAACCTCCTTGACCTTGTGGCGGGACTTGCCAGCCATGATTTTGCCAGTATCTTTGATGCGGGTACAAACGCGGGCGGGGTGGTGCGCGGGGTGATGATGCGGTGGGCGGGGGTTGACGACGTTGACCCTGCAAGCCGCGGCCCGAACGTGGATGCACAAGAGCTTGCCTTTTTAGAGAAGCTTGTGGCCGATGATTTTATCCAGCGGGGCTCTAACCTGCCGCGCGAGCAAGCAGGGGATATGTTATCAAGTGCGTTTGATCAGGCTTTTGATAATTTCTATGCGCGGATCATGGCGCAGACTTCTGCCGGAGAGATCTTCGAGGGCACATGGAACTATGACCCTGTGCTGGATAGCTTCAGCGGGATCACAGGCCTTGCGCAAGATAAGCTTGATGCCCTCACGCTGGATGCGGCAGGGCTTGCCTCCACAAGCGAGCGCGGCGCGTTCTGGAGCAATGTGCTACGAATGGTGGATACGGCAGTTGGCGTCACTAATCTTTCTGTGCCCGAGCAAACAGCCCTTAATACCGCAATTGAAAATTCGGATACGGCGCTCGATATGAATGCGCTCCTGACCGATCTGAGCGCAGAGGTTCCGGTGACGACCCTCACAGGCACGACGGGCGTTGATACTTTGACGGGAGGCGTCACGCGTGACTTGATACTGGCAAACTCCGGTAATGATACGCTCAGTGGTGGTCTTGAGAGAGACGAGCTTCATGGTGACGCGGGGAATGATAGTTTAACCGGAGGAGCCTCCTCTGACCTCTTGATCGGAGGATACGGGAACGATACCTATGTCTATAATGTAGGCGACGGGGTGGATACGATCTCGGAGCAAGGCAGCACCAACGGCGCGGACGTGGATGTGATCCAGTTAGGGGCGGGGATTGCGCTCGCAAACCTCACCTTTACCCGTTACGGGCAGTATGACCTTCATATCACCATCACGAATGGCGGATCTTACAGCCGCATCATTGTCGAAGACCAGTTCAAGAATGCGCAATACCGTGTCGAGACACTCAAATTCTCTGATAATTCTACTTATGATCTCACCACGGCTTCTGTTACCAGTTACGGCACACCGGATGATGATAACATGGACGGAATCTCAATTGGCGGCGCGGCGAATGACATTATTTATCTCTATGAAGGGGATGATACGTCCTATGGCGATACGGGCGATGATCAGATTTATGGCGGCAGCGGGCAGGATTATCTTCGTGGCGATGCGGGCGCGGATATCGTTTATGGCGACGCAGGCGATGACCATCTGGAGGGCAATGCAGGCAGTGATGCTTTGTTCGGGGGCGATGGAAATGATAGCCTCGAGGGCGGCTCGGAGGATGATAGCCTCGAGGGCGGAGCTGGCAATGATCTTATGGATGGAGGCACGGGTAACGATATTTATATCTATGGAAGCGGCAATGACGTTATCAAGGAGTCAGGCGGAAGCGGCACGGATGAAGTTCGTTTGCCCTCCGGTTTGACACTGGGGAGCCTCACCTTCGCGCGTTATTCCACGAGTGCCAATGATTTGATCATCACGCTCTCTACGGGGGCGTCTCTTACGGTTTATAATACATTTGCCTCTAATTCCTACGCGATCGAGACAATCCGTTTTTTTGATAATTCAACACTGGCACTTTCTACGCAGGCTTTCACGACTTACGGCACCAGCGGGAATGACAATATTGCGGGGATTGGTGCGAGCGCCTCGACCAATGATACGATTTATGCTTACGGCGGTGATGATACCGTATCGGCCAGTGACGGGGATGATGTCCTCTATGGCGGGGACGGGAACGACACCCTTACCGGAGGAAACGGCAACGATATTCTTTATGGTCAGGTGGGGAATGATACCCTGACGGGTGGAGCCGGAACCGATACGGCAAGCTATAGTGATGCGGGATCGGCGGTAGCTGTTTCACTGGCGCTTACAACGGCGCAAAACACACTCGGAGCTGGAACAGATACACTTGCGACCATCGAGAACCTCACGGGGTCGGGCTATAGCGATACGCTCACGGGGGACGGCAATGCCAACGTCATTGATGGCGGAGCTGGCAATGACACGATTGAGGGCGGCGCGGGGAACGATACGCTTATCGGCGGCAGCGGGACAGACCTGCTCACCTACGCCGCAGCGACAGCGGCGATTAGCATCAGTCTTGCTGTAACTTCAGCGCAGGTAACAGGCGGGGCGGGATCAGATACGATCTCGGGCTTCGAGAACCTCACAGGCTCAGGCTATAATGATAGCTTGACGGGAGACGCCAGCGCCAACACGATCAATGGCGGCGTGGGGGATGACACCATCCAAGGCGGCCTTGGCAATGATATCCTCACAGGCGGCACAGGAATTGACACTCTTTCTTACAGCGCAGCTACGGCGGCTGTAACGGTCAATCTGGCAACGACAGCTTCACAGAACACGGTAGCAGCAGGATCGGATACCCTATCAGGCTTTGAAAACCTTCTTGGCTCGGCTTACAATGATACGCTCACGGGTGATGCCAATGCCAACACAATTGAAGGTGGTCTAGGTAACGATACGATCACAGGCGGCGCGGGATCAGACACAGTCTCTTATAAATCGGCTACAGCTGCAGTTACAGTGAACCTGACAACGACGACGGCGCAGAACACCGTGAATGCGGGAAGCGATACCATCACGGGCGTGGAGAACATATTAGGCTCTGCTTATAATGATAATTTGACAGGTGATGCCAATGCCAACACCATTGAAGGCGGCCTTGGCAATGATACCCTCAATGGCGGCACGGGTACCGATACACTCTCTTATGCAGGGGCAACGGCAGCTATTACGCTCTCTTTGGCAACAGCTACCGCGCAATCCACAGGCGGGGCGGGCTCGGACACTGTCTCGAACTTCGAGAACCTTCTGGGCTCGGGGTATAATGACACGCTTACAGGAGACGCAAACGCCAACACCATTAACGGCGGTCTTGGCAATGATACGATTCAAGGCGGTCTTGGCAATGACATTTTAAGCGGTGATGCCGGAACAGATACGCTGAGCTACGCCTCTGCCGCATCGGCTGTGACGATCTCTTTGGCGCTCACAAGCGCACAGGTGACGGGCGGAGCAGGGACAGACACAATCTCTACTTTCGAGAACCTCACAGGTTCAGCCTATAACGATACGCTCTTTGGGGACGCCAATGCCAATACAATCAATGGCGGGGCAGGCACCGATACGCTTTCTTATGCGGCGGCCACAGCTGCAATCACCGTATCCCTTGCGACAACATCGGCCCAAGCCACAGGTGGCGCAGGAAGCGATACCATCAGCAATATCGAGAATTTGATCGGATCAGCCTATAACGATACGCTCACAGGAAGTACGGGCACTAACATGATTGAAGGCGGCCTTGGTAACGATACGATGAATGGCGGGACGGGTACGGATACGCTCTCTTATGCGTCGGCCACTGCAGGTATCACAGTGTCTCTGGCTTTGACCACAGCGCAGGTGACAGGCGGGGCTGGAACAGACACCATCGCGGGTTTCGAGGCTATTTTGGGCTCGGGTTACGCCGATATCCTCACGGGGGATGCCAATGTCAACACCCTCACGGGTGGAGCAGGCAATGATACGCTCATTGGTGGCGCGGGGATCGATACCTTGGTAGGCGGCACAGGAGCCGATACCTACAAGTTCGCAGCAGGTTCCACAGGCACCAGCGATGTTGTCACGGGCTTTAGTTTGGCCGAAGGTGACAAGATCAATGTGAAGGATGTTCTCACTGGCTTTGATCCGCTCACCAAGCTCATTACCGACTATGTGGAGTTTACCACCTCGGGCAGTAACACCATTGTAAAGATTGATGCGGACGGTACAGGCACAGGCAGCACATGGGTTCAGATCGGCAACCCTTACAGGTGTAACAGGCCTGACCGACGAGCAAGCCCTCCTCAATAGCGGGAACTTGGTCGCGTCGTAGCGCGGGCTGATTTTTGTTCTATGAAAAGGGTTGCGGGAGAATCTTCTGTGGCCCTTTTCTTTATGAGGTTGTTGAGTTATAGAGTGTTTTTCTGAGGTCTATCTGGGGCGTATTTTCTGCTCAGTTTCGGGGGCAAGCTTTTTGTAGCTTAATGCATTCCTCTTTTCCTTGCTATGGGCACTTTGAGAACTGATTTTGGTACGTCAGTAACCATGATTTTCTCTACATATTCAGCCCATGAATCAAATGCCTCGCGCATTTCGGTGGCGTATTCATAGCGATTATAAATTGCGGCTACACCACGAATCTTGCCTGAAGAGTGGTTGAGGGCTTTTTCAATGACATGTGGAGCTACCCCAAGGCGAGCCATCCCGCTTGCACAAGTGCGGCGTAGGTCATGGAGAGTCCATGATGTCATGTTTACTTGTCTATCTTTGGAGCGCAGAGTTTTGATTCTTGTATCCAAAATTTTCTTGGCGCGTGAAAAGTTTTCAAACGGTTTATTTCCTGCGCTAGTAAAAATATAATCCCCCAATTTAGGGGCATTTTCTAATATATTGATAGCCCTATCACTTAAGGGAACGGCATGGGCGCGGTCAGACTTAGTATGTTCGCGGGGCAGTATCCAAAGTCGTTGTTCTCTATCGTAATCTGTCCATGCCATGCTGGCTGCTTCTCCGCGCCGTTGCCCTGTGAGGAGTAGGAATAGCACCAATGGGCCAAAGGGATAATTTGTAGTTGCTGCCACTTGCAAAATCTCTTTGATTTCAAAGTCCGCTACAACTCTATCGCGTGTGCGTTCTTGGGTGGGTTTGGGTAGTTTATAGACAGGTGAGAACTCAATAAGATTACGTTCAATGCACCAATTGAAAAAGCGGCTCAAGCGCATAAGGGTGCGATTGGCCATGATCCCAGATCCACGTTCAAGCACATTATCAATTATTTTTAAAATATGGTCTTTCTTTACTTCATCAATCGGCATTTTGCCAATGGTCGGAAAAATATCTTTCTCAAAAATACGTTCAACTTCCCCATGGTGACGGTCACTTGTTGATTTGAGTTTTTTCAAGAATTCTTTTCCGGCCTTATTCACATTCCAGTCATGTTTCTTTTTGGCGGCGCGGCGGGTGAGGAGGGGGTCTTTGCCGTCAGCAACTTCCCCCATTTTCTTTTGGGCGAGGACTCGGGCTTGCTCAAGGGTAATGTTGCCATATTGCCCGATAGTAAAGAGTCGTTTTGTTCCATTTTGACGATAGGAGAGAACAAAGGATTTTTTTCCACTGGGATAAATGCGTATGCCAAAGCCAGAGATGTCAGAGTCCCACCGTACATCTCGCGCTTTTGCTTCTGCATTATATTCAAGACTATCAATAAAACGCTTGGTTAGTTTGTCAGTCATACGATAATTCCCAATTTAGGCAGAAGGTCATTTTTAAAAGTCACCAATAAGTCACCACAAAACAGCGTAATATCCTGCATTCTAAAAATCAAATAAATTAAATAAAAATGATTTTTATTATTGTTTTCAATTAGATGTGAGATGTATGAGTTGGCATGACGTAGCATGAGAAACTGCCTGTCACGCAGGAGGTCGCGGGTTCAAGTCCCGTCGTTCGCGCCATTGAGGTTTTTCCCCGACATCTGGTTTTTTGGACTCCAAAGCTCCTGTCATTGCGAGGGTGCTAAGCAATCTATCCATCTTTCAAAAAATCTGGATTGCCGCGGCGTCTCCGGCTCCTTGCAATGATGAATATCTTTCATTTTTATTATGGAACTGCGTTCGGGCTGGCTGGCTCGGTTTTTAGGCCTATATTGCCCGTGTCCATGCGGGATGTGCGGTAATAGTAATTGAGGTGATTGGGGCTTGCGGCACAATCAAAGTCCTGACAGAAGCCTTTGATATCTTTGATCCCGTTGCCGTTCGGGGAGTCGTAGATGTTGATGACGCTGGTCGCTCTGCGGGGATTTTTTGGGTCTGCTTGCTCGGTGTGGAGGCGTTCGAGCGTTTCATCAAGGTCATTGACCTTGGCCATGTGCCAGCCTCCATAAAGAATGGCGGCAGGTTGGCCTTGGGCTGTTTCGAATATCCGCTGGGCGAGGGTGAGGTGATCCATTTCCATGCGCTGCGAAAAAGGATCCATATTTTCAAGATCGCTGCGCTGCGCTCGCTTTTTAGGTTTGTAGGACAGGGTTGCGGCGCTGCCATCCTGTTTCATGTCATCAGCAACCTGCTCGGTGAGATTTTTGTAAAAGCCTTTGGTGATCATCAAGTTCGGATCAGCGCGCGCCATATCAATGGCCTTTTGGTAGGTGCGCTTGTGATGCTCCAGATCGTAGAGGCGGTTATAATCACCCTCCATCCCATCAATGGCGACGACTTTAATCCCGTTTGTCTTGGCACTCAAAATTGTATCGGCAACATCATTTATCATATTGCGTTTAAGAATCGCGTTTTTTCGCTGTTCCTCCGGAGGGGCATCGCGATTGCCAAAAAGGGCAATGCTGGAATCAAGGAGGGAGACAAATTGCCGCTTTGAGATTGTTCCGTTCGCGAGAGCATCAAAGGCGGGCTGCTCGTACGTCATATGTTCTAGCATCAGTGTTTTGACTCCTGCGCGTGCTAAACTTTGAAGAGCAAGGGGGTTGGTCGCAAGGCGTGTGATGTTTTGATCCCCGTGTTGACTGTCCCCCAACAGCATAAACTGGCTGGTGCGCGCTTGTTCGTAGAGCAGGTTCGCAAAAAGCTTCTTGTTTATCGTATCTGGGGAATCAGCCATGGGGGAATTTTAAAGAAGTGGCGTTAATATTATGTGAAAACGGCTAAGGAGAGGCTTTTATAAAGCGGGAGGGGTGTATTGAATAATTTTTGGCCAAATATTGGAACATTGTAATAGTTATTTAGGCGCAGGAATTATATTGTTGCAATGCAAAAAATGCCTTTGACGCGCCACAAAAATAGGATTTTCATAGGGCTAACTTCGTAATTTTCAAATTGTGAGTAAGGCGATGAAAAAATCCACATTAACAACCGAATTTTTTATTATGGCATCTTTGCTGACGTCACTGGGTATGGAGGCGGTTCATTATCATGATGTACATAATCCCCATTCCGATAGGCGGGAACGTCAACAACGCATTTTTGATGCCAAGATGGAAACGCGTCGGGCCAATCCGCGTGTTGCTGGACGTCTTCATCATGAACCTTTGGCATGCTGTAGCGAACCCAGCTAACGCCTGAAGCGTTGGGCGCGCGCTCGGGGAATTATAAAGCGGTTAATTAGCCGTGATCCCCCCTTGATCGGGCAGGCATTTTGTGGTCTGCTCTGGCCGTCAACTTTCAACTGGTGTGATCCCGCTATGGCGCCTCAGGATTTTTTATTAGAATATCTTCCTATTATTGTGTTCCTCGGCATTGCTGTTGTGCTGGCGATTGCTATGGTTCTTGTTCCTATGGTTGTTGCCAAGTCGCGGCCGGACAAAGAAAAACTCTCGGCCTATGAATGCGGATTTGAAGCCTTTGAAGATGCGCGGTGCAAATTTGATGTGCGCTTCTATCTGGTGGCGATCCTCTTCATTATCTTCGATCTGGAAGTAGCCTTTTTGTTTCCGTGGGCGGTGGCGCTCGGGTCGATCGGGATGTTTGGATTCTGGTCCATGGTTATGTTTCTGGCCGTGCTGACAGTTGGCCTTGTCTATGAATGGAATAAGGGAGCCCTTGATTGGGAATAGTCTAAATGGGTTCGAATCATATATTTGATGCACCAAAAGCCCCTTTAACCACGAATTTGCCGCTTATTCCGGCGGTCGCGCAGGATGAGGCTGTCGCCAAACTTGCGGCAGAAGTTTCGGATAAAGGTTTTGTGCTCACTCAGGCCGATAAATTGTTCGATTGGGCGCGTCAGGGGTCGATGTGGCCGATGACCTTTGGTCTCGCGTGCTGCGCGGTGGAGATGATCCACTCTTATATGTCCCGTTATGACCTTGATCGTTTTGGTATTATCCCGCGCCCCAGCCCTCGTCAGTCGGATGTGATGATTGTGGCCGGAACGCTCACCAACAAGATGGCCCCTGCGTTGCGCAAGGTGTATGATCAAATGGCCGAACCCCGCTGGGTCATATCGATGGGATCGTGCGCTAATGGCGGGGGCTATTACCATTATAGCTATTCGGTTGTGCGTGGTTGTGACCGGATTGTTCCGGTTGATATTTATGTCCCTGGATGTCCGCCAACTGCCGAGGCATTGGTTTATGGACTTCTTCAACTTCAGAAAAAAATCCGCCGTGAAGATACGCGGATTGTCCGCTAGGAGAGACGTTTATGACGAACGTAGCAACGCCCGAAATACCGACGGCAGAGACACACAAGGATCCGGCGGTATTGTTTGCCGAAACGATTTCATCAAATCTTAGTGAAGCTGTTTTGTCTTTTGAAATCAATCACGAGACCGTTATTCTTCATGTGTCACGTGAAGGGCTTTTGGCGGTGATGGGCTATCTGCGCGATGCGGATGATTGCCAGTTCAAGCAGCTGGTGGATGTGTGCGGGGTCGATTACCCCGAGCGTCCTGAGCGTTTCGAGGTTGTTTATCAGCTTCTCTCTCTCAAACATAATTTGCGATTGACGGTGAAGGTCACAACGGACGAAGAAAAGCCTGTTCCTTCTGTTTCGCCTTTGTTTAGTTCGGCTCCGTGGTTTGAACGTGAGGCGTGGGATTTATTCGGTATCATGTTTGATGGTCTTGAGGATCACCGCCGTATTTTAACCGATTATGGATTTGATGGTCACCCGCTGCGTAAGGATTTTCCTCTCTCGGGGCATGTTGAGGTACGTTATGACGTGGCACAAAAGCGGGTGATGTATGGTCCTGTGACGCTGCCGCAGGATTTTCGGGTATTTGATAATGTAAGCCCATGGGAAGCGCTGACCAATGTGCAGCTCCCGGGGGATGAAAAGGCAAATTATGTGCCGCGTGTCGGCTGGACGCCGGTTAGTAAGGAAGCGGAGTAGATCAAAATGGCAGTAGTTCAGGCACAAAAAGCAGTGACTCCCGCTCCGGAAATGGATGCCGAGCACCATATTAAGCCCTATACCATGAATTTTGGGCCGCAGCACCCTGCGGCGCATGGTGTTTTGCGTCTTGTGCTGGAAATGGACGGGGAAGTAGTTGAGCGGGCTGACCCGCATATTGGTCTCCTTCACCGCGGGACAGAAAAGCTGATTGAATATAAGACCTATATGCAGGCTTTGCCCTATTTTGACCGTCTTGATTACGTGTCCCCTATGAATCAGGAGCATGCCTTCGCTTTGGCGGTTGAGCAATTGCTCGGGATTGATGTGCCGGTGAGGGCGCAGTATATTCGCGTCTTGTTTTGTGAGCTGACCCGTATCCTCAACCACATTCTCAATATTACGACTTTTGCTCTTGATGTGGGCGCAATTACTCCGGCCTTGTGGGCTTTTGAGGAGCGTGAAAAGGGTATGGAGTTTTATGACCGCGTATGCGGCGCGCGGCTTCATGCCAATTATATCCGTCCGGGTGGTGTGTCGATGGATTTGCCTGATGGCCTTGTGGACGATATGTGGGCGTGGACCGAGAGTTTTCCTGGCGTCTTAAGTGATCTTGATAACCTATTGACGGGTAATAGAATTTTTAAACAGCGCACTGTCGATATCGGGGTCGTTTCAACAGCGCAGGCGCTGGATTGGGGCTTTAGCGGGCCGTGCCTGAGGGCTTCAGGTGTGGCGTGGGATTTGCGTAAATCGCGACCGTACGATGTGTACGCGGACATGGATTTTGATGTACCTGTGGGCAAAACAGGGGATTGTTATGCGCGTTATCTGGTGCGGGTTGAAGAGATGCGCCAGTCGCTTAAAATTATGCGGCAGTGTCTTAAGAAGATGCCGGAAGGCCTTGTAAAAATTAATGATTACAAGATTTCACCGCCGCCACGTGCCGAAATGAAACAATCGATGGAAGCGCTGATTCACCATTTCAAGCTCTTTACGGAAGGGTATCACGTACCGGCTGGCGAAACCTATACAGCGGTTGAAGCGCCTAAAGGCGAGTTTGGTGTTTATTTGGTATCGAACGGCACCAACCGCCCGTACCGCTGCCATATCCGCGCACCAGGCTTTGCCCATCTGCAAGCTCTTGATTTTATGTCGCGCGGTCATATGTTGGCAGATGTTGTGGCCAATATTGGGTCGTTGGACATTGTTTTTGGTGAAATTGATCGTTAGGGGCATTTTTTACGCCTAACTATTGACATAATTATTTTATGCGTTAAGATAACTTATGCTTTTTGATGACAACAAGGTGCTGGCAGGTATTTTTCAGGGTGAGGTCGCTGCGGATGAGCGTGACCTTTCTGTCGCTGGCGTTGCTGTTCATAAATTTTCAGGGATTATCGTGAAAGATGGTGGACTTGTGCTGGTTCAGCGCGAAGCCAAAGATAAAGTTTATGATGATTCTGGCGCCGTTATTGGTAAAAAGAAGGTCGTGTGGTGGGAGTTGCCAGGCGGAAAATCCGAAGCCGCCGATAACGGAGATCCGCGGAATTCAGTTAAACGGGAAGCTTTGGAAGAGTGCGGTGTTAACGTCAATGTTGGCGATGTTTTATGGGTTGACCGTGCGTCCCACCGTAAAAACAAACTCGTGGCTTATTATCCGTGCCAGTATGTCTCAGGTGAAGTGTCCAACACCCTGCCGGAAGAACATCTGGATGCGCGGACTTTCTTGCCAGATGAACTTCATGCCTTGAGCCTGAGCGGTGTACATATTCGTGTGCCCGAGGGAATCATCAGCCGCTTTATGCAAGACCCGTCTTTCTTTGAAAAATGTGTGACTAACCCGCCTGTTTTGAAAGGAGCGGAGCTTTCTCCCGCTTGATCTTCGCGTCTGTTCCCGTTAAACAGGTGTTCTGATTGCAAGGGAACCCTCATATGAAGAAACCTGTTGACCTCAACGCGGCTTATCAGCCCCAAGAATTCGCATTCCGTGATATGGCCAAAGTGGCCGAAATTATCGCCCGTTACCCTAAAGGCAAACAGCGCAGCGCCATTATGCCTCTCCTTGATCTTGCCCAGCGTCAGGTGGGGGAAGATGGGGCTACGGCCAGCCCGCCTTACGGTGGATGGATTCCGCGCGCGGCGATGGACAAAATTGCTGATATTGTTGATGTGCCTGCGATCAAGGTCTATGAAGTGGCCACATTCTATTCGATGTATAATCTTTCGCCTGTCGGTAAATACCTTGTGCAGATGTGTACAACAACGCCGTGCATGCTCTGCGGTTCCACCAATATTGTCAAAACCTGTGAAAACCATCTAGGTATTCATACCGGAGAGACAACTCGTGACGGGAAGTTTACCATTGTTGAAGTTGAATGCCTCGGGGCGTGTGTGAATGCGCCGATGGTGCAGATCAACGATGATTATTACGAAGATTTAACGCCCGAAAGTATGAAGCAGCTCCTCTCTGACCTTGCCGCAGATCGTCCAGTATCGGTAGGGTCGCAAACAGGCCGCAAGGCGTCGATGGCGCTTGCTGGAACAACAACCTTGATGGATGTTGCTACGCGTCTGGGGGTTAAAAAAGCGGGGTCGGTAGGGTGATTTATATCGCTCTTGGCGCTAACCTCCCCAGTGCTTTTGGTTGCCCCCGCGAGACGTTTCGCCGTGCCATTCTTGAAATGGGGAAGTGTGGCGTTCGGGTTTTGGCCTTTTCTCCTATGTACCTGACGGCACCTGTTCCTGTTTCCGATCAGCCGTGGTACCACAATGCGGTTATTGCCGTACAAACGAGCCTTTCATCCCGTGAGTTGCTGGGGATTCTTCGCGGTATTGAAAGTTTTTTTGGCCGTGTGCGGGTCTCGCCCAATGAGCCACGGGTTCTTGATCTGGATATTCTTGCCTATCATAACGAGATCGTGAATATGCCGGATTTGGTTATTCCCCATCCGCGGATGGAGGGGCGCGCTTTTGTGCTTTATCCACTGCGCGATATTGCGCCAGGCTGGCGGCATCCCTCTTCGGGACGTGTGATTGAACAACTCGTGGCGCAGCTTACTGCAGGCCAACATATCCGCAAGGTCGAAGCGCCCCAGATCATGGGGATTGTCAATGTCACGCCTGATAGTTTTTCAGATGGCGGGGAATTTTTTGAGACGGATGCTGCGGTTGAAAAAGGGTTTTCTTTGCTGGAGCAGGGGGCCGATCTTCTGGACGTTGGCGGGGAATCAACCCGCCCCGGGGCGATTCCCATCTCTCCTGAAGAGGAGCAGCGCCGTATTATACCGGTGGTGCATGCCCTTGCGCGCGAGGGGGCGGTTATTTCGGTTGATACACGCCATGCCTCAACGATGGAGAAGGCGCTTGAGGCGGGCGCCGTCATTGTTAATGACATTACGGCGCTCACCTTTAATCCGCGTGCGGTTGATGTGGTTAAATCCATGCAGTGTCGTGTGTGCCTGATGCATATGCTGGGCGATCCGCAAACTATGCAGGAGAATCCTGTTTACGGGAATGTGGTACGTGAGGTGCGAGATTATCTGGAAGAGCGGATCGAGTTTTGTGTGAGCGCTGGTATTCACCCCGAACGCTTGATTGCCGATGTCGGGATCGGTTTTGGCAAGACATTTGCGCATAATATTGAGCTGCTGCGGAATTTGGATCAGTTCGGGAAATTGGGCGTTGAAACGTTGCTTGGGGCGTCGCGCAAACGCTTTATTGAAGGGGCGTGCGGTTTTCCAATCCGTCCCGAGGATCGGCTTGGAGGCTCGCTCGCAGCGGTGGCGGCGGCGTGCCGTGCTGGTGTGCGCTATGTTCGCGTGCATGATGTGGGCCAGACCCGCCAGTTTATTGAGGTTTATTCGCGCCTCAATCCTTGAGAGGGGCTAGACAGCGTAAATGATTGTTAGTCCCACGAGAATGAGAATTCCTCCCGCTAGGCGGTTAAGCCAGAGGGAGGTTCGTGGGTTGCTCAGCCAGTTTCTTGCCCATGAAGCCAGCAAAGCGTAGAACGAAAGTGTTGCCACAAAGGTTATCACAATCAAAAGCGCGGCGGTTAAAATTTCACCCGTTTCCGCCTGTTTCACATCAATGAAGGCAGGAAGGAAACTCACGAAAAAAAGAAGGTCTTTGGGGTTTCCGGCAGTGAGAAGAAAGCCGCTGGCTACAAGTTTCCAGCCCGTTTCAGGTTCTATTGCGTTGATTTCGTGAGGGCTTGAGCGGGAAAAAAGCACCTTTGTCCCGAGGTACAGAAGATAGGCAGCGCCGCCAAAGCGCAGCATCAAAAATAAAATATCGTATTTGCTTACGAGAACCGCAAAACCTTCCATGGCCAGCACGGCGAACACAAAATCGGCAAGAACAATTCCGGCAATGAACAAAAGCGTTTGGTGAAAGGGATGCCCGATTGCCCGTGCAATGGTTGCAAATACAGCTGGGCCTGGGGAGAGGCCCAGAATAGCGGTGGCAGCGATAAGTGTCAGAGCATTTTGAAGGTCTATCATGATGGTGCTAGGATCGTACTGATTTTTATGATTCAAGTATAGGCTGGTTTTGGTCACTCTTGATGGGTTTAGTTGGAGTAAAATAAACTTGTCATATACTTATGGTTGGATGTGAACTTTTTGAGCATAATTCTTTTATGACGCATAATTTTGCTTGTGCAGCATTTTGTTTCGCATAGCATTCGGGACTGAAGCACTCTTTTTCAGGAACAGGTGGTTGTACGATGCTCTTGTGGTTTGTAATTACCTATTGGGTTATTTCGGTGGCAATTGGTCTTTATGCCGCGCGGCTTGTGCACAACACGAAAGACTTTGCTATCGCCGGACGCCATTTGCCTTTCTATATGGTCACTGCCACGGTTTTTGCGACATGGTTTGGGTCGGAAACCGTTCTGGGGATTCCGGCTACCTTTCTCGAAGAGGGTTTTAGCGGTATTGTGGCTGATCCTTTCGGGGCGTCGCTGTGCCTTATCTTTGTGGGGCTTTTCTTTGCGGTACCGCTTTACCGGATGAAACTTCTTACCATCGGGGATTTTTATAAAAAACGTTACGGGCGGACGGTCGAGGTTTTCACAACGCTTGCGATTGTTGTGTCCTATCTGGGCTGGGTTGGTGCACAGATTACAGCCCTCGGTCTTATTTTCAACGTGGTGTCGGAAGGTGCGATTACCCCGTTCTGGGGGATGTGGATCGGGTCCATGACGATCCTGATTTACACCTTCTTTGGTGGCATGTGGGCGGTTGCAATCACCGACCTTTTACAGATGATTATTATTGTGATCGGGATGCTTTATATCGGTGGCGAGATCGCTGGTCAGGTGGGCGGTGTCGGCGTTGTGATTGATAAAGCTGTGGCCGAGAACAAGTTTGACTTCTGGCCGAGCGCTAATTTTGCCAGTGTGGTTGCTTTTATGGCGGCGGGCATGACGATGATGCTCGGGTCTATTCCGCAGCAGGACGTTTTCCAGCGCGTACAATCAGCAAAAACCGAGAAAATCGCCAAGTGGGGGTCGGTGCTGGGTGGCAGTCTCTATTTCATTTTTGCCTTTGTGCCGATGTTCTTGGCTTATTCGGCGACAATTATCGACCCGCAAATGGTAGAGGGGCTTATTGAGGGGGATTCGCAGCTTATTTTGCCGACACTTGTCCTTAAACATGCCCCACTTTTTGCCCAGATCATGTTTTTCGGGGCTTTGCTGTCGGCGATCAAAAGCTGCGCATCGGCGACGCTTTTGGCCCCTTCAGTTACTTTTACCGAGAACATTCTGCGTCCGATGCGTCCGCATATGTCGGATAAAAAACTTCTTCTTGCCATGCGCTGCGTGACGGTGGCTTTTACCATTTTGGTTACGCTCTACGCACTCAATTCGGACAACAGTATTTTCGAGATGGTGGAGAATGCCTATCAGGTGACCCTTGTGTCTGCGTTTGTGCCGCTCGCCTTTGGCGTGTACTGGAGGAAGGCCACCAATCAGGGAGCGATTGCGTCCATTATCTGCGGTTTGACTGTGTGGATTGGTCTTTCCCTGATGGTCGGCGAGAATGATGAAACGGCTTTTCCGCCGCAGTTCGCCGGACTTCTGGCTAGCCTTGTCGGGATGATTGTAGGCTCACTTATGCCACAGTTTATTACACATAATCATGCCGTTCACGAGGAGCTTCATCAGGGTAAACATGCTCATGATTCTTTTACTGTCGAAAAAGATGACGCTACGGCTTAACCGACATTTATTTACCCAGAAGTTTTGAAGCACGATTGCGGCGCAGGGCGGTTTTCGCTATACCATGATGTGATTTATCAATACTTGTCCTTTCGGAGAAATGAATGCTTGCCGATCAAGACCGCATATTTACCAATATCTATGGATGGGAAAGCTATTCCCTTGCTCAAGCGCGCGCGCGGGGTGATTGGGACAATACCAAGGATATTATCGCCAAAGGGCGCGATGGGATTATTGATGAAATGAAGAAGTCCGGCCTTCGCGGCCGCGGTGGCGCAGGCTTTCCCACGGGCATGAAATGGTCGTTTATGCCCAAAGTATCGGATGGGCGTCCCCATTACCTTGTTATCAATGCGGACGAATCGGAACCCGGAACGTGCAAAGACCGTGATATTCTGCGCCATGAACCACATAAGCTTTTAGAGGGGGCCTTGATTGCCGGTTTTGCGATGGGAGCCCACCGCGCCTATATCTATATGCGCGGCGAGTTTTTTAATGAAGGTTCGGCGATTAATCAGGCAATTCAAGAAGCCTATGATGCAGGGCTTTTGGGCAAAAATGCGGCTGGATCGGGCTGGGATTTCGATGTTGTTTTGCACCGTGGGGCAGGGGCCTATATTTGCGGTGAAGAAACGGCTTTGATTGAGAGTATCGAAGGCAAAAAAGGTCAACCGCGCAACAAGCCGCCTTTTCCGGCAGGTGCGGGTCTTTATGCGTGCCCGACGACTGTTAATAATGTGGAGACAATTGCGGTAGCGCCGACCATCTTGCGCCGTGGCGGGGCTTGGTTTGCAGGCATTGGCCGCGATGAGAAAAACACCGGTACCAAGCTGTTTTGTATCTCGGGCCATGTCAACAATCCGTGTAACGTTGAAGAATCGATGGGCATTCCGCTTAAGGAGCTCATTGAAAAACATGCGGGCGGTGTGCGTGGCGGATGGGATAATTTACTGGCAATTATTCCCGGCGGGTCGTCAACTCCCCTTCTACCGAAACATATTTGCGATACTGTTTTGATGGATTTTGATTCCCTGCGCGCAGTGCAGAGCGGCCTTGGAACAGCAGGGGTTATTGTGATGGATAAATCGACCGACATTGTCGGGGCGATTGCGCGGCTGACCCACTTCTACATGCATGAAAGCTGCGGCCAATGTACCCCCTGCCGCGAGGGCACGGGCTGGCTCTACCGGATTATGCAGCGTATGGCCAAGGGCAATGCGCGGCTCGATGAGATTGATATGCTCTTAGATTTGACCAAAGAGATCGAGGGGCATACGATCTGCGCCCACGGCGATGCTTCGGCATGGCCTATTCAAGGGTTGATGCGGCACTTCCGTCCTGAGGTGGAAAAGCGTATAATGGAATACCACATTGCTTCGCCACATGAGGCGAATGCAGCTGAATAGTGGGTTTCAATAATACCGAGAGGGCGGCATGAGTCATTTAAACGGCGGGGTATTTATCCTTTTTTTGCTGGCCCTATGCATTTTGTTCCCCGCAAAGGGCGGCGCGGCGACTTCTAAAAAGGATGATATATCCAAAAAAGAGTTTAAAGAGGCGCAGGAAGAGCGGGACGCTTACGCTGCACATATTTATGCTTCTGAATGTTATAATAATGGCAAATCCCGTATCGGAATGCAGTTCAAAAAGACGGGTGATCAGCAAAAAGACCTTGAAGGCGTTGAAAAAGCCTGTGCCTGCATGGCATCAGCCTTGATCAACGCTGTCGGCGGCAACGAAGTTATGGATTATATGGTCTTTATTAACGGGGCAAAAGAAGACAAGGGGCCAGCGCAGGCTGCCAATTCTTCCTATCTGGCGGGGGCTAGCAAAACTTCAAAAGGCGCTAAAAATGCGCAAGTTCAGAATGGCATGAAAGCGCCCAGCGTTAAGGGGTTGCCCAAGGAGCTTTCTGATAAAATCACGATGGGAATTCCCGACCCCATCAAGAGCGTCGGGGAATTCGAGCGAAATCCTGATAACCGCAAAAAATGTGGGTATTTACGTTAAAATCCCCGTTTTCTCCGCGCCTTCAATGTGCTAGGAACATCACATAACTTTTAGCGATCCTTATCTTGGGACGAAAGTCAGTGTACGATCATGCCGAAGCTTAAAATCAATAATACCGAAATTGAAGTTCCCGCTGGTACCTCAATCCTTCAGGCTGCCGAGCAGCTTGGGTATGAAATTCCCCGTTTCTGTTACCATGACCGTTTGAGCGTTCCCGCTAACTGCCGGATGTGTCTGGTTGAAGTCAAAGGTGCACCCAAGCCCGTTGCATCTTGCGCGATGGCGTGCGGCGAAAATATGGAAGTGTTTACTGATAGTTCCGTGGTTAAAAAGTCGCGCCGCGGGGTCATGGAAATGATGTTGATTAACCACCCGCTGGATTGCCCGATTTGCGATCAGGGCGGCGAATGCGATTTGCAGGATCAGGCGTTTGGTTACGGCTTTGATCGCTCGCGTTACCATGAAGATAAACGCGCCAAGCAAGATCATGATCTGGGGCCGATTGTCAAAACGGTGATGACGCGCTGTATCCAGTGCACGCGCTGCGTGCGCTTTTCGGAAGAAATTGCTGGTGTGTCGGATCTTGGTATGCTTAACCGCGGCGAGAATGCCGAAATTTCGACCTTTGTGGAGAAGGCCATTGAGTCTGAGTTGTCCGGCAACCTTGTCGATGTGTGTCCGGTTGGTGCATTGACCTCGAAGCCCTATGCCTTCACAGCGCGCCCATGGGAGCTGCGCAAAACCGAGAGCATTGATGTACATGATGCGGTGGGCAGCAATATCCGCGTTGATGCGCGGGGCGGTGAAGTCCTGCGCGTTTTGCCGCGCCTCAATGAGGATGTGAATGAGGAATGGATTTCGGACAAGACACGCCATGCGCTGGATGGTCTTAAAAAAGGCCGCCTTGATCGTCCTTATGTGCGCAATGGCGAAGGCCAGTTGATGCCTGCTTCATGGGATGAGGCGCTGCAGGTTGTGGCTGAAAAACTGAAAGTGACAAAGCCTGAGCGCATTGCCGCGATGGTTGGCGGTTTGTGTGATACTGAATCGATTGTCGCCCTTAAGGATATGATGACCGCGCTTGGCGTCAAAAATCTGGATTGCCGTACAGATGGCACCCTCTTTGATGTGTCGGAGCGTTCCGGATATATTTTCAACTCGGGTATTGCCGCGATTGAACAAGCCGATGCTATTTTGCTCGTGGGCACCAATCCCCGCTGGGAAGCGGCGATGGTCAATGCGCGTATTCGTAAAGCATGGCTCAATAAGCGCGTGAAAATCGGGTTGATCGGCGAACAAAGCAAGTTGAACTACCCTGTGACCTATATCGGTGCAGGGCCACAGAGTTTATCTGATTCTCATCCGTTTTTCGACGTGATGAAGAGTGCTCAAAAACCGATGATGATTATCGGGCAGGGTGCTTTCCTGCGTCCTGACGGTGAGGCCGTTCATGCCATGCTGCGTGAAAAAGCGATTGAACTAGACTGCATCAAAGAAGGCTGGAATGGTTTTAACGTGCTACAGCTTCATGCCTCGCGTGTGGGGGCTCTTGATGTCGGGTTTGTCCCGCAGGCCGGAGGACTTAATGCCTATGATATTCTAAACGCCAGCCAGAAAGGGGAGCTTGATGTTCTTTATTTGCTGGGCGTGGATGAGTTTAACGTGGAGGCATCACTCGGACGGGAGACGTTTGTCGTCTATCAGGGACATCACGGCGATCAAGGCGCGGCGCGCGCAGATGTGATTTTGCCGGGCGCGGCGTACACAGAAAAAGATGGTCTTTATGTGAACACGGAAGGCCGTGTGCAGATGGCGAAAAAGGTGGTCTCTCCGGTGGGTGAGGCGCGCGAAGACTGGAAAATTATTCGGGCTCTGTCGGCGCTTGTAGCTAAAGCGCTGCCCTATGATACGCTGGCGCAACTGCGGCAGCGTTTGACGGGAGAGTTTGCGCAATTTGGCAAGATTGGTGCTGCGCTTCCTGCGCCGTGGAAAAATTTTGGTAAAAAAGGTGATGTGCGTAGGCATGCCTTCCATGCCCCGATTGATAATTTCTACATGACCAATTCGATCAGTCGCTATTCGCACGTCATGGCAGAATGTACGCATCGCTTTATCACCACACACAATGCACAGGCCGCGGAGTAACCGATTATGCTCATGGATATTTTCAACTTTCTCTATGAATCGCTGGTGGTGCGCATTGTCGTTCTCTCGCTGGTTGTCATGGTGTTCGTGGCGTTTGTGACCTATGCCGAGCGTAAGGTGCTGGGCGCGATGCAGCTGCGTCAGGGGCCGATGACGGTCGGGCCTTTTGGTCTTTTGCAACCTTTTGCCGATGCGTTTAAACTTCTCTCTAAAGAGCTTATTATCCCGACGCATGCTAACCGCGCCGTATTTTATCTTGCGCCAATTCTGATTTTAACATTGGCGCTTGTCGCGTGGGCTGTGATCCCGATGTCGGCGCAGATGGTTCTGGCAGACATTAATGTTGGTGTGCTTTACCTGTTTGCGATTTCTTCGCTCGGTGTCTATGGGGTGATTATGGCGGGTTGGGCGTCCAACTCGAAATATGCTTTCCTCGGCGGGCTGCGTTCGGCCTCGCAGATGGTGTCGTATGAAGTTTCGATGGGATTGGTGATTGTCACGGTGATTTTGTGCACGGGGTCGATGAATCTCTCGGAAATCGTGACGGCTGATCGGCCGCTCTGGATGCAGATTTTGCTGTTGCCGATGTTGGTCGTATTCCTGATTTCTATTCTGGCTGAGACCAACCGTGCACCGTTTGACTTGCCAGAGGGCGAGTCGGAACTTTCGGGAGGTTTTATGGTTGAATATTCATCGGGGACGTTCGTTTTGTTTTTCCTTGGCGAATATATGAACATGGTCTTGATGTCGGCCATTACGACCGTTCTTTTCCTTGGCGGATGGTTGCCGCCGTTCGGGATTGAGGCCTTGGCCTTTGTGCCGGGTGTGATCTGGTTTGTGGCCAAGGTTGGACTTGTCCTCTTTTATTTCTTTTGGGCGCGGGCGACTTTTCCCCGTTACCGCTATGACCAATTGATGCGTTTGGGCTGGAAAGTATTTCTGCCATTCAGTTTTATCTGGGTTTTGATTGTTGCTGGAACTTTGATTTATACAGGCGCGTTGCCGCAGTAGGAAAAACATATGTCAGTGCTTCGTCAAAAAACCAGGCCCATTTTTGAAACCTCCGCTGCAGAGGGTGAAAAACTTATCTCTTTGGCAAGGGTCAGTGAGGCTGTCCACTGGAAAATTCCTTTGGGCCGCATTGGTGGGGATGTCAATGTTATTTCAAATGAATTGGCGGTTGATTTGGCAGAACATGGTTACCGCTTTGCGGCGACATCGACCAATTATATGCCACCGATGGAGCACCCTTATGGTTTACAGATTGAACTCGATATTCGCCGCTTGCATCTGATTGCCGCGTTTATGGGGGCTACCAAAATCGAGATCCCGATGTCGCGCTATGGTATCTTGAATGAGGTGTTTCAGAAGGCTGCCGATAAAATTTCAGGCGAATCTCCTGTGAAAGTTACGGTTGCTCAAGCGCCATTTCAGATGGAAGATCATTCGCGTGTTATGGTTGGCCGGCAAACAATGTTTTCTGATGGCGTTCGCGGTCTTTGGTATGTTGAGCACCTTGAAGCTCAACCTTGTGCATAGAGGAGCATTGTAAATGTCTGTTGCAAATATAGCCAAATCGTTTTTGTTGATTGAGATTGTTAAAGGAATGGCTTTAACACTTAAGTATATGTTCTTTATGCCTAGGGTGACGATTAACTACCCTTATGAGAAGGGGCCTTTGTCCCCCCGTTTTCGTGGTGAACATGCGCTGCGCCGCTATCCTAATGGTGAAGAGCGTTGTATCGCTTGTAAATTGTGCGAAGCTGTTTGTCCCGCTTTGGCGATCACCATTGAAGCAGAGCCTCGGGATGATGGTCAGCGCCGTACCACCCGCTATGATATTGATATGACAAAATGTATTTATTGCGGTCTGTGTCAGGAAGCCTGTCCGGTTGACGCTATTGTCGAAGGCCCAAATTTTGAATTCGCAACCGAAACCCGCGATGAGTTGTTTTACAATAAACAGCGTCTTTTGGAAAATGGAGACCGCTGGGAGGCTCAAATTGCTCGTAACTTGGTGTCGGTTGCGCCTTACCGCTAAAAATTGGCGTGTGATCCCGCTGCGTATCTGCTAAAATCATATCTTGTTAATCTTTAAGATGTAGCATGAAATGTCTGGTATATGGGGCGGCATGTCAAACGAAGTTAAGCAATTTCAAATTCCACAGTCTCTTATAGAAAACGGTTCGCCCGAGATGCAGAGCATCTTGTTAATGATGGGGGCGATGAAGGAGCAGCTTGACGGAATGGAGCGCTTTGTCCGCCGCCGTTTTGATGAAATTTCTATGGAAATCAATGCGACGTCCCAACAGCTGGATATGGCTGAGGAAGGGCTTGGTTCACGTTTTTCTGAAATTTTGAATTCGCTTTCTGCCATTTCTTTTCAGGGGGGCGGGATTACGGCTGCCAATACCGGAGTAGAGCTGGAAGCGGTCATTATGGACACGGAAGAAGCTGCCAACAAAATTCTCGATGCGGCTGATCGCATCTCGCAGCGTTTGCGCAGTCAGGAGTCCGGTTCAGGGGAAGAAGGCCGTGCGGTTTTTTTAGATGATACGCGGAAGGACGTGCAGGAAATATTGATGGCGTGTACCTTCCAAGATTTGGCGGGCCAACGTATCCGCAAGACGCTCGAGAGCTTGGAACTTATCGAGACGCAGATTTCTACAACGCTTAATAAATTGGGTATCGAGGCGAAGGCCGACCCGATGAAAGGCGGCATTCGCGATTCCACAGAGAATCATGCAACCTCACAGGCTGATATTGACGCGTTGTTTGGTTAACGCCCTTAATCCCTCATTTTTCGTTTTTATGTAATTTATACTTCTGCCAAATATGCAGAAGCCTCTGTCTGTCTGTTTTTCTCTTGTAAAGTTGGTTGTTGGGAACCCATATAAATTTTGGGAGATGTCTTGCTTAAATTCCTGTAACGCATTAGAAAAGTGATGCTTTAGAGCCAACTTTTACCGATAGAGTCGTTTCATGCTCGGATCTTTCGTTTTTTTCGCGTTTTCAGCGGTATTACTGATGAGTGCCCTGATGGTCATTACGGCCAAAAACCCTGTGCACTCGGTACTTTTCCTTATTCTGGCTTTTTTTAATGCTGCGGGCTTGTTTGTCCTGCTTGGTGCCGAGTTTGTGGCGATGATTTTGGTGATTGTTTATGTGGGCGCGGTTGCTGTCCTGTTCCTGTTCGTCGTGATGATGCTTGATATTAATTTTGCCGAACTACGTAAGGGAGCCATGCATTACGTGCCCTTGGGACTTGTTCTGGGCGCCATCCTTTTAACCGAATTGATCGTCGTTTATCAGGTATGGCCGGAAATGCCTGCCGCCACTGTTGCTGTGGCTGATGCGCCTGATAACTCGAAGGCTTTGGGGCAGGTACTGTACACAGATTATGTGTTTCCTTTTCAGGTTTCGGGCCTGATTTTGCTGGTAGCAATGATTGGGGCGATTGTGTTGACGCTCCGGCAGCGTAGTGGCGTTTTACGCCAGAACATCGGCTCACAGGTCGAGCGTAAAATTTCGGATGTACTGGAAATCAAGAGAGTTTCTGTCGGGACGGGAGTAGATCATGTTTGAGGTCGGGTTGTTTCATTATCTGGTGCTCGCGGGCCTTTTGTTCACGATCGGAGTGTTCGGGATTTTTCTCAACCGTAAGAACGTGATTGTGATTTTGATGTCGATTGAGCTGATGCTGCTCTCGGTCAATATTAATTTCGTCGCTTTTTCAAGTTTTCTGCATGACCTTACCGGTCAAGTCTTCACCATGTTTATCCTGACCGTTGCCGCTGCTGAGGCGGCCATCGGTCTTGCCATTCTGGTGTCGTTCTTCCGGAACAAAGGGTCGATTGCGGTTGAAGATATTTCAGCATTAAAAGGGTAGCCTTACAATGGAATATTTAGCTGTATTTGCTCCACTTATCGCTTTTGTGCTTGCTGGGCTTTTGGGGCGGCGCTTTGGGGACAGTTTTTCGCAGGCGGTGACGTGTATCGGCGTGATGCTTGCGGCTGGGGTTTCGGCCTCGTTGTTCAATTCGGTTGTGATTGAAGGGCATACGCATGTTCTTCATGTCATGACGTGGATGACCGTCGGAGATTTCTCGGTTGATTGGGCTTTGCGGATTGATCAACTCGCCGTCATTATGATGTGCGTGGTCAATATTGTGTCTTCGTGCGTCCACATATATTCGCTCGGTTATATGAGCCATGATGAGAGTCAGTCGCGCTTTATGGCGTATCTCTCGCTCTTTACCTTTGCCATGCTGATGTTGGTTACATCCGATAACCTCTTGCAGCTTTTCTTTGGCTGGGAAGGGGTGGGGTTGGCGTCGTATCTTCTCATCGGGTTCTGGTACGAGAAGCCTTCGGCAAACGCCGCGTCAGTCAAGGCATTTATCGTCAACCGTGTGGGTGATCTTGGTCTGACGCTCGGTATTATGACGGCTTTTGTGATATTTGGAACGGTTCAGTTTGACGGTATTTTTGATCAGGTAACAGATAAGGCCCATGATAATTTCCAGTTTTTTGGCTATGAAATTCATGCGCTGACCCTGATGTGTTTGCTGCTGTTTGTCGGAGCCGTCGGTAAATCTGCGCAGCTTGGGCTTCATACTTGGTTGCCGGATGCGATGGAAGGGCCAACTCCGGTATCTGCGCTTATCCACGCTGCGACAATGGTGACGGCGGGTGTATTCCTCGTGGCGCGGTTTTCACCTGTTTATGAATATGCACCGGATGCCTTGATGGTGGTATGTATTCTCGGGGCGTGTACGGCGTTTGTGGCGGCAACTATTGGTATGACTCAGTTTGATATAAAACGCGTGATTGCTTATTCGACCATGTCGCAGCTTGGCTATATGTTCTTTGCTTTGGGTGTGTCGGCCTATTCGGCGGCGATGTTTCACCTTGTAACGCATGCGTTTTTTAAAGCACTGTTGTTTTTAGGTTCGGGTTCCGTGATTCACGCTATGTCGGGCGAACAAGATATGCGCAAGATGGGCGGTATCTGGAAACTTGTTCCGGTGACCTATATTATGATGTGGGTTGGTTCGCTCGCCTTGGCTGGGGTGCCTTTCTTTGCGGGATATTATTCTAAAGATCTGATCCTTGAATCGGCGTGGGCCTCGGGCACACCGTGGAGTGAATTTGCCTATTGGATGGGAATTGCTGCCGCCTTTATGACGGCATTTTATAGCTGGCGGTTGATTATCATGACGTTTCATGGGAAGCCGCGGGCAGATCACCATGTCATGGAACATGTGCATGAATCGCCTGCTGTGATGCTTATTCCTCTGGTGGTGCTGATGCTGGGTGCATTGTTTTCGGGGGCGGCCCTTTATGGCGGTTTTGCCGGATTGCCGCATGAGGAAGTGGCAAAATCTCATTCGGAAGTAAAAGAGATAGAAGAAGAGATAGCCGAAGCCACAGAAGATCAGATGGAACATATTGTTGCCGATGATGCGGATGCAGCAATTCATGAAAGTGAATGGAACAAGGAAGCTTTCTTTGGCAAGAGCCTTAAAGTTCTTCCTGAAAATGACTCAGTGGCCAAAGCTCACCATGTAGCGGAGTGGGTTAAATTGCTCCCGACATTGATTGGTGTGTTGGGGATTGCTTGTGGCTATCTCGCGTATATGTTCATCCCCTCTATTCCGGCGACGGTTGTGCGGATGTTTGCACCGCTTCATGCGCTCTTTTTCCGCAAATGGTATTTTGATGAAATTTATGACGCCGTGTTTGTTAAACCGGCCTCCATGATTGGGCGTTATTTCTGGCATATTGGCGACCGCATCTTGATTGATGGCTTGGGGCCAAATGGTTTTGCTGCACTGAGCCGGAAATGGGGCGAAGTTTTCTCTCGTTTCCAGAGCGGTTTTGTTTATCAGTATGCTTTCATGATGATGATCGGTGTGGTCGCACTCGTGACGTGGATTGCCTATACTATCGGTTTGTTTAAGGATTTCTGAACATGCATGATCTTCCTATTCTCTCCCTGATGACGTTTCTGCCGCTGCTGGGGGCGCTTTTTCTGCTTCTCCTACAAGGAGATGACGAACGTATTGCCGCGAAGTCGCGTGTAGTGGCTTTTCTGGTGTCGGGGCTGACGTTTCTATTGTCGCTTGCTGTTTTGGTTAACTTTGATCCGGTTAATCCTGACATGCAGTTTGCCGAGAAGGTAATCTGGTTTGCCGATATGGGGATTTCCTATCATATGGGGATCGATGGGGTGTCGCTTTTCTTTGTGCTGCTTTCGACCTTGCTCACGCCGATTTGTGTTCTGGCGAGTTGGTATGGGATTACATCCCGTGTGCGCGAGTATATGGCCGCGTTTCTGCTGCTTGAAACCTTTATGATCGGCACGTTCTGTGCGCTGGATGCTGTGCTGTTTTATCTCTTCTTTGAAGGAGTGCTCATCCCGATGTTTGTGATTATCGGGGTATGGGGCGGTGCGCGGCGTGTCTATTCGGCATTCAAGTTCTTCCTTTATACGTTGCTGGGTTCTGTTTTGATGCTGGTGGCGATGATCACCATGATCGTGCAAGCTGGAACCGCGGATATTCCATCCCTGATGGCCTATCATTTTGATGCGGATCTCCAAATTTGGCTGTGGCTTGCGTTTTTTGCCAGTTTTGCGGTCAAGATGCCGATGTGGCCTGTACATACATGGCTTCCTGATGCCCACGTCGAGGCTCCAACTGCCGGATCGGTTATTCTGGCCGGTGTACTCCTGAAAATGGGTGGGTACGGGTTCTTGCGGTTCTCTTTACCGATGATGCCGGATGCATCGGCGATGTTTGCTCCGATGGTTTTTGGGTTGAGCGTTGTTGCGATTATCTATACGTCGCTGGTGGCGCTGGTGCAGCAGGACATGAAAAAGATGATTGCCTATTCATCGGTGGCGCATATGGGGTTTGTAACCCTCGGTATTTTTACCCTCAATTTGCAGGGAATCAGCGGCGCGGTCTTCCAGATGATCAGCCATGGAGTGGTGTCGGCGGCGCTCTTCCTGTGTGTCGGGGTGGTGTATGAGCGTCTTCATACTCGCGATCTGGGCCGTTATGGCAACTTATCGCGCAACATGCCGATTTATGCCACGGTGTTTGTGATCCTGATGCTCGGTTCGGTCGGGTTGCCTGCTACGTCTGGATTTGTTGGCGAGTTTCTGGCGCTGCTTGGTGCGTACAAAGTTGATACGGTTGTTGCCACTTTGGCGGCAACCGGTGTTGTTCTTGGGGCTACCTATATGCTTCTTCTCACCCGCAAGCTGGTGTTCGGGCCACGTGTGAATGAAGATGCCGCAGGGATGCTTGATCTTGATTTGCGCGAGAAACTCTATTTTCTGCCGCTGGTCATTCTTGTGCTGTGGATGGGTGTGGCACCGAATTATATTCTCGACCGCGTGACTCCAGCGCTTGAGAAGATTGTTTCTGAATATCAGATGGATGTGGCTGATCACAAATAGTAGGGATAACAGGTTATGACTCAAACATTTCAAAATGCCGATGCGTTTAGCTGGTTTGCAATCCTTCCGGTACAGGCGGAACTTTTTCTGGCAGTTGGTGGTCTTTTGTTGCTGATGGCGGGGGCTTTCTGGGGAAAGGCCAAAGCTGGCGCGGTGATGAGCTGGTCCTTGGTTGCTATTGCTATCTCTTTGTTGGCTGTGGTGAGTGATATTTATTCGGGTCGTAGCAATTCGCCAGTTGATACACTTGGCGGGATGTTGATTGCTGATGACTTTTCCAACTGGATGAAGCTGATGATACTTGGCGGGGTGGGTGTTTCGCTCCTTTTGTCCGTGCAGTGGCTTAAGGAAAATAACCTCTTCACGTTTGAATACCCGTTGCTGGTGTTATTTTCTGGTGTGGGGATGCTCTTTATGGTGTCGGCCAATAATTTGCTGGCCCTTTATGTGTCGCTTGAGCTTTCCTCCCTGTGTCTTTATGTGCTGGCGTCAATCAACCGCGATAATCTGTTTTCGTCGGAGGCAGGTCTTAAATATTTTATTCTCGGCGCACTTTCATCTGGGCTCTTGCTTTTCGGTATATCTCTTGTTTACGGGTATACGGGTTCTATTTCCTACGCCGAAATTGCGAGCGTTTTGGGCGGTGCATCGGTGCGGCCTTTGGGCGCTTTGGTCGGGATGGTGTTTATTCTGGCAGGGATTGCCTTTAAAATTTCGGCGGTTCCTTTTCATATGTGGACACCGGATGTGTATCAGGGGGCACCTACACCTGTGACGGCGCTGTTTGCAATCGTACCGAAAGTGGCGGCGTTTGCTTTGCTCATCCGTCTTTTGACGGGGCCGTTTATGCCTTTGAGTGCGGAGGCCAACCAGATTTTGGTGTTTGTGTCGGTGGCGTCCATGGTGCTTGGCGGGTTTGCCGGACTCGTACAAAATAATGTGAAACGTCTTTTGGCGTATAGCTCAATTGCTAATATGGGCTATGCCTTGCTGGGGCTTCTTTCCGGTACGCCCGAAGGTGTGGCTGCAGTCATTATTTACCTTGGCATTTATATGGTGACGGTTGCGGGTGTTTTTGCTGTTTTGATGACGCTGCGCCGGAACGGGCAGGCGCTTGAGGACGTCAAGGATTTAGCGGGTCTTTCCGTGTCCTCGCCGATGAAGGCTTATGCCATGGCGGCCTTGCTTTTCTCGATGAGTGGTATTCCGCCTCTGGCTGGCTTTTTTGGAAAGCTGTTTGTGTTTCAAGCGGCGGTGTCGGCGGGTTATTTTGCGGTGGCTGTGATCGGTGTGCTCTCCTCGGTAGTGGGTGCCTATTATTACCTGCGCCTGATTAAGGTCATGTTCTTTGATGAGCAAGTGGAGGCTCTTGAGCCGTGCTCGTCGCGTTCACGGCGGATAGTGGCTTTGGCGGCTCTTGCTTTTGTTGTTCTTTTTACCATTTTGCCGAACGCGCTTTTAGCGCATGCGCAGCTTGCTGCGGGTTCGCTCTTTCCTTAAGCTATGATTTCCGGTTGGGATGTTTACCGCTTTGATACCTTGTCCAGTACGCAGGACAAGGCGCGGGAGTTGTCAGGAGAGGCACGTGAGGGCAAGCCCTTTGCTGTGATGGCGGATATGCAGACAGCAGGACGGGGCCGTTCGGGGCGGACGTGGTCGTCATTGCGCGGTAACTTGTTGTGCACCTTGTGTTTGCCGGAGATGGATTTCCCGATCAAGGATGCCGGATGGTATTCCTTTCTTTCGGCTGTTGCTCTCACGGATACACTCGACCAACTTGGTTTTGATAATGATGCTTACACGCTGCGTCATAAATGGCCCAATGATATTCTGGTTGATGGACGGAAATTATCGGGCATTTTGCTTGAGAGCAGGCTCGGCTCTGGTGGCAAGCTTAAACATCTCTTCATCGGCATAGGGGTTAATCTTCAGCATGCACCGGAGGGGGCGGCTAATCTGTCCCATCTTTTGGGAAGGGTGATTACGCCTGACGACTTCCTCGAAAGTTATATTCGCTCTTTTGAAGTCAATCAGGCCGCAATGCTTGATCAGGGGTTTTCGCCGATTCGTAGCAAGTGGCTTGATCGGGCTTATGGGTTGGGTGAAAAACTGCAGGTGCGCCTTGTCACCGAAGCGTTTAACGGGACATTTGACGGGCTTGAGGATGATGGCGCTCTTCGTGTGCTGATCGAAGGAGAGAGTAAGCCGCGTATTGTGCATGCTGGAGATGTATTTTTTGGAAAGGATGGTTGTCATGCTGCTTGCTATTGATGCTGGCAACACGAATATTGTGTTTGCCTTGTATGAAGGCGACGTGAGGCGCGCTATGTGGCGCTGCAAGACTGATTCTGGGCGTAGTAGCGAGGAATATTTATCGTTTTTGCTTCCACTTTTCGATATGGCTGATGTTGATTTAGTCCAAGTTGAAGATGTCATTATTTCGTCGGTGGTACCGGATGCCAATTTTGCATTGGAAGGATTTGTCCGTCTATGTTTCGGGCGGAGGGCTATTTTTATCGGGCGTGATGTGCTGGATTACGGCATTGACATTCGTATTGACCGCCCTTCGGAGCTTGGCGCTGACCGCATTGTAAATACGGTAGCTGTCCTTCAGCATTATAAACCTCCTGCCATTGTGGTTGATTTTGGAACGGCAACGACGATTGATGTTGTTGATGATAACGGAGCCTTTGCTGGCGGAATTATTGCGCCGGGGGCGAATTTGTCGCTGGCCGCTCTTCATATGGCGGCGGCTAAACTCCCTAAAATATCCATCGGCAAGCCCGTCAAGGTTATTGCTACCAATACAGTTGATGCTATGCAGTCGGGTGTTTATTGGGGGTATGTGGGACTGGTTGAGGGGATTATTACTCGTATGATCCACGAGATGGGCTACACGCCTTTTGTCATTGCAACTGGCGGGCTTGCTCCGCTTTTCAAGGAAGCGATCCCCGCTATTGATGTGATTGACGAAGAATTGACCCTCAAAGGGCTTTTGAGCATTTACCTGCGCCTTAAAAGCCATTAGATTGCCCCTATGAGCACAGCACAAAAAGTCGATCACCATACATTTTCTTCCGGTTTTTACTTTATCCCCCTAGGCGGAAGTGAAGAGTTCGGTATCAATTTCAACCTTTATGCCTGTGATGGGAAGTGGGTTATTTTTGATTGCGGGATCGGATTTGCCGATCACCGTTTCCCTGGGATTGATATTTTACTGCCTGATCCTGATTTTATTGAGAATTACCAGCAGGATTTGCTGGGACTTGTTATTACCCATGCGCATGAAGACCATGTGGGGGCGGTGCCTTATCTGTGGCCGCGCCTGAAATGCCCCATATATTGCACCCCGTTTACGGCGGCTGTATTGCGCGCTAAACTCAATGAGTATCCCAATTGTAAAAATGTGCCGATTATCGAGATTGATCCTGATGTTCCGGTTGATCTGGCACCATTTCACCTTGATTTTATCCATATGGCCCACTCGATCCCGCAAGCGGTTTCAACCGTAATTGAAACGCCCTATGGTCGCGTCTTGCACAGTGGTGACTGGAATCTTGATCCCACACCTGTGATTGACGAACCTGCTGATATTTCCAAGCTCAAAGCAGCCGGAGAGAAGGGGATTCTTGCTTACGTAGGGGATTCAACCAATTCACCTTCGCCGGGGCGTGCGGGAACGGAACAGGAAGTTATCAGTGGCCTTGAGCATGTGTTTGCGCAAGCCGAAGGACGTATTCTGGTTACAATCTTTGCCTCCAACATTGGACGTGTTCAGAGCATCTGTCAGGCTGCGCATAAGGTCGGGCGGAGTGTATGCCTGCTGGGCCGATCGCTACACCGTATGGTGTCGAATGCAGTGGCCTGCGGGTATCTCAAGGATATTCCCGATTTTATTCCCGAGGAAGATTTGCCGCTTATTCCAGCCAGCAATATCTTGATGATCGTTACGGGGTCACAAGGTGAAACACAGGCGGCGCTTGCGCGCATTGCGCGAGGTGATTGGCGCGAGATCAAGCTCGGTAAGGGCGATATGGCGGTTTTTTCGTCAAAGGCTATCCCTGGGAACGAGAAAGATATTAACGCGGTTAAAAATCATCTGAGCGCGTCCAAGGTGCGTGTGGTGGATACGCATAATGCCGGTGTGCGTATTCATGTGTCTGGCCACCCATATGCTGACGAGGTCAAGGACATGCTGGGATGGATCAGGCCGCAGGTGGTTATTCCCGTTCATGGCGAGAGGATGATGCTGGAGGCGCAGGCGAATATTGCCCATTCGCTGGGTATCATGAATACAATTATTCCGAGTAATGGATCGGTAATCCGTTTGGCACCAGGTTTGCCGGAGGTGATCGATCATGTCCCCGCAGGTGCACTGGCTGTTGAACCGCAGCGCATTGTTTCTTCCGCGCATAAGGCGATTTCGGAGCGCCGCAAACTTCAATATTCAGGTGCGGCGCATATCACGGTTGTGATTGATAAGGCATTACGTTTGAAATCGCCGCCGCAGATTACATTGATCGGTCTTATCGATCATGATGATGAGGGTGAGATGGATGTTGTGGGAGATGTCGAGGTGGAAATCGAAAGCACTGTGGCAGAGGCCCGCGAAGACGGGATTACCGATCCGATGCGAATTGAGGAAGACATCAGGGTGAATTGCCGGAGGCTCCTCAATCAGGTATTCGGATTCAAACCCAAAGTTTCCGTTCATATGGTGATTGTTTAGTTAGGTAAAATGGGTATTGTTAGCGGCATTGTTGTTTTTATCATGATTTGGTGGGTTACGCTCTTTGCGGTTCTGCCGTGGGGAGTCCGTCCGTCCGAGGCTCCTGTGCCTGGAGAATTTGGTGGCGCTCCTGAAAAACCGCTTTTACTCAAAAAAGTTATCGCTACAACCCTTATTTCTGTGGTCTTATGGTGTGTTGTTTATGGACTGATTGACGCAAATGTCATAAGTTTCCATGAGATGGCCCGCGAGATGGCGGAACAAGATTTGCAAATGGAGAAAAGTAAATGATCAAGCGTTTTGGGCTTATGGCAGTTGTTATCGGGATGGGTGCAGTTATCGCGGCGTTGCCAGCCAGTGCTGCTGAAAAGGGCGGTAACGCCGAAAAAATCCTTTGCAGCAAAACAGCAGACTATGTTGCTGGTGTTGATGTAAACGGTAATCCTGTGGCACCCGCCGATTTACCAACTCGTTTGTCGGATGACAGTAATCCGCTTGTTTTGCCGCTCACTCTTGATCTTGCGCAGCGTTTGACGGGTGCTCAGGTGCCGGAAGGCGCCAAGATGGATGCCGTGATGGGCGAGATTAAGATTCATAAGGATGGCGTAGTTGAGTTTGATGGCCAGAACATCACGCAACGCGTGGCAGAATTCTGCGGAGCTGTTCCGGTGGGGCAGTACCAGACCCTCAAACCTGCAGCTGAACCCGTTGCGGGGAGTGTAGTCATGTCCACCACCGGGCCCCAGCCTGAGGTTAAATACGAAATTCAGCGTGAAACAGTAAACATGTCACGCTAAAGTTTGTGACATTGTCACAGGCATCACATTAAACCCGAAAGAGGATTTTTATGACCCAGTCATCAGCACAGGCTGGAAAGCCTGCTTCCAAAGCTGCCCCACGTACAGCCATTACCCCTACGCGGGCCGAGAATTTTCCTGAATGGTATCAGGAAGTGATTAAGGCCGCCGATCTTGCTGAAAATTCGCCCGTGCGCGGCTGTATGGTCATCAAACCCCATGGTTATGCTTTGTGGGAAAACGTGCAGCGGTCGCTTGATGATCTTATTAAGCGTGAGGGGGTACAGAATGCTTATTTTCCACTCCTTATCCCTTTGAGCTTTATCTCGCGTGAGGCGGACCATGTTGATGGTTTTGCCAAAGAGTGTGCTGTTGTCACGCACCACCGCCTTGAAAAAGGCGCTGATGGCAAACTTGTTCCAGCTCCTGATGCGCAGCTTGAAGAACCCTTTGTTATTCGTCCGACATCAGAGACGATTATAGGTGATTCAATGGCCAAGTGGGTTCAGTCGTACCGCGATATGCCGCTGCTCCTTAACCAGTGGTGCAATGTGATGCGGTGGGAAATGCGCACGCGAATGTTTTTGCGCACATCCGAATTTTTGTGGCAGGAAGGCCATAATGCCTTCGAGACGGCAGATCAGGCAAACCTTGATGCGCGTAAAATGCTTGAGGTTTATAACGAGATGTACGAAAATTTCATGGCTATTCCCGGCTTTAAGGGTGAGAAGACCGCCGATGAACGTTTCCCTGGTGCCATCCATTCCTACACCATTGAAGCGATGATGCAGGATGGCAAAGCGCTGCAGGCCTGTACGTCACACAATCTTGGCCAGAATTTTGCGCGCTCGTGCGGTATTAAATTCCAAGGACGTGATGGCTTGGAACATTATGCGCATACGACATCGTGGGGACTTTCGACGCGCTCTATCGGCGGTTTGATTATGACCCACAGTGATGATGATGGTTTGATTTTACCGCCGCGTCTTGCGCCGCAACAAGTTGTAATCCTGCCGATTGTCAAGGATGATGGTAATTCTTCTAGTGTGATGGAGGCCTGTCATAAACTTGCCGCTCAGCTTAAAGAGATAGGCGTACGGGTTATGGTTGATGCATCGGAGGCGCGTGCGCCGGACAAGATGTGGGCTGCCATCAAGAAGGGTGTTCCGGTGCGTGTTGAGATTGGTGCGCGTGAGGTGGAGCAGGGTACACTCACCCATACTCGCCGTGATGTGGGGCGCGAGTCAAAAACAACCTGTTCGATGACTGAGTTTTTGGGAACTATCAAGCCGTTGCTCGATACAATTCATACATCCATGTATGATAAGGTGATGCGGGCAACACGGTCGCGGGTGCAAAATGTTGTTACGCTCGATCAGGTTAAATCCTTCTTTACCGAAGGCGAAGGTGGTTTTGCACGGATGCCGATTGAAATGCTGGATAATGAAGATTACCAGATTTTCAAAAAAGATAACTCGCTTTCGTCGCGTTGTCTGCCCTTCGAAGATGAAGGCAGTATGGTCTTGATCGGAAAGTCGTATTGATGCTGAAAAGAATCCTCTCACTTCTGGGTATGTTAGGGGCGCTCGGGGCTGGTGTAGCCTCCGCGCAACCTCCACGCAGCTTGAATGAGCAGGATTTTACGCAGGCTTATGTTGAGTATCTTGCCGCCAAACGGCCTGATCTTACGCTTGAGATGGTGCGGCCGCTTGAAATTAAAGCAAAAACACTTGAGCGTGATTTTGGAACGCTTTTCCTTCATAATGTTTATGCCCTTTATCGGCAGGATCCGAGCCGCAAGGACGAACTTTTTACCAAATATGCGGCATCGATATTCGATCACGCGCAGGAGCCTCCGGTTTCACTTGAAACGCTGGTTGCGGTGGTGAAGGCCAAGGATTGGGTGGAGGATATGGATCGTGTTACGATGGGAACAGAGGGCAAGGGCTTTCATATTCTTTCGGAACCGATTAGCAGTGATCTTTTTATTGTTTATGCAACAGATACGCCGAACTCTGTAACCTACCAAGACCGCGAAAAAATTCTAGCGCTGGAGCCATTGTTTGCAAAGGTCAAGGAAAAGGGCATTGAAAACTTGCGGGATGTGGTTGGTGCGTACACATTTGAGCCTGTTGAACGTGGGGTTTATCAGTTGAGATCAGCGGGTGGGGATTATGATTCGTCTGTGCCACTTCTTCCCGAGGCGTTTGATAAATTCCCCGAAAAAAATAACAATGGGGAGGTTGTTTTTGCTATCCCTTCGCGCAATATCCTGATTGCGACACGCTCTTCCAACAAAGAGGGGATTGCCTTTATGCATGAGTTGACACAGAAGATATATTCAACAGATCCTTACTTCGTGAGCTCCTCGCTTTTTACTATCAAGAATGGCGTGTGGGATGTTTACAAGGAATAAAGCTCAGGTGCGCGGTTAGTATGTATTCACCTTTTGAAATGATGATGGCGTTTCGGTATTTGCGGGCGCGTAAGGCGGAAGGGTTTGTTTCCGTCATTACAGCTATTTCTTTTACGGGGATTATGCTGGGTGTGGCAACGCTTATCATTGTTATGTCGGTGATGAATGGATTCCGTACCGAGCTGATTGGCCGTATTTTAGGGCTTAATGGTCACTTGAATATATTTAATCAGGGTAGTTATCTTGAGGATTATGAGGGACTTCAACGCTCTGTTTCCAATGTGGATGGGGTGGCCTCTGTTTCTCCTGTTGTTGAAGGTCAAGTGCTGATTACGGCTAATGGTCAGGCTGCGGGGGCTATTGCGCGCGGCTTTACGCAGGATTATCTGGCGGTGAAGCCGCTTCTTTCTGCCTCAATTACAGAGGGTTCTGTCACAGATTTTACAGGGAATAGCGTTGGCATCGGTGTGAAGATGGCCGAGCGGTTTCATCTTCGCATCGGCGATATGCTTACCCTCATGGCACCCAAGGGACGGGCTAGCCCGTTTGGGACAATTCCGCGCACGGCGCAGTATCGCGTGGGCCTTATTTTTGATGTGGGTATGTACGAATATAATTCCGGCTATGTATTCATGCCTATTAATGGCGCACAAAAATTCTTCCAGATGCCCGAAAATTCTGCCTCTATTTTGGAGGTGATCAGTACGGACGTCAATAAAGTGGAGAGGATCAAGGAAGATATTTCCGTGGTTCTGGATGGGCGTGCTGGCGTTTACGACTGGCGTGATTCCAACGCCAGTTTCTTCGGGGCCTTACAGGTCGAGCGCAATGTGATGTTTCTGATCTTGACGTTGATTATTCTGGTGGCAGCGCTCAATATCATTTCAAGCATGGTGATGCTGGTCAAAGATAAGGGACGGGACATTGCCATTATGCGGACGATGGGGGCTTTCCGCTCCTCAATCATGAAGATTTTTATGCTGGCGGGGGCGAGTGTGGGCGTTTTGGGAACAGCCTGCGGCGCGGCGCTCGGCATTTCCTTTGCGCTTAATATTGAAAGTATCCGGCAGGCTATCCAAAGTTTGACAGGAACGCAGCTCTTTTCGGATGAAATTTATTTTCTTTCAAAGCTTCCTGCTGAGATCGATTGGGTTGAAGTTACTTTAGTGGTTTCTATGGCGCTGGTTCTCACGATTGCTGCGACGGTTTATCCCGCGTGGCGGGCGTCAAAACTTGATCCGGTGGAGGCGCTGCGCTATGAGTAGTGAATTTCCTGCTGTCAATCACGGACAAATAATTCTCGGCGCGCATGACCTTGAGAAAACGCACCATCAGGGCGACGAAAACCTGACGATTTTTCGTGATATTTCCTTGTCGCTTCATGCGGGTGAGATTGTAGGGCTGGTTGGCCCATCAGGGGCGGGGAAATCGACGCTTTTGCAGATGCTTGGGATTCTCGATAAGCCGACGGCGGGAAAAATTTTTATTCAGGGACGTGATGTTGTGGGGCTTTCCGATGAGGAGAGGACGCTTATTCGCCGGGAATATCTGGGGTTTGTGTATCAGTTTCATTTTTTGCAGCCTGAATTCTCCGCCGAAGAAAATGTAATGATCCCGCAGATGATTGCCGGTGTTGAAAAATCAAAAGCACAGAAAAAAGCCCGCCAACTTCTTGACCAGATGAGTTTGTCGCACCGCTATCATCACCGCCCTGCGCGGCTTTCGGGTGGTGAGCAGCAACGCGTTGCGATTGCACGAGCGCTGGCCAATAATCCGCGTTTGATTTTTGCCGATGAGCCAACGGGAAATCTTGATCCCAAGACCGCCGATTTTGTGTTTGATATGTTGGTAGAACGGGTGAAACTCCTTGGAATGGGGGCCTTGATTGCTACGCATAATATGGATCTGGCGCGGCGAATGGATCGTGTTCTGGAACTTCAGGACGGACAGCTGCGGGAGGCGTAATTATGGACGCTCAAGCGGCAGAAAAACCCACTCAGTTTATCCACCTTCATGTGAATTCTGCCTACTCGCTTGCCGAAGGGGCTATTCCGGTCAAAAGCCTTGTCAAATCTTGCGTAAAAATGGGTATGCCTGCAGTGGCGATTACCGATTCTGGCAATGTGTTCGGGGCAATGGAGTTCTCACTCGAAGCCAGTAAGTCAGGTCTTCAGCCGATTATCGGGGCGCGTATCCTTGTCGGGGATGAAGGATTTCATCTAGTGCTACTTGTGCAATCGGAAGAAGGGTATCTCAATCTTTCTGAAATTCTGACGCGGTCATTTCTTCAATCGGATGGGATTGCTGAGCCGCGCAGTAGCTGGGATATTTTGCGTGAATTTTCGCAAGGGCTTATTTGTCTCTCTGGCGGGATCAAGGGGCCTGTGGAGCAGGCGATTATTGCACGTCAACCAGAGGAGGCAGAAGGGCAGTTACGCCGCCTTCACGAAATTTTTGGCGACCGGTTTTATATTGAGCTTCAGCGCCATGATGATCCGCAGGAAGACCAGATTGAGGATGATCTGATCGCATTGGCTTATGCGCATGATGTCCCACTGGTGGCAACGAATGATTGTTATTTTCCATCGGCTGATTTTTATCTGGCGCATGATGCGTTGCTGTGCATTGCCGGTGGACGGTATATTTCTGAAGAAGATCGCCGCCGCGTTACACCACATCACTATTTAAAATCTGCCGAAGAGATGATTGAGCTTTTCGCTGATTTGCCGGAAGCGGTTGTGAATACGGTTGTGATTGCTCGGCGTTGCCATTATTTTCTGTCGGTTGTAAAACCTATCCTGCCACCTTTTGTAACCGAGAGCGGGCGCAGTGAAGTGGACGAGCTTAAGGCGCAGGCGGAAGAAGGTTTGCGCTGGAGGCTTGAGCATTATGTGATAACTGCCGATATGGATGAGGCGTCACGTCAGGCCGTTACACAAAAATATTTTGATCGGCTTGTTTTCGAACTTGAGACGATTGTAAAAATGGGCTTTCCTGGGTACTTCCTTATCGTGTCGGATTTTATCAAGTGGGCCAAGGGCCATGATATTCCGGTAGGGCCTGGTCGTGGATCCGGTGCGGGTTCGGTAATTGCGTGGGCGCTTAAAATTACCGACCTTGACCCGCTGCGTTTTAATTTGCTGTTCGAACGCTTTCTTAACCCCGAGCGGGTGTCCATGCCGGACTTTGACGTTGATTTTTGTCAGGACAGGCGTGACGAGGTAATCCGCTATGTACAAGGTAGGTATGGTCGCGACCATGTGGCGCAAATTATCACCTTTGGTAAACTCCAAGCGCGCGCTGTGGTACGCGATGTGGGCCGTGTTTTGCAAATGCCTTACGGGCAGATTGATAAAATCGCCAAGATGATTCCTGCTAACCCTGCCAATCCGGTTACGCTCGAAGAGGCTTTGGATGCCGATGCTGATCTTCGGGCGCAGCGCAGTGACGAGCAGATTGACAGGCTTATTACCATCGCCTTGCAGCTCGAAGGGCTTTACCGTCACGCCTCCACCCATGCGGCTGGAGTGGTCATTGGCGACAGACCACTGCAAGAACTTGTACCACTTTATCGCGACCCGCGTTCGGATATTCCAGCGACTATGTTCAATATGAAGTATGTCGAGCAGGCGGGGCTTGTTAAATACGACTTTCTGGGTCTGAAAACTCTCACGGTCATTAAGAAGGCGGTAGATTTTATCCGCCGCGCTCAGGGAATTGACATCGAGATTTTAAAAATCCCCCTTGATGACAAAAAAACCTATGACATGATTTCGGATGGCCATAGTGTTGGGGTGTTCCAGCTTGAAAGTGCGGGGATGCGCGATACACTCAAAAAGATGCGCCCCAACCGCTTCGAGGATATTATCGCTTTGGTGGCGCTCTACCGCCCGGGGCCGATGGATAATATTCCGACCTATATTGATGTCAAAGAGGGCCGACAAAAGCCTGATTATCTGCACCCCAAACTCCAGCCGATGCTCGAGGAAACGTATGGCATCATGGTGTATCAGGAACAGGTGATGCAGGCTGCACAAATTCTGGCAGGATACACGCTTGGCGGGGCGGATTTGCTGCGCCGTGCCATGGGTAAAAAAATCAAAGAGGAGATGGATGCGCAGCGCGCTTTGTTTGTCGAGGGTGCGGGCAAGCATTCCGGCGTGTCCCCCGAGAGGGCCACCGAAATTTTCGAGATTATCGAGAAGTTTGCGGGTTACGGTTTCAATAAATCCCACGCGGCAGCCTATGCGCTGGTTGCGTACCAGACGGCGTGGCTCAAGGCCAATTATCCGGTCGAATTTATGGCTGCTTCCATGACGCTCGATATGGGGAATACCGACAAGCTTGCTGTCTTCCGGCAGGAACTCCAGAATATGGGGATTGCGCTGTTGCTGCCGGACGTAAATGGTTCGGGCGTGGAGTTTGCCGTTGAAAAAGGCGCGGTGCGTTATGCTCTGGCAGCCATCAAGGGAGTTGGGGTGCAGGCGATGGAATCTCTTGTCGCCGAGCGTAACCAAAAAGGTCTTTTTGCCTCACTTGAAGATTTTTTGATGCGTATGGATGCTAAATCCCTGAATAAACGACAATTTGAGAATCTTGTGGCAGCAGGTGCTTTGGATAGCCTCCATCCCAACCGTGCGCAACTTCATGGAGCAGCAGAGTCGCTTGTTCACTATGCGGCAGCACTCGCCGAAGAGCGTAAGAGTAACCAAAGTAGTCTGTTTGCGATGGAGGAGACGGCCTCGCGTGATTTGACGGAGCATCATTTGCCTGATGTCCCCGAATGGTCGCCGCTTGAGCGGTTGTCGTACGAGTTTCAGTCGATCGGTTTTTATCTCTCAGCGCACCCGCTTGATTCTAAAGCGGCGCAACTGGAGCGAATGAGAATTGTTTCCTATGCTCATGTGGCAGAGTCCCTTGATGGGCGTCCGGTGATGCGGGCGCAGATGGCGGGTGTTTTGCTCAAGAAATCTGAAAAAATGTCACAGAAAAGCGGTAACAAGTTTGCGTTTCTGACTTTATCCGATATGTCGGGTGTTTATGAGGTTATTCTGTTTTCTGAGCTTCTTTCCCGTTCACGCGATATTCTGGAAGTGGGTAAAGCCTACCTGCTGACGGCGGATGCTGAAATGAAAGAAGATCAGGTGCGTTTTACTATTCAGGATATTAAGCTCCTTGACGAGATTTTGATCGATAAAGTGCACGAGGTGCGTCTTGAGCTTAAACACAGTCGCGCTATTTTACGTCTGAAGGATATTTTAGACAGTGCAGGGGAAGGAAAGTCGCGTTTTGTGGTGACTTTGCCTTGTGAGATTCTTGCCAAGACAGTGTTGATTGATTTGGGCGGAAAATATCAATTTTCGCCCGATGTGCGCGAAGAGCTTTACCGTCTTGAGGGTATCAAATCTTTGGTTGAGGGATAAATCTTTCCAAGGAAATTTAATTTTTTTGCGTCATACTTGGAAAACACATGTTTAGGCGGTGAATATGAATTATCTGGATTTCTTCCTTTATTATGTTCTTGTAACATTGGCTGTTGTCACCTTCGTTATTTTTATTCACGAAATGGGACATTTCTGGATGGCGCGGCGTTTTGGCGAGTCGCCCAAAGTCTTCTCGGTGGGCTTTGGCCGTGAAATATTCGGGTTTACCGACAAGCGGGGGACGCGGTGGAAGTTTTCGATTTTTCCGCTTGGCGGCTATGTCGAGGTGGGACAGGATGAAGGCCGTCCCCTTTATCAGCGTGTTTTGGTTACGTTGGCAGGACCGCTTGCCAATATAATTACAGCTGTTGTCATTCTCTTCTTTGCCTTTGCCGTGCTTGGGATTCCACGTGCTCCGGCGCTTATTGTCGGCGTTGACGTTAAAGGCGGGGCGCATAGCGTTGGTATTAGACCGGGGGATCTTGTTATTGAGATAGATGGTGGTCCCGTTCCTTTTGATACGGGAGACATTAAGGAAATAATCGAGACCACTGAAAAACCTTTTCTGGATGTTAAGGTTAATCGTGAGGGGCAGGTTATGAATTTTTCTGTCCCTGTGCGCTACAAGGATGACGAGGATGATTTTGGCGATAAAATTCAAAGGAAAAAACTTGGGGTGTTGTTTGCCGGATCAAATTTCAAAATAGCCACCATTCCGGCAATTAACGGGGTTCCAGTGCTGGACGATCCCGATAAGGGGCGGGAGCTTATCAAGGAGAATTTTGGTAAAGAAATTGTGATGACGATCGGCCGCGAGGAAGATAGAAATGATTTTATTATTATTCCAGAGGCCGACAAGAATAAGGCCCTTGATGATCCTGCTCACCGTGATTATGGGAGCTTGGTACTATTCAGGCTCGAAGACCGTGTGATCGAGAGGATGGGGGTTGCAGGGGCACTTGAAGAAACGTTTGTGCTGTGCGGTAAGGCCGTATCAAAATTTGTTGGTGGTATTTATAAGCTGGTGGTTGGGCGGGATGATACGTCAGACCTCGGCGGTGTTCTCAAAATTGGGGAGATGACCGGAGACGTTTCAAGCCGTGCGGATCAGACTGGAATGCTTTATGTCTTTAAACTTATTGCACTTTTATCCATGAATATTGGGTTTATCAACTTGCTTCCTCTGCCTTTGCTAGATGGTGGGCACCTCGCTTTGCAGGCTTATGAGGGAATTATGAGAAAACCGCCATCTCTTACAGTTAAAGGGTATTTTTACGGATTTGGTATAGTCTTTGTTATTATAATTGGTTCATTGGCTTATTATCATGATCTGATGGAAATAATTACGCGGAAATAGCGCTTTTCTGTTTTTTATATCGTTCTATATAGGTTATAGATGTGGGTGTTTTTTTAGCTCTGTTCGTTTGTTAGGGAATATTTGGATATGGATTCAGTTATCGACTTTACCCAGTTGGCTTTGCAGAATATCTGGACTTATGGGGCGTCGTTCGTTTTGGTTATGGGGTTGCTTGTTTTTATTCATGAGTGGGGTCACTTTATTGTAGCTCGTTTGTGTGGCATTCGGGTTGAGGTTTTCTCAATTGGGTTTGGTAAGGAAATCTATGGGTGGACAGATAAAGTTGGTACCCGTTGGAAGATAGCCATGATCCCGCTCGGGGGTTATGTTAAAATGTTCGGAGACTCTGATCCGGCAAGTGCCGGGCATAGTGATGAGATCGAGGTTGATGGGCATGTGCGCCATATGACGGAGGTGGAGCGTTCTGTTGCCTTTTTCTCTAAACCTGTATGGAAGCGATCTGCCGTTGTTTTCGCGGGCCCTGCTATCAATTTTGTTTTTGCCATTATTGTGCTTTCTGGCCTTTATATGACCCAAGGGCGACCGATTGTTCCTCCGCAGGTTACAGGGGTTGAGGTAGGTAGTGGTGCTGAATCTGCCGGATTTAAACCGCATGATATTATTAAAGCTGTTAATGGGAAGGATATTGACAGTTTTAGGGAAATACAGCGTGCGATTATGCTAACTATTGACAGTGATGTTACGTTTGTAGTCGAGCGCGCGGGTCAGACGCTCAATCTGACGGCTCACCCCAAAACAGTTACTGAGTATGATCGGTTTGGTTTTGCGCATGAAAAGGGTTATCTGGGCTTGATGGGCCCTGCCAACGGGATTGATGTTACGCAAATTGCCAAAGTTGACGATGTTGAGGTTAAGGGAGATATAGCGAGAGCCCATGAGGCTTTGGTTGCGTCTATGGGAAAAGAAATTCGGGTGACAACCGAACTTTTGGGCGAGCCGTATGAGTTTATTATCCAGCCGCCAATGGAGCTGAACAAACAACTTTTGAACCCAGAAGATAAGGAATACAATGCGTTGTTCCTTGGTGTTAAACCGGGGGATGAGGTTATTCACTATAACCCTATCCACGCTGTTGGGGTGGCCATTCAAGAGACGTGGCGAATCACAGCAGATACGCTCAAGGCTATCGGAGAGATTGTTTCTGGTACACGCAGCACTAAAGAGCTGGGGGGGGTTATCCGAATCGGGGCAATGGCAGGTGATATGGCCGAGCAGGGAATTGTTGCATTGATTGTATTCTCTGCCTTTTTATCTATCAACCTTGGAATGATTAACTTGTTTCCGATCCCGATGTTGGATGGTGGTCACTTGATGTTCTATGCGATTGAAGCTCTGCGCGGAAAGCCAGTATCGGAAAAAGCTCAAGAATATGCTTTCCGTTTTGGCTTTTTTGTTCTTATCAGTTTGATGGTTTTTTCAAACCTCAATGATGTTTTACAGCTTTTTGTTTTTACTAAGTAGATTGAAGGGGGAGGCTCCTTCAATTATTTCCTTAAATATCCTTAAAAGTTGGTGAATTAACGCGTTTCCCGCTTGATTACAGGCGGCAGTCAGGGTAGCTTTCTCCTTGATTTGTCACCTGTTTTCCATCTTCCTTGTGGGGCCTGCTCATGAAATTTTTGCAACAAAGTCTTTTGTCATCCGTCGCTCTGGCTACGGTTATGATCGTTCCGGCCTATGCGGCAAGCGTTACGGATATTCGTGTGGTTGGCTCCGAACGCGTAGAGCCGGCGACGGTTTTGACCTATCTGGAATTGCAAAAAGGGGATGCAATCACACAAGACGTGCTTGATAACGCCCTCAAGAGCTTGTTTGCTACGGGGTTGTTTGCGGATGTACAGGTTAATGAACAAAATGGTGTGGTCACTGTTCAGGTGGTTGAAAACCCCGTGATCAATCAGGTGGCTTTCGAAGGTAATGATGATTTGACTGATGAGCAGCTTCAAGCTGAAATTCAGGCGCGTCCCCGTCAAGTCTTTACTCGTACCAGTGTTCAAAGTGATGTGGCTCGACTTTATGATATTTATCAGAAAAATGGTCGTTTCTCGGCGAGTGTCGAGCCTAAAATTATTAAACTGGATCAAAATCGCGTCAATCTCGTGTTTGAAATCGGCGAGGGGCCGGTAACGGAAATCAATTCGATCCGTTTTGTTGGGAATGAACGGTTTGATGACGATCAATTGCGCTCTGTTATTACCTCCAAAGAATCGCATTGGTATAGTGTTCTCTCAAGCAATGACCGTTACGATCAGGACCGTCTTGCGTACGATCAGGAGCAGCTTCGCCAGTTCTACCTGAAAGAGGGTTACGCTGACTTCCGTGTGCTGTCGGCTGTGGCTGAGTTGTCGCAGGATAAAGAGAGCTTTTATATCACGGTCACGGTTGATGAAGGTCCACGTTACAAGGTGGGTGACGTGAGGATTAATTCCCAGTTACGCAACCTTGATCCGGCGACCTTGATGGATCAAGTTTCTTTCACCAAGGATGATTGGTACAACGCCGAGGATGTCAAAGACACAATTGATAAAGTAACCCGTAAGCTGGGTGATATGCAGTATGCTTTTGTGAATGTTGTTCCGGATGTAAATCGTAATCGCGATAATCAGACGATTGACGTTGTCTTTAACATTAATGAAACGCCACGTGTTTTTGTTGAACGTATCGATATTAATGGCAATGTGCGAACCATGGACAAAGTCATCCGCCGTCAGGTTGAGCTAGCTGAAGGGGATGCGTTTAACCGTACGCTTCTTTCGGAGTCCGAGAAAAACATCAATAACCTTGGTTATTTTGCCAAGGTGGATGTGCAGACTTTGCCAGGAAGTTCTCCTGACAAGACGGTGGTTGATGTCAATGTTGAAGAGCAATCAACGGGGGAAATTTCCCTTGGAGCTGGTTTCTCGACGGCAGACGGTCCCTTAGCCGATTTCCGCATTCGTGAGCGTAACCTGATGGGGTCAGGGCAGGATCTGGCTTTGGCTGCAACGGTTGCCGGATCGAAAACCGAATTTGATCTTTCTTACACAGAGCCGCATTTCCTTGAACGTGATCTTCTGGCGGGAATTGATGCGTTTCATATGACACGCGATCAACAGGATGAAAGTTCGTTTGACCAAAAACGTACGGGTGGCGGGTTGCGGATGGGGTATCCTCTCTCCAAAAATATGCGTCAGACATGGCGTTACCGCTTTGAAAATAATGAAATTACCAATGTTGATTCCGACGCGTCGCTCTATATCCGCAATCAGGAAGGGACATGGATGACATCGGCGGTATCACAGCGTCTTGATTATACTGATCTTGATAGCCGCATTTTCCCGACTGATGGCTATACGCTCTGGTTTGATACCGAGGCTGCGGGATTGGGTGGGGATGCTCAGTATGTATCCGGAAAATTGGGTGGATCTTATTATTATCCGATTGCCAAAAGCTGGACTCTTAACTTGATGGGTGAGGGCGGCGTGATCTCGGGTTACGGGGATGAGAATGTTCGGATTAACGAGCGTTACTTCCTTGGCGGTACGACACTGCGCGGATTTGAAAAATCTGGTGTGGGCCCACGTGATATTTCAACCGATGATGCTTTGGGCGGTAACCAGTTCTATCGTGGTACGGCCGAGATGACCTTCCCAGTGGGTCTGCCTGAAGATCTTGGTGTTTCGGGGCATTTGTTTACCGATTTTGGATCGCTATGGGGCGTTGATGAAAATAGTTCATCATCACTTGTCGATGAAAGTTCGATTCGTGCTGCGGGTGGTGTTGGTCTGTCATGGCGTTCTCCGATGGGCCCAGTGCGGATTGATCTCTCCAAGCCGTATCTGAAAGAAGATTATGATATTGAGCAGGTCTTCCGTTTTAGCTTTGGTACGCAGTTCTAATTTAAAGAATATAAGAGGGTGCATGATGTCTCGTCGTTTTTTGAAAACCTGTTTTTTTGCTGTTTTCGCGGCAGTTTTGTTATTTACAAGTGTGCAGGCGTACGCTGATACACCAGTTGCCGTGCTTGATCTTTCGGCAGTGATGGAAAAATCGGCTGTTGGTAAGGATTTGATCGCAAAATTAAAAGTCAAAGCCGAAGCCTTGCAAAAGGAAAGCGAGTCTATTCGTAAGTCAATTGAGGGCAAGCAAAAAACTTTGTTGAAAGAGCGGGATGAGGCTGTTGCGTCGAAATCGGATGAAAAGATTAAAGCATTTGAGGCAAAACGTCAGGCTTATGAGGGGGAATTGAAAAAAACCGACGCCGCTTTTGGCAAGAAAAAAGTTGATTTGCAGCGCATGGAAATGGGCGCCCTTCGTGAAATTCAGGAGAGTATTGCCAAAATTTCTGCCGATGTTGCTGATGAGAAAAAGATTCAGATGGTGATTGACCGTAAGTCGGTCGTTATCGCTCAACAAGGGCTTGATATTACCGCAGAGGTTCTTAAGCGCCTTGATGAAAAAATGAAAACGGTTGAGCTGAAAATTCCAGCTACCAAGTAATTGTTATTCTCGAGTGTTGTTTGATTTATGGCTGATTCACGTTTTTTCCCTTCTCCGGCCCCTATGTCGCTTGCTACACTTGCGGCCAAGGCGCAATGCGAGCTGCAAGATGCTCGGCATGGTGACTATGTGATTGAGGACGTGGCAGCGCTGCATACGGCAACCTCTGCGCAGCTTTCGTTTCTTGATAACCCGAAATACAAGGATCAGTTTAGGGAAACAAGAGCAGGGGCCGTTATCGTTCACCCTGATTTTGCAAAACTTGCCCCGCCAGAGACACGTCTTTTATTCTCAAAGACTCCTTACAAGAGTTATGCTTTGGCAGCGCAGGCTTTTTATCCAGATGATCGTCCTGACCCTTCTGTATCTGCGCATGCACGCATTCACCCTTCGGCTAAAATTGGTAAGGATGTGGTGATAGGCGACTTTGTTGTTATCGAAGACCATGCTGATATTGGTGATGGAGCATGGATTGAGCCATTTGCCTATATCGGCAAAGGCGTTGCCATCGGGGCGGCGTCACGGATTGGAGTGCAGGTTTGTGTAACTCATGCCACTATCGGGCATCATACCCGTCTTTATACGGGTGTTAAGGTGGGGCAGGATGGATTTGGCTTTGCCATTGACCCTGCGGGTTTTGTTAAAGTGCCTCAGTTGGGGCGGGTGATGATTGGTGATTATGTCGAGATCGGCGCTAATACGACAATCGACCGCGGTGCGAGTGGCGATACGATTATTGGTTCGGGTACGTGGATCGATAATCTGGTACAGATTGGGCATAACGTGAAAATTGGGCGGGGATGTGTACTCGTAGCACAAGTGGGCATTGCAGGAAGCGCTGAGCTTGAGGATTATGTCGTTCTCGCGGGGCAGGTTGGTGTTGCGGGACATATCAAGATAGGATCAATGGCACGGGTGGCCGCGCAGTCGGGCGTTAATAAAAGCATCCCTGCAGGTGAGGAATGGATTGGTTGTCCTGCCGTGCCCATGAAAAAATTTATTCGTCAAAATATGGTGGTCAATAAAATGGCCCGAAAACTAGAAGGAAGTAGCAATGACGCATGAACCCGTCCCGCAAAAAAATGTAATTGACGTTCTAGGCATTATGGAGCGTTTGCCGCATCGCTATCCTATGCTTCTGGTTGATCGTATTCTTGATTTTACGGTGAATGAAAGCGCAATTGGTCTTAAAAATGTGACGATTAATGAGGCTTTCTTTCAGGGGCATTTTCCGGCGGCTCCGGTAATGCCGGGCGTTTTGATTGTCGAGGCAATGGCCCAGACTGCGGGTATTTTGGTTGTGCATTCGATGGGGATGACCGGAAAAAGCAAACTGGTTTATTTCATGACGATTGAGAATGCAAAATTCCGTCGTCCGGTTGTGCCGGGCGACTCCCTACATATCCATGTCAATGCCCTGAAATCACGGGGAAATGTGTGGAAATTTCGAGGGGAAGCCAAGGTTGAGGGCGTTTTGTGTGCTGAAGCCGAATACAGTGCCATGATTGTTGATGCTCCGGCGGAATAAGTTGAAACAGCCCGTAAAATTTTGTGATTTGAGAGAGTGTGTGTGGTCAGGCACACTGCAGCCATGAGTCATTTTATTCACCCCACTGCTATTGTGTCCTCCGGTGTTTCTCTCGGCAAAGATGTTTCAATCGGGCCGTATTGTGTTGTGGAGGATGGTGCTGTCCTTGGTGATGGCGTTATACTTAAATCCCATGTGGTGATTGATGGACTTGTTTCGGTTGGAGAGGGAACAACAATATTTCCTTTTGTGTCATTGGGGCCACCACAGGATCTTAAATACAAGGGCGAAAAGTCTGAGTTGGTTATCGGCAAGGGCAACGTTATCCGTGAATATACCACGATGAATACGGGGACGCAGACCGGCGCAATGAAGACCGTTGTTGGTGATAACTGTCTTTTTATGATGAGTACCCATGTGGCACATGACTGCGTGGTGGGTGACAATGTGATCATGGCAAATAATGCGACACTTGGCGGGCATGTTGAGGTGGGGGATCATGTGCTTATCGGGGGTCTTGCTGCCGTTCACCAGTTTGTCCGTATCGGGCCTTATGCCGTTATCGGTGGGATGTCGGGTGTTGAAAGTGATGTTATTCCTTATGGCCGTGTCAAAGGTGAACGTGCGCATCTTGCGGGTCTTAATCTGGTGGGGCTTGAACGTAAAGGGTTTGATAAGGATCAGGTGCGGATGCTTCAGCGGGCATTTAATGAACTCTTTGGTGAAGAGGGTACGCTTGAGCAGCGCATTGATATGGTTGCTAACGATTTTTCCTCTATTGATGCCGTGATGCAGATTGTTGCTTTCGCACGTGGAAAGACACGGTTCCCGCTATGCGCCCCCTCAAAAAAATCGGCTTGATTGCTGGTAGTGGCTCTCTTCCCGTGAAGCTGGTAGCCAGATGGGAAGCGGATGGATTCACTCCCGTTATTGTGGCTTTTGCAAATGTCACGGAAGAGCCTTGTTTTTCGGGGCGTATTCACGATTTTTTTTCGTTGGGCGAGGCCGGCAAAATTATGAGATTTTTTCGGGAGCAAGGCGTTGCCGACCTCGTGATGATTGGGGCTATGCAGCGGCCCGATTTCTGGCGGCTGCGGGTGGATTGGCAAGGGTTTTTAATTGTCCTTCATTTTATTTTTTCCACGATCGGCGATGACCGCCTGCTCAGGGTTATTCGACGGGCCCTTGAAAAGAACGGGTTTACGGTACGTGGTGTTCATGAATTTTTGCCCGATCTTTTGTGCCCCGAAGGGGTGTTGGGAAAAGTTGCCCTTGCTGAAAATGATGAGTTGTCTTTGAGAGCGGGACTGGCGGCAGCCAAACAGTGGAGCCTTCGCGATGAAGGGCAAGCCGTGATTATCTCTGAAGGCAAAATTATCGCGTTTGAGGATGCATACGGAACGAACGCGCTTATTGACCGTTCTTGCGCTGCACCACACCGGATATTGCTGAAAATTTGTAAAGCAGGTCAGGATATGAATCTTGATTTGCCTACGGTAGGGCTTAAAACAGTGGAATTGGCTGCGCAGAAGGGGTTCTCCGGCATTGCGCTTGAGGCGGGGGCCTCGCTCCTTGTTGACCGTGTGGCGGTAGCAGAAGCGTGTGACCATCATGGTATGTTTCTGGTTGGGGTTAAGGAGGGCGTATCATGAGTTTGAAAGTTTTTGTGATCGCTGGTGAGGCATCGGGCGATCAACTGGGAGCATCACTCCTACAGGCCCTTCAGGAGAGGGCAGGTGGCATTGAGGTGCGTGGCATCGGCGGCAGTGCGATGTTAAAGACAGGACTTCATGAAAGCCTCTTTCCAATAGAGGAGTTATCGGTAATGGGCATTGCCGAGATATTGCCGCGCATCCCAATATTTTTGCGGTTGATTGGCAAAACTGTTCAGGCAATTCGTGTTTTTAATCCCGATGTGGTCATTACGATCGACTCGCCTGACTTCTGTTTTCGTGTGGCGGAAAAACTTGCGAAGATGGGAAATAGTGCCAAGCGTATTCATTATGTGGCACCGACTGTGTGGGCGTGGAGGGAAGGGCGCGCCGCAAAGATTGCACGTTTTCTGGATGGTATGATTTGTCTATTTCCATTTGAGCCAGTTTATTTCGAAAAAGAAGGGCTTAAATCGTGTTTTGCGGGACATCCAGTAATGGCATCAGGTTTGATAGAGGGAGACGGGGCGCGATTTCGTAAGAAGCATAACATCCCTGTAGATCAGAAAATTCTTGGTCTTTTTTGCGGCAGTCGCCGGAGGGAGGTTACTGAGCTTGCTCCTATTATGATTAAGGTTGCTCAGGATTTTGTAAAAGAATATCCCCGTACATTGTGTCTTTTCCCCACTCTTCCGAAATGGAAAGAAACATTGGAATCCATGTGCCGTGAGGTGGGACTTGATGCTCTCGTCGCAAGTGATGAGTCTGAAAAATGGGACGCATTTCGCGCGCCGGATGTTGCTTTGGCTGTTTCAGGAACCGTGGGGCTCGAGATTGCTCTCGCAGGGGTGCCACACGCCATTTTGTACAAGATGCATCCGTTGACATGGGCGATGGTCAAGCGCTTGGTTAAAATCCGTTTTGCACATTTGGGCAATATTTTGATGGGGCATATGGTCTATCCAGAGTTTATTCAGGATAATGCGGCAGCAGAGACTATCTTGCCTGCTCTACGGGTTCTGGCATCGTCTGTTGCCGAGCGGAGCGTACAGATTCAAACGGCACGGAATTTGCGTTTAATGCTCGATCCTGATCCTAACGAAAACGCCGCAGAGCGGGCTGCGGCGTTTGTCATGTCTTTTCTAAAATAGAGAATTTCTAGAAATCGTGTGAGACGCTGAAGTAGAAGCGGGCGTTATCGTCATTGTGAGCGGCTACTTCACGGGTCAGAGGTTTGGCAACCATGAAAGAAGCCTGCGTTGCATCCGTTACCTCGGCGCGGAGGCCAAGGCCTACCGAAGCCAGACTTTGTACTTCTTGCAGCGTAGCTGATGAATCATCGTTCCAGACTTTACCTATGTCATAGAAACCGTACACGGTGTAGCTATCAACCCAACCAACGGGAACAGGTGAGGCCCATTGCAGTTCTACGGAACCTGCAAAACCATCATCACCAACAATTTCGGATGGATCATAGCCGCGGCCAATATTGCTTGCTCCGCCAAGACCAAATTCTTCGGCACTGAGTAGTGCGCCATTGGACATCTGTCCTTTGATGCCAGTTTGCAGGGCGAGGGGGCCGTAAAGACGTTCAAGGCGTGTTATATCTGCTGTAATTTTTGTATAGGTTGGATCGCCTGCTGCGCGTGAAAGGTCTGTCGCCCCTTTATTGCTGGCCCCCAACGCGTTGATGCCGCGTGAGAGTTCAATGTTGGTGTTGGTGTAAGCCGCAGCAAATAGCGTATCAACAAAATCAAGATGTCCGCCCAAACGTACTGAGGTAATGTCATCATGGCGCGTAATATCAATGTCGCTGCGGTTATCGGTGCTGCGCAGGTCAATTCCAAGGGAGCTGGCAAGGTTAAGTTCACGGCTGCGGACGAAAGGTTGGGTAAGTTTCAGGCCACCAAAGCGTGATTTACCCTTCACATCGAAAGGTTCCAGTGTGTGGCCTGGGTCGGTGTTTGATGCGCCGAAATTACCCTCGAGCAGGGTGCCGTATTTGGTAATTGGAACCGCAGCGCTGAGTTCACCATAGACGAGTTCGGAGTCGATGCCCTCACCTTGTGGTGCGTAGGCAACTTGAGCAGATACGCGTTCGTTGTGGCCGAACCATGAATTGAGGTTAAATCCACCGAGAATTTGGAGGGGTCCGAGGAATTCGCTGCCGAAATTATTAAGCTGCGCCGTACCGTCCATTGCTTTACGCTCAACAACGATGGTGAGGTCGGAGGCTCCTGTTACGGTTTTCGATGGTGAGAGGATACTGCGTGCGGTGACGCCTGGGAGATCGTTAATCAAAAGCAAGGTGCGTTCAAGATCGCTGTTGTTCAAAACAGTGTGTTTTTGCAGTTCGCTTACATAATCGCGGATGATGTTGCCGTTACTTCCTTGTGCGCCAGAGCCTTCAACACCGACTTTGTCAATTTTTCCTTCTACAACGCGGAGTTTGACGTTACCACTTATGGTCTGTGGAGGGACAACAACCTGTGTCAGAATGTAGCCGTCGTTGCGGTATTTTGCGGTCATTTGCGCCGCAATTGCATAGACATCGGCTAGCGAAATTTTCTGATTGATTTTGTTTGCATACAGGGGTGTGATTTCCTTTGTGGAATAGACGCTCATACCTTCAAGTTCAATACCTTCAAGGGTAAAGGTTAGTTTTTCCGCGCCAGCTGGAGCGGTGAAAGGGGCGTTGCCTGTGACATTGAGTGGAGCTTGACGGGCAACCTTAGGCAGACCTTGTTTCAGGTTTTGATCAACACGACCAGCATCTGCTGCGCCTGGGATGGATTGTGCGTAAGCTGCGGGAGCAAGGGAAAGAAGGGCGCAGCCAGTGGTTGCGGATGCTTTGAGCAGTCGGGAGATGCGCGTCATATTAGATTTTCCTTATCAAGGGGCATTTTTAACCTTTTGGCACATTATGCTCTTTGGGGGGGATAGGCAAGGGTAGAGGGCCCTTGTTTTGATTATATAAAATATGTTTTTTCTGATTGTTACACAATAGCAACAGGTAAAATTAACCACCGCTCATTTACAGAATATTGTTTAATTTAATTGCTTTTCGTTCCTGTTTGTGGAAGAACACTTCAAATATACTTAGTTAAAATTTGGTTAAGATTCTCTGAGGCTTGGGCCGCGGAGTTCACAGATTAATCTATAGAGCTGACCCTTGAGGAGGGTATGATCATGTCACGTGGGATTTCAAAACAGGCATCGCGTTCCGTTTCACATTTTTTAGCAGGTTCGACATCTATCCGTACCTCCAAGGTTGCAGCACTTATGTTTGCGGCGGGTGTGCTTGCTCTGCCACATGCGGCCCTCGCTGTTGGCGATGATGAATTACCCCTTAACCCGAATGTTGTAGGTGGTGCTGCAACGTTTGATAGTCCTAACATCAATCTTTTGAATATCAACCAGTCAACTGACCGTGTTGTTATCAACTGGGATAAATTCAACATTGGTAAAAATTCAACTGTAGAATTCTTCCAGCCTAATTCCGGTTCTTTGGCGGTTAACCAAGTGTTTGATCCAGCAAACGAAGCCAGCTTTATCGATGGTGTTCTCAAGGCCAATGGTCGAGTTGCCATTGTGAACAGCAATGGGGTGTTTATCAGCTCAACTGCAGTTATTGACGTTGGTGGAATTTTAGCGACAACCGGTAGCATATCTGTTGATCAAGTTATGTCAGGATCTTCCCAGATTGATATTCTGGATATGCATGGTTCGGCAACTGTTGAAAACCAAGGTTCGATTACTGTAGCTGATGGCGGGTTGGCCGCTTTCGTGTCGCCGGTTGTCCGTAACGGCGGCACGATTACCGCGCATCTGGGTAAAGTGGCCATGGCATCGGGCAGTGCGGTGACGCTTGACCTTTATGGCGATCAACTGGTTGAGATTAAAGTTCCGCCAACCTCTGCGGCTGCACAAATCGCCAATGATGGTTTGATTGATGCTGCGGGGGGCACCATTGATGTGCGCATGGATGTGTCTGGTGCAATTGGCGTTGTGGACTCGGTTATTAACAACGAAGGTATTGTTCAGGCTACTAGCGCCAAAATGGTAGGCGGTAAAATTGTTTTGTCTGCTGGCGGTTCGAAAGCCGTTGTTGAAGGCGAAGTGAAAGCTGGCAAGAGCGTCAATATTACAGGAAAATCAGTCACACTTCCGGCTGGTTCGATTGTCACCGCAGGTGATGACGAGAGCGCTGGTGATGTTGTTGTCTTCGCATCGGACAAATTGAATTATAACGGCTATATCAATGCGTATGCGGGGAGCGTTGAAACATCTGCGGTACGTTCCTTGACAGTAGGTAGTGATGCCGAAGTTTTAGCCTCAACATGGCTGCTTGATCCACTGAGCATTGATATTGATGATGTCGCAGCTTTGGGTGTTGTTTATTCGGGCGCTATTCAAGATGCGCTCAATGACGGTACGGATGTTACGGTTCGCACCAATGCAGAAGGCCCAGATGCCGGTAATATTGATCTGTTTGCCTTGATTAACTGGACGACAGATGCTGCACTGACATTTGATGCCATTAACGATATTCACTTTGATCAGGGTTCAGGGCTTTCCTCGACATCCAATGCCAATATTACCCTTATCGCGGGGGATGATGTGCGCCTTGGTAAAACTACTGGAACGGGAATCTCGACCATGGGCGGGGATGTATCGATCACCTCTGGCGATATTACCTATATTCGTGCGGGCAACATTGTTGATGCCAATGGCGGGAATATCTTGATTGATAATGGCGGAGCGCTGCTTGCTGAGGTGGATACACTCCGCACCACAGGTGATGGCACCATCACGGTCAATCAAAATAAAACCGAGGAAGTTCTCTCTCCTGCTTTGGCAGCGCTTTACTCCATTCAAAGTGTTCTCAATGCCATTTCGAATACGGGTTCGGGCCTGAATACGATTAATGTCGGGGCTGGCACGTGGAATGAGAATATCAAAGTGTATGACAGTAACGTTTTGCTGCGCGGTACGCGCGCGGGTATTAACGGCGCGGGTCATGCTGCATCGGGTATTGATGCATCTACGCTTGCTGCCGCGAACGGCAACGACTACGCTCTGGAAATCAACGGCGGCACCAATGTGACGGTTGATGGTTTTGATATTGAGGGCGGTTATGGCGTTGGTGCTTTTTATGGCAGTGATGTAACGGTTCAGAACAATGCTGTCAGCAATTCTTCGCAGAATGGCATTCGTTTTAGCTATGTTTATGGCGATGCTGAAATCGCCCATAATGCCATCTCTTCATCGGGCCTGAGCGGCATTTATGCTGATGGTGGTTATTATGGTGGACTTATCGATCTCAATATCCACGATAACAGCATTTATAACTCGACGTGGAATGGTATCAGTCTTTCCTACATGAACGGGACTTTCCGCGTAACAGATAACCTGATTGATAGTTCGTGGTATGGTCATGGCATTGTAACCCAATCATTGGGTGAGGGGTATTATTACCCTACACTCTCACTGCTGACTGTCGAAGAGGAGCCAGTGGCGCCGCTCTTGATTAGCGGCAATGAGATTTCCTATTCCGGTCAGAATGGCATTTACCTTAGCGGCCTGAATCTTGAGACGGAAGTTTCGGGTAACTACATTTATAGCAGTGGGTCGAACGGCATTCTGGTGTCAGGTAACGGGTACGGTTATGACCGTTATTACTATGGCGGCTATTATGGTTCGTCCAGTGACGTTGCGCTGCGGATTCTGGGCAACGACATTTACAACTCATACTATAGCGGTGTTAATCTCCAGTCCATCAATGGCGATATTCTGGTTGATGATAACGGGATATATAACAGCTATTATGGCAGCGGTGTTCTGGCATCCAACGTCAATGGTACAGACAGCTATGATGGTTATTACGGTTACTATAGCGAAGGGTATTACGGTAGTGATGTCACGCGCCAGTTGATCATCTCCAATAACTATATCACCGAGTCCGGTTTTGCGGGTGTTGAGCTTGAGAATGTGGGTGGATATGTCAGCGTTGATTCTAACGAGATTTATAACTCGGGTGAGTACGGTGTATATGCATACAATTCCGGTTACTATGGTGGTTACTACGGCTACTATGGCTACTCTTCCTCAACTCCTGTTGACCTTCATATCACCAATAACATCATCGAGAATGACGTTTATGATGGCTATTACGGCGGCGAAGATTTTGCCAAGGCTGAGGTCTTCTCTGAAGGGTATTATGGCGGTTACTACGGTAACGGTTATGCCGGTGTTTTCCTCAATGTTGCGGATGGTTATGCCGAGCTTTCGGACAACACGATTGGCGGGGCCTTTGATTATGGCGTCATGGCTGTATCGGGCACAGTTGATCTGACAGGCGGAACGAATACCATTCATGATACAGGCGTTGGTCTCGCCTTCTATCCTGACTACGGATATAAGGGGTACTACGGTTACGCCGAGGAAGGTGATTACGATTACTTTGCCGAGTTGGCTGCCCGTCTCCATCTGGTGAATGATACCATCGGTACGACAGCGTTTATCGATCAGTCTGAAGCCTTTATTGAGTTGGGTTATGGCGCGTTCTTTGATCCGGGTCGTCCGACCTTGCTTGATGGCATGAATGCGACATATACCTTGAGCGGCGTGACGATTGCGCCTGCGGTGAGTGGTTTCGTGACGGATAGCGAACTGGCTACTCTTGAGGGTATGATTTATCACTATAATGATGAACAAGACCGCGGTCTTTTCTTCTTCGCGCAAGAAGATGCGGGCAATGTTGATCAAAAAGATATCTTCCAAAACTTTGGCCTGTTCTTCCAAGAGCCACCGAGCGGTAGTTTGACCATTACGGGTCTGCCAAGCATCGGTGGTTTGCCGGGAGCAGCGCCTGCGCCTGCATTTGGTGATTTTGCCAATATTGCGCCTGCCGCTGGTGAGGAAGAAGATCAAGATCAGCAAAACCCTGAAAATGTTGAGCCAGCCGCCGGAGCGGATGCCAGCAAAGCTTCGTGTTGGTCGGATGCCAACCAAGCCTTGGGTCAAGGATCGTCTGTGGTTCTTGACTATGGTGTTGGTGCAAGCGGTCTGATTGATGATGCTGCAAATTGCGGGGCATCGGGCGGCGAAACTGGTATTCTGATTGGTCTTTAAGACGCTTCTGGTAAAAAAGATTAAAAAAACGCCGTGAATTTCACGGCGTTTTTTTTGTTCCTTTGCGGGAGAAATCTCTAGCGGCGGTCGATGCCGACGTAATCGCGTGGGGCTGCGCCGGTATAGAGCTGACGCGGACGGCCGATACGATTGGTTGGCTCTTCCATCATTTCTTTCCACTGCGAAATCCAGCCTACGGTGCGGGCAACAGCGAAGAGAACGGTGAACATTGATACCGGAAAGCCCATCGCTTTGAGGATAATACCGGAATAAAAGTCCACGTTCGGGTAGAGTTTGCGATCCACGAAGTAAGGGTCGGAAAGGGCAATGCGTTCGAGTTCAACGGCAATTTCGAGAGAGGGATCATTGATGCCGAGTTCAGCCAGAACCTTGTCGCAGGTTTCTTTCATGATGGTGGCGCGCGGGTCGAAGTTTTTATAGACGCGGTGACCAAAGCCCATCAGGCGGTATTTTTTATCTTTAACGCCTTGAATGAATTCGGGGATGCGCTCCTTGCTGCCGATTTCTGCAAGCATTTCCAGTACGGCTTGGTTGGCGCCGCCATGGGCAGGGCCCCACAGAGAGGCAATGCCAGCCGCGATACAGGCAAAGGGGTTGGCTTGTGATGATCCCGCAAGACGCACGGTCGAGGTGGAAGCGTTTTGCTCGTGGTCGGCATGGAGCATCAGGATTTTGTCCATAGCGTCGGCAAGGATTGGGTTTACCTTGTAAGGCTCTGCCGGAACGGCAAAACACATATGCAGGAAGTTTTCAGCAAAACCGAGATCGTTGCGTGGATAGACGAAGGGTTGGCCAATCGAATATTTAAAGGTCATGGCCGCAAGGGTTGGAAGCTTGGCAATCAAGCGGTGCGCAGAAATTTCGCGTTGTTTGGGGTCGGCAATATCGAGCGAGTCATGATAGAACGCCGCCAAAGCGCCAACCACACCGCACATGACGGCCATTGGGTGGGCATCGCGGCGGAAACCGCGGTAGAAAAATTGCAGTTGTTCATGCACCATGGTGTGGTAGGTCAGGTGCTTGCGGAATTCGTCGTATTGGGCCTTGGTCGGGAGATCCCCATACAGCAGAAGGAACGCGACTTCCATAAAGTTACTTTTAGCGGCGAGTTGGCTGATGTTATAGCCGCGGTGCAGAAGAATGCCTTTGTCGCCATCGATAAAGGTAATGCGTGATTTACAGCTTGCCGTTGAGGTAAAGCTTGGGTCGAGGGTAAAATGGCCAGTGTCTTCATAGAGTGTTCTGATGTCAATGGTTGCCGGACCAACGCTGCCCTCGACAACAGGAAGAACCCATTTCTCGCCTGACTGGTCGTTGGTTAGCGTGAATGTTTTTCCCGATGTAGCTTCACTTTTCTCAGACATGATTTCTTGATCCCTAAATATGTAGATGTGAAAGGTGCGTGAATACGCAGTGGGTGCAGGCTAACATAGCGCCAGTTAATGCAACGTTAACATAAAAGCTCAATTAAATCAAAAAGCTAGTCTGGGTTCGATCAATGGTTTTTTTTAGCTTCTGACTGTATTAAGGAAATCTTGGATTGCGTTTTCCAGATTTCCTGTTTGCATTGACAGGTCTTGCGTTGATGCCAGAACGCTTTCAGACATGCTACGGGTGCTTTCGGCCAAATTTGCTACGTCGGACACGCTGTGCGTCACGCTCTGTGTGCCTTCGGCTGCTTTTTGTACACTGTTTGATATTTCACGTGATGCGGCTCCTTGTTCTTCAACTGCAGAGGCAATGGTCGATGAAATTTCCTGAATCAGGTTGATGACGGTGACAATTTCTTTAAGAGATTTGTTAGAGTTTTGGGTGGCCTGTTGAATGCCACCCACTTGCATGGAGATTTCTTCGGTTGCCTTGCCTGTTTGGGCCGCAAGACTTTTGACTTCGTTGGCAACAACAGCAAAACCCTTCCCTGCATCCCCCGCGCGTGCGGCTTCAATGGTCGCATTGAGTGCAAGAAGGTTGGTTTGTTCAGCAATGGCTTTAATTAGGTCAACGACTTGACCAATTCTTTCCGAGGCAACTACAAGCTCCTGCATTTTAACCGATGTGTCACTCGCGCGCGATTGGGCTTCCGTCGCATGACGATTGGAATGATCAACTTGACGGCTAATCTCTTGAATCGAGGCGTTGAGTTGTTCGGTGGCGTAGGCAACTGATGTTACATTCTTCGATGCATCGTGTGCAGATTCCGATGCGCTCGCTGCACTGCTGCTGGTATTGTTGGCATTTTCAACGAGAGAGTTTGATACTTTCTCCATTTCTTTTCCTGCGTGGCTCAATCCAGCAATGAATCCTCCAATTTGCCGTTCAAAATTATCGGCCATGTCATTAAGGGCTTTGATACGGTCGGCACGGGCGCGGTCTTCCTGTAATTTTTGTTCGCCTCGCAGGCGCTGTGTTTCAAGAATGTTATCGCGGAAAATCACCAGCGCGCGCGAAATATTACCGAATTCATCGTGTCTTTCAATATAGGGAATATCGTGGCTGGTGTCATTCTGCGAGAGATTCATCACGGCGGCCTGAACTTTCTTGAGTGGGGTCTGGATGATGGTCTTTACCAACAGGAAAAGGACAATCAGTGCTCCGCCTACGAACACCATGGAGATAACAATTTGGGAATTAACGTCATCTTGCAGTTTCTTAACAATGCTTGATTTGTCCCAAACGATTGTGACGTAACCAAGGATAGAGCTGTCTTTAGGGTCAGTTACTTTTTTGAAAGTCAATAATGTTGATGTATCCTCGTGTGTGGCTATGTCCTTTTGAGAGGTTTCATTTTTATAAGAATCAAAGGATTTTTTGTAGGATTCGAGCTGTTTTGTATCATGAGCATATTCAGTGATGACTTTGCCATCGGCATCGGTTGCGATAACTGCGGCTAATGTTGTCCCGGGAGCTTCTTTAAGGTCCGCATAGACAGTGTCAATTCCCTCTTTTTTCTTCCATTTCAATCCGCCACGCATTTGCGTCACAAGTAATTCGCTTTTTTCGGTGTGGTTTGCTTTGAAAAGAGAAAGGGATGACTCGCTGGCGGCATGACTTTGAAGATAGACCAGAGTTCCCAGTCCGATGATAAAGAGCAGTGATATTGCCGTAATCAGCCGTAGAACGAGAGATCTTTTGAAAAGTGACAGCATAGCGGTATCCGTTTTGTTGTTATATTTAAGGGAACGCAGAGCAGCTTAATCGTACAGATTAATAGCTCTACTATAGTACGCTTTTTTGATAAATAAAGTTCTAATCTGGTTGGATGTTTTTTGAAACCGGAGAGTGTGTCAAGTTTATGATGGCTTGCCGTGCGAGGGCATCAACACGTTCATTTTCAATATGTCCCGCGTGTCCTTTGACCCATATAAAATGAACATTGTGCTTTGCAATAACGGCATCCAGTTTTTCCCATAGGTCCTGATTCTTTACTGGTTTTTTATCGGCGGTTTTCCAGCCGCGGGCTTTCCATCCCTGAAGCCATTCAGTGACGCCTTGAAGAACATATTTGCTGTCGGTGTAAAGGGTGACGTTGCAGGGCTTTTTTAAGGCCTTGAGTCCTTCGATTGCAGCGGTAAGCTCCATGCGGTTGTTGGTGGTGGCACTTTCCGCTCCTGAAAACTCCTTTTCCGTGCCTTTGTAGCGCAGGAGAGCTCCCCAGCCGCCGGGGCCGGGGTTACCCGAACAGGCTCCATCGGTGAAGAGTTCGACGGTGGTTTTTTTAGAAGAGTCGTGTGTCACGGTGAAAGTCCAGTTTGCGGATATATTCGGTGGGAGGTTTGGGTTTTACGAGGGCGGTTGGGTCATGAAAGACCAGATCATGAAGCCGTGAGGAGAGAAAACGCATGGCAGCGCCGCGGCATAGTATGTGGTAGTTCTGTTTCTCCTCTGCGGTCAAAAGGCGGTGGCTTTCATAACCCAAGAAAAGATTTTCCCAGCGCTCTTTTATGAAATGGTTATGGGGATCAAAACACCATGCGTTCATCACGATGGCCAGATCATAAGCTAGCATATCGGTTGAGGCGAAGTAGAAATCAATCACGCCGAAGATATGGTCGTCTTTAATGAAGACATTGTCGGGAAAAAGGTCGGCGTGGATATTCCCGATGGGGAGATTTTGTGGCCAGTTGTCTTTAAGAAAAGAAAGTTCGGATAACAAAGATGCAGCAAGTCCTGTTTCTATGGTATTGGCTTTTGATCCAACTTTATGCACACGCGCCGCCCATGCGTCGAATCCCATGCTGTTGGGGCGTGTAAGCGGCGTGGTTGTTCCCGCAAGATGCATTCTGGCCAGAATTTTGCCGAGTTCGCGGCATAGTTCGGGCGTAATGTCATCAGCTTTTGCGTCTTTGCCATCCAAAAAGGAAAAAAGGGCGCAGGGTTTGCCGCGAATAGATGAGAGAGTTTTTTGGTTTTTGTCAGCAAGGGGGGAGGGGCAGTTGATTTCTGATGCGGAGAGATGGGCCATCAGCCCTAGAAAATAAGGAATATCGCGGGGATCAATGCGGCTTTCAAATATAGTGAGGATGAGTTTTTCTTTGCTTGTTGTAACAATGAAATTCGAGTTATCAATGCCCTGTAAGATTCCTTCATATGAAACAAGATTGCCAATATCATAGTGCGAGATCAGCATTTCGAGTTCATCACGGGATATGTGCGTGAAGACGGCCATTTTATATTTCCTGTGGTACAGCAGGATGCTGTGTGCGGTTATGGCGCAAGAGACTCAGAAGCAGTGAAATAGAGGCGGCAATGCAGGCGGCCATCGGCAAATAATAACCATTGGTCATGTGGTAAATGATCCATGGAAAGCATGTCACAAAATAGACAAGGCGGATGCGTTGCGCTTGACTTTGAAGTTCGCCGAAACGGCAGATAATTACCATGGTAATAGGCAGAAGGTCGAGGGGGGTGCGGTAACTGACATAGATGCTGATGACAGAAAGAGCGAGGGCAATTCCCATGCGCAGCCATACTGTTTTTTTCAGATGTTGATGTGGTGTCAGGGCCTGAATCAACGCTCCTGTCCCTGCGATTTGCGCGGCGCAGGCACCTGAAATGCCTCCCAGCAAAAAGAGGTAAATGGCCCCCAGCGTGTCGGCGCAAAATTTAAATGCCATCATTTTGCGGCGACCACCAAAGTGGGGGCCGATCATGCTGAGCACAAACGAAACCAGAAAAATGAGTGTATAGGGATGAAGGAGGCTTTCCAGAGTCACGATGCTTTAATCATACTGGCCTCTTCGGCTTCCCGCAAGATGCGCGGGATGTTGAAGACAACATTTTCTTTGGCAAGCACGATTTCTTCGACTTTTACGGAGAATTTTTCTTCAAGAGCCGTGATTACATTACGGATGAGAATGTCGGGGGCAGAGGCTCCGGCTGTCAAGCCCAACGTGGTTATGCCGCTCAGGGAATCCCATGGAATATTGTTTTCGTCCTGCACCAGATGAGCATTCGCGCAGCCATAGACTTTGGCAACTTCCACAAGGCGGTTGGAATTGGAGGAGTTGGGCGAGCCGATGACCAGTAAGGCCTGAGATTTAGGGGCGATTTCTTTAACAGCCATCTGACGGTTGGTGGTGGCGTAGCAGATGTCTTCCTTATTCGGGCTAATGATATGTGGAAATTTTCTTTTAAGCGCCGCAACAATTGATGATGTATCATCCACAGACAAGGTTGTTTGAGAACAATGGGCGAGGCGGGTAGGGTCAGGGACTTCAAGCTTTTCGACGTCTTCTACTGTTTCCACGAGGTGCACGCTGCCCGGAGGCAATTGTCCCATGGTGCCGATGACTTCGGGGTGCCCGGCGTGGCCGATCAGGATAATGGTGAGGCCCATTTTGTGATGACGTTCAGCCTCGTTATGGACTTTTGTCACGAGGGGGCAGGTCGCATCAATGTAGAACATCGCGCGTTTTTGGGCGTTTTCGGGTACGGATTTGGGAACGCCGTGGGCAGAGAAGATCACGGGGTGGCCGTCATCGGGAATTTCAGCGAGTTCTTCGACGAAAATTGCGCCCTTGGCTCTGAGGTCGTCAACCACATAGCGGTTATGGACGATTTCATGCCGGACATAGACAGGGGCTCCGTATTTTTCGAGGGCTTTTTCGACAATCTGGATGGCGCGGTCAACGCCTGCGCAAAAACCACGCGGGGCGCATAAAAGGATTTTGAGGGGGGGTAATTGTACCGAGTTGTGCATAAAAAATGCCTATCATAGTGGAAGTACTCTTGCCATGTTTTTTGTTTCCTCTATTGTCCTTGTGGTGTTTTTAAGGAGATGGAAAATGATGCGTTTTTCCTTTTTGCTGCGCCTTTTTCTGGTTTTGGGTTTTGTGGCCACTTTGTCTGCCTGTAAGTCTGTGGATGATCTTCAGGCATCTTTGGGCGATGTGGGATTGTTTGATAGTAGCAGTGGTGTGTCTTCGGGGGGTAGGGAGGCAGAGTCCAAGACGGGCATGGTCGCGCAGCTTCCGTCCGAGTGTCCGGTTGTAAGGGTTCAGGGTGATTTGTCGCAAATCCACCAATTTGAAACGTCAGACCCCGCTAACCCTAAGGCTTTGATTGCTTCGGCACGGATTGATGGGGTGAGTGCCCAGTGCAGTATAGCCCCCACAAGCACGACGCTCGATATTACGCTTGATTTCTCGGGGCAATTGGGGCCAGTCGGCCTTAAGGATATGAATGGGCAGGCTAATTATACATATCCATATTTTATTTCGGTTATTACCCCGTCGGGGCAAATCCTCTCCAAGGATGTGTTTGCTCTGGCAATGATGTATGACAAAGGTGTGGCCAGAATGGTCAAGCAGGATAAGTTGCGTCAAACCATTCCGTTGATGGAAAGGCAGTCGGCCTCCGGATTTCAGGTGGTTGTCGGGTTTCAATTGACGGAAGAGGAACTAGACTATAACCGCAGCCAACAGAAAGTAGCACCATGACAGACTTCTTGTTTGATGCTTTTTGGGAGCGGGAAACCCAGCACCATAAGGAAATAGCCGATAAAACTTTTTCTATGCTTCGTAGTGAGTTAGTTGCATGGATTGATATGGCGGTTGAAGTTATTCAAAATGGTGGAAAATTGATGTTTTGCGGGAATGGCGGGAGTGCGGCAGACGCACAGCATATTGCGGCCGAACTTTCTGTAAAGTTATGTCAAGACAGGAAGCCAATTGCGGCATTGTGCCTTAGTCTTGATCCTTCGGCCATGACGGCATGTGGCAATGACTATGGGTATGATCAAATTTTTTCCCGTCAGGTTGCCGCGTTGGGGCGTTCAGGGGACATGCTGATTGGCTTTACCACGTCAGGCAACAGTCAGAATGTTATAAAAGCTGTTGAAATGGCACAAAAAATGGGCCTTTCCTGTGTCGTTTTGACCGGAGAGAACGGCGGAAAGGTGGCGCCGCTCGTGCCTTTGTCCATCAAGGTGCCGTGCGGCGATTCGACAGCCCGCATTCAGGAAATGCACATTACGCTTGGGCACATATTTTGCGGTGCTCTGGAAAAGCGTCTGGGGCTTGTGTAACCCTTGCTTTTCCTTATGTTAGGAAACGTGCATAGTTTCACTTGCGTGAATGGTTTTGGTATGCTACCACCCCATCACCATTAAATTATTTGGTGTTCTAGAAAGGATCAGGAATTGACAATGTCCTCCTCCGCCTCTGGTGCTAGCAGTCTCCTTGCGAGACGTTATGCAGCATCACTGATTGACGTCGCGTCTCGTGCGGGTGCTTTAGACCCTGTTGAACGCGATATGGCATCTTTGGCGCAACTACTTGCCACTTCAGAAGATTTCCGATTTTTCCTTGGTAATCCCGTTTTTTCAAAAGACCGTCAGTTCGCGGTCATGGCGGATGTAGTCAAGAAAGGTGGGTATCATCAGCTGGTGGTTAATTTTCTTGGTGTGTTGGTGCAGAACCGTCGCCTTGGCGCGTTGTCTGCCATTTTGCTCGCTTTTGTGCGTGAGATGGACGAACGCCGCGGTGTTGCCTATGCGCAGGTCAAAGTGGCTTCTCCGTTGAGTGGCGAACAGGAGCAGCTGCTGCGCACGATGTTGTCCGACTCCATTCATAAAACAGTTTCTCTTGAGATTCAGGTTGACCCATCCATTCTGGGCGGCATGGTTGTTACTATCGGGTCACACATGATTGACGACTCGGTGAGTTCAAAACTTGCCCGCCTGAAGCTGGCTATGACAGCCAATTCCAATTCGATTAACGCGTCCACAAAAGAGGTAGTATAAATGGATATCCGCGCTGCAGAAATTTCTGAAATCCTTCAACGGCAAATTGCCGACTTTGGCGCTACTGCCAGTGTTGATGAAGTTGGACAGGTGCTCTCTGTTGGAGATGGTGTTGCACGCGTTTATGGCCTTGATCAAGTGCGCGCTGGTGAAATGGTCGAGTTCCCGGGCGGTATTAAAGGGATGGCCCTTAACCTTGAATCCGACAATGTTGGTGTGGTTATTTTTGGATCAGACCGCTCGATTGGCGAAGGTGATATTGTTAAACGTACGGGTGAAATTGTTCAGGTTCCAGTGGGGCGTGAGCTTTTGGGCCGTGTTGTGGATGCCCTCGGTAATCCGATTGACGGGAAAGGCCCTTTGGGTGCCAAAGAATTCCGTCGTGTCGAAGTAAAAGCCCCCGGTATTATTCCGCGTAAATCTGTGCATGAGCCGATGCAAACCGGTCTTAAAGCAATTGATGCTTTGGTGCCGATCGGACGTGGTCAGCGCGAACTTATCATTGGTGACCGTCAGACCGGTAAAACGGCGGTGGCGATGGATGCCATTATTAACCAGCGCACAAACAACAAGTCGGCTGATGTCAAAGATCATCTGTATTGTGTTTATGTAGCGATTGGCCAAAAACGTTCGACAGTTGTAAAATTGGTTAAAGAATTGGAAGAAGCGGGCGCGATGGAATATTCAATCGTGGTTGCTGCGACGGCTTCCGATCCTGCGCCGATGCAGTTCCTTGCGCCTTATACTGGGTGCGCTATGGGCGAATTTTTCCGCGATAACGGCATGCATGCTTTGGCTGTATATGACGATTTGTCTAAGCAAGCCGTGGCTTACCGCCAGATGTCTTTGCTCCTGCGTCGTCCTCCTGGACGTGAAGCATATCCAGGCGATGTGTTTTATATTCACTCGCGTCTTTTGGAACGCGCGGCGAAAATGAATGATGATTTCGGTGCTGGGTCACTCACGGCTCTGCCTGTCATTGAAACTCAAGCTGGTGACGTGTCGGCATATATTCCAACCAACGTTATTTCGATTACTGATGGTCAGATCTTCCTTGAAACTGGCCTGTTCTATAAAGGTATTCGTCCTGCGATTAACGTGGGTCTGTCTGTTTCCCGTGTTGGTTCTGCTGCGCAGATCAAGGCGATGAAACAAGTTGCTGGTAAGATCAAACTTGAGCTTGCCCAGTACCGCGAAATGGAAGCTTTTGCGCAGTTTGCGTCTGATCTTGATCCTGCAACCCAGAAACTTCTGGCCCGTGGATCGCGTCTGACACAACTTCTCAAACAAGCTCAGTATTCTCCGCTGACTGTTGAAGAACAAGTTGTTTCAATTTTTGCGGGAACACGCGGCTATCTGGATAGCGTGCCCGTGAACAAAGTGAATGCTTATGAAGCAGAAATGCTTGCCCAACTGCGTACTGCAGGGGCTGGTATTCTGGCTGACATTAAAGCGAAAAAGGCCCTCAATGAAGAGCTCGAAGCCAAAATTTCGACTTTCCTTGATGATTTCAACAAAGGTTACGTTGCACGTATGGCTGCTTAAGCGAGTATCGAGATGCCCAGTTTAAAGGACTACAGAACACGCATTGCCTCCGTCAAATCGACGCGGAAAATTACCTCGGCCATGAAAATGGTTGCGGCCAGTAAGCTTAAGCGCGCCCAAGAGGCGGCCGAGGCTTCGCAGCCTTACGCCAAGGCGATGGCAGGTATGATTGCGCGTGTGGCGCAGGCGGTGCAAGGCAGTGGGGCTCCTAAACTTCTGATTGGCACCGGATCGAGCCAACGTCATTTGGTGATTGTCATGTCATCTGATCGTGGCTTGTGCGGCGGCTTTAATGGCGGCGTTGTGCGCTTCGCGCGTAACGAGATCCGTCGGCTTGAGGCTGAGGGCAAAAACGTTCAAGTTATCTGTGTGGGAAGAAAAGCGCGTGATCTTTTAAAGCGTGATTATGAGAGCAGTATTGTTCATGCTGTTGCAGAGCTTGGTGGAAAAAAACGCTTGAGTTTTACCGATGCACAAAAAGTATCCGATGTGGTGATGGGTATGTTTGTTCGCGGTGAGTTTGATGTGTGTACGTTGGTTTACAACCATTTTGTTTCGGTTCTGGTACAAAAACCAACGGCGCAGCAACTTATTCCGTTTGCCCCTGCTGATGCTGCCGCTAATGAGAATGTGTCGGCGCAGGATCGTTCTTCTAAGTCTTCGCCGTATAGTTTTGAGCCGGAAGAAGAGCTGATTTTGAGCGAGCTTTTGCCAAAAAACATTTCGGTGCAGATCTTCCGTGCGTTACTTGACAGCGCCGCAGGCGAGCAAGCTGCGCGGATGACGGCGATGGATAATGCAACACGCAATGCGGGTGATATGATCAAAAATCTTACGGTCAAATACAACCGTGCGCGGCAGGCGTATATTACCAAAGAACTGATTGAAATTATTTCTGGAGCCGAGGCTGTATAATGAGAAGTTTGGTGGATGATTGGCGCGTGATTTCAGAGGTTCCCCAGTATATGGGAAAACCTTATAAACTGACTCTTGCGTTCTCCAATGCTTTTTCAAAGCTGCGGGTTACTCTTGGGTGTGATGATGTTGAAATATCACGTGAAGTTGGCCCGCTTGCTTGCATTGGTCAGATTCCTGATGGGGGATTAGCGCAGGGCTTGAAGGATCGAAAAATCCGCCTGAGCCCTGAAGCAGAAGGTCATGTGCGTGATGCTTCTGCTGCGTTGGTTATGCAGATGGAGCAAGAGTATGGAAGCTGTGACTTCCATTGATTGAGTGTAATAAGGATTGGGTGAAATGATGAGCGCAGAAAATATGACGAATACAGCGGATATGTGGGGTGATATTGTAGGCCCACAGCCGGTAGCAAAGCCTCGCGTTGATTTTGCAGCAGTTGTGGCTGCCTTGCCGCCGCGCCAGAAGCCGCCTGTAGTCTATGGGGATGATGAATTTGGTTTTGGATCTCCGGTGTTTGCCGAGTCAGTTTACGGATAGAATTTTAGTTTAAAGAAGGAAGAGAAAAATGGACGGAAAAATTATTCAAGTTTTGGGCGCTGTGGTGGACGTGCAGTTTCCTGATGGCAATGTACCTTCGATTTTGAATGCTCTTACTACCGAGAATGAAGGCAAGGTTCTGGTATTGGAAGTGGCACAACATTTGGGTGAAAATGTTGTACGCTGTATCGCGATGGACTCGACCGATGGTCTCGTGCGCGGAACGCCTGTAAAAGACACGGGGGCGCCGATTTCGGTGCCGGTCGGTATTGAAGTTCTGGGACGTATTACAGATGTTATCGGTCAGCCAATTGATGAACGCGGCCCGATTGGGGCTAAACTCACATACCCAATTCACCGTGAAGCGCCAAGCTTTGCCGAACAAGCAACCGAAACTGAACAGCTGATTACTGGCATTAAAGTTATCGACCTTTTGTGCCCTTATGCCAAAGGCGGTAAAATCGGTCTCTTCGGTGGGGCTGGTGTTGGTAAAACGGTTACCATTCAGGAGTTGATTAACAACATTGCCAAAGGTCACGGCGGTGTATCGGTGTTTGCCGGTGTGGGTGAACGTACCCGCGAAGGAAACGACCTGTATCATGAAATGATTGATGCCGGAGTTCTCGTTCCGGGCGACCCCAAAGCTTCTAAAGTGGCTCTTGTTTACGGTCAGATGAACGAGCCTCCCGGGGCACGTGCACGTGTTGCTTTGACGGGATTGACGATGGCTGAATATTTCCGTGATGAAGAAGGTCAGGACGTTCTCTTCTTTATGGACAACGTGTTCCGCTTTACGCAAGCAGGAGCTGAGGTGTCGGCGCTTCTGGGCCGTATTCCTTCGGCTGTGGGTTACCAGCCTACGCTCGCGACCGATATGGGTGCGCTGCAAGAGCGTATTACCTCAACAAATAAAGGTTCGATTACTTCGGTTCAGGCTGTGTATGTTCCTGCGGATGACTTGACTGACCCTGCGCCAGCAACAACATTCTCGCACCTTGATGCCACTACCGTTTTGTCGCGTCAGATTGCGGAACTCGGGATTTACCCGGCGGTTGATCCGCTTGACTCAACCTCGCGTATTCTTGATCCTCGCGTTGTGGGTGAAGAGCACTATAAATGCGCGACGGACGTGCAGAAAATTTTGCAAACCTACAAAGCGCTGCAAGATATTATCGCGATTTTGGGCATGGATGAGCTTTCAGAAGAAGACAAACTTACAGTGGCTCGCGCCCGTAAGATCCAGCGCTTCCTGTCGCAGCCGTTCCACGTGGCCGAAGTCTTTACGGGTTCACCAGGTGTGTTTGCTTCACTTGAAGAAACCATCAAAGGCTTCCGTATGATTTGTGATGGTGAACTTGATCATATTCCTGAGTCTGCTTTCTACATGGTTGGCAACATCGATCAGGTAATGGAAAAAGCCCGTAAAATGGCCGAGGCGGCTTAAGGGGGCTTGATTATGGCTTTGCAAAGTCCTTTTGTTCAAGCTCTTTTGCAAGGTCTGCCTGCCAAGCCGGATTTTGGATATACTTCTCCTAAAGAAGCTTTTTGGGATGTTCTACTTGCAGCCAGAGCTTGTTTGGAGGAGGCAAAACTCCGCACTGGGCCGGATTGCATTATTAGTAGTTTGGCTGAGCTGCATGAAACCGTGGGACTTGATATTGATTATATTCTAGGGCGCCGTGCGGAAGATGAGCGGTTCTCTGCGGGATCGCCGCTTGATGTTGCTACGATTCAGCGTTTTGAGACGGCTTATGTTCTCCACTGTTACAAGAGAGCACGTGAGGATGAAGATTTTAACTTTGCGCATTGGCTGTTTGAACCTGAGGCGAGGCGCATATCATACGCATTAACTTTGGTTGGGGAAGGTTACGGAGCGGAGCAGGCCGTAAAGGTAATTTATGATAACGGCTTGTTGCGTCAGGGGTTTGGAATAGATATCCATGCCCCCCGTGTTGCATAAGGATTTTAGAAAAGGGTTGTATGATGACACAGAATAAATTGTTTCATTTCGAACTGGTATCTCCTGAGCGAAAGCTTATTTCTGAGGAGGCATATATGGTTACTCTTCCGGGTACCGAAGGTGATGTTGGGGTGCTTGCAGGCCATATGGCGCTTGTGACAACTGTGCGCGTTGGTATTGTCGATGTTGTACGCGCGCAAGGTGGTGCCAAGGAGCGTATTTTTGTGGCAGGCGGCTTTGCCGATATTTCGCAAAAAAACTGTACCTTGCTGGCTGAAGAAGCGATTCCTGTGGTGGCGCTTGATATGCAAAAACTCGTGAAGGAAAAAGAGACACTTAACGATGATCTTTCCTTTGCGGATAACGGCGAAGAAAAGATGCGCATTACCAAACGTATGTCTGTAGTTAATGCAATGATCGAGGCAGTTCAAGCCGCCTAAATCAGGATTTTTTTAAGGCTTCGATAAAGTCTTTTTCATCGTAAAGTGAAATTGTAGCATCAGGTGATGGTGTTTCTTCCCTTTGGTAACGGCGTTGTATGACTTTAAGTCCGGCACGATTGGCCGCTGTCACACCCAAAGGATCATCCTCAATCACAAGACATTGTGCCTTATCAATAGGGTTGCCACTGATGGTTTCCATGCGGTCGATGGCGGTCAAATAGGGCATAGGGTCGGGTTTGCGGCTCGTATAATCTTCCTTGCACAGGGCAAATTCAAAGTAACGGGCAATGTCTTTGGTGCTCAACATCGGTTCAACCGAGGCCCTGCGGGCGTTGGTTACCACACATTGCTTAGCCCCTGACTGCTGAAAGTAGTCAAGCGCCCATGCAATGCCGGGGCGTAGGGGGATTTCATGGACATGCTGGTGATACCATGTGTCAACTTCCTTCAGGTAGGAGTCACAGGGCATATCAAAGTCCATATTGGCCTTCAGCCATTCCCAGTTTTGCTGGCCATTATTCTGGAAGAATATTTTGCGCTGTTCTTCCGGTAGCGTTATGCCGAGGCGCTTAAGCGTGATTTTATGTTTGAGCCAGTGGTGACCGGCATTCTCGAGGAGGGTATTATCACAGTCCCAAAAGACGAAACGGGGCATTTTTAATGAGTCCTTGTTGCAGTTGTTCTTCGGTATCACGATTCATCAGGATGAGTCCAATGTTGCCGCAGCTGGAGCGCATGATGCCTAATTCTTCCATAATTGTTCCGGCAGAGGGGGGCGTAACTTCAAACAGGACGGGTACCAGATGTTTTTTTCCAAGATTGCGGTTATGCATGCGGGCGACGATTTCTTGCCCGATGTAACATCCCTTGGTGTAGGAGACGGCAATATCATCGAGATTGAGCTCGGCAAGCGTTGAGACGCCAATTTCGGCATCGCGGCTACCATCGGGAAGACCTTGACGGATGCGGGATTCATCCCATACCTCAAAGGGTTCTTCTGCTTCGTCAAACGGTACAAAAGCACGTTTGTTATTATCTTTATCGGCATAAACGGTTAGGTCAGGATTGGTGCTGATTATAACATTGGCGCGCAGTTTATAGAGGGAGAGGCGTTTGGCTAAATCATCTGTGCGTGGGCCACCTTCGCACTCTAAGAAGTAGGTATCACCTTCACGTGTGATAAAAAAATCATGGAGGAATTTTCCTTGAGGCGAGAGTAAGCACCCGCGCAAAGGACGTGCGCTACCAACGTTATTTATGTTGGCGGTGATAATGTTTTGCAGAAAAGAAAAGGAGTCTTTTCCTGTTAGTGTGACAACGCCACGCTGTGGGAGGATAATCATGCAGGGTCGTTTTTGGGTAAGTTAAATCCGGAAGAGATTGGCTCGGCGAGTTGCATGTTAGCCATGGTGAGTGGAAAGAGTATTTTTTTGCTCGGGGAGAGATAAGGTGTGCCGTGCGGGCCATTTTCTCCATAGAGATCACGAACTTTGATGATGGCGTTTTGATCGCCTGTGCGGGTCAAGTCTTCGCATACGGCTTTTTCCTTGCTTGGGAATGGGAAGGCAAAGGTGTTTGCAAAAAGGTGAGCGCCTTCGATGATCGGGCCGTTGGCATCGGTGCCGTAGTTTCCGTGTTTGTGAAGAGAAGCTACGTGAGCTGTGTTTTCTTCCAGTTTGGTGTAGAGGGGAAGCGGCGTTGCGTCGTCATAAAAGACGACAAGAATCTCTTTGTCTGGGTATTGCAGTGCCAGCGGTGTTGCCACAAATAAGGCACGGTCACGCTCAGATGCTGGGTTTTCAACATTCTTGACGTGCTCGCGCATGCTTTTGTCAGAGTTTACTGCAATGACAAGAATACCATCTTGTGTTTGATCCAGAACATACTGGAATCCAGCCAGCGTGGTTTCACGTAAAGGGAGCGACTGATTGGCGTAAGTTCCATTTGTGCAGTGAACGGGCATACTGCCTGCAAAGTGGGCGATTTCGCGCGCGGTTTGTTCTGTGCCGATATTTGAGGGAATGATGGTTAGATTTTCAAGCGCGGCGGGCTTTGTAAAAGCGGCGTCAGCAGTGTGTTTAAGATCAGGCGTGGTCATGATTTGTATCCTCTATTTTTTGATTTGAGCGTTGGTGAGCCACTCGGGCCGCGTGAATGATTTTTCTTCTTCTGCTTCAGCTGCGGCTTTAATTTTGGCGAATTGATTTGTGTTAGAATAACCTGCTTTTAGTTTAAGAATTCTTACATCTCCGCCGTTTTGCCGAACAATTTTTGTTTCGGGCATCTTTTCAGGGTCGTAATCGCCCCCTTTGGCATGAAGGGAGGGTTTTAGTTTATCTAGGATAGAAGCGGGGTCGTCCTCATTAAAAAGAGTTACATAATCAACGCAGCGCAATCCTGCCAGTATCAAGGCGCGATCCTGTTCGTTATTGATGGGGCGGGTGGGGCCCTTTATACGGTGAACGGATTCATCGCTGTTGAGAAGGATCACCAGCATATCTCCAAGTGCGCGAGCTTCCTCCAGATACTCGAGGTGGCCTGCGTGGATAAAGTCATAGACACCGTTGGTTGTGACAACCTTTTTCCCCTGTTCTTTTGCAGATTCGATCAGGGAGGCTAATTCATTGGGTGTTTTTATGCGGGAAGATGCGCTCATAGCGTTGGTTTTAAAGCCTTACGGGGGTGCGGGGCAAGAAAAAAATGCTGGAAAATGGTGCCTAAGGCCGGAATCGAACCAGCGACACAGCGATTTTCAGTCGCTTGCTCTACCAACTGAGCTACTTAGGCACTTGGGTATGTTGGCAATAGTTGGGAGGTTATAGAGAATTTTTGCTCTGATGTCTAGCGTTAGTTTTGAGCTTTTCGCGGAGTAAAAATCCCTTTATATCTGCCTGTATGACACGGAAAATTCTCTTTATTACCTCGACCCGCATAGGGGACGCTGTTCTTTCAACTGGCCTTGTCCACCATATGCTTACCGCCTATCCTGATGCGCAGATTACCGTTGCTTGTGGGCCATTGGTTGCCAGTCTTTTTGAGGGGGTGCCGCATTTGGCACGCCTGATTGTTCTTAAGAAAAAGCCCTACAAGAAACATTGGGCCGAATTATGGGGGGCGTGTGTTGGGACCTACTGGGATGTGGTGGTGGATTTGCGTAATTCGGCAGTATCACGGCTGATTTTTTCTCGCGATAAATATATATTTGGCCCACATATCGATGAGATCCTTCATAAGGTGGTGCAAAATGCACGCGTGATGAAACTGGATGTAGTTCCCGACCCTTGCCTTTATACGACCTCCGAGCAGAAGAATAAGGCCGAGACACTTATCCCAGCGGGAACACCTGTGTTGGGGGTGGGGCCAACATCCAACTGGATTGGCAAGACATGGGAAGCTGAAAAATTTATTGAACTGGTGTCCCGTGTGACAGCTGAAGGCGGGGTATGCTCGGGGTGGAGGGTGGCCGTGTTCGGGGCGCCTAGTGAGGAGGATATTGCGCGTCAGGTGCTTTATGCCTTGCCTGAGGACAAGCGTCTTGATGTGGTAGCCAAGGGAACTCCGGGGGAGGCCGCGGCGTGTCTTGAGCGGTGCAGTTTCTATATTGGTAATGATTCGGGTTTGATGCATTCGGCTGCTGCGGCAGGAGTGCCAACGCTTGGTCTTTTTGGTCCTACCGATCATACAGTTTACGGGCCTTACGGTGCTAAGGCTACCTACGTGAGGACTCCAGAGAGTAAGGATGACCTTATCGGCTATGAAGGATTTAATTCCAAGACACTAACCCACACTTTGATGTCAGGATTAAGTGTGGATGCCGTTGAAAATGCTTTGAATGCGCATTTTAGGAAATTACAACTTTAGAAAAACCCCCTTGCGGGGGCTTTTGTTTATTGGTTGTAATCGGGGGCAGGCGGGGTATTTTCTACCATTTTCGAGCGCCATGCTTCGTAACCAATATTATCAAGGTAGGTGTTGTAAGCGCGCTTTTTCATGTCGTAAGGTACGTGCTCAGTGCGTTCCCACCCTTTGAAGTGCATACAGCTTTCAAAGTCTGTGTAGTCATAATATTCGGTGTGCATATAACCGTTGCGCTCGGGCGAGTCGTAGTCGGCCAAGCGTGATTCGGAAGTGTTGGGAGTGACTTTTTGACCGTTTGCATCAAAAGTTTCAGGTGGAACAGCGTTCTTGATGGCTGCGAGGTGGGCCATTTCATTAATGCTGGCAGTGCAGGCGGCTATATCCTGAAAGAGCATCTGTTGGGCTTTGGGGCCTTGCTGGTAAATAGCATCGGTTGTATCGATTCGGGCCCAATAACGGCTGTTTGCGTCCATTTCTGTTTTAATTCCGGATTCACACCCACTCAAAAGCAGGGTACTGGCAAGGGACAGCAGCACTATAGAAGCAATTTTCATCGTAAAGACCAATTGGGTAAGGTGTTTATCTTGGCGTTCACCATAACAGGACTTTGCCAATCTCTCAATCCCGATTTGCGGGATATTTTGTTTTTGGTACGTACCACCATGTCTCCAAAACATTTCCATAAAGTGATATTCGGGTGGGGTGAGCATAATCATCCCAAGCCGCCACATAATCAGCGCCATTGTAAAATAGCGGGATGAAAATACGCTCGGCCAGCAGAATACGATCAAGAGCATGAACTTGTGTCAAAAGTTCTTCTTTCGTGGTTACGTTCGGGATGTTGCCGAGAATTTTTTCAACGGCGGGGTGGCAAATCCCTGCGTAGTTGAAACGGCCCGATTGTTTTGCAGCTTCGCATCCCCAATAGACAGCTTGCTCTGTACCCGGGGAAAGGGTGTTTTGCCAGAAATGAATCACGAGGTCGTAATCATAGTCCATCAAGCGATCTTGAAACGCGGCTTGATCCAGATTGCGGATGGTTACTTTGATGCCTATTTTTTCAAGATTGCGCGCAAGCGACTGGGCGATCTTGTTGTCCTCAGCGACACCTACCAGAATTTCAAATGTCAGAGGTTTTCCTGTCGTCGTGTTTGTGCGCATTCCCTTTTGAACGAGGTAACCGGACTCACTTAGGAGTTTGTCCGCCTTGATCCAATTCTCGCGGGATTTACGCAGGTCACCTGTGGGCGGGGGAGAAAAAGAGCTGGCCCAGATCACATTGGGGAGGGTTGACGTAAAGGGTAAGAGAACATCGCGCTCTTGTGGCGTTGGCTCGCCGTGGGCGGCAAGTTCGGAGTTGGGGTAAAAACTATCGAGCGGTTTAAATTTTCCGTAGAAAATGTTTTTGTTGATCCAATCATAATCCATCATCAAACTGATGGCTTCACGGACTTTGATGTTGTCAAAAGGGGCGCGGCGCAGATTAAAGATGGCTCCCCATGCGCGCTCGACGCGGCCATGTTTAAGTTCTTCTTTGCTAACATGTCCTGCAGTGAAGGCAGGAAAGTCGTAGGCATTATTCCAGTGCCCCGGATTGAGGTCATTCCAAATATGGATGTCCCCTGATTTGAAGGCTTCGAATGCTGAAGTTTGGTCACGAAAATAATCGAACACGATCCGGTCAAAATTATGAAGGCCTTTATTTACGGGCAAATCTTTTGCCCAGTAGTTGGGATTACGTTCCATGACAATGCGGCGACCGACAGAAACTTCCTTGATCCTGTACGGGCCGGAGGTATTGGGGCTGTCGAGGATGGTTGTATTGAAATCACGTTTTTCCCACCATGATTTTGAGAGAATGGGCATCATGGCAAGGATCATGACTGTCTCGCGTGTGTAGCCTTCCTTCAAATCAAAGCGGAATGTCCGGTTGTCGATCTGCGTGACTTTTTCCACGAATTTATAGACATTACGCATGTTGGGGCGGCCTTTTTCACGCAAAAGCTCAAACGAAAAAATGGCATCGTCCGTTGTGATGGGGGATCCATCCTGAAAGAGGGCTTTGGGATTGAGGTGAACAGTCATGGATGAACGGTCATCCGGTATGTCAATCGATTCGGCAATCAAAGGGTAGAGTGTGAAGGGTTCGTCCCAGCTGCGCGCCATCAGGCGGTCATAGACCAGATTGAGGTTCTGAGCTGACTTTCCTTTGAGCGAAAAGGGATTGAGTGTATCAAAGGTGCCGAAAATAGCCTGATGCAGTTCGCCGCCTTTGGGGGCCTCTGGATTTGCGTAATAAAAATGGGTAAAGTCCTCCGGCATCAGGGGATCGCCCACCATCGCAAGGCCATGCGCTTCTGCAGGGCTAGCGCTATATATCCCCCCCCAAAGAAGAGTAAGAGAGACGATTATTTTGACGATTGATGATGACATGAGCCAAAGCGTAGCAGAGCACGCGGCGTCCGCCAACCCAGAAAGAAAAAACGTCCAGATTCGCATTACACACGGGCACTATACAGATGTGCGCGATTGTGGGGCCATGGTGTTTTTCATGCCGGAAAATCTGGAATGGAAGGGGCCGGTAAATACCGATATTCTCGCCCATGTTGGTCCTAAACTTGATGATTATGTTCTGGAGCATGTTATCAAACCGAAGGCAGGGAATGCTTATGCAATTGCGCCGGATATCTGGGACGGGCCACGCTTGATTGTGGCTATTCTTCCTGTCTGGGATTGGGGGATGAACGATGAGGAGCGAGCGCTCAAGCGTTGTTACCGTCAAATTCTGGATGTCGCGGAGCAGGAAGGTATTGAGTCCTTGTCGTTGCCGGCTTTCGGGGCGGGGCGGCGTGAATATCCTACGCGCAAGGCAGCGCGCTGGCTGATGAGTGTTTTGCGGGAACGGGAATATTCCCGCTTACGCGAGGTTCAAATTGTCTGCAAAACCGTGGAAATTTTCGTCGATTACCGCGAAGCTGTAGTGAGTGCCTTGGGGTAGGGTACTTTAGGTCATCTGGTCAAGAAAGTTATCCACAGGAAAATGGCCTGATTCAAGGGCTTTCGGGGCTCTGTTAAGGGTCTGTTAAGGTGAATCTCTGACTTTGGGCTTAACGCCGTCAGGGCAAGGAGGTTCAGATGACAAAAACAACAGAAGTTACGCCTGAGTCCACTAGCATTGATTATCCATTTCCGCCTACCGACATGGAAGCACGCATGGAGATGGAGGTTTATGCGCGGTTTATGCGCCACCTGCGCATAGTGCCGACGTCGCGGCCTGAAATCCGTGTTCTAGCCTCAATCCAGTTTGTTGCCGACATGATCAATTTATCGGATGCACACGTGGCTAAAATTCTGGTTGATCTAGGATTGAGGGCTCCGCGCATGGCTTTCCCCGAGGCTTATCTTGAACACGCTGATAGTGCACTGATGCGCGAGATATGGGAGGTGGGGTGTGCTAATGCGTCTTTGCACGAATTACAGCGCCACTGGCGAAAAATTGGTGAGGATTGTTTTGCAGCCTTCCGGCGGCATTATCCACAGTTGGCCGAAGGTGTGTTTGCAACCTCGTAGAATTTCCAGTTAATCGTTAAAACGACCATAGCCAACATGGTCGTTGGGGTTTTCGGGAGTAAAGCGGCCTTGGGGAATAAGGTTTTCAGGCACATTATTATTTTCGGAGTTTGTTTCTTCGCTGGATGGAAAGGGTGTTGAGACGAGGCTGCCGAGCAGGTCCGAGAAACTATCGGAGAAGCTTTCGTCTTTTAGCAGATTATATTTTGATGGCGTGGGGTCTCCTTTTGCTCCAGCAATAATGTCGCGCCAAGCCCGTGCAGGAAGGCTGCCACCTGTAACCGATTTCATTGGACGGTTATCATCGTTGCCGAACCAGACAATAGCAACATAGTCGCGCGAGAAACCATCAAACCATGCATCGCGGTAATCTTGGGATGTTCCTGTTTTTCCCGCAGTAAAGAAAGAGGATTTTGCTGCTTGTCCGGTGCCATTCTGCACGACGCTCATGAGCAGGTTGGTGAGCACCCCAATATCGCGGCTTCTGAAGACACGGGGAGTGGGTTCGTTCTTGTATTCATAAAGGATTTTATTTCCTTCCGCGGCTTTGACTTTTTTGATGCCGTAGGGTTTGACGGCGTAGCCGCCGCTATTGATAGTTGCATATGCGCCAGCCATTTCCAGCATGGGTATTTCACTGCTACCCAGAGAGAGGGACAAATTGGGTTCCATCGGAGTTGTGATGCCCATGCGCCGCGCCACGTTGATAACATTTTCAATGCCCACTTGCTGGGCGAGCCGCACCGAGACGGTGTTAAGAGACCATGTGAATGCCTCAATTAGTGGTACATTGCCGTAGTATTTGTTGCCAAAATTTTGAGGTCTCCATTTCCCGATAGTGATGGGAGCGTCTTCAACTTCAGTGTATTCATCGGCGCCTTGTTCGATTGCAGCCAGATATACAAAGGGTTTGAAGGACGATCCGGGCTGGCGCATCCCTTGTGTTGCTCGGTTAAATTGACTTAGGCCATAATCAATTCCTCCAACGAGAGAGATAACCTGACCATCGGGACGTAGTACCACGGCAGCGGCTTGTGTTGCTTTTGATTTTTTGCCGTTTTTATCGATGGCCTCTTTGAGGACAAGCGCTGTGTTTTCCTGCACTTGAGGGTCCATGGTGGTTTCGATGACAAGATCTTGAGTTGGAACGCCAACCAGCGATTCAAGATTATCCATGACCCAATCAGAGAAGTAGCGGCTGGACTTTCCTTCAGCAGAAATTTTAGCAGATGCCAATTTGTGACGTGCGGCTTTTTTGGCTTCGTCTTCGGTCAAAAAACCTGCATCCACCATACCTGCCAAAACAACGAGTGCGCGTTCATTGGCTGCTTTGGGTGAGTTAAGCGGAGAATAATGGGCGGGAGCTTTAAGCAGACCCGCCAAAATTGCAGATTCATATTGGTTTAGATTGTGGACGTCTTTGTCGAAATAGACACGCGATGCTGCTTGAACGCCATATGTTCCTGCTCCCAGATAAACACGATTCATGTAAGCAGCAAGAATCTCATCTTTGGTGAGTTCATGCTCAAGCCAGACAGCGAGTAATGCTTCCTGAACCTTGCGTTTAAACGTCCTTTCTTGTGAGAGGAAAAGGTTTTTAGCAAGTTGTTGAGTGATGGTCGATCCGCCTTGCCTTACGCCTTTTTGTGTTATGTTGACAAATATTGCGCGTGTGAGGCCAATGGGATCAATGCCGAAATGGTAATAAAAACGTCGGTCCTCTGTCGCGAGAATAGCATTTACTACTTTTTGTGGGAGATTATCGGCGGAAAGGTTGTTTCCTTTAATATCACCGTAGCGGGCGATTACGCTGCCGTCATTAGCCAGTACCGTAATAGAAGCTTTGCGTTCGAATTTCGGGTTTTCAATGAGATCGGGGAGGTCTTTGGCGTACCATGCGGCAACGGCGCCAAGAGCCAGAACAGTCCAAAGAGCTAGCACAAAACACCATTTGATGAGACGGCCCATCCATGATGATTTTATGTGGGTACGTGTTGAGCGGTCGCGTGCCATATCAAAGCAAAAATAGGGTTGCAAGACCGAGGAAGGCAAAGAAGCCGATTACGTCAGTCATGGTTGTGAGGAATACCGAAGAGGCAACGGCGGGGTCAATATTCAGTTTATCGAGAATGACAGGAATACTTGATCCGAAAAAACCAGCGACAATCAGGTTGACAATCATGGCGGCGGCAATCACGCAGCCTAGCCCAGGGTTGTTGAACCAGAATCCCGCTACGAGACCGATAACAACTGAAAAAATAAAGCCGTTCAAGAGGCCTACGGTGGTTTCTTTGCCGATGACGCGCCATGCGTTGGCACCCGACAGTTCATTGGTGGCAAGGGCGCGGACGGCAACAGTCATGGCTTGAGTTCCTGCATTCCCGCCCATGCCGGCGACAATCGGCATCAGGACGGCCAGAGCAACAATTTCTTCAATGGTGGATTTAAAGAATGAAATAACGAAAGCGGCAAGGAAAGCCGTAATAAGATTGACAAAGAGCCAGCGTGAACGCGACATGACAGTGGGAATAATTGTCCGATAAAGGTCATCTTCTTTAACCCCCGCGAGCTTCAGAATATCTTCTTCAGCTTCCTGATCAATAACATACATGACGTCATCGTAGGTAATTATCCCGATCAGGCGGTTATCATCGTCCACGACTGGTGCGGAGGCGAGCCCCTCATTACGGAAGATAGTGGCTACTTCTTCCTGATCGAGGAGCGCCGGAATAGGGTGGGTTTCCTCGAGCGAGAGATCATCAATTTTCATCGAACGCTGTGCGCAGACAAGGCGGTTCAGTGGAATTTCACCAACGATATGATAGGCGGGGTCGATAACAATCAGGTCGTAAAAATCTTCTGGCAACGTGTCTCTTGCTGCACGCAGGTAATCAATTGTTTTGCCGACTGTCCAGAATTGCGGGACGGCTACAAATTCGCGCTGCATTAGACGTCCAGCACTTTGTTCGGGGAAACTCATCCCTTCTTCAATGGCCATTCGTGTTTTGGCGGAGAGGCGGCGCATAATTTCGTGCTGAAAGTCAGTATCGAGCGCTGCAACCAGATCAAGGGCGTCATCGCTCTCAAGGTCAGAAATAATGCGGGCAACCTGATCGGCGCTCATATGCTCGAGGACTTCGTTACGAACCTCTTCCTGCAGGTTACTGATTGACTCAGCTTCAAATTCCGGCGCATGGTTTTTAATGAACTGGTAACGTTCTTCACGGGTAATTTTTTCAAGCAGCTCGGCTTTGTCGCTCGAAGTTAGGTCGCTGAGAAGATTGTGGACATCTTCGTGACGTTCCTCCTCAAGAGCATCACACAGAGCTTTGATGTCATCGTCACCCAAGCCGAGGAAGTCTTCAGCGGCGTATTCCTCCTCTTCAGCTTCAACCTTCCTGATTTCTATTTCATCTGGAAGATTGTCTTTTGTGTTATTGCTCATGGCATCCACTCGTCGTGGCTGGGGTTAAAACGTTCTTCTTCTAGTAGCCGACAGCCCTCTGAGTCAGATTGTGGGGACTATTTTCGGCAAAAACCTGTGCTCCAACTGCAGAAACAGCCGTTACATTGACAATACCACGGGCTGTTGCTGCGGATGTGACAATGTGTGCGATATGGCGTGTACCAAGAAGAAGCGGGCCTATAGGAACACAGTCAGAGAGTATTTTGACGGCGTTGTAAGTGATGTTGGCTGCGTCCACATTCGGCATCACCAGCAGATTTGCTGCACCTTTGAGGGTTGAGTTGGGCATAATGATCTGGCGTACTTCTTCAGAAAGAGCGGTGTCTGCATGCATTTCACCATCAATCTCCAAATCCGGCGCACGCGTTTTGATGTCGAAATAGGCGTCGCGCATTTTGAATGCGCTTTCGCTGCGGTGTGATCCGAAGTTGGAGTGTGACACGAGGGCTACTTTGGGCACAATTCCGAAGCGGCGAATTTCTTCAGCCGCCAGAAGAGTCATTTCTGAGATTTGGGCAGCCGTAGGGTCCGGGTTGACATGCGTATCACAGATAAAGAGAGGGCCACGGGTCGGGTGGAGCAGACACGGCATTGCTGCTGCGGCTTCAATCCCTGGTTTGAGGCCAATCAAATCGACTATGGTCATCAAGTGTTGGCGGTAGGGGCCGACAGCACCGCAGATTAATCCGTCAGCTTCACCTTTGACTACCAGCAGTGAGCCAATCACGGTATTATCCGTGCGCAGGATTGTTTTGGCGTGGGCGGGAGTAACTCCACTGCGCTCCATAATCTTGTGGTAGCTCTGCCAGTATTCGGTGAAGCGACGGTCAGATTCGGGATCAACAATATCGAAATCCTTATCGATTTTCATGCGCAGGCGCATGCGCTTGATCCGCGTTTCAATGACTTGGCGACGTCCGATTAGAATAGGGAAGGCAAGTTGCTCATCAATAACGGTTTGGACGGCGCGGAGAATTTTTTCTTCCTCTCCCTCACAGTAAACAATCTTTTTGAGCGCGGTTTTGGCTTTGGCAAAGACAGGGCGCATAACTACATCCGAGCGGTAGAAATACTGGGTGAGTTTGGCGCGGTAAGCTTCCCAATCGGTGATCGGGCGGGTGGCAACACCAGTGGCCATTGCTGTTTTAGCAACAGCAATCGGAAGTTCCATAATCAGACGTGGGTCAAAGGGTTTCGGGATCATATAGCTTGGCCCAAACTCCAAATTTTCATCGCCGTAAATTGCAGCCACTTCTGCCGTGACTTCTTTGCGGGCAAGTTCGGCGATGGCGCGTACGCAAGCCATTTTCATTTCTTCGTTAATGGCGGTTGCGCCAACATCAAGCGCTCCACGGAAGATATAAGGAAAACACAGAACGTTGTTAACTTGGTTCGGAAAGTCGGAACGACCCGTGCAGACGATGGCGTCCGGTTTTACCTTGAGGGCTTCTTCCGGCATAATTTCGGGTGTGGGATTAGCTAGCGCCATAATTAGTGGGGCATCGGCCATGTCGGCGACCATCTCTGGCTTTAATGCGCCGGCGGCCGAGAGGCCGAGGAAAATGTTGGCGCCTTTAATCGCTTCAGAGAGATGGCGGGCTGGAGTGTCAGCAGCGAAACGTTCTTTCTCAGGGTCCATGCCTTCGTTGCGGCCTTTGTACACAACACCAGTACGGTCACAGACAATGATGTTTTCTTTGGGGAGGCCCAACTGCACTAGCATATTGAGGCAAGCGATGGCGGCGGCTCCAGCACCGGAGGCAACGAGTTTGGTGTTTTTGAAATCACGGCCCGTGATTTGAAGCCAGTTGAGAATTGCGGCGCCAGCGATAATGGCTGTGCCATGTTGATCGTCATGGAAGACCGGAATTTTCATTCTCTCGCGCAGAGTGCGTTCAATCTCAAAACATTCGGGTGATTTAATGTCTTCGAGATTAATGCCACCAAAGGATGGTTCGAGCGAGGCAATAATCTCAATGAGTTTTGCCGGGTCTCTTTCTTCAATCTCAATGTCAATTGAATCGATGTTGGCGAATTTTTTAAAAAGGACAGCTTTACCTTCCATGACAGGTTTTGAGGCGAGGGCGCCGATGGCACCCAATCCAAGAACAGCCGTTCCATTCGAGATGACAGCCACGATGTTTCCGCGTGAGGTATAATCAAGGGCTTTGAGTGGGTCATTTTCAATTTCTTCGCAAGCGGCGGCAACTCCTGGGGAATAGGCCAGTGACAAATCGCGCTGCGTGGTCATCGGTTTTGTAGGAACAATCGCAATTTTCCCGGGTTGTGGATGAAGGTGGTACTCCAGAGCGGCTTCGCGCAGATTGTCTTTCACAGTTATTTCCTTGAATTCTTTATCGTTTTGGATGATTGCGCTAAAAGACCAGAGAACCAAATATTTTTCAAGGGGTTATTGGCAAATTCTCGCGCAAAAAGATGATGTTATGCAACATCGGAAAACGGGTGATGCTTTGAGGAAGAAAAGAGAAATGGTGCGGCCAAGAAGACTCGAACTTCCACGGGTTGCCCCACAACGACCTCAACGTTGCGCGTCTACCAGTTCCGCCATGGCCGCACTTTCAATAAATGCTTACTAACGAGGTGAAAGGTGCTTATCAGATTGATTTTCATTATGCAAGCGACTTTTATTATCTTATAACCCCTTCTTATGGAGTGGATTACCTCAAAAGCTTATGTTGATTACCCTCACGCGGTTGCCGAAATGGAAAAACGCGTGGCGGGAATTCGTGCCGAGGCTGCGGATGAGGCGGTTTGGCTTTTGCAGCATCCTCCGCTTTATACCGCCGGAACAAGTGCCAAGGCGCATGACCTGATTTCCCCTCAATTTCCTGTTTTTGAATCGGGGCGGGGCGGGCAATATACATATCATGGCCCAGGGCAGCGTGTAGCTTATGTTATGCTCGATCTTAAAAAACGGCAAAAACAGCCCGATATCAAAGGGTATGTGTGGAATTTAGAAGAATGGATTATCCGCGTTTTGGCAGATTTTGATATTCGGGGCGAACGCCGCGCAGGGCGTGTTGGTATTTGGGTGGTGACGCCTGAAGGCGAATCAAAAATTGCAGCAATTGGTGTACGTGTCCGGCATTGGGTGACCTATCATGGTGTGTCAATAAACCTCAATCCTGATTTAAACCATTTCGGCGGGATTGTGCCGTGCGGTCTTGCGGAATTTGGCGTGACCTCTTTTGACAAGCTTGGAGTTCAGGCGGAGATGCATGATCTGGACGCTTCCCTGCAACGTCATTTTAATATTTTTATATAGAAAATCTGATCCATCCACGCAACCCAAACTCAATTCGTTTTGCATTATGTGTATCGGGACGAAGCCAAAGCGGTTGCCCCACACAGCACTTCCGGGGCCAGCGGGCCGGTGCAAGGTTCCTCCGTAGAGGGCAAATCCGCCGGATACCTGACCTTTTCCCGCTTTCAACAACCGGAACACTCCGGCGCGGGGAAAGAGATATGCTTTATGCCTCGCTTTGTTCTTACAAACAAAAACAGGCGCGGGCGCCCGCAGGCGCTGATTTGTTGCGGCACTTTTCCAGCCGCAGGATACGTATCAGGGACGACCCTATCAGACACAAAACAGAATGTAAAGGAAATAATTCCTAATTTGGCAAGAAAAACGTAATGGATTCCCCTAGAATTGGCGTTGCCAATTCGGGGAATGAGATGGTTGTTAAATTTTTGGAGTCTTGGTGGTGAAAAGGGGGCAGATTCCGAACTGTGCCCGCGTGACGAGAATAGAGTCTCAATTTTTTTTCATAAATTCATTTGTTTCTTTAAGTAGCACATGAATATTTTTTTTCAATATATTGAATTTATTCATTAAAATATTTCCATTGCTGTCGAGGTAGAGGGCCTTGCTGAGCTCCAGCTGTAAGGAATTCCTGCCACGTGCAGGTTGTCCGTAGCGTCTCACTATTTCTACCCCTTTATAGGGGACATTAATACTGACGCGATAGCCTAGATCGGTAAGGGTTTGATAGATAAAACGTCTTATCTCCAGAGCGCAGCTTGTGCCGTCACGATCACCCAGAATAATATCGGGGATCAGTGTGGGGGTAAAAAAGTTATGGAGGATTTCAGGCTGTGAGGCATGAACATTAAGGTGCAGGATTGTGGGGGATATTTTTTGTGTCTCTGCAATCATCCAGCTTAAGGCCTTGTGATAGGGGGCGTAATAGGTTTCAAGGCGCTTTATAGCCTCATGCTCCTCTAATGGGCGGGCATAAATCCTTGTATGGGTATTGAGTATTGTATGGATCACGCCATGCCCGTGGAGGGCGCGTGGTGAAGGATTGGGCTTGATGTGGCTCATTGCCCCAAAATACAGAGGGTCAATGTCATCTTCGGCGCGATTGACATCCACATAGCTGCGCGGGAACAACGCGCGCAGAAAACCTCCGCCCTGATTAACAATTGCGGTTTGGAAAAGGTCATCAACGGCTTGATCCTCCAGTCTTTTTAATTCCATAACATCACATATAAAATGAAAGTCATCAGGATAGATCGTACCACTATGGGGCGAATCGCACAGAATGGGCGCGTGGGCGACGGGGATGGCTTCATAGATGTTGGGGATAAAGAGGGGTGGATTTTCCATGGTTCCTTATATAATCTTGCCGCCTATATTTCATCAAAGGAAACTTAGTTATGCACGATCTTAAAGCTCTCCGTGACCAGCCTGCCGCTTATGACCAAAATTGGGCGCGCCGCGGATTGTCTCCTCAAACGCCAGCCATCTTGGTTCTCGATGAAGAGCGCCGTAAACTCCAGACCGAATTGCAAGTATCCCAACAACGCCGCAATGAAGCGTCCAAGGAGATCGGGCAAGTTAAGGCCAAGGGTGGGGATGCTGCGTCTTTGATGGATGAAGTCGCCGCCCTTAAAGATAAGATGGTGCAGCTTGAAGAACAGGAAAGAAATGTTGCGCAGCAACTTACCGATGTGCTTTCCGCTCTGCCGAATATGGTGGCTTCTGATGTGCCGGATGGTGCGGACGAGCACGATAATGTTGAAGTGCGCCGTTTTGGCACGCCCAAGACAGGTAATAATGCCGCGCTTGATCATGTGGCAATTGGTGAAAACCTTGGCATGATGGATTTCGAGGCTGCGGCCAAAGTTGCGGGGTCGCGCTTTGTCGTGATGAAGAATGGGGTCGCGCGTCTCCAACGTGCCCTTGCGCAGTTTATGCTGGATACCCACACACAAGAGCATGGCTATACGGAGATTGACCCGCCTTTGCTGGTGTCGTCTGATGTGATGTATGGCACAACGCAGCTTCCTAAATTTCGGGATGATCAGTTTGAGACAACGGACGGGCGTTGGCTGGTGCCGACGGCAGAAGTTGTTTTGACCAACCTTGTACGTGAGGAAATCCTTGATGAGGGTGATTTTCCGTTGCGCTTTACCGCGATGACACCGTGTTTCCGCAAGGAAGCCGGTTCTGCCGGGAAAGACACACGCGGGATTATTCGCCAGCACCAGTTCTATAAAGTGGAGATGGTCAGTATTGTCAAACCTGAGGATTCAGAAGCCGAACATCAGCGCATGACGGAATGCGCCGAGAATATTTTGAAAAAACTTGATCTGCCGTTCCGCACCATCGTGCTGTGTTCGGGGGACATGGGGTTTGCATCACGCAAGACCTATGACATCGAGGTCTGGGTGCCTTCGCAGGATAAATATCGCGAGATTTCGAGTTGTTCGAATTGTGGCGATATCCAGTCCCGCCGCATGAAAACACGCTTTAAACGCAGTGGTCAGAAAGATACTGAATTTGTGCATACGCTCAACGGATCGGGTGTGGCTGTTGGCCGTGCGCTTGTGGCTGTCATGGAAAATTATTACGATCCATCTGATGGAGGAATCTTTGTGCCTGATGCGCTGCGTCCCTATATGGGCGGCCTCACCAAGATCGTGAAGGCCAGTTAGTATGCCTTATTATCAGTTGAAACCGTGGGCTGAAAGCAAAGCTTTGATTGTCAATGATGACGGGATTGATGCCGAAGGAATCAAGGTTCTGGAAGGTCTTGCGCGTAGCATTTTTGCCAAGGTTGTTGTGGTTGCTCCGTCTCACGAACATTCCGGCATGGGGCATGCGGTTTCCTACAAGAAATTGTTTAACTTGCACAAAATCGATGAAGATCATTACGCAGTAGAGGGAACGCCTGCCGATTGTGCGATTGTTGGTCTTGAAGTCGTGCTGAAAGATTCGCCGCCGGATGTTGTTCTCTCGGGTATCAACCACGGCGAGAATGCGGGTAACTCGATTGCCTATTCGGGGACATTTGGCGGTGCGTTCGAAGCGGGACTCGCGGGTATTCCATCTATCGCGTTTAGCCAGACAAAAGACCATCACGGGAATCCTGATTTTGCTGTCGCACGCCGAAATTTTGCGCAGGTTCTGGAATTTTTACAACACGCCCCGTGGCCAGATCACGTTGTTATGAATGTTAATTTTCCTGCAAAGGATCAGGACGAGGGGCATGAATTGCTGCCCACGCATCAGGGGCGGCATCACATTATTGACGGGGTGGATGTTACACCGCATGGGAATGGTTCGCATGTTTTGAGTATCCGTTTCAAGAATAAGGTCGTTGATAACGGCTTGCCGCATGACCTTGATGTTTTGGCCCGTAAAGGGGTTACCATTACACCTGTGCTGACTAACTGGACATGTCATGAGACATTGGCATTGTGGGCAAAATGAAAACCAAAACAGCGTCAACATGGAGCGTATTGTTCCCTTTGGTTAAACGGTATTTGCGACCCTATCTGGGGCAAATCGGAATTGCATCGCTTTTTATGCTGGTGGCGGGACTTGCAACTGCGGCGTTTGCGCAGCTTTTGCAGCCGGTACTTGATAAAGCCATGATCGGTGTGCAGGAAGATCCAACGACCATTACGGTTATATTTCCGCTGGGGGCGCTCATTTTCCTCTCGTTTTGTGTGCGGGGTATCGCGACCTATCTGCAAACCATCAAGATGAACAAGATTTCGCAGTCGGTGGTGGCAGATATCCAAAACGATGTCTTTTCGCATTTCATGACTCTGGATTTAAAATTCTTTCATAAATACCCAAGTGGTGAACTGGTCTCGCGCGTGACCAACGATGTGAACGTGATGCGCATTGCGGTGTCTGATGCTCTTACGGGGATTGGCAGCAATCTGGTTACACTCGTATTTCTCTTGAGTGTCATGTTTATTCAGGATTGGCGACTTTCGCTTATTACCTTTACGGTTTTTCCGGTGGCGTCTGGATTAGTGGCGTTTCTGGGGCGGCGTCTGCGCAAGATTTCAAAATCCATTCAGGGGGAAACGGCCAACTTGATGGGGGTTTTGTCCCAGATATTCCAAGGGATACGGCAAGTTCAGGCCTATGGCATGGAAGAACGCGAGAAGCGGCGCGCAAGTGATGCTGTGATGCGCGTGCGCAACCTCAATATCAAAGCTGTGCGCATCGGGAATTTATCCACGCCGATTAATGAAGTTTTGGTTGGTCTCGTGGTGTTCGGGGTTGTGGTATATGGCGGCTACCGGATTGCCGAAGGGGAGCTGACGCCGGGTGGATTAATCTCTTTTATTGCCGCCTTTTCTCTTTCCTATGAGCCGATGAAGAAACTTGCCAAGCTCAATAATTCGCTGCAACTCGGTATGGGCGCGGCGGAGCGTGTGCAGGATATGATGAGTCAGACGACAGGTATTATCGAGAAAGTTGATGCCTTGCCGCTTCAGGTGAAGGCCCCCTCTATCACGCTCGATCATGTGAGTTTCTGGTACAATAATGATGATGAGGTGCAGGCGCTTAATCAGGCAGTGATTGAAGTTGAGGCGGGCAAGGTAACTGCTTTGGTGGGCGCATCGGGGAGTGGGAAAACGACAGTACTTTCGTTGGTTTTACGTTTTTATGATCCTCAGCTCGGCCGCGTTTTGATTGATGGTGTTGATATTCGTGATGTGACGCTAGCGAGCCTGCGTCGTCAAATTGCACTTGTTTCCCAAGATGTCACGATTTTTGATGATACGATCGCTGGTAATATTGCATATGGTCTTCCGTATGCAACACATGATCAGATCATGGCGGCAGCTCACGCTGCGGCGGCTGATGAGTTTATCGCCAAGATGCCTCAAGGTTACGATACGCAGGTGGGTGAGAATGGTGTGCGCTTATCGGGCGGTCAGCGTCAGCGCATTTCTTTGGCTCGCGCTATCTTGCGGGACGCCCCGATTTTATTGCTGGATGAAGCCACTTCGGCGCTGGATAACGAGTCAGAGCGTTTGATCCAGCAGACACTTGAACATTTGCAGAAGGGCCGAACTACGCTGGTTATCGCGCACCGACTTTCCACCATCCAGCATGCTGATAAAATCATTGTGATGGAATCGGGGCGTGTTGCCGAGGAAGGTACGCATGAGGATCTTTTGCCCAAGGGAGGAGCTTATACCCGTATGCACAATGCCGCTATTGTGAATGACGGGGGCTAAAGTGGCAAAAATTTTAAGGAAGGCGTTTCTCTGGGCTTTAGGAGGAAGCCTCATTCTTTATTTCTCTTTCATTGGGCTTCTTTTTATCAAGCAACGCGATCTCCTTTATTTCCCTCCGCCCCAGTCCATGTATCTGGGCCTTGAAGAAAAATATCCGGACTACGTGCCCGTGAATGTTAGAACGACCGATGGCTTGACTTTACAGGGGTATTTTGTGGCCCCTCGGGATGGGCAAAAACCAGTTATTCTGGCGTTTCATGGCAATGGCAGTCATTCGTTGTGGCTTGCAAATAATTTTGCTGGGCTTGTGGAGGATGGTTATGGAGTTTTGTTGGCCGAATATCGTGGTTATGGAGGAAATGAGGGGCACCCGAGCGAGGAGGGCCTTTATCAGGATGCCGAGGCCTATTTCTCTTTTTTGCGGGATAACCCAGATTCGGTGCAAAATCCACTTATTCTATATGGGCAATCGTTGGGATCGGGTGTTGCCGTTGAACTGGCATTTCGTCATAAGACAGAAGTAAATTCACTTATTCTTGAGGTTCCTTTTCTTTCTGTTCCGGATACTGTCAAACGTGTTTACCCGTTTGTGCCTTTTCCTGAACTTCTTGTCACAGATCGGTATCGCTCCGATGAGAAAATCGGAAAAATTGAGGTGCCCGTATTGTTTTTATTGGCTGAGCAGGATGAAATTGTGGGATTAGAGGGAGGCAAAAGTCTTTATGGTCTTGCCAACGAACCCAAAACACTCAAAATATACCCGCGTGCCTATCATATGACGGTTTTTAATGCAGGGGCGCGCGAAGATCTTGATGATTTTGTGAGAGGCCGAGTGGAATAATGGGACGTATAATTTTTACCGCTTTTTTTGTTTTGATGATGATCATCCCAACTATGGTGCATGCTGCCGAAGTCACCATTGAGAAGGCTAATGGTGAGAAAGTCGTTTTTTCGGCGGAGATTGCTGATACGGATGGGGCGCGGGCCAGAGGGCTTATGCACCGGAACTCTATGCCAGAAAAGCATGGGATGTTGTTTGTTTTTGATTTGCCAGAGATGGCACGTTTCTGGATGAAGGGTACGCTCATTCCTCTTGATATAATTTTTATTAAGCCGGATGGTAAGATCTGTAATATTCATGAGAATGCGCAGCCTATGGTGTTGAGTCCTATTCCAGCCGTTGCTCCTGTCAAGTTTGTATTGGAGATTAACGGTGGAGAAGCCCAAAAATACGGGATTTCTGCGGGAGATCATGTAAAATCAAATCTAGCTGTAAATGGGCTTGAATTTAAATAGTGTTTATGTGTATAAAGGGGCCTCTTAAATTGAGTCGGGGCGTAGCGCAGTCTGGTAGCGCAACTGCTTTGGGAGCAGTGGGTCGAGGGTTCAAATCCTTTCGCCCCGACCATTTTAGTTTGTTCGGGCCCCTTCCTGAAGGGCTAAGTCCTCCATATAGTTATTTATTTTGTGCGGCGAAATGTATATCCTGAGTGCCTTCTCTGGGGGTATCATGCGGTATATTGTTTTAAGTCTTATTTTGTACGCCGTAGTGTCGTCGTCCATGGGAGTGGCTTTTGCTGAGAATGTTGCCAGTTCAGCTGCTGAGGTTGGTTCGGCATATGATTACGTGGGGCGCTTGAAAAAGCTTGCTGCTGGCAAACAATATCCTGATTATGAGGGCTATATTCTGGCGAAGCTGGAGCGTGGGGACTATGAGGATGTGGACTCTTATTTTGCAGGGGCACAAGCTGCTTATGAAGCCGGAACGATTGACGATATTACACTCAGATACGCATTTTCTCCCGTAACTAACCAGAAGGACCTAAAATACGAGACTTATTTTGACCGTTGGGTTGAAAAAAAGCCGCAGTCCTATGTCGCACGGGTGGCATGGGCTACCTTTCACTATAATGTGGCGTGGCAAGTGCGGGGGTCGGCAAATGCCAAGGAGGTGTCGGCGGAACAGTTTGATGGGTTCTTTCGTGAACTTAGGTTGGCGCAAGCAGCGTACAAAGAATCGTTGAAGCTAACGCCAAGGCCAATTTTAAGCTATATGAGTCTCCTTTTGATCAGCGGAGAGGCGGGGGCTTTGAAAGAGAATTTTCCGATCAAGGGAACGTTGCTGGAAGCCGATGCTATTGACCCCCAAAACTTTTGGGTGAAGCAGGCCTATTTGCGTTTTTTGCAGCCCAGATGGGGTGGATCGCCATCGGCGATGAATGCGTTTGTGGATTATTCCGAAAAGGCGGGACTCGCCAAAAACAAGGTTGATTTGCTGCGCAGTCTGGTTTTTATGGATCTTGCGGATACTGCCCGTTATGAAGAGAAAAACTATACCAAAGCGCTTGACTTATATCAGGAGGCAGCGGCGTTACAAGTTCCTTATAAATTTCTGAATATTGGCAAGGGGGGGATTAAGGGGTATATCCGTATGAAAGAGACATTGTCAGCAAATAGTAATTATGACGATGATACTCTGGCTGCCCTTAGTGATCTTCTTGAGCATAGTGGTTATGTGGATGATGCAGGTGGTTTTTATGCATTGTTGGGACATGTATATTCGGTCCGTTTAAGTAAGAGCAAACGCAAGTCTGATTTCGCGGCTGCGTGGAAGGCCTTCAATTCAGGAATGGAAATGAAGGATGCCTATTCGACCTTTCGCGTTGCGTCCGGCTATTGTGAGGGTTATCCGGACATTGTCGTAAAAGATGAAGGATTATGCAGGGATATTATGGTTCTTGCTGCCGATATGGGTTCGCCCGAGGCTGCCAAAGTTGCGGCGAAGCGGTGGGCAATAGAGCCCAAGAAGGAAAACTCTGAGGACAAGGGCGAGCAGCTTGGTTTGTCGCGCGCGGCACAGCGTGTTTCCGCAGAAGATGTTCCCAAAAGTGCGCCCTTATCTTCGGCTAACTTTATCAGTATGTTACTTAAGATGTTCTTTTAGAAATAGTGGATGGAATGGCTGATAACAAGGACATGGAGAGGGATGCGGAATGGCAGAAACTTGCTGCGCAGGCGCAGGCAGGGGATCAGATTGCCTATGCCCGTCTTCTCAAGGAAATTGTGCCGCTTATCCGTCGTGTAATTGGTGGCAAGTTGCCCTCACCTGATGCGGCCGATGATGTTGTACAGGAAGTTCTCATCTCCATTCACAAAGCTCTCCATACTTATGTGCCCGGGCGGCCTTTTACGCCGTGGCTTTTATCGATTGTACGTTTCCGCAAAACAGATTTTTTGAGGCAGCATTATGCTGCACGCGGAAATCTTGGCGTCTCTCTTGATGATCCCGATACGCCGGACTATCTTATTTCAGAGAGTTCTGATGGAACGATGAAGGATATTCATGCTGCTTTTGACACTCTGTCCGATCAGCAAAAAGAGGTTGTTGAATTGATGAAGATCAAGGGATATAGCGCTCAAGAGGTGTCGGAGAAGACGGGGCTGTCTGTTTCCGCGGTTAAAGTGTCGGCGCACCGTGCTATCCAGAAACTCAAGGGAAAACTATAAGAATACATTATGACCAACGAAGATATTGATAAAACTATACAAAACCTCTGTTGTGAACTAAAGCCAGTACGCTGCTTTAACCCGCTTTGGCGTGGATTGCTTTGGGTTTTGCTCGTGGTATCCTATACCTCAGCAGTGGCGTTAACTATTGGGTTCCGGCACAATATTGCAGAGGCAATGAATCGCGAAGACTTTGTTTTTGAAGTGGTTTTGGCATTTATGATTGCTATATCTGCTTCGTTTATGACGTTCTGGATGAGTATTCCCGATTGTAATCGTCATCGGCGTTTTATGGCTGTTCCCCTCACGTTGCTTGTCGTTCAACTCACTTGGGTGTTGGTGCGTACTTTTTTTGAGGGGATTGGCGATTTTCGTGAAAACTGGCTTTCCCATTGCTGGATGAATACTGCCATTCATACCTCTTTGCCGGCGCTGGCTGTTGTTTTGCTTGTGCGCAAGGGGGCGACGGTCATGCCGTGCTGGCTGGCCAGTTTTGCCGTTCTGGCGGTGAGTGAATTCGGTTGGATTGGGATGCGTCTGGTGTGCCCCAAGGACAACGTCGGCGAGGCCTATATTCTTAACTTTCTTCCCTATGTTGTGATGGGGCTTGTGGCTGGTTTTATTGCTAAAAAGTTGTTTCGCTGGTAAAAAATCGCATTATTCAACCCTTTTCATTTATTGGTAATTCAAGTAGGTTAAGCTTGAGTTTTTGGGGCGTTTGCGTCCCTTACCTATACGAGGTTATCATGGAAGTGAAAATTTACCGCCCTAGCCGTTCGACCATGCAGTCGGGGCGCGCCAAGACGGAAGGCTGGGTTTTAGAATATGAGCTTAAAACACCCCGCCGTCCCGAAAATCTGATGGGCTGGACGAGTTCAGGGGATACCCTTAACCAAGTTAGACTGAATTTTCCCTTACAAGAAAGTGCTGTGGAATTTGCCAAAAAGAAAGGCTGGGATTATACGGTTTTGCCTGAGCATGACCGGATTGTTCGTCCGCGTAACTACGTCGATAACTTTAAGTATATTCCGCCAGAGGATGTTGCCTCCTGAGCTGTTTGAATGGTCCCGTAGCTCAACTGGATAGAGCATCTGCCTTCTAAGCAGAGGGTTGCAGGTTCGATTCCTGCCGGGATCACCATTTTAAATATTGGGTTTTTATGACGCGAGAAAATGATCTTAAATCCCAAAGGGACAGATTTTTGGGGTTTGCCTTTGCTGGAGCTGATTTCCTGATGGAGATCGACTCGCAGGGGAGGGTTGTTTTTACATCAGGCGCAACACGTTTTTTTACTGGACGTGATGATAAATCTTTGCAAGGAACGGATTTAAAGGCGTTGTTTGCAGATGATGATGTTCCTTTAGTTGCAACGATGTGTTCAAACGCCAAGGCGGCTCTTAAGCAAGGGCCCTATCTGGTGTCTATCCGGCATGTTGATAATCTCGAAAATAAGGCCCGCGTATTCATATCGAGTTTTTCATTTGAAAATAATGGTTCCTTGTATATGGCTGTTTCAAAAAGTGACAGCTTGCTGCGGGTTATGGGTTTTGAACATGAATCCACCTACCAGAAGACAATTTCGTCGGCTCAGGAGTTTGAAAACCAAATTGAAAAAAGAATTCCCGAGCTGATTGCACGCGGAAAAGATATTGATCTCAAACTTGTTCAGCTTGATGGCCTTGAGGGGCAAAAAAGTAAAGTCGGCAACGAGAGTTGGCAATCCTTTATCGCGGATATCGGGCAGGTTGTTTTGGATGCTTCGCTTGATGGAGAAATGGCAGCTCGCCTTGAGGATGGTAAGTATGTCCTGGTGCAGGGAAGAGGAATCGAGGAAGGAGAGGATATTGAAAAGAAAATTATAGATATTGCGACCTTTTATAATCTGGGAGACGCGATTGATTTAAAAACCAAGACGATCGAAGGAAATCTCCCTAGCTTGTCAGCGCGCGAGGCTAGTCGTGCCATCTTGTACACGATTAACAGAATGGAAAAGTCAGGGATTGAGACGTGTGATGATGATCTCAAAAAGTCTTTTGCGTCATTTCTTTCCGAAAATACAGCCAAAATTAAAAACCTGAAGAAGGTTATTTCACACCAGCTTTTCCAGATATGTTTCCAGCCGATTGTTGATCTGAGAACGCGGCGTGTGGTTCACCACGAGGTTTTAACGCGTTTTGATGAGGATTCATCGCCTTATGAAATGATTGTCCTGTGCGAAGATATAGGAATTGCACCAGATATGGATTTGTCGGTATGCAGGCAGACATTAAAATATGCAGATATGCACCGTAAAAAAAATATTGGGCCTCTGGCCGTCAATTTGTCGGGGGCATCAATTCAAAACGAGGCTTTTTTTGAGGCGTTAACCGGAACGCTTAATCAATATTCCGATGCTGCAAGCCATATTATGTTTGAAATTACGGAATCGAGCAGTATCGGTAATCTTGATTTGGTGGATAAATTTATCCAGACACTCCGCGAAATGGGGCATCAGGTATGTCTTGATGATTTTGGGGCGGGGGCTGCTTCGTTCCAATACTTGCATAAACTGCATGTGGATGGTGTTAAAATTGACGGGGCTTACACAAAAACGGTGCTGACATCGCCACGTGACGCAACCATGATTAAAAACCTTACGCAAATGTGCCATGAGCTTGATATTTTTGTGGTCTCCGAAATGATTGAGACTGAGAAGCAAGCTGAATACCTGAGGGACATCGGTGTTGATAAGGGGCAGGGTTGGCTCTTTGGTAAGCCGCAAAAAGACACGGTGTCGATTCTCTAATCTTCTTTTGACTTGATTAAGGCTAGCACGCGTGCTTTCTTTGTCTCTGGTTTTTTCGAGGGGGTTGAGATGAGGGATTGGATTGGACAACTTCTTGATGAGGGGTTGGTTCCGTATGTGGCGACATCAGAGAATTATCTCGATTATCTTGATTTTTCCCTTTTTGAGGGACATGAGATCGTCAGGATTCTTGAGAATCCCGATCACAGCAATTTCCATGAAGCGTATCTGGTGTCAAACTCGCTGGCTTTTGGTAATCCAGAACTCAAAATGCAGAACTGGGTTTATATCGATTGTGTTTTGATGCAAACGGCAGTGGTTGGCTTTGCGCTGCCAGTCGAGAAAGCTCCTGCCACACTTATCGATTTTTATGAGAAAGATCCGTGGGTAGATGTGGCTACGCTCGACTATATTCCGGTGAGCGGGCAGATTGCGGCTTTGGGGATTGATGGCAAGCAGTTGACTGGGTTTTCGCTCTTTTCACTGCGGCGGCAGATCGAGCATTTGAATGTTCATAAGCTGGCTCACAAGACAAAATACGCGGCGCTTTCGGTGTACCGCGCGGAACATCTTCCGAAATATGTGGGGATTTCCCAGTATGATAACAAGGCGCTTTTGACGCATACTTTGTTTGGCAAAAAAATGTATATCGATCAGACAACGATGCCTCTTCATCCTTTGCGCAATATGAGTTTTACTTATAGCATGAAGATTGAGCTTGATGAATCCCGCATTCTGGGGGATATACCGCAATCCGTGCCGGATTATGATTTTTTGCTTCGGGCCGATGATACAGCGAAGAAGCTGGAGATGCAGGAGCGCATTCGCGGTGGGGAGCGTTTTTATATTCTTGATCCGGTGCATATCCGGCAGGATAATGGATTGTTTTTGCCTATTTGTTGTGAGAAGGACTAGATGATGAGCGATAAAGCGATTGTGGCATTTTCGGGTGGGCTTGATACGTCGATGCTTGTGCCGTACATGAAACACAAATACGGGATAGGCGAGGTTGTGACCTGTATCGTTGATACAGGGGGGCTTTCGGCGACTGAAATTGCGGCAGTGGCAGCGCGCGCCAAGGAAGTTGGGGCATCAGAGCATATTTATGTGGATGCCGCGCAGTCTTTTTATGATGAGATCATTAAATATTTGATTTTCGGCAATGTGAGCCGTGATGGTTATCCGTTATGTGTGGGGGCCGAGCGACTGATTCAGGCGCGCGAAGTTGTTAAAACGGCCCGTGCCAAAGGCATAGATACTGTTGTTCATGGGAGTACCGGAGCGGGGAATGACCAGTACCGTTTTGATCTGGTGACGTATGTTCTGGGGCAGGCAGATCCAGCTAAAGGTTATGCGGCGATTAAAACGATGGCACCAGTGCGGGAAGATGGGATCAAGCGTGAATTCTCACAAGAATTTCTAAAAGAGCGCGGCATCTCGGTATCTGCAAAGGCTGCCTATTCATATAATGTGGGTTTGTGGGGTGTATCAATTGGTGGCAAGGAGACCCATACTGCTGATGGACTTTTGCCGGAGGATGCATGGTACAGCAAGATTGATCCTGCATTGATGGTGCAAACTATCCAGATTGATTTTAACGAAGGTGAGCCTGTGCGTCTTACGGCAGGTGGTGAGAGTGCTCAGGGGCCGTTAGCTGTTATTCAGAAATTGGCAGCTCTGGCGGGGCGTATGGGAATTGGTCGCCATTATCATGTTGGAACATCTATCCCTGGCAAGAAGGGGCGTGTGGCTTATGAGTCACCGGCGGCTGATGTGCTTTATGAAGCGCATTCGACGCTTGAGAAATTGACGCTGACACAAGAGCAGATATTCTTTAAGAAGCAGGTCGGAACGGAGTTTGGCCGCTTGATTCATGAGGCCAAGTTCTTTGATCCGCTCATTGATGATCTGCGCGCATTTCTGGCAAGCTCGCAAAAACGTGTGACCGGAACGTGTCAGGTTTATCTCAAACCTGGCCGTATCGAGGCTGTTACAGTCAATTCACCGTATGATTTGCTGTCGGCTTCAGGTTCTGTTTACGGGGAATATGCTGACTTTTATTCGGCGCATGACGCCGTGGGCAGTTCAAAAATAAATGCTTACGAGCAAGTTATCTATCACGGCATTAAAAAGCGCGCTTGATTTCTTCCAATTGCTGTAGGACGGCGCTACGCGCTGTGCCGCCGTAGGATGTACGGCGGTTGACGATGGTTGTAATGTCAATTGCTTCAAAAATATCCGCGCTAAAGAGCGGGTTAAATGTTTTGAATTCTTCAAGCGTCATATCGTTGATAGTTTTTCCGCCAGCGTGACAGTGACTGACTATCTTTGCGGCAATTTCGTGGGTTTCACGGAAAGGGATGCCTTTTTTGACGAGGTAATCGGCAACATCGGTGGCATTGAGGAACCCTTCGCGGGTGGCTTTGAGCATATTTTCAGGCCGCGCCGCCATGGTAGCTATCATGCCAGTGATATGATGAAGCGATTGCTGAACGGTATCGACCGAGTCAAACAAACATTCTTTATCTTCCTGAAAGTCCTTGTTGTAGGTGAGCGGCGTTCCTTTGAGGATGGTCAGCATGGTCAGCAAGGATCCATAGATGCGGCCTGTTTTCCCCCTGACCAGTTCGGCGAGGTCTGCGTTCTTCTTTTGCGGCATCATGCTGGAGCCAGTGCAGTAGGCATCGCTCAGGCGGATGAACGAAAACTCGCTTGATACCCACAGGATTATTTCTTCACACAGGCGGGAAAGATGCGCAGCAATCAGGGCGTTACCACTGAGCATTTCCACAACATAATCACGGTTGCTGACGGCGTCCATGCTGTTGGGGTAAACGCCCGACATTTCCAGTAAATCGGCGACTTGTCGGCGATTAATTGGGTGAGTTGTTCCGGCGATGGCTCCAGCCCCGAGGGGTGATCGGGAGGCGCTTGCCTCTACAGCGTTCATGCGCGTTATATCACGTACGAACATCCAGCCATAAGCCAGCAGGTGATGGGCAAACAGGACAGGCTGGGCGCGCTGCAGGTGGGTATAGCCCGGCATGATGGCTTCACTGTTTTCTTCGGCTTTGCTAATCAGGGCGTTGATGAGTCCTTTTAAAAGGAGCGTTGTTTTTTGGGCTTGATCGCGCACATAGAGGTGCATATCAAGCGCGACCTGATCGTTACGGCTGCGGGCGGTATGGAGTTTTCCGGCGATGGTGCCGATACGCTCATGGAGGTGCCGCTCGACGTTCATGTGAATATCTTCATCGGAGATTTTAAATTCGATTGTTCCGTACCGGTAATCTTCGAGTATGGATTCAAGCCCTTTTATAATCTGGTGACTCTCGTCATGCGTTATAATTCCGGTGTCACCCAACATGGTGGCATGGGCAATACTGCCCGCTATGTCATATTCGGCAAGGCGGTGATCGAAGCTGATGGAGCTCCAGAATTGATCAAGTTCGGGAGATGCCGTAGCGCTGAAGGCGCCGCCCCATAATTTGTTTGTGGACATTTTGTTTCCTTCTTTATAGGGATCAATTTACCACTAGGATAATTCCCGTCAATTTCTATATAATCGGTTCATGGTATCTTCTTATAACTTTTTTGCCGATTTGCCTGTTCTGGCAGCTGATGGTGCTCTGTGCAGCTTGGCGGATTACAGCGTTGTTCCGCGTGATTGGTATATTGCGGTGGAGGATGTGCGCGGGTCAACGCGGGCGATTGAAGAGGGGCGTTATAAGGATGTTAATATGGTCGCATCCTCGGCGATTGTTGCCGTTCTGAATAAAGTTAGCCGTAAACATATTGCTTATATTTTTGGTGGGGATGGTGCGACAATTATTTTTCCTCCCGAGGTTTTGCATGAGGTGTGCTGCGCACTTTTATCCGCGCAAAAGATGGCGCAATCAGGATTCTATCTCGATTTGCGTACAGGCGTTGTTCCGGTTAAGTCTTTGCTGGATAGTGATGCGTCCCTTTCTGTTGCTAAAATTGCGGTATCTGACATAGCCTATCAAGCAGCTTTGGCGGGAGATGGCGTCAGTATTGCTGAAAAATGGGTCAAGGATGATATTCTCAATAAAGCCTATCAGTTGAATGTTTATTTGTTGCCTGAAGAAATGGGTCGTGAGCCGGAGCCTGATGATTTTAAGGGTCTTCAGTGTCGATGGGAGCCGCTTTACAGCCAAAGGGGCACTAATTTAAGCCTGATGGTGCAAGCGCGTTCTATTGGTTATGGAGATCAATCGGTTCTCTACCGTGAAATTCTTGCTAAAATTGTTGAAATTTGCGGGGAGCCTGCGCAATGGCGGCCTGCGTTCCCTTCCAACATGCATTTGACACTCAATCCTCGCCGCATGATGTCTGAATATAAAACACGTACGGCAGCTTATGCGCGGTGGAAAAAGATTGTTGTCTTCTTTGTCATGTATATCGGAACGTGTCTTGCGGTAGTGGCAATGGCTTATAAATTTTCAATGGGGCGTTTTAACGGGGCGCATTATGCCCAAAATGCGGCCACACATTCTGACTTTATCAAGTTTGATAATACGCTGCGGATGGTGATGGATGTCAGTTTAAATCAGAAAGAGGCCATTGAGTTGCTACTGCGTGGTTATGAACGGGAGGGGCGGATTTTTTATGGGCTTTATACGTCGAAAGCCGCTTTGATGACGTGCATGGTGTTTGATCCTGCAACGGATCATTTCCACTTTATTGATGGGGATGATGGCGGCTATAGCTTTGCGGCTAAGTTGATGAAAGAACAGATCAAGTTATTAGCTTAAGCTTATATTTCTCTGATAGAGTTGCGATGGCATAGGGCCAGCATCAGGACAATCAGGCCCATAAGCCAGCTTGACCAAACCGACCATGAGGCGAGCAGGAAGACAATCGTTCCGGTAAAGATCAAGGTTGGTAAAAATCTTTCATAGCGGGAGAGGCGGTTAATAAAGCTGTAGATCAGTCCGAGAACTGATCCTCCCAAGAGGGCACCAATAACACCAAACTCGATCCAGAGCTGCAAGGCAACGTTATGTGGATGAAGTATGGTTGTGTCCCAATAATACACCATCGGATAATCAAACTTCATGGAGCGGGTTGTATCTACGCCAAAGCCGATCCACGGGCTTTCCTTGATTTTGTCTGAGATGAAATCCCATACTTCAAGGCGGGGGCTGGTGCTGGCATCGCGCAGGATGTGGCTTTCACCTGCTTGGCTGGCGAGCGATTCATAAAGGATTCCAGAGAGCCATGGCATAGACAAAAATAACAGGATGCAGGTTCCAAAACATAGGGGTAGTGCCAATGTTGGCAGGATATAGAGGCCTGCGGCGGCTATCAGTATAGCGATGGTGGCAAGTTGGGCGGCTTGACTGGCCGTTACCATCAGGACGCCAAGGACTAGGATGCCGAGGAGAATTGCAGGTTTCCATTTTTTCTCTTGGAGCGAAAAAATAAGCGCAAAGGGGGTGAGAAGAACCAGTTCTGAAACGTTTTTATTGAGTTCCCACGTGCTAAATTCGGTATGAGCGGGACGCGCAACACGAGAGAGGGGAAAATCAAAGGTTAATTCAATAAAAAGAAAAGCGGCTCCTATCGCAAGGGGAATCCAGAAATTGCTTTTTATAAAGCGGAAGCCGTTGTCGGGTATTTGCTGCATGAAGAGGAGTAGTGGGAAAAATGAAAAGACTTCCATGCTAATTTTGATACTGCGGGAAAGGCTCGTATCCGGCGTGATTGACCAGAGTGAGCTGGCGATGGTTAGAATGGGAATGGCAAGGAAGGGCAGGTAGCTATATGTCCAGCGCGGAGCATTTATGGTCTTATTCTTGATCCAGAAATAAATACATCCGAGAAGTCCTGCCGTTTGTGGCAGGAATGAAAGTGTCAGAGGCATAATACAGGTGATAAGAATAACAGCGAGAAGGACCAATCCCGGGATATAAAGTGAAGGTTGCTCTGCGTTCAGAAGGGGCTGATGTGTCATAAATTAATTATCGTTTGATGGCGCAGGATCGGAGGTCAGAGCTTTCAATGTTACCGCCTCCTTATAAACATAGTTTCCTGTTTTTGCCAGTGGCTGGGGAAGAGTTTTGCATTGCTTCTTGATAGTACGCGCTTCAAATGCTATTTTTTGTGCAGCTTCAGGCTTTAACTTATTGATAATAAAAGATAGTGCACATGAGTGAATTTTCTCCGGCTATGGTGATGCGGCCTCTTATCCGGTTGCTGAAATATCAGGATAAGCGCCTGACCGGCTTGGCGATGCGGGCTATGAAGTGGCTTGGGCACGCGAAGCATCCTATCCATCCCAAACATTTGTTTGACGATAACCGGAATGTGTTTTTGGCGTCTCTTGTTGAGCCGGATAGTGTTTTTCTGGATATTGGATCGGGAAGCGGGTCGGAGTGCCTTAATGCCCTCAAGAAGGGCGCGCGCATGGTGTATGGCGTTGAATATAACAAATCCTCGATCATTCTCTCGCATGAGCGTTTGGTTGAGTATAAGGGAAAATATGAAATTTTTGATCTTAATTTGGAGACAGCGCACATTCCTTTGCCTGACGCATCGGTGGACATGATTAGTTTTTCGAATGTTCTTGAACATCTGCATAATCGTCAGGGCGTGCTCATGGAACTGCGGCGGATTTTAAAGCCTGATGGACAAATGTATATTTCTATTCCTAATACCAATACACCGTGGAAGAAATTTCAGCGCAAATTTGGAGTGGATAGTCGTGATGATGATGACCATAAAATTGAGTATTCCGTTGAAACGTTGGAAAAGGAAATGCGGGATGCAGGTTTGCAGATTGTGGGCGATCTTCACCCCATCGTGCCGTCTTTGCCAGTCAACGGGTTGATTGCGCTCAGTGCCGTGATTTCACCGCGGCTTTACCAACACCTTCAGGTATGGAAACACGGTTTTACGCAGACTCATCCCGAACATAGCATCGGGTGGTATTTTGTTACAAAACCACTTTAGTTGACATATCTCTTTTGCTATCGCGTGAGCCTCCCCCCTGAAATTGGGGGCTTTATCATTTTTTGACTGGTCAAAACCCCCAATTTTTAATAAACAGGAGCCTGAATGTAATGTGGGCCCCCAGATTGTGGCCCTTTTAGTTTGAGGCACTTTATGAATTTCCAGAATAAAAAAATACTGATCATCGGTGGGACTGGTTCACTGGGGCGCGCATTGATCCGCCGTCTGTCCGAGCAGAATCAGCTGATTGTTTATTCACGCGATGAGGCGAAACACTGGACAATCCGTAATCAACTTACCCCGCAGCAAAACGTTGTATTTGAAGTTGGTGATATTCGCGATGCACACCGCGTTGAGGAGATTATTCTCAAATGGAAACCTAACATTATTTTGATTGCGGCAGCCCTCAAACAAGTTGATACGTGTGAACGCTCGCCGTTTGAAAGTATCCAGACCAATACGCTGGGTATTCACAACGTCGTCAATGCGGTTGTGCGTCAGGAAGATCGCTTGTCCAATCTTGAGACCGTCTTGATGGTTTCGACCGATAAAGCCTGTGCGCCGACCAACGTATATGGCATGTGCAAGGCAATCTCCGAGCGCGTTGTGACCAGCCAGAGTATTTCGGGGTCACCTATCAAGTTTGTGGGTGTGCGTTACGGTAACGTTCTTGAGTCGCGTGGGTCGATTATTCCTCTCTTCCGCTGGCAGGCTGATAATGCCGACCGTTTTACGGTCACGCATCCCGAGATGACCCGTTTTATCATGACCCTTGATGAAAGCATTGATCTTATCGTGGCGACGGCAAAGGGCGCGACGTCGGGTGAGATTTGGCTGCCCAAACTTCGCGCTATGAAAATTGTTGATTTGGCCCAAATTTTCTCGTCAAAATTTGGCAAACCTGTTGAGATTATTGGGATGCGGCCAGGAGAGAAACTGTTCGAGGAATTGATTAGTTCGCCGGAGTCGGTGCGTGTGAGTGATGACGGGCAGTATTACCGTATGGCGCCGTCCCACGTTATGCCGGCGATAGATGCGAGGATTTTCAGCTATGGCTCGAATGATGATGTGCTTGATCGCACGGGGCTTGAGGCTTATCTTAATTCGATCAATATCTTTGACACCGACATGAATAAATTTGTTGGTCTCGAGATTGACGAGATTGTCAAAACGAAACCCCGTAAGCAAGCGTGAGAAAAATGAAAAATTATCCTCTCTTTAAAGTCCATGTTCCGGTTGAAAATGCGCTTGCCGAAATCAAAACGGTTCTGGAGTCAGGCTTTATCAATGAGGGGGTTCAGGTTACGCAATTCCAAAATGCGCTATGCGCCCGTTTGGGTGTTAAAAATATGGTGCTGATGAACTCATGCACCAGTGCCTTGACTGTAGCCTACAAGATTTGTGGTGTCGGGCCGGGGACAGAAGTTATTACAACCGCGATGACCTGTATTGCCACCAATACACCGATTGAAAATCTGGGGGCAAAAATTGTTTGGGCAGATATTGATGCCAAGACAGGGTCGATTGATCCGCAGGACATTGAGCGTAAAATTACGCCTAAAACACGGGCTATTGCGATTGTCAGTTGGGCTGGGACACCGTGCGATTTGGATGCTATTGCCGCCATTGCCAAGAAACATAATATTCCGGTCGTGCAGGATGCGGCACATGCGTTTGACTCGCGTTGGAATGGTCAGCCTGTTTCAGACTTTACGGATTTTACATGCTATTCTTTTCAAGCCATCAAACATCTTTCTTCAGGGGATGGCGGGGCCTTGATCTGCCGTGACGAGAAAGATTTCGAACTCGCGCGCAAGCTCAAGTGGTTTGGTTATGACCGCGATGCACACAAGGACGAAAAAGGCGAATGGAAGGGGCAGCGCTGGAGCGCGGACATTGAAGCCGGTGAAGTGGGCTATAAATTCAATATGAACAATATTGCTGCGGCCATCGGTCTTGCCCAGATGCCCTTTATTGACAAGATTATTGGGACTCACCGCTCGAATGCGGCAGTTTATGCGCGCCGTTTTGCGGGGAATAACATGATTATCCCCCTTGAGATTCCGGCTAAGGCAACATCCAGTTTCTGGGTGTTCACGGCGCTGGTGCTTGATCCTAAAATCAACCGCGATCGCTTGCTGGAAGAGCTTAACGCCGAAGGCATTGCCGCGGGGCTTGTTCATATGCCTAATGATTCCTATTCGGCCTTTAAAGAATATCTGACGGAACTCCCCCAGACGCATCTTTTTGCGCAAACGCAAATTTCCCTGCCTTGCGGCTGGTGGCTCGGCAATGAGGATTGTGAACATATTGCATCACGGGTGATTGATCTGTGCCAATCGGCTTCCCGTCAAGCTGCCTAGCGAGGAGAGATGTGTGAAGAGCACGCCACGCATTTTTGTTGGAACTCTTGCCTGCGGCGAGGCTGAATTTGAATCCTGTTGCGCGGCTATAGCTGCGCAAACGGGAGTTCAGATCACGCATCATGTCATCAAAGACCAGCCTGAATATGAAGCCCATAATATGCTGTGGCGGGCATGGAGCGATAATAAGTCTTCCCATGATCTGTTTGTCAAGATTGATGCGGATACGGTGCTCAACCGGAATGACGCATTGAAGGATATTGCGGCCCTGTTTTGTGAGCCTGATGTGACAGGGGCGCAGATTCTTATTCAGGACTATTTCACGGATGATTTGATTGCCGGACTTAATGCTTTTTCCCCGCTAGTGGAGTTTCATCAATCCAAAAAACGGTTATTTGCCGATCATGCGGATACAGGTCACAAAAAAGTCCTTAAAGGGGATTGTGTGCGGCACCTTGCACCGATTGCGTGGCATGGTAAACACCCTTCGGCACGTCAGTCTTTTCATTTTGGCTTTCACCGAAAATTAAAGGGACAGCAGGATGTGCTCAAAAAGACAGCACAGGCGTGGCGTGAGAATAAAGATAATGCGCGTGAGTGGGCGCTAGCTGGGGCGGCATCGGCAAAATGGTGGATGCTGGGCGGGATGGATTATAAAGCTAAAAGGTTCGAGGCTAGTTTCTCACGATTGCAAGATGAGGCTGAGCGGCGGAAAATTGTATTGGAATTTTTAAAGAAAAATTATGGGGATTTATGATGGCAGCATTAAAACCACTTGAACAAGATGGCTCGGCGCGCCTTTCTATACGTTTGATGGAGCGCGGTGATCTTGAAGATTTGCGCCAGATGCACAATGTCGATGATGTGCTTATGAAACTTACCGACCCGACACATGTATCCGAAGTGCAGCAAGAGACATGGTTTCAGTCGGCTTCAACATCACGTACGTCCCGACGCTATGTAGCGCGGTTGCGATCGTCCGGCGCGTTCGTAGGGATGTTTCGTGTGGATAGCATCGATTATATTAATGGGAATGCTTTTGTCGGCTGCGATATTGATCCGACGCATCAACGTCAAGGTTATGCCCGTGAATTTTACGGTTACATTCTCGACTATCTTTTTGATGTATGCCGCCTTCACCGCGTAGAATTGGTGACACTTGAAGATAATGAACGGGCCTTGAATTTGTATAAAAGCCTTGGGTTTGTGATCGAAGGGCAGCGGCGCGAGGCTATTTTTCGAGATGGTCAGTATAAAAATCTTGTGGCCATGGGGCTTTTGGCCGATGAGTGGCGCGTTGCCCGAAGACAGGAATAAATAATGACAGAAGCTTTGCCACATCAAACGCTTGTTTTGCTGGTTACGTGTTCCATGGATGAATCGCGCCATGATCTGGCGGTGCAGGTTATGCGCAATCTTGCAGAGAAACTTCCTGAGGCTGGATTGGTGCGTGATTTTATCCTCTTTGATAATGCTTCGCTTTATAAAGACCATATCGCACTTGCGCCACACGGCACGCGTGTTATTCAGTCCAGTCAGAATGTAGGCTATTGGAGCGCGATTAAGTGGGTGATGGAGCATGCTGAAGAGTTGATGGGGCGTTCGTACAAATATATCTACATGGTGGAATCCGACCTTTACCACGTTGATATGAGGGCGCTTGGGGAATGCGAAAAATTTCTCGATGAAAACGCTGATGCAGCGTGTGTGCGTACGCAGGAATTCTCGGTGCGCCAGCGTTGGCGGTTTGATAAAAAATTTAGATTTTTACCATTCAGAAAAATGCGTTCTCTTGTTCACATGCATAATGATGTTACTCGAGAAGCTGCATGGTTTCGTCCTGTGCAGGGTTTTAAGAAAGTGTACTTCTCTAATCTTCATGCCAAAATTCCGGCACTTAATCGTATGGAGTTGTTGAGGGACGTTTTTCAAGAACTAGAGGGACTAGGAAATTTTGGTGAACCAGATTTTTTCCGTTTGATGCATAAACGTAGGCCCTTAATAGGGGTTCTTGATGGAGGCATTTTTTATCAATGTAGTACCATTATGAGCAAAGGTATAGTCAGTGGGAGTTGGAGTTCTCCAGAAGATCTTATAAAATTCGGGTACCAGCCCACAAGGAAATCGTCGATTCTAAAAGAATATCCACCTATCGAAATCCTATGAGAGGAATCAAACAATGTTACTTCAACCCAATAATAATTTTTCTATTGATTACCTTAAAGCGCAGTTGTTATCTGCCATAGATCGGGGTTATAAGTTTCTTACATTGCAGGAATTTATTGATGCGGGTTGTCCCAATGAGAAAGCGTTTGTTATTCGTCTTGATCTCGATTTTAAACCGCAAACTTTAAGGCCATTTGTGGTTTTGGCAAAAGAGCTTGAGATAAAATATACTGTTTTTGTTCGTACATCTGGGCCCTATAATGTTTTTTGGTATCCAAATACGCAATGTTTGTTGGATGCTCATGAAGTTGGCTGCGAAATGGGACTCCACTCCACACCAGTTGAGTGGGCAACAATCATGGGAACGAATATTAAGGATACATTACGTGGTGAACTGGAGGCATTGCGCACATTTTTTCCTGTTACCAGCATGGCTCCACACAGGGATATAAACTATATGTATAATTCTTTACCTTGGTTGGACGAAAATTGGTCAGAGGTTTCTCATGATTTGAAGCTTAACTACCATGCCTATGAACGACGTATTCTAGATAATGTATTGTATGTGAATGAAGGGCTTTCCCCGCATTTGTGTTGGAGGGGGATGACGCCAGCTGAGGCGGTTGAAACAGGTAAGTCAATTTGCCTTCTTTTGCATCCCCATTGGTGGTATGTGAATCATCCATTCGAGACTGATTAGGAGATGGAATGAAAATAATATGTTGTGCCTATCGTGATTGGGGAGTTCAGATTAGTAGTGCTCTAATTGGTATGTTTCCTGAACACAATTTTGTTTTATGTTCTGATCCTCAATCTTTTGAGTCTGAGTTCTACAGAGCTACAGCTCCAGATGTTGTTTTATCTATTGGTTGGAGTTGGTTGTTTAAAAAAGATGTTACTGACCGTTGTTGGGTAGTGGGTGTGCATCCCTCTGATTTACCGGACTTTGCTGGGGGGTCTCCAATTCAAAATCAAATATTGAATGGTATTGAAGATACCAAGAATACTCTGTTTAGGATTACGTCAGAGTTGGATGGAGGGCCTATAATAGGTCAGATTCCCCTCTCTCTTTCTGGTCATATAGATCAAATTTTTAATCGGTTGGTGTGGACAGGTATTGTTTTGTTATCTGATTTTATCAGAGATTACCCAGATAAGCTGAATTTGAAGCCACAGAAAAAAACTGGAGATCATGTTGTATACAAACGCTTGAAAGAGAATAGTGGTAGATTGCTACCGGAAGACTTTTTAAATAAAACAACAAAAGAATTGTACGATATTATTCGATGTCGTGAAGCACCGTATCCGAATGCTTATTTGGAGGATGATGGTGGCGTTCTCTACTTCCAAATGTGTGAATGGAAAGAAAAGTAATGAGTAAGAAACAAAAGGTACTCTATCTGGTTGATACTGAGGAGTATGTAAAAACAAATTGCTTTCAGCGACAACTACTTACGGCTTTTCAGAAAATTTGTCCTGATATGGAGATTCTCCCTTTCTATCCTTCTTTCTTATGGAGCATTCGCTCACGTTTCTATAACCCTCACAAATATACAAAAATTATTTCGGTTATGAGGCAACGTAATCTTTATCAGAATTGGTTATCTGTAAAAAAATGGCTAAATGGTGCTCCTATTACTATCTACGATCAAGATCCTTGGGAGGGGTATATTGATACGTCATCAACCAAGGGGGTTTTTGAAGTTCTTTCCCAAAACCTTAATGTTGAGAGGTATTTTGTAACGGCGCCCTTTTGGGCGAAGTATCTAAGTGATCGAGGACATAAATCGTCTTGGGTGCGTATGGGGATGAATGAGGAGTTTTGTGATGTAGGGACGCATTTTTGTAATCGTCCAACTCAGATTGGTTTTAAGGGAGCATTGCATCCACATAGAAAATTGGTTTTTGATGAAATAGAACATGCTGGAATTCAAGTATCTATTGATTCACGTAGATTGGATTACCAATCTTATCTGCAATATTTGCAGACGCTTCAGTTTTTTACACATGATGAATCATCCCCGTGGATTTGTGGTGGAGAGGAGATTTCTCGTAGTACCGCTATGTGGGTGAAGTCTATTGAAACGGCCTCGCAAGGTGCATTTGAACTTAGGAATTATCATGAGGAAGGGGGGGCGTATGCCATTAGTGATATTCCGCTGATTCAATGTTATGAGAACCCTAAACAGGCTCCAGATATTATAAAAAAAATATCCAAAATGGATCGTGATGAAATTTATGAAATTCAGTATCGTAGTGTTCAAAATATTAAGATGCGTAATGACTGGTTGAATGCAGCCCAACGCATTATAAGGAATGGGTGATCGCGTGTTTGGGGTCAATCTACGCTCTTTTTCTTGCTTTATTGGGCGCACTACGGCCATGTATGGCGCGGCGGTGGTGGTTAGCGGTTTTGTCTCGTTTTTCTTTGATCTGGCCATTGCAACACTGACACAGCGCTTTTTTATTGCAGCGGGGCTAATTGAGGGTAATGGCCTTTCTACTTTTGGTATTAAAGTACAGTCTGTGTTTATAGAAGGGGCACTATTAGTTTTTTCCGGCTTACTAAGGGCAATTTCCTTTTGGGTGAACGGGTATTTGACAGCCGCATGTCAGATCAGTGTCGAAACATCCAGCCGGATGAATCTTACTAAATGGGCGATAGGGCAAGGAGGACAGCCAATTGGTTTGGTAATGTCTTATTACAATGATGTTACAGTGGGGTCGGCGGTATTTATCGGAAATATTTTCTCTTTATTGTCAAAATTTATTCTGTTACTTGGGGTCGTGGGTATACTTCTTATTAGTTCTTTTGATATTACGTGTATAGTTTTTACAATAATAATAGTTATTGTCCCAATTCAAATTATTGTGGATAGAATAGTTAGTAACTATTCACGGCATATTCAATCGTCGCTTGAAAAATCAGTTTCACTACTTTCATCTGCTATTAAAAACAACCTTTTTATTTTTCTGCACAACATGGTTGAGTCTGAAGTTGAAAAAATTGATTTATCCATCTCAAGTTACCGATTATCTAGCATGAATTACTATGCTTTGTCTAATATTCGGGCATATTTACCGCAAGTTTTAGGTCTTATTGCTGTGGTTGTGGTTGCAATTCAGGGGGGGATCTTTTTTTCCGACAATATCTCCGCTATGGTTGTGTATCTCTATATGGTACTGCGGCTTTTTCAGGTGCTTTCCGATATGGCACGGGTCAGTGGTAATTTGCGCCTTAACTATCCGCGTATCGCTCTTCTTTATAAATGGTGGTGTGATCATGTTCTCCATCAAGACCAGCAAATGCTTGTGAGCGTGGATAATGCGCCACTGGGACAAGATGACCATCATCTGGTGGGGTGGAAGGCGCAGAACCTCAGTTTTGTATGGCCGAACGGAAAGAAAACGGCCATCGAATCCATGAACTTTACGATACATCCGGGGCAGGTGGCGCTTATTGTCGGGCCATCGGGAGCGGGTAAAACAACGTTGTTTCATCTGTTGCTGGGGCTTTTGTCGCCGACAAGCGGGCAGTTGTCTCTTGTCAACGAGAAGGGTGATGAAAGGCTCATTGATGGACGCATCCCGCGGGTTATTTCTTACGTCGGGCCGGAACCGTTTCTGGTGGCGGGGAGTGTCAGGGATCAGTTGCTGATTGGTAATCAGGCTATTCCAGATGACGAGCTTGCGCGGGTATTAAAATTGGTTCATGCCGATTTTGTCTTTGAATTCAAAGAGGGGCTTGGGCATGTGCTGACCGAGCAGGGGCAGGGGCTTTCGGCGGGGCAAAAACAGCGTCTTTCTTTGGCGCGTGCGCTTTTGCGTAAACCGTCTGTACTGCTTCTTGATGAAGCTACCGCGAACCTTGATTCAGAAACAGAGCGGCAGATTGTTGACCTTATTAATTCTCTAAAAGGCGCGATGAGTATTGTTGTTGTATCACATCGTCCTCACCCTGATCTAAAAGTTGATATGCTGATTGATCTTTCCTCATCCTCAGTGGAAACGGCTTTCTTCAAGGTGCCCGCATGATTATTGCGATCAACCAGCGTCCTTATGATGGGCCATGGGGAGGGGGAAACCGTTTCGTGCAAGCTCTTTGTGAGGGCCTTCGCGTGGCGGGGCATCAAGTGGTTCATGCTTTGCAGGGAAATATCGATATTATTTTGATGGTTGAAACGCGGCTACGTTCGCCCAATGTGACCTTTGATGCCGGATCAATTCTGCGTCATCTGGCTTTCCATCCTGATACAGTTGTGGTTCACCGGATCAACGAGTGTGATGAACGGAAGGGCGAAAAATTTATTACGCATAAATTACTCAGGGCCAACTATGCAGCGGATTACACAGTTTTTGTTGGAAGCTGGCTCAAAGATCTTCCGGCGTGGCGTGACAAAGATATGAATCTTTGTAAGGTGATCCTCAATGGAGCCGATACATCTACATTTAATGCCGCAGGTTTTTCTTCATGGACAGGTGAAGGTCCTTTGCGGCTGGTGACTCATCATTGGGGTTATCACCGCTTCAAGGGGTTTGATGTTTATGAACATATTGACCATTTGCTGGGTGATGATGAATTTTCGAAAAAATTCTCCATGAGTTATGTGGGGAGGCTTCCTGAAGGATATAAGTTCAAGCATATCCGGCACATAGAGGCTCTTGATGGAGAGGCATTGGCGAGTGTACTTAAAACCCATCATGCTTATGTTACGGCATCACTGAATGAGCCGGGCGGCAATCATCAGAATGAGGGGGCGTGTTGCGGCTTGCCGATTGTGTACCGTAAGTCCGGCTGCATGCCGGAATATTGCGGAAATTACGGGATAGGGTATGATGGCGCCGACGATATTGCACAGGCGCTTGCTACATTGCGGGATAATTATTCGCTTTATGCGCAGAAAGTAAAGGCGTATCCTCATACGGCAGAAAAAATGGTGCAGGAGTGGCTTTCGTTTTTTGATTTCCTGTTTGCACAAAAACCGAAAATGACGCAGCGCCGCAATATCTGGCGAAATATTCCACTGCTGTTACGCAATCAGATACCGGTGTAAAAATGAATTTATCGCGCTATAAATATCCTCTTTCAACACTTCCCATCCGCACACTTGATTTTTTCCATGTGCCGGTGACGGCGCGTCACCCTGTACGGTTTATCATCGAGAAGGGCAATTGGTCGATCAAGTGGGATGGGCATTATGTGGCGCAGGAAGTTGATAAGATTGCCCCTGGACTTATCAAAGTTGAAGAAAATCCATTCCTTCTTTCGCATAAGGTGGCGCATTTCGGATCGCAGTTCCAGTTTACGGCGTGGCACAAGCATATGGCCCAGTCGAACAGAATGATCTGCACTTTTTTCCACGGCAAGCGCACGGACGATGAGGCAATGGCGCGCCATGTGGATGACTTTCTCGAAGGTCTGCCGCGTCTTGAAAAAGTTATTACGGCGGCATCCATGATCGAACAGCGCTTGCTCGAATGGGGTGTACCGCGTGCCAAGTTGGTGCGTATTCCTATTGGCGTTGATTGCGGTTTGTTTAAACCCTGTTCGGAAGAGATACGTCAAAAAACCCGACAAAAATATGGATTGAGTGATGATACGCTTGTAATTGGATCGTTCCAGAAAGATGGGAATGGTTGGGGGGAAGGTAATGAGCCTAAGCTGATTAAGGGGCCGGATGTTCTGGTGGAGGTTGTTAAAAAACTGGCGCAGGAGGTTCCGGTTTTTGTTTTGCTTACAGGGCCTGCACGTGGCTACGTTAAGAAACACCTTGATGCAGCTGGAATTTCCTACTCCCATGAATTTATAGAAGATTATCTCGACTTGCCCTCACGCTTTGCTCCACTGGATGTGTATATTAATCCTTCCCGAGAAGAGGGTGGGCCAAAAGGTATTTTGGAGGCTATGGCGGCTGGTGTGTTTGTGGCTAGTACCAAAGTTGGTATGGCGCCTGATGTGATTGTTCATGGCCGTAATGGCGCTTTAGTTGATGTTGGTGATGTTGATGGTATGGTATCGGCCATTCTTGCTTCCTATTCGGATAGAGATTCAATGCGCTGGATGATGGAGCAGGCACGTCAGGATATTCTTTCCTACGACTGGCCGAAGATTGGGCGGCAGCACTATGATCTTGTCTATAAGGATATGGTGTGAGTTTCGCGCGCAATGTAAAGAGAGACCTCTATGGCTGGGCAGTTGGAGCCTACGCCTGTGGGGGGCATATATGTGCTGGAGTTTACCCAAAAAATCCCACTGCCCGTGTCTTTTATGGAGGGGCGCGTGGCGGAAACCGTGGGGGGCCTCAGGTAAAAGTGGATTTGCTCAAGGGTATTTTTCCTGAGAATCGCTCTGATTTTAACATTCTCTATCTGTTGTCGGGGGCGCTTTATATGCCGCCTGAAATTATCAGCTGTTTAAAATCGCGCGGTGTTTCTGTTGTGCTTAACCAGAATGGTGTTTTTTATCCGGCGTGGTACCCCAGAGAATGGCAAGCGGAGAATGCACGGATGGCGCGGGTGATGGATCTGGCCGACCATGTATTCTACCAGTCGGCATTTTGTAAAAAATCCGCAGATCGGTTTCTGGGCACGACAGCTAAAGCTTGCGATATTCTCTATAATGGAGTCGATACAGAAGTTTTCATTCCAGCTGCTACGCGGGGTCAGCGCCAGCGCTTCCGTTTTCTTGTGACGGGGAATATAGGGCAGCCAACTTTCTACCGTCTGCAAAATGCCCTTGATGCCTTGGTGTTAGCGCGGCGCGGCGGTCTTGATATTGAAATTGTTTTCTTCGGGATGCTGCCCGATGATCTTCACGTCATGTTGTGCGGGGCCATTGAAGAGGTGAATATGCAGGAGTTCTTTTTATTAAAAGGGTCTTATAGTCGCTCGCAGGCACCGCAAGTTTTTGCAAATGCTGATGCATACCTTATCACGAAGCATAACGACCCGTGTCCGAATGTTGTTCTTGAGGCGCTTTCGTGTGGACTTCCTGTTCTTTATGCAGCGTCGGGTGGGGTGCCGGAGCTTGTGGGTGATGAAGCGGGTATCGCTTTGCCGGTGCCAGAGACTTATGAGGAAAATCCTGTACCTTCGGCAGCGGCTATAGCCGAAGGAATGGCGGTGATTATGGCGGGAAGGGATGATTTTGCATCGGCGGCGCGGGTGCGGGCGCAAAACATGTTTGATATCCGGCTATGGGCAGAGAGACACCGCGCCCTTTTCCAGCGTTTGATTGCACAGTCTGTATGAGGTGAAGTCGTGAGCCCTTTGGTTAGTGTCATTTTGCCAGTTTATAATAATGAGAAAACTATCGGCGCGGCGGTTAGCTCTATTCTCAATCAGAGTTTTACGGATTTTGAACTCATTATTGTCAATGATGGTTCGGTTGATGGCACGCAGGCGGTGCTTAAGGTCTATGATGATCCGCGTATTGTGATTATTGGTGACGTTAATAATCAAGGCTTGCCACGGCGGCTTAATCAGGCCCTCGCGCTTAGCCGCGGAACTTATATTGCGCGGATGGATGCCGATGATCTCGCTTTGCCGGAGCGCTTGGCAAGGCAGGTAGCTTTTCTTGAAACGCATAAGGATGTTGATCTGCTCGCGGCGCGTGCCGTGGTGTTTGGTGATGGAGGCGAAATTGTGGGACTTCTTCCCTATGCTGGGTCTCATGACGAGATTGCGCGCCACCCGTGGAATAGTTTTCCGATGCCACATCCGACATGGATGGCGCGGCGTGACTGGATTTTAAAATACGGCTATGCGGTGCCCGAAGTCTGGCGTGCGGAGGATCAGGATTTGCTGCTGCGTGCCTATTTATCAAGCCGATTTGCATGTTTACCAGATATTCTGCTGTGTTACCGTCAAGGCGCGTTTAATTTTAAAAAGACGGCTATTGCTCGCCGCAATCTTTTACGCGCGCAGCTCTCATTCTTCTTTGAAAATAAACTCTATCTTTATGCTCTTCTTTCGCTGGGGGTTTTTTGTATCAAGACAAGTTTTGACGTGTTGCAGTTGTGTCCTCTGTTCGCTCAATTTTACGTCCACAAAAAATTGGGCGTGGAACTTCCGGCTGAATCTTTGGCTGTTATCAAACAGACATTAGGTAGGGCCTAATGATAAAGGGGAAACACATCGTTCTCGTCTGCAATACGGCGCAGTCCTTATTCAAATTCAGGGGATATATTATCAAGAATTTGATAGCGGATGGTTATAAGGTCAGTTGCATTGCGGCAGACGATGGGGAGTCGCATCATCTTACGGATCTAGGCGCTGCGTTTACGGCCATCCCCTTAAGCCGCTCCGGTATGAATCCGCTGCGCGAGATTTACGTGGTTTTTCTATTGCTTAAAGAGCTTATGCGGTTAAAGCCCGATGTGGTCATTTCCTACACGATCAAGCCGAATTCTTATGTGCCGTTGCTGGCGCGGGTTTTGGGTGTGTCGTGTTTGGCCGTGGTGACGGGGCTTGGTTATGCCTTTATTCAGGGTGGACTTAGGGCGTGGCTGGCGCGGACTGTTCTACTTGTGGGTCTGAGCTGCGCACGGCGTGTTTGGACGCTTAACCGCGATGATGCAGAAGAATTGATCGTGCGTGCACCGCAGCTTTCATCCAAAATCAGTGTGGCTCCAGGCGAGGGGATTGATACGGATTATTTTGATGATCGTCTTTTCCCTGCAAAAGAAGGGGGGCGTTTTACATTTATGATGATTGCACGTCTCCTCAAAGATAAGGGTGTTTATGAATTTGCGCAGGCGGCGCAGAAAGTCAAGGCGCAGTATCCCGATAGTTGTTTTCAGATTCTGGGAGCGCTTGACCCTGGAAATCCGGCGGGATTAAGCGCTCGCGAGTTCGAGAAATTATGCATTGACTATCCGGTCACATATCTGGGGGTAACATCAGATGTACGTAAGATGATTGCAGAGTCGGACGTATGCGTTTTACCGTCTTACCGCGAAGGAGTTCCTTTGGCTTTGCTTGAGGCGGCATCGATGCGACGGGTACTTATTGCTACTGATGTTGCAGGGTGCCGCGATGTTGTTAAAGATGGAGTTAATGGTTTCCTTGTGCCACCGCGCTCGTCCGATCTTCTGGCTAAGGCAATGTGCGCTGTGATGGCTTTGCCCTCTGGGGACTTGTATGTTATGAAGGAAAATGCAAGGCGTGATGTTTGTGAAGGTTTTGCGGCGCAGCAGATAACCGGACTTTACCGTTCGATTTTGAAAGATTTTTTGGAGTAAATTGTGGGGCAGGGCTATCCAATTATTGTAACGGGTGGAGCCGGATATATCGGGAGCCATATTTGTGTGGCTCTGATCGAAGCGGGTTTTGCTCCTGTGATTGTCGATGATTTATCAAATGCCCATAGAGACGTTGTTCCGCGCATAAAGAAGATTACTGGGGTTGCGGAACTTCCTTTTTATGAAATGGATGTACGCGATTCTACTGGATTAGAGAGCATTTTCTCTGACCATCAGGCGGCGGCAGTCATTCATCTGGCGGCGAAGAAGTCAGTTGAGGAGTCGGTGACTGACCCACTGGCCTACTATTCTGCAAATATCGGCGGGTTGATCTCGCTATTGCAGGTGATGAAGAAAGTGGGCGTGAAAAACCTTGTTTATAGTAGCAGCGCAACGGTTTATGCGCCCTCATCGGAGGGAGTTTATACTGAAGGCGCCCCTCTTGGGCCGGTTAATCCTTATGGCGCCACCAAGTATATGGGGGAGCGTATTATCGGGGATGTGGTTGCTACCGGAGATATTGTAGCGGGGATATTGCGTTATTTTAATCCCGTTGGGGCGCATGAAAGCGGGTTGATTGGTGAGCTCCCCAAGGGTAAGCCGAATAATCTGATGCCAATTGTGGCTCAAGTGGTCAGTGGAACTTTGGATCGTGTGACAGTATTTGGAAATGATTATCCTACACATGATGGAACTGCCGTGCGTGACTTTGTCCATGTGATGGATGTAGCCGAGGCTCATGTGGTTGCTCTGCGTAAAATATTGGCAGAACAAAGTGGTTTTACGCTGAATATCGGTACGGGGCGTGGCCTAAGTGTTCTGGACATCATTAGCACTTATGCACGGGAAAATGACGTGAACATTCCCTATGTATTCGGGCCACGGCGAGCTGGTGATGTGGCCCATGTCTGCGCTGATGTGGCGCAGGCGCGTGAGTTTCTCGGGTGGGAAGCTGTGCGAGATGTGGCTGAGATGTGCCGCGATCTTCATCGCTGGATTACAAAGCCAGGTACTATGTGATGGTCGCGCCTGTCATTCCGGTTATATTGTCTGGGGGGCAGGGTGTGCGGTTATGGCCGCTTTCACGCACCACAAAACCAAAGCAATTTATCCCGTTGGTATCAGGAAGAAGTTTATTTGAACAAACGCTTTTGCGGGTTGGAGGGAAGTCAGGATTTGCCGAACCGCTTATTATTTGTTCGAAAGATCACCGTTTTCTGGTGCGGACGGTAATAAGCAATAAGTATAAAGTGCAAAAGATTATTGCTGAGCCGTGTGGTCGAAATACAGCTCCTGCTTTATGTGCGGCAGCTTTTTATGCGCAAGAAAACTATAAAGATGATGATCCGCTTTTGCTGGTTTTGCCGTCTGACCACTATATTGATGATACAGCAAATTTTTTAAGTGATGTGGCGCGTGCCGTTCCTTTGGCGCAGGATGGTTATATCGTGACGTTTGGAATTGCTCCACGCTATGCCCATACGGGGTTTGGCTATATCGAGCGCGGTGCGGCAACAGGTGAGGGATATTGCGTTGAAAAATTTCACGAGAAGCCTGATATGGCGCAGGCTGCGGACTATCTTGAGCAAGGCGGTTTTTATTGGAATTCAGGGATATATCTGGTGAAGGCCAGTGTTTATCTGGCTGAGGTGGAGAGGCAGTGTTCAGATGTTTTGGTGGCGACTTCTCGTGCCTATACACAAAGTCGCGAGGATATGGGTGACCTTGTGCTGAGTGAAGAGTTTTTTCCATTGGCTCCAGACGTGTCGATTGATAGGGCTGTTATGGAGGAAACTGATAAAGGGTGCGTTGTTCCGGCATCTTTCCATTGGGATGATCTGGGGTCATGGGATGCGTTGTGGGATGTATCACAAAAGAATGCCGATTGTAATGCTTTGCAGGGGGATGTGGTTGCCATTGATACACGCAATTCCTATCTGCGTTCGGATAGTATGCTGTTATGTACGGTTGGGGTAGACAATGTTATCGCGGTTGTAGAGCAGGGCGCTGTCTTTGTTGGTGCGCGCGAGGATTCAGAAAAAATCAGGGAGCTTATCGCGCAGCTTAAAGATAAAGGGCGGCCAGAGCTTGTCCATGCACAGGAAGTTTATTGTCCGTGGGGATATTACAAAATTGTAGCAGAAGAAATTTCTTCCCGCGTGCGGCGTATTCACATTGATCCGGGTTGCGCTCTCCCCGCGCAGACACATAAATATGCCCATGACAACTGGGTGATTGTTCAGGGGAACGGATATATAGTGGTGGACGGGGTAGAATCCATTCTCGCTGCAGGCCAGTCTGTTCATTTGCCTGCGGGTATCGCGCATCATATCGGGAACAGAGGCGACTCTGTTCTCGAAATTATAGAAGTGCAGACTTTATCCTCTTTGGCAGAAGAATAAGTTTATTATCTGGCAACTAGTCGCTTGGCAACTCTGAACGGAGTTTTGGTCAGATTTATAGCATCCTGCATAAGTGCTTTTTGTCTGTCCTTGGCCGTTGGATGTATCCGCTGCCTCTCCCTCTCCCTCTGGCTTAATATCTCGTGACTACAACTATCTAGTCCTGGCTAGTCCTAGGAAAAAATAGCTGAGAGTTGTATGCTATGAACAATTGACAGAGTTTAATTTTTTGACTAGGCTTGTCCATATTCAGTGGGGAGATTGATTATGATTTGGGATTTGGGTTTCTGCGTTTGTAAGGCGTCACAAGTTTAGTGGCGCTTTTTATTTGTTCGTAACGACAGCAAAATTCGAAAGAGGGATGAGTAAATGGCTTGTCGTTTTCTGCTACCTCCGATTAGTCGATGGAAAGCCGTTTACGCGGAAGAAATAGCTTCAAACAAACAATTAATAACCCTAGAGGGATGTTGTATAAATCAAGTCACTCAAAAATATAGGATCAAATATATATGAGCTGTGGGGGAAAACTGAGTATAGGATTCAATATTGGTCGTGAGCAGTATTTTACAATGTCCCTGATCGGGATGATTTTTATTGTTCTGATTTATTTTTTGGGTTTTGGGGGCGCTTTTCTTGTTTTTTTGTGCGGAGCATTTGGAGTTCACGAGTTTAAAATATCGCGTGGTTGGAAAGAAGAGAAACAAAAAAGACTCGGAAACGGAGAGCCGAGAGAAAAATTAAGGGAAGATATTGGGCTGGCGAAACGCAGTGCTTTGTATGTATACATCCCTGTAACACTTTACTGTGCAATCATATATGTCGTGTATCAGCTCTGTGATGGGAATACTTATGCTTCTGAAGTATTTTTATCGTATCTGGGGACGCATCATTTACTGCACCAGATATCTGAGTTCCTCTATCCAACGATTTTAACACATACGTCGGCCATAGCTGTGACCCAAGCGTTAAGGGCAGATACAATACAGCATATATATTCAATCCTTTTTAACTTACCAATTTTGTCGGTATTTGTTTTTTTACCTTCTCTGCCTGCATGGATTACCCAAGCCTATGTTTTTGAAACTCGTGGTTTTAAACGACCTTTCTGCGCATTTGGTGTGATCTTATTCTCAGCGGGTTTTACTATGTTGGTAGTCATTGGAAATCTTCTGTGGGATGCGCCGCTGTATCTATCTACGCGAAGATTCTCATACGATGTACTAGAAAATGAAAATTTTTGGGTTTGGTTGATCGTTCTCTCGTACACTTTTTTTCTTGGATTCTCATACTGCTTAACTCTTTTTATTGCTTATGCAATGACCTATGCAAAGGGCTCACCTCCAATTTTTAACAGCAAGGATACATAAAATGGCTGATACAAGTGATGTAATGACTGGTATTAATGTTTCAAATGACATCGCGGAATCTTTCACCGATGTATATAGAAGTAAAATTACAGATCTTAACTGGAAAAATGTTAGCTGGATTCCTACGAAGATTGGGAAGGCTCTTCCCTACGCTGGAATGGCAGTTGAATTTGCAACAGCTGATGACGGTGAACGTTTGGCTGCGGCATCTGCGGCAGGTATAGGTGATGTGTTATCTACATCAGCTGCTATTGCTGGTTTTATGATGGGAGGGCCTCCGGGGGCAGCCTTACTTGGGATTACCGCAACAATAATTTATGATTCCTACTTTCAGAGCAAGGTGAAGGATTTACTGGTACAAAGTCAGAATAATATGGATGACTATTTTACCCAAACTAACGATAATATTACTTTCCATGCACAGAATAGCAGCGTTGATTTTCGCTTGGAGGTCAATAGCTCTGGTCAGCTGACTAAGGAAATATCAACAGGCCAATATACAATAAAAATTCTCCAAGAAGAGACCCAGAATAAGGGTATGCAGATTCAATACAGCATTAACGGAAAGGGAATTGGTTATAATGAAGCTGGCGATATATATGTTTTTGATACCACTGATGGCTATTTTGAAAGCACTAGTTCTGGGCAGGCACTCACTGCCCGTATGAACCAAGTAATAGGGGAAGTTCAAGGTATAGCCACGAGTGTTCTGAATAGTGAGTATCAAGGCACGTTCGAAATGCCTGCTACAGAACAAATTAACCCAGGGGTTTGGAAAATAGAGTCACCAGATTTCGAAATGTTTCAAACACAAGATAATGTTCGAATATCCAAAGGAATTGCAGGGACCTCCATCTCATTTGGAAACCAACTGGATATTTTTGTTTCAAGTCCAGACTCGTTTATCCTCACGAAAAGTGCAGGATATGGCGTGCCAACAATGGTGGTAGAATATTCTGGCGGGATATACACCATGCGTGGAGCTTTAAGTGATGTCCCTGTGGTAAGCTTTACAGACCCCTCTAGTTTGCCCATGCCAGTTAGAGCTGTATTTAATGGCCTCATGCATCAATTCCAAGAAAACTTACAAGCTGCAATAGATGAAGCGCATAAGGGTTCTCCTGCGTTGGAGAGTGAGTTGGTAACGGGGGTTCCTTCAGAAGTGATGGCACTACTTCAAGGAACATTGGATGTTATTAGTCAAAATCCAGAAGAAACATATTCGGTTCAATATATTTCAGTCGAAGAGACAAAGACATATGAGCTTCATGCTCCCTTTTTAGTTCAACTGGATGGAATGAGCGAAGATAATTTGCTGACCATAATCAAAACAGGAACTGATAATGCCAGAATGTTGGCTTTCCAAAAGCTGTACGAGTTAGCCGAGCAAAATGGAGTAGTAACTGTACTGGCAAACGGGCATGTTCTTTTAACTTTAGATGGAGGAACAACGTTTGAAAAATATACAGATCTTGTTTCAAAATCTAATGGGGCGATGCCGCAGCATGTTGTTATTAGCCGAAACCCGGGGGGGAGTGTTCTTGGGGCTATTACTGAGAATACATTGGATGTTGGTGTTGCCCAGATTGTTCGTGAATTAGTTCAGGGGTCTGATGGTAACGGTCTAATACAGCTTACCAATGTGAATTCCGAACTACAAACAGCGATTGACTCTTCAATATCTCAAATTCACTGGCCGGAAAACTTTTTGTTCCAGCATACAGGAGGCTACTTCGGAGCCTTATTGGGGGAGCAACTGGCAGAGAATAATGCATATAGAGAGGTAATGTATTCAACACTCCTAAAGACCATTGGTGAACACTTTGGTACATTCGCAGATTTAATAGCTGCGGATAATGGTGTGGGATTGGCAAAATATTTTACTGTCAATGGGGTTGATTGGAAAATTCTTGAAGATTTGCCGGAGTTAACGGAAAGCTTCTTTAAAAATTTAAACCTAAAAGTATCTTCTGTTTTAGGGGGGATTATTGGTGATGAAATAGCGGATGTTTTGGGAACTGGTGGTGTAATAGGTGAGGTAACCAGTACTGTTACAGGAACTGTTTCTGTGGAAGTTATCGGGAGTGGGCTAGATATTGCTTTTGGAAATTTAGATGGAACCCAATTTGTGAATTTATTAGAGAATGGGTTCGATTTTGACAAGGTGATAAAAATTGGTGGAGTGGAAACTACCGTAGCTGATTATATTGAGCTTAATGTGTATTCAGCTTTGGCCTCATACGCAGGTAGCCGATTAGCAGGAGAAATTATTAGTCCCGAGAGTATGCAGGCGGCAATATTCGGCTCTGTGGGCTCCGCTGTCGGAATTGCCATTACAACAGGTACAGGTTTCTTAGGTTCGACAGCGATTAGTGCTGCGTTAAGCACAGCCTTTGCATCTGCGGGAAGTTTTGTGCCTGTTATCGGTACAGCTATAGGGGCATTTATCGGTCAAGTAGCGGGAACGTTGTTGGGGAATTTGTTTGGCAGTCAGGATGAGCCCTTTGCCTCGGCGCATATTGGCTTTGACCGGGATACGGCGCAATACAGTATCATGACCACTCACGCCGAAGATGGCGGTGATGGAACGGTTGCGCATTCGATGGCGGCCGCTGCCATGAACGGCGTAAATGCCATTATCGAGATGACGCACGGAACCATGCGCCGCGGCAGCAACTCTAATGTCGAAATCGGCTATGACGGCGATAAGATGTTCGTGAATGCGAATGGAAAGTATGCGGAGTTTGAACGATCGGGCGATGCTATCAAATTTGCCGCTCTGCAATTGCTGGAGAGCGCGGATATTGTTGGCGGTCATGCGATTCTAATGCGCGCATGGCATAACTCAGAGGCCACCACACTTGAGCAATTCCAGCAGGATTTATTTGTAGCTGAGGTTTTCCAGACTTATTTGATTAATCCAACGGGTGTTCTCGCTTTGATGTTGAATGAACCCGACAGTGAAGCTGCTCAACAATGGGCTGCTATTCTACAGCGTGCGGCGGAACTGGAGCTGCACTTGCCTAATGAAAGGGACATTGATGGTGGCTGGGGTGAGGTGTTGGCCGCCCGGGGCGATATTAACCCAGAATCAATTCCCGATATCCAAGGTGATAGTTTAGTTCTCCATGATTCTATAACAGGGGAAGAAATTGTACTGGAACATGTGATTGGTCCCGGTTACGAAATTGTTAGGATTCCCGGTACGGATGGAAATGATGTTATCCAGATAAATGTGGACGGCCCCTCTATTGCCTATGTCACAACTGGGCCGGGTGATGATCACTTTATTGGGCATGATGGAGCAGATATTTTTATTGGCGGCAGCGGAGATGATACGGCGCAGGGAGGAAACGGTAATGACTGGCTAATTGGTAATGAAGGAAATGATGCCTTGTATGGAGAGGCAGGTGATGACCTTTTAGTTGGGGGCGATGGAAATGACCTTTTGGTAGGTGCGCAAGGGGTTGATACTATTTATGGCGGTAGTGGCGATGACATCATTGATGGTGGTGAAGAGGCTAATTATTTGTACGGTGGTACGGGTAACGATACAATTATGGCCAATAACAGCTTGATGGATGAAGTGTATGGTGGAGCTGGTGATGATATCATTTATGGAACACTTTATGATCACTTATACGGGGAAGCAGGTAACGACACTTTCTACGTAAATGGAGCCGCTGCGTACATACGTCGAGGTGATGGGCATGATACGATATACCTCAGTCATGATTACTATGACCAAATAGTTATTGATAAATCTATTGGTGCAAATGAAATCCTCCTTTCCAAAGAAGGGGCGGATTTGATTTTGAATATTGCGGGTGAAGACCAAAGTATAACCATCAAGGATATTTATAATGCTTATAATGAAAGCACAGCTCATCCTGTTGTTTTAACCGTATTAGGATCCATTGGTAGTCAAGTTGGTTATGTCCATTACAGTTTAACCCCTAACACCAATACTGCGGCGCCTTATCCAACTTATGCTATTGGCCATTTATCAGATCCAGACGGAGGGTTAGGCACTTTCATAGATGGTGTTCAACAAACAAATGTTACGCTGACTGATTATCTGAACGCAACGAGTAATGTACCTTATATTGTAATGGGCAGTGATGCCCCCAGCAGCATCTATGACTTATCTCAACCTGGCCCTCTTTCTCATAGCTACTTTTATGGGGCTGGGGGAAACGATTATTTATGGTTGGGCGGTAGTGGTTTTGGATTGGGTTCTGGAGGCACGGGAGATGATACCATTATAGCAGGTATGGACAATGACGAGCTTTATGGTGGGGCTGGAAATGACTCTATATCTGGAATAAGCGGCGATGATTATATTGATGGAGGTAGTGGCAATGACGAGCTTTATGGGGATTATGTGGACAATATTTCTCATATTGGGAACGACACTATATATGGACGGGAGGGGAATGACACTATTCATGGAAACTTAGGTGATGACTTTATCCATGGCAATGAAGGAGCCGATATATTATTTGGCGATGGTGGAAAGGACATCATTATAGGTGATGAAGGTGATGATGAGATAAAAGGTGGTGACGGAGAAGATAAATTATATGGTGGGAGTGGAAATGACGTCTTATTTGGGGATTCGGATGTAGATTATTTAAAAGGAGGCGCCGGTGATGATATTCTGTATGGCGGTTCTGGTGCTGATAATCTGTGGGGGGATAGTGGAAATGATGAGTTTGTTTTTACCCCTGCTGATGGAAGCGGGGCGGACAAGATTTTAGATTTCGAAGTAGGCATTGATAAAATTATATATCGGGATACCGAGGTCACTCAGATCGAGGGAGTTGAAGCAGGGGTACTCATAACTTTCTTATCAGGAGGTTCTGTTCTATTGGATGGAGTCTCTTTGAACAATTTTGATGTGAATAATGATATTGTCGAAGGGCCACCAGTCTTAAATGAAGTTCATGGCACGGCAGGGAATGATTATATTTATGGGGGCAGTGGTCGGGATGTAATGTACGCTTATGCAGGAATTGATAATATTCTTGGTGGAGACGGTGATGACGTACTATATGGCCAAGAGGGTGATGATGGCTTGTATGGTGAAGGAGGGGCCGATTATATTCATGGGGGCAGTGGAAACGATGCCTACGTTTATCAAACGCCTGGTTCTGCCGAAGGTGATACTATCGAGGATGATGGGTCATCAAGTTCCGATCTATTACTATTCCAGAATATTGACTCCTCATTCACGTTTCCGGTTTTGCGTCTGGAAAGCGGCAATAGCACGGACCTCCTTGTGGAATCCGCCTGGGGGACAGTGACAGTAAAGAATCAGTTTGCCCAGGACGGCGAAGACCGGATTGAGACATTGCAGACATATCGCAGTGGTGTATCTACCTATCTTTATCTAACTAGCAGCGCGCTGACCTTTATGGGAGATGATCGTAATGAGATTCTGACTATGCCGAGCTATGGTATTGCTATGGCGGGGAGCAAGATTTACGGCGAAGGCGGCAATGACGTCATCACGGGCAGCAGTTATGAAGAAACCCTGTATGGTGGTGCGGGGGACGATACGCTCAACGGTGGAGCTGGTAATGATACCTTAACAGGTGGTATGGGCAGTGACACGCTGGATTACACATCTGCGGACTCGGCTGTAAACGTCAATCTGGCGACAGCTGTTGTGTCTGGTGGTGGAGGAGCTGATATCATCAGCGGCTTCGAGAACATCAGTGGCTCGGCTTATGCTGATAGCTTAACGGGCGATACTGGAAACAATATTCTGGAAGGCCGTGCAGGGGATGACTCTCTGATTGGTGAGGCTGGTGATGATAGCTATGTCTATAAGGCTGGCTATGGTTATGAAACTATTCTGGACACCTCTGGGAATGATACGATCATACTAGGGGAAGGATATCAGCGATCAGATGTAGCAGCTCGTATTGTTGGCAACGACTTTATTATATCGCTCAAAGGAACGGATGCTATTAAGGTAAGCAATTATGTCCTCGGCTCGGTGGTCGAAAATCTCAAGTTTAACGATGGCACCGTCATGGCTTTGGCCAACGTGCTTTCAATCAACGGCACATCCGGTAATGATAACCTGACGGGCACCACGGCCAACGATGTCATGTATGGCCTTGAGGGCAACGATACGCTTAACGGTGGTGCTGGGAACGATACAATTGATGGTGGCGCAGGGATAGATACCGCTGTATTAAATGGTCTGGTTGAAAGTTATGCGTTTACCAATAATACGACTTATATCCGTATCCAGGACAATGTCGGCACAGACGGGACAGATGATCTCTATGGCGTGGAATATGTACAGTTCTCCAATGGACTGACATTGGAACTGGCAAGTGTATCCGGTTGGATCTACGGGACAGGTTCCAATGATTCCATTCCGGGCGTAAATGATGAGAACGTCAAAGATGTCATCATCGGGTTAGGCGGCGATGATCAGATCCTCGCCTATAAGGGGAATGATACGCTTATCGGCGGAGCCGGGAATGATACGCTCCGCGGTGATGACGGGATTGACACAGAATATGGCGGTCTTGGGAACGATACATTGTATGGCAACCGTGGCAACGACATTCTCTATGGGGAAGATGGTAATGACTCGCTGTATGGCGAAGACGACGACGATACTATCTATGGCGGTATTGGCGTAGACCTGATCCGTGGAGATGGCGGTAACGATATTATCTATGCCGGTCAGGGAGACGACATTAATGTGTACGGTGATGATGGAGCTGACATCATTCACGGCAACGAAGGCAAAGATACTCTGAAAGGCAATGAAGGGAGAGATACCCTTTATGGCGATGAAGATGATGATAAGCTTTATGGCCGCGAGGATGCTGATATTCTTTATGGCGGTATTGGGAGCGACCAACTCTATGGAGACGGAGCCGATAGCGATACCTATGTAAGTGATGATGTCCTGTATGGAGAAGATGGGGTTGATCTGCTGAAAGGTGGTTATGGCAACGACATTCTCTATGGAGGTGCCGGAAATGATGCCGGTACAGGTGGTCTTTTCGGTGGGGAAGGCGATGATACGCTGGATGGCGGCGATGGCGATGACACGCTGCGGGGTGAAAGTGGAAACGATATCTATGTACTGAGCAAAGGGGCCGATAATATCCAGGACGATGGCGGTACGGCGGATGTGTTGAAACTCACCAATGGCAAAACTCTTGAGGATATAACCTTCAGTGCCGATCCGACCAATAGCAGCAATCTTCTAATTACGATTACAGGTGAAACCTCGTCGACCAAGATTTCCGGTCAAAATAGCGTGGGTAACGCCAAGATCGAGTTTATCGAGTTGGAGGACGGATTCCGCTTTGACTTTAAGAAGTTTACCAATTGGAACAGAGGCTCCGCCGCGAATGACGATAAAAACGGTACATCCGGGGATGATATCATTATTGGCTTTGGTGGTGATGATGAGCTTCTGGGGGCTGCTGGCAACGACTTCCTCCTGACAGGTTCAGGGGCGGACACCTTAGTTGGGGGTGACGGGAATGACGAACTGTATAGTGGTGATGGCAATGATACGCTCTACGGCGGTACTGGAGATGATAAGCTTTATGGCAGCCTCGGAGATGATACGTATTTCTTTACCTCTGGTACGGATTTATTAGAGGATACGGGTGGGACTGATACCATCAATATGGCGGATGGTATCTCTATTGAAGATGTGACGTTCACTATCAATAACAATAATCTGGTTATTGGGCTTACGGGCGTTGCGGTTGGTGCTATTGTCCTGACCAATCAGATGCTGGGTGGGTCTTCCGCTATTGAAACCCTGCATTTTGAGGATGGCACCAACTTTAACCTGGGCAGTTTCAGCACCTGGTTACGCGGCATACCCGATGGTACGGCAGCATCAGACTTTATGTTGGGGACAGCCCTCGCTGAGACGCTGGATGGGGCAACCGGCGATGACATTATCTATGGCATGGCCGGGAACGATAATCTGTATGGTGGGGCTGGCAGTGATACACTTTATGGGGGAAGTGGCAACGATAAAATCTATGCTTATAGCGATAGTGGTTCAGATACCAGCAATGACACGGCCTTTGGCGGTGATGGGGATGACGATCTCTATGGCAGCAATGGCAGCGATATATTTTATGGCGGCGCAGGGATTGATGTTCTCAAAGGCGGTCTCGGTAATGATAATCTGTATGGAGATGCAGGTGATGATGAGATACGCGGCGATGACGGGAATGATCAGTTGTTTGGCGGTGATGGCGTTGACAAGCTCATTGCAGGGATCGGTGATGATACCATTTATGGCGGTTATGATGATGACTCGGTATATGCTGGGGATGGGATTGACACTATCTATGGTGAATCCGGAAAAGACACGTTGCGCGGTGAGAACGGGAACGACTATATCAATGGTGGTGCCGGGGACGATGTAATCTATGGCGGGAATAGCACGAGCGGTTCTGCCGTTGATGGCGACGATACTATTATTGCCGGTTCAGGCAATGACACCATTTATGCAGGTGGTGGCGATGATATCATCAATGGTGGTAATGGCCTGGATTATTTCTATGGCGGGTATGGCAGCGATACCTTCCGCTTTACCGCGGAATTATTAGAAGATTCCAAAATCGATGATCTGGACCGGATCAAGGATTGGGGCACTGGCGCGGCTAATGATAAAATCACGATTGAAGGTATCCTGATCGGATACGATCCTGTGACGTCGGCGATTAGTGATTTTGTTCATTCGACCTCAAACGGTTCAACCACCATCTCAGTTGATCGGGATGGGGCAGGGACACAGTATCAGTTCGTGGATATGATCCTTATCGAAGGTAAAAACCTTACTATTGCGACCTTGATGACTAATAATCAGTTGGAAGTGATTTGATAGCATAAGAAAGTGGCGCTTGGTTAGCCCCATATTTTTAGATGACAATTGTACTTATGAAGCTTTGGCCGTGGCAAATTGATCATAGGCTCTAAGGGCATCTGCCGCGTACATATAATTGGGGCCTCCTCCCATATAGACGCACATGGCCAGTGTTTCGGCTACTTCCTGACGTGTGGCGCCAAGTTCGACACAGGCTTTGGCATGGAAGCCGATGCAGCCATCGCAGCGCGTTGCTACGCCAATGGCCAGTGCAATAAGTTCTTTGGTTTTTTTATCGATGGCGCCATCTTGAAGTGCTCCTTTGGCGAGGGCTGAAAAACCCTGCATGGCATCCGGAACAGCTTTGCGCATTTCTCCCATATAGGCTGAAATATCCTTGGTGAGTTGATCGTAATCCTTGGCCATCTTGACATCCCTTTCATTTCATATATAACTAATATGATTGGAATATAAATCAAAAGGCAGCAAATGCAACCCCTTCTTGAGGCATCACATAAAGCGGCATCTTTCTTAAAGGGCATCGCGAGCGAGCATCGATTGGCTATTTTATGTGTGTTGGGCGAAGGGGAACTAAGTGTGGGCAGCATTCAGGAAAAAACAGGTATTGCGCAGACTTCTCTTTCGCAGCATCTCGCGAAGTTGAAAAAAGAGGGGATTATTGACTGCCGTCGGGAACACAGGACTCTTTACTATTTTGTTACTCATGACACCGCAAAAGAGATTTTAGGGGCGCTACGAAATGCTTTTTGCTCTGCTCGAAAAGATTAAGACAGATATGAAACTCCTGCAAGGAAAGGGTAAAGAAATGGTCAAGGAAATTGACGCAAAGACACTTGAGGGCATGCTTAGATCGGGTGGGGCAGTGCTTATTGATGTACGTGAACCTGATGAATTTAGGGCTGGACACATTGAGGGTGCGGTGTCACTACCGCTTTCGGTATTTGCCCAGAAGTTCCACCGAGACGATTTTCCGGCAGAAAAAGAAATCGTGCTCCAATGTCAGGGGGGCGTCAGGTCGATGAAGGCTTGCAATATTGTCCGTGAACTGGCTGAACACGAGCATGTTGTCAATCTTGCGGGAGGGCTTAATGCTTGGGTTGGGGCTGGCCTTCCGGTTACGAAGACATAGCCTTATCAAGTTCGTTGAGCAGACGTTGTACCTCGGTGGAGGCTTTCTCCATATTTTCCACCTCCTTCAGGCTGTCATTGGTTAGCCCTTGATTGTATAGCTTTACAGCGGCCTTGCCATGGGCGTGCACCAATGCGTGAGGTTCTTCCAGCTCTTTGAAAGCCGGAAGTTTTGAAAGTGAACTGTTTTTCATACCCTCGTACCAGACACCAAGACGACAGCTTGTGTGACTCGCAAGTTCATTTTCGTTTAGGCCTTCTTTGCCAATTAGCATGTTTGCGAGGCGTTTTTTCCATGCGGCGTGATCTGATTTTGCAAGCTTTACGATTCTGTTCTTTCGTCGGCTTTTTTCGAGTTGAATAAACCCTTTCTTACTCAATTTCGCGACTGAATCAATCTGTACAGTGATTTCTTCGGTTGATTGGTGCATGCGCACCAGCCGCGTGGATATATTTTGAATTGTTTCAGATATTTCTTTTGCCGCAAGGGTTTGCTGGTCGAGGCTGCTTGATATGATGGAACTTCCTTCGGCCACTTCGCTTGATTGGCTATGGATGTCACCCATAAGGTTGTTAACGTCCTGAAGTGATGTTATTCCGCTATTGAGAGCTGATTTATTCTCCTGTGAGTTACGGGTGATTGATTCCATTTCATTTTGCAGAATTGAGATGAGTTCGTGAATACCACTTGTTGATTCCCCGATTTGGGCAGATAGGTTTTTAACTTCACCGGCAACTACGGCAAATCCTTTGCCGGCCTCACCTGCGCGGGAGGCTTCGATGGTGGCGTTTAGGGAAAGAAGATTCGTTTTTTTTGAGATATTGTCAATTTGCTGTGCGAAAGAAGCTATCCGGTCAGTAATGCTATTAAGCTTATCAACACTGTCAATGGTTCTGTCAGCAATTTCCGCCACCTGCAGGAGTTGTTCTTTTACCTGCGAAAGGGATTCTATCCCCTTCATCGTGGCGTCGTTCGTATTTTTTGCGTTGTTGGCAATGATTGTGCTTGATGAATGAATACTTCCTACAGTGCATGTCATCTCCTCGGTTGCTGCGGCAACCGAATGCGCTCTGATTTTTGCATCGTTAAGATCGCACAAGACTTTTCCGGCGCAAAAAAAGCTCTCATCCGCCAGAGTCGCACTCAGAATAACATCATCGCAGTCGTACTTGATCTTCATAATAATGCCGATTTCCCTGAATGTCAGTGTTTAAGGCTTACTGCTGAGGGGCGGGTGCGCATTATTTTTTGATGGTGAATGCGCATCCTTCCGGAATGCCGAACTTACTCAGGATTATAGCAGCAGGACAAAATCCTGTAAATGCAGCTTGAAGCATGTTTATGCCGACAAAAGCCGTCAGCAGGAGCCAGTAAGGGTTTAGGAAGTGAGCCAAGGCAAGACTTGTCAAAATTACGCATCCTGCAAAGGCCATCACGGCGCGATCAATGTTCATTTATTTCTCCTCTGGTGTTTTGGTAAATGTTATTCTTTTTCGGCTTTAATTTTTTGAATATGCATCAGTTCGAGAGCGAACTTCTCATAGAAAGGCATGCTCTCTCCCACTTGCACCTTGTGCATGAAATATTTTTCAAACCCTATTTTAGCGTAATGCACCCACCTGCCTTTTGATGACCAGTTCAGATTGCGTGGCGGAATTTGAGGCTGCGCAAAAAAAGCGACGCCGCCATCGCCAAAGTCTGCAAGGCAAACGGCATTCCATGTCGCCACATAGTTGGCAGGTTTTCCATTCATCAGGGCTTCAATATTTTGCGCGGTGGCTGTTACCATGGACTCGATCATGAATCCTGTTTTGGGAACGCCGACTGGCACGGCAGGCTTACCAATTGGGGGAATGGCCACACATACGCCAATGGCAAAAATATTGCGGTAGGTCATGTTGCGCTGGTTTTTGTCAATCATGATAAATCCACGCGGATTTGTAAGATTTTCAATGCCGCGCACTGCTCCGACGCCGCGGAAAGCCGGTAATATCATGCTGAAGTTAAAAGGGAGCTCGTGATCGTTTTTGTGAGTCCCATCATCGTTGAGTTCTTCAACAAACATTTTTCCTTGCTGGACTTCTTTTATTTTAGCGTTGGTTATCCATTTAATATGGCGTTGACGTAGCTCCGATTCCAGAAGACCCTTTGTGTCACCAACACCATCGAGACCTAAATGTCCCACATAAGGCTCTGATGTCACGAAAGTCATGGGAATCTGATCACGCACTTTTCGGCGGCGTAGTTCGGTATCAAGAATGAGACCAAACTCATAAGCGGGGCCAAAACAGGAAGCCCCTTGTGCCGCGCCAATGATGACAGGGCCAGGGTTTTCAATCAGCTTATCAACCTCCAGTGCGGCCCGTTCAGCGTGATCGGCCATACAAATGGATTGTGTATAATGCTCTGGGCCAAATCCGGGGATTTCATCAAAGGCCAATTCTGGGCCGGTGGAGATAATCAAATAATCATATGAAATTTTTCGGCCATCGTTAAGTTCGACACAGTTCTCATCGGGGTGGACACGTTTGGCACCGCATGTTTCCAGAACAATATCTTTTCTAGCCATAACATCTGTTAGGTCAATTTGAACATCTTTCTTTTCGCGCCATCTGACAGCAACCCATGGATTGGAGGGAACAAATTGATATATAGCCCCCTGATTGATTACGGTGAGTTTATCATTGTCTCCAAGTTTCTCGTGCATTTCGTAGGCCATCATCGTTCCGCCTAACCCTGCACCGAGTACAACAATATGTGTCATTCTGGCTCCTTAATCTTTCAGAGATATATTGACTATATAATCAGTATATCGTATCTACGCAAATATGAATATAAAATTTAATATGATGAAAAAATCTGCGGATAAAGCGGCAAAGTTATTGAAAGTCCTTGCTAACCCCAAGAGGCTGATGATTGTGTGTCGGTTGCGCGAGGGGGAGGCGTCTGTCTCTGAACTGGCTGAATTTCTCAATATGCGGGCATCTACCGTGTCGCAGCATTTGCAGATTTTGCGTTTGAGCGATCTTGTTGAAACGCGCCGCGCTGCACAAACTATTTTTTATTCACTGGCTCATACCCCTTCAGAAGATGTGATCAAAGCTCTATATAAGAATTACTGTATTTTGCCATCCAAAACATCAAAACGGTAATGGAGATGTGATGAAGATTTTAGGTTTGTTTTTTTGTTTTTTTGTGGCCGCAGTTTCTTTTTCGTCCTTTGGCTATGCCGAGGAGTTCATCGTTAAATCGAGAAAAGTTTACGACCCAAAGCCGGTGTTTGCCACGGTTGAAAGCGTTGATGTCGTTGCGGCGCGGGCGCGGATCGGTGGAACGATTATTTCACTGCACGTTAAGGAAGGTGATAGTGTGACTGGCGGGCAAGAAATCGCCGTGATTGGTGATGATAAACTGGCGTTGCAGGTCAAGACGCTCGATGCTCAGATCTTGGGACTTGCAGCCCAGCAGGAAAGAGCTAGGGCTGATCTAAATCGCGTACAGGCTTTGGTAGGCAGCGGTTCTGTGTCGCGTACTGAGTTTGATGCAGCCAAAGCCGCTGAGAGTGCAGCAAGTAATGAATTAAAAGCACGGAAAACGCAGCGTGAAGTAATTGAACAACAAATGACGGAAGGGAAGATATTGGCCCCTTCCTTTGGCCGTGTGCTTAATGTTCCCTTGACGGCTGGCAGTGTTGTTATGCCCGGGGAAACTATCGCTACGATAGCAGCAGAATCCTATATTCTGCGTTTGAGATTGCCTGAGCGGCATGCTCAATTTCTTAAAAAAGGCGATAAAGTTTATCTGGAAGGTAGCGAGATGGGTGGGCGTGTGACTGCAGAGGGTGAAATTTCGCTTGTTTATCCCGAAATTGATGACGGACGTGTGATAGCGGACGCTGTTGTGTCGGGGATTGATAACTATTATGTGGGGGAACGGGTTCAGGTGCTGGTTAATACAACTGAGCGTAATGCCTATATGGTTCCGGTGCGGTTTATATCAAGACGCTCGGGGATTGATTACGTTACTGTGAAGACAGGTGATGGGGAGGTTTATGATTTTCCTGTTCAGCGTGGAAGGGTCGATGATCAATCCAAAGGAGAAAGTGTCGAGATTATTTCGGGTGTCCATGATGGCGATGTCCTTTTCTTGCCGCAGGAGAAGTAATTTATGTCGTTAGGAATTTCCGGTTATTTGACAAAAATATCGATTTCATCACCGCTTACATTACTGTTCCTCTTTGCTGCAGTCTTGCTTGGTGGGGTGGCCCTTGTCTCTATCCCGCGTGAGGAAGAGCCGCAAATAAGTGTTCCTATGGTTGATATTGCGGTGCGGGCGGACGGACTTAAAGCTCCTGATGCGGTTGAGTTGGTGACAAAACCGCTTGAGGCTATTGTCAAAAGCGTGAGTGATGTCGAACATGTTTACAGCCAGACTCTTGACGATCAGGTGATGATTACAGCGCGATTTATTGTTGGAACGGATTCCGATGATGCCATCTTGCGTATTCATGAAAAAATTCGCGCCAACTACGATAAAATTCCGGTTGGTATTCCCGAACCAATTATTGTTGGGCGCGGTATCAATGATGTTGCGGTTGTAACGCTTACACTTTCTCCATCTTTGCAGAGTGCTACGCGGTGGAATGATGCGTCTTTGCATGAAATAGTCGAGAAGGTGCAAAAGGAAATCACAAAAATTGAAAATGTTGGTTTAACCTACATTTCCGGCGGGAATCCCGATGAGATCAGGGTTGAGCCATCTCCAGAAAAGCTTGCGGTGTATGGAGTGACGTTGCAGCAGCTTGCTGCCAAAATTGCGGATGCCAACCGTGCGTTTGATGCAGGGTATCTTTTGGATGATGGGGGGCACCGTAATGTTAAAGCGGGGCATACTCTTAATGGAATCCCCGATATTGGTATGCTTCTTCTAACCACACGCGATGGGCGTCCTGTTTATGTAAGCGATGTTGCCAAAGTTGTTATAGGGCCGCGTCCGACAACGGTGCGTGTGACCATGATAGAAAGAGGTGAGAACGGAACATCGCTTTCGTCACCAGCAGTTACGCTGGCTATAGCCAAGCGGGCAGGGGCGAATGCTGTAAAAATATCTGAAGAGGTTTTGCGTCGCGCCGAGCAATTGAAGGGGACGCTTATTCCCGACGATCTTAAGGTTACAGTAACGCGTAACTATGGGGAAACCGCCAATGATAAGGCCAATGAGCTGCTCTTCCATCTGGGGCTTGCGACGGTGAGTATTGTTCTTTTGATTGGCTGGAGTATCGGTTGGACTGAAGGAGCGGTCACTTTTGTTGTCATTCCGACGACGATTATGCTGACGCTCTTTGCGTCATGGCTTTTGGGCTATACGATTAACCGCGTCAGTCTTTTTGCACTTATTTTTTCGATCGGTATTTTGGTGGATGATGCTGTGGTGATGGTTGAAAATATTGCTCGTCACTGGGCAATGAAAGATAGGCGCAGCCGTATTCAGGCTACGATTGATGCTGTCTCTGAGGTTGGAAATCCTACCATTCTTGCGACCATGACAGTTGTTGTGGCCCTTTTGCCGATGCTTTTTGTCGGTGGGCTTATGGGGCCTTATATGGCACCTATTCCCGTGAATGCCTCAATTGCGATGCTCATTTCATTTGTTGTGGCAGTGACTATTGCACCGTGGCTGATGCGTGTTTTTTCTGAGAAAAGAAAAAACGCTGGAGTCCATCATGTTGATCCAGCAGATGATAAAATCGGTATTATTTTCCGTCGTGTTGTTGGCCCTATTATGGTTAGTCGCGCGACAGCTAAGAGATTTTTGTTTATTGTTGGGGTAATGACGCTTGCTTCATTTTTGTTGATTGCAACAAAAGCAGTAGTTGTCAAGCTCCTTCCTTTTGATAATAAGCCGGAGCTTTCAATTGTGTTTGATTTGGCTGAAGGGGCAACTCTGGAAGATACAGATCAAGCGATGCGCGTTGTTGCGCAGAAATTGCTGGCGGTTAAAGAAATAACGCATATGCAGGCTTATGCCGGAACGGCGGCGCCGTTTAATTTTAATGGCCTTGTGCGTCATTATTTTGTACGAAGTTCTCCGGAGCAGGGGGAGCTGCAGATTAATCTTACTTCTAAGGATGAGCGTAGCGAAACCAGTCATGAAATTGCGCTTGCCATACGTTCTCTCCTTAAAGATATTGATATTCCTTCGGGGGCATCAATCAAGGTTGTTGAAGTACCGCCGGGGCCGCCGGTCATGTCAACGATGATTGCAGAGATATACGGGCCGGATGCGCAGACGCGCCGTGCAGTCATGGCTAAAGTTGAGGAAGCTTTCCGCTCGGTTCCCTTTGTTGTTGATGTAGATAATAGTATTGGTGTGCATCGGCCTCTTTTCCGCTTGTCAATCAATCAGGATCAATTGGAATATTTTGGTGTCGAGCAGCGTGATGTGTATGACACAATTTCGTTTCTATTGAACGGTTCTATCGTTGGTTATTCCCATCGTGGTGAAGATCGCCGCCCCATACCGATTGCGCTGCGTCTGCCGAAATCTGATTTGCTCTGGAATGAACGTCTGGCTTCTGTGCCCGTTCCTGCCAACCTTATCCCAGGTAATAAAGCGGTTGTCGAACTCGGGAATGTTATTACAGCGCGAAAAGATAGCGGTTCATATCCTATTTACAGACGTGATGGTTATTTTGCTGAGATGGTGCAGGCGGAACTTGCCGGAGAGTTTGAAGCGCCAATTTATGGTATGTTCGCCGTAGAGGATGCTTTGGATAAGATTGAGTGGTCTGCCAATGTTCCAAAACCGAATATTTCGTTTTATGGGCAACCGCTTGATGAAAAAACCACAACCTTGTTGTGGGATGGTGAATGGGAAATTACCTATGTAACTTTTCGCGATATGGGCGCTGCGTTCATGATCGCGCTGGTGGGAATTTATGTGCTAGTGGTGGCGCAGTTTCGCAGCTATACGTTGCCGCTGGTTATTTTAACGCCGGTTCCTTTAACTTTGATCGGTATTCTATTTGGGCATTGGATTTTTGGAGCCGCATTCACTGCAACCTCTATGATCGGGTTCATTGCCTTGGCGGGGATTATTGTACGCAATTCGATTTTACTCGTTGACTTTATCCGCGAGCGGCGGAAAAAACAAGGAACTTTACGTGAGGTTCTTCTTGAAGCAGGCTCAATCAGGGCGCGTCCAATTTTGCTTACGGCTATGGCTGCTATGATTGGTGCAGCAGTCATTCTGACCGATCCCATTTTTCAAGGATTGGCTATTTCCTTACTGTTTGGGCTTATCTCGTCCACGTTGCTTACGCTGCTGGTTATTCCGGCAATCTATATCGTGATGCGCGATGATGAAGTCCAGCACTAAGTGGCTCAATGCTACCTTTGGGAATCCAGTGTGTAGTTAAGCGGAATTTTGAGCGTTACTTCTGCCCGACCCATCGGTGGAGGCGGATAGGGTGATGCCTGCACAATCGCCTTCAACGCTGCATAATCGAGGATACGAGAGCCTGAACTTTGTTCAATCTTGTGCACAATGAGTTGTCCTTGTGCATCAAGAGTGATTGATGCCAATAATCTTCCTGTCTCATGGCGCTGCCGTGCGGCAAGAGGATAAAATTTATATTTGCTGATATGGTGGGCTACTTCCAGCGCATATGAGGTGTTGTGGATCAATCCTGTATCTGGAGATGATGTCCGTACGGTTATTTCCTTGGGTGGTTGCGGTTTACTGGTTTCTGGTTGCGACGTTTTTTTAGGGCGTTCCTCTTTTTTAAGGTGAGTCTTTGGTGGTTTTGAGGCGATGACTTCAATTTTTTCTGGTGATGGGAATTCGTTCTTCATCTGAGTGAAAAACTCTTTTTGATTGTTTGCGGCATCGTCACTGTCTGGGGCGATTATTTGCTCAACCAGCGCAACCTCAATAGGGATTTCTGTATTACGGTGCGGACTTTCTTTGATCTCCCCCCAAATGCCGATCAGGAGAATGATAGTTATTATATGCAGCAAAAGAGAAATAATCAGCGGTACCCCCGCAAGGGGGTGCCGCTCTTTGTTATTGGTGGGTGTATTTTTAAAACCGTGCATGAAGCTGGATGCCAAAGGAACGCCCTGGCTCGTTGACCTGAATTTCTGTGGGGTCAAAAGCGTTGCTGCGGTTCAAATGCTGCGCATATTGTTTGTCAAACAGATTGGTGACTCCTACCCGCATATCCAGCGCACCTAGTTTTGTGCTGCCATAGATATCAAACGTTCCGTAGCCTCCAGTTTGAGAAACGTCGCGGTGGGATGTCTGGTTGTCAATCCGGTGTTGCCGTGTGGCAAAATTGAATTTTGCGCCGATCGTATATATGTCGGGAGCATATTCAAGAGCGACGGATCCTTCGAGCGGCGGAATTTGCGCGAGGGCGTCGTTATCCTCCTCGTTATTGCCGTAGGTGAATGCCATATTGCCGCTGAGATTGAGAAACGGGGTCAGTTTGTAGCTGGCCTGCGTTTCAAGGCCCATCAGGGTAGCGTCAATATTGCGGTAGATGGTTTCATTGCTGGTGGCAATGATGCCATCTTGACCGCGAGCAAGATCACGCATGATAAAGTCATTTACGCGATCATAATAGGCAGAGAGGGCTGCTCCCCAATTTGACGATGCGTGACTGATACCAACATCAAATTGATTATGTTTTTCAGGGTTAATATTGGGGTTCCCGATCCAGCGGCTTGACGCTGTACCGCTGTTGGCGGCGATGTACCGTTCGGTAGCATCGGCTGTACGGACAGAGCGGCTCAGACCTGTAAAGAGCAGGGTTTGATCCGAGAGATCATATTCAAGCCGGAGTAGTCCGCCGAGGTTATGTTCTCTTTGTGTGGTTGCTGTGGTGCCGTAATGGGAGAGGTAAAGGGAGTTAGGGCTGGCCGTGCCGAAGACTGTCCCTGCTGCTTTGGCTTCAGCCGTTACATAGTCGTAGCGTGTTCCAGCACGCAGGTGCAACTCGTCCGAAATGTCTGGTGTAGCCTCTACAAAAAGACCGTTTTGGTGGATTTGCGCATCCGGCCAGAGGCGTGATTGCGGTGACGTGGCTTCTGCCGCTATAGCTGGGCCACTATACCGCCAGGCATTCCGGTTATTGTATTGCATGTCGGTGCCGACGGCGAATGGAATGCCGCTGAATTTAAAGTCACCAGAGAGCGTTCCGCCGTAGGTGTTTGACTCGGATGGAGCCTTCATTTTCATGCCGGTATTGGTACGAAGGCTGTAGTTATCCATGACATGATCAACGCGGCTTGAGTAAATATTCGCCGCAAATTTCTTTAATGTATCCAAGTGGAGGATTTTAGAAAAATTGATGCGGTGGGTAAGCGCCGATCCTTCAGGCGAGTCCATTCCGGCACCTGCGTAAAGAACATCATCTGTCCGGTTTAGTTCGGCAGACATTTTTAGTATGGTATCTTCATCGGGAGTCCAGATAGGCATCAGTGAGAACGATTCTGCACTAAAGGCACTTCTCACCGTATTGTCGCCGCCGTCTTCGTAGTTATTGGCAGTTGATGCCGACCATGCAGCGCGGACTTGTCCTTGATTATTGCCTGCGGCCATATCTGCTGAAAGACTTCTTAGTTGACCATTGCTTTCATATTTTCCATCTGCATTACCTTGTGTACCCATTGTATTGCTCAAAAAAGGCACGGGCCCTTTCTCGAAAATGACGGTGCCGCCGGTGCCGCCGGTGCCGTATTGCACACTTTGGTAACCTTTGATGATGGTCAACGAGTCAAAGGAGTTGGGCGTAACGAATGAGGAGGGCGGATCCATTCTATTGGGGCAGCCACCATGGGTGATGGCGCCATCATTAATAACGCTGAGTTGGGTTTGCTGTTGACCGTGAATGACGGGATCGCTGCCATGACCACCCATGCGTGAGGCCGATATTCCCGGGATAGAGGAGAGTAAAGCACCACCGTCTGCGCCGTAAGTGGAGGGTAGTTCATCCGGCATAAACCATAGGTAAGCTGGATTAATGCTGAGCGAAGTGGATGTTACTTCAATTTCGGGGGTGGTTTCCTGAGCGGTTGCGGTTGTTGTGCAGCACGCGGCATAGCAGACGAGCGCGGCCCCCATCATGAGGCCTACTGAATAGTTTTGTGACATGAAAGTCTCCTGAATAAAAATGTGAAGGGTAGTTTATTTTCAGGAGAAACGAGGCGGAGCGCGTGGACTTATATTTTCTGTCAGAAGGAAAAGGGAGGGGATGTAAACTTTTTGTACGGGTAGGTTCACCGCGTTGGCGGGGAGTATTTCTGCATGGATAATAAACGGAGCAATGGGCGGTAAATTTTTCTCGCCTGAAATCAGGGCGAATGGGCAGGTCACTTTTTTACTGGTTTGTTTTGAAGGCGAAAGGGGGGATCCATCCTTATCAACTTCAATGGTGACTGCGTGCACCCCAGAGCATATGGTAATAAAATTCTTTCCGCTAAAATCAGTCATAAATCCCAGTGGCATCAAACTGCGGATCAGCAGAAGGGCGACCATAAAACTCAAGAAATGGGATTTAGACGCAGTCATAGGGGTACCCTATTTTCTTTTATCCGCTCTGTCAATTAGGGGCAGAGGTAAGCTTTGCCCTCCAGCGTATATTTGCCATCTTTCTCTTGTGGATGATTGAGAACAACAGTGTTGGCACCTAAGCGTAACGCTGATTCCTTGGCGAGTTCTTCAAGTTTATCCTGCGTTGTTTCTGTAAAAATACCGAAATAGGGGGATTCACTGTAAATATTCCCCTTGAGGGAACATCGCTGAACAAACTCCACAGGGGCAACGGTCACAAGTTTGGTTTTGCCGTCGTCAGAAGTGGTACAGGAACATAGAAGTGAAGACAAAATTGCTAAGCTAAAAAGGTTTTTCATGGCGGAAGCCTTTCGTTGTTGGTTACAAATTTTCCGAAAAAATGAGTGCTAGGATGGTGCTCATTTTGTTGTTTGTTAAGTGTTTGTTCCAATCAGACTAACGGTTTGGTTATTAAGAGCGTTCATTTTAATGTATGGGCTAGTCTGGAAGTTCAGGTTCCTCAATCTCGGGAAGTTCAATTTCGGGTGTTTCTACCTCTGGAATTTCTATTTCAGGAGCCTCAATTTCAGGAGCCTCAATTTCAGGAGCCTCAATTTCAGGAGCCTCAATTTCGGGAGCCTCAATTTCGGGAGTCTCAACTTCAGGAGTCTCAACTTCAGGAGTCTCAACTTCAGGAGTCTCAACTTCAGGTTCTTCTATCTCTGGGGTTTCCGCCTCTGGCTGCTCGATTTCGGGAGATTCTGTCTCATGAGCGGTTAGGTCCTCAGAGCCTGCTTCGGGGACAATATCTTCAGGGCGGTCATGATCTTCGTGCTCATCCTTGTTGGATGAGTCATGGTCGGCGGCCTGCTCTTCGCGATGATCTGATTTATGATCGGCGTGTTCTTCCTTGAGGGGTTCATTTTCTTCAGATGTTTCCTTCTCAAGAACCGGATGGATGGCACTTTTCTCCTCGATAATTTTTTCTGGAGTGAATACGCCTTTGCCGTTGCTTGTACCGAAAAGAATCACGCGTTGATCCTTGTCATGATCTAGTCCTGCTTTACCTGTGTAGGTCTGGATAGAGAACAGGGAAACACCATGGATATTCTCAGGATTGGGTTGTGCAGTGATGGCGCTGGCGACAAATTTTCCATCCTCCCATGTTCCTTTTGCCTGAACAAACTCGCCATTGCGCGGTTCATGGGATGATGTGATCGGCGTTGATCCGATATAGGTCGTACCATCTGCCACGCGTACAGTGCCGCTGATGATGTTCGGTACTGCGGCAGGCATCTTCTCGATAAGGGTTGCGACGACCTTGTTGTCACCATCGCGCAGACCGCTGACGCGTACCGTATCACCGACAGAAAGTTTGGACGAAACGCTCTCGGTACGCACAGTTTGACCGAGAACTTGAACGGTATGAGAGCGTGTATCAATATGCTCGATCGGGCCGGTAAGAACACTATGCACGGATATGTCGCGGGTATAGAAATCTCCTTTGGTGTTTTGAAGTGCCACTAATGATACAATCTGACCGACTTTAAGGTCGTGAATATCGGCGCGGCGTGAATCAACTGTAACAGGGGTATTCGGTTTGTAGTGAACTTCCATGCCGTTGACGCAGATGCTGCCAAATCCGGTGATGCGGCCATAAACAGCCACTTCCAGAGGCTTTCCGGTGCCACCAATTCCATTTTCCGTGTGCTTCGCGCCAGTGCCGCCCATACCGTTACCAGTGCCGGGAATGTCTTGTTCATGGCCAGTACCACCAATGCCCCCGGTACCAGTTTTGCGGTCTTCATGCCCTGTTCCGCCGATACCGCCAGTAGGGGTAAAACCATTGAAGACAAAACCATCAGGTGTTTTGCACACATTATCCGCATAGGCAGTTGTTGACGTAAGCAGCAGGACTGCGCATAGCGCAGTCAGGGAGGGTTTATGCGTTCTAAACACATCGTGCATGCGGGTTATTCTTTCACACTCTTTTTGCCGTCATCTGTTCCGGTTTCGGCGAAATAATAAGAGCCAAAATTAAACCGATAATGTGCATCTTTTTTCAAGGCATCAGACTGGGAGAGTTCATAAGCTTTCTTGTTGAGAGCTTCAAGTGTTTTCATCGCCTGATCTGCTGCCATTTTTCGCAGTTTGCCTTCTGATTCTTCTGTCAGACCGTTGTAATAGACGCTGCGGTCAAAGAAGGCGGGCTTTATGCCCATGACATTATGCACAGATGCAGCCAAATGGTCACCAAAATTCTCACCCAAATAATAAACCTGATCTTCCCATTTATTTTGAGGCACAAAAGCTTTGGTCAGGAGGGTTACAATTTTTGTGTCGCTGTCAATGCTGGCAATGTTGAGGCGCAAGAGTTCGTCGAGAATGGTTCTTGGTCTCACATCAAGCGAAATTGATTCAACCAGTTTAGTAAAACTTACGCCTTGAGGCTTATCGGTTTTGGCATAGGGAAGGGGACGAGGCGTTCCGTCAGGTGCGCGGAAAGATTTATCACCCAGCCATTTGGCGATAATCTGGGCGCCCATTGAGAGTGTGGCAGAGGGGGCAGTTCGCCCCAGTTTCTGACGCTCACGGATAGCTTTGACATCTTTGCGGTGGAGGCCGGTCATCACGCTGATCTGGCTGTCCGTCATAGGTTTACCGCCATTAGAATTTTTCAAAGATTCTTCAACATAGGTATCCTTGATAATGTCGATAATGGTTCTTAATGTCACGCCCCTGTGGATCAGCAAGCGCGCCAAAGGGCGCAGAATACTGTGCAGGGCTTCGATTAAGGCCTTATCAGGCTCGGTCATAGATGGTGCTCTTTGTGCCATAAAAATCGTATAACGTGGGAAAATATACCACATGAGAATTATTTGCAATAAAATTCGATTGTTCCTGTGGGATGCTCCCTGTAGATTAGCGCCTGAATAAACCATGGGGACTTTATAGTGCTGAATCTTAAAAAACTTTTCTTGTTCGTGATTCTTCTGTCGATGGGCATTTCTATGCATCCGGCATGGGCCGAACTCGATGAGGATGCCCCAGGCGAAAGTGTTGTTCGTGTTTCGGCTACGATGGGTTATCACACAAGTTTCGGCAGCTATGGCAACACGATTGATACGCGCATTACTTACATGCCGTTTATCACCAAACTCAAGTATGATGCCTGGACAGCCAAGATCACGGTTCCTTATTTGCAAATCAGCGGGCCTGATTCGGTGATTGGTGGTGGAGACGATATTATTTCTGGGCAAGCCGCTTCGCTGGTTCGCAAAAAACATAGCGGGTTGGGGGATATTGTTGTTGGCATTACGCGACGCTTTCTTCTCGGAGATCCGCGTACAGGCCTTGATATTACAGGAAAAATTAAGCTCCCGACGGCGGATGAGGACAGAAACCTTGGGACAGGGAAGTTTGATTATACGCTGGAAACCGGTTTGTCTCATATTTTCGAAAACAGGATTTTTGTGAACGGTAAGGCTGGGAGAACGTTCAAAGGAAGCACACCGAGCCTCAATCTTCACGATGTGTGGCGTGGCTCGGTTGGTGCTGGGTATAGCTTTGTTGAAGGATCAAGTCTTGGTGTTAACTATGAGTACCACCAATCCGCATCCGATAGCGGCAAACCTTTTTCACAGGCAACGCTGTACCTTGGCCAGCCACTCAGTGAGAGTTGGGATGCTCAGTTATACGTGGCCAAGGGCTTTACGGATGGTGCGGCAGAGTATGGAAGTGGCGTCATGCTCTCGCGGAAATTTTAATGACCTAACATATTGACCTATTTTAAAAATATAGAACCGCACAATTTTGGTGCGGTTTTATTTTTGAAAAATTTATTGACGCGGGAAAAATTACCACATATGTGTTGTCATGAATGTGGGTAAATTTCCCACAAAACAAAAACGCAGAAAAGGATTTTGCCATGCCCATCCCTTCGACAAAATTGTATCTCTCCTCGGTTCTTAGCAGCTCTGGTGGTTACAGGCTCTTGCCTGCCGCTCCCGGAGATTTCGCTTTGGGAGGCAATTCATGGGTATCTGGCATAGCGGATTTGAATGGTGATCTTATCCCAGAAATCATTACCGGAAGCGCAGCAGATGATGATAAATTTACCGATGCGGGACGGATTTTTATCAATTACGGGCAGTCGGTTGGCGGCACAACATCTTATGTTGATGATCCTCTAACCAAAATTACAATTGATGGCGTGAATGCAGGAGACCTTGCTGGGGCGACTGTAGGAACCGTATCAAACTTGAATGGAGATGGTATAGCCGAGATTTTGGTGGGTGCGCCTGCCATGGAAAATGGAGTGGCCACAGACGCAGGGGCGGCCTTCGTTCTCTGGGGGGTGCCAGCAGGCGGGAGTATTGACCTCAATGATCCTTTTTCAGGCGATGGCAAGGGCTATGTTATCAAAGGTGAAGCGGCAGGCGATAACGCAGGCATTACCCTGACATCCATCGGTGACTTGAATGGAGATGGCAAAGCAGAAATTCTTGTCGGGGCAACGGGTAATGATGCCGCAAACACGGATGCTGGCGCGGCTTATGTCGTGTGGGGCAAAAGCTCAAATAGTATTGTCAATCTGACTAATGTTGCTACAGGGACGGGAGGATTCCGAATTCTTGGTGAAGGCCATAATGATAATGCAGGATCTGCACTTAACAGTATTGCCGACCTAAACGGGGATGGTAAGGCTGAAATACTGATTGGTGCATCCGGCAATGAAGATGGCGGCGCTGACGCTGGAGCAGCCTACGTTGTTTTTGGTAAGGCGAATGGCACACAGATTGATCTGAGCAATGTTGCATCTGGCACAGGTGGGTACCGTATTCTCGGGCAAGCTGGAGATGAAGTTGGAACCGCCTTGACCAGTATTGGTGATGTGAACGGGGATGGTATGGCAGACATTCTGGTTGGTGCGGCCGGGGCAGGCAAAGCCTATGTTGTGTATGGCAAGTCCACAACCAGCGAAGTTTTGCTCTCCGATGTGGATGCAGGTATTGGTGGATTTTCAATTACAGCTGAAGATAACGGTGACCTCGCTAACATGTCTGTGGCTGGCGGCGTTGATTTTAACCAAGATGGTATCAAGGATATCGTAATTGGCGCATCTCACAACAGCGAAGGCGGATATGATGCGGGCGCGGCTTACGTTGTATGGGGCGGTGGCACAGGTTCGGTTGACCTTTCTCTGGTTAGTCAGGGGATCGGTGGTGCTAAGATTGTGGGAGATGCGGGCAGCCAGACAGGCAGCAGTGTTGCTATTCTGGGGGACATGAACGGCGATGGCCGCTCTGACCTTCTTATCGGAAGCTCCGGCGCGGGAGCTGAGTCAGCGACCATCGTATTCACACCGGATTCGTGGGAACCTGACAGCAATATTTATGGCACAAATGGCGATGATGTCATGGCGGCGGGCTACGGCACAACTCTACACCATATTGGGGCGGGGGATGACAACGTCCTAGGGCTTGACGGAAATGATACAATTTCCACAGGTGATGGAAATGACACTATCGAGGGCGGTACCGGATCAGATAGTATGACAGGGGGTAGTGGCAATGATACGTACATCGTTGATGATGTTGGTGATACAACCATTGAAGTTGCGGGCGGCGGTGTTGATACAGTTCAGGCAGAAATTGACTGGACGCTTGAGAGCGAGATCGATAATCTTGAGTTGGTTGGTGCCGCTCATTTTGGTACAGGAAATGCCCTTGATAATACCCTCACCGGAAATTACGGGGATGATACACTAGATGGTGCCGAAGGGGCTGACACCATGATCGGCGGCTACGGTAACGATACTTACTCTGTTGATAATGTCGGTGATGTTGTTCAAGAAGATATTTCCGCAGGAACCGATACCGTTGTTACAACGCTTGATGGCTATGTGCTGGGCGATAATGTTGAAAGATTGACTCTTTCCGGTTTGGCGCATCACGGGACAGGAAATGCTCTTGCCAACATGCTTACCGGAACAGCAAGCGACGATTTTCTTGATGGCGGATTGGGTGCTGACACGATGGCGGGCGGCCTTGGTGATGACACTTATTACGTTGATCATGTGTCCGATTTTATTTCAGAGTCTACGGGCGCAGGCGTGGATACGGCAATTTCCTCTGTCACTTATACGATTGGGGGCAATGTTGAAAAACTAACTCTTACTGGTCTCAATATTAATGGAACGGGAAATGCACTTGATAACACGATAACTGGTTCTGAAGGTAACAATATCATTAATGGTGGTGCCGGGGCAGATATGATGATCGGTGGATTGGGTGATGATACGTACTATATTGATAACAGCGGTGATGCCGTTATCGAGGCAGATGGTGAAGGAACTGACACGGTTGTCACTACGAGTGATTACACGCTCAATGCGGGCGCTTTTGTTGAAAATATTACGCTCACGGGCGCGGCTCATCACGCAACAGGAAATGAGAAAACCAATACGCTCACTGGGACATCGGGCGCGGACGTTCTTGATGGCGGCTTAGGCATTGATACGCTTGTAGGCGGAGCTGGTGATGATACCTACGTCATTGATAATGTGGGTGATGTAATTACCGAGGGCGCGGCGGCGGGTACCGATAGCGTCGAGGCTTATGCTGACTATACTCTCGGAAGCGATCTTGAAAACTTAACCCTTAAAGGAAGTGCACACACAGGAACAGGCAACGCTCTTGACAATAAACTGATGGGCGGCTCTGGTGATGATATCCTGAATGGTTTGGACGGAAATGATACGCTGGATGGCGGTCTAGGCGCCGATATCATGACAGGTGGTGCGGGTGATGATACCTACTATATTGACAATGCAGGCGATGTCATTGTCGAAGATGTAGGTGGCGGAACTGACACAGTGATCGTCAATGCTGATTATGTTCTGACCAACGCCAATATCGAATCTGTCCATGTGGTAGGAACAGGCCATAGTGTAACGGGAAGTGTAGGTAATAACACACTCTCGGGCAGCTCGGGTGATGATACGCTCGATGGTGGAGACGGTGATGACCTTGAAGTCGGCGGAGATGGTGATGACAAACTTATCTCGGGTTCTGGGCATGACTCGCTTTCAGGCGGGGCAGGTGATGATACCTATGTGGTCAAAGGAGGTCATGTCGAAATTGAAGATTTCCTTGGTCACGATACGCTGGATGCGAGCGAAGCAGAGGGCGATAGCTACATTGACCTGAGTGGTGATGATGTCAGTCATATTGAAGATCAGGATTGTAATCTTGGTCAGGGTGGCAGCACATTAGCTCCGCTGGATGTTCAGTTCCTTCAGGATTTGTCAGGTTCCTTTGGCGACGACATTGCGAATGTACGCAACTTGGTTCCTCAAATCGTGGCGGCGCTTCAGACGGTACAATCCAACAGCCAGTTTGGATCATCAACCTTTGTTGATAAGGCTGTTAATCCATTCGGGGCAAGCGGTGAGTGGGTTTATGACACTCTGCTGTCCCAGACAACCAATGCTGCGGCGTTGACCAATGCTTATAACAACATGGTTATTCGCTATGGAAACGATGAACCAGAGGCCCAGCTTGAGTCGCTGATGCAACTGGCTCTTCATGAGGCCGAAGTTGGCTTTAGGACAGATTCTGCTCGCTTTGTAATCTTGTTCACCGATGCGCCATTCCACAAAGCTGGGGATGGGGTTGCGGGCGGCATTACCACGCCAAATAATGGCGATGCCATTATGGATGGGGTTGTTCCAGGCACAGGTGAGGATTATCCTCTGGTGGCGCAGGTCAAGGCCGCACTTGAGGCGGCAAATATCATCCCGATTTTTGCTATCGCCAACAACTATGAATCTGTCTATCAGGGGCTTACCGCCGAACTAGGACGTGGAGCAGTTGTAACGCTCACGGCTGATAGTTCAAACGTTGTGGCGGCCATCACGGCAGGTATGACGGCAGCAACCGTGACCAGCATTGAGGATGCCAAGGGTGGTGCGGGTGATGACGTCATCAAGGGAAGTGATATTGTTAATGCCTTGATAGGCAATGACGGGGACGACATTCTTATGGGACGTGGAGGTGATGACATTATCAGTGGCGGAATCGGTACTGATACGGCTGAATTTTCCGGTACCAGTGAGGATTATTCCTACTCTGTTTCAGGGGACGTTACGACCATTACAGATATGAATGCTGTGGATGGAGATGAAGGAAAAGACAGTTTGACAGATGTTGAAAAACTGGTGTTTGCAAATGGTGTTGTCGATTTGGTTGCTCACACATATACCGGAACAGTAAATGTCGACACATTCCGCGCTATGACCAATGATGATTGGACACTCGCTGGAGCGGACGGTAATGACTTGTTGATTGGCCGGAACGGTGCTGACACCATTAACGGTGACATTGGCAATGATAGTCTTTACGGCAAGAACGGCAATGATATTCTGAACGGAGGCGACGGCGTCGATATGCTCGATGGCGGTTTGAACGATGATACCCTCAGTGGTGGATTGGGCAATGATACGCTTTATGGTCGTGAAGATAACGATGTTCTCAACGGAAATGCTGGTGATGACATCCTCAATGGTGATGCTGGAAACGACATCCTGAACGGCAATGAGGGTGCGGATACGCTCGATGGTGGTTTGGGTGATGATACCATGGCAGGTGGCACAAGCAACGACACCTACGTTGTTGATAGTACTCTTGATGTTGTGAGTGAGGCCGCAAATGAGGGGATTGATCTGGTTAAATCGCGGATTAATTATACGTTGCTCGCCAACCTTGAAAATCTGACACTGGTTGAGGTTGATACAGCTATCAGCGGTACGGGTAACAGTGTGTCTAACGTCATAAACGGAAACTCGTTCGGCAATGATCTTCATGGTCTTGATGGAGCAGATATTATCAACGGTCTGTCAGGTGATGATTTCATCTATGGCGATGCGGGCGATGATATTCTTGATGGTGGAGATGGAACAGACACTGTTGAGGGCGGAAGTGGCAACGATAAATTGCTGGGACGCGCAGGTGATGACTTCCTTTATGGGGGTGATGGCAACGACCAACTTGATGGTGGGACAGGCATTGATCATCTGGAAGGTGGCGCAGGAAGTGACCGTTATACTGTCGATGACGCTTCCGACGTTGTTACCGAAGGGATTGGACAGGGGACAGATCAGGTCTTTAGTTATGCTACATATAGCCTCTCGGATAATATTGAACACCTGTCGTTGATGGATGGTGGATCCTATGCCGGAACCGGCAATGGTCTTGTCAATACAATCAATGGTAACAACTCTGACAATATCCTGCATGGTATGGGCGGTAATGATACGCTTTACGGCAAGGATGGTATGGACACGCTCTTTGGGGATGATGGTGCCGACTACCTAAACGGTGGTAATCAGACTGACCAACTCTATGGTGGCAACGGCAACGACAAACTTTATGGTGGTCTTGATAATGACATCCTGACGGGTGGACAAGGGGCTGATTACCTCTATGGAAATGAAGGTGCCGACATATTTGTCTTTGATGCCGACTCCATGGTTGGAGGACTTGATAATATCAAGGACTTTTCACTGGCTCAAGGAGATGTCATTGACATTGAAGGCTTGTTGCAGGGGTATGATCCTGTGACGTCGGCTATCACTGACTTCGTACGGATTTCCGAAAGTGCTACGCATTCATATGTCTCTGTTGATGCTGATGGAGCCGTAGGTGGTGCGCATTGGGTTCAGGTGGCGCGTATTGATAACGTGCTAGGTTTGACCGATGAAAATAATCTGATGGCAACGGGTCACTTGACCGTGAGCTAATAATTAGGGATATCTCATATTTATTGCGGACGGGCGGTGACTTCTTGTAGTTGTCGCCCGTTTCTCTGAGCAAATCTCGCATGCTTGATGGGTAAAATCTCGACAAGTCGGGCGATCAGCTATGGGTTAAAACTATTTAATAAAATAAATTGACAAAGAAATAGAAATCATTTTCTATGAGTATCTTAATAATTAGCTAGATAAAAAATTATCAGCAGAACAAAAAACTCTTTAACAGGGAGATCCAGATGACTACTATACAAGAATCCGGCGTGCCGGAGGCTCGCAGTATTATTTCAGCAAACAGTAATAATCCTGATGCTGGGAAACCTTCCATCCTTCAGAAAATGAAAAAAAGTCAACAAATACGCCGCCCAACGGTGATGAGTGTTGATGCTTGGCTTGAAAAATGCCGCACTGAAAAAACGGCCTATATGGATTATGCGGATCGTATGCTTCTTGCCATCGGTGAGCCGGAAGTCACTGATACAAAAGTGAGTTCTGATGAGCGGGAACGGCGATTTTTCGGGGCACAAAAAGTTTTGCGTTACAGGCCATTCTCAAATTTATATGACTCGGATGATGTCGTTTCCAAACTTGTTGGATATGTAAAGAATGGCGCAAAAGGTATGCTCGTTTTGCGTGGCCCTGTGGGGAGTGGTAAGACAGAGATTGCAACGCTTGCCGAGCATCTAATGGAGAAAAATCCGATCTATGTTCTGAAGTGCAAAACAACGGGAAGATTATCTCCCTTCAATGATTCACCAACCGCACTTTTCTCTGATGATGAAACCTCTTCTGAGGTTAGCAAAGAGTATGGTATCCCCCCCAGATACTTGAATACCAAGTTGTCTTCTTGGGCTGTGAAGCGCCTTGAGCATCATGATTATGATATTGAAAAAGCCTTTGAAGTTGTGGAGGTTTATCCATCCGCAGATGCACAGCTTGGCGTATCAAAAATTGACCCACAAGATCCGAAATCAGCAAATCTTGGTTTGTTAATTGGTGAGGTGGACATCACAATGGTTGGTGAAGAAGATCCTCTTGACAGGAAAAAAGTTCTCTCATCGGGGGACCCTGATGCCTATATTCCAGGCGCTTTTGCAAAATCCAACCAAGGCATGTTCCATGGGGCGGAATTTTTTCGTAACAATCCGGCTTTGCTGAACAGCTTCTTGGAGGGTGTTACAACCGGATATTACACTGGTGACAAAGGGGTCGGAACGCTACCGATGAACCAGTTGATCATCATTACAACCAACGATCCGGTCTGGCAGGAATTCATCAGCAAGAACGATAGTGACGCAGCGCGTAACCGTATCACGATCATTGATGTACCCTACACTCTGCGTATGTCGGAAGAAATGAAGATCTATGAGAAGCTCTTAAAGAAGAGCCGTCATGCGGATGTGCCAATTGCTCCGAAGACACTTGATGTTTTGGCTGAGTTTGCTGTCGTGTCGCGCCTGAAAGATGGAAAAGAAGGTGCTCTAAAACCATATGACAAGCATATTCGTGCGCGAGTGTGGAATGGCGAAGTTGTTGACGGCAGTGAAGGTAAAATTCCGATGCTAAAGGAATTGCGCGAAAAAGCAGATCCAAGCGAAGGATTGGATGGATTCTCAATTCGTGAGGCCGACAATGTTTTGAAGAATAGCTTCAACATGCGTGCCAATGAAGGCATTTACGAGTCAGATCCATTGCTGCTTTTGGCGGCTCTTGAAGAATACGTCAAGGATCAAGATAGTAAGAGTATTCCTGAAGCAAAAAAAGTAGAATATAAGGGCTATATCTCTAATATCAGGGACCGCTACGAAAAGGATATTCGCAAAATTATCAATCAGGCAATGATTGATGCTGATGATGGTGTTTGCCAAGTTCAATTCGACAAATATATCTTCATGGCTGAGAAATGGATTGAGCAAGAAGATTACGTCGATCCGACGAGCGGTGAACGTATTAATGTTGAGAGAATTGAAAAAGAACTCTCGACTATGGAGAAGAAGGCCGGAGTCAATAATTCCGCTGAGTTCAGAAGAACTGCTGTCGGTGCGGTTAATGCCGAGCTTGCCCGAATCGCCAAGAAGAACCAAGGAAAACCTCTAGATGAGCAGATACCAGCTATTGTTCGTTGGGACTCGTACGAGCCAATGGCAAAGGTTATCCGTGCACAACACGACACTGATCAAGACAAAAGACGTCATATCTTCCGTGCGAAAGCAGAGGCTGATCTGAAAACAGACGAAGAAAAGCGTCAGTATAGTCGTTTCTATGAGAACATGCGGAACTATGGTTTTACGCCGACGATGATTGTGCGTCACATGCATCGCCTTGAACTGAGTTAAGTCATTTATTTATTCAGTGGCTTATCCCCTCTTCAAAACTGCAGAGATATTCTTAAATGGATAAGTTTTGCAGTTAACTGGGAATAGGCAAACAAATTCGAAATCAGGATTTGTATCAAGAACAGTTGCAAATTGGACAGTAGGATATAATCATGAGCATAGTGGTTGTTGATCGGCGTTCAGAGCCATCAGAAGATAAGTTCGGAGTAAGCCGCAAGAGGTTTATTGATCGTAACCGTGCGGTTGTAAAAGCTGCGGTTAATGACAGGGTTGCAAACGGCAGTATCAAAGATTTTGAAAAGGGTGGAGTAAAAGTACCCATTCCGCCTGAAACTCTTCGCGAACCTACCATCCATCATGATGAGGGAGGGGATATTCGCCGCGTATTTCCCGGGTTAGCCAAATTTGATGTAGGTGATCGGATACCCAAACCACAGGGCGGAGGCAAAGGACTGGGTAAAGGAGATCCATCAGAGGATGGGGAGGGGACAGATGACTTTCTATGGATATCCCCTGAAGAGTTTCTCGAAATTCTATTCGATGGTCGCCAACTTCCCGACATGACCAAATTTAAAGACTACGATACGTCTGTCGTAGAGCGAGAACATGCTGGTTATACCAATAAAGGCCCGTCACATAAAATGGATATGGAGATTACCAACCGTAAACGGGTTGGTGAATCGCTTGTACTTGGCAAACTTGGCGAGAAAAGAGTTATTGGAAACCTTGTTGAGCAGTTCAATATTCTTGCAGATTATCAGGATGGCCTTTCTCCACTTGAACTTGATGGAAGTAAGGACGAAAAGCTGGAAATTGCAGCCTCAACACTAGATACTCTAAAACGGATTTTTGGTATCTCCACCCAAGATCACACAGAGCGCGAGGATACCAATATTCCAAGTCTTTTGATCGAGACTGTGGATATCTTGAAAGAGCGTACTTACGCAAAAATTAGCGATCCCGATATTCTGGAGCGATTGGAAATATTGGAAGAACGTTTGCCCGAGCAGATGAAGACCAGAGATCGTGCGGCAAACTTCCGTCCTGATCACCTGACATATAAATATGATGATGATACCCCAAAACCAGCAGCAAAAGCGGTTCTCTTTTGCAAAATGGATGTATCAGGGTCAATGGATCAAGAGCGTAAGAATACGGCGAAAAGCTTTTTCTGGCTGATCAATAAGTTTTTGACGACAAAATACGACAAGGTCGAGATTGTTTTTATTGCCCACACAACCGAGGCCGAAGAGGTTGATGAAGAAACCTTCTTTTATGGTCAGGAATCTGGAGGAACAATAGTTTCAACCTGTCTAGAAAAGTCCAAACAGATTATTACCGATCGTTATCCTCCATCGGAGTGGAACATATATGGCGTTCAGGCATCTGATGGCGAAAATCCCAAAAGTGACAATCCTAAAGTCGTTAATTTGATGAAAGAATTACTGCCGCTTTTTCAATCCTATTATTATATTCAAGTGGCTGAGCCGGATTCCCGTTTTTACGACCCATTATTGCCAATTTACAAAAAAATAGCCGAAGAATTTCCAAAGAAACTTTTTACGGCACTGGTGAATAATCCCTCTGAGGCGCTGGAGGCATTCAGACATCTGTTTCCGGTCGGGGGACACCAGAATTCGCACCCAATGTCTTATTCTCCAGCATAGATAAGTGACATAAATATGGACAACATATCAAATACCCCCAGTTACAAAGATAAAATTGAACAGCTGCTTAGCCACTACGTAGATGGTGATCAGGTTTTTATCAATGCACATAAGGCAAAGGATTTTGACTATCCCCTTTTGCGCAAAGAAGAGTTTGCAGATGATCCTTATTTGCCGGATAGCTGGCTGGCATTGGTGGCAGAAGTCCAAGGGATTATTGCCAAGGATATGATGGGGCTTGATGTTTATTCACCACGTATAGAAATTATTCGCGCTGATCAAATGCTTGATATGTACACAACAGTTGGTTTGCCTCATAGTTACAGACACTGGAGTTTTGGCAAAGCTCGTATCCGTGAAGAAAAGAAGTTTGATCAGAATAAGCATCTCGCCTATGAGATTGTTATCAATTCTGATCCATGTATCGCCTATTGCATGGATACCAATAGTCCGGTCATGCAAATGCTGGTTATTTCCCATGCTTGCTATGGTCACAATGCTGTTTTTAAAAATAATTATCTTTTTCAGGAATTCACGAATGCCGACACAATTATCGGGCACATCAAAAGTATGCGTGATTTTATTGAAGAGTGTGAGGAAAAATATGGTTGGAAGACAGTGTCTGATTTTCTCGATTTTTGTCATGCCATGGATACCATAGATGTGCCGGATACCAAAAAAGTAAAACGTCTCACTAGCAAGCAACTGAAAGCCCGTGAGATTGAACGGCGCAATGCAATTTCAGAGGCACCGACAGATCTTTTTAACAGCAAAGCAGAGGAAGAGGGAAAAACTGACAAAAAGAGGGCGTTCGCTTTTAGTGGCGAGAAAAATATTCTGATGTATATGGCAGAGCATGATGAGCGTTTCTCTGGCTGGCAGCGAAACATCATGAAGATGCGCTCAGAACTTTCTCAATATTTTAAGCCGCAAAGAATGACGCAGCTCCTGAATGAGGGGTTTGCCACTTATGTGCATAATAAAATTATGACCGAAATGTATGACATGGGACTTATGGACTATGGTATGTTCATGGAATTTAAAAATTCAAATGATGGTGTCACCTACCAGCCCTCCGCTGTACGCAAAGTTAAAGGCCCTGATGGCAAAGAAGTCGAGAAATTGGTCGGTGCCAGTATGAACCCTTATGCTTTGGGGTATGCTATATACTGTGATATTGAGAGAATATGCAACAATCCAACGGAAGAGGATCGCCGCTGGTTTAAAAATTTTGCCGGTAGTGGTGATTGGTTGGCCATGACAAAACATGCCATGGAAAACAGCAGCGACGAAACATTCGTGGCTCAATATCTCTCGCCCACCGTCATGCGCAAATTTGCGATGTTTAGTTTAGAAGGAATGGAAGACAATGATTATTATGAGATCACGGCGATCCATAATGAGGATGGATTTCGCCAGATAAGGGATCAACTTGCAGAAAACTATCGTTACTCTGGACGTGTGCCGGATGTATCCATCCACAATTATCAGGATTTTGATCGTTGCCTCATTCTGCGACACAGAATACAGGATGGAAAATTACTGGATGAGCAGGAAACAACGATGGTTCTCCAGCATATGCATAAGCAGCGTGGATATCCTGTTGTGATCGAGAGCGTTGACGAGGATGGTGAGGTCATTGAAACCCTGACCTCGATTCCAGATTATGACTACACGGAATTCAGTAGTGCTCACGATGAATTGCGTTTTGATATTTGAATGGGTGTTTCGCTCATAATACGCAAGTTTTGACACTTGGAAAAATTGGATAAGTTGGGAGCAAGCGGGCCATCCACAGTTTTGGGGAAGCATTGTAACTAAATGACGGTAGTGTCCCCGATAGGGGGGCACTAGGTGTAAAATACTACTTATGCAACTCTTCTCTGCGTGTCTAGGGGCTTTCTGTGGAGAGGGGCGCGCATGTGCCGTGGTCTGTGAGGCTCGTTCAGTAGATAGCTTAAACTTTCACGAGCACGAAACAGCCGCGAACGCACGGTGCCAACAGGAATTTGCAAAGCCTCTGACTGTACCCCGTCAGGAGAAGTTGGACAAATAAGGGGGTATTGTTAAGGTAGTGTTTTTGGCTCATCGTAGTCTACCAAAAGGAACGAAGATGAGACAAAAACATAACACTCCCGAGGGAGAAAAGCGCGACCTGAAGGCTGAAGCCGATCAATTGGTCCGGAACATCAAGCGGCAAACACGGCGGAAGTTTAATGCCGAAGAGAAAATTAGGATTGTACTGGCTGGCCTGCGGGGTGAGGACAGAATTGCCGAGATTTGTCGTCGTGAGGGCATCCACCAGAACCTGTATTACAAATGGAGCAAGGAGTTTCTGGAAGCCGGTAAGAAACGGCTGACCGGCGATACCGAACGGGAAGCCGGCAGCAGCGAAGTCAAGGCTCTTCGTGCAGAAAGCTCCCAGCTTAAGGAAGCCCTCGCTGAAGTCCTTCTGGAGAACCGTCTGCTTAAAAAAAGCGTGATCGGGGATGGGGAGGACGATATATGAGGTACTCTGCATCCGAGAAGATGGAAATCATTCGCACGGTTGAGGAAATCTCTCTTGGGATACGTCGGACGCTTGACCAGATCGGGATTGGCAAATCGACCTTTTACAACTGGTATGACCGATATCTGACCCACGGGATTGAAGGTCTCGAAGACCATAAACCTGCACCTGATGCGGTTTGGAACAAGGTGCCTAGCGAAAAGCGCAAAGAACTGGTCGAGATGGCGTTGGATTGTCCTGACCTCTCGCCACGGGAACTGGCGATACGTTTTATCGAAGAGAGACAATACTTCCTCTCCGAGGCCACGGCGTACCTGTATGTCGTCAGAACCTATTGGAGAGAAGGGGGTCTAAATTAAGGTGGTATTCTGTCCTTTGTAAGGAATTGTATTTTTATGTTGGGTTTGCCCAAGTGTTTTTTATATAGGAAAATGGCGGGCAGGGAGGGATTCGAACCCTCGATAGGCTTGCACCTATACTAGTTTTCGAGACTAGCGCATTCAACCACTCTGCCACCTGCCCGGCGCTGTGGTGGGATTTTATAGACATTTTCTGTGGAAAAGGCAAGGGTAGATACGTTATTTGCTCTGTGCCGCGTCTTTCAGGCGATAGAGGGCTTCAAGCGCCTCGCGCGGGCTCATGGAGTCCGGGTTAATTTGTTTGAGCAAAAGGTCACTTTCGGACTCTTTGGGGCGGGAGCTGGCTTGGTTGATTTCAAATAAAGGCAAGCTATCAAGGACGCGGGCTTGGACGTCCGATTTCTGATTTTCGAGTTGAGACAACACATTTTCGGCGCGAGCCAAGACAGAAGAGGGGAGCCCCGCCAGTTTTGCTACATGAATGCCGTATGATTTGTCGGCAGTGCCAGACTTGACGCTGTGAAGAAAAATGACCTCAGCTTGCCACTCTTTGATTTCCATGGTGTAGCACCCCAAACGCTCGAGGCGTTTTTGGAGTGCGGTAAGTTCGTGATAATGGGTGGCGAAAAGAGCACGGCAGCCGATTTTTTCGTGAATATATTCGAGAGTGGCCCATGCGATTGAGAGGCCGTCGAAGGTTGAGGTGCCCCGGCCCACTTCATCGAGGATGACGAGAGAATGCTCTGTCGCTCCGCTCAAGATGGCGGCGGTTTCGGTCATTTCCATCATGAAAGTGGATTGCCCTTTGGCAAGATCGTCTGAAGCCCCTACACGGCTGAACACTTTATCAACGATGCCGATGGTTGCTGCTTCTGCTGGAATAAAAAATCCCGCCTGCGCCATGATCGCCAGAAGAGCATTTTGCCGCAAAAATGTTGATTTCCCTGCCATGTTGGGTCCCGTGAGGAGCCAGATGGCATGAGGATCAAGGGCACAATTATTGGGCGTGAATTCTTTGTAATCTGCTTTGAGCGATTGCTCGACCACAGGGTGGCGACCTTTCGTGATTGAAAAATCATAACTCGTCGTCAAGGTTGGCCGCGTATATTTACGCTCTATCGCGAGCGTTGTGGTGGCTGCGATCACATCTATTTCGGCAAGGCCTTCGGCTATCACGGAAAGTGCGCCCGCAAGGACTAGGGCGCGTGCAACACATTCGCTAAAAATAGTCTCTTCGATTTTAAGGGCCTCACCTGCCGCATCCGTAATTTCACGTTCGAGTTTAGAAAGCTCCGGCGTGGTAAAGCGCATGGCGTTGGCCATGGTTTGGCGATGAATGAAGGGATTTTCATTTTCGCCGTCTTTTACCAAGAGGGCGTCGGCGCGTTTGGCCGTGACTTCGATAAAGTAACCCAGAATATTATTATGCGTGATTTTAAGTGTTTCAACGCCTGTCAACTGTACGTATTTTTGCTGGAGGGTGGCAATATGCCCGTGAGCCTCGGATTTAAGGTTTCGGTAACGGTCAAGATCGCTTGAATACCCTGAGCGCACAAATCCTCCGTCACGGCTCAGGAGCGGCGGTGTTTCGACCAGAATATTCTCAAGAGTTTGCCGGAAGTTTTCCAGATCGGGGGGTACTTGCAGTTTGCTAGCGCAGATCGCCAAATCACTCGCCATGAGGGCGCTATCATAATACAGGGCCAACAACGTTGTGGCTCCTGCCATGGCATCACGCAAATTGGCAAGGTCGCGCGGGCCGCCGCGTTGGAGTGAAAGGCGCGCCAAGGAGCGTTCAATATCGGGCGTGGATTTGAGGAGGTTTCGGATTTTTTCAATCAGGTGCGGCACTGTGAGCAGCGCATCAATCTGGTTATGACGCGTGGTAATAATATCCAGATTGCACGAAGGGGTGAGGAGGCGGCGCGTTAACATTCGTGCACCTGCCCCTGTGAGGGTCATGTCAAGGCAGGAGAGCAGACTGCCCTTTCTCTCGCCGTTTTGGGTGCGCAGAAGCTCAAGCGAACGCAAGGTGGAAGGATCTATCTCCATCACGCTTGATGATTCTATACGGCGCGGCGGGAGGAGGTGGGGCGTCGCGCCTTTTTGTGTGTCGTTGATATAGGAGAGAATAACCGCAATAGCGCTAGTTTCGGCGCGGTTTAATTGGTCGGGATCAAATGCAGATGTTCCTTCGTCATATGTGCTGCGTAAGCCTGTGAGAGCTTGCCTTACGTCAAATTCGCTGTCGGGGCGTCGCGTGATTATGCTGCTAGCCTCCAGCTCTACCGGTAGTTTCATCGATGCCGGACAGATCAGTTCGCTTGGGCCAAGATTTTGGATGGCGCGGCTGACGTTCTCAACAGCGAGGGGGCGTAGTTCGAACGCGCCTGTTGATATATCGGCGATAGCAAGGGCATATTCACCTCCGGCATAGCCAAGAGCCGCCAGAAAATTATTGCTGCGTGTATCAAGCAAATTATCTTCAACAAGCGTACCCGGGGTGATAATGCGGATCACATCACGCTGCACGAGGGCCTTGTGGCCGCCGCGTTTTTTGGCTTCTTCGGGGGTTTCGATCTGTTCGCAAATGGCCACTTTATGACCCGCGCGGATCAGGCGCGCGATGTAGTTCTCGCAGGCATGAAAGGGTACACCGCACATTGGAATATCTTCGCCTTGCGCCTTGCCGCGCCGCGTGAGGGTGAGATCAAGGATGGCGGAGGCTACCACCGCATCATCAAAAAACATCTCGTAAAAGTCACCCATGCGGTAGAAGAGAAGGCAATCGGGATGATCTTCTTTGACAGCCAAATACTGCACCATCATCGGGGTGTGGATGGGTGGCGTTATGTCGGATGTTTCTTTCTGAACTGCGGAACCCATGAAAGATATCACTACTTCTCTACGGTTACTTGCGGGAAATTATTTGTTAGGAAAGTATTTTCTAAATGATATTTTTTTAGAATGTCGTTAAGCGTTCCATCATATTCTAGATCACGAATTGCATTATCAAGCATGTCTTTGAATTGTGGGTCATCTGTTGGTAACAACATAACTACTGGAATTAGTGTAAGAGGTTTATCAGGGAATAGGACCTGAATCTTACCTGGATTATCCTTCTGGAATTTTGCCATCCCACTTAAATCATCAACAAAGAAATCCGCTTTTTTGGTTTGAAGCGATTCAATCAACTCCCCATTCGACGCCCCGCCGGGAAGGCTTAGTATTTTAGCTTGTGGAAATTTTTTCTGAATAATCTCACTTGATCCACCTCCATCGACAACTGCAAACTGATATTGGGGGGAATTTAAATCATCTAGAGATTTATAGCTTTCACCTTCACGGCTCCATACATAAAGAGGGGTGTATATTGGTGGGTAAGAAGATGAAATATATTTAATACGGTTAGGATGTAAATAATATCCGGCACAAGCCATATCGACTCTGCCTGAGTTTACACTTTGAATTGCCGTATCCCATCCAAGTTCTTCTTGCCAAATAATTTTTAAAGATAGCCTTTTTCCTATTTCTTCAATTAGGTCATAAAAAATCCCTGCCTTTTGCCCCGTATTTGGATCTGTGTAGAGCAAAGGGTTCCATTGAGAATAACCGCAGCGGATTGTATTGCTTTCAATAACTTGATGGTAAGTTGAAACCTTTTCTTTTGTTTGAGGTTCTTCCTTGCACCCAGTGAGTAAGGTAGCAAAAATAAAAATGGCAAATATCTTTAAGTAAGTCATTATTTCACCCCAGTTGATCCAAAGCCACCTGTGCCGCGGGCGGTTTCATCTAATTCATCGGTGATCATCCATTGCGCTTGATCGTATTTGGCGATGACCATCTGGGCAATACGCATGCCGCGTTCGATAGTGAAGGGAGCTTTGCCGTGGTTAATCAAAATAACTTTAATTTCGCCGCGGTAATCGGCGTCCACTGTGCCCGGGCTGTTGAGAACGGTGACGCTGTTTTTCGCGGCAAGGCCCGAACGCGGGCGGATCTGGCATTCGTAGCCTGCGGGCAGGGCGATTGAGAGCCCTGTCGGGACCATAGCGGTGTCGCCGCTTTGCAAGGTGAGGGGTTCAGTCACAGCTGCGACGATATCCATACCCGCCGCATGGGCGGTGGCGTAGGCTGGGAGCGGGAGATCTTTTGCATGATCCCATACCTTGATGGCAATACGAACGCTATGTTGATTGTCGTTGAGCGGGGCGGGCGCGGTCATGGTTACTGTCTCCTTCTGCGATTTTTTCACATATCCGGACAACTAAGCGGCGCGCGATGTCCATTTTTGACGCGGCAGGCCAGTCTTCGGTTGTGGTGTGCGTCAGAAGTGTAACCTGATTATCATCTTGCCCAAAGACAGGATTTCCATCTATCCCCACCTGATTTGCAATAATCCAGTCACAGGCTTTTTTGAGGAGTTTGGCCTTGGCATTGACGATCAGGTCTTCCGTTTCTGCCGCAAAGCCGATGATGAGTGTAGGTCGGGGTTTGTGGGCCCCTATTTCGGCCAAAATATCGGGGTTGGGGACAAGTTTAAGCGCGGGAGGGCCTTCGCCTGCACGCTTTTTCATTTTATGGGAGGCTGGGCTTTCAATTCCCCAATCCGCGACAGCGGCGGCGCAGACGGCAATGTCGGCGGGTAGGTTCTCCAGCACAGCTTTTTGCATCTCGGCGGCGCTCTGGATATGGATGATCTTTATCCCCCGTGGTGCGGGAATATTTACCGGCCCGCTAATCAGTGTAACGTCGGCTCCGGCACGGGCGAGCTGCGCGGCAATGGCATGGCCTTGTTTGCCCGAGGAGCGATTCCCGATATAGCGGACAGGGTCAATGGCCTCAAAGGTTGGGCCGGATGTTACAATTGCTTTTTTCCCAGCCAACGGTTTGACGGGATTGAGTTGATTTTTGATTTCTGCAAAAAGTTCAAGGGATTCGGGCATACGGCCTTCGCCTGTTTCACCACACGCCATATCTCCGGCGGCAGGCGGGATGATGATGATGCCGTCTTGCTTGAGTGTTTCAATATTGCGCTGTGTGGCGGGGTTGTTCCACATCTCCCCGTTCATAGCGGGGGAGATCATCACTGGTTTATTGCTGGCCAGCAGCAAGGTGGAAGCGAGGTCGTCGGCAAGGCCGTGAGCCATCTTGGCAATCAGGTCAGCGCTGGCGGGGGCGACCATCACGAGATCGGCGTCGCGTGAGAGGCGGATATGGCCCATTTCACTTTCATCTTTGAGCGACCAGAGATCGGTATAAACAGGATGCTGGGCAAGGGCTGCGACGCTCAAGGGAGTCACAAATTGCGCGCCGCCGTTGGTTAATACGGGCAGGACAGTGATGCCGTCTTTGCGCAGCAGGCGGATCAGTTCGAGGCTTTTATAGGCGGCAATGCCGCCGGAAATAATCAGGGTTACGGTTTGGGTCATCAGGGCTCACAAGCAAAAGGACCCCGTACACTTAGCACGGAGCCCTTGCAAAATCAAAATTTGCTCAAAAACTATTGAGCAGCTTTTTCTTCTTCAGCTGGGGTAGCTTCTTCAGCACCGGCAGCAGGGGTTTCTTCGGTTGCAGCAGGAGCAGCAGCAGCGTCAGCAGCAGGAGCAGCTTCGGTTGCGGCAGCTGGTGCTTCTTCAGCAGCAGGAGCAGCTTCGGTTGCGGCAGCTTCAGCAGCAGCTTTTACTTCTTCAGAAGCTTGTTCTACAGCAGAACCAGCAGCGTCAGCAGCGCCTTCAACAGCGGCAGAGATTTCGCCAGCAGCTGGAGCAACTTCGTTTGCTTCAGAACCTGGTTGGGTTTGGCTGTTCATAATGCCGAAAGCAGCGAGTGCAACAACAACAGCAGCAGCGATAATGGTCAAAGTGGTCTTGTTCATTTTGAGTTTCCTTCCAAAAAGAGAGTTTTAAGTTTTTATTCAGCTTGGGGTCTGATTTTCCCGTTGCGGGGAACAGAGACTTTTTTAGAACAGATTCTCTGTCAAATTCAAGTCCTATTTTCCTAATATCGCAATTAATTTAACGAAGCTGCCTTGAGGTTGCTTCCGTTATCGTGTACAAAGCTGTGGATAACTTAGGGGAAATTTCATGACAGCTACGAAAAAAGTTAAAGTTGACATCTATTCCAACGAAGAGCCGTTGTTTTTGACGGCTTTGTTTATTTCGGTTCTGGCATGGGGAGGGCTTCTGGTTGCGACGAAGGGGGCTCTCTTAGCCGTCATTCCCTTCCTCTTTTTGACTTATCTTTTTGCCCAGTCGGGGTTTGTGTCCCACCTGCGGGGGACGGGGGCGCTTGTTTCGACTGACCAATTTCCGAAACTCCATGAGGCTGTTGAGGAGTGCGCCGCCCGCGTAGGTCTTAAAAAGACCCCATATGTCTTTGTTATGCACATGAACGGGATGTTTAACGCCTTTGCTCTGTCCTTTCTGCGGCGTCATTACGTGGTTCTGCTCTCCGATATTGTGGATGCGCTGGATGACCATCCTGATGCGCTCAAGTTTTATATCGGGCATGAAATGGGGCATATCCACCGCAATCATACGTTGTGGGAGGCTATTTTAACACCGGCCTTGATTCTTCCTCTTTTGGGGGCAGCCTACTCGCGGGCGCGGGAATATACCTGTGACCAGTTTGGTCGTGTGTGCTGTGATGATGTGAAATCATCACGGTTCGGCCTTGCGGCCTTGGCGGTGGGTGGCAAAAAATATGCGGAGCTTAACGAGGAGGCTTATCTGGCACAACTTAAAGAAACAAAAGGTTTCTGGATGTCGTTCCATGAACTTATTGCCAATTATCCGTGGTTGACCAAGCGTTATGCTCGGGTGATGGGGGATAAAAAATTTGAGGCACAAATTCCTCGGCGCAATATTTTTGCTTATCTCTTTGCCATGTGGATCCCGCGCTTGAGCATTATGAGTTTGCTGGTTGTTTACGTTCTTATTATTGGGGCGACGGTTGCAGCCGAAAAGAATAAACAGGGGTTTGAAGGTGAAGCGGCACAGGATTATTCGCAGTCCTATGATCCTGCTTTGCAAGAGCAAGCTCCGGTCACGTATGAAGTCGGCAAAGTCTATGATAATGGCTATGGCGAATTTTACGAGTATCTGGGTGGTGATGCATCGCTCGAGGCCAGCTGGCGTTTGGTTGATTCTCCATCTCCGGCGCAACCACAACAGTAATTCCTGTTAAAACTTCCATGCTTCGTGCAAGGCCACAATCCCGAAGGTCAGGGGTGTGGCCTTTGCTCTGTCAAATCCGGCACCAAGCAAGCGCTCGACCAGTTGTTCTCGTCGCGGAAACGCCCTGATGCTCTCCACGAGATATTGGTAGCTGTCATGGTCGTTTGCCACGTATTCGCCCAGTTTGGGAATGATCGTGAAGGAGTATAAATCATAAAGTTTTTGTAGAACTTCATCGTCTAAATGACTGAATTCTAGACAAAAAAATCGACCGCCAGGTTTGAGGACGCGTGCGGCTTCGGCAAGGGCTGTATCAATGTGGGTGACGTTCCTGAGACCAAATGAAATGGTCATAATATCAAAGCTGTTATCGGCAAAGGGCAATGATTCGGCGTTGCCTTCGACCCATTTAAAGCCGCCGACAAACCCATGATCAATGGCGCGAGTCTTTCCGACTTCGAGCATATTCCTGTTAATATCGCAAATGGTGATATTTTCAGCGCTGCCACGGGCCTTGGCGATGCGGAAGGCAATGTCGCCTGTGCCTCCGGCTAGATCGAGTATCGCGTGGGAGGGCTTGGGATTAATCCGCTGAATAAGCTGATCTTTCCAGATCCGGTGGATGCCCAGCGACATGAGGTCATTCATCAGATCGTAACGCGAAGCGACCGAGTCAAAAACGTCCAGAACCTTGCGCGTCTTCTCTTGCGGGTTCACGGATTTTCTGCCAAACCAAGTGCTTTCGGGGTTTTTCATGACTCTTTATCCTCACATTCTGCAAAGAGATAGCACATGAAACTTTTAAACGCTATGGCGACCATTGCAAGTTTTACGATGGTGAGCCGCATTACGGGCATGGTGCGTGATATGCTTACGGCCAGTTTTCTTGGTGCTGGCCCCGTTGCTGATGCGTTTTTTGTGGCGCTGAAACTCCCTAATTTTTTCCGCCGTGTGGCGGCAGAAGGGGCGTTTAGCGTTTCGTTTGTGCCGCTTTATACGCGGACAATCGAGCAGGAGGGAGAAGAAGCGGGGGGGCGCTTTGCGGGTGAAGTCCTCACCGTAATGGCGGTTATTCTGGCACTTTTTTCGGCTGTTATGATGGCGGGGATGCCGTGGATTATTCACGTTATTGCGCCGGGGTTTGAAGAAGGGACGCTGCGGTATGATCTTGCTGTTATTCTGACGCAGATTACTTTTCCTTATTTGATGTTGATGTCATTTTCCTCACTCTTTGGCGGGATGCTCAACTCGCACAATAAATTTGGCCCCTTTGCCGCGGCACCCATTATTTTTAACCTGACCATTATTGCGGCCATGTTTACGCTGGGCTTTGTGATGCCGACCATGGGGCATTCCATGTCTGTTGGTATTACGCTCTCGGGGGTACTTCAACTTGGGATGATGGTCTATTTTATTCGAAAGTATAAAATCAATTTCCGTTTTTCGCCGTTTGTGATCGGCGCCAAAACCAAGCAACTTTTTAAACTGATGGCGCCAGGTGTACTCTCGGCAGGTCTTTATCAGGTCAATTTGTTTGTCGATATGATTGTGGCCTCACTCCTGCCGGAAGGCTCAATTTCTTACCTCTATTATGCTGACCGCCTGAACCAACTTCCTTTAAGTCTTGCGGGGATAGCCATTGGGACGGCGCTTCTTCCCATGCTCTCCAAATCGTTGGCGGCGGGTGATAAGGATGAAAGCCGTGATCTGTTCAATCGTTCACTCGAATTTTGTTTTTTTCTGGCGGTTCCGGCGACGGTGGCGCTTTTGATCGTGCCTCTGCCGATGGTGGCAACCTTGTTCGAACATGGGAAGTTCACGGCGGAGGACACAGCCACAACAGCGTATGTTTTGATGGGGTACGGGATCGGTCTTCCGGCCTATATTGCCTCGAAAGTTTTTATGACGGCCTTTTGGGCGCGCGAAGATACGATGACCCCCGTTAGAATTTCGGTTTTGACGGCACTTACCAATATTTTGTTGTGCCTGTTGCTGATTGGGTGGATGGGTGTGGCAGGTGTTTCGGTAGCAACGGGTCTTGTGGGCTGGATGCAAGTTTACCTCCTCAATAAAAAACTTAAAGGGCATGAATCGATGCAGTTTGATGAGCGCCTTAAAACTGTTTTTCCCAAGATTGTTGTTTGTTCTTGCATTATGGCGGTGGTTTTGTCAGTGTTGGGTTATGGACTTTACGATTTCTTCCATGGCGACCTTTGGGTCAAAATTCCAGCATTGGTGGCCCTGCTAGGGGCTGGCGCAATCACTTATGCCGTTGCGATTCATGTTAGCGGCGTTCTTAAAATTTCCGACATTAAACATTATTTGAAGCGTTCAAAAGGATAGAGCGATGAAGCGTATTTTATCGGGCATGCAGCCCACCAACCGTTTGCACCTTGGAAATTATTTGGGGGCTCTCCGCAACTGGGTTGATCTGCAGCATGAGGGGAACGAGTGTCTTTACTGCGTCGTGGATATGCACGCCATCACCATGCCCTATGAGCGTGATCAGCTTGCGACTTCCACGCGCGAGATTACGGCGGCCTATCTGGCGGCCGGTGTTGACCCTGAAAAATCGGCGATTTTTGCGCAGTCTGCCGTGGGCGATTTGCATGCCGAGCTGATGTGGCTCCTTGCGACCATGACGCAGATCGGCAAGCTTGACCGCATGACGCAGTTCAAGGACAAGGCGGGAAAGAATGCCGAAAAGGCAGGGCTTGGGCTTTATGCCTATCCGGTGTTGATGGCGGCGGACATCCTCCTTTACAAGGCAACACATGTACCCGTGGGCGAGGATCAAAAGCAACATCTGGAGTTGACCCGTGATGTGGCCTCAACCTTTAATCACCGTTATGGGTGCGATTTTTTTCCGCTGCCTGAACCTTTGATTTTGGGTGATGCAACACGCGTCATGTCGCTGCGCGATGGAACACAGAAAATGAGCAAGTCGGCAGAGTCGGATTTATCGCGAATTAACATGACAGATGATGCCGATATGATTGCCGATAAAATCAAGCGTGCCAAAACCGATCCTTTGCCTTTGCCGGAAACGGTGGAGGGGCTTGAGGGACGACCCGAGGCCGACAATCTGGTGACAATTTATGCGTCCCTCGCGCGCGAAAGCAAAGCGCAAGTTCTGGCACAGTTTGGCGGGAGGCAATTTTCGGAATTCAAGCCGAAACTTGCGGCTCTTGCTATCGAGATGGTGGCGCCGATGAATACCAAGATGCGGTATTTGCTTGCAGATACAGGCGAGATCGACCGCATTTTGCGTGCTGGTGCGGTTAAGGCCCGTGAGGTTGCTGCGCCCGTGATGGCCGAGGTGCGCGACATTATGGGCTTTTGGAAGTAGCTCTTACAGGCTATCCAAGCCCCAGCAATTTAATTGCAAGGGGGATGTAAACTAGTGCAAAGACCGTTGTGAGGAGAACCCCCATCGCGGCCTTGGCAGGATTCATATCGAAATGGCTGGCGAATGCGATGTTATTGGCTGCCATAGGTACAATCGAAAAAAGCAGGATCGGTTTGTGGAAGTCATCTCCTAAAATATGGAGATGTTGATCGGTTGCGACAATAGCAAGGGCGATAAGCGGCCACATGACGAAGCGCACTGCAAACATGGTTGCGATAAATTTTATATCAATACTGAATTTCTCCATTTGCGAAAGTCCGAGGCCAATAATCATCATTCCGAGTACCGTGTACGCCCCTTTGAAAAGCCCAAGGATGTTATTGGCAATGGATGGTAGCTCAATATGAAAGGCGCTCAGGGCCAGCCCCAGAATAATAGCGTAAATAACCGGATATTTGAAAATGGTGAGGAAACTTTGCCACGGGTCTTTATGTCCGCGCGAGATGAAATAGAGGCCTAACGAGTTTTCGTAGATTTGGAAGCTAACGCCAGTGATGATATACGCCGCCACCATCTCGGGCGGGAAGAGGGCAAAGGCAATCGGGACTCCAAAATATCCCCAGTTGCTGGTGCCGGTGGCAAGCGCCGCGAGATAAGAGGTTTTATCATCCATATAGAACTTGCTGATTTTAAGGGCAATCAACGAGAAAAGGCAGGCGAGGGCAAACATCATGAGGGGCACGATGATAGCGCCTGCTGCAAAATCAAGTTTGGCGATGCTCAAGACAAAAACAGATGGCGAGATCACAAATATGGTGAGGGTCGTGATTGACTTGATGTCGATCCGTGCAAACTTGCCGACAATGTAGCCGAGAAAGGCAATTGCATAGAGGGGCAGGAGTTGTTCGAGAAGGTTGGTATAAAAAGGATCCATGGGCTGTGGCTGATTTATTTATGTTAATTACGTAAATTGATTGGTCCAAAATTTTTAGGGGCAAAAAACGTGTCTGGCAAGTGTAAAATCCGCGGTTGCTTTTTTCGGGGTAACATAGCACAATACTGCTGTCATTTACGCGAATAGGTTTGTTTCATGAATTTCCGTTTATTTGCTTTGGTTTCTCTGGTTTCCGCCGTCTGTGCATCAGGGGAAGCCCATGCCGACTATGTTGTTTGGAATGATGTCGAAACAGGGGCTACCCTTTCTTTCCCTGATACATGGAAACAAATTAACAACCAGCAGCCTGATGATCTGATTACGCTCTCCATCCCATCGTCAGATGATGAAAATGCTGTGTGCCGTCTGCGCGCCCGTGAAGATAAGCGTTTTATCATTTACCCCAATGCCAACCGCGCCGATGTACGTGATCTTCATTTTACACAACAATTCTGGGATCAATATACTGCGTCCTATGACAACGTAAATATTGTCCGTCAGCAAGATAACGGCGGGTTGGGCCGTGGTTTCTCGAGTATGTTGCTGGTTTCTTTTATGGCTCCTCCCACTGAACCGGCGGCTCAACGGGCTGGGGTTATGGCCGTGACCAACTATTACGATCATGTTTATGTGGCCGAGTGCACCTCATCGCTTTTGAGTTACCGCAAGTTTAACGATGGTTTTTTGAGCTTTTTCAAGTCGATCAACTTCAAAAAGGTCTATCACGAGTTGACGATTGGCGATTACCGTAATTTTCTCAATGAGTGGGGCACGATTGATGTGCTGCTGCCCAACGGCATTTCACGTTCGGTCTATTAAAATTGTAAAACACGCGAAACAAACTGCGTTTGGGCAGGGCGGTTTTTGTTCGCCCTTTTGCTAAAATCATTTAAAATCAAATAGTTGTGAATCTTTCCTCTTTTGAGCCAAAAATGCTTGCGCGGGGGGAGTCTTTTGGTTACTCAGGTTCTATCGCGTTAATTCCCTGAAAGTACCGGAAGGTTTTTGAAACGTGGATATTTATCTCCCGCTGGTTGAGCTATCGTTGCGTCTTGATGTCATTCTCATGTTGGGGATGGTTGTAGGGTTCATTTCAACTGTCTTTGGGGTTGGCGGCGGCTTTATTTCCACGCCTTTTCTTATTTTTCTTGGTGTGCCGCCTGTTTACGCGGTGGGAACACAGGCGATCCAACTGATGGCGACCTCGCTTTCCGGTTTTCTGGGGCATTGGTCACGGCAGGCCGTCGATATTAAGCTCGGCACCGTTATGCTGGCGGGAAGCCTTGCGGGAACGGTTCTGGGAGTGGGTATCTTCCACTTCCTGCGTTACGTGGGGCAAATTGACGCTGTCATCAATATCCTTTACGTGCTGCTGCTGGGCGGTATTGGCCTTTCGATGTTCTCCGAGAGCGTGCGCAAGCTCTTTTGCCATCCAAGCCTCCATAAAGATAAGGCCCAGTCGCAGTTCTGGGCGGATTTTACTGCGGAATTGCCCTTTCCCATGCATTTTCCCAAGTCGGATGTGACGATCAGTCTTATCGTGCCGGTTGCACTTGGTGTGCTAGGGGGGCTGATGGTATCACTCCTTGGAATCGGCGGTGGGTTTCTGCTGATTCCGGCGATGGTGTATATTATCGGTGTTCCTTCAAGCAGCGTTGTTGGCACATCTCTTTACCAGATTTTGATTACAACCACCTTTGCTGCCATCCTGCAAGCAACAAGCGCCAATAGCGTGGATGGCGTGTTGGCCTTTGTGTTGATGTGCGGTGGGCTTGTAGGCTCGCAGATCGGCGGTCGGGTCAGTTCCTACGTGAACGGGGTTTATTCAAGGTTTTTGCTAGCACTTATTCTTCTTGGGGTTAGTGCGCGTTTGGCCTATTCCCTGTTTGTCGAACCCAGTGATTATTTCAGCATCGAGGTTTTACCATGATGCGGGTTGCCTTGTTTTTTGTCTGCATTTTTTCCTTGAGTTTTTCCCCTTTTGCGGAAGGTTTTGCCAAAGAAAAAGGAGGCAGCAAAAAAGCAAAAACAAATCTGACCATTGATATTGCACAAGACCGTGTGGGGATTACTACCAATTTTTCCGGTGCGGAGGTGGTGGTATTCGGGGCAACGACCGAGGTGCTGCGGGGTGCTGAAATTGCAGCTGTTCTTACAGGGCCTGAGACTTCGACAATTGTACGGAAAAAGCAGCCTGTTCTGGGGATGTGGCTCAACCAAACATCGGTTGAATTTCCGCATGTGCCTCATTTTTATGCTTATGCAGTGAGTACAAACGAACAAAATATGGCGGATAGCGAAGTGCTCAACCAGCAGGGAATCGGGATCAATGCGCTGCATTTCGAACCTGCAGATCATGATGATCTTGATATTTCACCGGTTTTTCAGGAATCTTTGATCAGGTTGCTCCAGTTTAGGGGGCAATATCCACTTCAAGCTGGACAGATGCAACGTCTTGATGAGGGATTGTTCCGTGTCAATTTCAAACTACCTTCTAATATATCGACAGGCATTTATACCGTGAGGGTTTTTGCTTTCCAAAAAGGGAAGGTGGTTGAGAAGGCCGAAAAAATCTTTGTGGTGGAGCAGGTCGGTATCTCTGCTGAAATCCGTGCCTTTGCTTTAAATCACAGTTTTATGTATGCCGCAGTTATGCTTGTCATGGCGATTGTGATGGGGTTATTCTCCCTCTGGCTTTCGCGGCGCAAATGATTATTTATGGAGAGCGATGTGTTTATTCATACCGAACCTACACCTAACCCCAATACGATCAAGTTTCTCCCCGGAAAGAGCGTACTTGCAAGTGGAGTGGCTGAGTTTGTTTCCAAAAAGGAAGCACAAGCTGGATCAGCGCTGGCTGCGCGGTTGTTCGAGATTGATGGTGTTGCTTCGGTCTTTTTCGGAGCTGACTTTGTTGCGGTAACAAAAGATAGCGGAGATGATTGGGGCGACATAAAAACTTATGTTCTTGGTGTGTTGTTTGAGCATTTCAGCATGGAGATTCCTGTTCTGAATGCGGTGGTGGATGATGGCCGGACGCGAGAAAACCTTAGTGCCACGGAAATTAAAATCTGCGATATTCTTGAAACGCGTATTCGCCCTGCTGTGGCGCGGGATGGCGGGGATGTTGTTTTTGAGAAGTTCGAAAAGGGTATTTTGTGGCTGAAAATGCGCGGGGCTTGTTCTGGCTGCCCAAGTGCCTCGATGACGCTCAAGATGGGGATTGAGAATATGATGCGCCATATGGTGCCGGAAGTTCTCGAAGTGCGCGCCGCGCGGGATGATTAGTGTGTAATCAGTTCTTCGGGCAAGGTGAATTGAAAACCCAGCCAGCGCCATTGCGGGATGTCGCCGTCTTCGGGTTGTGTTCCGACCATCGTACAATTAAGGCGGCCTTTGGTGTCTTTGTACCCTTCGGAGAATTTTATCTTGATGGTATTTGTGTTGTCACGTGTTGGTGTAATGGTGCCAATCCCTGAGGCGTAGCAGCTCAAAGTTTTTATATCTTGTGGCGTCAGACGCGGATCAAGTTCGATTTCAATATCCGGTGGGTTCTGCGTTAGGGCGGTTCCGGTGATATTGCTCTTTATCACAGGTAAAGGTAGCGCGCGGGAAGTACTGATCATGCGCTCCACATCAGCAAATTCATCTGTCACCGTAAAGCGCGGGAGTACATCGCGCGGGGCAAGAGGAGACACTATCCCTGAATTTTGCGCAAAAACCGCTTTGAAATTGTAATTTTTCAAGGATTCTCTGAAAGCGGTAGAGAATTCACCAAAAGGGTAGGAAAAGTAAAGCGGTTCGGTTCCCATTTCTTCACGAAAACGGGAAAGGGAGCGGTTCAGATCGGCTTTAATCGCAACAGTATCGCTGTTTTCCTGATGGTTGTAGCTATAGCTGGTCAGTCCAATTGTAGCATAGGGGCTTTGGGCAATGGTGCGGACATTATCCCATGTTAGTTTGTTGTTGCCGGATGAGGTGCTTGCTTGATCGAGACTCCCAGGCGAAACGAAGAGCGTAAAATAAATTTTGTTTTTTTCAAGCAGCGGAAAAGCATTTGTGAAGAAGGAGTAATCGTTACCTTCGAAGGTCAGGTTAATTGTTCCTGCGGGCAATGGCTCCTTTTTGTCGAAGGCATCAAAAATATCACTGAGTTTTGTGGGGTGAAATAAATCACCCGTCATGGTGAAGCTGGCTATATGTTCTTCAAAAGCTTTAAGGGATATGCCAGGTGTCTGGCGTTCTTCGTCGCCGATGCGAAAATAAACATAGACGGTGGCGCTGATTTTATCCTCATCAAGTACAGTAGGGGCTGCGTAACACAGCTCCGGTGACAGGATAAAAAGAAGCGTAAGGAATAGCTTGCGGGCCATGATGGTCTGACTATAATCAAATGGAGTGGTTCTCGCAACCGCATTGTGATTTTGGAAAATATTATGCGTATTCTCGTATGTGATGTGGCTATAAAAGGGTGTTCGGTGGGCTGTTTTGACGATTCAAACGGCATTGCCGTTCAGCGGCGCATTGATACTGAGCGGGGGCAGGCTGAGATGCTCATTCCCCTGATTGATGAGGTAGTCCGCAGTGCCGGATGGGAGCGTTCATGGATTGACCGGATTGCTGTTACGACAGGGCCTGGATCGTTTACAGGGGTGCGTATCGGTCTTGCAACGGCGCGTCATCTGGGGATGGCGCTTGATCGTCCTGTCATGGGATTTTCGACCTTCGCTGTGGTGCGCGCCGGATGCGACAATCCTGCGGCGCTTATTTTATTTGATACTCAGCGCGGTGATTATTACGGTGAGACAAGTGAGGGGGCGCGCCACATCTGGAGCGCCGAGGACGTTGAGACATATAGCGACCTTACTGTCAAAGATGCTCTACCCGATCTTGCCGTGATGGCCAGACTTGCGGCGCAAGCGGATGTTTCTTCGCATTATGAGGCGGATCAAGTGCCCGTACCTGTGTATTTACGCGGGGCGGAGGTTTCATTGCCCAAGAAGAATCCGCGCGTTTTTTCGAGCGCCTCTTGAATACCGATACGTTCGATGTCCACTCCTTCGGGGAAGGCGCTCAAAAGGCGTGAGGGACAGGCGTTATCAAGAAGGATGAATACCCCGCGATCAGTGGAGTGGCGGATCAAGCGGCCGTAGGCTTGTTTGAGTTTGAGACGGGTGAGGTGGTCGTCATAAAGACTACCCCCAAATTCGGCTTTGCGGGCTTTGTGCAGCAAAGTTGCGCGCGGCCATGGCACACGGTCAAAGATAATCAGGCGTAGCGACTCACCCGGAATATCCACGCCGTCACGTACAGCGTCTGTTCCAAGGAGGCATGAGTCTTTATCGTCACGGAACATATCCACCAGTGTGCCCACATCAATCATATCCACATGCTGGGCATAAAGATTCAGTCCTACGGCGTTAAGCGGAGCGGCAATTTGCCGGTGCACGGCCTTGAGGCGCTGGATAGAGGTAAACAGGCCAAGGCCGCCACCGCCTGATGCTTGAAACAGGGCACGGTAGGCTGCTGCCAGCTGCTTTGTATCTGCCTTGTTCAGGTCGGTTACAATTATGACTTTTGTCTGCTCTTTATAGCGGTAGGGCGAAGGGATGGAGAGTTTCACCGGATTATCGGTGAGGTGACGGGCGCCCGTCATTGCCTCGGCCATCTGCCAATCAGACTCATGACCATTGCCCAAAGTGGCTGATGTAACCGCTATTCCTCTTGCGTAAGGTTTAAGAGCCTGTGCCATTGCTTTGACCGGATCAATGAAATGGCGGTGAAGGCCAATATCAAATATTTTACCGTCAATCCGCTCAATCTCCATCCAATCCACGACGTCGGGGTTTGTCTGATCGTCCAGTAGAGACTGGGTCATATCAATCCACGGGGTGATAACATGTTCAATGCGCCGATCTAGCGAGAGCGCTACTGATTCAAGCCGGCCACGCATATCGGTAGAGAGTTCGTTTATATCATCACTGAGTTTTTGTTTGAAAAGGCTTGATAGTTTTACAAGCGGAACGCGGAGCGCTTTGAGATCACCCAGTAACTTCGCTGTCGCGTCTTTGGTCTGCGGTGAAAGAGGAAAAGGGGGTATTTCAAGGGAATAGGGGCCGTCACGCCCCTCGGCCCTCGCCCATATCTGGTGGGCTATATGGTAGATAAAATGTTCGGCTGATCCTTGAGTGCTATCTGTTTTTTGGCGGGCCAGCCAATCTTCGCGCGGCAGGAAGGACGTATGGTGGATAATATCATCCACCAGCCTTAGGGCGGCGACATCTTCACTGATAATATCCTCAATGCGTTTTTTGAGACCGCGCGCACGCGTTTTACGGCCTGTATCTTCTGGTCCTTTGAGCCAGCGCCGCAGGTTGTAGCCTTCAAGCGCCGTCATGGCACAAGAGAACGAGCTATCGGCTGCGTCGAAAAGATGATGGCCTTCGTCGAAGATATAGCGGGAGGGCATGACATCTTCGCTTGTATGTGCGGCCAGCGCCGCTTGTGTCATCACCACGGCATGGTTGGCGATCACAATCGGGGTGCGGCGTGATTTGCGGATAGTTTTCTCGCTAAAGCAGTGTTTATAATGGTCGCAGGCTGAAAAAACACATTCGCCGCGTCGGTCAGCCAGAGATGCAATCATGTTGTTGCCAAGAAGTCCCGGGAGCCAGCCGTGAAAGCCTATCCCCGTCAAGTCTCCATCCTCGGTCTCCATAATCCAGCGGGCGATTAGTCCTGCGGCAAGCGCTACTGTTCCCGATTTGGCAAGGTGCGCTCCGGCAGCAAGATCTTCGAAATTGAGCAGGCACAAATAATTTTCACGGCCCTTGCGGATGGTGACTTTATGGCTGCGCAGTTCGGGATCGGGATAGATATATTCCAATTCGCGAGCGAGTTGGCGCTGGAGGTTTTTGGTATAGGTCGATATCCAGACCGAGGCTTCGTTCTTATCGCTCCAAAGCGTGGCGGGGGCTAGATAGCCCAACGTCTTACCAACGCCTGTTCCGGCCTCAGCCAGAAGTATATGAGGTTGATCGTCGGGTGTGTGAAGGGGTTCGAATGTTTCGCCAAGACGTGTAGCATAGTTAGCTTGTTCAGCTCTGAATTCGGATGAGCGTTTAGTAAGGAGAACTTGCGTGAGCTTTTCCCTGATTTCTTCACCAGTCACGGGAAACTGGTCGGGTGGCGGGAGAGGTGCTTCTTCGGCCCACTCGTCAAGTTTATTCCATACATTGAGCAGATTGCGTGCGGAGGTGATGGGCTTTTGTGGATCATAAGTTTCGCCAAGTGCCCCATAAATGGTGGGTGTCCATCCCCATCCTTTGCCATTCAGGCCCATGACCTGAGCCAGATCAAGAATTTTCTCCCGCGCTGTTTTTGCGGCGAGATCAGTCATGAGTTGAGCTAGGGCGCTGCATAGCGTTACAGGGTAATCATCGGGGCTTTCGGGAATATCAAGCCCGAGAGCTTTGGCTAGTCCGGCAGGAGAGGGAGTGCAATAACACGCAGGATGTACAAAGGCGTAGAGTTCGAGAATATCGAGAGCATTCATGCGCGCGAGGCCCGTTTTCTGGAGCATAAAAGGTTTGTGGCACACGATGACATCGGAGGATAGCGCCAAAGATTTAATGTCATCTGCTGCGATATGCCTGAGTTCACCTACAGGGCTTAAATAAACAAACCGACCTCCCCCGTAGCAAAGCGCTGATGGGGCTGCGTTTTGATGCTTATTTTTCTGTTCAGTAGGAGTAACCATTCTTTTTTGTACAGAAGGCCCGTTATGATTGGAAGAAATCTCTGTGCGGAAGCGCAGATAACCCACATATTTCAGCTTATATGCGGCGTTGGGGGGTTAGTTTAGACCCTTGAGATAATTTTCAACCCGTGAGAATTCGGCATAAAGCCCATTAAGCAGTTCTTCACGGCCCTTTTCGTCTTCGTTGTTATACATTTCGGCATTCGAACATAAGGTGTGAAGGGTCATGGCGCCAAGATTACCTGATGCCCCTTTAAGGCTGTGAGCGGCTTTTTTCCAAGCATCTGGATCACCTTTCAGAATGGCCTCCTTGAGTGAGCCAAATGATTCATATGCGGTTTCCAAGAATAGATTTATAACCACTTGTTCGATATTTTTATCACCCTCGGTGAATTCTTCAAGACGTCTTAAATCGACAGGAACAGAGTCGTCCATAAGTGAAGTTGGTAGCATAACAGATTCATCAATGCTTATTTGGGCTTTATCATCAGCGCCGATCCATCCGGCAATACATTTCCTGAACTGCGTAAAATTGAGAGGTTTACTCAGGTAATCATCCATGCCGGCATTCAGGCATTTCTCACGCTCGCCCAGCATGGCGTTGGCGGTCATGGCGATGATTGGTGTGCGCCGATCCATTTGTTTTTCCATGTCGCGGATCAGTGACGTTGTTTCATACCCGTCAAGTTCGGGCATCTGACAGTCCATCAGGATGAAATCGTACTGGTTGTTGCGCAGGAGCGATATTGAGTCAAAGCCATTCATGGCGCTATCAATCGTTCTAATGCCGAGCTTTTTGAGCCATTTTATAACCAACATCTGATTGATCGGGTGATCTTCTACAACAAGGGCGCGTACCTGATTGGTATCGATACCTTGAAGTTTTTCTTCTGCCAGATTTTTATTTTCAGTATCGCGCACGTCCTGCTGAGGTGCGGGCGAGATCGGAATCGCCAGCATAAAAGTCGTTCCGTGATTGACTTTACTGGTAAAGCTGATTTTTCCACCCATCATTTCCACCAGATATTTTGTAATGGCAAGGCCTAGACCTGTGCCGCCAAACTTGCGGGAAATGGAAGTGTCTGCTTGAGAGAATTTATCAAAGAGGTTTTTCTGGAATTCGTCGGGGATACCAATCCCCGTATCTTGCACGGAAATATGAAGCATACCTTTATTATTGCCGTCTTCCTTCCAATTGACAGAAAGGTTTACGCCTCCTTTCTCCGTGAACTTGATGGCATTTCCCACTAGGTTGAATATAACTTGCTGGATGCGTTTACCGTCACCTTTGAGCCATTCCGGAACATTCATATTCATTTGGATGTCATAGTTGAGACTTTTTCGCAAGGCGGCGACCTGTGTCAGATCACGAATATTTTTAAGAATATCCTGCGTTCTGAAGGGGTAACTTTCGATCTCTAGTTCCTGCGCTTCGATTTTTGAGAGATCAAGAATGTCGTTCAAGATGCCCATAAGGGATGCGCCCGAGCTATAAATGGCATCGACACATTCACGTACTTCATCATTGAGTTCCATGCCTTGCAGAATTTCGGCCAGACCAAGGATACCGTTCATAGGTGTTCGCAACTCATGACTCATGTTGGCGAGAAATTCACTTTTGGCACGTGTGCCAATCTCAGCTTTCTGGATCGCTCGGATCAATTGCGCTTCGGCGTTTTTGCGTTCGGTAATATCACGTTCTGCAGCAAGAAAATATATGTCGTTGGGATTGTCGGGCGCAAAAATGGGGCTGATATTTATTTCAACCCAGTATTCATGCCCTTCCTTAGAGTAGTTCATGAGTTCAATACTGATGGGTTTACGGCTTTCGACGGCGGCAGCAATGCGGGCCAGTGTTTTGCGATCGGTCTTGGGACCATAGAGCATGCGCGGGTGCTTACCGATAACATCCTGCGTTTCATAACCTGTGAGGTCAACAAAACTTTTGTTGATATAGAGAATACGTTGATCCTGAATATCATGTCCGGCATCCGATTTGGTGATCATGATGGCATCGGTGGTGTAATTCGCCATTTGTGCAAGAATTATACTAAGTTCCATGGTTTTTCTCTTTCTGGAGATTGCGACGAAACTCGAAATATTTCTGCGTGGCTTCATTAAGACGCTGGCGGGTAAAGGGTTTGCCTATGAAATTCTTGGCTCCTTTATTTTGCGCCTCGAGAATTTTTTCACGCTGTGTGTGGGATGAGAGCATGCATATGTAGTTTCCTGGATCGACTGCAGTTATTTCTTCAAGAATGTGTAGCCCATTGCCATCAGGGAGCTGAATATCAAGAAAGACAATATCCGGTATGTGCCGTTGATAGTAGGCAAAGGCTTGACGGGCTGTTTCTGCGTGAATGATCTGAAAATCTTCTTCAAGTGAAATTTTGACCAATTTGGCCGTGAAAAGGTCATCTTCTACCAGCAAGGCCAGTGGTTTTGTCCGGCCCACGCGTGTGGGCTGCATTTGGGCGATACGCTCCGCCGAAAGTTCAATTATGAAATATTGGGGAGGCAGGTGAGTGTGCACAAGGGGCTTGGTAGGGGGGGTTGCTTCAACAGGAGGTTTTGCTGGCTTTGGCGGCGCAGGTTCATATATCCTGTTAACAAGGGCAATGAGATTGTCCCAATGGATCGAAAGATCGAGAATATCGAAAAAGCGGCCGAATCCTTTGAACTCTGTTTCTTTAAGAAAGCCTTCCACACATTTTTCGATAGGAAGGGCGCGGCCTTGGAAAAAAATCATAATAAAAGATGGTTTTGCCCAATAGATACGGCAATCCGTGTCTTGAAAGAAGAGTTCCAAATTCTTATCGCAGAGATTTTGAAAAAGCTGTGAGCGCAAGGTTTCGCAATCTTGAAACTCGATTGAGATCAGTCGCCATGATTGTGCTTTTTCCTTTATATCCGAGACGAATGTTCTCAGATATGACTCTACATTGTCATCGACAAGTAACATTGTACCCTTTTGTTCTTTTTCTGGTTTACCCGTGCTTCTTTTAATTTTAGGCGCTTTTAACTTAAATTTTCCTTTCTTTTTTGCGATGAAGCACGAATTTATCACCTTCTTGGTTGTTGTTTTTCAATAAACATATGGTTGTTTTGTATCTCATAGGAATATTATATACTTTGGTATGGGTTTTGAAAGGGTAGTAACTTTCGCCAACATATCAAGCAACACTTGATTTTAGGCTCTTTTTGGGACATTTTCCTAAAGTTGATTAATTCTAACAAGTATTTACCAAGGTCTTTAAAATTATGTCTCAAAAAGCTGTTGCTGCCCCCCCCGAAGTCGCTGTTTCCGAGGACGTGAATATCCTCAAGGCTTCCAAACTCAAGAAGTTAACAGCTTTGGAAGAGTCAGGCGCCAATGCGTTTCCCCACAAGTTTGTGCGCACGCACAAACCCGGCGAATTGCAAGAGCGTTATGCTGATCTTGCCCCCAGCACCGAAACAGAAGATCGCGTGACGATTGCAGGCCGTATCATGGCGATGCGCAATAACGGCATGTTTATTGACCTGCACGACCCTTCGGGGAAAATTCAGGCTTTTTGTCACAAGGATTCAACACCTGCCGCCGAGATGGCCAAACTCGAATTTATGGACATTGGCGATATTATCGGGGTGACAGGAACTATCCGACGCACGCCGCGTGGTGAGCTGTCGGTACGCGCGCTTGAGCTGACCATGCTCACCAAATCGATGTTGCCGTTGCCCGAGAAATACCATGGTTTGTCCGATGTCGAGCAGCGTTACCGCCAGCGTTACCTTGACCTTATCATGAATGAGGAAAGCCGCCATGTACTGCGTACCCGCACACACATTCTGCGCGCGATCCGCGAGTTCATGAATAATATGGGCGCGCTGGAAGTGGAGACACCTATTCTTCACCCGATCATGGGCGGCGCTTCAGCCAAGCCTTTTGTTACGCATCATAATGCGCTTGATTCCGATTTCTTCTTGCGTGTGGCGCCCGAGCTGTTCCTGAAACGCCTGATTGTGGGCGGCTTTGCAGACGCGGTTTATGAGATTGGTCGCAACTTCCGTAATGAAGGTTTGTCGATCAAACATAACCCTGAATATACGGCGATTGAAGGCTATCATGCCTATATGGATTACTATGACATCATGACTCTGGTTGAGGACATGGTGCGTTTTGTTGTCATGGCGGTGCATGGTACAACCGTTGTGCAATATGGCGATAAGACAATCGATTTTGGCCCTGCCTGGCAACGCAAAACGATGGTGGGTCTTGTCGAGGAAGAGACCGGTGTGGACTTCCTGCAATTTGCAACGGCCGAGGAGGCCCGCGCCAAAGCGGCGGAGCTTGGCTTTAAAGTTGATCCGAAATTTAACTGGGGGCAGACGGTCGAGTATATTTTTGGCGAACGCTGCGAGGTTAAACTTGTTCAGCCCACCCATGTTATGGATCACCCATTTGATATTTCGCCTTTGTCGAAACTTCACCGTGATAATCCGCGCTTGACCGAACGGTTTGAAAGCTACGTGAATGGCTGGGAAATCTGCAATGCCTTTACCGAACTGAACGATCCGCGCGATCAACTGGCCCGTTTCGAAGATCAGGTGGAGCAGCGCGAGGGCGGGAACGAAGAAGGCATGATGCTGGATGATGATTTTATCACCGCACTGGAATACGGCCTGCCGCCCACGGGCGGCTGGGGCGTGGGGATTGACCGCCTCGTGATGCTGCTTACCAATTCATCCAATATCCGCGATGTGATTGCGTTTCCGACATTGAAGCCCATGAAGTGAGGTTATGTGTGAAGCTAGTTTTTTGGTTCAAAGGGGACGACCCTATAAAAATTAGTTGTAACGATAATGGACTTATTCGAGCCGCACAGACATCTGGGGAAGCTGATGATTTTTTGCCAGAAGATTGTGGTGCTTTGAACCCCTATATTTTAGGGGTCTTAAATCAGCCCGATATTCAGGCGAGGCTAAGTGCTGGCTTTTCCCTCATAAAAAATTCGCCGCTTTATGATTTGGCATTAATTTTCCGCTTGAAAAATAAGCTTTGTGGATTTAGGCAGGAATTTTATACAGCGCTTGCTCTTTGTATTCTAATATATAACCCTCAATTAATCCCCCCTGAAAAAATGAAGAATTCAAAAGTCACATTTGTTGATGTTGATACTTTCAGCAGAAGTGCACATTTGCCAAATGAGGGAAATTTTTACTTGGCTTATTTGAATAATAGACTGGCTGACTATAATTTAGCTGAACTTTTGGAACCCCTTTTAAATAACCCTGATTTGAGAAGTGACGCTGTAAAGTCTTTTATTGAAGCCTCCTTGCGAGGCAATATGGGAGATGTTCACGAACAATTTCTTTTGTTTGATAGCATGTCAACACTACACAGAAGAATTCGTACTGCAAAATTATTGCAATTTGCGACAGCAATAAGGCATGGATTAATACACAATTATAGATTCAAGTGGAGTGCTAACACCTTAGCTTGGATGCCAATAACATGGCGACAATATACTTTGGACTCATCCTTGAATGGGCAAAGGATGTCAAATCAAAATTTTCCTCTATCTGAATACATTATCCTTATTGATGATATTATTGAGTTGATTGATTTAAACATATCAGAATTTCCTGTTTTGAAAACAACATCACCGCATGCTTCCTAGAAGTTTTTTACATGTAAAAAATGAAGAATGTAATGGATGTATAGAGGAGCTATCATGAGGGTCGTTGGCAGTGCCGATGAGGTTATTGAGGATCTGAAGGGTGGAAATAAAAGGTTTCTGTCCGGACGATCCATTCAATCAAATGACTTGTCGCTGCAAAAGCTCAAAAACTTTGCCGAAACAGGTCAAATTCCCAAGGCCATTATTTTATGCTGTTCGGATTCGCGCGCGCCAGTCGAGATGATTTTCGATCAGGATATTGGCGATCTGTTTGTGATCCGTGTGGCGGGAAATGTGGTTGCACCTTCTCTGGTGGGGAGTGTTGAATTTGCAGTCAGCGCTTTTGGCACGCCGTTGGTTATCGTGATGGGGCACAGTAATTGCGGTGCAATCAAGGCCACGCTTGACCATATTATCCACACCGAGTTGATCGCATCAGAAAATATCCATGATATTGTTAGCCGGATTAAACCGCATGTTTTTACGATCACGCAAATTCCCTCTCTTTCGTACGAGGAAAAGTTAGAAGCCTGCGCACAGGCCAACGTACTCGCTTCAGTCAATCAACTCATGCATGCGAGTCGTTTTATTGAAGATCAGGTGCAGAAAGAGCGGCTCAAAATTGTGGGCGCGATGCTGGATCTGGCAAGCGGTGAAGTTGCCTTTTTAAACTAGCGGTTTATACCTTTTTTATCCCTCTTTGGGTAACATTATTGCGCCGCAACATCTCTTTCTAAACTATTGTTTTGCCAATTATTTCTTACTTTTTTTCTAGCTATTGCCTATTTGGGAGCGTATAGGGGTGGCAAGAAATCGAGCGCGCACACTACAAGCGAAAATTTGTAAGAGGTATCGATTATGAAGACTATCCCTCGTTCCCTGCATCCCCATTTTAATGAGTTGAGCTTCCTTAACCCTGACTGTTTTTCGCAGGTTGATGGGACGCTTGGTAAACATCATCCCGAGGTTCTGGTATTCCGGTGCTGGGATGCACGGATGGATATGAATCTTCATAACCTTGGCGCTGGAAAAGTTTTGCTTTACCCTTCTGCCGGAGCCACATTACCCGAGAATGTGCTCTGGGACCCGAATTTGAGCGGTATGCTGAGCCTCGCGGACTATAAATCGGTTCGCCAATATCTTATCAAGCCGCACTCGGATTGTCTGGCGGCAAACCTTGCTCTTAAAAATCCTGATATTTATGGTGTTTCTCCGCAGCATCCCCATTATCACAATCTTGTCACTATTCACGCCAGTTTGAGTTCGGTGGGTGTTGATCTTCACCAGTATGCAGAGCGGTCTTGGGATGAAGCACGCGGGGATGAGGCTGAAGCCACTAACCTGATGGCCAAACGTTTGTCGATTGCCTCGCTCGCCAATTTAATGAGCATGAAAATTCGCAATGATTGGACAAAAACTGTAGGGCAAGCTGTCATTGATAAAGAGGTCAATGTGGCCGTTGTCTTTGCGGACTTTCAGAAAAAGCGATTTGAATATTTGAGCCTTGATACAAAAGAATTTCACCCTTTTGCACCTGAACAAACTCCGGCGCATATGTGTGTGCGTCACAATGATTGCGAAGGTTGTTCCTGTGATGAACAGGTCAGCGGCATTGCCGATACAATCCAGTTTTTTCCGGCCCTTAATATGGCGGGAACTTAAATCCGGCTTTGGGTATTCCTTGCCCCAGCAGTCCGTAGTCATCCCCCTTATTGAGGGAGGTGCCTTGTGACCAGTAAGTGACGATTTTTGTAAGGTCAGGTCGTTCACGTTCCTCGTTCTTTTCGTCTGTCGTTCCGATATACACAAAGCCTGCAAAATGGTCGCGTTCATCTAGTCCCATGAGATCACGGAAAGCAGGTGAGTAGCTGTACCATTCAGTGACCCAGTTGGAGCCGAATCCAAGCGCGTTGGTGGCAAGGCAGAGGTTGTAACAAACGGCACCGCTTGAGAGGATTTGTTCCCATTGTGGATTTTTGCCTTCGCGGATGCGCGAGACAACGGCAATGACTAAAGGGGCGCGCAGAAAACGCTCGGCCTCCAGATCACGTTTGGCAGGCAGCGCCTCGGGATTTTCGGTTACGTAAGCTTTGCGCAGTAATTCTCCGGCCTGAGCGCGTGCAGTGCCTTCCAGAACAATAAAATACCATGGGTTATATTTGCCGTGATCGGGAACGCGTGTGGCAAGGCTCAGGATTTCCCGAATTTGTTCAGGGGACGGGGCGGGATCTTTGAGAGATGCGATTTTGGAAGAGCGGCGGGTTTTGAGAAAATTCTGAAGAGTTTGCATGCTTAACCTTTTTTCTATGCAAAAATCTATACCATTTTAGGGGCGGTTATGCTATCTCCCTGCCATGACAAAAGTTGCCATAATTGGAGCCGGTCCAGCGGGCCTCGTGAGTGCCAAATCCTGCCTTGAGGCAGGGCTGACGCCCGTTGTTTTTGAAGCATCAAACCGCATTGGTGGATTGTGGAGCGCCGGAAAAGAAGTCGGTGCGTGGAATGGGATGAAGACCAATCTTTCACGCTGGTCGTGTATGTTTTCCGATTTTCCATGGCCTGAAGGTAGCGCGGATTTTCCACGTCAACACGAGGTTGCCACTTACCTTGACTCATACGCCGATACTTTTGGATTGAGGGACTCTCTTCGCCTTACTACACGTGTTGTTGCGGCGCGACCAGAAAACGGGGCATGGCATGTGAGCAGTGTTGATGCTGATGGGCAGGAGAGAAGTGAAGTTTTTGCCCGTGTGATTGTTGCAAGCGGTGTTTTTGCACGGCCCCATAAACCGTTTATTTTCGGGGAGGATCATTTTAAGGGGCGTATTTCCCATTCGGCCGAATTTAATCCGGCCACAATTGACCATGATGGTTTGCCTGTGATTATCGGCGGATCATTTAGTGCGTATGAAATGGCGGCCGAATTTGCCAAAGTTACAAAACGTCCACCGCTTCATGTGGTGCGTCATCCGGCATGGATTTTGCCGCGTTACATGGCCAACGCGCAGGGCGAACAAATTCCTTCCGATCTTGTTCTTTACAGCCGTGGCAAAGCGGCGGCGAGCAAGGATTTATTACCACTTGAAAAAAATACGCTGCGCCTTAAATTTTTTGAATCGGCTTTTGGAAATCCCGGCGATATTCATCCGGCGCTTTGGGTTGATGCTAATCCGAAACTTCCGGCTTATGTGGCCATTTCGGATGATTATAAGGATTTGGTGAAGGCGGGAAATATTCACGTTGTGCGCGATCATGTCAGCCAGTTCGAGGACGGGCATTTTCTGCGCCTTGGTAATGGAAAGAAACGAGCTACCGATCATGTTGTGCTGGCCACAGGTTTTAAATCAAACCTTGATTTCCTGGATGTGGATGTTTTGAAAAAACTTTCCTATGATGATGATGACCAGTTTATGCCGCTATTGCTAGCGGATGCAACATGGCCTGCCGAAACTGATGGATTGGGTTTTGTGGGTATGTACCGCGGCCCATATTTCGGCGTCATGGAACTTCAAGCACGTTGGGTAGCCGGTGTGTTTTCTGGGGATATTAAATCTCCTTCAGCCGATGAGCTAGCCAAAGGTGTGAAGGAGGCCGAAGCACTGCGCCAACTTAAACACCGTCCGCAATTTCCGTATGGGGATTATGTGGCTTTGGCTGATGGTTTGGCCCGCAAAGTTGGCTGTTTCCCTGATGTGCCACAGGATGACCCACTCGCTGGTATGGTACATGACAAAACATTTCTTCCATGCCATTATCGGTTACAGGGGCCTCATGCCAACCGCACTGTTGCGGAACAGGTGCTGAATACGATCCCCTATGTGAAGCCCTAATGACGCGTGAACGTATCAGAGAGATTTTTAACAGCCTTATCGGGACGTGGCAGCTTGAACGCACCGCGACGCCTGAAGGGACGTTCAAGGGGAAGTCTATATTCACCCCTGTTGGAGAGAACCGTCTTTCATACCGTGAAGAAGGGGAGTCGTGGGTGGCAGGGCAGCATGCGCGGTTTTACCGCGAATATGTTTATGAACTGCACGATGATAAAATTGTCATTTATTACAACGACCCGCACCGCCCCAAAGATATTCTCCATGAACTTGCGTTTAGGGAGGATGATGGTTCGCTTCGGGCGGAGCACTGCCATGTCTGCGCACAGGATTGCTACGACATCGAATTTAGAGTGGGGCAAGACCGTCTTGATGTGAATTACCGTGTCAAAGGCCCCAAGAAAGACTACACGCTACACTCTGTTCTCACGCGTGAGCCGCAATGAGCACACCATTCAAGATTCATTCGCCTTTTGCGCCTGCGGGGGATCAACCTGCGGCGATTGCACAACTTGTCAAGGGCCTCGGGCAAGGCTTATCGGATCAGGTTCTGCTGGGTGTGACGGGATCGGGAAAAACATTTACCATGGCGCACGTGATTGAAACGACGCAGCGCCCTGCACTCATTCTTGCGCATAACAAGACGCTTGCTGCGCAGCTTTATAGCGAGATGAAATCATTTTTTCCCGAAAATGCGGTCGAGTATTTTGTCTCGTACTATGATTATTATCAGCCGGAGGCCTATGTCCCAAAATCTGATCTGTATATCGAGAAAGAATCCACGATTAACGAACAGATTGACCGGATGCGTCACGCCGCAACGCGCGCGCTGTTCGAGCGTCCCGATGTGATCATTGTGGCTTCGGTATCGTGTATTTACGGTATCGGGTCAAAAGAAGATTACTATGCCATGACCTTTGAAGTGTCCAAGGGACAGATAATTAACCGTCAAGAGCTGATTGCGCGGCTGGTGGAGCTTCAATATAAGCGCAATGACCTCGCGTTCGAGCGCGGATCGTTCCGTGTGCGCGGGGATACGGTCGAACTGTTTCCGGTTCACTTTGAAGATCGCGCGTGGCGTTTTTCGATGTTTGGGGACGAAATCGAGCAGATTACCGAGTTTGATCCTTTGACAGGCGAAAAATTCATCACTATGGACGCTGTGCGGGTTTATGCTAACACGCACTATATTACACCCGGGCCGACCATTGCGCAGGCGATTGTGCAGATCAAGCGCGATCTCAAAATCCGGCTCGAAGAGTTTCGGGAGCAAGGGAAATTGCTCGAAGCGCAGCGCCTTGAGCAACGCGCTACCTTTGACATCGAGATGCTCACCGCAACCGGCATGTGTCAGGGGATTGAAAATTATTCACGGTATCTCACGGGACGGGCGTCTGGTGAGCCTCCACCTACTTTATTTGAATATTTGCCCAAAGACGCGTTACTCTTTGTCGATGAAAGCCATGTGATGATCGGGCAATTGGGTGCGATGTATAATGGAGACAGGTCGCGCAAAGAGACACTTGCCGACTATGGGTTCCGGTTGCCTTCGGCACTTGATAACCGTCCGCTCAAATTTGAGGAGTGGAATAAGATGCGTCCGCAGACGATTTATGTATCGGCTACGCCTGGAAAGTGGGAGTTGGAGCAAACAAATGGTGTGTTTGCCGAACAGGTGGTGAGGCCTACGGGACTTACCGATCCACATGTGGATATTCGTCCGACCGAGTTTCAGGTCGATGATCTGATGCATGAATGTGCCCGTGTGGTGGGTGAGGGCGGGCGCGTGTTGGTGACGACTCTTACCAAGAAAATGGCCGAAGATTTGACCGAGTATTTGGCTGAACACGGGATAAAGGTGCGTTATTTGCATTCGGATATTGATACGTTGGAGCGCATTGAAATACTGCGTGACCTACGCCTTGGCGTGTTTGATGTTCTGGTGGGAATCAATCTGCTGCGCGAAGGGCTGGATATTCCCGAATGTCGGTTAGTGGCGATTCTGGATGCGGATAAAGAGGGCTTCTTGCGTTCACGCACCTCGCTTATCCAGACTATTGGACGCGCTGCGCGTAATGTTGGCGGCACAGCTATTTTGTACGCCGATAAAGTGACCGATAGCATGAAAGCCGCAATTGAAGAGACTGACCGCCGCCGCGCCAAACAGGAAGAGTATAACCGCATCCACGGCATTACGCCGGCCAGTGTACAAAAAGCCATTGCTGCAAGCCTGTCGCCGGACAAAGCCTCCAATGATGCTTATGCTCAAGCCGAGATGAAACTGGTCAGTGGCTTTTCGGATACCGAACAGGAATTATTTAAAGACCCGAAAGCCTTGGCACGCGAAGTTAAAAAGCTGGAAGCTAAAATGCTCAAAGCTGCGGGAGATCTTGAGTTTGAAGAGGCAGCGCGCCTACGTGACGAGATTAAGCGTCTTGAACAGCTCGACTTGATGCTGCGTTAACCCAGAACTTTAGGATACCCTTCTAAAGAATCAATATGCCGAAAATTTGAAATAGAGTCTCTCCTTTCGTTAGGAGTCGTTAAGTTAGGCGGCTCTATACTTAAGGAATAGAGCGTATTCTGTCTTGTCGGGCGAATGTCTAATCCCCTCAAGTTCAGATGTTTTTCATCACATGGTGTTAGGAGAAAGGCGGGTAGAAAATGCCTGAATCATATGTTGTTGTCTCACTGGCGTTTGCTGTGTTTGCTGCTGTTTCAGCGGTTGGCTCGGCAATTGTGCTGGGAATAGGATACGAAAGGCTTCGTGCGGGGCTGGATCGTGTCAAGGAAGGGCTTGACCTGATTGGCAGGCAGACCGGTTTTTTCAGCACGGAGCTTTATAAGCTTGAGCGGCGTGTTGATGAAATTGATCGCGAACCGATTGTTGCCAGCAAGCCGGCATCACGCACAAAAACCACGAAAGGACGCACGAAAAAAACCAAACTTCAGACCGAGGGTGTAGCACAGACCCTTCATGATGAAGGCGGATCAATTTCGGTGCCGTTTGTACGAAACCCTTCGAATGACTTGCGCGTGTACATGTCAGGTATGAAGGACGAGAGTTTCGGTCGCTATTCCACTTTGGAAGAGGGTGACATACCTGAGGGAAAGATACGCTTTATGTAACAACCAGCAAAGCGTCAATCAGAGAAGGGGGGCTAAAATCCCCCCTTTTTTTGCACTGCGCACCTAAATTTTGACTTTTGGCGGCATCTTGACTACAATCCGCCTTATGAATAATACAGCCCCCAAAAATGCTCTAGCACCTTGGATCAGAACACCGGATTCGTCCTTTTGTAAGGCTGCGGAGCCTGAGGTTTTACGACGTGTCTGGCTGAAAGTCCCGATTGAGAAAGATACCTATTTGTGCGCCCAGAAGCTGCAATTTGCGCAAGCTGTCAGTTGCGAGAATGTGTGGCGAATTCTGGTGCTTGAGCCTGTTGGTTTTTCTGCGTCCCACAAACCTTCGCGTTTCCAGCGTAAATCTCTTTTTATGCTCTCTCTTGCGGATGGGACACGCACCGCGCTCTTCAGTTATGAGGCCATGATGGATGCGCTGTGGGCATATTTTGAACCTGCTCATGCCGACCCGCTGCGCGAGCACAAGGATCATTTTGTGCAAGAAATGTCCCGCTGTGCCATCAATCTCGACCTGCAGGATAAAAATCTGTACGGCTTTGTTTATGGTGGGCAGAGCCTTGCTGCTGCATAAAATCACTGAAAAATTCTACTGGTTGAGTTGCCCTTTCGGTGACGTCTGGGGCTAGGTCGGATGCCTCATATGATTTGCAAGAATTCAACCCTTTCATATTCTGCCATTCGCGTTTTATACGGATCTGGTTTTTGATATAGTTGAGTTTTGCTATATCCCTTGCGGTAATGGATTGACGGAAGATTTCATATTCTCCAATAAGATTGTTGCGTTCAAGGGCGAGATGCAGAGCACGAATACCACTTTCCTGACCTTGTCCCAGAAAATAGCGCTCAAGACGAACGGCTTTTTCTAGCATGGCAATGTCCGATACGTGCTGTTGAAGTCCGTAAAGGGTGCAGGCCTCGTTGATATTTCCTTCATTATAGAGTGTATAAAAGTCATCCAGTGACCTGTTACGGTGCTGCAGGGCATGGGCGAGTTCGTTGGCAAGGTTTAGAAACGTTAAAACGGTCAAATATTGATCAAAACTTGGGCGCTGGCTTCTCTCCTGTATGGTGGACAGATAAGAAAAATCCTTGCGGGCCAAATCGGTTTTATCGGAAATCTCAATCCGCCCTCCTTTGTCTGTCACGTAACGGGCAAGAGGCGCACCGCTCCCTTTGCCATTAATCCGAATGACAGGAACAGATTTTATAAATGCGTATTCATCGGGGGATGTTGCCGCTTCCATCAGCCGCAGTGATTCGTGCAGGGCTACACTCAAATCATCCGCGTGAGCCAGCGCGGGGGTTATTAGTGTGATTGTCAAGATCAGCCAAATGTGCCTTAAATTGTGCCAGATCAGCTGTTTCCTAGATTTTGCCAAATTAGTCATGTTTTGTTTATTCCACAGAATTAGCCCTTTATCAAAACGGGGTTAGGATGGTAAAATCCCCACAGCGTACCACAGAAAAGGAATGGCATCGTGAATATATGGGTCATGTTATGGGTTTTTTTTGCTGTTTTCATTCTGGGTACTTTTATGTGGACTGTTCAGATTCTCCTGCGGCAAAAGTCTGTATGGGAGCAGTTTTCTAAGCGGTATAGTCTTGAATTTTCGCGGAACGCACTTTTAAAATCGCCCTCTCTCAAAGGCATGTTTCGTGACATGTATATTTCTGTCTTTTCTACAGAGATTGAGGAAAATAATCGTAGCGCCCGCAAATACCGCACCGTTATTCAATTTGATATGAAGCCAGGTGTTCCCACAGAGGGAATTATCGCCTCCCCGGGCTATCGCAATTTTGCTCTGGGACTTGGGATTTCGCGTGACTATGTTCCGGCGGCGCCGGATTGGAACCGCGGTATTTTGATTCGCTGCGAGGAACCGGAAAAACTTGAATCCTATCTTACTCCTGAACGCGTTAAAGCTATCAATGCCCTTTTCAGCATTAAGAATAGTGGAGCCGTTTTGATTTTTACGCCGAGCGAGACGTTTTTCCGCTTTGACACGGCCGATCCCCTTGATGAAATTTCACGCTGTGAGAAATTTATTACAAAAGTTGTGGATGCTGCCAAAATTCTGGATCCGATTCAAACCGCATAGTTTCCAAGGCCTAATCGGGAAATTGGGTCATATATTTGATGAGACTCTCCCCAAGAAACTCCCCGCCATATTCGTTGAGATGGTCAGTGTCCATGTACAGAAAATGTCCCTTCTCGTCGAAGGGGGATTGCATGGCGGTGCGCGGATCAAAATACGGGATGTTAAACTTTCCTAGTAAGGGAACAAATTCTGTCAATACCGGAGCAAGCTGTTCATTGATGTAACTGTCATCAAAGGACTGACAATTTTCTCCAGCCTTCGTTTGGGGCGGAAGAATACGAGTAATCAGCAAGTGATTTTTGATCATGCAGTGGTGGGGATCTTCTGCAAACAAAGGAAGACTGCCGAGAAAAAAAACCTTTTTATTGAAGGCTGTTATAGCGGAGAGAGATTTATATATGTCCTCATTTGTTTTGGGAAGTTTTAGGCTTAAAAAAACATATCTGATAGAAGGTTGGCGGTTGAGTGTATCGTAGAATTCTTTGCGAATAGCGAGGCATTCCTCGTCAATGGCCCCGTCTTTTATGGGGGGCTTGGCGGAGGTAACCCATGCTTGACAAGCTCCGCGGGTAATTAACCTGACGGTATAACCTTTTTCTTTTGCCCATGCCAGAACGGCGGGAGTGTAATGGGAGGCGTGAGAGTCGCCTGCTAGTATGACTTCGTAAGAATCTTTATGCGGGCCTATAATACAAGCTTCGCTTGTAATGGCCTCCAATGAGGATGCACAGGTTTTGAAGTAGTTGTTAGGCCGTGTTTCCACAAAATCAACATGGTAAGTTACGCGCCAATCCGCATAGCTTTCTTTCTTGATGATGTTGGAAGAAGCTATAAAAACAAGTGACAAGAATACACCGGCCAAGATAATGACAAGAGGTCTTGCGGTTATCCGGCTTGTTGTTTTTTCTACAAATTTATATGAGAGCGCCGCAAATATAAGCGATACAGTAAGAAGGGAGATTTGTTCGGTGGCATCCAGAGATGCTGGCATTTCCGCGGGACGAAGAGTGCGGTAAAATTCGATGATTGGCCAATGCCACAGATAAAGTGAATAGGAAATGAGGCCAATAAACACCAAGGGCCTTACAGACAGAAGTTTATAGGCAACTCCTCTGTGCTCACCGCCTCCGGCGTAGAGGATGCTGGCGGTGCCAAGGCAGGGCAGCACAGCCCAAAGCCCTGGGAATGATAGCTTTTGTGTGAATACCATGGCGATGAAGATAAGAGTAACCCCGCCCACCCCTAGAAAGTTCCGTACATTTTCGCTTGGGGGCTGCGGGAGCACACCAAGGGCAACAATGCCTCCCATGGCCAATTCCCACGCACGCGAATCAAGCATATAAAAAGCGTGGAGAGCATTGGTTTGCACCAGATACTCACTCAAACCAAGCCCCACAATCATGACGGCCATAAGAACTATATAGATTTTACGAGTTGGAAAAAATTTATAGGCCAGAATAAGGAGAAGCGGCCAGATAAAATAGAATTGCTCCTCGACACCCAGTGACCATGTGTGAAGCAGGGGTGAATGATCTTTTTTGAGGGCGAAGTAATCAATCTGTTTACTGAAGAGGATATTGGAAAATTGGGCGCTCGCAAAACGAAGGTCTTTGAAAAATGCGGCAAATTCCTGAGGCCCCAGAAATACTACTGCTGCAAGAGATGAGATAAAAAGCATGACAAAGAGCGCGGGAAAAATGCGCCTGATCCGCCGCGCATAAAAATTGGCAAAGGAGAATTGATCGACGCGGTGTTCTTGGACAATGATCCGTGTAATCAGAAAACCTGAAATGACAAAGAAAATATCAACGCCAACAAACCCACCACTGATGAAGCCAACATCAAGGTGAAAGAGAATCACACCTAGGACGGCAACTCCCCGTAGCCCATCAATATAGGATATGCGCGATACTGGCTGCGCCGCGATGTTATCTGCCACTCGTTCCCCCACATGGAACACGAAAGCTATATGAAAGAGGTTAGGCGCGGCCCATGGCCAGATATTTTTGCTGGCGGCGTTTGATGAGGCGCTCGGAATCCCACGGACTCATTTCGCTCAAGGCTTTCTCAATCTGGCCGCTCACAGCAGCCATTGCCGCCGCAGGGTTACGATGTGCGCCGCCCAGAGGTTCGGGAATAATGCCATCAATGAGTTTGAGGCCGTAAAGATCTTGAGCTGTGAGCTTGAGGGCTGTCGCTGCTTCTTCGGCTTGTTGGGACGATCGCCAGAGGATCGAGGCGCAGCCCTCCGGTGAAATCACCGAATAAATTGAATGTTCAAGCATATAAACACGGTCAGCGGTTGCAATAGCAATGGCGCCGCCTGATCCGCCTTCGCCAATGACCACCGAGATCATCGGGGTACGCAGACGCAGACATGAGTCTATTGACTGGGCAATGGCTTCGGCTTGGCCGCGTGCTTCAGCTTCAACACCTGGGTAGGCCCCAGCGGTATCCACCAGCGAGAGCACCGGAAGCTGGAACTGTGATGCCATTTCCATCAGGCGTATAGCTTTGCGGTAGCCTTCAGGTTTGGCCATACCAAAATTGTGGCGGATGCGGCTTTCGGTATCATTTCCTTTTTCTTGCCCCATAATCACGACAGATTGGCTTTTGAACCGACCAAGACCTCCGATCATGGCCTGATCTTCACCAAAGCACCGATCACCAGCAAGCGGTGTAAAGTCGGTGATCATGGCACGGACATAATCGAGACAATGAGGCCGCTCGCCATGACGGGCTACTTGTACCTTTTGTGCGGGCGTCAATTTGCTGTATGTCGAGAGGAGAAGCTTTTCAGCTTTGGTTTCAAGACGTGTAATTTCTTCTGCAATACTGAAATCTTTACTTCCCGTCATATTGCGGAGTTCGGCGATTTTGCCTTCAAGCTCCGAAATCGGTTTTTCAAATTCAAGGGGTTGCATGATCGTTTAAGCCGTCCTTTTTGTTAGGGCATGTGGTATTTCCACAATAGAAAACAGGCAGAACGTTTATAACGCGGAGCTGCCTGTTTTGAAAGATTTATACGCGATTTATACCGTGAGAATTACGCTTGCTTGACCAGAGGATGGTTTTCCTCGACGGTCTTTTTGAGCTTTTTCCCGATAATATGGGTATAGATCTGGGTAGTTGCAATATCGGCGTGGCCCAGCATTTTCTGAACGGCGCGGAGGTCGGCTCCGTTGCTCAGAAGATGCGTTGCGAAGGCGTGACGCAGAATATGCGGGCTGACGCGGTCTTCTTCGATTTTTGCAGCACGAGCCAAGTCTTTGAGAAGCTGGGCAAACCGCTGACGGGTCAGGTGACCACTATCCGATGTACGTGATGGGAACAGCCATTTGGACTGGCGTGCAGCATCATCGGTAGCCATAAATTGGTTACGAATATTGGTGTAATCAACAAGGGCTTTTTGTGACGAGTCTGAAAGTGGAACCATGCGTTCACGTCCGCCTTTACCTTCAACCATGATAAACTGGTTGCCTTCGGCAATAGCTGACATGGGCAGGCCCACGAGTTCGGACACACGGAGGCCAGTTGCATAGAGAAGTTCCAGCAAGCATACGAGACGTACACTTTCGCCGCCGCCTTGACCTCCAGCAACCGTGATAAGAGTATCCACTTCGGATTCGCTCAAGGTTTTGGGCAGGGTGCGGGTTTGTTTCGGGCTTTCGATGGCTGATGTTGGGTCTTCGCTGCGGATATTTTCCGAGACCAGATAACGGTAAAACTGACGCAGAGCCGAAAGGCGGCGCGCTACAGTGCGCACAGCAATCTGATTAGAATTTTGACCTTTCACATGGATTTTGTTGCCAAGATCCTGTAGGTAGGACTTGAGGTCTTCAGCAGTTGCTGCCTCAATTTCCTTTGAGCGTGCAGCACGCAGGTACAAACTGACATCTGCCAGATCACGCCAGTAAGCGTGACGTGTGTTCAGAGCAGCGCCACGTTCTGTGGTGAGCATATCCAAAAACGAGTCGACCCATTTGGATAGGTTGGGTTTGGGCATTGCCGGACGACCTGGACGAGCCATAATTAATTCTCCTTTGTTATATCTCCAGTAAGTTCCCCAGAGCGTGACGCGCTAGAGACATAGTTTCTTCATTCAACCCCACATTATTGAGAGCCTTCAAGGCTTCATACAGCTCGACAGGGTGTAGTGATTCAGTCGATCGAGGCAGCATGATATTCAGGCTTTCAATAACTACCTTACCCATCAGCTTCTGTTCGGCTGACTTTCTAAGGTTACTCAGAATTTCACCCTTAGGCATTACATAATTGCCAGAGTCTGTCAAGCTTAAAATATTGTCATAAACACTTATATTTACGTTTAAAGGATTTTTATCCCCATTTAAAATAGGAGAAAGCGCTAAAATTTGGGCAGATTTAGCCTTATCTTTTTCATATTTCTTTAAAAGTATGCGCTGAAGAAGAGACTCTGGCGAATCAGTGGTATCCGGTGAAATATCCTTATAAATATCGCTAATCAGACGGAGTGGGGGGGATTGATTGTTTATGAGGAAGGACTTGATGAGTCTTAACTTTTGGGGGCTATCCAGTTCAGGGCTGACAAGGGTGGCTTCAGAAATTCTGGATGGGTCAATCAAGCCCTCCGCAATGTAAGGGATAGCTAATATTTCTTTTAGTTCAGCAATTTCGTAGGGAGTCTTCGCCGTAACAATCGCGTAAACTTTTTTGGCGGGCGTAACCAGCGGAGTTTGCTTCTGAGTGAGCGTTTTTGGAAGTTCCAGAACGACGCGCGAGGCAAAATCCTGTGGAATTTTCATGCCTTTTTGGTGAGCATAAGACATCAATGTTGTGGCCGTCTCAGTAACAAGTGCTTTTGTATGCAGTAAAAATGCGAGGCTGGTCTCTGTCAACGAATCAGTAAAATTTTTACTGTCAATAACACGGACCATCTGCCCGCTATTTGCCCATGAAAACTTAAAAGCGGCTGTTTCTGTATTAAAATTCAAAACATCAGACATGCTTGCAAATTTGCGGCTGGCTAAAAAAATGCGCGCAGCATTGCCAATTCTTAATACATCATCTTCACCTGAGGCAGGGCTGACCATTGCCTGACAAAGAATGTCATTATCCTGCCAAAAACCTGCATTCTTAGGGTCTTTGCGCCACATACTTTCCAGTGCCTTCGATTCAAGACAGGCCAACCCAGTTTCTCCTACCCCTATCATCGCAGTAATGCCAGCAACGGCGGCGGTCTCGGATGGAGGATTTCCCTCATTGATCTTATAAAGGGCTAACGCGTCTTCTAAGTCGCCTAGTTCAACCAGTTTCTTAAGTTTTAGGCTATAAATATCTGTTTTTACTTCCTGCTCTTCGGGATCTTCTACCTTGCTTTGTGGCTGTCCTTCTGTTGTGGCCAGCAGGCGAATATATATCTCCCGTAAGGCTGGCGACGTATTTACCAGAGCGAGGTCGAGGGTTTTCTCATACTCAGGAAACTCCACGCCCTGCCAGAAATTTGCGGGAAAGGCTGCCTTTTTATCAAAGGAAAGGGCACTAAGCTGCGCTGACTTCTCTTTCGAGAGAGATGGTTCGGGTGCTGCTTTGGCAAACTCTTCTGTTCCGGATTGAACTGGCTTGATTTTGGATGGCATAACCTGAAGAGGTTTGTTGATCGGGGGGTGGGTTACATCCTCCGGCTTTTCTTGCGCCAAGGCATAGCTCGAGCAGGAGACCCACAAGATTGCTCCCAAAATGAACGCGACCCACTTCATCTTAGCTTTGGCCTCCTGCAAGGGGAATTTCTTTGGTGATTTGTGTCTGATCGACGGTTACGCTGCCAATTTCCAGAAATATAATTCCTGCGATAATGATTGTGATGAGTAAAGCGCCAACAATTCCTATGATTTTCAACGTGATTTCTCCTGAAAGAATTATTGAGTTAGCTGGGAAGTCCATAGAAACAAGGTTGTTTTTCTATTATTGGGACTATAGAGGCTACAAAATACTTTATGAAGTGCTTTTTTTCATTTATCTAGATGAAACCATGTTTGATATGCACAAAAATATTGAAGAGATCAAAGCTCTTCTGACAAAGCCAATCGTTTTGGTGGGGTTAATGGGGGTGGGGAAATCCACTGTCGGACGAATGCTGGCCGAATATCTTGGCCGCCCCTTTTATGATTCAGACGATTCGATTGTCGCTTCGGCTGGCAAAAGTATTTCACGTATTTTTGCTGAGGATGGGGAACCTGCTTTTCGCCAGATTGAACGGGATGCCATAAATGGGCTTTTAGGCAATGGACCTTGTGTGATTGCGTCAGGTGGAGGGGCTATTTCTGTCCCTGAAACAGCCCATCATATTCTTGAAAAAGGCTTGTGCATCTGGGTAGACGCTCCCATAGATTTACTTGTGGAACGAACACAAGGCTCGGATCGCCCTTTGCTACGCCACGGTGACCCCAGTGAAGTTCTAGCTTCTTTATTTGAAAAACGGGTTGATGCTTACCGTCAAGCTCATATCCATGTGCGTGATGAGGGATTGACTGTTGAGGAAGCTGCGGCTCGTATTTTGCTTCAGATTCGTGAATATCTGTTCAGCAATCCGCTGGAAAAAGCTGATGAAAAGTATGTCCCGCAGGCCCTGTGTCTTGATGTTAGTCTGTTTGACCGCAGCTATCCAATTTTTATTGGATCTGGATTGCTTGATAATCCTGAGATTTGGCTTAACCACGAGATGCAAGGACGTAAGGCCTTCATCTTGGTTGACTACACAGTTAGGGCTTTGCTGGTTGACAAATTGCAGCAGACACTCGCCTCTTTCATGAAATCTGTTGCGGTTATGGAGCTTCCTGTTGGTGAACAGACCAAATCTTTTGACCGCTATGAGGCGGTCATGGAATGGCTTGTCAGCAACGGTGTTACGCGTGATTCCATTATCTTTGCCGTTGGGGGCGGTGTTATTGGTGACCTTGCCGGATTTGCGGCATCGACCATTCTGCGCGGTATTGATTTCGTCCAAATTCCAACCACAATTCTTTCACAAGTTGATAGTTCGGTAGGGGGGAAAACTGGGATCAATTCTTCTTCCGCTAAAAATATGATCGGCACGTTTTATCAGCCCAAGGCGGTGGTGATCGACCTTGATACCTTGATGACGTTGCCGCAACGTCAATGGCTCGCCGGATATGCCGAAATTGTCAAATATGCTCTTATCGGCGATGCAGCTTTCTTTGAGTGGCTGGGTGTCCATAGCGATAGCATGCTGAATGGGGATACACTAACCTTAATGCGCGCGATTGAAACATCGTGCCGGATGAAAGCCCAGATTGTTGAACTGGACGAGCACGAGGAAACCGGCCTGCGGGCTACACTCAATCTGGGGCATACCTTCGGGCATGCGCTCGAAGCTTTGCTTCATTATGACGGCACAATACTTCATGGCGAGGCCGTGGCTATCGGCCTTGTGTTGGCGGCACGCCTTTCGCAGCGTCTTTCCTATATTTCCAAGGAGGATGTCAAACTCATTGAAAATCATCTTAAATCTGTGGGTCTGCGGACTGAATTGAGTGAAGTTGTGTTGCCTGAAGGAACGGGTGCAGAAGATTTCATGGCAGTAATGCGCAAAGACAAAAAGGCTACGGCTAACGGCATGGTTTTTGTTGTACTAAAGCGCATTGGAGAAGCTACACTCGAGAAAAATATTCCTGAACAGCTTATTTTTGACCTTCTTACGGAATCGCTTTCGTCATGACCTTCGAATTGCTTGTTTCGATTGGCGCGATTTTTATTCTGATGCTTCTGTCGGCTTTCTTTGCTGGATCAGAAACAGCAATGACGGCTTCTTCGCCTGCGCGGATGCACACCGCCGAAAAAGAAGGCAACAAAAGAGCTTCTCTCGTCAATAAAATTGTTAGAGACAAAGAACGCCTGATCGGCGGCTTGTTATTTGGTAACAACGTTGTCAATATAACTGCTTCCTCGATTGCAGCGGGTATGCTGGTCAATCTTTTCGGCAATGAGGGGGTTTTGTATGCCTCGGCTGTTATGACCGTGCTTGTGGTTATATTCTCGGAAGTAATGCCTAAAACCTATGCTTTTTATAACGCTGATCGCCTCGCGATGGCGGTGGCCCCTATGGTTTATGGTGTGATGGTTCTCTTTACACCTATCACCGCTGTGATTACCAAAATCTGCCAGCTTTCTCTCAAGATGTTCGGCGTCAAACTCGATGATAGTCAGGGGAATGGAAGCCATCTTGAGGTCCTGCGCGGTGCAATTGAAATGCACCGTGGGAATGAAGAAGGAATGCAGCGCCAGCGTTCGATGCTGCGCTCTATTCTCGATTTGGTTGATGTGACGGTTGATGAAGTTATGATCCACCGCAAGAATGTCATGATGGTTGATTTAGACGAACCTTTGACAAACCTTATTGATTCCCTCGTGAAATGTCCTTACTCACGCATTCCGGTGTGCCGCGGAAACCCTGAAAATATTGTTGGTGTCATTCATACCAAATGGCTAATGCGTGAGCTGCGTGCGGCTGGTGATGATGTCAATAAGATCAACCTTGAATCAATCATCTCAGAGCCATGGTTTATTCCGGATACGACCAACCTTTACGACCAACTGCAATCTTTCCGCGACCGCGGTGAGCATTTTGCTTTTATTGTAGATGAATATGGTGTGTTTCAAGGAATTGTGACACTTGAAGATATTCTTGAGGAGATCGTTGGCGAGATTACCGATGAGCATGATCGCCGGATGCCGGGTGTGAGGAAGCAGCAAAATGGTTCTTATCTGGTGAATGGCGAGGTAACAATCCGAGACCTGCGCCGCGAATTTGATTGGGAATTGCCGGATGAAGATTACACAACGATTGCGGGACTTCTCCTATATGAAACACGTAAAGTTCCTGAAGTCGGACAACGTTTTTCATTCCATGGTTTTGATTTTGAAGTGGTGCGGCGTGTGCGCAATCAAATTACGCTGGTGCGGCTTATTCCGCCTGCGCTTCCTGTCCACGGCGCAGAAGCTGTTCAATAAGATTAATCTGGTCATCGCGGTAGAGCGAAGGAACATGACCACTTTCGGCGATCGTGTGATGGATAACCCCGTGACCTTTTTTTTCTGCCCTCATTTTTTCAAGGGTTTTTATTGGGAAGAGCGTTGATAACTCGCCGCGCAAAGCCGAGACAGGCTGTGTTATATTTTTCCAGTACTGCCACAGTTCTTCTTCACCCAGAGGCTCCTTATCGAACATCACCGCAATTTGCGGGTCAAAATTACGGATATATTTTCCGTCACTTTCACGTTTTTTAAGGCTGGTTGTTGCCAGATAGAGCCATTCCTCGTCATTCATTGGCCCGCGTGAATAAGCGGTTCCCTTGGCCATTTTGAGGATAGGGATGGCCTCAAGAGGATCGTTATATTCTGGCGAGAGCTTGATAACTTTACTGATAAAATCGAGATCGAATTGGGGAACTTCCGGCCCAACATCTGAGAGAATTAAGTGACCGATAGGGGAGTTTTCCTGCCCCGCCATGCGGATACCGAGAAGGCCTCCCATAGACACACCAAGCCATGAACAGGAGGCCGGTGCATTGCAGCCGATCACTTCCAGAAAATTTTGAAGGTCGTTCATATACTGCGCAAAGCAGTAGTGGGCGGGGTCATCGTGGTAGTCACTCAGTCCGCGGCCTGCCATATCAATGGCGGCAATCCGCCACCCCTTGGGGGCCAGGTTTTCGGCAAGAGGCCGAAAATCGAGGGAGTTTCCCGTCAGCCCATGTACACACACAAGTGTGTGATCCATCTCATCACCCCATAATTTGTAGTGGAGGTTAAAAGCTCCATCTGGCGAGGATGATGAGAATGTTTTTTCCTGCACAGCTTATACCTTTTCGGGCGTACGGTAGTGACTGAAAAGGCCGGCTATATGTACGACAGCTGGATCGGGCGAGAATACCGAACCACGCTGCTTGCCATCATAGAGGTTTCTGATGCAGTGAGGCGTGTCCTTACCAAGCGTCAAGATCACTCTGGCGCAGGCGTCGGTGGCAATTTGGATGGCTTCCAGACGCCCTTTCATGCCACCACGGCTCATACCGTTGAGGTCATCGTGGGCGCAAGAAAAAGCACCGGTTAGGTCTGTCACATGAGGGATGAACTGTGCGTTCTCATTTTTCTTAGGGTTATCGGTATAAAATCCATCTACGTCACTTAGATGAATCAATGTATCCGCCTCGATGATTCCGGTGATGATGGCGCTGAGTTTGTCATTATCACCAAACTTGATTTCATCAATGGCGATAGCGTCATTTTCATTGATAACCGGAACACTGTTGGCAAGAGATGGGAGCGTTGCGGCATGAGGGAGCGCTGCGTTTTTCAAAAGCTGCAGTTGCTCTGGATGCTCTGTTACATCCTTCGTAATGAGTATTTGGGGTGCTTTAAGTCCAAATTTTCCAAAGGCCTGAATATAGGCCATGGCGAGCAGGGGTTGGCCATGAATTGATGCTTGCTGCTGGTCTTCAATGGAGAGATTTTTAGTAGGGATCATTGGATCGATACCCAGAATGGAACGGCCAAGGCCGATTGCACCGGAGGTTACAACGACGACCTCTTTCCCTTCTTTCTTTAAGAAGGCAATATCTTCTGCAAGGGCTTCAAGCCACGGCATATTAACTGCCCCGTCTTTAATCAGGGTTTCTGTCCCTATCTTGATGACAAGTCGTTCAGATCTACTCAGAATATCCTGAGGCCTTGGGCCCGTTGTACGCAACATCTTCAAGCTCCTTGTTCGTGTGACTTTCTTTTTCCTGTTTTATAATTTCCGCCAGTTTAAAAAGGAGAGGGCGGATTCCCTCGCCGGAGACACCTGAAATCAGCCACGGTTTTAGGCCCGTTTCGGCTTCAAAGTTTTTTGCAATGTCTTCAGAGAGTTCTTTGCCGAGCGTGTCGGTTTTATTAAGCGCGACAATTTCTAATTTTTCTTCGAGACCTTCACCATACTCGGAGAGCTCATTCCGGACGATGTGGTAGGCTTCAACCGGATTGTCCTGCGAGATGTCAATGAGGTGCAAAAGCAAGGAGGTGCGCTCCACATGCCCAAGGAAACGTGTGCCAAGGCCGTGGCCTTCGTGGGCGCCCTCAATCAGACCCGGAATATCAGCCAGCACAAAGTCATAGCCTTCGATTTTAACCACGCCCAGATTAGGGTGCAGCGTGGTGAAAGGGTAATCGGCAATTTTGGGTTTGGCTGCCGAAGTCGCTGCAAGGAACGTTGATTTTCCTGCGTTGGGCAAGCCAATGATCCCAGCATCTGCAATCAGTTTGAGGCGCAGCCAAACGGTCATTTCCTGTCCTGGCCACCCGGGAGTAAATTTGCGCGGGGCTTGATTGGTCGCGGTTTTATAATGGGCGTTGCCAAATCCGCCATCGCCGCCTTTGAGAAATACAAAACGTTGGCCGACTTCGAGTAGCTCTTTTAAAACCACTTCGCGATCTTCATCCAGAATCTCGGTTCCCACGGGGACGCGTACAACAAGGTCTTCGCCATCAGCACCCGAGCGGTTACGTCCCATGCCATGATGGCCATTGGGCGCTGTACAGTGCTGGTTATAACGAAAATCAATCAAGGTATTGAGGTCTTTGACACATTCGATAATGATGTCGCCACCACGTCCGCCGTTGCCGCCATCGGGCCCGCCATATTCAACAAATTTCTCGCGGTGGAATGAACAGCAACCCGGGCCACCGTTTCCACTTTGCAAATAGATTTTTGCCTGATCGAGAAATTTCATAATATTTTTGCTCTTGGTTAAAAAAACCCGCCATCCGAGGAAGCGGGTTTTCAATCTCGTATCTAAACAGATCTACTCAGCCGCAACGTGGGATGCATCGTTGGACGGAATAACGTGAACAACGGGTTTGTCGTTGTCGTCACGGGTAAAGAGAACTTGCCCGTCAACAAGTGCAAACAGGGTATGGTCTTTACCCATACCGATATTTTTGCCCTGTTTGAATTTCGTTCCGCGTTGACGGATGATGATGTTGCCAGTGATGACGCTTTCGCCACCAAAACATTTTACGCCAAGACGACGACCTGCTGTGTCGCGACCGTTTCTCGAGCTACCGCCAGCTTTCTTGTGTGCCATAATTCAATTCCTTTCGTTTGCTAAGCCAACCTTACCTAGGCGGCTTTAATATCCGTGATTTTAATGGTGGTGAGCATCTGACGATGACCGTTTTTACGGCGATAATTCTGACGGCGGCGCTTTTTGAAGATGATAACCTTCTCGCCACGGCCTTGTTCAAGAATTTCTGCCGTTACGGTAGCGCCTGCAACAACGGGAGCGCCCACTGTTGTTTTGTCACCATCAACGATCATAAGGACTTCAGAGAGGGTGATTTTGGAACCGACTTCGGCATCCAATTTCTCGACCTGAAGATAGGTGTCCGGGGCCACCTTGTATTGTTTTCCACCGGTGCGGATTACTGCAAACATGTTTGTACTACCTTTGCTTCTTCGTCAAACAACCCCTCGCAGGGGGTTCTTTTTAAGTTTAAGTTGCCTTGCTTATAATGGATTGGCCTTTGTTTTGTCAAGAAAGCTATTTTCCGTTTCCATTCGTTAATAAATTTGTGGCACACTGGAGAAAGCGCATTTTAGAATAAAAGGCGCAATTATTGACATAATTCCTCAGAAAGAGGTTGTTTTGCCTGTTATTGCCACAAATACAGCCGCAAATACATCCCTGTACTACCTTGCACGAAACTCAAGGGCGCAGGAGAAGTCCCTTGCCAAAGTTTCCAGCGGAAGCCGCATTGTGACAGCCTCGGATGACGCCGCAGGGCTGGCGGTCTCAACTGCCCTCACGTCTGATATTACGACACTGAGCCAGAGCTCAACCAACGCTCGCCAAGGAATTTCCCTTTTACAAGTGGCTGACGGAGCCTTTAAAATTGCGGAGAATATCCTAAATCGCATGATTTCCTTGGCGAGCTATTCTCTTTCAGGGGCCGTTACTGACAATGAGCGGGTTTTTCTGGATACAGAATACACTCACTTCGAGTCGGAAATTGATGGAATGAGAACCAGCACCACATTTAACGGGGAACGTATCGCGGATGGGAGCTATAACCACAATTTTCAGGTGGGGGTCGTTGCCTCTGACGTTATTTCCGTAAACCTTATAAATGTTAATTTAGGCAATTTCAATGGCATTGGTGAAGATATAGATGCCTATGCCAACGCTTTCTCCGCCTATAATGCCCTTTTGGGGGATATTGGTATAGCCTCAACGGGCCGCGCTATTATTGGCTCTTATCTGTCCAGTTTCGAGTTTCGGGGTGATATTATCGATACATCACTTGAAAACCTGAAGGCCGCTCGTTCTGCCATAATCGATGTTGATTTAGCCGCAGAACAAACTAATCTGGTAGGGAATCAGGTGATGACGGAATCTTCGATTGCCGCCCTTGCTCAGGCCAACAAGATGAAATCCGACCTGCTTCAACTCGTCCGTTAATCCCAAATGCCCCACGCAGGTCATGTCACAAAAACCTCTTCTTTCGCCTGTTAATCTACGTAAAAACGAGGTTCCTGTTATTTGTATATACGGGGATATGGAAGACCGCGCGCTCACCCGTATGGTCTGGGATTTTATCCCGGGTCATGACGTACGGATTTCCACTCCTTATACGCCTGAGGAACTTTATGAAGATGCCTATAATTCAGCGATTGTCTTTGTAAAAGTAGATGAGGTTACAAGCAAAAATATAGAAATAGCCGAAAAGCTAAGCTCTATTAATGGAGTTGTGGCCGATATTATCGCGATCACTGCGGAGCAAGACATACGGAGCCGTCTGCATATTCACGCAGCCAAATATGATGCCATATATAATTTGAAAATTCTTAGCACGGAAGATTTTCGCAATATTTTTCTGCATAAACTCAAGAAGGGTATTATGCGCCTGAATGCACGCATTCAGGAAGACGAGTACAACACCTTTCTGGGATTCCTTTCCGTCTCGGCAGATGCGTTCATCGTTTTTGACAAGCAGAAGCGTATCTTTTATGTGAGCGATCACTACACCAAAAGATACCCAAACAGCCATGACAGTTTTACCCGCGGTACGCCGGTGCAAAAGGTTTTCGAGGTTGTTGCAGCGGAAATGGGGGTTGCAGAAACAGACCCTCGATATGCTTCAGCCTATCACTTTTTCTCGCACCTTAAGGGGCAGTATGAATTCCGCCTTGATAACGGCACTTACTTGAGAATGACAGCTGTTGATCTGCCGGGAAATCAGGGGACTATTGTATCAACGACCAATATCACAACGTATAAAACGCAAGAGATAGCCCTTGCCGAAAAGCAGGAAGAGTTGGAGCGCGCTTTGTCCGCCGAACAGGAAGCCAGCAACCTACAGAAACAATTTATCGGGATGGTTTCACATGAATTCAGAACACCTCTCGCTATTGTTGATGGTAACGCCCAGATACTTGAACGGCGGTTAAGTGACTTGCCGGAAAGCGAAGTCCGTAAACGTTTGCGTACCATCCGTAGCGCCGTGTCCCGTACTGTAAATATGATGCAAGCAGTGCTCTCGTCAAACTTGCTCAAGACAGGTAAACTGGATGTCTATCTGGAAGAATTTTCACTGCAACAACTCATCACAGAGCTGTGTGAAGAACAGGCCAATCTTGCCCGCGATTTTCGGATTAATGTCGATGTGCAGGAGCTTCCGCCGTTTGTCAGTCTTGATAAGAAAATCCTGATGATGGTGCTCACCAATCTTCTTTCCAATGCGGTCAAATTTTCGGGAGAACATCCAGAGATTGACGTCCTATCCTATGTGAGGGCAGGGGAAATATACATTGAGGTGGCTGACAAGGGGATTGGCATACCCGACTCGGAAATCCCCCAAATTTTCGGTCGTTTTTACCGCGCCTCCACTGCCAACGGAATCCCCGGGTCGGGGGTTGGCTTGTCGCTGGTACATGATCTTGTCCAGATTCATGAAGGGCATGTCCATGTCAAAAGCAAATTGGGAGAGGGCACGACGTTTACGGTTATATTTCCTTTATATCCCACCGCTTTGCGGGTTGAGGACATAGAGCTTGAGGGAAAGTAAAAAAGTTACTATAATCACCGCATCTAAGAGAGTTTGGAATCAGTCATGATAACACCCACAAAAACAATATTGGTCGTCGAAGATGAACGTGAGCTTTGCAGTATTCTGCTTGATGACCTGACTAGCCGTGGGTACAAAGTCGAGATTGCGCGCAACGGTCAAGATGGCCTTAACAAACTTCAGGAATGCGAACCTGATATTGTTGTTTGTGACCGCGCAATGCCTGTGATGTCCGGTTATCAGTTTCTGGAGCGTTTGCGGGCCGCTTATCCGCAGTATAAAAGCCTTCCATTCATCTTTCTAACGGCCTTAACCGATCCACGTGATCGTCACGCGGTGGATCACCTCAACCCGACAGCGTATCTCGAAAAGCCTATTGATCTAAACAAGTTGGCGGAGACCATCGAAAAAGCCACGGCTATTTAGGTTTCATGGGTATCAGGTTCCTTATTCTACTATGTCTGTTTTCAGGGGGCTTCCTTTCTGGATGCGTACTTGATAATGGCGCAGGTGCAGGTTCGAACTCATCTTCTGTTCAGCTACAGGTCCCTCCACACAAGAGTGTGTTAGCTCTAGCTCCAGCGAAGGCTCCAGCTTCCAAACACCTTGCCGATTATATTATCATCCAAAAAAAGGACCGTATTCTTTCTGTTTGGAATAAGGGACGCCTCGTTCAAACCTTTCCGATTATGGCTTTGGGGGAAAAACCAAGTGGCCATAAGTTCTTTGAGGGGGATGAACGCACCCCAGAGGGGCTGTATTATATTGATGAAATGCACGTAAGTGACAATTTTCAAAAATTCCTGCGCATTTCCTACCCCAACGCCAGAGACCGCGAAAGCGCTGCCCGTTTTGGTTTAAAGCCGGGTGGGCAAGTTGGAATCCATGGAGATCGGGGAGGCTTTAAAGGGTTTGTACAACGTTTTGACAAAAATTGGACGGATGGCTGTATTGCCCTGCGCAACACCGATATTGAAAAACTTTATGCCGTGATCGATGTTGGCACGCCCATTTTGATTAAGCCCTAAATCTGCTTTGCAGATGATCAAAAAGTGTAATAACTTTTTTATAGGTTTCGCGTTTGAAGGGGACAATCAGATCAACGGTCTTCTCCAAATCAACCCACTGCCATTTATCAAATTCCTGTGGGTCATGCGCATCCAGCCTTATATCTCTGTCATCACCTGTAAAGCGCATCGCAATCCATGTTTGTTCTTGTCCGCGAAATTTCCCGCCCCAATGACGCGTCGATAAATCGCGCGGGACGTCGTAACATATTTTCTCTGTGGCAATACTTATGATTTCAGCCTTGTTTGTACCCACCTCTTCATAAAGTTCCCGAAAGGCTGCCGTTTGTATATCTTCCCCTTCATCAATCCCGCCTTGCGGCATTTGCCAAGCTCCGGGGGTATCGATACGTTGTCCCACAAAAACCTGACCAGTCTTATTAAACAAGGCAATACCCACGCAAGGGCGATAAGGAAGATGTTTTATATCAGAGGGATTAATTTCTTTGTTATTCATGAGGAGCAGGACAATCCGACATACGGGAGAGGGGTGTAAGCTGTATATCTTTTTCGGTTTTGATCCACGAAGTTACGGCAGCCAACATTTTCGGGGATGCCGAAAAGCTCACGATAGTGCATGGTTGGGTTATGGCTTGCGCCTTGAGTTTTTCAAGTGCACTCGCTATTTCAGAGGGATCATTATCCAGAGGCAGATTGTTGGTGAACAGCGGCAACTGGCCTTTCATGTCAGAGGTAATCAATCCCTTGCTTTCCGGTGTCATGAGCGTGATTGCAAGCCCTCTTTTCTGGAGGTCCTGAACAATACTTCCCAACGTTGTTGACGCAGCCGTAAATGCCTTCACGGTTTCAAAATTTACCCCCACATAACCTGTTACTTTTCCCAAATTCATTTCAAGTCGTTTGCGATTATTCTCAGGGGTTAACCCAGCAAGCAACGCCTGAGGACCAGGGTCATCAAAACCAAAACGTTCCCCCTGCACCGGAATATTCAACCACACTTCATGACCAAGCACGCGCGCCGCGTTGATCTTTTCCTGAGGGTTGTCTGCGTAGGGCGAGAGAATATAGGTAATTCCGGCAGGCAAGGATTTATTACCATTCTCACTCACACTCTCCGAGAGTCCGTAAGATTTTAGCAGAAACGCTACTTTATGAACTTCACCTGAAGCAGGCAATAGCACAGGCTCAATAGCGGACTGATAGGCCTTAAAGGCCGTCATTCCATCCTTCTCGCGGATAATGGGCAACGGACCATAAGGAGAGTCTTCGGTCAGACCTTCTTCTTTTTCAACATAGGCAAAGGTTTTTGGAGCGCCCTCTTCGGTATGTTTTTCGCCATTATCCGGTTTTATAGGTGATGTTGTGGGATGTTTTCCATCCCCCTCAGCAACATCAATCAGTCCAACGACTTTATCTGTTACAACAAAATTATGGCCTGCATTCTTGTCACCGCTTTCCATGACATCTCCCGCCGTGAAGATGGCAAAGCCGGAGACAAGCATCAACAGCCCGAGAAGCGTAACAAAAGTCAGCAGCGCCGCTTTGACATCCAAAACGTTATTTATTTTCTGGGCGAAGGCGGCGACAGCTGACATCTTTTATTTGGCTCTATTTCTCACGGCTCACGAGAGATATCCCGTGAATGAGATCAACGGCGCGGCCAAGCTGGTAATCCTTATCGGCCATCGGCGCGTTAGGATCGTAGGGTTCATCTTTTTTCCCAGTCTCCTTGGTGGCTTTTTTCTCTGGTTCGGCGGCAGCTTTGCTATCCTTCTGATCAGGGTTGCTAATAGCGCCTTTGAGATCTTCCTCACCCACACGGATTTCGCTGATTTTTTCAATTTTTGCCAATTCAACCATGATGTCCGGTTCAATACCTTTGGCTTGAATGGAACGTCCCGAAGGGGTGAAGTAACGCGCGGTGGTAAGGCGCAGTGCTCCACCGCCTGGGGTTGGAATGACTGTCTGAACAGAGCCTTTTCCGAATGATTTTGTGCCCATCAGAACAGCGCGGTGATGGTCTTGCAGTGCTCCTGAAACGATTTCAGAGGCTGACGCCGATCCTCCATTAATGAGCACCACAACCGGAAGGCCTTCGGCCAGATCACCAGGAAGCGCATTATCACGTTTAATGGCACCCACATCGCGCCCCCTTGTCGAGACAATTTCTCCTTGTTCAAGGAACGCATCCGAGACAGCAATTGCTTGATCAAGCAGACCACCCGGGTTATTACGCAGATCAAGCACATAGCCTTGTAATTTATCACCGGTCTTTTCACGAATGGCTTTGAAGGCTTCTTTGAGACCGTCGTAAGTGTTCTGGTTAAATGTGGTGATGCGGATATAACCAACGTTATCCCCTTCAATACGGTAGCGCACCGATTTTATTTTGATGACATCACGGGCAATCGTTATAAAAAGAGGCTCGGTCACTCCTTCGCGGCGAACGGTAAGTTCAATTTCCGTCCCGACTTTACCGCGCATTTTATCAACCGCTTCGGCCAGAGTCATGCCCATGATCGGTTTTTTATCGAGGTGAGTAATCAGGTCGCCCGCCTGAATACCCGCCTTGAAAGCAGGGGTGTCGTCAATGGGAGCTACAACTTTTACCAGCCCTTCTTCCATGGTTACTTCGATACCGAGGCCCCCAAATTCTCCCTTGGTTTGGACTTTCATGTCATCAAAGTCTTTAGCTGTCATGTAATCGGAGTGTGGGTCAAGGTTAGTCAACATTCCTTTGATCGCATGCTCGATAATTTTTTCGTCGGAAATTGGTTCAACATAGTTATTGCGTACGGTTTCAAACACTTCACCAAAGAGCATTAATTGTTTGTATGTCTCGGCATTGCCCTTTCCATCCAGAGGCGCAGTTGCCTTGATTTCTTCCGCTACGGAGCAGTTGGGGAGCAGCATCAGGCTCAGAAGCGCGAAAGCAGAGAGGAGGGGGCGGGTCATGTGGTCATACTCCAGTGTGTTAATTGATGTTACTTATTTTACGCGAGGGGTTGATGGGATCGCCTTGGTATCTGAGTTCATAATATAGCTTTCCGGAGGAAGAAGGTAAGCGCCCGATAGGCTCTCCCGCATCAACTGTTTGTCCTACGAATGTATCAATTTTTCCCATTCCTGCAACAAGGCTGTGGTATTTATTTTTATGCTCGATAAGGACAATATTCCCATATTTCCTAAAATCCCCCGCGTAGCGGACAATGCCGCCCATCGGAGCAACCACCACACTGCCTGAGCGACTTTCCAACGTAATACCCTCGCTTGTGGCTCCCAGATTATCTTTTTCGCCGTAGCGCGTTTTGATAATTCCAGAAACAGGTAGCCGTTCACGGCCCATGCTCGGGAGAGCTTCATAAACACGATTTGCTGGTTTGTGGAGTGAGGCGGTACGCTCTCCGCTGCTTTTAAGCTCGTCCTGACGGCGTTTTTCTTCAGCTATTTCGCGGTTTTTCTTGGCGATTCTTTCAATGAGATCTTTGAAATCTTTTGCTTGTTTGGAAAGTGTTTCTATCTCAAGCGATTTTGCTGCCATCTTTTTTCGCGTTTCCTCAAGCGTTTTCTGGCGCGACGCAAGCAGCTTATCCATTTTGGTTTTTTCTTGCGTGAGGGATGCCAGAGAAGTCTTAAGGTTTGATTCGTCTTCGGTAAGGGTGGCTTCTATTCTGGCAAGTTCCTCAAGCTCTACGCGCAGGCGTGCCGCTTGCACATTGATCTGCGGCACCATTGAACTCATGACCGTGGCAGCTTGCGCTGTTTCGAGCGGAGCATCAGGTTTGGCAACAAGCGTTTCGGGCGGCAGCCGCCGGATGCGTTCGAGTGCCATCACCAGATTGGCAATATGGTTGCGCTGGCGCTCCAGATTTCCTTCAATCGTCTGTTTTTCAGGGATCAATTTGGCGCGGCGCGTTTCAATTTCCTGAAGCTGCTTTTCGAGTTGCTGGACTTTTTCAGCTGTTCCCACCAAATCGCCCTTGATATTACCAAGGTCTCCCTTGATGGCATTTTCTTGCTGCTCGAGCTTCTTCTTTTCTTCTTTTTGCGCCTCGACCTTGGCTTCAATCGCTTCGAGTGTTTCGGTTTTGTGTGGCGGTGTGGGGGCGCTCTTTTCTTTGGCAAAGGCAGACACGCGGCCTTGTGTCACGCACAAAGCAGCTAAAACAAAACAAGAGAGAGAGAGAGTACGGCAAAATCCCAGCTTCATGGAGGAGGATTATCCTTCGCGGTGATAGGGATGACCCGCGATAATCTGCTGGGCGCGGTAGATTTGTTCAAGGAGCATGACGCGCACCATGATATGGGGCCATGTTTGCTGGCCAAAGCTCAACAGCATATTAGCCTTCCCTCTTATGTCGTCCGTAAAGCCTTCAGCACCACCGATAAGAAAACTGAGTTTCTTCTCGCCTGTGTCGGCAATCTTGCGGAGTGTGTCGGCAAAATCGAGGCTACGCAAACCATCGCCGCGTTCATCAAGAACAATCGTAAAGGAGTTTGTATCCAGCTTTGAGAGGATCAGGCGTTGTTCGTGGTCTTGCTGGGTTTTGCTTTCGGTGTATTTGCTTTCAACCTCAACCAGATTGAGGGGCCAGCGCAAGCGCGTCACATAATCTTCCTGAAGTTCACGCCATGAACCTTTTTTGACTTTGCCAACAGCGATGAGATCGATTGAGAACATAGAATCGTTTTAGACGATTCTAGCGATAAGAAGAAGGGTAAATCCTACCGTAAAGCGGTTAAGCTGTCCGGTAGTTTGACGGTGCCACAGTCTTTGCTGTTCCAGCTGTATAGCTGTCGGGGCGCCACATTTTTTCAATATTATAAAAGGTGCGCACTTCAGGGCGGAATATGTGAACAATCACGTCCGCACAATCAACAACCACCCAGTCGGCCGCGGGAATTCCTTCGACGCATTGGACGCCGAAGGGGGTGTCCTTGAGTCTGTCCTCGATCTTACCGGCAAGGGCAGCAACCTGCCGTGACGATGTACCAGTTGCGACTATCATATAATCGGCTATGGAGGTTTGCCCCATGAGGTCGATCACTTCAATTTCTTCGGCCTTGTTTTCATCAAGAACCTGTACGATCAGATCCTTTAATTCTGCGGGACAAGGTAACCCGCTATGACTATGTGTGCCCAAAAGTTGGTTGCTCCTCTCTGTTAGGGTAGATAGATTGATACACGCAGTTCGAAAATAAAAAAGGGCTTACGGCGGTATCACCGATGCCCTGTTCATAGCAGACCATTGTTTTTCTGTAAACTAAAGAATCATATGCCAGCTGTAGAATCCTTCTCACACTCTCATTCTACTTCTTTTCGGTAGGTATTTCAACTTGGGACGCCTTGCAGCGCAGTAGGGTTGAGGAGAGGGGATTAAAAGGATCCGAAAAAAGCCAGTATATCCGGCCCTTACGCAGGGAAGGGAGGTCGCCACACTGCAAATTCCTGTTTTTAAGGGGTTTCATTTGGCGGAAAACGTTATTTTTGACCACGCCAAAGCGGGTCGGGCGGCCAATAAAGGCAAAGGATATTTCACGGATCAGCTTTTGCCATTCGTTCCAGCGCCGGAACTCGTAAACGATGTCGGTTCCTGCCAACCAAATGAATTCCGTACTTGGATAAAGCTTTTTGAGGGCTTTCACGGTGTCATAGGTACACCTTGTCCCCAAATCAGCCTCAATTCCCGAGATGATAATATGGGGATCCTCGACCATCTCTTCGCACAGTTCTATGCGTTCTGGAAGGCTGGGGGTGGCTTTATTATCCTTGAGGGGGTTGCCCGGGCTGACCAGCCACCAGACGGCGTCAAGCCCCAGATAAGTTCGAGCCACTTTGCTCGCATGAAGATGCCCAGCATGGGGCGGGTTGAAAGAGCCACCAAACAGACCAATACGCATCCCGCTCCAACGGCGACTATCGTAAAGGCGCGGCGGAGAGAAGAGGCGTTTCAGTTGATTTGCTCTTTGAGGTTCTGGATACTTTGGCTGGCCAAATCCGATTTTTTTTGCGGCGTCATGTTCTGGGCGATAATTTCCGTTGTCGCGGAAATCGCCAGTTCGGCAGCATAGCGGCGAATATCATCGATGGCCGATTGTTCCATCTGGGCAATGCGCATTTTCAGCATGTTTTCACGGCGTGCCAGCGTTTCGGCAATTTCAGACTCGCCTTTTTGACGAATTAGATCAGCCTGCGCCTTTGCCGTAGCAATGATGGCCTCGGCATTATGCGTGGCATTGTTAATATCGTTTTTATACTGATTTACAAGGTTTTGTGCCTCGTCTTTCAACTTAGCTGCCAACTCAATGTCACTGCGAATTTTTTCAATTTTCTGGTCAAGAACGCCAACAGCTGCTTTCCGACCAAATATGTAGGCAAGGGCAATAAAAAGAACAAAAGAAGCCAAAACCCAGAGAGTGGGGTCAAGAACCATCGCTGGAATATTAGCTTGCGTGTCCATAATTTTTCCTGTCTTTACTTATAGTTATGCTGCATTCTTAATTTTTTGGCTGAGATTTCTTACAACGCTCTCAGCTCCCGAACTTTCAGCGGGAATACCGGCGATTTTCTGAGCGGCAGCGGCAGCCAATTCGGCAGCTATTGACTGCATATCAGCCAAAACAGCACCTTGCGCGGTTTGAATGCGTGTTTCAGTTTGAACCATTTCCTCTTCAAAGCGGGCGCGGAAAGCGGCCAGAGAATCGTCCATATGTTTTTTGTTGTGGGTTTCCACAGCGTGAACAAGGCTATGGGCGATGTGGCCCGCATTTTTCATTTCAGATTCAATCGCGTGTTTAAGGGCCTGCGCTTCGGTCGAGAGAAATTCGGCTTCTTTAATTTCGGATTGAATAAATTCTTTACGAGATTCAATCGTCTGACCAATTTCCGGCAGAACAGATTTCGAGAACACCGTATAGAGAATGACAAAGAAGACTGTCAGCCAGAAAATTTGGCTGGGCCATGATTCAGGGTTGAACTGGGGCAAGCCACCACCGCCATGATGAACTTCCTCCGCCCATGCCAATGTCGGCATCAAGGCGAGAAAAATACCTAGCAGCGAAAGAAAAATTTTATTATTTTTCATGAACTTGCCCGCAATTCTTTATCTATTAGGCGAATACAAGGTAAAACGCGATCAGCAGAGCGAAAATACCCAGAGCTTCGGTCACAGCAAAGGTGAACATGAATTTTTTGTCCAGCAGTTCGGCAGCGCCTGGGTTACGGCCAACGGCTTCGTTGTACGCGCCGAAAATTTTACCCAGAGCCATGGCTACACCTGCGAGAGGGAGCAGAGCAATAGCGCCAGCCAGAATTTTTACACTTTCGAGATCCATAATTATTTCCTTTTTCTTATGGTTGACGTTAATGGAAACCTATTCTTCATCGGTGGCTTAGTGTGAGATTTCCATTGTATCTTTAAGGTAGATACAGGTGAGAACCGCAAACACATAGGCCTGAATAAAGGCGATGAAGAATTCAAAACCGATCATGATAGCATTAAACGCTACCGGAAGGAAGGAGGCCGCCATAACAGCGCCTCCCGCCGTAACAAACATGATGGCAAAACCTGCAATAACTTTCATCAGTACGTGACCTGCCACCATGTTGGCAAAGAGACGCACCGAGAGTGTAATTGGCCGCGAAATAAAGGAGACGATTTCGATCAGCACAACCAGCCACAAGAGCCATGCCGGCACGCCATGCGGGACAAACAGGCTAAAGAAATGTGTGCCGTGGCGCGCAATTCCGACAACCAACACGGTCAGGAATACCAAAATAGCGAGCGACGCCGTAACGGCAAGATGACTGGTATAGGTGAAAGAGTAGGGAACCATGCCCAGCAAATTTCCAACCAACACCATCACAAAGAGGGTGAAAACGAGAGGAAAATATTGTTTAGCATTGCCGCCGATATTCTCGGTAATCAAGCCTTCCACAAAATTGTAAAGGCCTTCGGCAGCCATTTGCAGACGTCCGGGGATCATCGATTTTTCGGTTGAAGCCATCCATAGAAGAAAGGACGAAAGGACAGCACCGATCAACATCCACAGGGACGAATTGGTGAAAGAAAGATTGATGCCTGCTACCTCTAGGGGGATAAGCTCAACAATCTGAAACTGATGCATTGGATCGGCCAAAATAATCCTCTTTGGTTTGGTCGGTTTCGTTGTGTCAGTTTTCCTGAGTTTCCTCTGAAATCGCGCTCTTCTTAGCCGTTTTTTCGCGGGTACGCAAGCCCTTTGAGTCAAGTGGCGACACAATTCCATGCGCATTTTTATAAATGCGCCAAAATGCCGCGCAAAGCCCCAAAATTCCTAATGTCATAAAGAATACCGGTTTGGTCGAAAAGAGGTAGTCAAGCCCCATGCCCATCCCGCCACAGACAAGCGGTGTTGCAATCAGCTCGTAGGCGCTGCCCAAATTACTGTCCGAACTTAGTTCGTTTTGCGCGTTTGATTCGGGTCGTGCGGGAAGAGTTTCTTTTTTAAGGGCGTCTATACGTCCCTTAAGGTCTTCAATATTATTGTCCATAACTTCCCTCCAGCGGCAACGTACCGCAGAACATAACAAAGTACACGCAGAATTTTTTCAAAAATTCGGGGAATGGCGGGAATGAGGCATGATGGAGTGAAGCCAAAGCGTTTGCCCCACACAGCACTTCCGGGGCCAGCGGGCCGGTGCAAGGTTCCTCCGTAGAGGGCAAATGAGCCGATATCTGGCCTTCTCCCGCTTTCAAGAACCGGAACAATCCGGCGCGGGGAAAGG